>Ga0209278_1000008_pt1 | contig 547596 bp, 468 predicted proteins | sample JI81BgreenDNA_FD_187504 | JGI IMG/M metagenome (GOLD analysis project Ga0209278, IMG submission 187504) | Wastewater effluent complex algal communities from Wisconsin, to seasonally profile nutrient transformation and Carbon sequestration -... | ecosystem: Engineered > WWTP > Effluent > Algae...
AAGGTAGATTCTCACGCGTTACTCACCCGTCCGCCACTAAGTACCGAAGTACTCCGTTCGACTTGCATGTGTTAAGCATACCGCCAGCGTTCATCCTGAGCCAGGATCAAACTCTCCGTTTTAGTCACTTCTTCCCTCGATATAAATCAAGGAATTTCATGACTTACAAAGCGCTTGTAGCTCTTCTTTCACTGAAGACAACCCTAAGGTCGCATCCAGTGCTCATCATTTACTTGACGAGGTTTTGATGCTTTAATGGCTTCCAAACTATTCTTTTGTCTAGGTTCTGCCCCTCGGGTCAGGGCCGCTTTCGCGTCCCGCTCCCCTCAGCGCTTTATTAAGGTAGCAAGAACATTCGAAGGTGTCAAGCAAATTCAAAAAGTTTTTTTGGAAGACCCTAAGGGGGGGCTCTGAGAAGCTTTGGGGCGCGGGGGTTGGGGGGAGACTTGTGCTGTGGGGTTGCGGTTCCGGGTAGCCTAGTGGTCGGTGGCGGTCCGTGTGTGGATCTGCTGATCTGTATGGAGCTAGGTTTGCTTGGAGGGGAGGTCTGGTGAATTTTCAGGATGCGATCGCGACGCTACACAGCTTTTGGGGTCGGCAGGGGTGTTTGATTGCCCAGCCGTACGATACGGAGAAGGGTGCGGGGACGAAGAATCCCCATACGTTCCTGCGGGCGCTGGGGCCGGAGCCGTGGGCGGTGGCGTATGTGGAGCCCTGTCGGCGTCCGGCGGATGGGCGCTATGGGGAGAATCCAAATCGGTACCAGCACTATTACCAGTACCAGGTGTTGATTAAGCCGTCGCCGGACAATATTCAAGAGATCTATCTAGATTCGCTGCGATCGCTGGGGATTCGTCCGGAGGATCATGATGTGCGGTTTGTGGAGGATAACTGGGAGGATGCGTCGGTTGGGGCGTGGGGTGTGGGCTGGGAGGTGTGGCTGGATGGGATGGAGGTGACGCAGTTTACCTATTTCCAGCAGTGCGGGGGGGTGGATTGCGATCCGGTGTCGATTGAGATTACCTATGGGCTGGAGCGGCTGGCGATGTATCTCCAGGGGGTGGATGCGATCGCGGAGATCCGCTGGAATGATCGGCTGACCTACGGGGATGTGCATATGCAGGGGGAGGTGGAGCAGTGCCACTACAACTTTGAGGCGTCGGATCCGGAGGTGTTGTTTAAGTTGTTTGGGCTGTATGAGTCGGAGGCGCTGCGGCTGGTGGAGCGGGAGTTGGCGGTGCCGGCGCTGGATCAGGTGCTGAAGTGTTCCCACACGTTTAATCTCTTGGATGCGCGGGGGGCGATTTCGGTGATGGAGCGGACTCGTTATATTGGCCGGATCCGCAATATGGCGAAGCAGGTGGCGAAGCTCTATGTGGTGCAGCGGGAGGCGATGGGGTTTCCGTTGCTCAAGACACGGGAGGGGGCGATCGCGATCGCGGCGTCCTAAAGCCTGGTGCCCATAGGGAGGTGCGGCTTACTAGGGCAGGAACTCTATACTGATCAGTGCTGAAGCCATTGCTAAAGCCAAATCAGAACAGAGAAGAGAGACCTGAAGTCATGATGAGCCATTTGGTAATCGCATCGGCCCTAGCGGATCAGTTGGCGGAAGCCCTAGAGCCGATCGCGGCCCAGTTTCGTAGTCTGAGTCTGCCGGAACCCATCACCCATTGGGGCCACCCCGCCATGATGGGCATTGTCATTTTCGCCATGGGCAGTGCGGCGGTCTGGGCCGGCTGGAAGGGACGCCTCGCGAGCCCCAGTGAGGGCAAAGCAACTTTGCTCAACAACCACAAGCGCATCGCCCTCTGGATGACGACGTTTATGGCGATGGGCTACACGGGCGGCCTGCTGTCCCTGGTGATTCAGCAGCAGCCGGTGCTCGAAAGCCCCCATTTCTGGACGGGGACGCTGGTGCTGGGGCTGCTGGGGGCCAATGGGGCCATTTCCCTGAGCAAGTTCGGCGGCGGCAAGCCCCAACTGCGGACGGTCCATGCCTACCTCGGTAGTGCGGCGTTTGGGGTGATGATCCTACACGCTATTTTTGGCCTGAATCTGGGCCTGTCTATTTAGGGTAAAAAAAGAGCGGCGGGGGCGGGTTTGGCCTGTTGCCCCTGCGCGGCGAATTTAGATGGATTTGGGCGGGTTTTGCAAAAAGCCTGCCCCTACGATTTTTGGGGGATCGGCGGCGATGCGGGCGATGGTGCTGCTGTGTGGGGCGGGAATGGCGGGCATTGCGGCGACGGCCTTGCCGGGGGGTGAGTTTGGCCTGTTGGCCCTGGGGATTTTGCTGGGGGTTTGGCGCTGGCTGCCGCGATCGACGCCGATTCGCCGCTGGGCTCCGGAATTGGCCCCCTGGTTTTGGGTGCTGCTGGGGGTGGTGGCGCTGCTGATGGCGATTTATACGCAAATTCGGACCCCGTTCCCGGCGGCGGATGATCTGAGTCGGACGATCGCGGCGGGTGATCGCCTGGACCGTCAGCAGTTGGTGATGGTGCGGGGGCAGGTGTTGGGGGAGGTGCGCCAGACGGCGGCCGGAAAGGGGCGGTTTTTGCTGGCGGCGGTGCAGACGGGCCAGATTTTGTCGTCGGAGACGGTGGCGATCGCGGGGGGCGATCGCGAGATGGAACCCACCCAGGCGGTGTCAGGGCGCGCCTATGTGACGGTGCCGCTGCTCCAGGCAACGGGGCTACAGCCGGGGGATTGGGTGCGGATTACGGGGGAGCTGTATCGACCGTCGGGGCCAAAGAATCCAGGGGCGTTCGATTTCCGTGCCCATCTGGCTCGGCAGGGCTGTTTTAGTATCCTGGCGGGGCAGCAGGTGGAGGTGCTGGGCGATCGCACGGGGGAGTCCGGCGGGCTCGATCGGCGCTTGGCGGCTCTGCGGCGGCGGATTGTGCAGGGCCATGTGGGGGCGTTGGGCTATCCCCAGGGGGCGATCGCGGCGGGGATGGTCCTGGGAAATCGGGCGGTGGATTTACCGGCGGCGGTGCGGGAAAAGTTTGCGGCGGTGGGGCTGGCCCATGTGCTGGCGGCGTCGGGGTTCCATGTGTCGATTCTCCTGGGCGGTGTCCTGTTGCTGGTGCGGCCACTGCCCCGAAGCACCCAGGTGATTTGCGGTTTGGTTGCCCTGGTGGGGTTTGCGTTCCTGGCGGGGGGGTCGCCGTCGGTCCTGCGGGCGGTGGTGATGGGGACGGCGCTGCTGACGGCCTTTGGGGCGGGGGAGCGGGTGCGATCGGTGGGCTCCCTGACGGTGGCGGCGACGCTGCTGCTGCTGTGGAATCCGCTTTGGCTATGGGATTTGGGCTTTCAGCTTAGTTTTCTGGCCACCTTGGGGCTTCTGGTGTCTGGCCCTGTGATCGCGGGGCGGCTGCGGTCTATGCCGGGGGTACCAGCGGGATTGGCGGACGTGATCGCCATTCCCCTGGCGGCGACCCTGTGGACCCTGCCATTGCAGATGTATATCTTTTTCCAGGTGCCCTCCTACAGCCTGGTGGTGAATGTGCTGATGGGGTGGCTGCTGCAACTGGTGACGGGCCTGATCTTTTTTGCGTCCTTTGGGTGGCTGATTTTTGCGCCGCTGGGCCAGGTGGTCGCGGCGATCGCGCGCTATCCCCTGGAGTTGTTGCTCCATGGGGTCGAGTTTTTTGCCCAGTTGCCGGGGGGCATGGTGACCACGGGGGCCATTTCCCTGGGGCAGGTGATTGTGCTGTACGGAATTTTTGTGTGGGTGTGGCGGAGCCCTTGGTGGCATCGACCGCGCCGCTGGATTTTGGCCTCGGCCCTGGGGCTGGCCGTTCTGTGGTTGCCCCTGTGGCATGGGGGGGCTTTGGCGGCGGAGGTGATGACGTTGGATACGGGCAATGGCACGACGGTTCTGATCCGCGATCGCGGCCAAGCCACCCTGATCTACGGCCATGGGGACGCGGATACCACTCAATTTGACCTGCTGCCCCTCCTGCGCCAGCAGGGGCTCGATCACCTCGACGGGGCGATCGCCCTGGGGGGGCCAAGTACGGCGGTCACCCCCTGGCAACCCCTCCTGGACCGCATCACCGTCCCCGCGATCGCCTTGACCACCAGCCTCGATCAGGTGGCCCCGTCCCTGCGATCGCTCCTGGCTACGGTGGCGGTTCGGGGGGGGCAGGTCTTCAGCCTCGGCCGTGAACAGCCCCAGACCGTCGGGGCGATCGCCGTCCAAAGTCTCGAAGGGGGTGGGCAAGCTCTCCTGATCACCGCTGGCGATCGCCGCTGGCTGCTGTTGGATCGCCTCAATGTGGAACGCCAGCGAGCCCTAGCGGCCGCCCAGAGCATCCCGGAGATCGAAGCCCTCTGGTGGAATGGCCGACCCCTGGCCCCCCAACTCCTCGATGCCGCCCGCCCCACCGTTGCGATCGCCACCGCCCGTCAGCTTGATCCCGACACCCTCCTGGAACTGCGGAAACGCAACATTCAAGTGTTTTGGACGGGCCGCGACGGCGCGATCGCCTGGACGCCCCAGGGGGGATTTGGGCCAGCCACCGACGAAACCCGCGAATCCGCCGCTTGGCTCTAGGTTCCACGCCCAACGTCCAGCCTTCCAAAGTCAATCATCAACCCCACGGAGAAATTCACCCGCACCCCATGTGTTTCAGCCAATTTCCTGTAATATGGTCTTTGCCTGGAGAGGTGGCAGAGTGGTCGAATGCGGCAGACTCGAAATCTGTTATGTCCGCGAGGGCATCGGGGGTTCGAATCCCCCCCTCTCCGTTTCTGAGAATCACAGCCCTTCAAGTCCATTCCCAACGACAGCGCCCTGGCCTTGAACAACGTGGGTCGGGGGCGTGATCGCCCGGGGGTCAGTCCATCGACTGGCCCATTTTTCATGGAATGCCCTTGCTATAATTACGGATTGTTAACAATTGAATTAAGCTAACTGATTTTGCCGTGTCGATTAGCCTGATTGTTTCGCTCGTGCTGCTGATGGCGTCCGTGGTGGCCTACCGCTGGATGGGGCGCGTATCGCCGGGGGACGAGGTGCCCAAGATGTTGCTGGCGGTGGCGGGGGGGATTTGTGCCGCCTGCGCATTTTTTTCGACGCCGACGCTGCTGCAAATTGGGGCGGCGGGGGGCTTGCTGGCCCTGAGTCGGATTCTACTGCTGGATTCCTATGGCCTTTGAGTTGGGGTTGGGGATTCGGGCGACTGGCGGCCCTGGCGCGATCGCGTGCGGCTGGCCGCCTGCCCGTGGATATTGACGCAGTAGGGCACGCCGTAGGTCAGCAGGGCCGCAATCCAGCGATCGCGGGTCATGGCACCGGTGGCGATCGCCCGCCCATGGTTCACCAGCAGCAGCAGCGTCCCCACCGTCAGGGCCACCCGCAGGGCCGTCGGGGCCAAGTCGCGATCGCCTAGGCAGCGGCCATAGGCCAGCACAGCCCCCCAGAGTCCGGGCCGGGGCAAGCGGTTTCGTGGTGCCATGGTTGATGTCCTCCTTCCCTTCGATGGCCCTGCGGCGGCCTAGATTGCCACGCCATTGTTGAAGGTTAGGGACGCGCCTGTGGCAGCGTATTTAGCAGTTTTGCTTGGGCAGTTTTGGGACTTGGCCTGGACCATGGGCCTGGGTCATGGGCCTGAACCATATTTAGATCTAGCCCAGGGGTAGGCGATCGCCCACGGCCTGCCAACCGGGTACGCTCCCCGTCGGGGCGATCGCCACAGTGCGGTGATCGGTGCCCGTCGGGGCGATCGCCACGGTGATGTGCAAAAACGCCCCAGGGAGTTCATCCCCCAGCCGTTCCGCCCACTCAATCACCACCAGACCGGGCGGCACCTCGATCCCTTCCCAATAGAGGGCCGGGTTGAGGGATTGGACCCCCGTTCCATCAAGGCGGTACAGGTCAAAGTGGTACAGGGGCAGCCGTCCGCCCCCATATTCATTCAGCAGAACGAAGGTGGGGCTCACCACCGGATCCGGCACCCCCAACCCCCGGGCGATCGCCTGGGTCAGGGTCGTTTTGCCAGCCCCCAGATCCCCCGACAGCAGCACCACCGCCCCCGCCCCCAGGGTTGCCCCGAGGGTTTCGCCCACCTGGGCCATCTGGGCCAAATCGCAAATGCCCTGCCATTGTTGCCCCTTCACCATGGCCCTAGTCCACCTCCAATGCCCGTGCGGTTGGCCCCGGCGCGATCGTGCGATCGCCCAGTCCGTCAGAGTCTAGCGCGATCGTTCCCCCCAATCGGCACCCCCACGCCAGTCCGGTAAACTGGGGGGCGGGGTATGGCAGCCGCGCCAGGGCTATCCCCGTCGCCCCATGCCCCCTGCAACAAATCCAACGGAGTGTCCATGACCCGCATCACCCTCGAAACCGACAAAGGCGCGATCGTCCTCGATATGTTCGATGCCGACGCCCCGAATACCGTCAAAAACTTCGTGGATTTGGTCCAAAAGGGTTTTTATGACGGCCTCACCTTCCACCGGGTCATCGCCGGTTTCGTCATCCAGGGGGGATGCCCCGAAGGCACCGGCCGTGGCGGTCCGGGCTACACGATCCCCTGCGAAATCAATCCCAATAAGCACGAGCTGGGCACCCTCTCGATGGCCCACGCGGGTAAGGACACCGGCGGCAGCCAGTTCTTCATCTGCCTCGGCGCTCAGCCCCACCTCGATGGGGTCCACACGGCCTTTGGCAAAACCGCCAATATTGATGTGATCAAAGCGATTCGCCAGGGGGATAAGATCCGCAGCGCCACCGTTGAGGCGGCCTAGGCGATCGCGATCGCGGCACCGATGCCCCCCAGTCCGATAATCGGCAAGCGGATCGGCAAGCGGTTTTTCGGCCAACGGTTTTAACGTCTCCTTGGGTCCCCATGCGGCACCACATTGTCCATCAGTTCACCTATCGCTACAGTGCCCCGGTGCAGCTCGGAACCCATATCCTGCGGCTGCGTCCTAGGGAAGAGAGCGGCCAGCGGCTGCACCATTTTCAGGTGGAGGTGACCCCGGCCCCGGTGGGGCGCAGCGAGTTGGTGGATCTCCACGGCAATGGGGTGCTGCAACTGTGGTTTGACGATCGCGCCACCGAGACCCTCAGTGTGCGCATGGAGGCGACGGTGGGCACCGATCGCCCGAACCCCTTCAATTTTTTGCTCGATCCCTGGGCGACGCGGTTGCCGATTGATTATCCCAGCAGTCAACGGCGCGCTTTGGGGCCATATTTGGCGGGCGATCGCCCGGACCCGATCGCCACGCAACTGGCCTGGGAACTGTGCGATCGCGCGAACTATCAACCCCTCGCATTCCTGGGGCTGCTGAACCAGCACATCTACCGCCACTGCACCTACGAAGTCCGCGAAACGGGCGAGGCGCATCCGGCGGGGTTCACCTGGCAGCAGCGCCGGGGCAGTTGCCGCGATTTTGCGGTCCTATTTATGGAAGTCTGCCGCGCGATCGGCCTGGGGGCGCGGTTCGTCAGTGGCTATGAGGCGGGCGATCCGGAGCATCCCCACAAATATCTCCACGCCTGGGTGGAGGTGTATCTACCGGGGGGCGGCTGGCGGGGCTATGACCCCACCCAGGGGCTGGCGGTGGGCGATGGCTACATCCCCGTGGCGGCGGCCCCCGATGCGTCCCAAACGGCTCCGTTCCCTGGGGTGTTCCAGGGGCGCAATGTTAAGGCAAATCTCACGTCTTCCCTAGAGATTACGCCGGTGCCCGATCCGCCGAACGATTCTGCGTAGGGGTTGGGTCTCCCAACCCGATCGCGGGCGATCGCCACAAACCCATTCACCCGTGAGCGCGGGGGCAGGGCAGGGCGGGTCAAGGTTGGCAAGATTTAGTGGGTCAATTCCTCGGGCTTCAGGTGGCTGTGGAGGATGCTGCCGTCGCGGAACCAGACGATGCGGCGGGTTTGGCGGGCGACTTCCGGTTCGTGGGTGACCATGACGACGGTGATGCCGCTGCGGTTGAGTTCGCTGAAGATGTCGAGGACTTCCTGGGTGGTTTGGGTGTCGAGGGCTCCGGTGGGTTCGTCGGCCAGGAGGAGGACCGGTTCATTGACGATCGCCCGGGCGATCGCGACCCGCTGCTGTTGGCCGCCGGAGAGTTGATTGGGGCGGTTGTGGAGGCGATCGCCCAGGCCCACCCGTTCTAGGGCGACGATCGCGCGATCGCGGCGTTCCCGTCCATCAATGCCCCCATAGATCATGGGCAAAATCACATTATCGAGGGCGCTCAACTGGGGCAGCAGATGGAACTGCTGGAACACAAAACCGATTTTGCGGTTGCGGATGCGGGCAAGCTCCTTCTCCCCCAGGCTCGCCACTTCGATGCCATCGAGGAAGTAGCGCCCCGCCGTCGGGCGATCGAGGCAGCCGATGACGTTCATCATGGTGGACTTGCCGGACCCGGAGGCCCCCATGATCGAGCAGTAATCGCCCTGCAAAATTTCCAGATCCACCCCCCGCAGGGCGCGCACCTCCGTGTTGCCGGAGCCGTAGACCTTGGTGATCCCTTCGAGGCGGATGGCCGCTGGCGGTGCGATCGCCCCTGGGGTTGCGCCGGATTCCGATGGGTGGGGTGGGGGGGATTGATCTAGGCGATCCGTTGGATCAAGTGGATCGCGGGGTTGCACCGGCCCTGGGGGAGCGGCGGCGGCGGACGGACGGCGGGGAATCACCATGGCATCAGATCACGGCAGAAGGATCACGGGAGCAAGGGCGGGCCTGCCGTGATCCTAGCGCGCGGCTCCCCGGTCCCTGGGACGGACGGGGCGAAATTAGCGATAATGGGTGCCTGAGATTCCGGGCGCTCCCCGCGATCGCGGCCCCAGCTCTTGCCCAACCGGCCCATCCAGCCCGCCCACCGCTCCCCAGATCCGATCGCCCTACTCCGTCACCCCAGCCCCATGACCGTCCTCGTTATCGACAACTACGACAGCTTCACGTACAACCTGGTGCAATATCTCGGGGAATTGGGGCGCGATCTCCTCCCAGGGGCCAATATCCAGGTCTATCGCAATGATCAGATTTCCCTAGAGGCCATCCGCGCGATCGCCCCGGCGGGCATCGTCATTTCCCCCGGCCCCGGTCGCCCCGAAGATGCGGGCATTTCCCTCGATCTCATCCGCGAGCTGGGGCCAAGCATCCCCATCCTCGGCGTGTGCCTGGGTCACCAGAGCATCGGCGAAGTGTTTGGGGGCCAAGTCGTCCGCGCGCCGGAACTGATGCATGGCAAAACCTCGCCGGTCCACCATACGGGCGTCGGCGTCTTTGCGGGGCTGGCATCGCCGATGATCGCCACCCGCTACCACAGCCTGGTGATCGATCGCGGCACCTGTCCACCGGTCCTGGAAATCACCGCCTGGGTGGAGGACGGCACGATCATGGGGGTGCGCCACCGCCACTATCCCCACATCCAGGGGGTGCAGTTCCACCCCGAAAGCATCCTCACGGAGGCCGGAAAAGGGCTGCTGGCCAATTGGCTGCGATCGCTGGTGCCCGTCGCCGCGATCGCCTAGGGTCGCCCCAGGTAATCCAGCCCTTAGAATCAAGCTTCAGTAGCGCATTAGCCCCACCCACGGGTCACCCACGGGTTTCAGGAGTGAAGAGGAGTGGAATGTCCATGAAACGTCGGCAATTTTTGACCTATGGCTTTGCAGCGGCCTGGGGCACCACGGGCCTCGCCCTGACGGCCCAGCGGGTGGCGGCCCAGTCCGTGCGCGTGCCATCCCTGACCATCCGCAGTTTGGGACACACCTGCTTCACGTTCAGCGATGGAGCCCAGACGATCCTGAGCAATCCGTTCAATACCCTCGGCTGCACGGCGGGCTACGGGCTGCCCATGCCGACGGTGGATCTGGTGACCATCAGCAGCCAGTTGCTCGATGAGGGCTATGTGAGCCGTCTGCCGGGGAATCCGAGTGTGCTGTACCGGGCGGGGGATTTTGAGTTTCGGGGGTTGCGCTTCCGGGGGGTTCGCACCAACCACGATCGCGTGGGCGGACGCCGCTTTGGGGACAATATTGCCTGGAGTTGGGTGCAGGGGGGCCTGCGGGTGCTGCATTTGGGCGGCATGGCGGGGGCGGTCGAGGTGGAGCAACAGACCCTGTTGGGGCGGCCCGATGTGGCGATTGTGCCCGTGGGGGGTGGCCCGAAGGCGTTCACGGCGGCGGAGGCGAAGGCGGCGATCGAGCTACTGCGCCCGAAGGTGGTGATCCCGAGCCATTTCCGGACGGCGGCGGCGGATGATCAGTGCGACATCGAGCCCCTTGATGGGTTCCTGGAGGCGATGGCGGGCTATGACGTGAAGGTGCTGACGGGGGATAGTTTGACCCTGCGCAGTGGGGATTTGCCGCCGGATGGGACGCTGGTGCGGGCGCTGGCCTATCCGCTGGCCTAGGGCGGTTTGTTGGGGCGGGTGGGGGCGTTGGGCTGCTGGTGGTTCCCGCGATCGCACCCCCTGCCGAACGCGCCGGAATTTTTAAATCATCTCCAAATCATCTGCTGTTTCTCTTAAATCCATGGCACCTTTCACCCTTGATCCGTTGGCTCCGAGTTGGTCTGTCCAGTGGCGCGAGGATCTGAAGCTGCGGCGCGATCGCCTGATGGCGGCGATCGGGTCGGGGGTGGCGATTTTCCGCAGTGCGCCCCCGGCGGTGATGCATAACGATGTGGAGTATGGCTATCGCCAGGACAGTGATTTTTATTACGTGACGGGGTTTGATGAACCGGAGGCCGTGGCGGTGTTGGCCCCGAATCACCCGGACCATGCCTATGTGCTGTTTGTGCGGCCGAAGGATCGGCTGGCGGAAACCTGGTCGGGGCGGCGGCTGGGGGTCGAGGGGGCGCTGATGGAGTTGGGGGCGGATGCGGTCTATGGCATCGATGAGTTAGAGGATCATCTGGCGGCGTATCTGGAGACGGGCGATCGCCTGTTCTATGGCCTGGGACGCGATCGCGCCTTTGATGAACTGCTGCTGGGCCAGTGGCGATCGCTCCTGCGGCGGCGGCAAAAGACGGGCAAGGGGCCGATCGCGATCGAGGATCCATCGGGGCGGCTCCACCAGCTCCGTAATCGCAAAACTGAGCCGGAACTGGCCCTGATGCGCCGCGCGATCGCGATCGCCGCCGAAGCCCACCAAACCGCCATCGAACTCACCCGCCCCGGCGTTTGGGAATATGAAATCCAGGCGGAAATGGAGCGCATTTTCCGTCGCCACGGGGGCTGGGGGCCAGCCTATCCGTCCATCGTCGCCAGCGGTGACAACGCCTGCATTCTGCACTACGTCGAAAATTCCCGGCAGATGCGCGACGGGGATTTGCTGCTGATCGACGCCGGTTGCTCCTATCGCTACTACAACAGCGACATCACCCGCACCTTCCCGGTCAATGGCCGTTTCAGCGCCCCCCAGCGCGCCCTCTATGAACTGGTGCTGGAGTCGCAGGTCCAGGCGATCGCCCAGGTGAAACCGGGCAACACCTACAAAACGATGCACGACACCGCCGTCCAGGTGCTGACCGAGGGGTTAGTGGCGCTGGGCCTGCTGGCGGGGGATCCGGCGGAGTTGATCGAGCGGAAAATCTACCGCAGCTTTTATATGCACGGCACGGGCCACTGGCTGGGTCTCGATGTCCATGATGTGGGCCTCTATCACAATGGCGAGGCCGATGAACCGTTCCAACCGGGCCAGGTGATTACCGTTGAACCGGGTTTGTACATTGCCCCCGATGCGGAGCCCATGCAGCCGCCGGAACTGGACGGAGATGACGAGGACGCCACCGATGACGATTGGCCCGAGCAGCCTCCCATTGACGATCGCTGGCGCGGCCTCGGCATTCGCATCGAAGACAATGTGCTGGTGACCGAAAATGGCTGTGAGGTACTGACGGCGGCGGTACCCAAGGCGATCACGGACCTAGAACACTAATCCTTTCAGCAGGTCAGCGAATTTCAGCCCATCACCTCAGCGCGATCGCGATCGGTGATCCCAGCGTTCGAGCCAAGCGGGCACCGCCTCCGCCGCGATCGCCGGGGCAAAATAAAACCCCTGACCGTAGGGGCACCCCAGCGATCGCAACCGTTCCATCTGCTCGTGGGTTTCCACCCCCTCCGCGATCGCCGCAATGCCCAAATTCGCCGCCAGACCAATAATCGTCTGCACCACCGCCAGCCCTTCGCGCCGCTGGGCCATGCTGCTGATGAACGAGCGATCGATTTTCAGCGTATCAATCGGAAACTCGATCAACCGGCTCAGGGACGAATAGCCCGTCCCAAAATCATCAATCCCCAAATCAATTCCCAGCCCCTTAAGCGATCGCAGGCGATCATCCACCACCGCCGCATGGTCCGCGATCGCCCCCTCCGTAATCTCCAGATAGAGGCAGCGGCAATCCAGACCCGACCCCGCCAGCGCCGCCGCCACCTCCGTCACCAAATTCGGATCCGCAAACTGCCGCCCCGACACATTCACCCCCACCTTCAGCTCCGGCCCCGCCACCCCCAACCGCTGCCACTGGCGCAACTGCCGACACGCCTCCCACAGCACCCAGCGGCCCATCGGCTCAATGAGCCCCGTCTCCTCCGCCAGGGGCACAAACTGATTCGGCGACGTCCATTCCCCCTCCCCCTGGGGCCAGCGCACCAGGGACTCGAACCCAACGATCTTGCGCGTCTCAATCTGCACAATCGGCTGATAGAACAGTTTTAAGTCACCCTGCTCAATCGCGCGGCGCAGCTCCAGTTCCGTATCCAGCCGCTGGAGCGCATTGGCCTGCATATGGGTTTCAAACATCACACAGCGGGCACGCCCGAGCCGCTTCGCCGCCGACAGGGCCGTATCCGCATCCCGCAGCAGATCCTCCGACGACGCCAGCAAACAGCTCGCCACCGGACTCACGGCAATGCCAATACTGCCACTCATGACAATATCGCGCCCATTCACATGGAGCGGCCCGCACAGCACCCGCTGGATCGCCTGGGCCACCTCATAGGCATTGCGCTCGTGGTGAATGCCCACCAGCAGCACGGCAAATTCATCGCTCCCCAGCCGCGCCACCACATCCCCCGATCGCACCGCCCGATTCAGCCGCCGCGCCATTTCCACCAACACGCGATCGCCCACCGCCCGCCCCAAACTGTCATTGACCACCTTGAAGCGATCGAGATCAATCAACAGCACCGCAAACCCCACCTGATGGGCATTGCGCAGCCCCTCAATGGTTTGGCTCAGGCGACCGAGGAAAAAGGCCCGGTTGGGCAGTTGGGTTAAACCGTCATAGAACGCATGGCGATACTGCTGCTCCGCCGCCACCTTTTTGGCCGTGATGTCCTCCACGATGCCCTCATAGTGCAACAGCCTGCCCGCCTCATCGCGCACCGCATAGGACGTTTCCGACAGCCAGAGCAAGGCCCCATCCCGCCGCCGAATCTGGTACTCAAAATTGGTGACACAGCCCTCCCGTTCAATGCGCTCGACATATTCCTGCCGCCGACGGGCATCCACATAAAGCTGCTGGGACACATCCTGGAGCGCCGCGATCGCCTCCTCCGGGGAGCCATAGCCATAGAGCCGCGCCAGGGCCGGATTCGCCTTGAGATAGCGCCCCTCGGGACTGGTCTGAAAAATTCCCTCCAGGGCATTTTCAAAAATGCTTTGATAGCTCACCTCCGCCTGCCGCAGCGATGCCTCCCGATGACACCGCGCCGTGATGTCACAGCCCGCCAGCACCACCCCGGCATAGTCACCCCCCGTCGGATCCCGCAGGGGCGAAAAGGTCCAGAGCAGGTGCGAGATCGGTCCCCCTGGGGGATGGATGCCCGTTTCTAGGGGCGGGCACAATTGCCCATCGGCCAAGCGCTCCAGGTGGGCGGCAAAGGCGGCGCGATCGCCCGGAGCCAGATAGCATTCCCCGTAGGCGCAGCCCCGCAATTGCTCCTGGGAGACCCCATGGAGCCGTTCCGCCGCCCCATTGACCGCCACCACCGTCCCCGCCGCCGACAGGACAATCACCACCAGCCCGTCGCCATTCCAGAGCGATCGCGTCCAATCCTGGAGCGCCGCCATCCCCACCACCGCCCCCCCCGAGGCCGCACCGTTCCCCCCCGTCGTCGTCGAACCACTGCGGGGGCCAATCGGCGGCCGTCCCCCCTCCGCACCGGGCGCAGGCTCGATCACCGGATCCGCATCGGACCCCAAGGGACTGCGGGGCCATTGATCCGAACGGTTACCATGGGCCGCCACCAGCAACAGGACCAAGGGATCCAGTTGTTCAGTCCGCAGGGACCACAGCAGCGAAGCCAAGCCAAAGGTGGCGATCGCGGCCTGGACTGGCGTAGGGGTCATGGCACTGGCAAGGGGTAAAGGGGCATGGGGCAGGGGGCAGGAGCGGTCAAGGCGGCAATGGAGCGATCGGGGAGGGAAGCCACTGCAACGGCCCCTTAAACAGCCGATTGAAAGATCCGCCTGACCATTCGCCTTCACTGCATATCCGTTCAAACGTCCACTTAAAAGTAATCCCAGTTTTGCCCCACAGGCTAGTTCTAGGAAAATCGTTGGGCGATTTTGGGGATAATGCCGCCAACCTTGATACCAGATGGGCAAAATGTCGCAAAAGGAGCGGGTAGCGGGGGATGGGGCGACGGCAGTCACCCTAGGGCTCTGGGGGGGGGCAAAGGGGGCATAGATCCGTGACGCAACGGTGGGGGAATGGGCGGTGGGTTAATTTGGAGGTTGACGGGGGGCATCGTGGAGGATCGGGGGCTGGTTTTGCCTTGGCTGAGAGGGCGCTGGCGGCTTTTCCGGTTTTCCGGTGGAGTGGGGGATGGGGGCGACCCCAGGGATGACCTTGCACCAGCGACATTGCGCGAACAACTCTGCACGGACGATTTTGAGGAAAAGGGGCGGCGGCATGGGCAATCACGATCAAGGCGGTCAATTGGCGGGGCGATCGCCCTGGGGTGGTCGGAGGCGTTGGCGTTTGGGGATCGGGGCGATCGCGATCGCGGCCTGCCTCGGAACCGGTGCAGCGGCGGCCCTCGAACCGGTCGAGCAGGAAATTCTGGACGCCCATAACCGCTATCGGACTGAGGTGGGGGTTGCGCCCCTGGGGTGGTCGGCGCAGTTGGCATCCCAGGCGCGCTCCTGGGCGACGGAGCTGGCCCGCACGGGGCGGTTTGAACATGCCGCCAATACCAACGGGGCGGGGGAAAATCTGGCGATCGCCACGGCGGGGGCCTACCGTCCGAGGGCATTGGTGGGGCTTTGGGGGGCGGAGCGGCAATATTTCAGGCCGGGTCGGTTTCCCCAGGTGAGCAGCACCGGGCGCTGGGGCGATGTGGGCCACTATACCCAGATGGTCTGGCGCTCGACGACGGCGGTGGGCTGCGCGATCGCGACGGGGGATGGGATGGATGTGCTGGTCTGTCGCTACACGCCGCCGGGGAATGTGACGGGCCAGCGGGTTTATTAGGGTTGTAGGGTTGAGTCGTTTGATGGGGCGGAGGTATGCCGGGGACGGATCCCCGTCGGGGGGCAGGGGGCGGGGCCAGTGGATCGCCTAGAGAGTTTGCAGGCGTTTATTCAGGTGGTGGAGGCGGGCGGCTTTGCGGCGGCGGCCCGGAGGATGGCGCGATCGCGATCGGCGGTCAATAAGTTGGTGGTGGCCCTGGAGCAGCATTTGGGGGTGCAGTTGCTCTATCGCAGTACGCGGCGGGTGGTGCCGACGGAGACGGGGCGGGCCTTCTATGAACAATGCCGCGAAATTCTGGCGGATCTGGAGGCGGCGGAACTGGCGGCATCGCGATCGCGGCAGGAACCGCGAGGATCCTTGAAAATCAATGGCCCCATGTCCTTCGGGACGCTGCACCTGGGGCCGGCGGTGGCGGAATTTGCGGCGCTCTACCCCAGTTTGCGTGTGCAGGTGGTCCTGGAAGATCGCTTTGTGGATCCGATCGCGGAGGGCTATGACGTGACCGTGCGGATTGCGGAGCGGGGCTGGACGGGCAAATCCCTGGCGACGGTGGCGATCGCGCCGGTGGAGTTGGTCCTTTGCGCGGCCCCGAGCTATCTGGAGCGCCACGGCATTCCCGAGGGGCCGATGGAGTTGCCGGAGCACAACGCCCTGCACTATGGCTATGCCAACACGGGCAGCCAGTGGGTGTTGGGGGGGCCGTCGGGGGAGCAGCCGGTGGCGGTGGCGGGGAATTTTTGCGCCAACAACGGGGATGTGCTGCGCTCTGCGGCGATCGCGGGATTAGGCATTGCCCTGCTGCCCCGGTTTTTGGTGGCCGAGGCGATCGCCCAGGGCCAGCTTTGTCCCCTGTTGGAAGCGTGGCCGCCGCGCCCCCTGATGCTGACGGCGGTCTATCCGGCCAACCGCCACCTGTCGGCCAAGGTGCGGCTGTTTGTGGATTTCCTGCGCGATCGCTTCGGCCAGGGCTTTGGTTAGGGCTTGAGGTGGGGGCTTCGGGGCGCGATCGCCAACTCACAAAGGATTGAGTTATGGAGCTTAATGGCCCATGGATCGCCAGGGGACGGCTTTTGGGGTACGGTCCCGGACCGGCTGAAACCCCTACTCCACCGCGATCGGTTCTCACCCCTCCCCCAACCGGTGCAGCCCCTCACAATGGCAATCAAGAACCCACGAACGAAGAACCTAAAACCGCCCCACAGGAGGGAGCCACCATGCCTTGGATCATGCCATTTCAAATGCCGTTCCAGTCGCCCGATGGGAGCTATGGTCGGGGCGATCGCGATCGCTTTGGCGGTTGGAATTTGGCCCTACAGCGGCAGATGGAACGCCAGTTAGGGCCGATTATGGAGCAAATGCTGAGGGAATTGAACGCCCTGGGCGGCTTTGACCTCAATCCCATGGCCGGGGTGCAGTTTCGCGAAACGGAGGATGCCCTGGTGGTGTCCCTGCGAATGCCGGGGATCGAGTTCGAGTCGGCGACGGTGCAGGTGTCCCCCACGGCGATCGCCATCGCGGGCCAAACGTCCCTAGAGCGCAGTTTTGAGAATGGCATGAGCCATAGCCTGAGCCAGTTCCAGCGGTTGATCCCCCTGCCGGTGCCCGTGCGGACCGATGCGGTTTCCAAAAGCGCCGATGGGGAAACCCTGACGCTGATTCTCACAAAAGCCAATCCCGGCCCCGTCGCCGATGCCCCCTTGGATTGGATGGATTTTACGGCCCTGGGCGATCGCTACGGCGAATCCTTCGGGAATCTGCGGCAAACGGCCCGCGATCGCGCCGAGGCAACCCAACGGGTGGTGAAGGCGAAATATCGCGATTTGCGGCGTACGGTCAATCAGACGGTGGATCAGGTGGAACAGAACGGGGGCTGGCGCGCCCAGGCTCTGCCCTGGTTTGAACAGGCGCGGCAACGGTGGGGCGATCGCCTCCGGGCCACCCAACGGCGGATCGGGCGCGGCCTCCAGCGGCTCGGGGAACGGCTTCAAAATCTTTAAAGTGAGATTTGAATCGATCAACCGTAGGGGCGGGGTTCTCCCGCCCAGCCCCCGCGATCAATCCCCTGGCCAGCGCTACCACAGCCCCCGCACCGGCCCAGGACTAAAGACCAGCACGATGCGATCGCCGCGATCGCGGTAGGTCAGCCAGAGTTGGCCATGTTCATCGAGGTCGTAGCTTTCCACCGCCCCGAGGGCCGCGAGATAGCGCGATTCCAGGGCCATGGTGGCCGGATCGCAGGCGCGGCGGGTGCTGCCCAGGGGACCGATGCTGAGGCGATCGCCCGTGACGGTAAAGGGTCCCATATAGCGATTGCAGCCACTGGAACCGGACAGGCGATTTTCCTCAAACGTGAGAGTCAAAGGACGTTCCTCCGCCTCCACGCCGCGATCGTCCCAGGCCACCAGTTGCCAACTGCCCCGGAGCGGCCCCGTGGTTTGGCCGATCGCGGGGGCCACCGATCCCGCCGCGATCGCCCCCGCCAACATCAGCCTCAAGGAATTGCGACGAAGCCATGGTCGGATCAACATAGACAAAAGCCTCCTAAACTCCCCTCCATTCTCGCGTCTCAATTCAAAGCCTCGATGACCGCCGCCGCGATCGCGTCCGTGCCATCCGTCGCCAAACGGTCCGATGACATTGGCGGATTCGGGGGTTCCTTCAGGAAAGACCAATCGCCCCGGAAAAAGGTCTCCGCATCAAGCAACTGGTGGGGCGCAAACCGCCGCAGGCCGTCGAGCAGCACCGGCGCTTCCGCAAACCCGTCCCGTGGCAGCGTCGCGATCGCCAACCCCAGCCGACACGCTTCGGAATAGGTGCTGTAGCCCGGTTTCGAGACCACGCGATCGCACAGGGGCATCAAATCCACCGGCCGCCAGGGGCGATCGCCCACCTCATGATCCTGGGGATCCTGGAGCACATATAAATTCGGCTTGGCGGGGGCGTGGCGATTGAACGTCAAAAAGAGCCAGTCGGGGTAGGCATCAATGGCGTCATAGGGCACCGCATCAACGCCCAGTCCCCCAAAGGTGAGCAGGACCGTCCGCTCCTTCGGCACCGGGGGCAATTTCAGGCGATCGCGCAGTTCCTCCACACCGTAGCGCGGCGTACCCCCCGTCAGGCCCACCGATTCTTGGTTCGGAAACGCCGCCATCGGTTCCGAAAAGGGCAGGCGGAACAGGCGATCGCACTGGCTAAATTGCGCCGCCACCCAGTCCGCCAGCGCCTCGAACTCGCCGCCCCAGGGCCGATAGATAAAATCCCAGCCAAAATTGCCCATCCCCCAACAGGGCACCTCCGCCGCCGCCGCGATCGCCATGGCCGTCGGGGGCAAATCCGCCAGCACCAGGGCCACCCGTCCATTCTTGGCGGACATTTGCCGAATGAAATCCGCCTCCGCCGCCACCAAACTATCCAGGCGCGATCGCAGCGATCGCCACGCCTCCAACGTTCCCGGCAGATCCATCGTCAGGCTATCCCCCTGGATCGCCCCCACATCCAGCGATCGCGGGCGATAGATGAACTCCCCCGGAATATAGGACGCCAGCAGCCAGCGCGGTGCCTGCGTCACCATCACCAGCAGCACCTCCGGGCAGCGCCGCTGAACCTCCGCCGCGATCGCCGCCGCCCGCGTCGCATGGCCGTAGCCGTGGGCCGTAATTGCAAAATATAGAATGGGCCGATCTGAAACGGCTTGGCGGTCTAGGGGATCCATACTGCCCTCAACAAAAACTGACTCAAGTTTCTAACCCCTGGACTCCCCGCGATCGCTCCCCGAGCCTATGAGTGTGGCATGGGCCATCCACCGCAACGCAACCGACGGCCGAAATGGCCCAGAATCACCCCGATCTGGGATACTAAATCCCTCGGGAGCCAATCCCGCAGCCCCATCCATCCATCAGCGAGATTTTCAGGCCATGAGCGCAATCCAGGCCCTGCCGGGTACCAAGGACATCCTGCCGGACGAGAGCGGCCTATGGCAGCGGCTGGAGGCGACGGCGCGGACCATTTTGCAGCGGGCGGCGTTTCGGGAGTTGCGCACGCCGATCTTTGAGCGCACGGATCTGTTTGCCCGGGGCATCGGCGAGGCGACGGATGTGGTGGGCAAGGAGATGTATACGTTCGTCGATCGCGGCGATCGCTCCTTGACCCTGCGGCCGGAGGGAACTGCCGGGGCGGTGCGGGCCTTCATTGAGCACAAACTCCACGCCAGCGGCAGTGTGCAGCGCCTGTGGTACTGCGGCCCCATGTTCCGCTACGAGCGGCCCCAGGCGGGACGGCAGCGGCAGTTTCACCAGATCGGGGCGGAGGTGCTCGGCAGCGGTTCCCCCCGGGCGGATGTGGAGGCGATCGCGGTGGCGGTGGAATTGCTTGAAGAATTGGGATTGAAGTCCCTGCGGTTGGCGCTTAATTCCGTGGGCGATCGCGATGATCGCGCCCGCTACCGGCAGCAGCTTGTGGATTTTTTGACGCCCCACGCCGCTGATCTCGATGAAGATTCCCGCGATCGCCTCAGCCGCAACCCCCTGCGGATCCTCGATAGCAAAGACGCCAAAACCCAGGACATTTGCGCCGACGCCCCGAAATTGATCGACGCCCTCGGCCCGGAATCCGCCGCCCGGTTCGAGCGGGTCCAGCAGGGGTTGACGGACCTGGGCATCGCCTACGCCCTCGATCATCGCCTCGTGCGCGGTTTGGACTACTACACCCACACGGCCTTCGAGATCCAGTCCGATGACCTCGGGGCGCAGGCAACGGTCTGCGGCGGCGGGCGCTATGACGGCCTGGTGGCGGAATTGGGGGGGCCAGAAACGGCGGCAGTGGGCTGGGCGATCGGCATGGAGCGGCTGATTTTGCTGCTGCAACAGATGGCGGCCCCCGTGGCTCCGGCGGTGGATGTGTATCTGGTGTCCCGAGGGGAGGCGGCGGAACAAAAAGCCCTGGCCGTGGCGAAACAGTTGCGGCGATCGGGCCTTGCGGTGGAGATGGACTTGACCGGTAGCGCCTTCGGGAAACAGTTCAAACGGGCCGATCGCAGCGGCGCGCGGGCCTGCGTTATCTTGGGGGACGAGGAGGCCAAGACCAATACGGCGCAGATCAAATGGCTGGCGGATGGGAGCCAAATTGCCGTCGATCGCGCGGAATTGGTGGAGGCGATCGCCAAACTGGATGCGGGCCTCGATCCCTAGCCCTTGCCCACCGGGGATGTTTTAAGTAAATTCAATGGCCCAGCACGCCCCCGGAGACTCCATCGCCGATCGCTACCGGATCGAACAGGTCTTGGGGGAAGGGGGTTCGGGCATCACCTACGGAGCTCGCGATCGCGGCGGGCAATTTGTCGCCATCAAATGCCTATCCCTGCGGGCGGCGGGCAGTTGGAAGGCGATCGAACTGTTCGAGCGGGAGGCGCGGGTGCTGGCCCTGCTGGATCATCCCGCCATCCCCCGCTACCTGGACTTTTTCTACCTGGATAGCGATCGCGATCGCGCCTTTTATCTCGTGCGGGAATTTGTCGAAGGCCAATCCCTCGACACCGCCATCCGCAACGGCTGGAACCCCCAAGAGCGCACCGTGAAGCGCCGGATGCGGGAACTGCTGGAAATTTTGGCCTATCTCCATGGCCGCCATCCCCCCACGATCCACCGCGATCTCAAACCCGCCAACATCATCGAAGCGCCCGACGGCACCCTGCGGCTGATCGACTTCGGCGCGGTCCACGATGCCTACTGCAAAACCCTCGTGGGCACCCAAACCTTCGTGGGCACCCTGGGCTACATGCCGCCGGAGCAGTTTCGCGGCCAGTCCACCCCCCAGGTGGATCTCTATGCCCTCGGGGCGACGGCCCTTTATCTCCTGACGGGGCGATCGCCCGATGCCCTGCCCGTACGCAACCTAAAACTGCAATTCCGCGATCGCGTCGCCATCAGCCCCCCCTTCGCCGACTGGATCGAACGCCTCATTGAACCGGATCCGCGCGATCGCTGGCCCAGTGCGGAAGCTGCGATCGCCGCGATCGATAACCTAAAACCCCTGGCCCTGGCGAATCCCACCACCACCGATCCCGCCGCCGCCCCAGATTCCCTGCTCCGCCCCCTTGGCCCCAGCCCCGAAGAGCCGCGATCGCCGCGCCCCAGCCGTTGCCTCACCTACTACCGCAGCGGCACCCAGCTCACCCTCGTCCTGGCCGGAGAACACCTCCCACCCCGCAGCATCATCGATCCCGACCCAAGCGGCGGCTGGAGATTTGACCCGCCCGCCCCCCTAGCCCGCCACGGGATTGTGGGAGCCGGCGCAAATCTCGTAACCTACATCACCTTTTGGATTGCCTTCATCCTTTTCGGAGGCTCCATGTCCCTGGCGGCGCGGCTGGGCTGGATCCTGGTGCCCTTCGTCGCGATCGCCTTCCTCGCCGTCACCCAAACCCTCACCCAGCGCATCATCCCCTACTGGAGCGATCGCCTCCTGCGCCGGATCTATAGCCACTATCGCCTCACGATCGCGATCGCGCCCGACCAATTCACCATCCTCCAGCGGGGCTTTTTCCGGTCCCCCAAACCCCACCGGGGCAACACCGCCGACCTCATCGCCGTCCGTCGCCTTGCCCAAGACTTCACCCCCTGGGCCACCGATCCCCAAACCCCACCGCCCCGCCCCCTGCTCGTGCTCCATGAAGGGGTCCGCGAACATCGCCTTGGGGCCTTTTTGGATCGAGACAGCCAAATTTTCGCCCAGCGGGAAATCCAAGCTTTTCTTAAATCCCTAGGCCAGCATCTCTATGAGTGAGCCGAACCGATAGCCCTAAAGCCAGCCTTCGCGCTCTAGCTCCTCGATCAACTGCAAGGCGCGGGAATCCCCCAACTTCAGCAGGGCGGCGCGGGCATCTTCCTTGATCCCCAGTTCCTCATCCTCCACCAGCGCTTCGATGAGCCCATCAACGGCACCGGCATAGATGGCATTCGAGGGCAGATCGCTACAGAGTTGCCCCAGGGACCAGGCGCAGTTACTGCGGACGGCGGATACGGCATCCTGACGCAGCCCAACGATCAGGGGCGGCACGGCGGCGACGATCGCCCCATAGCCCGCATGGCCCATCTGCCCCAGGGCACTAGCGGCCCACAGGCGCACGGCGGCGATATCCCCCTGGAGGGTGCGGATTAGGGGATCTAGGGCGCGGCGATCGCGGCAATTGCCCAAGGCCCAGACGGCCCCCTTGCGCACATAGCCATTCCAATCCTGGGTCAGCAGGTCGATCAGGGGGTCCACCGCATCCGGTGACGTATTGCGCCCGAGGCCATAGCTGGCGCTGACGCGCACCAGGGGGCAGGGATCGCGCAGCAGGGCAATGAGGGGGGCCACGGCGCGATCGTCCTGAATTTCGCAGAAGGCCCGTGCGGCACTGGTGCGCTGGGCGGCGTCGGTGGAGCCCAGCAGGGCCAGCATTTCGTCAGGGTTAATCGCCGGGGCCTCGATCGTGGGTAGGTCGAGGGGGCTCCCGAAGCTGTCATTGAGGTTGAGCAGGCCGATATCGTCGTTGCTTGACATACCTAAAACTTTACCGCGAAGGTCGCGCGATGCCGTGGGGGCGGGTGGGGGCTGAATGGGGCAAAGGGGGACTAGCGAGGGGTGGGGGTGCTGCGCGATCGCGGGTAGTCCCGCAGGGGAGAGATGCGAATGCCGCGATCGCAAATGTAGGCAATTTCGGGGTTGATCAGATCACCGGCGGCGGGGGGAACGCGGGCGGCGCGGCTGGCGATCCGCAGTTGGGTGGCCTCTAGCTGTAGGGCCGCGATCGTGGCTTGGCCGTTGCCCTGGCTACCGGCGTGGGCGACCCCCCGCAGCCGTCCCCAGATGATAATGTCACCGGCGGCCACGACGCTGCCCCCCGGATTGACATCGCCGACGATGACGACCGTGCCGGGGTAGCGGATTTCGACGCCGGAGCGGATCGTGTTGTTGATGGTGAGGATGTCGTCGGGATCGAGGTTGGGGTTAGGGCTGATGGAACTGGCGTCGGCGCTGGGATCACCGCTGGGCTCGGCGGGGGAGGCGCTGGGGCCGCTGGGGCGGTAGGTGACGCGGTAGCCCTGATCAATCGCGAGGCGGGCCAGGGTGGGGCGGCTGGTGAGGATGTCCGACAGGGTGAGCTGCACTTCCTGGAGCACCTCCGCGATCGCGGCCAGTTGCCTCGGTTCCAGATCGCGATCGCCCGCCACCAGGGCCACGGTTGTTGCGGGGGGCCAGTGGCGATCGCCCACATGGAGCCGGTGCATCAACTGCTGCCATAGGGTTGCCCAGGCGACGCCGCGCCCGTCGGGGGCCGTTTCCGCTGGCAAAGTCAGACGCACCTGGGGCGGCGCACCCAACCGTCCCACCAGGGCCAGGGTCAGGCGATCGCCCCTGTGGGCCATGGCTAAGAAAGTGTCCGCCGGATCCACAGGCTCCACGGGGGTTTGGGGAGCGCCGGGGGCGGCGGCAAAAATGCTTGATGGTTCCCCGGCGGGGGGAGCTGCGATCGCCTCTGCCGCCATCCCAGGGCTAGGGACCGGAACGTGCCCACCGTCGGCGAGGGCAAGGTCAGGGGCGAGGGGCGAGGACGGATCGGACATAGGGCGCAGACAGCCAAAGTATTCCGCATTCTACCGGCGTTTGCGCGATCGGCACAGGGGCACCCCCGCCCCCAAGGCCCGTCCATCGCCCCATTGCCACCATCAACCACGGTCGTTCGCGGCCCCCCTCACCAGGAACCGTCAACGGCGGCCGTAATGGGCGATCGCGGCCCCCGTTTGCCACGCCCAAAGCTGATCGCCCCAGGAAAAATGCCACCATTCATTGGGATGCTGCACAAACCCCGCCGCCGCCATCACCCGAGCCAGCCGCTGCCGATGGCCGTGGGCGCGGCGACCGACCCCATCCGTCGCCCCGGCAAAGTGGTCCGGGTACGATCGCGGCGAACATTCATCAATGGGCGATCCCATGTCCACCGCCGTTCCGGTCCCGTCGAGCAGGGTCACATCCAGGGCCGCGCCGGTGCTGTGGGGGGGCGGCGTGGCCGGATCGTCGCTCGGCGTCGCCCAAAATTCCGCCACCTGTCGGCGCAATTGCTGGGTCATGGGATCGTCGGGACACTGGGCCAAGGCCAGAGGATCTAGACCCGCCGCGATCGCCAACTCCCCAAAGGCATGTTCCACCATGAACCGCTGCACCGCCAGGGGCCGATAGGCATCAAAAATCTGGATCGACCACCCCGGTGCCTCCTCCCCCAGGGCCGCCGCCGCGATCGCCAACCGTTCCACAATGCCTAGCCGCAGCCAGAAGGGGGAGCGATCGCCATAGGGAGCCCCCAACGCCGCATAGGGATGGGGATCCACCGGCACCACCCCCAGCACCTCAATGGGCACCAGGGGTTCACCGCACTCCGCGATCGCGATCCGTTGATAGGGCTTTTGCACCATCAAACCAACGTCCTGGCAAACGCCTCGAACCTAGCCCTAGTGGGAATGGCCGTGGCCGTGGGAATGGCCGTGATCGTGCCCATGGTCATGGTGGTGTCCGTGATCATGGCTGTGGTGGTGCCCATCGTCATGGGTGTGGTGGGCGGCGGGGCGATCGCGACGGGCCAACCCCGGATCCACCGCGATCGCCGTCTCCTCGAACAGGGCGCGGATCGGTTCATCGGCCCAATCCGCCGCCATGCGCAAAAACTCCGGGCGATCGTTCACGCAGGGCATTTGCACATAGGTCACCGCCGGATAGCGCCGCCGCAGCGCCCCAATAATATGCTCCACATCCAGCAGGGTTTCATGGTTTTCCGTCGCGAATCCAATCGGCATCATTACGATCGCCGTGGCCCCCAACTCAATCAAATTCCGCGCCGCCAAATCCGCATTCGGCTGGGTCCATTCAATCAGCGGCGTATCGTGATTCAGCCAGCCCACAGAAATCAATGGATACTTTTTAATCAGGCGATCGCGCACCGCATCATAGAGCTTTTGACTTTCATCAATGCCCGACGTAAAACCCTTCGCCTTGTGGGGACAACCGTGATTCATCAACACGATGCCAATCTGGGACGGCAAATGGGCCACCCGCAAATTATTAGCAATCTCATCCTCCACCATCTGCGCCATCAAATCGAGATAGGTCGGCTCATCAAAAAAGGAGGGAATATAGCGCATTCCCTGCACCCAATGGGCTTCTCCCGGTGCCCCATGGGCCGCTAGGGCTTGATTGACCTGCTCGACCGCAATGCCGCTGGTAAAGATGGAATCCACCACCAAAAGTGGATAGATCAAGACCTTATTAAAACCCGCCGTTCGGATTTGATCGAGCACCTGATGGGGCAGATGGGGCGCACAGAAATTAAATGCCTTGAAGACCGCCACGCGATCGCCCCACCGCTCCTGGAGGGCCGCCTCGATGCCCGCCCGCTGCCGTTCAAAAATGGCATTGTGGGGCGAAATGAAATTGCCGTGCTGGTGGCTCCACTCATGGAGATCAAAGGCCGCCAATAGCTTCGCAAGGGGGGGATAAATCCAGGTGGGCACCGGCGCAAATTTCGCCGTCAAAAGATTCAGGGCCTGCTCGTTATAGTTGGCAAAGTCTTCGTAGCTTTCCACTTCGCCATAGCCCATCAACAGGACGGCCACGCGATCGCGGCCCGCCGCCAACCCATCCGCCGATAAATCCAATTGCCCCATCGGGACTTGGCGTTCAGGAATCACAACCATGGCGCAGTTCTCCTACGGTTTCAACGGGTCCACTCGCAACTCAGCGCCAAACTCAAGGGTGCGGACCATGCACAAACCGTAAGAGCCATCACCCCAGCACCAAGCACTGGCAACCGACGCCCCCCATCTCTCCTTTTGGCGAGATCAACGTAGGGTGGCGGTTCCCCATAGACCCCAATCTAACATCCCCCTCTGGGGCATCGACCGCCCGTGGCGAACCTGTTACAAACTCCTGAATTCCTTAACTTCCCCGAGGGGATTCGGATCGGGCAATCTAGCGCTCCCTTTGGGCACCCAATCTAGGTTTTTTTTAGCCGTTGCCCTGGGGCTTGATGGCCGCGATCGCGATCGCCTCAGCAGATGCGCGGCAACTGATCCCCCGTGAGCAAATCCAGAATGCGCTCGGTCCCAAACCCCGTCCGCACCGTCACCAGCCCCACGGGAGTTTCGGAAACGGTGCCGATCTGTCGCGCCCCCGCCCCCGCCGGACAGGTGGCCATGGCCGCCAGCACCGCCGCCGCATCACCACTGGGCACCACGGCCACCAGGGTGCCTTCGTTGGCCAGGTAGAGGGGATCAAAGCCCAGGATTTCGCACAGGCCCGCCACCGCAGGACGCACGGGCAGGGCGGCTTCCTCCAGGCGGATGGCAACCCCCGCATCGATCGCAAATTCATTGAGCACCGTCGCCACACCCCCCCGGGTGGCATCCCGCAGGGCGCGGGTGTGTGGGCAGGCGGCCAGGATGGCGGCGGTCAATTCATGGAGGGGCTGGCAGTCGCTCACGATGTCCGTTTCCAGGCCCAGTTCCCCCCGCGCCACGAGGATCGCCGCCCCGTGATCGCCGATGGGTCCACTCACTAAAACCGCGTCTCCGGGCCGGATCTGGTCACTCCCAAGGCGATACTGGGGCGCGATCGCACCGACGCCCGTGGTGTTGATAAAAATCTTGTCGGCGGACCCGCGCGGCACCACCTTTGTATCGCCCGTCACGATCGCCACCCCCGCCCGCTGGGCCGCCAGGGCCATACTGCGAACAATGCGCCGCAGGGTCTCCACCGGCAGGCCCTCCTCCAGGATGACGCCGCAGGACAGGTAGCGCGGGATCGCCCCCCCCACCGCCAGATCGTTGACGGTGCCATAGACCGCCAAACAGCCAATGTCGCCGCCGGGGAATTCGATCGGATCCACCACAAACGTATCCGTGGTGATCGCGAGGCGATCGCCCTGGGCCGCCAACGCCCCCAGATCCAATTGGGCCTGATCCGCCAGGGGGGCCAGCAGGGGATTATCAAACGCCCCAACGAACACATCGGCGATGAGATCCCGCATGGCCCGTCCGCCGCTGCCGTGGGCCAGGGTGATGTGGCGATCGCGAATCCGTGGGGGCCGTTGCCGCTGGCCCTGGAGGCGATCAAGCAGGGAATCCGACGGCCGCTCCCCCAGGGACGGAACGGGCGCGCCAGCGGGAGGAAGAGTTGGGGAGGGAGAATCAGCCGGTGTCATGGTTAGGGCGTGGCAGGGAGGGAAACGCGGGGGGCGGCGGTTTGGGCCAGGGCCAGACGGCCATATTTGTAGTAGGCGGCGCAGGCCCCCTCGGACGACACCATGCAGGTGCCCAGGGGATTTTCCGGGGTGCAGCCGGTGCCAAAGACTTTGCACTGCCAGGGTTTGAGGGTGCCGCGCAAAATTTCGCCACACTGGCAGGCGGGGGAGTCGGCGGCGGGGCGGTTGGGCAGGCTCCAGCGGACTTCCGCATCAAAGCGTTGGTAGGCGGGGGCGATCGCGAGGCCCGATCGCGGCAAGTCCCCCAGCCCTCGCCATTCAAACCGATCGCGTACCGTAAACACCTGGGCGATCGCGTCCTGGGCCGGCCCATTGCCCTGGGGATTAACGAGGCGGCGGTATTGGTTTTCGACGGCGCAGCGCCCTTCCATCAACTGCCCCAGCAGCATATCGATGGATTGGAGCAAATCTAACGGCTCAAACCCAGAAATCACCACCGGTTTCCCATAGCGCTCCGGCAACACCTGATAGGGCTCCAGGCCAATAATGGCGCTGACATGGCCCGGACCAATGAAGCCATCCAACTGCAAGTCGGGATTTTGCAGCAGCGCCTCCAGGGCGGGCACCACCAAAACATGGTTGGAAAAGACGCTGAAATTTTCAATGCCGTCGCGGGCCGCCTGCAAGATCGTCAGGGCGACGCTGGGGGCCGTTGTTTCAAAGCCGATGCCGAAAAAGACCACCTGGCGTTCGGGGTTCTGCCGCGCGATCGCGAGGGCATCGAGGGGAGAATAGACCGCCCGCACATCCGCCCCGATCGCCTTGGCCTGCAACAGGCTGTACTGGGAACCGGGCACCCGCAACGTATCGCCAAAGGTGGTAAAAATTACCTCCGGCCGCTGGGCCAGGGCGATCGCATCATCCAAGCGCCCCCTGGGCATCACACACACGGGACACCCCGGCCCGTGGACCAGCTCCAGCGTCGGCGGCAGGAGGGTTTCTAGGCCGTACTTAAAAATTGAGTGGGTATGGCCGCCGCACACTTCCATAATTTTCAGCGGGCGGCCCAGGCGATCGCACCGCCGCGCGATCGCCTCGAACCAATGCTGGGCGCGCTCAGGATCGCGAAATTCAGACAGGTACTTCATCCACCAACTCCAGTTGTGCCAGCAGCGCCAGGGTTTCCTGGGCTTCGTCCTCGTCGAGCCGCTCTAGGGCAAAGCCCACATGGACCAGTACCCAGTCGCCCACACAGCGATCAATGGGGCGGTCCTCCGTGAGGATGCAGGCCACATTCACCGGGCGGCGCACGCCCCCCATCTCGACGCTGACGAGGTGGTTGGCCGGATCTAACACTTCAATCACTTGGCCGGGTACTCCCAAACACATGGGCGATGCTCTCCTTAGGTTCCCGCCTTCGCATTGTAGGGATGGGCCTTTGGGAAGTGGGGGGACGCCCGCGTTTTCTTAACGTCCATTGCTCTCACCTCTAGGGGGCTCCGGGGGCGATCGCGGGCACGCTAGAGCAGATGGGCGGCGGCGATCGCGGCTTGGCCCAGGGCGAGGCCCCCATCATTGGCGGGCACCTGCCGGTGGGTGAGCACCGTCAACCCCAGCGATCGCAGCCGTTGGGCCACCGCGATCGTCAGGACCACATTTTGGAATGTGCCGCCGGTTAGGAGCGCCTGGGAGAAGGGGGTCGTGGGGCTGGTCCCCTGGAGATGGGCCGCGATCGCCGCGATCGCCACCGCCAACCCCTGATGGAACCGCCACGCGATCAATTCCGCCGCCGCCCCCGCCTCCAGATCCGTCAGCAGGGCCGCCCAGAGGGGAGCCGGATCGAGATACAGCAGCGGATCTGCCGTCGCCGATCGCCCCGCCATCAGCCCAAAGGGATAGGGGGTCGGGGCCGGATTTTCGGGGGAATCGCCCAGGGTCTCGCCGTAGCGCACGGCCGCCCCTTCTAGGAGCTGGGCCGCTTGTCCCTCGTAGCTACAGGACTCGATCGCCAGCCCCGCCGCCGCCGCGATCGCATCAAACAGCCGCCCCATGGAACTGGTCAACGGACTGCCCAGGCCCGTCGTCACCACCCGATCTAGGGTTTCGAGGGGCTGCTGCCGCAGGTGGGCCACCAGGGGCACGCGATCGCCCAGGGCCAGGAAGCGATCAAGCAACTTCGCCTGATGGAGCTGCACATAGGCATTGCGCCAGGGCTGCTGGGCCGCGCGATCGCCCCCCAGGGCCGGAAAGGGCCGCAGGCAGGCCAGCCGCCGCGATTGGCGATAGTCCATCCACAGAAATTCCCCCCCCCACAGGGTGCCGTCGGTGCCGTAGCCCAACCCATCGAACGCGATCGCCAACGAGGGGGGCGCATCCAGGGGCACGCCATTATCCGCTAAGCAGGCGGCCCCATGGGCATGGTGATGCTGAATGGCATAGGTCGGCCGCCCCGTCGCCACCGCCAGATCCCGCCCCAGGGTGGTGGTGCGATAGTCCGGATGGCAGTCAAAGGCGATCGCGGTGGGTTGCAGGTCAAATACGCCCAGATAGTGATCAAGGGTGCGCCAGTAGGCCGCAAATGCCTCGGAATTCCCTAAATTGCCCAGATATTGCGACAAAACCAGCCGCCCCTGCCGCACAAAGCCAAAGGCCGCCTTCAATTCGCCCCCCAGGGCCAGCACCGGTGGGGCCGCCTCAAATCCGGGCGGCAGGATCAGGGGCTCCGGCGCATAGCCCCGCCCCCGCCGCAGGATGAGCGGTTGCGCCTCCGGTGGCCCCTGGGCCTGTGTTGGGTCGGGGTCTGGATCGGGGTCTGGGGCTGGACCTGAATCTGAGTCTGAATCGGGTGAAGCTGGCCCTAGGGCGGTTCCTGGATCTAGCTGCGGGGCCGGATCGTGCAGGGGGGCCGCCGGGGTCCAGAAGCGCACCACGGAATCGTCGAGGGGGTGGGTGATGTCGCGATCGTGCAGGATGAACCAGTCCGCGATCGCGCCTAGATCCTGCCGCGCTTCGCCGTTGTCAATGCACTGGGGTTTGCCGCTGGCGTTGCCGCTGGTGAACACCAATGGATGATCGAGGGTTTCAAATAGCAGATGGTGCAGGGGCGTGTAGGGCACCATGAACCCCAGCCGGGTTTGGTGGGGCGCGACGGCCTCCGCCACCGGACGCACGGACGGATCGAGGCGATCGCGGCGGTCCAGCAGCACAATCGGCGATCGCGGCGACAGGAGCAGCATTCGTTCCGCCGCCGTCACCTGGCAATAGTTTTGCAGCACCTCCAGCGATCGCCCCATCAGGGCCAGGGGTTTATCGGGCCGCCCCTTGCGCCGCCGCAGGGTGTCCACCGCCGCCCCATGGGTCCCATCGCAGACCAGGTGAAAGCCCCCCAGCCCCTTGATCGCCACGATCGCCCCCGCCGCCAGGGCCGCCCGCACCCGATCGAGCAGCGCCGTCACCGACTCGGGATCTTCGCCCACCGCGATCGCCTGGGCCTCCCCCGACCGCTCGAGCCAAATCTTCGGCCCACATTCCCGACAGGCCACCGGCTGGGCATGGAACCGGCGATCACTCGGGCTGTGGTAGGCCGCCTTGCAGCCGCCACAGAGGGGAAATACCGCCATCGTCGTCTGGGCGCGATCGTAGGGCAGCCCCTGGATCACGCTCAGGCGCGGGCCGCAGTGGGTGCAGTTCACAAACGGATAGCGATAGTACCGGCTCGCGGGATCAAATAAATCCTCCCGACAGCGATCGCAGGTGGCCGCATCCGCCGCAATGTGGGTCTTGGGGCGGCCCTGGCGGCTCGCCACGATCGCAAACTCCGACCACTCACAGACATCCAACGACAGGGGCGATCGCTCAATCGCCTCGATATGGGCCAGGGGGGGCGCTTCCTGCCGCAGACGCCGCACAAAGGTTTGCAGGGCGATCGCCGACCCCGCCGCCCGAATGCTCACCCCGCGTCCATCATTCCAAATCTGCCCCTTCAGGCCACAGTCCCGCGCCAGCCGATAGGCCGTCGGTCGAAACCCCACCCCCTGCACCGTCCCGCGCACCCGGATCATTTCCGCCAGCACACAGCCCTCCAACGGCTCACGGGCGTCCGGCTGGGGCAACGCCAGCGGCGGGATCAGGGGCAAGACGGCCCGCAACCGATCTCGCCGAAGGGGCCGCTGCACCGGTCTCACCCTCGGCGCGGCGGGCGGCTCCACCGACGGAGTGGGCGACTGGGGAGGCGGGGGCTGGGGGGTGGCCCCTTTGCGCTCCCCCCCATCGGGGCAAAAATTATTGGCCGCAGAACCGGGCGACTGGTTCACCGCTGGCTTGGGGTTGGGGGTCATGCGATCGCCCGGCGCTCGGTCGTCCTCAGGCGGTGTCAGGGGAGACATGGCAGGTACGGAATTTGACTGAATCGTCCGATCAAATGGCCTTGCGGTCACGGCAATAACTCCATTACAGACGGGGAATGGTGCTACCGGCCATAGCCTGCTCCCAATCAATTAATTCGCATGACTTTTGGGGGCCGCGAGGGATCCGTTGGAACGCCCCCTTTAGTGTCGCCTACCCCAGGCGATCGCGTCCCAATCATGCCCATGGTTTTGAACGAAACCGATGGGCCGTGTCGTAGCGTTAATCACATTTTTAGGGGCATTCCCCTGAATCCAAGTCGGAATTTCAGGCTTTATGCAGAAATTGGGAGGCGGCCAATGGTTCGACCGATGGGATGTAACGGGGCGGGGATCACGATGAACCGCAACAATTACCGCCTTTATGGCCGTGGTGAAGCCCCTTTTTTGAGGTGTAAAGAACTGTCAGGAAATGTAATTTTTTGGATCTGGGTTGTTGAAGGATGGGGCCGCGCGCCGCGATCGCGTCCTGGGTGGAGGTGCCCATTAGCCCCAGAGCCGCCGCCCGAAGGTTTGGTGGAGGCGATCGTGGGTGTCGCGCAGCAGGGCGGGGATGTCGAGGTTGTGGGGGCAGCGGGGCAGGCAGTCGCCGCAGTCGGTGCAGCGATCGCCGCGTCGGCCGGGGAACCAGTGGCCCGCATTTTCAAACATGCCGTAGCGGTAGCGCCCGTAGGCGTCCATGTCGTAGGCGATCGCCAGGTTCCGTAATCGCAGCACTTCGGGGATATTAATGGCCTCGGGGCAGGGCAGACAGGCGAAACATTGGCCGCAGGCGTCGCTGCCGAGGGCGGTGCGGTGCTGCTGTTCGAGGCGGGCGATCGCGGCCCGTTCGTCGGCGGTGAGGGGGCCGGTTTGTTCCCCGAGGGTGGCCACCATGGCATCGAGTTCTGTGGGCGTTGCGGGGCCGGTGCTGAGGGTGGTGATTTCGGGGCGGGCCAGGAGGAATCGATAGGCGATCGCCAGGGGATCGAGGGGGGCGCAGAGGTCTCGCAGCCGATCCGGCGGGGCATAGAGTTGGCCGCCCTTGTCGGCGGGGGAAATGATGAAAATGCCGAGGCCGCGATCGCGCGCTTGGGTCACGGCGGGGGCGTTGCGCTGCCAGAAGTAGTGGTAATGCAAGTTGGCGAATTCCACCCAGTCCGTGGCGATCGCCCCCTGCACGATGTCCAATGGCCCGTGGCTCGAAAAGCCCAAATGGCCGATGCGCCCGTCCGCCTTTGCCCGCAGGAGCGCCGCCACACCGCCAGTTTCGCCGCGCAGCCATTGCAGATGATCGGCTCGATTCACCCCATGGACCGCCACGCAGTCCAGGTGATCCACCTGTAGTCGCGTGAGGGAGTCATCAATTTGGCGATCAAGATCCGCCGCCGTTCCACCGGGCAAAAATTTTGTGGTCAGCACCAGGCGATCGCGCCATCCCCCCGCCGCGATCGCCCGCCCCAGGAACACCTCACTGTTGCCATAGCCCCGGGCCGTTTCGACGTGGTTGATTCCCACCGCGATCGCCCGCTCCAGCACCGCCGCCACAGTTTCCGGCGACTGCAAACAGCGCATCGTCCCCAGGGAGAGCGCCGACAGGTTCAGCCCCGTCCGCCCAAAGGCCCGCAATTCCATCCTATTCGCTCAGGATCTTGGGCACCTTGAAGAAAGACTCATCGCGATCGGGAGCGCCGGACAAAATCGCCTCGCGATCGCCATAGACCTCCCGCACATCCTCGCGCATCACATTACTCACATCGATCGCGCGGGTCGTCGGCTCAACCCCCTCCACATCCAACTCCCGCAACTGTTCCACATAGTCCAGGATGGAATTAAGCTGCCCCGCAAACTTTTCCTCCTCCTCCGGTGTCAGTTGAATGCGCGCCAAATGGGCCACTTTCCGCACTTCATCCAAACTCAAACTCATGGTTTAGTTCCTCCTTCCCATTGCAACAAAAACAGCAGAAACAAAACGTCATCCGTAGGGGCGAGGTCTCCCCGCCCAGCCCCACCCCGCGATCGCAGGGATTGCCGAAGTTACGCGGATTGATGAGGATCGCCCAGGCCAGGGTTAGGAGACCCAACCCCCACAATTAGCCCTTGCCTAGCACGGTCTTAGAAATAGACGTCCATGGTCGATCGCCCGGTGGTCTTCAGCCAGTTTTGGGCCTCGATGTAATTATTGGGAGCCAAGCGAATCGCCCGCTTCCAATAGTCCGCCGCCTGATCAAACCAGGATTCCGCCGCCTCCTCATCATTGGACTGCTGGGCCTGTTCACCGCGATAGTGATAAATCACGGCAATATTATTCAACGCCTGGGGCATCCGTGGATTTTCATCAAGGGCCTTGTGATAAAACTCCACCGCGCGATCGTGTTCCCCATTGCTGGCGAAAATCAGCGCCATATTGTAAAGGATGAAGCTGCGATCGTAGGGATCTTCCTCTAGGGTGAGGGCTTCCTCATAGTTTTGGAGCGCTTCGGCATATTCCCCTTCCGTTTGGGCGGACATGCCATCGCGGTAATAGACAAAGGCTTCCTTCGCCTTGCGATTGGTGGGCAGCACCTTGAGGATGATGTCCGCCATGACCGTGAAGGTTTTATCGATGAAATTATCGTTTTTTTGATTTCTAGGCATATCTCAAGGGAAGGTCGAAGCGGGCGGCCCGCTGGGTTGGAGGGTGGGTTGAATGGGGCGGTCCCGGACGATCGCGCGCGGGATGGTCTTTCAGGTTAGCTTATCGCCCGATGGCGTGTTATCAAGCGGTTGGTATCGAGCAGTTGGTACCGAGCGGTTAGAACTCCGTAGGGTGTGGCCTGCGGTCTGAAACGGTTCAGGGAGGTGCGGGGGATGGATCGTCGGCAATTGTTGCAGGAGTTGGAGCGGGGCCGCAAGGATTTTAAGTGGGTGAGTCTGGAGGGGCTGGATCTGCGCTCTGTGGATCTGTCGGGGGTGCATTTGCGCCAGGGGCGGCTGACGGGGACGGATCTGACGGGGGCGAATTTGACGGGGGCGTCCCTGCGATCGCTCGAAGGGGCAGATGCCGTGTGGCGGGGGGCGCTGCTGGCGCAGGTGCGGGGCCAGAAGGGGGATTTTCGGGGGGGGGATTTTACGGGGGCGGATCTCAGGGGGGCGGATTTGACCGGGGCAAACCTGGCGGGGGCAAACCTGACGGGGGCGAACCTAACCGGGGCAATTTTGCTGGACTGCGCGATCGCGGGGGCGCAGTTCACGGGGGCGGATCTCAGGGGCGCGACCCTGGCCTGGGATGCGGCAACGGCGGCGACGGCGAGCTGGACGGGGGCGACGTTGCCCGATGGGTCGGTGGTGGGGGCGGATGCGGTGCCGGATCTGGCGGCGGTGGGGGCTGCGGGGGCCGCATCGGCGATCGCGCCGGAGCCAGCCGAATCCATCGAGCCAATGCCAGAGCCTGACCCAACGGACGGGCCGCCGGATCTGCCGGACTATGACCGCGATCGCCCGAACCGCTACCTGATGGCGAACCCGTGGTTTGTGGTGCCCGAGGCGATTCCGAAAAAAATTGCGCCGCCGCGATCGCTAGTGGATTTGGTGTCACGGTTGCCGATGCCGCTCCTGGCCGCCCAGAGCTTGGGCTACCTCTTTTGGGGAGCGCTGTTGGCCCACATGGCCGCGCCGGGGATGATGCTGCTGCCCATTGCGATCGCCGCGATCGTGGCGGGCATTTGGGGGGGCGCGGTGGTGGTTTTTGCACCCATCGTGGCGGTCCTGACGGCGGTCCTGAGCCTGCCCGACTCCATCCCCAAGCTATTCATTCTGTTCTTCTCGATCGTCCTGTTTTTGGTGATGACCCTGGTGGGACGGTTTATTAAACCCGACACCACGAGCCTCCAGGCCATTTCGGGGGGCGTTTTGGCGGGGGGAATCACCATGGCGCTGATGCTGGTGTTTCTCACCCTGTTTTCGGGGGCCACCCTGTTTGAGGATCATCTGGCGGTGGCGATTTTGACCATCGGCGCGATCGCCCTGACCCTGTTGGGGGTGCCCCTGTGGGTTGAAATGGACAGCAATGGCCTCACCCGAGGACAGCGGGGAGCCACCGCCGGGGTGATTGTTTGGGGGGGGTTGATCCTGGGGCAGGTGATGGGAGCCCTTTGAGGGGGGCGCTTCCCCTGCGCTACAACCAAGGCAGCCCCGATCGCCCCGCGATCGCCCAAAAGTCCCAAAGGACCAGGAGGCCATCGATGTCAGCCCATTCACCCGGCTTCCGAGCCCTTGATCCCCAAGCCCTCGATCCCCGCGTCATGGCCGCGCTCGAAACCCTGGACTACCGCGCCACGGTGGGGGATGTGGCGGCCCAGGCGGGGCTGGATCTGGTCACCGCAGAACGGGGGCTGATGGCCCTAGCGGCGGCGACGGGGGGCCATCTCCAGGTTTCAACGGCGGGGGAGGTGATCTATCAGCTTGAGCGCCAGTTCCGCGCGCGGCTGCTGCAACGGTTCTGGCAACTGCGCCTTCAGGCGCTACTCCGCCGCCTGTGGCAGGGCTGTTTTTTCCTGGTGCGCCTGTCCTTTGGCCTGGTGCTGCTGGCGTTGCTGGCCCTGGTGTCGATCGCGATTATTGCGACGGTCATTGCGGCGATCGCGGCGGCCCTCTCGGGCGACGGGGATGGGGATATTGACCTCGATGGCTGCGGCGACGGCTGCGGCTCCAGCGCGGGCAGCGGCTGCGGGAATGGGATGAGCCTCTTTCTAGATCTGCTCTGGTGGGGGGACTGGGGCGATCGCCCCCAACGGCCCCGAGCCACCCCCCGCGCCAAGGTCAAATCGAAAGGTAAAGGCAAGGGCAACAAGAAGGGAAAAGGCAACTCAAAATCCGGCGACGATCAAGGGGATCAGGAATCGACCGAAGCCCCCAGCCCCAGTTCCCTAGAATCGATCTATCGCTTTTTGTTTGGGTGCGGCAATCCCAATCCCCACCTAGAGGATCGGCGGTGGCAACTCATCGGCGGCGTCATTCGGGCCAGCGGCGGCGCGATCGCGGCGGAACAGATCGCCCCCTTCTTGGATGACATTTCCCCCCAGCAGCAAGATTCCGAAGACTACATCCTGCCCGTGCTGCTGCGTTTTGATGGGCATCCGGAAGTGAGTGATCGCGGCGATTTGATCTACCGTTTCCCCGCCCTTCAGGTCACGGCCCAGGGGGGCAAATCTTCAACCAACAAATCCCTCGCCAAATCAACAAAAAATCTCGGTTTTCAGGACCGGCCCGCCGCCGCCGCCCCCCTACCCACCCACCTCGAAGAAAACCCCTGGCGCTTTAGCGATGCCCCCACCACCGCCCCCCTCCTCCTGGGGATTATTCTGTGGTGCCTGTCCCTGCTCCTCAAAGCCCTGTTGGTGAACCATGCGGTCGCCCTGGGGGGGATCGTGTGGATGCTAGATGGCCTGTTTTGGGTTGCCTTTGGCTACAGCAGCGCCTTTTTGCTGATCCCCGCCGTCCGGGCGATCGTTCTGCACTACCGCAACCGCGCGATCGCGGCGCGCAACCGTCAGCGGCTCGGGCGGGCCACCCAACTGCGCAAAGCCAGCCGCCCCCTGCGCCAAAAATTGACCTTCGCCCAGCGCTTCGCCCAGTTGACGGAGGTGAAGGACTCGGACCTGGCCTATTCGAGCGATCGCGACCTCCTAGAGCAAGAAATCGATCAAACGCTAGGTTCGCTCCCCCCCCAAACGCCGGACTCGACTGACCCTGATGACCCTGACAATCCCCGCGATTCAGATCGTGCCCCCTGATGTTTCCCCCCTCCCGCCCCCCGCGATCGCTCCTCCTCGGGATCTTGATCGTCCTGATCATCCTCGGGATCGGCCTTCGGAGCCTGCACCCCGGCCACAAAATCCACATGGGCGATGAAATCATCTCCTCCCTGCGGATTGCCGGCCATCGCGTGGCGGACATGCTGGACCATCCCGCCTGCACTGGGGAACCCCACACCGCCGCCGAACTCAAAACCTTCCTGCGCCCCCAGAGCCCCCCCAACCCCTGGCCCGTCCTGCGCTCCATCAGCGAAGTGGGAGCCCAGCATCCGCCCTTCTATTTCCTGCAACTGTGGGGATGGGCGTCCCTATTTGGGTCTTCGATTGGCACCCTGCGCGGCCTTTCGGTCCTGTATGGCATCCTCTGCATTCCCGCCATGTATTTCCTGGGGCGGGAGCTATTTCCTAAAAATTCCCAGGCCGCCTATGCTGCCGCGATCGCCGCCACCGCGATCGCCGTCTCCCCCTTCCATATCCTCTACAGCCAGATGGCCCGCCAGTCCTCCCTTTGGATTTTGCTGACCATAGTGAGCAACTGGGCCTTGCTGCGTGCCCTGCGGACGGACGGCGATCGACGCTTCTGGCGGATCTATGGCCTCACCAGCCTCCTCAATCTCTACACCTTTGCCTTCACGGGGATCATCATTCTGGGGCAAATGCTCTTCCTCCGTAGCCTCAAGGGCCACCATCCCCCCGCCCGCTACCGCCATTGGTTCACCCACGGCAAGGACACCCTGAAATTCCTGGGGCTGGCCTATCTCCCCTGGGCCTTGGTGAGCCTTTTGGCCCTGCGGAATTTGATCAGCGCCACGAAGCATCTGGCCTCTACGGAGGGCATGACGCGCGTTGGGGTGTTCCTCACATGGCTGCAAAGTCTCGGACGCCTTTGGGTGGATTTGCGCTATCCCCTCTCGCCCTATCCCGAGGGGGATTGGGGCCGATGGCTCCCCGCGATCGCGATCGCGGCCTTCACGTTCTATGTTCTCCTTTGGCTCCTTGGCCGGTGGGGATCCACGGGAACCCTAGAGCGCGCGCGGGAACGGGGGGATCACTGCGATCGCGATCGCCTCCACTTTCTCCTGTCGAGCCTCATCTTTCCTGGTCTACTCCTGATCGCCGCCGATCTCATCCTGGGGGGTCAGCGCTCCGCCGAAGTCCGCTACTGGGCACCCTCCTGGCTGGCCCTGGAACTCGCGATCGCCTACTTCCTCAGCGTCCACATCACCGAAGGGAGCACCTGGAAACGACGCCTCTGGAGCGCCCTCACCGTGGGTCTTCTGGTCGCCAGCCTCGGTTCCAGCGGCCACGCCAACGCCGCCCGCCTGTGGTGGAGCAACGATTCGGCCTCAATTCTGGGCGACTTTCCTGAAGAAATTCGGATACTCAACCAAGAGCCGCCCACCCCCAATCTGGTTGGTCACTCCGGTTGGAATCGCCTGCTCCTGTTCAGCTACTACCTACGGGATGACGTGAAACTCCACTGGTTTTGCCAGAGCAATCGGGACGGCGGATTCGACACCGCGCGGCTCCGGCCCGATGAATCCTGGATTTTCTATCGCCCCGATGGCAATCTCCAGTGGCACCTGACCACCTCGGGCGATCGCCTAGAGCCGATCGCACCGCACTTGCCTAAACTGATGCGCGTCATTCCCGCACGCCGGTCTGCCCCCACCCCCCCGCAGCCTGAATAACCGGCCCTAGGGCCATGCCGGGGCCGCGCCAACGGCGGGGATCACGCCCCAATCCCAGTCCCCGTCCGGATGCAGGGCTACCCGGTTGAATAACTGGAATGACTGAGCCGCCGGTCCGGCACCTTCCGGCCCCGTTGCCGCCCCGTGCCCAAATCCGGTGATCCCCGCGATCGCCGCCGCTCACCGTGAATGCCCATGCCGCCCAAAGCACGCCTCGCCAGCCACTTGCCCCTCGATCACCTGCGCGATCGCTACCGCCAAGCTAAGGACGCGATCGAAGTGCGCTGGTGGCATCTGCTTTATCTCATTGCCCAGGGCTGGAGCATCAAGGAGGCGGCCCGGGTAGTGGAACTCAGCTACGACTACGCGAAGGAAATTGTGCGCCGATATAACCAGCAAGGCCCGAAGGCGATCTCCCGCCGCCGCCGTTCCGCTGGCACGTCCCCCCGCGCGTTGCTGTCGCCCGCCCAGCAGCAGGAATTAGCGAAATTGCTCAGCCAACCGGCCCCCGATGGGGGTTCCTGGTCTGGTCCGATGGTGGCTCGCTGGATTGCACGGCGTACGGGCCGCGATCGCGTGTGGCCCCAGCGGGGTTGGGAATATCTCCAGCGCCTCAGCCCAACTCTGCCCGATAGCCATCTCCCCGAGGGCCATGGCCGAGATGCCTACCACGCCAACGGCACCGCCCACCACAGCCCCCACGGTTAGGCTCGATAATCTGATCTGCAAGGTTTAGGTGCGATTTTTGCTGGTGCTGTAGCCGCGATCGTGCGAGGATTACCGATTGCTTTCAGAGGTATAACGATTGAGTTCAGCGACAGCTAGTAAGCCCTATATCTTCGTAAAAGGAAACTCATTTCGTCGCCGCAACGATTTGTTAGGCTGTTTACACGTTTTTATTGGAACAAAAACTCATCACAAATCATCCAAGAAACAATTTTTTAATGCCACGCAATAATAAGACTATACGCAGCAACCAAACTGGAACACCCGGATACAGATCAATAAGTTTACTTAATTCTTTCTTTGCCTGATGGTAGGCTTTTAGAGCGTGAAACTTTTCTTCTGGAATCTTAGGCAAGGTAGAAAGCGTTTGAGCACATATCTTGCATTGGTCAGCTATACGTTGAGGTTTTGGTTGACTCGTTGATTTGAGCAACTCTCTGCATTCAGCCTTAAGCCTACTTAATATTTCACAAGCTTGATTATGTCTTGCAGCTTTTTCCTTCCAATCAACTCGCAATTCAATGAGGGATATCAGAAAAACCAAGGTAGAGCATACTCCGGTGACTATCTGAGAAGCCTGCGGGTCAATTTTTAAAAAACTCAATATACTCGGATCGACAAAAATCAAGGTACCAAGAATAACCGACGAACATAATAAGAGCAAATTAACTGTCAAGGCAAGTCGATGATTGTCATCTCTTAATTTAGAGTGCCCAGATAGCATCATGTCAATAATTCGATGTTGCTGCTCTAGTTCTTGAATATCCATGATTCCTGAGTTCAATTAATCTAGAATATTCTGCCATTGTTCAACTGACTGTGCGCCATTGGCCTTTTTTATCCTACGATTAATCCTATCCAGAGACTTAGAAATCCTATTTCTGTCTGGACTATTTTTTGCACCTAAGTAATCATCCACATGCATAGATTGACCTGTTTTATCTCGAAGCTGTCTTAATACTTTCGTTGGAGATTCTTCAAAAAAGTATTGCAACATAGCTTTTGTTTTCTTTGCGCCCTGATACCCTTGAAATACCTCTACGGCAATGGCTTCTGTATGATAACCACTTAGGCGCTGATTTTCTGGCAATCCTGAAATAATAGATTTTATTAGCTTAATAATTGGAACAACCTTGCCGCCGTTGTTCTGATTCACTTCAGTCAGTAATTTCGTAAATTTCCTCGGTCTTATTGCCGACCAATGACTGCCGGAAGCATCAGCGATTTTAAAACCTGATTCATTTCTGATTGCAGGTAGCAACTGAATTTTCGCACTTTTAAACTTTACCGTAACGGCCAATCTGCCTTCCTTAATTTCAGTCTTTGGCAATCTTGCTTGAAGTCTTTGAACGAAGTATTTTTTAACTTCCACAGGAGATTTGTTTCTTAACCCAGAGTTGTTGATGAGGACAAGCGCATCAACATCGCTTAACCCGTCAACATATGTGTGCTTTGCTATCGATCCACCATATAAAATATCCAAAGTTCCTTCAATTTCTTTTTCAAGTGCATGTTTTATAGTTTCTAGATGTCCTTGAATTTTCTGAACATCTCGATTGTTATAATCAGCCAACAACGAGTTTATAATTTCAGAAACCTCTGACTCAAATTGTTGATTTTTAGTTTGAGTTTCAATTTCACGAAGCTGTCTAGCGATATCAGAACTATCGAAAAAATCGCCGCCGGATCCTCCCATTATCTTAACCCTTCCAACTGAGAACACAAGATGTGGTAAGATTCTCGAAAAAAGGCAGAGTGATATTTAAACTTGGTAAAACCTCCATCTAATAGATAGCTCTGCATTTGAAATGTAAGATCTTGTAAATAATTTATGTTGTCAACAAAAGACTTTGCCCTAATATAATCATCTCTTTGATGTATGCCTACTTGCATGGCTCCATAGTTATGTGGATAAACAGCAGTACCATTGAGATACGCATACCTCAGCCATGTCAATCCATCGAAAATTTCCGCTCCAGCCAGGAAGTAAAGTACAGTTGTAATGGGATCTAGGCTGCCAAAGATATGAATTGGTGAATTAACACCACATTTATCTAGCTCTTCACGAAGTCGTGCAATAGCATACATTCTATCTAATAACGATTTTCCAAGTTCTTTTTCAGTAAGACCAACTATGTCAAACTGCCCAAGCTCATTGGCGTATCGCAACACGGATTGAATATCAATATATCTTTGGTTCTTGTGTTCACGTTTCAGCAACACAGTATGAAGACTGTCGCTATAAGGAGATAGCAATTTAAATGCACTCTCAATTTGATTAATGATTGGTTTTCCTGTGAGATCATAATTGACTAAAACAAAGACCCCATCAGGGGATAGAGAGTTATAAACCTCTACTAGAAGTTTCTCACTCCATTCAAGATTTGAGCTTTCAGTCGCGTAAACAGTTGATAAATCATAATCATTATTCATTTCATAGCCGCCACTATCAACGAAGCAGAGTTCAACATTAGAGTAAAAGTCCAGGGGAATATATTTGTGATGGTAGTCATATGCACTAAATAGTGCTGTCTCGGTCAACCATTCAGAAGCAGTTTCAATAATTCCTGTGATTTCTGAAATTCCATTTTCTTCAAAGCCAAATCCCTTACTTGAAAAAGACGGTACAAGGATTGGTGTTGAAATATTCACACCAGATGGATGCCTTAGTACAGAACTTTTAGCACGCATTGAGTATCTCTAAATCCTTACAAGATAAACAATATCCACAAGGCTGCTCCTTTCCAAGCTCGCAACTATAAGTTAGTCCAATAGGAACATTTTGAGATTTGCAATAATTCCAGACATCACGTTTATTGAAATTCACAAAGGGAGTCCCAATATTCACACAGCCGTCTGTATAGAGATCAAAAGATGTTTGCATAATCCGAACAAATTCGGGGGTGCAGTCACTGTAGTTAGGCCCAGAGTGAATTCCCAGTGCAATGATTCCAGAATTATACTGAAAGTACATTATTCCAACATGCAATAAAAAAGAGTTTCGTCCAGGAACATATCCTCCCGACCAAGTTTTATGCCCAAAAAGCTTGACTGTATCTAGTGATATTTTATAGTAGTCACAAATTTCTAACGCAGCACCATACTCTTTCTGAGCAGAGACTTGGCCATAATCCACAAATAAAGTTCTGACTGAAGCACCTTGAGCTATGTAATAGGATACACAAGCACACGAGTCTATCCCACCACTCAAAAGAACTAATACATTGCTAGTTAATTCTTCCACAATAGCTCTACTCAACTTCAAGACCAAACTTAGTTTAAGAAAATTCGATTCAACATAGCTTTTAAAGCTTTAGTAGGTAGTATCTAAAGCATGACCATGGAGTATGCGGGTCTTTTTCATGCCACCACCCATATGAGCTAATATCGAGACTTTGTCTGCGTATCACATAAGCAATAATATTGCACAGAAACTTTCCGCACAATCCCCCTGTCGATATTCTATACGGATTGTTTGCTCTATGACCACCAACCCACCTCCTAAAAAACTTCTGGATACTGGATCGCAGACCCAGGCTGCCACGAAAGAGGGCATGATTCTCACCGGAACCATGCCCCCAAAGTGATGGACTATTTCCCTATCCCGACCGGATTTGGATCTAGCCCAACCTATCCCTCGAATTACTTATCCGCGTCAAACTCCGGATAATTTCGGATTTGTTCCGCCTCAGGGCAATCGTCCGCCACCAAAATTTCCGTATTGCGGCGAGGGACCGACGCCAGCTTGCGCGTTACTGAACCAATACTTTCGAGGCGCACCATTTCTTCCCAGGCGCAGGTTTCATCATCCTCTTCCGTTTCATAGCGCAGGGTCACTAAATCCCCCTCAATGTCGAGGATCTTCGCGCGTTCAATCCAGCGCTGCTGATCTCGCAGGAAGATACAGACCTCATGGCCATCACAGCAGAGTTGATAGACCTTGCGGTGTAGCATAGTTTGCCTCGCAATGAGATGGTAATTCGACCCGGTTCTAGGCGCGGTCCAACGCTAGAACCGTTTGCCCCTTGGCAGTTTCCGCCCCTGCGATTCCCCAGAACCGACCAACGGAGCGAGCAGCATCAGCCGAGGGCGCTCCCTTTTCCGTACCCATGTCTGGGCTTCTACCCATTCTAGGCTACGGACTTGGAGGTTTCGCGCGATCACAGAAATAATCTAGGATCCAGGACTCGGATCGGGGGCGAAGTGGGGGACTGTCTGGGGCCGATCGCGGGAGATGCACGCATGAATAGTGGCTTCGACGGAGGCGGCGAGGGCATTGAGGTCATAGCCGCCTTCGAGACCAAACAGAAGCCGGGGGGTGACATCGAGCAGGTAGTGGGTCAGTTCGCCGTAGTCCTCGGGGGCTAGATTGACGCTGGCGAGGGGGTCGGCCCGGTTGGCGTCGTAGCCTGCGCTCACGAGGATCACGTCAGGATTGAAATCCTTGAGGAATGGGACGATGCGATCGCGGAACCGACTGCGGTAATCCTCGATGGTGCTGCCAGCGGCGACGGGCAAATTGAGCAACTGGTGCTCATGGTCATCGCGGCAGGGGTAGCCGGTGCCGGGATAGGCGGGGGATTGGTGGATCGAGCAATAGGCGATCGCCGCCTCATTCACCACCAAATCCTGGGTGCCATTGCCGTGATGCACATCCCAATCCACGATCGCGATCCGTTCAACGGCCTCCGTGGCGATCGCGTCGCGGGCCACAATGGCCGCATTCGAGAGCAAACAAAAGCCCATGCCCCCATCAGCCACCGCATGGTGCCCCGGCGGACGGGCCAGCACAAAGGCGGGCTGACCGGAACGCCGCACCGCATCAAACCCCTCTAGCCACGCCTGCACCGCCAACAGGGCCACCGCGTAGCTGCGGGAGGAAACAGGAGTATCGGCATCAATGCGACCCCCGCCCCGTTCGGCCAGTTGCTGCAAATCGTCGAGGTACTGCCCATCATGGACCCGCCGCACCGCCGCCATCAGCCGCCGCTCCAGTGCCCCCGCGATCGCCATGGGCTCCCGCCATTGCAGATCCGCCGCCAAGGATGAACCCCGGAGATGGGCCACGATCGCCCGGAGTCGATCGGCCCGTTCCGGGTGACCAAGGCCCGTATCGTGGTCTAAAAACTCGTCTGAATAGAAGAGCGGAAACATGCCCAGACGGTTTTTGCAGGGGTGTTCATTCATTCATTAAACGCAGAGGCACCTCAATCAATCCACAAGACGCGCCAGGGGTGAGGTGCCGCTACAGCAACTGGGATGGGTTCGCAGGCCGAATAGTTCCGGCTTCGGTGCGCCCACCCTAGGCAGAAGGTCTATTCCTTGGGGGCGTCGTCGCCGTCTTCTCCGTTCTCGCCGTTGCCGTCAGTGGCGTTGGCGGGGCGACGGTTGCGATAGTTGCGGCTGTTGGAACGTTTGCGGAACTTCCGCGCGTAGGCCAGGTTACGTTGTGCTTTTTCTTTCTTTAGGTTGCGGCGTTTTGCCATGTTCAAAATCCCCGTTCAGCCTACCTAGCATAGCGCATCGGTTCCCGACCACGATCACTGGGTTTTGGTTGGGTTAAGGAGCCAAGTGCGGGCGAACTCGATGGCGTGATCGGGGGTCTGGATTTTGCCTTCGGCCTGGGCGATCGCGATCGCGTAGAGCAGCGCGCCGACGGTGGGGCCGGGGGGCAGATCGAGCTGCTCCATCAGGGCTTTGCCGCTCAGGAGGGGCACGGGATGGGCGATGGGGTCGTTGGGGCGGTGCCAGCGATCGAGGGTGGGCAGGAGGCAATCTGGATCGATGCCGATGGCAAGCCACAGGCCGATCGCGGCGGGGAAGGCGTCTTTGATGATCTGGAATAGATCGTAGTGCTGGCGGGGGCTGAGGGGGTGGCCGGTGCCCAGGGGGGCGATCGCGCGGAGGCTGTCGAGCAGGGCGATCGCGGTGCGGATTTCGGCGCGGCTATATTTGAGGGTCTCTAGGGTGACATGGGCGGCGGCGGGATCGGGGCCAACGGCCAGGGCGCGGCGGGCCATGATCGCCCACGGTCCCCAACGGCGGTCGGGCTCGGGGCTATAAAACTCCGTTCGGAAGGCGGGCCAGCGATCGCCGAGGCGGTCAGCCACCCGCTGCAACGCTTCGAGGTGGTCCAGGCTTTCGGCGCTCAGGTGGGGGAGCCAATGCTTTAATAACCCGTCCTGCCACGCCTGCCGCAGCCAGCGATCGCCGTGGGGGGCGGCCAACAGGGCGTTCAATTCCGCCTGCACCCGTTCTCCGGCCACGGTGGCCAGGTGGGGCGCTAATTTCTGGAGCCAAGGTTTTGTATCGGGGGCGATCGCGAACCCAAGCTGGGCGCACTGGCGATAGGCCCGCAGCAGCCGCAGGGGATCATCGCGCAGGTTATCGGGATGGACCATTTGCATGTGGCCCTGGGCGATCGCGGCGAGGCCCCCCAACGGATCAATCACCTGTCCATCGCCGGGGCGATAGGCGATCGCATTGAGGGTGTAGTCCCGCCGCCGCAGATCCGCCGTCAAATCCGCCCCCATCTGCTGGGCAAAGTCCGCCGTATCGCCGTTGGCAAAGACCACCCGGGCGATCGCGCGATCGCGATCCAGCAGCACAAACCCGGCCCCATGGCGCTGGGCCAAACTGCGGGCCGTTTCCACCGCCGCGATCGGCAACACAAAATCCAAATCCAGCGGCCCCGCCCCCGATCGCCCCAGCAGGGCATCGCGCACCGCACCGCCCACCAGCACCGTTTCCGACGGCAGTTCCGCCAAATCAAACGGCAGGGTCTGGCCCCGCAACCAGGCCGCTACCCGAGCCCCGCCGTTTTCCAAGGACGCCCCATGCCCCGGCGATCGCACCATCACCAATGCCTAACCCTCAAACCCGAATTCTCAAACCCTAATCTTTAATCCTCTTCCGACTCCGGCAGGGGCGATCGCAGGGACTGGCCCTCCCCCGGCAGTTGGTGGCGCTCATCAATCGGGCGATCGCGCCCCGTCAGCCGCCGCTCCGGTTGTCGCCGCCGGTTGGATTTCGTCAAACTCTGCCACGCCGCCTGCACCCCGACGAGGGTCCGCCGCGCCGAATGGGACAGCCGCCGCCCCTGCCGCTTCGCCCCCTCCAGGCTCCGGTCCACCTGGCGCACCACCTGGCCCGCACTTTGCACCCCTTCGGTCACATCGTCCGTCAGGTCGCTGATTTCCATGCCCGTCAGGCGGATCGCCTCCAGGGTGGGCGGCAACTCCCGCGCGAGGGTATCAAATAGCTTTTCCGCACTGCGGGCGGCGCGGCCCAACTCTTGCAGCGCCGGAATCGCCACGGCGATCGCCACGGCCAGACTCACGCTGACAATGAGCAGGGACAACCCAAGCCAGAACAGGGGATCGACCATCACCGCTCACTCCAGTCCCCGTCGGCGATCGCGGGATCCGTCGCCCGTTTCACCGACGCGCTTTTCAATGGCCCATCCTTTAATGGTAATGGCCCGTCGCGATCACCCCAGTCTTCCTCCGTCGCCGCGTCAGTCTCTTGGGGTGCGCCGCCGCGATCGGCCAGATCCGGGTAGCGCCGCTGGCGATCGCCCGTCGAAGCCCTGGGGTCCGCCTCGCGATCCGCCTCCTCATCTAATACCTGGGTCGCCTCGATGCCCGCCGCGATCGCCTCCCGCAGCCGGTCAAGGGTACCACCCCAGCGCTGGGCCGCCGTCGCCGACAGCCGCCCCCCTTGCAGTTGCACCGTCGTCGCCAAATCCTCCACCAATTCCGGCAGGGCATCGACGGACTTGGCCAGGAGCTTGCGCGTTTCGCGGCCCCGCCGAGGAGCCAGCAGCAGCCCCGCTAGGGCACCCGCCGCCGCCCCCGCCAGCAGTCCCCCCAGAAATGCGCCCGACTGATGTTTTGCCATGGTTCCGATCTGTAAGAGATCTCAAAAGATCTAGCGCTGAGGAAGGATCCAAGTCTTGAGGGATGGCCCCTCTGGAGTCAGGGTACCGCAAAGCTAGGGGTTCTCCCCCATCCGCTGCGTCCTTAAACCCTCGATTCTTGACCTGGAGTTGCGCAGTGGGTTCGTCAGCGGCCACCCCGGCGCGATCGCCATTGCCACAGGGACAGGGCGAGGCTCGCGATGTTGAGCCAGCGGCGCAGGGGCTCGAAGCTGGGGCCTAGCTCCTGGAGGGACCGCCGCAACTGGGCGATGCTGGTTTGACCAATGGCGATCGCTTCGGGGGCGTTGCCCAGGACGCCATGGGTGCCCCGCTCGGCGGCCTCTAGGGAGGCGGTGACCTGGGCGAGGCTGATCCGTAAACGCCACAGGATGAGGGCGATCGCCCAGAGGACGATGCTCAATACGCCATTTATGGCTAACACGATCCAGACTGCTGCCGCCACGCGATCGTTGTTCCTTTCCTAAGGGAAACCCTAGGCCAGTGTAGCCCTTTGCTTCCGCTGCGCTGCCCTCTGGTCAATTGTCTGGTCCGTTGAATGAATAGGAATGAGGCGGATCAGACAGGGCGTCGCGATCGCGCCCCTACCCATTCGCGCCGTCTTGCGCCATAAAATCCACCACCATGGCCTGCTCAAAACCCAAGGCGGGTTCAAGGGGAAAGCAATCGATCGCAAGGCCCGTCTGCGCTTCCGCCTGTCTGCGCGCTTTGCTGTAGCCCTTGGCGATGAGTTCTGGCAATCGGGCTCTAAGGCTGGGGTTATCCGCTAGCAGGTCCGTGATCTCAATCCGCGCATCCTTAATGGAGAGTTCCCAGGAGCGCGATCGCCGATGGGCTTGATGGTGCCACTTCAAAAGGTGCAGGTAGAGCCGTGCGATCTGGCTAACCAGTGCGTCCCGTTTCGATGCCCCCAATCCCTCAATCTCCTCGATCAGGTTTTCTAGGTCGATATCCTCCCACCGCCTAGCTTTCAGCAGTTCAGCTTGCTGCTGTGCCCAGTCGTGAAAGTCGGTTTCGTAGGTGTTGGCTGGAATGGTTTTGGCTGTCATGGGTGTGCTCAGCGCCTTGCGGTGATCGGAGGTTTGGCACAGTTCCAGTTTGGCGCATCGCCATTCATAGGGCGCTCAACGGAGACTCAACGCCTTACGGCAATTGGAGATGTTGCACCCCGCTAGCCAGAACCTCGACAGGGCAAGGGCCAAGGGCCAAATGATCGCACATCTCCCGCACCCTTCAAAAAGCCAGCATCACCCACGGGCCTTGACTTTGGGGCTGAACGCGATCGCGCGGAAGTCCATGGAATTTTAGAGCCCTTCAGCGTCCGGAACCGCACCGGAAATCCCACCGAGTCCCTATTCCCAGACAGGCAGAAATTCGTCTGAACTAGAAATGCTCAAACCCTTGCGGGATATGGGTTTTAGAGAATGCCAGGAGGCGGACTTGAACCGCCGACACGAGGATTTTCAGCCCACGCCCCCATCTCTGAACCTCACTCCCCTTGGATCTTTGGGGGTGAGGATTTTTGCCGCGCGCAATTTCGCTCAAAAACACCGGAGGATCCCCCCTTGCGAAACAGGGCCAAAGTCCCCGCCCAAAGCACTGGGGACCCCCCTGGGTAGTCTCACCAATTCCGCGCGATCGCGGGGGACAATAAGCACAGAGATCATCGTCCAGAGGCCCCCATGAAGTTCAACGTATTCAAGGCACTGCCGATCATCTGGGGGCGAATGCTGGTGGTGGTAGGCGGCATCGCCGTGGGTTACTGGGTTCCCTTCGCTCAAACCCCCGAAGGCGTCTACGGCACCGTCGAGACTCCCCAGGAAGCGATCGCCCTGTTCGGAGCCATGACCGCCTTTGGGACGCTGCTGGGCATCGCAGCCATTTTCATCGGTCACCAATTGCTGATGAGAGGGTTGAACCTGCTTTGGAGCCGCTGGCGCGTTCCCTTCACCTCGGAAAGCCTGTGGGAAGCCCTGTTTGGCTGGCTGGCCCTCTGGGGAACCCTGGCCCTGGCTATGTTGCCATGGATCGCCTTGTTCGGTGGACAAGATGACGAGGTGGCTGGCGTAGCGGGGGCGTTCGCCCTGCTGATGTGGATCCCCCTGTGGCACCTGCTCTACTTTCTGGAGATGATCGTCCGCTTCCGCTCACAGCCCCAGCAGCCCCCGGACGATCGCATCAAACCCAAAGGCCACCACAATCGAGTCAACCACCAACAGCAACCCCACAAAAAGCACTGACCACGTATAAACGCCCCCCGGTGTTCGGGTCACCAAATGGGCGATCGCCGCAATCTGCTTCAGTTCCCGAATTTGGCCGCGCAGCGATTCCAAATCTTCGAGCCGCGCCAGATTCTGGCGTACTTCATCTCGCAGTTCCGTTTGACGAAAGACTAAGGATCGAATCTCGCTCTTGACCCGCGATGTCACCGCCAAAAAGCTATCACCGGAGCCGTTGGTCAGCAATTCAAGTTTCCCAATTCGCTCACCTATTCGCTTCTCCATGGCTTTTGCTTGATCGTCTAGCCGTTTCTCCATAGCCTGAATTTGCTCACCCAGCCGATCCTCAAGATCGCTCAAGCGATCGTTGAAATTGTTCAGAAAACTTTGCATGGCGCGATCCTGCGGGGTGGGGTCTGGCCACCCGCCACAGGCAGCCAGACGGGGAGCATGGCGATCAATAGTCATCCTGGGGCCGCGCGATCGCCAGCGCACCCCAGGAATCAGGGGTTAAAGAGTTAAGGATCGGCGGGAGGCCATTCAAATGCATCAGGGTCAACAATCCGTAGCTGCTGAACCCGCAAACGGAGGGGGAAAAACGGCCCATATCGCCCCCCCTGCTTAACCTGTAGCCACCGCAGCACGTCCCAGGCGGTGCCCTTGATAACTGCCGGTGTGTCCAGTGTCAGCACCATCGGCTCAGGCTTTGGATACAGGCGAAACGCTTGCGTAACCGTCCGGGCGGGCATATTGAACACCTGGCGCATCCAAACATGCCCAAGGCGATAGGTCGGCTGAAAACCAAAGTCCGATTCAAAGATCACCCGAATCGAATCGCCGAAAATGATTTCATTCAAAGAATCCGTCTCGCGCCATTCATTTGGACTTGGATGGAGTAGTGCCACATCAGCCCAATAAAGGCCATCCATCCTGTTCCTCCTGGCTGGCAATCCAAGCCGATTCTTCAGGATCGGCTGAATCACCTATCGAATGCATTCGTTCTTCGTATTCGCCGCCCTCCATGTATTCCATCCAATCTGATTGATTGGCAGGTCTAAGAATCCCAGAAGCCGAATCTGCAACCAAGAACTGACACCCTTGGCTACCAGGCGGCGGCATAGTGGCCAAGGTGAAATCAAACAGCGGATCACCCGGAAGGATTAATACGCCGCCGGAGTCGCGGAGGTTACGATGCTCCATCCTTCTCCTAACTCCTGACCATCCTCAAAAAAGCTACCCGTCGAGCGAATGCCGCTATCGCCAGTACCAGCAACGATTTTGGCCGCCCGTCCGGGTTTCGGGCTAGATGCTCCAACAACTACCTCCATAGTGTTGGTAACGACTCGAATGCCCAACTCGCTCCCAAATGCGGCAAAGTCGCCCTTGTCCATCATCCAGGCGTATTCAATGCCCGAGGTGGTAACGCAAACCAGTTGCATCTTTCCGCTAGAACTGGGCGTAGCGTACTTACGCCGCCCGGATAGTCGCCATCCTGCGCTTCGTGCTGTGGCCTCTTGCGTATGAGCTACAAAACTGGACTCTGATCCGGTTGCGGTTTTCTTGGTAACTCGTGCGGGCTTCGGGCGATTGGCACCAAAGACGATCGTTACGGGGGCCGCGTCCACGGACTGCTGTCCAAGGGTCGCGCGTGAAGCCGAATCAGCCCCAGAATTGAAGCCATAGGCAATCGATGTAGTGCCACCAGGGCGAGGGATGCAAGAAACCCAGACTGGTTCGCGGTTGCGGCGTTGGGGCATGTTTTTTCACCGGATGAACGTGGTTAAAAGCAATCAAAATTCAGAGGCATTAGCCCAGCCTTGACCTCATCAAAACCGGGCTAATCCATACGCCTAGACGGCGTTGACAACATCGGATCCGCTGATGTCCAGATCGAAAGCCAGGTTGTACGTTTGGCGAACGGTGGTGGCCGTCAACCCCGTGGGGGTGTTTTTGGTTGCCGTTACACCCACCGGAGCCGGGTTCGCCGCCGCAATGCGGGATTGAATTTGCCGGATCAGTTCAAAGGCCACTTTTCGCCCATCACCCGTCGCTGCGTCCGCCTCGGCTGCGGTCAGGCCGGACAGATCGGCGAGGTTGAAGGTGATGGTGGTGCCGTCGAATTGATAGCTGGGGAGAAGCGCGGTCGGGAGCATGGCGGGGGGTCTCGCTTTAGATTTCTGTACCTCCCAATCAATAACGCTCTTACCCCTTGGCTGACAAGGGGTCTGGCTCCTCTGGCGTGGCCCTGTACTACGAATATCCTTTAAGCGTTTGGTAGTACAAAGCAGCAAAAAAAATTTTCTAGCGGCCTTTTAAAAGCTCTGCCCTTTCGCGGCTCAGTTGGACATAAACCTCGTCAACCGACAGGCCCGTCTCCTCTGCTAGCCGACGCATGAGGGTGCCACGCGGGCGATAGACATAGGGCAGCCCGCCACGGTTGTGGGTGCGCTGGATCGCGCGGCGGCTGGTCGTACCCAAACGGGGAAATAACTTGAATTCCATGGTAGTGAGCAGGATTAGGGGAACGGTTCGAGCCCAGGCGGTTCGCTGTCGGGCCACAGGTCAAAATGCACGGGCATTTCGGTCCAGCGGTTGCCCTTCAGGTCGGTGCGCCCCTCCAGGGTGGTGCTAGCCCGCCGCACCAACAGCGTCCCCCGCGCGGGATAGGCGATCTGGGGGCGCTTTTTGAGTTCGGGGTGGCGCTCCATTTCCTGCGTCACGTTGATCGCGTGGTATTCATCCGCAGACAGCGCCAATAGCTGTTTCGCCTTATCCCTGGCTTCGTCTGGCGACGATCCGCGCACTTTCAGGATCCGCCCCGAACTGAGCAAGCAGGACGCCTCATACTCGCCCCATGTCCACTTGCTGCAAGCGGATTTGATGTTGTTCCAACTCAGGCCCACCTTGGGGTTGGGGATGGTGACGGTGGTGGTTCCGGCGGTTTTGGTGCCGTCTTTCCAGGGCGGCTTGCTGGCCCCGCGCCGGAATACAAGGGTTAATTGCCTCGTCAGCAACCGCGCCGCCACAAACTCCTCGGCGGGCTGGCCCACCAGCAGGCCGACGCTGCGATCGCCCAATATCTGATGCTGCGCCAGGGTTGAATAAACCATCTGCTTCAGCAGCGGCTGGGGCGCATTCAGCAGAATCTTGCCCTGCTCAGGTTTGCCGCCCTTGTCATCCTGATCGCCCGAGCCCTCGGATCCGGCCTTGTCTTCCTTGGGATACAGGTCAATTTCGAGGGTCCGGGGTGTGCCGCCCTGATCTTTCTGGGCCTTCATCGCCGCCAAGGTGGCATCAATGGCCCCCGCTACGATCATCCCCGTCTCCATCCAGCCCTCAAAAAAACCTTCCCAAGCTCCCCCCAAGAACTTTTCGAGCATTCCGTTAAAGTTGTTTTCAATGTACTCTTCAACGGCCTTATAAATAATGAAGGGTTTTTTACCGTCGCCCCACGATCTAAGGCTTTTTTTCCAGCTTTCTGGCAGCGGCAACTGTTCACCGATGGCCTTGATCGAAAAACGCGCCCACTTAAATGCCGTTAACCCCGCAGTTCGGGCGGCGGTGTTCATGACCGTCCGAAACGCACCTTTAAATTCGCCCCAAGCCTCTTCTGTAAATTCGCCCAGGGCATAGGCGGCGACCGCTGGGCCAATTTTTGGAATTAACGTGCTGGCTCCAATGTTGACGCCACCACCCAAGACAAAACCAACAGCTTCTCCCAGGGTTGCGGCGGCAGCTTCCCATGCCGCTTTGATTTGCTTATCGATTTGTTCATCTGATTGGTTCCAATCGAAGAAGAACATCTGATAAACGGCCTGAGTTCCCATTGCCCAAAGTCCTCCACCCAAAGAGGAGACTTTTTTGACAATGCCCTTCAGGGCTCCCATGATCCAGCCACCGGCACCGCTGAAAAAATCCCACACTTTTTGCAGGATATTTTTTTCCTCATCCCCTTCTTTAACCTTGATCTGGGATCGGAGGTCGATCAATCTAATCCCGCTCTTTTCCTTCTCTCCTCCCAATGCTTTGCGAATAGTTCTCGAAGCCAGGGCAGACTTGACCAACGTTAAACTGCTCACGGCTTAGGCTCCTCTTTTTCCATGTCGGTCATTTGCCCTTTGATATTGAGCTTGACCTTCTGCATCCCATTGGCTTCTAAGTAAGTGTTGATCTGGGTTTCCAGTTCAGTGACCGATTGTCGCCAACTCTTGTCCTGCTCTGGCATCTCAGAAGCAGAAACAACCCCCTTGGCTAAGTCTGCCAACTTCTGTAGGCGGTTTATCATCTGATCGGGCCTACCCCGCTCTACAAACACGGCCTCCAGGAGCTTGATTTGCTCCCTGACCTCAGAGACAACAGTGGCTAAAACCTGCTTATCGTCGTTCTCCCAGCCCTCAGTTTTCACCGTGGTTGGCGTGAACAGTTTTTGCTGTGATGTGGTGTCTGGATCGGCAAATGGGTCAAAGGGAAGTTGAAATTCGCGGGTGACTGGTTTGACGCGCCCCCCCACAAACTCGCTGAGAGCTTCAACGCGGTCGAGGGTTGAGATCAGGGTGGACAGGATTGAACTGGAGACACCTAAGCCCGCGATCGCGGCGGCATAGGCAGCATCAGAATCGCGCGACGTACCAAACTCCAAGCCAAACAGTTCCGCGAGGGTTTCGGCCACGTTGGGGAGCTTGATCTCGCCGGACTCTTCACCCTCATCGGTGCGAATCTCGATCTTGACCGGCCATTCCCCCAGCACTTCCAGGGTGGACTTGGTGCCGTAGTGAACCAACTCCACCAAACTATCCAGTCGGATCGTTTTTTCTTCATCCGCAGTAATAGATTCTGTCGCCGCCACCGGCAGGCGATTTAAGCCCAGCTTTTTGACCAACCACTGCAATTGGTCTTGGGTCTCTGGACAACATCCCATATCTTCAGGTCTCCGGTCTAAGGGTGGAGGTTCTGGGCGGCGACGCTTGGCCGTTTGTACAACGGCGGGCGATATTGCTCTTTTGACTACATTGGTCCAATAGGTGTATCTATTCCCACAATTATAAGGGACATTCCTGTAGCCATCCCAGTAAGTCCCAGTGACAGGAATAGGAGTTTTTTTGATTGACGCCGAATATTCGGAATTAATGCTTATGGATGAAATTTCATCGGCCCTATTGTCCGACGCCTTCCAAAAATACTGGACATAATAATCAATTTGATCGCTGCCCCTGTCGCTTGTTCTCGTTGAAACAGGGAAGACGCCATATGGCCGGGTGGGATCTTTTATCACATTTGCATATTTATCAAAAACAATAGCAATGGCATCCTGAAAACCCGAGCGTCTGCTAAATTTTGCATTGTCCTGCACGTAATATTGATACTGAATCTGGTTGTCAGGATCTCTTAAGTCAAAATCCCCTTGCAGAATTTTACGCAGTGGCAGCCTTGTGGCTGGACCACATATGCCGCCGAAATCGCCAGAGCCCACATGATCTATGCCCAACTGTTGCGGACTAGAAAATTTGCACTCATTGGTCATGCGATCAAAAGTAGGGATTGGCTCATAAACCCAATATGAACGAGAGTAAGTGTATAACCCCCATAGGGCTAATTCATTGGTTTTTTTGAGGCACCCCGTACAGGTGGGGCCATCTTGATTGTTAATCGTTTCGGGTTCGGGTTCCGGCTCTTCTGGCTGGGTGCGTCTGTAGCAAAAATTCCCCATCGGCATTGTGAAAAACGCGATGGTAAACGTGGGATTAATACAAATTTCGTTCTCGGAAATTGAGATTGAAACGCCAATCCCAAACCATCCCTCCTTGATGGTATCCAAAACGCTTTGGCAAAATGGCGAGTTGGGCCATCGTTCACAGTCAAAGGGGCTTGGGGGGTCGCCGACCCGATCTGAATACCAGTTGCTGCCAGGGGAATTGGGCTCTAGCCAGTCTTTTTCGCCCTCAACTGATTCAATTTCAATCTCGAAGGGGCCGATGGGAACAGTTAGGCCATCCCCAGGAAGGATCAAGTCCGCCATATCTACGGCGTCTTTGACAAAGGACAGCGCTTGATCGGGATCGGAAAGCGCCGCCTGTAGGGCCGATGCGCCCTCAGAAATACCTGCGAACCACTCAGGGACTCCCACCTAAGAACCCCCCTGATCGTAAGGGCCAGCGGGGCGCTGGAGGGTGATATCCCAAAAGGGGTGACGGCGGGATTTTGCAAATTTCTTCCAAGCTACTTCCACCTCGCTGGGCAACATGCGCCGAAGCATGGAAGGGGGCGCTAAATTAAGGTAGAAATCCAAAGGACGCACTACAGGACGGGATTGGGGAGGTAATGCGAGGGGCATGACAACTTACAGCCGAATTAGCAATCGATTGGTGCGGATTCAAGGGTCTTCTCCTACTTTAGTCTATACCCCTGGTGAAGGGTGGGATTTGCCGGTTTCGCATTATTACGGATTGGTGAAAAGCCTGACGGCACGGGTGCGAATCCGTAGCCTACCGGCGATTGTTCCGCCTACGCCAAGCGATGATTTTCCGTCACGGGAATCGCGATATTTGCTGGCGCGGGATATTTCTTGGAAATCTGCGCGGGCGCATTTAGATCTGCTGTTGCGGGTTCCGGGTAGCGATTGGCAAGAGGTGGTGACCTGCTCGATTCAAAACCATGAATCGATCCCCTATTACACGGTGGATTTGCTGAAATATTTGTCGGACAACGTGGCCTATGGGCTGGGTTTTGGGGTGGAGTTGGGAGCCAAAATGACGGATGTGGGGTATGGGCTCCCTGGGGCTGAGGATAAGGTTTTGATTACGGCTGAGGTCCACGAGGAAGCTCAACCCCGTCCGATGGCATTGAAACAGTGTTCGCCTATGGCGTGGACGGTGGGGGAATTTCGGACGACGATCGCGCCTGCTGACTCCGAACGGCAGTCGGTGCTGTTGGCGAATCAGGGGGAGGTGGTGTGCTGGATCAACCGGGGGCCGCTGGCGTCTCCGGGGCTGGGGCTGCCGCTGGCTCCGGGGGGGACGCTTGAGATTGGGCCGGAATATTTGGGGGCGATTACGGCGATCGCGCCGGGTGGGCCGGTGACCATCCATGGGGAGATTTGCAAATGACGATTTACCCTGGTGTGCGGTTGATTAATGGGGGCCGTGGGGGCGCGGCGGTGGGGTCCGGGCGATCGGATCTGGCGACGCTGGCGTTTGATACGGGCGATCCGATTGAGATTGAGGTGTTGGTGGCGGCGGGGCCGCTGCTGGTCTCGGAGATTTATCTGTCGGTGCGGGAGGATACGGCGGGGCTGGAGGTGTGGGCGATCGCGCCGGATGGCACTGAGCGGCTGGTGGGGGCGATGCCGGTGTGGGCGGCGACGGCGGGGGGGACGGTGGGGCTTCACCCGAGTGCGCGGCTGGAGTCGGGCGATCGCCTGGTGCTGCGCTGGAGCGGTGAAGGGGCGGGGGCGATCCTGGTGCAAGGGGCGGCGATCACGGAGGTGGGGGCGGTTCCTGTGCCCGGTCCATCGCCCGTGCCCGGTCCATCGCCTGTGCCCGGTCCATCACCTGTGCCCGGTCCTTCGCCCACGCCCGGTCCTTCGCCCACGCCGTCACCCGTGCCGGTGCCAGTGCCTCCCCCCGGCCCTGGGAGTGCGGCGGTGTTCCTAGAATCGGCAGATGAGACTGAGGAAACGAGTTTGGTGCGATCGCTCGGGGTGATTCCTGGGGGCCGCGCGGCCTATTCGATTCGCCTTGAGGTCAATGAGGGGCTGTATTTTGAGGTGCCGGTGAGCATCACGCTGGGGGTAGAAGGGGATCCGGCCCGGTTTGGGGAGTTTGGCGGGGCCTGGTCTACGGACCCGGATGGGGGCACGGGGACGATTCCCCTGGATCCGGCCCTGTTCCCGGCGGATGTGGCCGCGATCGCGACGATGACCATGGCCGCACCGGATGGGGCGATCTTGCTGGAAATCCAATGGGAGTGATTTAGACTGGAGGGGTGATCGCCTCGCCACACTTTCAGCGCGATCGCGGGGAGCGAGTCCACCCCCTCGCACAAGGTTTTAATCCATGTCCAAGTTTTTCGCCGATATTGACGGCACCACCAAACCGGAGTTTTCCATTGCGGGAGAATCCACTATTTTCACCAGGGCAAATGGAGGGATCGAAATCGCTAATGGCGGCGGGATCTACGCTGGCCCCGTTCATGCTTACGCAATGGATTCCCTCCCGAACCAGATGGGTGGTGGAATCATGATTTTGGCAGGTGGCCCCGAAGCCGGACAGTTGGGCAGTGATTACGGCGTCAAGCTGCTGTCACGCGACACGATGATGGCATCTTACGCCTTACGCTTCCCCGCCACTGCTCCCGCTGCTGAAACCGTGAGCCTACTGACGGCCCAAGGCGAAAACCTTGGCTTTGTCCCCCTGGCGACGCTGGCCGCTGGGGCCGTCAAGGTCGAGAAGAAAATCGTTCAGTTTGCCAGTGGCGATAATGCCTGGGTCACGCTGCCCCCGCAGGCTGAAATCTGGCGCTTGCGGATGGCGATCAAGACCCAATACGCCGGATTCAGCACCCCGCCGCGCCTGACGGTGGGGGTTACGGGCAACCTGACCCAGTTCCTTGATGTGAGCTTTGCCAACATCGACAACACCGCAGGCACGATCATCGACCTTGCGCCCAAGGTGATGGAGGCGTCCGGGGCGGCGCTAGTTGTCGGCTTCACGGGGAATGGCGCGACGGCGGGGCAATTGGCCCTTTACTGCGAGTACATGATCCCGAACGTCTAGGGGTGACCCCATGCGCGGTTTGCTGGCTTGGTTGATGGCTTGGCCCCCGTTTCGGCGGGGTGTGGAGCGGGGGGCCGCTGCCAGTGGCCGCGCATTGAAAAGGCGGGGGGTGGATTGCTCCTACTCCCCGCCCGATGGTGGTGATGGTGGTGGCGCGATCGCGCCCTACAGCAGCGACGAAATCCGCTGAAATTCACGGCCCCCGGTGACCCCGAATATCTGGGCGATCGCGGTGGTTTTGCTCACCCCGGAACGCATCAGAGCGCGGGCAATTTGCAGATTTTCCGCTTCCGTGGCACCCCCAGCGGAAGTAGGCGGATCGCCGGAAGTGCCCACTTCCATTGGACTTCCGAAGCTTCCGGGTGCTTCCGGGGTGGAAGTGACCGGGAAGTGCTGGGAAGTAGGCCGGGAAGTGTTGTGGGAAGTGCTGGGTGCCCAGTGGGTGAGGTCTGGCACCTCCGCGATCGCATCGTCAATCGTGGCCGGATATTTCTGCTGCAAAACCCAGTCGAGGGCCGCGCGATCACACAGGCCATCTCGATAGAGTTTTTGGGCGTGGGACCGGGCAAATTTGCCCAGCCGGACCCAGTGGAGGCATTCCTTAAGGTCGCTCTCCCCTTCGAGCCCGATGGTCTTCAACTGCCCCCCCTGGACCAAAACCCAGAGGCGGATTAGCGATTCCCTGGATTCCCGCAACAAACACGAAAGCCATCCCTGGTAGGGCTTTCCAAGATTTGCAGCCTGGGCGGGCAGCTCGTCACACACCACATTGAGATGCTGATACGCTCGCCCCGCGTGATCGATTAACCCTAGGCGGCGATCCATCTCGGAGATGAGCCCCTCCCATGCCGCCCCCAGCGCTTCGTAGTTTCGCGGGTGCCCCACCACGTCAAGCCCCCGCCACTGGCTTGACTTGCGCTTGGGGGTGAGGACTTTGGCGGTGCCCGGTTGCTGATGGGCGATCCACTCCGTCAGCACGGTTTTTCCCCCGCCGGTGGGGCCAAGGATCAAAACGTGGCGAAAGCGATCGCCCTCCGGCAGCAGAACGGACCATGGAACTATCTCGCTGGGCCGTTGGGCCGGTAAATTCGCCCTGCGCGACTCTTCCGACGCCAGGAGCTTTTCAGCGATATCGAGATCCGCCCGGTTCAGGTGCGATCGGCACCATTGGCGGATGTCGGCCAGGTCGAAACCGCCCCCCGCCAATCGGGCCAACACCCCCCGGATTGCCTCCGGGGAATGTTGCGGGCGAATCGCTAGATCGGCTTCATAGGCGAGCAATTGATCGGCGATCGCTCGGGCGGCATTGATGGGGAGGGAACGCCCCGCGACTTCTTTGCGGATGCGATCAGGGGCATACCCCTTGGCAAGCCATGACCGAACCCATTGCTGTGCTTGATCTTCGATGCTCATTACCGGATTTGGGTGGGGGGATACAGGAAATTGTTCAGCCATTCGGGGATGGCGAAGTTCGGGCGCGGCGGGCTGATTTGAAGGGAGACAGAGGCGATTATCACAATCACCCCCAATCTCTGAGCCCAGGCGGGGCGCATAAACCGCTCGCCGTGCATGATGAGCGCGACGCCGATCGACACGCCGGAAGCCACGGAGAACAGGCCCGCCCCCGCCAACCAGGGAATCCACCGCCGCAGACCCCACCCCAACAGGGCACCGGCCACAATGCGACCGCTGGGCTCGTTGACCCAGTTCCCCCACCAGGTCGCGTCCACCTCGATCGCCACCTCGCGGGTGAGCCGTTCCACTTTCTGCCCCACCAGTTCCACCTCAACGGTGTTGGTGGAGGCGATCGCGGCGGGCTGGGGCGGTTTCGGTTTTGAGAGTCGGCTGGCGAAACTGTCCACCCGTTGCCCGAGGGTGGGCTTGGGTTCTGCTGGGGCCGGTGGGGGTGCTGGCGCTGGAGCCGGTGCGGGTGCTGGAGGGGGCGGGGGTGCTGCCTCGCTGGGCGGCGGTGGGAGATTCAAAGGGGCGTTGCTTTCTGCTGGAGCGTAGCCGACCGGCATACCGGTGGCCGGGTCGATCGCAATGCGCTGCTCAGCGCCGGGGGTGTGGCCGTTGGTGGTGTAGGTCATGATCTAAGCCTTGTGAATCAGTGGCGGTGGGCTGTTTACTGGCCCATCTGGACGCGGATTTGGGTTTGCTGTGGCGGCGCATTTGCTGGCCCCCAGGTGGCGGCCGCGATCGCGGTGGCAGCCATGGCGGCGGCAAGCACCGGCCCCACGTAGCCCATGCTGTCGCTGTGGTGGTGGTGGTGATCCACCCGTCCGCCGGTCGAAGGGGGGAGATGTCGCAAGTCCGCCTGGGCCTGCTGAACGATCGCGGCGTTCTCGGTTGCAGCGGCCAATCGGCGCATTTCCTGGGTCAGTTGGTCGAGTCGCTTGGAATTGTCCAAGACGGCCATTCCGTGCGCTTGCATGGTTTGCCGGTGGTCCTGAATCGCGGCGGTTTGTTGGTGGATGGCCGTGGTGAGGGTGCCGACGGCGGCGGCGATCGCGGCCTGATTTTCAGCCAGGGCGCTATAAAGCTCCTGTTGCCGCTGGGCGGTGAGGCCCAACTGGTTCAGGCGGCTCTCAAAATGGCGGGCGATCGCCGCCTGCTGGTCCTGCAAATCCTGAATCACCAGTTGCGCAGTCCCTTGGGCCATCTGGGCCATTGCCCATTCCACCCGATCGCGCGCCCATGTCCGGTGGGGGGTGAGGGCGGCGGGCACATCCCCATAGGCTTTTTGCAGTTGTGCCTTGGGCACTGGGACGATCGCGCTCATAGGATGATCGCCTCCTGCTTGCAGGGGAGTTCGACGGGACCGGGGGTGACCATCTGACCGTTAACCCCTTCGATGATGATTTCTTGGGTGCTGGCGGGACCGCGCATGGGCATCCCGACAGTGCGAACGAAGACCCCAGCAATTAGGATCCCGGCGATCGCAATCAGTAGGCGTTGGTCAAAGCTGTTCATGGATGGGAGCCCCCAGGACGGGGGCTGATGGTGTGAATTAGCGGCAATTGAGGCGATCTAGGCGGCAATCACCGATCGCATCGCTTCCAGGATTCCGGGATCCGTACCCCGGTGTTGCGTAGCTGCTGAGTGAGCCGTCGCCGGAGGTTGGGATCGAGGTGTTCGGATTGGATTTCCCGATCAATCCCGCGCTTATGCTCAGGGCGATCGCTCCGATCACTCCGATCAGGGTTGCGAGGCTTAGGCATATCAAGCACCACCCTGGGCAGCAGCCGCGCGATCGCTCCGAAGCTTTCCCATTTCGTCGCGCCGACCGGCGACCATGGCGGTTAGCAGCACGCCCCCCTGGCGTCTGCCAAGCTCATAGGCGGCTCGAACTTCTTCCTGAAAGTCCGCATCCATGTCGGCGTGATAGTCATAGATGGCTTCACGGGCGACATCGAGGGCGATTTCAGCCTGCTCGCTGAAGTATTTGGGCAGGACTGCCAGGGCGGACCCGGTGGACTCGGGGCAAACCTCAGTCTGTACGGGCTGAAGGTATTGGGCCTCCCATTGGTCTGGGGTGAGAATGCCCCGGTTGCGGTAGGATTCGGCGATTTCCAGGGCTTCGGCGGTGAAGCCGTAGATCACCCCGCGCCCGTTTTCGCCCAGGACGGCGATCGCGTCGGGGGCGATGCGTTTGATGCGATCGATGAGAACTTTGCGGACCCCGGTGGCGGTGATCCCGGCGGCAGTGGCGACGTGGGCCACGCCGTAGGTGTGTGTTTGGTGAATGGAGTCAGCCATGATAAGAACCGGATTGAAACCGGATAGGAACCAAACGAGAACCGGATTGGAACCGGGTGAATTAGTGGCGGGGCAAGGGTTTCGGGGTTGATAGGAACCGAACAGGAACCCGATAGGAACCCCGAAACGAACCGGATAGGAACCGCTAGGCGGTGGCTAGTTCGCGTTGTGGTTCGCGTCCGGCCAGTTGCCTGCGGGCATACCACTCGCGATAGCGGGTGATGAGTTCCTGTTCCTTCGCGGAAAGGGGCATGTTGAACTGGCGGCGGGCCAGGGCGGTGGCGAAGTCGCTGGCGCGGGTGGCATCAAAGTGCTTCCGCAGGGCGTTGAAGAGGTTGCGGCGGAACCCTTCATAGGCGGCGATCGCGTCGGGGCTGTCGGCCATGGGGCTGGGCTGTAGCTCGGGTTTGTTGGCCCGTTCGGTGGCCAGCGATTCCACCGCCCGTTGCCAGGGCTCCCGGAACCGCAGATCGCCAAATTGGCAAAGGTAGGCGGTGGTCATGCCCAGGGCGTTGGCGGCGTCGAGCAGTTCGGCCTTGGTGGCCGTGGTGGTGTCGATCGTCCGTCCGTCGTTAAGTGCAATTTGCATGGTTTGATCGTTGGGTGAATCAGCGGCGGGCCTTGTCGGCCCCCTTTTCTATGTCACAGATATTATTTTAGGACGTCAGCTAATGTCAATACCCAACGCCAATAAATCTTAGATTCGTGGAAAATGACGCCAGAATCTATCTTCATGGCGTCGAATATGCTAGTTTTCTGGGGTCAATTTTGGATAAAGCGATGGCAAACCGGGGGCGGGGCCGCCCGAAACTGAACCGTTCTAGGGCTACGGTGTACCTCGATGATGAGGTGCGAGTGTGGCTGGAATCCCGTCCGGGCGGTGGTTTGAGCGACCAAATTAATGCGCTGGCTAAGGCGGCAATGAATCAGGCGGTAAGAAATGTAATTGATGGTGCTGAAAAAGACGGCACCAAACCGGCGGAGGTGGACCGGGGGGCGGTGCTGCTGCTGGTGGGGGCGATTCAGGAAATGGTGCGGGCGGGGGGCGATCGCGCGGCCACAGAATTATTAACCGCGCGACTGGTGGGGCTGCTTGAGGCGATGGGCTATGCCGTCCCCAATGCTGAATCAACTACGGAGTAGGGAGCACCGTCCCGGCATCGAGGGCGGGATTGCTTTCCTTATATTCTGTATCGCTGTAATGCTGAATCACCTAAAAGGGGTGGTTGGCGGCCCCCTTGGCTAGACTCTGCGAGTCTAGCTGAATCATTTAAATCTGTCAAGGGAAACAAGATGGAGATAAGTAGGTGAATCAGCTTGACGTGTAGCTGAATCGGCAATATCATCAAGTCACACAGCAGGACCGCTCAAGACGACGGGGGAGCCCCGGTGAGAGTGATGCCAAGTAGGACGGGGGAACCCCGGTGAGGATTTGTCTGCTGTTGTCTATCTATTTACCCAGGGCGGGAGGACGGAATGGAGGGCGATCGTTCCGGTGGGGGCGATGGCATTGGTGCTGTAGTTGATTCATCTTAGAGCGTAGTTGATTCAATTAAATATGGGGATTGGTGGTTATGGCTGATTCAGCTAATTCGGTTAAGAAGCTGACTGGATGGTACGGCGCTGGGAAGGAGCCGCCCCCTGGCTGGCAGAAGCCGAAATGGAAGATGCTGCCAACGAAGATGTTGCGGTTACCGGAGGCGCTCCATGGGGCGATTTTGGAGATTGCCAGGGCGGCGGATGCGAGCCCTGACCCGGTTGCTTATTTAAAGTCGCTGCGTCCGGCGATCGCTCCGCCGTCGGTCGAAACGGCACCCCCGTCGGTTGATGGGGATATTCAGTCGATGAATGTGGCGCAACTGCGGAAACTGGCGGCGGCGCGGGGCATGATCGGGGCAGCCAGGGCCAATAAATCGGCGCTTTTGGAGTTTCTGTCATGAGCGACTATGAGGCGGATTTCTACGCTTGGACCCAACAGCAGGGGGCGATTCTGCGGGAATGGCGACCGCCACAACTGGATTGGGAGAATCTTGCAGAGGAAATTGAGAGCATGGGCCGTCAGGAACGCCGGGAGCTGGTGAATCGGTTGGCGGTGCTGCTGGGGCATTTGCTGAAGTGGCGCTATCAGCCGGAGCTGCGCGGTAAGTCTTGGCGCACGACGATCCAGGAACAACGGCGTCAGGTGGCGCGGCTGATGAAGCAAAACCCGAGCTTGAAGTCTTATCTGCCGGAGGCGTTCCTTGAGGGGTATGGGGATGGGCGGCTGCTGGCGATCCGCGAGACGGCCCTAGATGAGGAGGATTTCCCCATTGATCCGCCCTTTGATCTGGATTGGGCGCTCACGGCGGATCTGGAGGGCTAGGCGGGATCATAAAGAGAACCCCCACCGAGGATTGATCCGGTGGGGGTTCTGTCTGGAGAATTGGCGCGATTAGCCCGCAGTGGCAATGGTCTCGCAGTTCGGGGAAACCACCCCTAAACTAGCACTCGGATCGTAGGTGCGCTAGTTTGGGCCATTGGGGTGATTCTGCGGGTTTTGGGAGATTGCCACATGTTTGTTTCTGACCGCGCGATCGCGTCTCCAGGGGAACTGGCGAAGAAGGTTTGGGATGCCCAGGTGTCGGCCACCATCGCCCACAACGACACCGATACCCTGGTGGCGGCGTCGCAATTTCTGGCGTCTCCGGGGCAGCCGGTGCCGCAAGCCTGGTGGCTCACGCGGGGGCGCAACCTACGCCGGATGTGGGACCGGGCGGAACTGCATCGCCTCAAGCAGTCGCTGAAGCAGGATGGACGGCTTGAGGATTACCGCTATCAGGCATACACCTGGGCGATGGGGCCGGATGGGGTGCCGGTGCGGGTGCCCGCTAAGTTCGTCGCCAAGCTGATCGAGGTGGTGACGCTGTATGGCGACGATTACCGGCTGGTCTACGCTTCGCAGATCGACGATTAGGTTAAGTTGTCACTGCTAAAAACGGGCGGTGACCATTCCAGGGGCAGGGGCGGGGGCTCGTTATCCGGGGGCTCCCAATGCTGCCCCATGCGCGGCGAATGGCCGCACAGCATCAAAAATGAGTCTTCGCTGAGGTCCACCAAGTCGTGTAGGGCGATGACCTCATGGGCGAGCATTTTGCCGCCCCGTTTGATTTCTGCCCACCTTTTCGGGCTGATTCCCCGCTCCCCCACCATGGCGATCTGTTCCTCGGGGGTTACGCCGTCGCGGACGATCCACCGGCCGAAGGCATCGATCTGCGAGACGGGGGCGACGGACAGGACGGGCTCAAGCTCACCCCGCGCGACGGCGATCAATTCCTGAAGGGTGAAGGCACGGCCACGGCTGGGCCAGTAGGTGAAGGGAGCCCCGAAGGACAGGGTTTGAAGCGAGACGGTCAGCTTGCCCCGCAGCAAGGAGCCCCGTTCCGTCGTGCTTAGCCCCTGGATGTTGACGACCCGCAGACCCCAAAACTCATTGATTTCTTCCGCAAACGCCCGCAGGGACATCCGCCGCAATTCCGCACGAGCAAACAGGAAAACACGACCCAAGACGGCCAAGTTTTCGGCGGCTAGCTCATCGGGCGACAGAAATGCCATAGGGCGATCGCTTGGCGATCAATCACGGATGAACAAAAGTAACAAAATTTCGGGAAGTTCAGTTTGACATCCAAACCAGCCGCACCATTTTGTTTGACAAACAAAATATTTTATGCAAGATTGCTAAGCATGTTTGACATGCTAACTGTCGTTAGCGCCCGCCACTGATTCACCTAATCCCTATCGAGACAAAAACCATGATCGAACGCCTGATAACCATGACCATTCGCAGCTTCCCCATGAGTCTGCGAACGGCGCTCAACGTCCACTGCGCCGCCAATCAAGTCACCCAGACCCAAGTTGTTTCTGAGGCCCTGCGTCTGTATCTGGCGGTCCACGATGGCGGGCAGTTGATCGAGATTGATGAATCCACCCGCGAGCGTTTGGCCTACGTGCTGCACAACGCCGTCGCCCCTGCGGAGGTGGCCTAGATGGACCTCGCAGATCAAGTGCGCGATCGGCTGGCGGAATTGAGCCTGTGGGATGAGCCCTATATCTCATTCGAGCCAGGTGAAGAGGACGCCGACGGCGCATCCGTTTTTGACCATCAGGATCTGCCCTATTTCTCGCACCTCCTCGATGGGCAGGTCGCTTTGGGGCTTCCCAATGGCCCCAAGTTTTTTGGAGAGTTGCCCGTTTACGATGCCGTGAAGTTGCTCGATTGCCTCAGCAGCGCGGACGCAGGGGAGTTCATCACCGAAGACTGCGAGATCGACTGGGTGGCCTTTGAAGAGCGGATTTTTGATGCCCTGGTGCATCAGCCGGTGGCGGCGGGGGCGATCGCATGACCGAACCGCTTCGCCTCCCCGGCACCATGCCAGAGCCGACCCCCCAGATCATCGCTTTGTACAACCTCTATGGCCTGTACACCAACGGAAAAGGGGTTCAACGCGATCGCGCCCACACTGCCCTCGCCACTATTCACAACCTGCTTGATCTGGCCGACCTGGGGAATTTCAAAGTCGAGCCCGCCGACGGCACCGAGCCCGAATTTATCAGCGCCGTCATTGCGCGGCAGTCGATCGTCCTGCGGGAGGTTGCCCACTGCATCGCCAGCACCGAACGAAAGCGCCAAGAAGCGATCGCCGCGATCGCCTGTGCCCTTGGGTTTCTCCAGAAGGATGAGCCCCTGAGCGATCGCGCCCGCCGCCAAACCGAGCAAACCCTCGCCACCTGGGGATATCAGCTATGACCCATTGCATCAACCACGCCGCCATTGATGGGCTGTGCAAGCTTTACGTCGCCTACACGGACGAACTGACGCACCGACTCAAGCAACTTTCTGGCTACGGCTGTGTCCGTCACGCCGCCTATGCCCGCCGCCGCGTCCTTGAAACCCTCGCCCATGAGCTTGGGTTCCTCCAGAAGGATGAACCCCTGAGCAAATTCGCCCGCGCCATGACCATCGAAACCCTCACCAAATGGGGATATCAGCTATGAATTTGCATCCCGCCAAGCCCATCGTCGTCATGCTCACCCGGATGGAATCCATGCGGATGGCGATCGCCCTCACCGCCGACCTGTGGTCCCGCGAAGGGTATCCCAGCGACGCGATCGAATACGCCTTCACCCATCAGGGCCGCCTCACCGACTGCAATGGAGAACTGCGCCCCGTCGCCTGGGCCACCTCCCTCACGGTCAAAGAAATCACCCCAATCACTTACGGCGACTGGGATGGAGGGGCACCTGAGTAGGTTCGCCAAAAAAAAAGGGGGGTACCCCCGCGTCACCGCTTCACAGCTTCACGCAATCCCCCCAAAACCATACCCCCCCGAACTTTCAGCCAATTTCAACTGCTTCACAACTGCTTCACGGCTGCTTCACAGCTTCACACCCCGTGAAGCAAGCGTGAAGCAAGCGTGAAGCACTTCTCGAAACTGCTTCACGCCCTGAAACCCTTATCCCGTGGTGACCTAGACCCTAGCCCGTGAAGCTGTGAAGCAATTTCGAGCCGATCCCGGTCACCCCCCCCTCAAAAAATGCCTTTACCACCAATAGAACTCGCGGACGCCCACCTTGAAGAGTGGCGGCAGTCCGCTGCCTCTGACACTATAACGCGCCTGAACGTCCGCACCGTAACGGATTCCACCGAAATCAAGAAACTTCTGAACCACCAAACCGAGCGCCGCTGGAAGCGCTGGGAAGGCGGTCCCGGCTGGTGGGTGTCCGGCGTTGACCCCACCACCGGCATGGGCACCCTGGACGGCGGGCAATTCAAACCCGACACCCCCTATATCCCCCAGGGCAGCGCCGTCAAACCCTGCAAATACCTCGGAGCCAGGGGCCACGACGCCTATCCCCTGTTTCTCGACACCGGCGATCCGCAATTCTGGCCCCGCGTCCTCGCCGGAAGAGACGCGATCATCATCACCGAAGGGGCCAAGTCCGCCGCCGCCCCCTTGTCCCAGGGCATCCCCTCGATCAGCCTGCCCGGTGTGTGGACCGCATTCCAGAAGGGCAAGGGGGAATTTCGCCCCGAATTTGAGCAACTGCTGGGCCTCGGGCGGGGCATTTATCTCGCCTTCGACGCCGATGTAATGGAGAAAGAATCGGTCGAGCGAGCCCTCGATCGCCTGGGCCGTCACCTGGAATATAAGGGCGTCGTTGTCAAAATCCTCGACTGGTACAGCGGCAACCCCGACGCCCCCAAGGGTATAGACGACTGGCTGGCGACCATTCCCGAGGGCGATCGCGCGGCTGCCCTGGATTCCGCGATCGCCGCCGCCGTCAGCTTTGAAGAATGGCGTAAAGCCATGTGGCAGCGGCGCAAGGATCGGGAATTGAGCGCCCAGGCCAGCGGCGAGCTACCCCCCGAAACTCAGAAAACCTTTGTACAGGAAGCATTTGAAGCCCTCTATGGCACCACCGGCCCGTGGATCTGCGTGGGGGGGAGCCTTCACCGCTGGAACGGCAAATTTTACGAGCGCCAGCCGGAGGAACACGAAACCCGCCGCGTCGCCAACTTCCTTGAGCATCACGTTATCTGGGTGGATAAAAAGGGCGGTCCCAGTGTCCCTCAAACCCCCTACGCCACGCCCTACCACGCCAAACAGGTTCTCGATTGGGCCAAGACCAAAACCGCGATCGCCGCTGATCGCATCAATCCCCCCGGTGGCCTGAACCTCGAAAACGGCTTTTTGGCGATCGTCTGGAAGGGCGATGTGCCCAGTTGGACCTTGCAGCCCCACGACCCCCAGCGGCTGTTCACCTTCTGTAGCTCCGTCCGCTACGACCCAAATGCCGCCCCGCACCACTGCGATCGCATGTTGGAATGCCTCGACACCGAAGCCCGCGAGGTGTTCCTGAGGACCATCGCCGCCAGCTTGGATTTAGCGAAGGTGCGGCAGAAATGGGGGCGATCGATCCGGGCGCTGCTGCTGCAAGGGACCGGGAGCAACGGTAAAGACACCCTGAGGGAGGCGGTTTCCGAACTCTATGGGCGCGTCGGGATTGCCGCCACATCCTTTGCGGACTGGTACCAATACGACACCGGGCGCAAGTTTCCAATTTCTAAGTTGGAGGGGGCGCGCATTTCCTGGAGCCCCGAGAATTATTCGAGCCGCCGCCTGGATGAGTTGCAAGGTCTGAAACAGGCCATCACGGGCGATACGCTCAGCTTTGAATCCAAGGGCAAGGATGAACGCGAGGGGGTTTCTGGTGCCGTCTTCGTCTTCAACATCAACGATCCACCCAGAATCAGCGGCGGGCTGGAGGCGATCAAGTCCCGCTACGCGATCCTGACCTTTAACAAAACCTTTGGCGATCGCGACATCCCCGCCACCGGGCAACTGAAGGCCGAACCCCGATTTAAATACGATCCCGAGTGGGTGCGATCGTCCGTGCTGCCCGCGTTCTTAAACCGCGTTCTAAAAGCCCTGGCGGATTTGATGGTCGAGGGCATCGAATTTAATTCCACCGAAGAAGCCTTTGATGCAGTGCGCGAGCGCACCGAACACCTCTATGCCTTCGTTCGGGAGGTGGGGTTAGTGGAGGCTCCCGGCTGTCAGTTGGCCCTGGCCGATCTCTGGGACCGACTCGAATCCTGGTATGTGGAACAGGGCGTTTTGGAGATTGAAGTCACCGGCACCGGGCGCACCGAGCGGGTTTGGTTCGATCAGCCCAACCCCTACGACAAAAACGTAAAGGCCCGCAACCAGCTACCCCAGCGGCTGCAAGCCCTATTTCCCAAGGTGTTGAAAAAGCGCCTACCGGGCCAGGGGGGCACCGTTCTCGTTGGCTTGGCGTTTGCCGATCAGTTGCCCGAACCAGACACCGCACCGGAGCCGCCCACCCCAGAACCGCCCGATGGCGCGATCGTCGGGAGGTATTGAGCCATGGCCTACAAATACGACGATCCCAGCACCCATCCCGCACCGGGCGATCAGGTTTGGTGGCCCTATGACGGCTCCACCGGCCCCCACACCATCACCGACCGCGAGGGCCGCATCATTGACGGCCAGAACCGGTTCTATATCTGCGTCACCCCAGACGGCGACGGTGAACCGGAATGGCGCGATCTACTCGGTGCCCACCTGTGGCCCCGACCGGGCGATCACATTGTCTTCGCCCATGGACCCTTTGGCCGGTGGTGCCGCAGCAACCGTGCGATCGCCCAGGAACAGATCGCGAACCCCTGGGAGCTGCGCCGGGAGCTGGACTACTGGGAAGACCTTGAATACAACATCCACGGCTGGCCCTACGGCGTTTCCCTGGTGGACCGGGTGGAAGCGCCCCGCGTCTGGGTCCGCCCCTTGCGGGAGGTGGGCCGTGGCGAGTCCATCGTGATTGTCCCGGTGTCCACCCTGGTGGTGCTGGAACGGCCCGCCGCCGCTGCCCAAAATGACCGCTATCCAACGACCATCGCCGCGATCGCGGGTTAACCCATGATGATGCTGCCCATTCCCATCCCAAGCCCCTTCACGTCTCTGCTGGGGGCGGGCGTCCGCTGGCGATCCGGCCATGCGACGGTGGATCACTATCTGGAGCGTCGCCGCGTTGTGTTGGTCAGCACTCCCCTGCTTGATCTTCGGTCCCCCGACGATTTGCGGGCCTACACCGATCACCTGAACGCGATCGCTGACGCCATGAAACAGGAGCGCATTTAGCCATGCCCATGGACCGCCGCCTTTACCCCGCCAACTGGAACGCGATCGCCCGAGCGATCAAAGACGCCGCCGACTGGACCTGCCAACAGTGCGGTAGACCCTGCCGCAGACCGGGCGAAACCCCCCACGATTTCGAGGAGCGGATCGCCGAAACCTTTGCAGAGACTTGGGCCGCAGACCTCTATGAAGAGGTTGAAGACGACGAATTTGGCCTAATTTCAGTCCCTAAGAAGCTGGGCCGATTCACGCTCACCGTCGCGCACCTGAACCATAGGCCCGAAGATTGCCGCATCCAAAACCTGAAAGCCTTGTGCGCCCCTTGCCACTGCCGGATGGACATCACCCCCAGCGCCCTGGCGACCAAGCGCGCCCTGAAGCTCGAACGCCAAGGCCAGCTACGCCTCGATTTCTAGGAAAAGGGGAGGGCGATCACTGAGCGATCGCATCCGATCACCGTGCGATCACTCGCGATCACTTCCGATCACCGCGCGATCACTCGCGATCGCCCCCCGCCACTAATTCACCCAACCATGTTAGATCCAGAACTCGAATTGCGATCGGCCAACGGTCGCCTGAAACGTGATGGCGCGATCGCCCGGATCAAGGTCGATTGGCGCGCCAAAACTCGAGCTGTCAGCCTCACGGCACCCCTCCCCCCCAAGCCAGGGGAGCCCGACGGCCTGAGCAAAACCCGCGCGATCGCCCTCGGGTTTCCTGCCACCGTCGATGCGATCCGCGCCGCCGAACGCTTGGCCCGTCGCCTATCGCGGGAAGTTCTGGGGGGTTCCTTCCAATGGGAAAACTGGGGGACAAGGGCAGAGAAACGCGCGATCGCCGACTGGATCGCCGAATTTGAACAGTTCTACTTCAACCGTCGCCGCCGCACCCCCAAAACCCTCACCACCTGGGAAATTGACTACTACCGCCCCCTCAAGCGGTTGCCATTGCCGGAACCCCTGACCCCCGAGGTTTTGACCCAGACCCTGCTGAAGCTAACGGAGCCGGACACGCGATCGCGGCAACGCATGGCCCGTGCATTTCAAGCCCTGGCAGACTTTGCCCGCTGCCCGGTGGATGTGCGGCAATACCAGGGCCGCTACGGTCCCGCCATGGCCGCGCCCCGCACCCTCCCCAGCGCCGCCGAAATTGAAACCGCCCGCCGTCTGTTCAAGGAACCGGAATGGCGATGGGTTTACGGTGCGATCGCCGCCTACGGTCTGCGGCCCCATGAAGTGTTTTTGGCCCGCGCGATCGATCCCCCCTGGCTCGAAATTTCCGCCCAGAGCAAAACCGGCAAACTGCGGATCGCCTATCCCCGCAGCCTCCGGTGGTTTGAAGACTGGGAACTTGCCGCGATCGTCCGCCCCGATTGCAGCGGCCCCAACAATTCCGCCCTGGGCTACCGGGTTTCTAGCGCCTTTCGCCGCGCCGGTTGCCCCTTTGCCGCCTATACCCTGCGCCACGCCTACGCCGTCCACTGGTTTGGCAAAAAGGACAGTGCCGTGATCGCCCGAATGCTGGGCCACAGCTTGTATGTCCACGAGCGCATTTATCGGCAGTGGATGGAAGCGCATGACCTCCGAAGGGCATTTGAAGAGTAGCGCGATCGCCCCGCGATCACCCCGAAAAAATCCCACCGAACCCATCCCACCAAAAACAGCGAAAACGCCCCCGACTTGGGAACGCTCAAACCCTTACGGGTTGGGGGTTTTGGAGAATGCCAGGAGGCGGACTTGAACCGCCGACACGAGGATTTTCAGTCCTCTGCTCTACCGACTGAGCTATCCCGGCTGGCCTTGGCAGTGCCTTGGGGGCGTCCTGCGTTTAGCGCTCAACTAAATTAGCAAACTCGATCCGCTTTGGCAAGCGATCGCGGCAAAATTCGCCCCAGCCCAAACGAGCCCCCACGATCGCGCGATCGCAGCGCCCCCCGGCCCCCCATCGATCAGGCCCGCCCCCCTCAGGGCATCGTCGCCGCCGGAGCCCCAATGGGCCGAAACCGCTGCAACCGCAAATCAAACGGCCCCCCCGTCGTATTGCCATAGCCCTGCACCCGAATCGTGTAGGTATCCGACGATTCAATGCGCGTGAACAGCATCGAATTCGTGGACCCATCCCCGCGATCGTCGTTATCCGCCACCGTGGACCCATCCGACGCCAGCAGCAGCAGCACCGTATCGAAATGGTCCGAGGCCACCTCAATCTCCACCCGCTCGCCCGCATTGAGCTTCACGCTGTAGTCCCGTGCAAAACTGCCCTGGCCGGTGGGAATGTCCTTCTCGGACAGGGTGTCTTCAATGGCATCATCGGCGGGCAGCGGAATGGGCTCATACTGGGCCGCCGCCACCCCCTGGGGCACCATCATCCCCGCCAGGGCCAACGCCAGGGCGATCGCCGCCCCCCCCGCAGACCGGCAGCGGCAGCGGGCAGAGTCAACAGTTGAAGGAATCGTCGAAAACGTTACGACCATGGCGCGCCACTGATTTTTAGACTGGGAGGGGATGATTTCCATCAATTTCATCCGGTTAAAGGATGGGCTGTCCCTGATTATAGGCAGCCGATTGGGGGCATTTTGGGGCGGCGGGGCCGATCGCGGCGGCAGTTTCTCCGACCGAGGGGACAAGATCAGGGAAGGGCCGCAGGGCGGGGCCATCGTTTTTAGGGCGAGGAAGGGGGCCGCGATCGCGCACCTTATCGATCAATTGATGATGGTTTGACCGTAGTTTTAACCGTTGTTGATCGCCCTTCGCCACGGAGCAAGGCCGGGGGACAGGGCATTGGCAGAACAAACGCCCCAGGGATTAATCGCCATCGGATTCGGGCCATCTTTGGGGGCGGCAATGGCCATTTCCGCCGCGATCGCCAGTTCAACCGGTCGCATCTTGGCCAGGGGAGCCGCCAACTTTAAGACATTTCTTGAAGAAATATATCGCCCGTGATCCAGCTTCTGGATAATATGCACAAGGAGCCCTTCCGTCCGGTTGGACAACGGCACCCTTCCGAGGGGGCGATCGCGCCCCATTTCGGCCTTCCCTTGTGGCCCCCATGGATGATTTACAGGATTATCAAGCGTATTTTGATCGCCGCCGCCCCTGGCACATTGTTGACAGCTACCGTCTGTTTGGAGAGGAGGGGGACGATTGCCGCCCGCTGCTGCAAGCGTGGCTAGAGACCATGCCGCCCCCGTTGGTGGAATTGGCCCTGGTGGAAACGTTGGTGGCGGCGTGGCGGACCTTGCCCCTGCCGAGGGGACGGGTTTTTGTGCGGCAGGCCCAGGACTGGCTGGAGGATTGGCTGGCGGGGCGGCGGGTGATTTCGATTCAGCCCGGTCAGTTTCGGGCGGTGACGGGCCTTGATCCGGAGCCGGTGACGCGGGCGGTGGCGCGGGCGCGGTTGGCGCGATCGCAGCGGCCGGCCTTTCCCCAAACGAATCCGGGATTGGATGGTTCAGGGTTTGGGGGGCCGGGGGGCTAGGGATTGTTGCCTTTTTTCCTAGGCAGGGGAGGGGGCTTGCGCGATGGCGGGCGCGATGGACCCTTGGAGCCGGGGCGGGCTAGGGCCACGATCGCCAGGACGGGCCAACCGTGGCGCTGGAGGACGGCGATCGCCTCGCGGGCGGTGGTGCCGGTGGTGTAGAGATCATCGACGATGATGATGGGCTGGGGGGGGCGATCGCGCAGATCTGGCCCCAGGTCAAAGGCTCCGGCCATGGTGCGGCGGCGTTCGGCCATCTTGAGTTTGAAGAGGGCGGGGGTGTTGCGCGTGCGGATGAGGCCCTGGGGCGCAACGGCTAAACCTAAGCGATCGCCCAGACGCCGCGCCAGCAATTCCGCCTGATTAAATCCCCGCTCCCGCAGGCGATCGCGGTGGATCGGCACGGGCACCAGGAGGGCTCGCTGGGGGGCCAGGGGTTTGCCAGATTTCGTGAGCCGTTTCCGCTGGAGGATCCACGGCCCGCCCCCGTCCGCCATCACGGCCCCAAAGGTCTCCGTCAGGCCCCGGCGGTTGTGGTATTTCCAGGCGGCGATCGCCGATCGCAGCGGTCCCCCATAGCGCCCCCACACCCACACGGGCACGGTACCACAGCGATCGCCCTGGCGCAGGTCCGGCAACCGACAGGCCAAGAGGGCCGCGTGGCAGGCCGCGCAGAGCTCCCCCCTGGTGGCCCGCCGCCGACAGAGGGCACAGCCGCCATCCCACAGGAGCGCCCCCCAGAGCGATCGCAGCGATCGCCACAGCCGTTTCCAGAGGCCCATCGCACCCAAGGGGACACCCTACGCCCTAGACGGAAAAAACAGCACCGGATGCAGACTGCGGCGCAGCACCCGCTGGCCCGAATTGGGCACGGACCAATCCAGGAAAAAATTCCGGTGGCGGCTGGCGATGACAATCGCGCTCACGTCATACTCCTGGGCGACCGCCATCAGTCCGGGCAGAAAACTCCCCGGCTCCACCAGCACCTCCGCCGCCACCCCCAGGGCCGCAAACTGATCCTGCACCCGCCCGAGGCGATCGCGGTGTTCCGCCAGGACGGACTCCATGGGCAGATTGCGGATTTCTTCGACCGCCTGATAAAGCCAGCACCGCTCCACCGCCACCGGCAGGCCGCGATCGCGCTGCCGTTGGATCAAAGCCAGCAGCCGCGCCGTTGCCCGTTCCGCCGACGGGCCGCCATTGTGGGGCACCAACACCTGCCGCACCAGATGGCGACAGCGCAAATCCAACTCCTCCAGGGTCAGGGCCGACAGCAACTGGGGACGCAAAATCAGCAGCGGCACCGTCCCCCGCTGACCCAGGGCAATGGCCGTACTGCCAAATAATTTTTCCTCCAGCAGACTGTGGGACGCGCCGCCCACCACCACCGCATCACAGCGAAATTCCTCCGCCACGGCCAAAATCACGTCCTCCGGTCGCCCCGATCGCACCGCCACGGTCACCGGCCCATGGGGAGCCCCCTGCAATGCCTGCCCAAGCCGCTGCTGGGCCGCCGCGATCGCCTCCGTATCCTCCCGAGGAATGTCGCGCTCTAGGCGGTAGGGCACCACGGACAGGAACACCAATTCCTGAATGCCCCCGCTCAAAAAACTTGGCACCATGCGGGCGAGGCGATCGAGGCCATCACCAAAATCAGTACAAATTAAAGGACGTTCAAACACCATCACTTCAGTCCCGGTAGTCCCTAAAATTGCGGGGGATGGTCACGGTCCCTCCCTCCGATCGCCCGCCACGCCCGCCGTCGCGGCGACCCCCTCTAGTCCTAATCTAACGTTCCTGTTTTGCTAAACTTCCCCCCAATTCTCCCCTTGGCCCCCTGAAGGCCCCGCAATTCCCTAGGATTTCCTGGGGCCGGTTGAATCCCCTTAGAGCCCGATTAGATCCCGACAAATCCTTTGGATCCCGCTGACCAGGAGCATCGATTTTGAATCCGTCCCCGCCCCGTGACCCGTCCGCCCCCGCGATCGCGCCGCCGCAGTCCGATGATCCGGCCACTGATTTAACTGCTTCCAAGGATCTCCACGATCCAGAGGGGGCGGTGGGGGGCGATCGCTCGTCCCTCGGATCGTTGCTGGCGGCGGCGGTGCGGCTGGGGCTGCAAACCCAGGTGGAGCGGGCGGAGGGGCTGACGGTGGCGATCGAGGGCAAAACGCGCCAGATTTTGTCGGGCACTGTGCCACGGGTGAAGCTGGCGGCGCGATCGGTGATCTATCGCGGTTTGCATCTGGGGGATGTGGCGATCGCGGGGGGGCCGATCCGCGTGGCTCCGAAGGCGCTCCTGAAGGGCCAACCCCTGCAACTGCTTGAGGCGATCGCGGTGGATGTGCATTGGCGGGCGACGGCGGCGGATTTGAATCAATCCCTCGAAGCGCCCCTGTTTGCCACGGCCCTGGCGGAGGCGATCGCGCCGCTGGGCGAACACCTGGGGGGTGGTGCGTTGACGGATCTGGCCCTGGCGATCGCGCCGGTGGGGTTGGAGTTGACGGGGAAACTGCCCCAGGGGCGGCGGGTGAAGCTGACGACGGGCCTGGTGGTGGCGGCCCCGAACCGGCTGCTGCTGACGGCCCCCACCTGGACCCAATGGGGCGATCGCGGCGCTGAAACCCAACCGCCCCTGGCCGATGTGCCCATTCCCCTGGCCGATGCGGAGATCGATCGCCTCACCCTCACGGACGGCGCGATCGCCTGCCGGGGCCGCCTCTGGATTCGTCCCTAGATTCGACCCCAGATTCGTCCCTAGGCGCGATCGCCGGTGGCCTGGGCCAGGATCCGTTCCGCCAGCTTATCCGGCACCTCCTGGAGCCGCTCCGGTCGCCAGGAAAACGTCCCGACGCCCAGGGTTTGCGATCGCAGTTCCACAATCAGATCCTGCATTTCCACCTGGGGCATGTGGGCACTGACGGTCTCCCAGCCGCTCCAGTCGGGCCGCGCCGTGTAGCCGAGGATTTGGCCCCGCCGCCCGCTGATCAGTTGCAGCACCTTGGCCGTGAACTCCGCCGGGGCCGAGATTTCCACCAGGGCGATCGGTTCGAGCAGCACCGGCCCACAGTCCGCCATGGCCGCCTGCATCGCCGCCCGGGCCGCCTGCTTAAAGGCTTGCTCGGAGCTATCCACCGTGTGATAGGAGCCATCGGTCAGCTTGACGGCCACATCCACCACCGGGAAGCCCAGGGGACCGCGATCGAGGGATTCGCGCACGCCCATTTCCACGCCGGGGATGTACTGCCGGGGCACCACGCCGCCAACGATCGCACTACTAAAATCAAAACCCGATCCGCGCGGCAGGGGATTGATGTCCAGATAAACATCGCCAAACTGCCCATGGCCGCCGGTTTGGTGCTTATAGCGCCCGTGGACATGGCCCGCCCCCTTGCGGATGGTTTCCCGGTAGGGCACCTGGGGCAGGTGGGTGCCCATGGGCAGGTTGTACTTGCGCTTGAGGCGATCGAGGGCGATTTGCAGGTGAATTTCCCCCTGGCCCGCCAGGACCACCTCGTGGGTGTCGCCGTGCTGCTGCCAGGACAGGCCCGGATCCTCGTCCGTGAGTTTGGCCAGGGCGCTGCTGAGTTTGACTTCATCGCTGCGTTTTTCCGCCACCACCGCCATGGCGTAGACCGGTTCCGGCAGTTCGGCCTTCGGCAGCAGACTGGGCAGGATGTCCCCGGCGCTGCTGAGGGTGTCGCCGGTGCGGGGGCGATCAAGCCGCGCGATCGCGAGGATATCCCCGGCCCGCGCCTCGTGGATCGGTTGAGTTTGGCCCCCTTGCAGGCGATAGAGGCCGCCGATGCGATCGCCATTGAGGGTATCGCTGTCCGTCAAAATCCCCTGCCACAGGCGCACCAGGGACAGTTTGCCCCCCTGGTTGGTGTAGTAGGTTTTGAGCACCTGGGCGATCGCGGCATCCTCCGGCACCCCCGCCAGATCAATCGCTTCAATGCCGCGCCGTTGGGCCGTTGCCGTGGTTTCCGGCGCTTCCCGCACCAGGGCATCGAGCAATGGCCGCGTCCCGAAGTCGCGATCGGCCATGCCCACAAACACCGGCACGATCAAATCCGCCCCCAACTCCATCTTCAAATCGCCGACAATTTCCGCCTCCGTGGGCGCAATGTCCTCCAGCAATTCTTCTAATAAATGATCGTCATAGTCCGCCAACACCTCCAGCATTTCCTGGCGGGCGGTTTGTTCGAGCGATCGCATGGCCTCCGGCAGGGGCACCGGATCCGCTGGCGCGCCCGCATGGTAGTGGTACGCCTGCTCCGTCACCAGGTCAATAAACCCCACCACATCCCGATTTTCACGGATGGGATATTGATGCAACACCAACGGCCGCGACGACACCGTTTGCATCCCGGCCAAAATTTCAGAAATGCTGTTATTGGCGCGATCAAGTTTGTTGATAAACAGCAGGTGCGGAATTTCCCACGCATCTAGGAACTGAAACAGGGGGGCCAAAATCGTGGCGCGATCAACATTTGGTTCGCACACCACCACCGCCGCATCAACCCCCACCAGGGCGCTGTAGGTTTCCGCCGCCAATTCCACGGAGCCGGGACAATCAATCCACGTAAATTCAAGATCTTGATAGGGATGGCTCGCCACATTGACTTCCACACCCATGCCGCGATCGCGGGCCTCTGGGCTGCTGTCCCCGACACAGTTGCCATCCTTCGTCGAACCCTTGCGGGAGAGGACGCCACTGACAAATAAAAGACTTTCTAAAAGGGTAGTTTTACCGCTGGAATAGGGGCCAATCAGGGCAATGTTGCGTCTAGTACGGCCGACAGTTTCTGACATGATCCGTTCCTCATTGCGCGTGGAGCCCGAGGGGTCAACGGCATCATGAAGGGTTAACGCTGATCCCGGGGGGTAATTCGATTATTGGCTGTCCCTTTCACCCCCGGCGCAACCGCTCAACCGATCGTTAGAAAGGGGGGCGATTTTCTAATGGTTTTGTGACGGAATGTGGCGATCGCGGCGACCAACCAACGGTTCCGTAACGTTGCGTGATGTTGTGTGATGGTTCCAACCCTCGGGGGTGACCGTTAACCCTTGAGGCCACTGTCGGTATTGGCGGGGATGATGTAGCGCTGGGCCAGCAGGAAAAACGCGATCGCGGGGGCGATCGCCAGAATCGAGCCCGCCGACACCAGCCGCCAATCGAGGGAGAAGGTACCCGCCAGCTTCGCCACCCCCAAGGGCAGCGTGAAATAGTCCGGATCATCGAGCACCAGCAACGGCCACAGGAAATCGCCCCAGGAGCCGATGAACGTAAAAATCGCCAGGGTTGCCAGGGCGGGCCGCACGGCGGGGATCATCACATGCCACCAAATGCCCAGCTCCGTGCAGCCATCCAGGCGGGCCGCCTCTTCCAGTTCCTTGGGCACCGCCAAAAACGCCTGCCGCAGCAGAAAAATGCCGAAGGCCGTCGCCAGGGACGGAAAAATCACCCCTAGATAGCTATTGCGCACCCCCACCTGCACGGAAAGGATGTAGAGGGGAATCATGACGATTTGGAAGGGAATGGCGATGGTGGCGACGATCGCGCTGAAGAGCACCTCCCGCCCCCGAAAGGCCAGCCGCGCCAACGGGTAGGCCGCCAACGCGCAGAACAGCAAATTGAGGACCACCGTCAGGGTGGAGATCACTAAACTGTTTTTGAAATAGAGGCCAAAGGGTTCCGCCGCCAGGACATTTTTGAAATTCTCCAGCGTGGGCGACGCGGGCAGCAGCCGGGGCGGAAACTGAAAAATATCCTCCGTCGGGGCCTTCAAGGCCGTGGACAGCAGCCACAGGAGCGGCAGCAGCATCGCCAGGGCGATCGCACTGAGGAGGGCATAGGTACCGAGGCGTTGCCAGGGAAAACGGGCCATAGGGGTTCGACGGGGACGAAGGGAAGGGAAACGAAAATCCATGCCAATCTTCTTCCAATGGTCCGCCGTTCCGCTATCCTATGGGGCGATCGCGCATCCCCTAGGATGATTTAGCCCCGAGCCCCGGTGATCCCATGCCCCTGATTAACCTACAAACCTCCGCCCCGAGCCCCGATCGCGCCACCGTCGATGGCCTGCTGCTGGATCTATCCGCCAAACTGGCCCGCCACCTGGGCAAACCGGAATCCTACGTCATGACCGCCTTTCGTGGCGATGTGCCCATGACCTTTGGCGGCACCGCCGACGCCCCCGTCTGCTATGTCGAAGTCAAAAGCATCGGCACCATGACCCCCACCCAAACCGCCGCCATGAGCGCCGAATTTTGTAGCTTGATCGAAGCCGCGATCGCCGTGCCCAAAGCGCGCATCTATATCGAATTTGCCGACGCCGAACGGCACCTCTGGGGCTGGAATGGCGGCACCTTCGCCTAGCCCCCGCGATCGCCCCCCATCTCTAGGATCTGCTAAATCTGCTCCTTCATCCAGGTAATGCAGGTTTCCAGCGCGATCGCCATCGCCGCCGCATCCGGCGCGTGGTAGCGGTGGCCGTGGCCCGGAAGCACCCACTCAAATTCATAGGCCCGGAGCCGCTCCATCGACTGAATTTGATGCTCCCAGGAAAACCAGCAGTAGCGCCGGAACCCGTGCAGATGGCCCAAATGGGGCGAATAGGCCAGATGATCGCCCGAAAATAGCACCCGGCCCCCATAGAGCAGCACGATATGCCCCGGCGAGTGACCGGGCACGGGGATAATCGTCAGATCCGGCGCAAGCTCCACCACCTCCGTCCCCACGAGCCACCGCTCGATTTCCGGGGTCGCCTCCGTGCGATCGGCCACATGCAGCACCCGTTCGCAGCCGAAGCGATCGCGCCACCGCCGATGGTCCGCCACATCATCCCGGTGGGTCAGCACCAGATATCGCACCCCCCCCAATTCCTCCAGCCGCTTTGCCAACGGGGCGCTGTAGCGGGGCGAATCCACCAGCACATTCCCCTGCGATCGCACGATGAAGTAGGACGCCGCCCCAAAGGAATCCCGCGAGTGGTAGCCGCAGTGGAACACCCCCTCTGTCACCGGCAGCGGAAAATCATCCTGCACCTCACGAATATCCGGCGGCGGCGCGATCGTGCCAATCGAAGCGGTCGGACAGGCCAACAGCGCCTGCAACGCCGCCCGACGCTCCGGCCCCGTCATCGGCTGCCGAAACACCACCGACTGCCCATCCTCACGGCGAAACACCGTCGGCACCATCCAGCGGCAGGTATCACAATCAATGCAGCTTGAATCCACATAAAAGTCCCCCGGTACATTCCGCGATCGCCGCCGGTCTAATCGAGCCATTGTCCCCACCACAAATCCGCGCGCTACCATTCCATTGTCAAGTGTCCATTCCGTGAACACCAGCGGCCCTCGGCCCGAGGAGAAAATTTTCCCATGGTCCCATCTGCCCTACAAACCGTGCGTCTTGGCCCCACCAGCCTCGAAGTCCCCGCCCTGGGCATTGGCACCTGGTCCTGGGGCGACAAGCTCTATTGGGACTACGGCAATACCTACGATCGCGAGCAACTCCACGCCAGCTTCGCCGCCGCCACCGAGGCCGGATTGGTGCTCTTTGATACGGCAGAAGTCTACGGCCTAGGGGAGTCGGAGCGGCTTCTGGGGGCTTTTATGAAGGGTTCCCCCTACCCCGTTTGTATTGCGTCTAAGTACTTCCCATTCCCCTGGCGCATTTTCCCGCAGCAGGTGGTGGATGCCCTCGATGCCACCCTCGAACGGCTGGGGCGATCGCAGGTGGACCTGTATCAAATCCACTGGCCGCTGCACTTTTTGCTGGGCCACAAAACCCTCCTCAAAACCCTCGCCGATCAGGTCAAGGCGGGCAAGATCCGCGCGATCGGCGTGAGCAACTATTCCGCCGCCCAACTGCGCGAAGCCCACGGCTACCTGAAGGAATGGGGCGTCCCCCTGGCGGTGAACCAGGTGCAGTATTCGCTGTTGGAGCGGCGCATCGAGCGCAATGGCGTCCTGGCGGCGGCGCGGGAGTTGGATGTGGCGATTTTGGCCTATTGCCCCCTAGCCCAGGGACTCTTGACGGGTAAATATGGCCGCGAAACCAGTTTGCCGCCCACCGGCGCGCGCCGCCTGGATCCTCGGTTTACGGCGACGGGCTTTGCCAAAATTCTGCCGGTGGTGGATGCCCTGCGGGAGATTGGCGATCGCCGCGATCGCACCGCCGCCCAGGTGGCCTTGAATTGGCTGATCACCCGCGCCCAGGTGGTGCCCATCCCCGGAGCCAAAACCCCCGAGCAGGTGCGCGATAACGTGGGGGCCTTGGGCTGGAGCCTCTCGCCCGAGGAGGGGGATTTATTGGCATCCCTGACCCAGGAGTTTTGAGGACCAGCCACGGGGCAGCGCCACCCCGGCAGCAACTCTGGCCCGTCTGTCTAGCCCTTCCAGCGGGGCCAGCGGGGTCAATGGGGCTGTTGCAACGTTGTAACGGGAATGTTGCAAGGATGTGGGGGCAAGCGTAACGCCTTTGCCACGGCGTCGTAATACGGGGCTTCTAAGTTGAATTCAGGGCTCCTCACCCCTGCCCTGAAGAGTTCCTAGGGCCGTTGCCGTCCCCCCTTGATCTGGATCGATGGCGGCGGCGGCCACGGGAAATCGGATTACACTGAGTTGCAATGGGACCGATTCGCTATGCAAACGCAGCCTTCCCCCCGCGATCGCCATCCAGACCGTATTGAATTCCAAGACCCTAAACCCTTGAGCCGTTCCAATTCCGCTTGGCAAAAGCCATTGCTCTACCTGTCCCTGATGCTGTTTGGGGCGGGCGCAACCCTGGTGGGCCTCAAAACCCTGTCTCCAGGGGCGCTGCCCTCCATCCTTGGGAGCAATGAACCTCAAGGGGCCACCAATGCGATCGCCCCGAGTCCCTCCATCCCCACGGCCCCGCGCGCCCTCGAACCATCCGGCGACGCCAACTTTGTCACCCAGGTGGTGCAGCAGGTGGGGCCAGCGGTGGTGCGCATCGACGCGGCCCGCACCGTCAGTTCCGGCCTGCCGGAGGAATTTAATAGCAATCCCCTATTTCGGCGATTCTTTGGCGATGCCCTGCCCAACCAAGGGGAACGGGAGACGGCGGGCTCCGGCTCCGGCTTCATCGTCGAGGCCAATGGCACCATCTTCACCAATGCCCATGTGGTCGATCGCGCCGATCGCGTCACCGTCACCCTCAAGGATGGGCGCAAATTCGCCGGGGAAGTGGTGGGCACCGACACCCTCACCGATGTGGCCGTCATCAAAATCGACGCCCAGGATCTGCCCACCGTCACCTTTGGCGACAGCAACCGCCTGCAACCGGGGGAATGGGCGATCGCCATCGGCAACCCCCTCGGTTTAGATAACACCGTCACCACCGGCATCATCAGCGCCACCGGGCGATCGAGCGCCCAGATCGGCGTCCCCGACAAGCGCGTCAACTTCATCCAAACGGACGCCGCCATCAATCCGGGCAACTCCGGCGGCCCCCTCATCGACTCCCGGGGCCAGGTGATCGGCATGAACACCGCCATCATCCGCGACGCCCAGGGCATCGGTTTCGCCATTCCCATTGATCGCGCCAAACAGATCGCCGATCAACTGATCAGCACCGGCAAGGCGGAGCATCCCTTCATCGGCATTCAGATGGCCAAACTCACCCCGGCCCTCAAGCAGCAGATCACCGAAGATCCCAACAGCACCATCCGCCTGGGCATTGATGCGGGGGTGTTGGTGATGCGCATTTTGCCTAATTCGCCAGCGGCGCAGGCGGGCCTCAAGCCGGGGGATGTGATTTTTCAGGTGGACGGCAAGGTGGTGGAAGAACCCGTCGAGGTGCAGCAAATGGTGGAGGCGGCGGGCATTGGCAGCACCTTGAACCTGGCGATCCACCGCAATGGCCAGAATCTCGCGATCGCGGTGGAGGCCGCACCGATGGATCTCGGGGCCAATCCCAACAGTCGCCAACGCCGCTAGCGATCGTCGCTGCCCGCCACCATGACCGTTTCCATGTGGTGTTCGATGGGGCCAAGGATTTCGCCGCCGTCAATGACCGCCGTCGCATTCATGACCAGCATGGCCATCGAGGGCAAGACCCGATCCCATTCCAGGGTGAGGGAGCCGCTGCCGCTGCTGGTGATGCGGCTCTCCCCCATGGCGGCCATGGTGCCGTCTTGCTCTAGGGTCATGGCGAGGATGCCGTAGTCCTCCTCTAGGGTTTGCAGTTCAAAGGCAACCGCTTGATTGAGGACCATGCCGGCCATCTCCAGGGTGCCCACGACGCGCCAGCGGGCTCCGGTGCCGATGGCCTCTTCGGGGAAGGGGGCCGATAGGGTATCGAGGGACTGGAAAAGCTGGTCGAGCATCTGGCGGGCCATGGGATCGAGGGCGGTTTCCGAGACCATTTCGATGGATTTCACCTGGCCGCGATCGCTGGAGAGGATGCGAAATTTTAGGTCCTTGAAGGGGGCGAAGGCCGCCTCGATCATTTCTAGGGGGAGGTTGGCGTCACCGGTCCCGGCCACGAGGCCCAGGCGATCGTACTGGAGGGTGTAGTAGATGTCGCCGTTGGGTTCAACGCCCTCGACGAGGGAGCTGAGGGCCATCTCGATTTCGGGGAAGGCGGGGGCTTCGGTGGTTTCGCCGTTGATGACCATGGTGCCCTTGATGGAGACGCGGGCGGTCATGGTTTGGCGATCGCCGGGGGTGGGCCGCAGGCGCAGGGTTTGGTAGGGGGCTTGGCCGATGTCGATCAGTTCGGTGCGCCAGTTGCTTGCGGTGCGCACGGTGGGCGGGGTGGCGGTTTCGGGTTGCTGGGGGACATCGGCCTGCTGGGAGATGGGGGCGGTTCCGCTCATCTCCTCGGGGCGGCTGGCTTCGGCGGGGCCAGCGAGGCTCCCCACGAGGGCGATCGCGGCGATCGCACGGCCCCAGGCGCGTGAACGGTGGCGCGATCGCAGGGGGGGGCAGGTGACGGAAAAGATAGGGTCAGCCACGGGCTTCCGGTCTCCTCTGGTTTCGATGCCCCCACGCTAGCATCGGCGATCGCGGAATATCCCCTAGCGATCACGGGGCAGACTAGCCAGGGATGTCGGTGACCCCCGCCGCCAAGGGCACCTCGCGCCAGGTTTGGTCCCCCTGGGGAAGCGGTGCATAGCGACAGATGGCCAGGACAATCGCCCGATACATGCCCCCCGGTGCGGCGGGATAGGTTTCCAGACGCTCGACCACCCAATCCCCCCGGCGCGATCGCAAACCATCCTCACTGGGTTGATAGTCCCGTGGGCGATCGCCCGGTTGGGGCAACGGCTGCCCCGCATCCAAGAGCCATTCCTCCGTCACCAGCCACGTTGAGCCCCCAAAGGGCAAGCGCATCGCCCGCTCGACTTCGTAGGGTAGGGCTTGATCCTCATCGGCCACATATTGGACCCAGGTGATTTCACTCATAGCGATCGTCCTCGAACGTGGTTTGCCGTCCTTGAAACACACAATCCCACCGCAGGATCGGGTCATGGGTCGGCTCGATCCGCTTCAGCTTCCCGAAGCCATTTCTGATGCCCATCGGTTTACACAGCCGACGTTCCGTAACCGCATGTCGATTTTCTAAGTCGCCATCATCCTGACGTTCGCCCACAAAACTATCCTCTTAAGTGAACCGCCTTGCCGTCCATAGGGGGCTGGTCATCTCAAGATCGTAATCCAAGGCCGAGCGTTGTGAATGATCGCGGCATATCCCCTAGCGATCGCGGGGGCCAGAACTGCCGGTACGGCGACCGAGTTCATAGATGCCGCAGCCGACGGTGGCAATCAGGCCCATGCTGACGGTCCAACTGTGGCCTAGGCCAATCTCCACCAGCCAATTGCACAGGCCCCCAACCACCAAAAAGGGCACCACGCTCAAAATGGAGGCATAAAAGGTATTTTGCGCTTCGCGGGCCGGACGGGTGCGCTCAAATTCCTCCTGGGAGGTGTAGAGCGATCGCTCGGCAAAATTGAACCACCGTTGCAGGAGCGTAATGGTCCCGTCGCTCAGGGGCGAAAAGCCGAGATACAGCGCAAGGGACCAGAGGCCAAGGCCCGCGATCGTGGTGGCCGTGAAGGGAAAGGAGAAGTGGAGCAGATCGTCAAAGGTCATGGACTTGGGGGCGAGGCGTCAGGGGCGAAGGCAAGAACGCGCGGCCAGGGCGGCGTTAGGCGTTAGGAATGTTTAGGAAAAGGTTTAGAAAACTCCATAAAGCCTAGTTTAAGGGGAATGGATTGTTCCTGGGGCCTAGGGGCGATGGGTGGGGGCTTTGCCCCGATCGCGGCGTGCCCAAGGGCCAGTGGACGGGCGGGCTTTTTTTATGTAGATTCAGTGGCAGCCTCGCGATCGCTTCCCCCAACGCGCTGTGTCTGCCTTGCCACCTCCCCAGTTGCCAAGCGCCCCCGAGCGCCCCGATTCACTGCCCCTTGGGCGTATCCAAGCCCGACTGCGGGTGGGGCTCGTTTCGGCCCTGTTTGGGGTGGGGCTCATGTCGGCGGAGGGTATTTCCGCGATCGCCACCCAGGGGCAAACCTGGCTCAGTGCGGCCCAGCCTCCGGCGCGATCGCCCCAGGTGCAGCAGTGGATCGAAGCGTCGCGGCAGGCTAGCCAAAATCCTGAGGGGACCGCCGCGATCGGGGCAAAGCCCCCATCCATCGCCTCGGCCTCGGCCCCCGCTGCCCAACCGGTACAGCGCCCGTTCCAGCTATTTAGCCCCAGGGCCAGCGCCCATCAGGCGGGTGGCGGCGGCGGCAGCCATTGGCACCAGGGCTCATTCCCGGTCGAAAATTTTCAAAGCTATACCTCCGGATTTGGCTACCGGCGCGGGGCCACGGGGGGCAGCCGCTGGGAGTTCCATCGCGGCCTCGATTTGGCGGCCCCCAAGGGGAGCTACGTTCGCAACTGGTGGGCGGGGCGCGTGGTGAAGGTGGCTAGCGACAACCTCTGCGGCACGTCGGTGACGATCCAATCCGGCCAGTGGCAGCATGTTTATTGCCACATGGAGGGCTCCGTGGCGACGGAAAATGGCCGCCGCTATCTCAACGATCGCGACGGCGGCATCCGCATCTGGGAGGGGCAGGATGTGGGCACGGGCGGGCGCATTGGGCGCGTCGGCATGACGGGCCGCACGACGGGGCCGCACCTCCACTGGGGGGTGAAATATGGGGATGATTGGATTGATCCGGGGCTGATCCTGCGGGCCATGTACGCCCAACAGGGATCCTAGAAAACATTTATAAAGCCCACAATAATCGCCCCCGGTAGGGTGCGTTCGGTAACTTAAAAAAACCCGCGATCAGCTTTTTCTCCCGAACGCACCGCCCCCTACGGACATCACCGGAATGTTTCGCTAGCGACGGCGATCGCGGGGCATTGGGCGGGTTCGGTGCGTTCGGAATAGAAAATTGATCGCGTATGCTTTATGTTACCGAACGCACCCTACCGAGGGGGTTGGATGAGGAGGGCCGGGGCGGCGGCGGCGCGATCGCGCTTGGTTTCGGGGTAGTCCTTCTGGGGCAGTTGGGTATATTCCCGGACGATGTTGCGGAATTCTTCCCCTTCGAGCACTTCGCGATCCAGGAGGGTGTCCACGAGGCGATCGACCAGGGCACGGTTGTCCCGGATCAGGCGGCGGGCGCGATCGTAGCAATCCTGGACAATTTCCCGGATTTGGTGATCGATCTTCACCGCCACCGCCTCAGAATAGTTACTCCGGGAACTCCAGCCGCCCCCGAGGAACACTTCATTGTTCGGATCTTCGAGGGACACCGGCCCCAGATCCGACATGCCGTAGCGGGTGACCATTTCCCGCGCCAGATCCGCCACCACCTTCAGGTCGCTGCTGGCCCCGACGGTCACCTCGTCCTCCCCAAAAATTTCCTGCTCCGCCGCCCGACCGCCCAACGCGATCGCAATGCGGTCCAGGATCCAAGCGCGGGTGTAGAGGCCACTGTCCACCATGTCCTCATTGAAAATCTGCTGGGCAAAGCCCCCCACACCCCCCGATCGCGGCACGATCGTCACCTTATTGAGGGGATCGGAGTGTTCCAGCAGGGTCATCAGCAGGGCATGGCCGATCTCGTGGTAGGCAATCAGGCGCTTTTTCTTACTGTCGAGCAAGGGCGCAAGCTGCATCCCAATGGAAATGCGGTCGATCGCGTCGTCAATTTCCAAGGGCGTAATGGCCGATTTGCGCCGCCGCGCCGTCAGGATCGCCGCCTCATTGAGCAAATTCGCCAACTCCGCCCCCGCAAATCCTGGGGTCCGCTGGGCGATCGCCTCGATCGACACCTCGGGCGCGAGTTTTTTGTTGCGGGCATGGACCTGCAAAATGCCCAGCCGCCCCTTGTAGCTGGGCAGATCGACGGTGACTTGGCGATCAAAACGACCGGGCCGCAGCAGGGCCGTATCGAGCACATCGGGGCGGTTGGTGGCGGCGATGATGATCACCCCCGTATTGCCCTCGAAGCCGTCCATCTCCGTCAGCAGTTGGTTGAGGGTCTGTTCGCGCTCGTCGTTGCCGCCGCCGATGCCCGCCCCCCGCTGGCGACCTACGGCGTCGATTTCGTCAATGAAGACGATACAGGGGGCATTGTCCTTGGCTTTTTTGAACAGGTCCCGCACCCGCGATGCGCCGACGCCGACGAACATCTCCACGAATTCGGAGCCGGAAATACTGAAAAATGGCACGCCCGCCTCCCCCGCGATCGCCTTCGCCAGGAGGGTTTTGCCGGTGCCGGGAGGACCGACTAATAAAACGCCCTTAGGAATTTTTGCGCCGATCGCGGTGAACCGGTCCGGCGTTTTGAGGAACGACACCACCTCTTGCAGTTCCTCCTTGGCCTCCTCGACGCCCGCCACATCGTCGAACAGGATGCCCGTCTTCGCTTCCATCTGGAACTTGGCGCGGGATTTGCCAAAATTCATCGCCTGCCCGGACGCGCTGGCGGTGCGCCGCAAAATGGCAATCACCACCGCCACGATCGCCCCGAAGAGGATCAATTGCGCCAGGGTATTCACGGCGGCGAGGCTATCGACCGATTCGCGCACGTCGATGACAATGCCGCGATCGCGCGCCCGCTCCACCAATTCCGGATTGCGATCGAGCAGAACCACGTCATAGGTTTTGGTGCCGCCGCTCTCGATCAACTCCACCCGCGCCCGCTGGCCGCTGCGATCAACCTCAATGGCCTTGACCTTGCCCGCCTCCAGATTTTTGAGCAATTCCCCATAGCTCAAGGTCGTGGGGGACGGCTGCTGCTGGGCGATCGCGGGGCCACCGGCCAGCGTCAGGAGTAGGGCCGCGATCGCACCGGACCAGACCGCCCGTTTGGAGCGGCGGCGGCCAACGGTTTGGGGCGATCGCTGGGGACGAGCCTGCCAAGCCTTTTCCATAAAATTAAACTCAACTCCTGTCTGAAGCCACGGGCGCAGTTTTGCAAGTGTACCCCCGGCTTTTAGTGTAGCGAGTTTAGCACTGGCCTTTGGGCACCTCGGCGGCGGCCTGGGCATCCCCCTGGGCATCCCCGATGCGGCGATCGCCCCGCAGGCCAAAGATCGCCTCCGCATGAAAGTAATACTTAAATTCGAGCAAATTATGGAATGGGTCCTCTAGAAAAGCTGTGTGATGATCCAGCGGCTCCCCCACAAACCGGCGGCGCGGGGCCTGATGAAATCCCAGGTTCTGCCGCTCGACGCGGGCCACCAATTCTTGCCAGTCCGCCTCCTGGGTGAACACGAGGCCAAAGTGGCGCGGATAGATGCCGTTTTGGGGCGTGAGGGGTTCGCGGCTGACGTGGGCCACCAACTGATGGCCGTGCAAATTCAAGATGGCGCTGTTGGGGGATTCGCGCCCCAGGTGGCAACCCAGCCCTTCGACGTAGTAGCGCTTGGTGTCGGGAATATTGGCGACGGGGAAGGCTAGGTGGAACAGGACCGGGGCGATCGCGCGATCGTTGTAAAGGTTCGGGCCAGGGTTTAGGGCAGTCATGGGCGCGGGGGAACTGAGTAGGATGAGGTCGAACGGATTTTAGGACACGGTTGGGGCGCGGGAGGTGCGGGACATGGCGATCGCGGTGGAGCATCCATGGTTGGTGGGGATTGTACTCAATTCGGTCCTGTTTGGCGGCTCGTACCTGTTGCCGAAACGGCTGCTGACGCTGGCGGGGAGTGTTCATGCCTGGGCGTTGGGGGTGCTGGTGTGGGGCACCTTGGGCTGGCGCGGCTATGCGGTGGTGATGTTTTATTTTCTCGTTGGCTCCCTGGTGACGCGGGTGGGGTTTGATCGCAAGGCGGCGGCGGGCATTGCGGAGAAGCGATCGGGGGCGCGCGGCCCGGAAAATGTGTGGGGATCGGCGGCGATCGCGGCCCTGTGTGCGTTGGGGGTGGCGGCGATCGCGATCGTTGCGCCCGAGAGTCCCTGGCGCGGCTATCTGGTGTTGGGCTATGTCGCCAGCTTTTGCACCAAACTCTCGGACACCTGCGCCAGCGAAATTGGCAAAGCCTATGGCCGCCGCACCTTTTCGATCATTTCCCTGCAACCGGTGCCCGCCGGAACGGAAGGGGCCGTGAGTCTGGAGGGAACCTTTGCCGGCCTGGTCGGCGCGATCGCCCAGGGACTCGTTGCCTTGGCGGTGGGGTTGCTGACGCCGCTGGGGGTGGTCTGGTGCGCGATCGCGGCCACCGTTGCCACCACCGCCGAAAGTATCCTCGGCGCAACGGTTCAGGATCGCTACGGCTGGCTGACCAATGAACTAATGAACGTAATCAATACCGCCATCGGGGCCGCCGTCGCGATCGCGATCGTCCAGGTTTTGCCCCCGTAGAGCGGATCTGGGCCGGGGCAGGGCGATCGCCCATTCCATAACCCCAGGAACAGTCCCCGCTTAACCAACCTAAAAAAAAGTCTCAAAACGCCCTTGACTCCGAAGGGGACTGCAAAACTAAACTCCAAAGCCCTCCGCCCATACGGCAACCGCATCTGCCCCCCCGAGCCATGGCCCACACTGCTCCAGAAATTTCCCCAGAAACCACTCCCGCACCCGCCCCAGCACCCGCCCCCCTCCTGACCCTAGGGGACTGGGCCTACCGGGCGATCGCCAGCCACTACCACAGCGCGATCGCCCATGAGGCGGGCACCATCGCCGATCACGATCCCGAGGAACTCCATCAACTGCGCGTGGGCCTGCGGCGGCTGCGATCGGCGGTGACCGGCTTCGCGATCGCCCTAGACTGGCCTGATGACGCCAGCGAACGGCTCATTGGCCGCTTTGGCCGCACCTTTGGGGGCCTGCGGGATCTCGACGTGATGGGCGAAACCCTCAAGGGCTACCGCAAGGGCGACCTGCCAAAAGGGGAACGACAGCGCCTCGACCAGGCCCTCAAGCACCTGCGCGATCGCCGCCGCCTTGCCTACCGCCGCACCCTCAAGGCCCTCGGCAGCAAGCCCTACCACCGGTTCAAAGTAGCCGTCCAAACCTGGCTAGAGACGCCCCAATACGCCCCCAGCGCCCGCTACGCCGCCGATCGCGCCATCCCCGATCTGCTCCTGCCGGAAACGGCCCGCTTTTTGATCCATCCCGCCTGGACAATCGCCCCCGCCGATCCCGCCCAGGCCAACCGGGACAGCTTTGGGGGACTGGCCCTCGACACCTGGAACTGCCTCCACGATCTGCGCAAACAGGCCAAACGGCTGCGCTACCAGATGGCCCTGATCGACGGGTTCTACGGCCAAGCCCTCGCCCCCCACGTCAAACCGATCGCGGAGGTGCAGGAGGTGCTGGGGAATTTGCAGGACAGCGCCGTGCTCGAGGATTTTCTCAAGGCCGCCGACCTCAAACTCCCCAGGGATTTGCCCACGCTCCATCAGTGGCTCCAGGGCGATCGCACCGACAACTGGACCCGCTGGCAGACCCTGCGCGATCGCTACGCCGACGCCACCACCTGCCAAACCCTGCGCCAACTGATCGCCACCTCCGTGACGCCGCCCGCCCCCGCCGCCAAAGCGACCCAAGCCGCCAAAAACGCCGCGACTGGCCGCAAAACCACCCCGCGCCGCCGCACCAAGCCCGCCCCCGCAGTCGATCCCGATTCCAATCCCCCAATCGAAACCCCCTAGGCGCTCATTTCCAGCATCCGTTCAATGGGTTTGAGGGCCGCCGCCGCGATCGCGGGGGGCAGCGTAATTTCCGGCGTGCGATCGCGCATCGCCAGATACAGCTTCTCCAGGGTATTCAGGCGCATGTGGGGACATTCATTGCAGGCACAATTCGCGATCGGCGGCGCGGGAATATACACCTTTCCCGGCACCGTCTTTTGCATTTGATGAATGATCCCCGGCTCCGTCAGCACAATAAATTCCTGCGCCGAGCTGCCCTGCACATATTTTAGTAGCGCCGTCGTCGAACCAATAAAATCCGCATAGGCCAACAGGGGCGGCTCGCACTCCGGATGGGCAATCACCAGCGCCTCCGGATGATCCACCTGAAGCTGCACCAATTTCTTTTCCGAAAAGGTTTCATGGACCATGCAGCTCCCCTGCCACAGGATCAACTCCCGCCCCGTCTCCTGGGCCACATAGCGCCCGAGGTTCCGATCCGGCGCAAAAATGATCGGGCGATCGCGGGGCAACTGATTAACAATTTTGACCGCATTAGAACTGGTGCAAATCACATCACTGAGGGCCTTAATTTCCGCCGTGCAGTTGATGTAGGACACCACAATCGCATCGGGATATTGGGCCTTGAACGCCGCAAACTCCACCGGCGGACAGCTATCGGCCAACGAACAGCCCGCCGCCAAATCCGGCAGCAGCACCAGCTTATCCGGGTTGAGAATTTTGGCCGTCTCCGCCATAAAATGCACCCCGGCAAACACAATCACCGACGCATCGGTACTGGCCGCCCGCTGCGACAGACCCAGGGAATCGCCAATATAGTCCGCAATATCCTGAATATCCGGCTCCTGATAATAGTGGGCCAGCACCACCGCATTTAACTCGCCCTTGAGATCCGCGATCGCGGCGAACAAATCCGCCGGTAAATCCAGCCCAGGGGAACGAACCGTCGAACGGACAGCAGTATTCGCAAACACGGCGCAACAGTGGGTCATCCCACGGAGAAGGGAACGGAAGCGCAAGCCGAAATCTAACCCAAAACAAGGGATCAGAAATCCTGAATTCTAGCTTCGTTTTAATTATAGTATATTTCACCAAAATCATCCCATCCCCGCCCGTCCGCCCCCAACCGGCAAGGCCAAAAAACAACACAAAAAAAGAGGCGCGATCGCGCCCCCAACCGCCCCAGCCTTCAAACCAGAGCCTCAAAATTATCCCGTTCCCCGACCGATCAACCGCCGTAGGGGCGGGGTTTTCCCGCCCAGCTTCAGGATCCCTGGACAGCCCCGACGTTGAACCGGTTTGGGGGAATCGGTGGGCCTAGATCACCGTCCCATCCGGAATCACCGCATTCTTGAGCACCACCACAATGCCGCTGCGAATGATAAACCCATCATCCTCACGGCTGGCCTCCTCCACCCCATCCTTATTGATGATTTGGACATTCTTGCCAATGCGAGCATTCTTATCAATGATCGCCCGCCGCACCGTCGAACCCTCGCCAACGCCCAGGGGCACCTGCGCCGCCGACGCATCCAGCCGTTCCGCATAGGGTTGATAGTAATCCGCCCCCAAAATCAGCGCATTATCAATCACGCAGCCCGTTTCAACGCGGCTACGGACCCCCAGCACCGAATGCTGAATCGTGCAATTTTTGAGGATGCAACCCTCCCCAATCATCGATTCCGTCACCGTGCAGTCCAGCAGCTTCGTCGGCGGCAGATAGCGCGATCGCGTATAGATCGGCGCATTTTCCTCATAGAAGCTGAAATCCGGCTTAGGCTGCTTCGTCAGGGCCAAATTGGCATTGAAAAACGCTTCAATCGTCCCAATATCTTCCCAATAATCATCAAAAAGATAGGCTTGAACGTTATACTTCGACGCCGAAGCCGGGATAATTTCCTTGCCAAAGTCGGTCCGATCCGGCTCCTCATTCAGCAGATCAATCAAAACCTGTTTCTTAAAAACATAAATCCCCATCGACGCAATATAAGGCTGTTCCCGCGCCTTATCCGCCGACAGCCCCAGCACCGTCGTATCCACCTCCATGGCCTTCAGGGCATCCCCCTTCGGCTTTTCGCTGAAGTCGATCACCCGCCCCGATGAATCAATTTTCATCAGGCCGAAATCCGACGCGCGCTTCTCATCAATCGGCACCACCGACAGGGTGATATCCGCATTGGTTTCCCGGTGACGACGCACAAAATCCGCATAATCCATGCGGTAAAGATGATCCCCCGATAGGATCAAATATTCATCCACATCCCAATCGGAAAAGATCCAAAGATATTTCCGCACCGCATCCGCCGTGCCCTGGAACCAACTGGGATTTTCCGGCGTTTGCTGGGCCGCCAACACCTCGACGAACCCATCCGTAAAGCCGGACATATTATAGGCTCGGGCAATGTGCCGATTGAGGGACGCGGAGTTAAATTGCGTCAGAACGTAGATTTTTAAAATTTCGGAATTGATGCAATTGCTCACCGGAATGTCGATGAGCCGATATTTCCCAGCCAGGGGAACCGCCGGTTTCGCCCGGAGTTTGGTCAGAGGATAGAGGCGCGTTCCAGCCCCTCCACCGAGGATGATGCCTAATACTCTTTTCACGAGGAAACCTCTAGACACTGCCAATCCAAGTCCAGTGTCTGATTGGAAGGGTCCCTTGGCAAGGGGTTTATCTCGGTGGGATCGGGGGGGCGATCGCCCGGAAATGGCCCCCCTTCCAGCGCGATCGCCCGATGATCCCCAGCCGCGCCGCCCAGGCAGGTTTCGTAGTCCAGGGCACTGCTTAGTTTTGTTGAGATATATTAAATCTGTGCAACACAAAAACCGACTTCCCCGTTTTGTGCATGGACCCGTGCATAGGCCGTAGGGGTGGTTGCCCGCGTGCGAGAAGAGGTGAACCGATGGAACGTCAAGTGATGGATCTGCCCCAGGCGGGGACGCCTCCGGCGTTGGGGGTAGAGGCGTTTGTGAAGGCGCGGCTGGGGTTTGATGGGGGCGAGACCTATACGGTGTGGCGCGGGGCGGTCTATGGGCTGGTGCCCGGTGAGCCCCAGGTGCATTTGTTTGACATTGTGGGGATGAATGTGGCGCGGGGGTTTCGGGACGATCGCGGCCACTGGTGCATGACGTCGCGGGAGCTGAATTATTACCTGGATGCCGAAACCCAGGCGGTGCTGCATAGCTGGGAAAATCCCTGGACGGGGGAGCGGGTGCCGGTGGTCCATGTGGCCAATGATCCGGTGGAGCACTGTTTGCGTGGCTCGGTGCCGACGATGGTGGCGGGCGATCGCGTGACCTTTGCGATCGATGTGTTTCCGCGCTATCCGAATCCGCTGGGGAATGATCCGCGCTTTCGCGACTACAGCCCCAATCCGGTCTACCACGCGGCGGAATTTTTCCAGTTGACGGTGCCCCTGGCGGAGTTGCAGGATGCGAGCCGCCCTGGGGTGGAGACGATGACGGTGGCGTGGCATCGCATTGGCCCCTGGCTGCCCTGGATGAAGATGGGCGATCGCGAGGGGCAGCTTGTGTATAGTGCCTGCGGGCAACGGGTGGCGGGCTTTGAGGCGTTGCCGGAGGTGCTGAAGGGGGAAATCCGCGATCGCCTCCCCCAATACCGCCACGCGCCGGCGGGCATGGAGGGGCGACGCTCGGACCTCAAAACCATGACCTCCTGGCGCTACTTCCAGCGGCATTTTGACGCCTACCTCCGGGGGGATGTGTTCCCCGTGGCGGAGGGCCAGGGGCTGGCGGCCTAGCGCAGGAACCGGGAGGCCAGTTTCAGGGCATCCCCCACATCCAGATCCCCGTCGCCATCGCTGTCTAAAAAGCTATTGAGCAGGACATTGTCGCCGGTGGGTACCGTGGGCGAGGTGGCCGCCGGGGTGGCGGGGGTGGCGGCGTCTCCCTTACTGCCGCCCATCTTCAGCAGGGCCAGCACCATGGGAACCACGGTGGGCAGGAGCGATCGCACGGTCCCCGCATCCAGCCCCGTGCGGGTTTCCGCCTCCTGCACAAGCTGTTCAATCTGGGGCACCGACAGCAGGGCCGCCACCGCCGCTTCACTGGGCTCGGTGCCGCCGTACTGGTTCACGATCGCCTGGGCATTGCCGCTGGCCTGCTGTTCCTGGAGACCGGTGCGGACATATTTACCGGCGATGCCCACCAGCCCCTGGACCGCCTTGGGATCCACCTGGCCGCCCCCCAGTTGCTGAAGGGTGCCCAGGAGAGTGCTGAGGCCGTCGGTGCTGGCCTCCTTAGCGGGGTCATCGATCGCATTGAGCAGGGTATTAAACAGGTTCATGGTTTTAGCAATGGACATGGTTAGGAATTCGCCTCTGGGTGAGCGCGGCCAAGCCGCCGTTTAGGGCCAATGGCCCCTAGGGAGAAAGGTACGGCGATTCGATCGCGGGGGCCAAGTCTAGCAGCACCTGGGTTTGGTAGAGGCTCACGGCCACCTGGGCGCGGGTAGACACCTCGGCGAGGTCGAGGCGCTTCGGATCCGGGTGGTTGTTCAACAGGCGACGGTCGGCGGCGGCGGCGAGTTTGGGAACGGCCCAGGTGGGGGTGCTGTTGCCATCGCTGAAGCGCCCGAGGACTGTTTGGGGGGTCGCCGGGGCCACTAGCTGGAGGCCGGTGCTGAGGGCCACCGCCAGTTCTAGGCGCGGGATGGGGCGATCGGGCTGAAAGCTGCCGTCGGGGTAGCCCTTCATGAAGCCAAGCTGGACGGCACGGGCGATCGCGGTTTTGCCCCAATAGTCCTCGGGAATGTCCGTAAAACTTTTGGAGGGGGCCGCATCCGGGCGATCGCCAAAGGCCGCCGTAATCAACGACGCGAATTGGGCACGGGTGACGGGTTCATCGGGCAAAAAGCGCCCATCCTCAAACCCCGCCACGATCCGCTGCTGGGCCAGGGCCGTCACGAAGGGGCGCGCCCAGTGGCCCTCGGGCACATCTTCAAAGGTGGGCGGCGGGGGCGGAGCAGGGGTGGCCGCTGGGAATGGATCTGCCGACCCCTCGGCCGTTGGATCTGCCGCTGGATCGGTGGTTCCAGGGACGGGGGTGGTCTGGGCGGCGGAGCGGGCCGCTGCGATCGCGGCGGGATCGAGCTGATCTAGATCGTTGCCATTGCCGTCCCCCTGGCCATCCACCCCAGATCGCGGGGGGCTGGTGGGCGCTGCCCCTGGGGGAGTCACCGTCGGTTTTGGAAAGGGCGCAAACTCAACGGCCCGGTCTGGCGCGATCGCCCCTTCGGCATTGTTGTCCCCCTCCCCCTGGGCGATCGCCGGGGCCGCGCGATCGCGCCCCAAATCCCCCAGCCAACCCGCCGATCCATCCCCCGATCGCAGGGCAAACCCCAGGCCCATGGCCCCAAAGCCCACAAAGGCAACAATCAACGCCACCCACTCATCCTCCCGCAGGGGACGTGACGGCGGACGGGGCGTCGGAGAAGGATCAGACACGGCAGGCACCTCACAGCAGTTTCAAGGACAGCGAACTAAAAATAATCGCGGCGGTAGTCCCGTAACCGGTCTAGCAGATCCGGCAAACAGCGATCGGGCACCGCATCCCGCAGGGGAATCGATCGCCGCCCGCCCCCGAGGGGCACCGAAATCTGCTGCAACACCGCCTCCACCTGGGTTTGGGTGGGCTCCCCCGCCTCCAGCAGCGGATAGAGCGCCTCCGCCACCGGCACATGGAGCTGGGCATTGCTCAGGTACAGATGCCACTTGGCGAGATCGAGATAGACCACCTCGCCGATCGCGGCGGCCAGGGCTTCAATTTCGCGGGTGGTTCCAGCATGGGCCATGGGATTTGTCCTCGCTAGGGGTAAACTGCGCCCGCCACTCAGTCCGGCTCCGGCACATAGGTCGCGATCGCGAACACATAGACCCCATGGGCCACCAGGACCGCCAGCCAGCCCAGGGTCAGCCACGGAGCCCAGCCATCCGACCGGTGCTGCAACGTTTCCACAAACCACAGGCCAGAATTACTCGCCGCAAACACGGCCACATGGGTCGCAAAATTCATCCGATCATCCAAACGGCGAAATTCGGGATCGGCGCGATCGGGCTTTCGGGGCCAGCGGGGAGGCATAGAAAAAATCCAAGGGAACAGGTTGAACGGACGAACGACGGGTCATCCCCCAAAACCACCTCCGGCAGAGGCCACCGACGCGGACAGGGGTCAAACACCGACATCACCCCGCCAGTGTATCAACCCCGGCCAACGGTCACGAACGACCGTTACGCAACAGTTACGCAATAGTTACGCAGCAGCCCCGACCACCCCAGCGGCCAACGGCGACCCATGGCTATTTCTTAGCTTCACTACTCTGTGGTCATATAGTTGAACTTGTGGCATCATGGGGCACAGGGGCAGCCGTTCAGACGCGCTTCCCCGACTTCAATTCCATTCCGGTGCGTTTTAGGAGGATTTCCCCATGGCCCCTTTGTCCCCTTCCCCGTCGGTGCCGTCTACGATCGCGGCGGATGCCCAATCGCTCACCTGGACGGCGGCCACAGTGCAATCCCTCCTCGGGCGCGGCGGCGCAATCCTGGTGGACGTGCGGGAGCGGGGGGAATTTGCAGGCGAGCGCATTGGCGGGGCGCGATCGCTACCCCTGTCGAGCTTTGATCCGGCGGCGGTGCCCCTCGATACGCCGGAGCGGCCGGTGGTGATCTATTGCCAGGGCGGACGACGATCGCAGCAGGCGGCCCAAAAACTGCTGGAGGCGGGGCGCGATCGCGTAATCCAACTCGACGGCGGCCTCAATGCCTGGAAAGAAGCGGGCTATCCGACCGAGGGCGATCGCAACGCCCCCATCAGCATCATGCGCCAGGTGCAAATCATTGCCGGTAGCCTCATCCTCACGGGCACCCTACTCGGTGCATTTGTCGCCCCCGGATTCCTGGTCCTGAGCGGTTTTGTGGGGGCGGGCCTGTTCTACGCCGGAGCCAGCGGCAACTGCATGATGGCCACCCTCCTGGCGAAACTGCCCTACAACCGCCGTTGATACATCAGCGTTCCTGGGGCCGATCATCCACCGGTCATTAAACTGCCCCAAACCCTTTGGGAACAACCTTGAGGCCCTAGTCCCAAACGGCCTTGCCCCAGGTGCTAGGCCCCAACGGTTTGGGAAAACTTGATGACAATGACAACGCAATGGCGGCGGCTAGCGCGATCGCGGCTCCCGGGGTTCCAGGGGAATCGCCACCATAAACGCCGACCCCTCACCGATCGCGCTGTGGCAGGACAACTGCCCCCCGTGGCGATCCACCACAATCTGACGGCTAATGCTCAGCCCCAGGCCCGTCCCTTTCCCCAGGGCCTTCGTGGTGAAAAAGGGCTCAAAGAGCCGCTCGCGCACCTCCGTCGGAATCCCCGGCCCATTGTCCCGAATCGTCACGATCGCGTGGGGCACCCCCGATGCCGTAGCCTCCGCCGCCGGGGCCAATGCTTCGATGCCAGTTTCAATCACAATTCGATTGGGGGCCACCTCCAACTCCTGGTAGGTTCGGCCCCGGCGGCCATTGTCGTCCTCCATCGCATCGATCGCATTGGCCACCAAATTCATAAACACCTGGTTCAACTGGCTCGGGAAGCACGGCACCAGCGGCAGGTCCCCATAGCGTTTTTCCACCACGATCGCCGGCCGCGATCGCCCCGCCTTCAGGCGATGTTGCAAAATCAGCAGCGTGCCATCTAGACCCAGGTGCAAATCCGCCATCTCCAGGCGATCGCTATCGCGCCGGGAGAGATTCCGCATCGCCTTAACGATATTTTCGATCCGCTCCGTCCCCGTGCGCATGGACTGGAGCAGGGCGGGCAAATCCTCCATCGCATAGGTCAACTCCTCCAGATCCAGACCGCGATCGCCCAGGGCCGCCGCCCCATCCGGCATCACCGCCACCATCTCCTGCAACGTCCGCAGCCCCTGGGTCAGCAGATCCGCATAATCACAAGCGTGGTAGAGATTGTTCGCCACAAAAGATACGGGATTATTAATCTCATGGGCAATGCCCGCCACCATCTGCCCCAGGCTCGATAGCTTCTCCGCATGGACCAGCATCGACTGGGTTTGGTGCAAATCCCGCAGGGTCGCCTCCAGGCGCTGGGTGCGCTCCCACAGTTTATTTTCCGAATCCCGCAGGGCCTGTTCCGTGCGCTTGCGTTCCACAATCTCAGAAATCAGTTCCTCATTGGCCGATTGCAGCGCCGCCGTCCGCTCCAGCACCAGCCCCTCGAGATCTCGATCAAAGCGATGGCTGCGATCGCGCCCCTGCTGCTCGAACACGGCAAAAGTGAGCTGCGTCATCGCCCCGATCAGGTTCACCAAACCATGATCAGCCTCCCGCTCCTGGGACAGGTAAAACACCAGCACCGCCAGCACATGATCATCCGCCACCAGGGGAATCCCCAAAGCCGCCCGCAGCCCCGACGCACTGGCCAAATCCGCCCGCGCATACTCCGCCAGGGGCATCGCCGACACATTCCGTGCCCAGCAGGGCAGCCGACGGACCCAGACCCGCCCCGGCAACCCCTCCCCCGGTCGAAACCGATAGGCGCGGCTGGCCTCATGGAACGGCTCTAGCTCAGGGCGGCGGGCGGCGGTCGCGTACCACAGGGGCGCAAGCTTGAGGTAGGTTTCCGTGCGATCGGGCAGCCACACTTCACCAAATTCCCAGCCGCCGGCCTGACAACTGGTTTCGAGGACATTGCCGAGGGCGTGCAAAAATTCCGGCGAGCGGGACAGCCGCTGCTTCCAGGAAATGGCGCAGTTGGCGGGCGATTCGGCGGGGTCGCTGACGGGGGCGGCGGGGAAGGTGGTTATCGGATCGCCCGCTGGCCCATCCGCCACGCCGCCGCTGGGATCCGCCTCCGGTTCGTCTTGGGGGTCCCGGTCCCGGTGGCCCTCCGTCTCCGGCATCCGGATTGATTCGTCGGCGGCCTCGGGGCTGGGGTCGTCGGGATTAGGGGCGATCCCGGACCTGTCCCCCCCGGCCTCCGCCATTCCCAACCCATCGAGGCACCAGCGGGATACGAATAGGGTTCTGGCCCCATCGCCACAGTCATCTTCCCCCAGATCAAAGACCTGGGTTTCAATGGTGCGCTCCTCTCCCCAGGGGGTGCAAATGCGGTAGGTGATGCGCGATCGCCCCTGGGGACGGGCATCGAGCAGGGCAAAGCGGGTGCGCTGCCGGTCCTCTGGAATGATGGTCCGCTCGAAGAGCGATCGCGGCTGTTCGTAAAATCCTTGGCGATCGTAGCCAAACACCCGCTCATAGCTGGCGCTGACGTAGAACAGACATCGATAGTCCGCCGAGACGATCCACAGCACCTCTTCGGAATGGGCATCGGTCCCATGGGGGGCGTGGTTCGGGGTCACGGGGCGAGGGGCGCGATCGCGGGTCACGGGCTGCCTGTCAAAAGTGCTACTTGGCGATGGAGTAGAAGGCTGACCAGCCACCGCACAGTGGGGGGTACTTCTATCTTTCACGATACTCAAATTCTCTGGCTTTAGGCGTGGATCCGCACGTAATTCGCCCAAGATCAAGGTATCCGTTCAAACCATCGCTCCGCATCCCCAAAATTGGCGGAGCCATCTATCCCATGCCCTGGGCCGTGGCTTCATCTGGGCTTCATGGGGACGCGGCGATCGCCCCTCAGCGCTGGCAACGGCGATCGCGATCGAGGCGAATGGCCCCCAGCAGGGTTGATACAAATACGCAGCTTTTAAGGTCAAGTCCCCCCCCTGCCGGACGAAAGGTGACCCGCCCCAGGCGACCGGATGTGGCCCCGTCGCGCCTGAAGCGCATCCGATAGGCTTCCCCCTGCTGGAAAAAGGTGGAATGGTCCGGATCGATCGCCACCCGAAATTCCAATTCTTCCCCGAGCGATCGCCACTGGGCCGTGGTGCAATTGGCCCTCCCCACGGGGTGTTGGGCATATTCCAGCCGCCCAGCGCGATCGCGAAAGCACCATTCCCAATCCCGATGGGTTTGCCGCGCCCGCGCCTGGGTTTCCCGCAGCGATCGCGCCGCCGCATCATTCACCGCATCTAACCGCGCCCGCTGCACAAAGGTGACCCACGAGGGAGCCGCGATCGCCGTGAGCACCCCCAGCAGCGCCATCGCCACCAGCAGTTCCACCAGGGTGAACCCCGCCGCGATCGGCCTCCGATCCTCCAACGACACCGCCACACGTACACCCTCAAACTCGGCAACCTAAGGCCACAGCAGGGCGTGAGAGGTCTCCCGATCCCACGCTGACTTGATTTTGGGTTGGTTTTGGGTGGATTCCGAGTTAATTTCCGGTTGGGTTTTGGTTAGGATTTGATGAAGATGACGCCAACCTGGAAAGATCCATCCAATCGGTTCACAAAACCTTAATTGGCTCCAGATCTTATCCTGGCCCGTCGAATCTGGTCTACGGTCCACACGGACTCTTCATAATTGTCAGCACCTCAGGCGAGCCGTGGCGGGGCGCGGCGAACTCCTGAACCTGTGCCGTGGGTCTGTCTGGGCAATGCCCCTGGGATGGGTACACCCTAGCGAGGGACGCGATCGCCCACCTCCCCAAAGGCCCAATGGTACAAACAGTGGGCGGCGGTGGTGGCCCTGGGGGCTTGGCCGGACCGTTGCCAGTACCCCACGGCGGTGGCGGGCGATCGCCAGAGGTCGAGGTGCTCCACCGGCGGATCGGCCCAAAAAAAACTATCCCCCGCCCCCAGAAGACTGGCCGTGCGGTGGCTGAAGCGATCGCGGCTGAGGCGATAGGTCCGGAAGGGCAGATGGGCCAAGGGCACCCCCCACCCATCAAGGGCAATGAAACAATCAATCGCTTGACCGGCGCGGGCCAGTTGGGGCAGGGCCGCCCGCAACCCCACACAGCCCGCACTGAAGCCAATGGCCGTCACCGGGCAGTTCGGATCCGTCAGGTGGGGGCGCAGCCACTCCAGCACGGCGGCGGGCGCATAGGGCACCACCGTGGCGGGGGCAATCTGGAGCGGCGGGATGGGGCCGTGCGATCGCATCGCCTGGAGCCACTGCCCCGTGAGGGACGCCTCATGCAGCCCCGGCACCACAACGATTAACCGCGATCGCACGGGGCCGCCCCAATTCCCTAGAGCGCTACCCTAGGACGCCACCTGGGCCGCCGAACGCCGACGACGCCCCACGGACGATTCCGCCGTAGCCGCTTCCGAAGCCGCACCGGTGGTGGTGGTCACCTCCAGGTCCGCATCCGCCCCGCCCGAGGCCGACGATCGCCGACGGCGACGCCCCACCGCCGGGGTAGTGGTCGCTTCATCCGCCGTGGCCGTAGCCGTTGCCGCACCCGCCGAACCAGGATTGATCGTTTCGATCACCACCGGCGGCACCACCTTCCGGCCCGGACGGGCGGCGGGACGGGATTTATTGACCTTGCGATCGCCGCCCCGGTCACCCCGATCCGCACCCCGGTCAGCGCCCCGATCCGCACTGCGTTCAGTGGTCCGCTCATCGGAGGGGCGATCGCTGACCGCCCGCTTTTCGAGCTTCACCCCAGTGCCCACCTCATCGATCGCCTGGAGCAGCAGCAGCAGCCGAGGATTACCCCGGAATTCGCGCCGCAGCAGCCGCACCAAATCCCGCTCCAGATCCACCTGCACCCCCGTCCAGTCAATCTCCGGCGGATTGCTATCGAACTGGCGCACATAGCGATCGAACCGGTTGTCGAGGAAATTCCGCAGCACCCCGGCCACCAGATCGTGCATCCGCAGCGGATCGAGGGCATCGACGACACCGCTGAGCTGCACCTGGGGCTGGGCCGCCAATTTACCATTGCGGTACACCGCCACCGCCACGGTCATCGACCCGTCCGCCGCCAACTGCTGACGCTCCTTCATGGCGCGATCGCTCACCAGACCCGATCGCGACCCATCCACCAACTCAATCCCCGACGGCACGCGATCGGCCACCCGGATCGACTCCGGCGTCAGCTCCACCACATCGCCATTGTCAATAATCACCATGTGGTCCGCCGGAATGCCCATGCTCTGGGCCGTCTTGGAATGCTGCACCAGCATCCGATGCTCCCCATGGACCGGCAGGAAGAACTTGGGCCGCGTCATGGCGATCATCAGCTTGTGATCCTCCTGGGAACCGTGGCCCGACACATGCAGCCCCTGGTTGCGGCCATAGATCACCCGCGCCCCCAGCATCATCAGCTTATCGATCGTGTTCACCACCGCGATCGTATTGCCGGGGATCGGGTTCGCCGAAAACACCACCGTGTCCCCCTGCTTGATCTTCAACTGCCGGTGGGAGCCCTCCGCCAGCCGCGTCATCGCCGCCATCGGTTCCCCCTGGGAGCCCGTGGACAAAATCAAAATCCGCCCATCGGGATATTGGCTGATGTCGTGGATCGGCACAAACAGATCATCCGGGCACTTCACGTAGCCCAACTCCCGGGCGTGGGCAATCACGTTCAGCATCGATCGCCCAATCACCGCCACCTTGCGGTTCTGCTGCTGGGCAATCTCCAGAATCATATTGACCCGGTGGACCGACGAGGCGAACGTGGTCACGAACAGCCGCCCCGGAGCCTCGGAAAACACCCGCGCCAGGTTCGGAAACACCGATCGCTCCGACGGCGTAAAACCGGGCAGTTCCGCATTGGTCGAGTCGCTGATCAGACACAGCACCCCCGCCTCGCCGTAGGCCGCCAGCCGCTGGAAGTCAAAATACTCCCCATCCACCGGCGTATGGTCCACCTTGAAATCACCGGTGTGGATCACCGTGCCCACGCGGGTGTTGATGGCGACGGAGAAACTATCGGCCATCGAGTGGGTGTTGCGGATGAACTCCACCTCAAATTGGCTGCCCACCTTCACCTTGTCGCGCGGCCCTACGGTGCGCAGTTCGGTGCGGTCAGACACCCCCGCCTCCTCCAGCTTGTCCGCCAGCAGGGCCATCGCCAGACGCGGCCCATGGATGATGGGAATATCAAACTGCTTCAGGTGGAAGGCAATGCCGCCGATGTGGTCCTCGTGGCCGTGGGTGACGATCATGCCCTTAATCTTGTGGCGGTTCTCCCGCAGATAGGTCATGTCCGGCAGCACTACCGTAATGCCGTGCATCCCGTCCGTGGGGAAGGCAATGCCCGCATCCAGGAGCATGATTTCGTCGTCGATTTCAAAGATGCAGGTGTTTTTGCCAATTTCGTGCAAGCCACCGAGGGGAATCACCTTGAGGGCCGCGCTGTCGGCTCCGCCATCGGCTCTGCCGTTGGTTTTGTTGGCGATCGCGGTGCGGCTGTTGGTGCGAATGGGGCTTGAGATTCTACGGTTCATTGTCCTCCTGGAATTCCTCGCTTGAGGGATTGAAAGGTTGAAAAAACTAAGGGATTGGAAAACTTGGGGTGCTCGGACGGCCTCAGCAACATTGGCCGTGGCCCTGGGGGCATGGGGCAGACCTGGAACGCGGGTGGCATACCCCCAGCGAGGGCTAGGGCTCGATCGGGGCTAACGGTCCCCTGGGCGGCAGCGGGGCCAACCCCCTCGACCGTCCGCGCGATCGCGGGGCCATCGGTTCGGGGGGTGGGCGATCACGCCCTAGCCTGGGCGATCGCGCCGGGGCAACGGACAACACTGGAACGCAACCATAAACGATAGGAACTACCTCCTGGGGTCAAGGGATGCCGATTCAGGAACCGGTTATCCACAGCGGCACAGCAACGGAACGGGGGCGGGGCAGGGCCAACGCGGGGCCAGAACGACGGGACAACACAGGTTCAGCAAAAGACGGGGCAACCAACACTAGGCGATAAAGACTGGGGACTTATGGCTCCCGAGACCAGGACTTCGCGGACCCCTTGCCCAGGCCCAGGGGCGATCGGCGGCGCGGCTGGGGGCACATCCACCGGCTCCACGGCTTTGGGGCGGCTCTTTCCCCCCCTGGGCTCCCCTTTCCCCAGGGGCAAGGCACCGGTCAGGGGGTGGCCTGCGGAGGGCAGAGGATTCATGGGCCTAGGCCCCCTACGACAATAGCCCCAACTCCCCAAGGGTTTCACGCAAGACTTGCAGCACCGGCTCCGGGCATGGACCCAGGGGCATCCGACAGGCCCCCACCTCCCAGCCCTGCAGGGCAAGGGCTGCCTTCACCGGAATCGGGTTGGTGGTCAGAAATAATGCCTTAAATAACGGTAAAAGATCGAGGTGGATCCCCAGGGCGGTTTGGACCTGTCCCGCTTCAAACGCTTGGATCATCTGTTGCAGGCGATCGCCCACCAAATGACTCGCCACGCTGACCACCCCCGAAGCCCCCACCGCCAACATGGGCAGGGTTAGGGAATCATCCCCAGAGTAGATCCTAAAGTCCGCCGGGAGGGTTTTGCGCAGTTGACTCACGCGATCGAGGCTGCCACTGGCTTCCTTGATGGCGACAATATTGTCAATCTCCGCCAGCTTCACCACCGTTTCCGGGTGCAGATCCTGGCCCGTGCGGCCGGGGATGTTGTAGAGCATGATGGGCAGCTCGGGAACCGCTTCGGCGATCGCCCGGAAATGCCCATAGAGCCCCTCTTGGGGAGGTTTGTTGTAGTACGGCACTACCTGTAGGGTACCATCTAACCCCAGTTCGGCGGCGGTACGGGTAGCCGCGATCGCCTCGCGGGTTGAATTGGACCCGGTGCCCGCCACCACCCGAGCGCGATCGCCCGCCACCTGCCGCACCCGTTTGAACAGTTCATACTCCTCATCCCAGGTCAGGGTGGGGGACTCCCCCGTGGTGCCACAAACCACCACCGTATCGGTCCCCGATTCAATCAAATGGTTCGTTAGCTTTTCCGCAACCGCAAAATTCACGGTGCCATCTTCGGAAAACGGCACCACTGCCGCCGTCATAACTCGTCCGAAGTCGATCACTCCCATGGAGTCCTCACCAAAAAGAAAAGGTCTGAAGCCCCGCCCCCTTAGGACGGCTGGTTTGAGCTGTTGCTATTAATAACTTTCCATTTTGCTAAAACTGGAGGGTATCGCAAGGGCCACTTTGCCAGTTGCGGGCGGGCGATTCGGTCCCTTAGGCAGACGTGGGGGCAAGGGCCAAACCGGCTCGCCAGCGGTGGTTAATGAAGCGTCAACCCGTGGTCTAGTCGAACAACTTCGATGGTTTGCCTAGGGCGGCGGTTCCCTGAGCTTCAGCCGGGGGGCATATCAAGCCCATGTGCTGTTGCTCATCTTAACGGATTGCGGCCTTGGGGAATGGGGCGGCGGGCTGGGGTGCTGCCCTGGGCTCCGGTGATGACCCATCCCCCTAAACGCGCTGGCCGCTGCGATCGCGGCGGTTGTGCTCGATGGCCCCGATGGCCCCGGTGCTGCCCCTAGGCGGAGGCGACGGCGGGACGCAGCCAGGACCGCTCCACCAGCAGTTCGGCAATCTGCACCGCGTTGAGGGCCGCCCCCTTGCGGATTTGATCGCCGCAGAGCCACAGTTCAATCGCGTTGGGATTCGACAAATCCTGGCGGATGCGCCCCACCAGCACGTCATCCTTACCGCTGGCGTCGATGGGCATCGGGAAATAGTTTTGATCCCAATCCTCCAACAGCGTGACCCCCGGAGCCGCCGCGATCGCCGCCCGCGCCCGGTCTAGATCAAAGGGTTCACTAAATTCCAAATTCAGCGCCTCCGAGTGGGCCCGCAGCACCGGCACCCGCACACAGGTGGCCGTCACCGGCAAATCCGCCACGCCAAAAATCTTGCGGGTTTCATTGACCATCTTCAGCTCCTCCTCGCAGTAGCCCGAGGGCGTCAAGGGGGAGTTGTGGGGGAAAAGATTGAATGCCAGGGGATAGGGGAACGCTTCCGCCGTCGGCACCTCGCCCGCCAAAATCGCCCGCGCCTGCTGTTTCACCTCTTCCATGGCCCGCGCCCCGGCCCCGCTGGCGGACTGGTAGGTGGCCGCCACCACCCGCCGCAGGGGTTGCACCTGGTGCAGGGGATAGATCGCCACGGCCATCAAAATGGTGGTGCAGTTGGGGTTGGCAATCAGACCCCGGTGGGTGGCCGCCGCCTCGGGGTTCACCTCGGGCACCACCAGGGGCACCGTCGGATCCATGCGGAAGGCGCTGGAGTTGTCAATGACCACGGCCCCCGCCGCGATCGCGGTCTCGGCCCACGCCTTCGAGGTACTGCCCCCCGCCGACGCCAGAACGATATCAATGCCCTCAAACGCCTCCGCCGTGGTCGCCTGCACCGGCAGGGGTTCCCCCCGGAACATCAGCGTCGTTCCCACCGATCGCGGCGACGCCAGCAGGCGCAACTCCGACACCGGAAATTGCCGCTCCTCCAGCAGCGCCAGCAACTCCGTCCCCACCGCCCCCGTTGCCCCCAAAATGGCAACCCGACATCCATCCTTCACTCGCACCAACGTGGCTTCTCCTGCGCGATCGCACCAAACATCTACCAAACCGATGGGGTATCAGCGGAAACCAGCACCACCGGAGCGGCCAGCCCATACCCCCGAAAAACCCGTAAAACTTGAATCCCCAGACCGCGATCGCCCCCAATCCCCATCCATCCCCAGGGCCACAGCCCCAACCGAAGGATTCAGCGCGATCGCCCGCAACCGGGTCAAGATTCAGTTAGGATAGTCTATCGCAGTTTAGCTCGGTTGCCGAACGGGACCAGCGCAAGCCCCGCCGCCGTCAGCGCCCCCCCAAGAAGCCCAAAACAAAGCCCAAAGGCCCAGCGGCAGCGGCCCAGCCCCCACAGCCCAGCGATCAAACCGGATAGGTCATCATAAGGTCCATGAAAGTAACCCAGGAAAAGCTCCCCGCCAGCCAAGTCGGCTTGACGATCGAAGTGCCCGCCGAGTTGACGGGGAAAGTATACGAAGACACCATCCGCCGCTACGCCAAAAACGCGCGCATTCCTGGGTTCCGTAAGGGTAAAGTGCCCCGTCAGGTGCTCCTGCAACAGGTCGGCCCCGACGCCCTGCGGGCCGCATCCCTCGAGGAATTGGTAGAAACCGGCATCCGCAAAGCCATCGAGCAAGAAAGCATCCGCCCCGCCGGTCAGGCCAAGGTGTCCACCTCCGAAGACGAGCTGTTCACCCAATTTGCCCCCGGCTCCCCCCTCACCTTCTCGGTGGTGATGGATGTCTTCCCCGAGGTGGAATTGGGGGACTACACGGGCCTGACCGTCGAAGCGGAAGAGGTTCTGCCGGACGCCGAGCGCTTCAACAACCTGCTCGAACAGCAGCGCGTCCAGTCCGCCACCCTCATCCCCGTCGAAGATCGCGCCGCCAAGCTCGGGGATGTGGTCATCGTGGACTACAAGGGGGAACTGCTGCCCAAGGAGGCCGATGCGGAGGATGAGGACGGCGAGGGCGAAGAGGACGAAGACGCGATCGACACCACCGGCCTCTCGGCGGAAGATTTCCAGGTGGAGCTCGATCCGGAGCGGTTCATTCCCGGCTTTGTCGATGGCATCGTTGGCATGGAAGTGGGGGATGCCAAGGACATCACCGTCACCTTCCCCGAGGACTATGGCCGCACGGATTTGGCCGGTCGCGGGGTTAAGTTCGCGATCGTTCTCCATGAGATCAAGGAGCGGGAACTGCCGGAGGTGACGGACGAGTTCATCCAATCCATCAGCCAGTTCGAGACCCTGGACGCCCTGCGGGAGGCCATGGAGGGCCAGTTCAAGGAGGAGGCGGATCAGGCCACCAATGAGAATAAGAAGGCTGCCCTGCTGAAGGCCCTCGTGGAGACCACCGAGGTGGACCTCCCGGAGTCGTTGGTGCAGCAGGAAATGAGCTACATGGTCAACCAGGCCGCCGCCCAACTGAAGAACCAGGGCATTGATGTGCAGCAGTTCATCACGGCGGAGATGGTCGAGCGCATGAAGGAGAATGCTCGCCCTGAGGCGGAGTTCCAGGTGAAGGCGGATCTGATCCTCCAGGCGATCGGCAAGCGCGAAGAGCTGAAGGTGGATGAGGCGGAACTGCAAGCCCAGGTGAAGGCCGTGATGAAGCAACTGGGCTCGAAGGGTAAGCGCGATCGCGTGGAAGCGGTGGTCTACGAAGATCTCTACAAGGATCTGGTGACGGGCTGGCTGCTGGAGCGCTCCGAGTTCACCCTGGTGCCCGCCGGAACCCTGACGAAGGACGACCAGGCAGACGCGGACGCGGACGACGACGCCACGGACAGCGTGGAAACCGACGACGCGGACAGCACCCCCAGCGCCACCGCCGCCAAGAAGTAAACGGTTCCCAGTCGGTTGCGGAATTGGGGGGCGATCGCCCCCCCGCCCGTAGCCTTCGACCCCTGCCCCAGGCCATTCCCTAGGGGTAAGGGAGCCGACCGGCCAGCCAGCGAGTCCCCCGTCACATGGGGCATAATGAAGCCAGGCGGGACGACACCGGGCACGCTTGGCTCCGATTGGCCCCAATCAACTTAGCCAGCCACCCCTAGGACGAATCACCTAGGAGCACTTACCATGGCTCCGGGTCCTGGTTTCAGGCGCTCACTCCCACCCTCGCCAGCGCACCAAACGAAGGGACAACTATGTCTAAGTTTGACTCCCACTTGAAATGTTCTTTCTGTGGAAAGTCTCAGGAACAGGTCCGCAAGCTCATCGCAGGACCGGGTGTTTATATCTGCGATGAATGTGTCGATCTTTGCAATGAGATTCTCGATGAGGAACTTTTCAATGGGGGAGGCTCGCCGCCCCAGTCGGTGTCGCGGCCGGAACCGAGCGATCGCCAGCGGACCCGCAGTAGTCGCCCGTCGCCGGAACGGGTGCTGAAACCTCGGGAAATTAAGAAGTGTCTAGATGACCACGTGATCGGGCAGGATGAGGCCAAGAAAGTCCTGTCCGTTGCGGTTTATAACCACTACAAACGCCTGTCCTGTTTGCCGGATCCGCGCCAGGGCGGCAAGGCCACGCCCGAGGATGGGGTGGAGTTGCAGAAGTCGAATATTTTGCTGATTGGCCCGACGGGCTGCGGCAAGACCCTGCTGGCCCAGACGTTGGCGCGGGTGCTGGATGTGCCCTTTGCGGTGGCGGATGCGACGACGCTGACGGAGGCGGGCTATGTGGGGGAAGACGTAGAGAATATTCTGCTGCGGCTGTTGCAGGTGGCGGATTTTGATGTGGAGGAGGCCCAGCGGGGCATTATCTACATCGACGAGATTGATAAGGTGGCGCGCAAGAGCGAGAATCCGTCGATTACGCGGGATGTGTCGGGGGAGGGGGTGCAGCAGGCGCTGCTGAAGATGCTGGAGGGGACGCTGGCGAATGTGCCGCCTCAGGGGGGTCGCAAGCACCCTTATCAAGATTGCATTCAGATTGATACGACGAATATCCTGTTCATCTGCGGCGGGGCGTTTGTGGGCCTCGAGAAGGTGGTGGAGCAGCGGACGGGTAAGAAGTCGATGGGGTTTGTGCAGACGGAGGTGTCCCGGGAGAAGCGGGCGTCGGATACGCTGATGGCGCTGGAGCCGTCGGATTTGGTGAAGTTTGGCATGATTCCGGAGTTTATTGGCCGGGTGCCGGTGACGGCGGTGGTGGAGCCGCTGGATGAGGAGGCGTTGATTGCGATTTTGACGCAGCCGCGCAATGCCCTGGTGAAGCAGTATCAAAAGCTGCTGCGGATGGATAATGTGCAGTTGTCGTTCGAGTCGGATGCGGTGCGGGCGATCGCGCAGGAGGCCTATCGCCGCAAGACGGGGGCGCGGGCGCTGCGGGGCATTGTGGAGGAATTGATGCTGGATGTGATGTATGAGGTGCCGTCCCGGAAGGATGTGAGCCGCTGTACGATTACGCGCCAGATGGTGGAGCAGCGTTCGACGGCGGATCTGCTGCTGCACCCGTCGTCGTTGCCGAAGCCTGAGTCGGCCTAATGGGGTCGGGAACGCCTGTGGAGTTTGCGGAGCCGATTACGACGGTTTTGTCGGTGCCGGTGGGGGGGGTGCCTCACTATGTGGAGTGGGTGTCGCGATCGCGGGTGCCCGGTGGTGGGGAGCGGCCGGTGATGGTGTTTGTCCATGGCTGGGGCGGTTCGGCGCGCTATTGGCGGACAACGGCGGCGTGGCTGAGCGATCGCTTCGACTGTTTGCTTTACGATTTGCGGGGATTTGGGCGATCGCCCCTGCCGGATCCTGTGCCGGAGCCGCGATCGCCGGTTTTTTCGATGGAAGCCTATGGGGCGGATCTGCGATCGCTGTTGGATGCCCTGGGGGTGGAACGGGCGATCGTGAACGGCCATTCCATGGGGGCATCGATCGCGGCGGTGTTTGCGGCCCAGTACCCGGAGCGGCTAGAGCGGCTGATTTTGACGTGCAGCGGCATTTTTGAGTACGACCGGCTGGCCTTCGAGACGTTTTATCTTTTTGGCAGCTATGTGGTGAAGGTGCGCCCGAAGTGGATGGCGGCGATTCCCTTCGCGCCGAAGCTGTTCATGGGGCGTTTTTTGCATCGGCCCTTGCCCAATGCGGACTGCCTCGACTTTTTGGAGGATTTTCTGGCGGCGGATTACGCGGCGGCCCTGGGGACGATCTACACGTCCGTGAGCCTAGAGGCCGTCAAAACCATGCCCGGTGTGTTTGCGGGCTTGCGGATGCCGACGCTGCTGCTGTCGGGCCAGTATGACCAGATCATTCCGGCGGAGTTGGGGCGGCGGGCGGCGGTGTGCAATGGCGATCGCGTAAGCTACCGCGTCCTGCCCGCCACGGGCCACTTCCCCATGCTGGAGGATCCGGCCACCTACCGCGCTACGGTCAATGCTTTCTTAGAACTTTAGGGACTTAGGGCAATTCTGAACGCAGGCGATCGCGCACCGCCATCAGGATCTGGCCCAGGTGATTTTGGCCCGTGCGATCGCGGCCACAGCCCCAGAAATAATCCGTCGGCGAATCCTCCACCAGCACCTCATCCCCCGTCGCCAGCAGCACCTCGCGGATGGATCCGTGGGTGACAAACTTTTCCCAGACCCCCTCATACATGACCGATCGCTTCACCACATCCCAGTCGGGCCGCAGCGATCGCGCCGGATCGCGCCCCAGGGCCGCCGCCAGCTTCGGCGTAGCCGCCTGACGAATCACCGCCATCACCGCCCCCTCAGGCGTCCCCGCGAACTTTTGGGCCTGATAAAAATGCTCCACCGTCGGCCAATGGTGCCCCTGGAGCGTCACCCCATGGGGCGAAAAATTGGAAAAGCAACCGTAGGGCTGGTTTTCTTTGTAGAAATAGATGGTCATGGCTGCGCGGAGGGGGAGCCACCACAGCGTCGGGGGCGTCATTGTCCTTCGCCCATCATACCGAGCCGCCGCCCCGCGATCGCGCCCCGCCCCAGGGCCGTCAACATCAGCCCCTAGCCATGGCCCAGCGGCAGTTGGATCACCACCATCACCCCCCCCTCCGGGCGATCGCGCAGTTCAAAGCGCCCCCCATGCTTGCCCACCACAATGTGATAGGCCGTCGTTAGGCCACTCTCCTTGCCCAATCGCGGCCCCGCCTGGAACGAATCGCGGATCCTCTGGCGCAGCACCGGCCCCATCCCCGGCCCATTGTCCGCAATCACCACCTCCACCCACGGCAAATCATCCCCCACCGGCTCCCCCCCTTGGGCCAGCCGCGAGGCCGACGTCATCGTCGTCGTCAGGGTCACCGTGGGGGGCACCTCATCCTTCAGCAGCCCCGCCGCCGTCTCCTGCCACACCGCCTGGGCCAGGGTCGCCTCCACCGCATTGATCAGCACCGCCATGAACGCGCGATCAAGCAGCCCCACATAGCACGGCACCGGCGGCAGCGCCCCATAGTTCCCCACAAACTGCACCGTCGCCGCCATGCCGCTCTGGAGCAGCAGCACAATGCTTTTCAGGTGGCCATTGAGATCCGCCGGTTTGGGGTAGACCTCATCCAGGTGACAAAAATTCTGCAAGCTCGACACGATCGCCCGCAACCGATTCGCCCCGCTGCGCACACTGCCGAGCACCTGGGGGAGATCCCGCCGCAGAAAGTCCAGATCCACCTCCAGCTCCAGCTCCTCCAGTTCCGGCGGCACCTGGCCACTCGATCGCGCGATCGCCCACTCCCGGTAGGCATCCACCAAATGCATCAGTTGCGTACTGTAGGTGCCCAAATGGCTGAGGTTGCCCCAGATGAACCCCACCGGATCTAGGATCTGGTGCGCCACCCCGTCCACCAACTTACCCAGGCTCGCCATCTTGTCCTTCTGGATCGCCTGGAGCCGCATACTTTCGTAGCGCACCTGGGTTTCAATGCCCCGCAGTTGCCAATCCGCCCGGTACAGCACCGTCGCATCCACCAGGCGATATTCCAGGGGCGATCGCACCACCACCGCATCCCCCAGCAGATGGGGCGATCGCGCAAAGGCCCGCCGCGCCGCCTGCTCGATCGACGTGGACGCGGGCAGCACCAGCCAATCGCGCTCCAGATAGCCCCGCAGCCGCGTCATCGGCTCCCGCAGCAGGGCCATCCCCTGGGGACGGATGGTGAACTCCAGCAACTGCTGACGCGACACCATCCCATGGAACTCCGCCCCATCGGTCAAAATCGCACCGGGCACCGCCGGATAGCACGCGAACCAATCCGTCAAAGCCCCCCCCCGCGTCCCCAGGGGCACACTACAGCGATAGGACGGCAAATCCGCCAACGTCGCCCGTCCCTGGAGGAGATCTCCGCTGGGCTCACACAGTTTAGGGGCCTCCAACAGGGGCTCTGAACCTCTAGCCGATATCACGCAATTGATGTGTTTCCCGTTGGGTGGTCGAGGGTCGATGCAGGCTGGCCGATCGCCCGAGGGCAGCGGTGGCGGCGGCCATGGAAATTTCAGCGGTGGGGCTACTGCAATCGCACGCCCCCTGTTCCAGCCAATGCTGCCCCAAGTCCGCCAGCGATCGCAAGACGGGCCGCACCTGGAGCCCCTTCTCCGTCAGGGAATATTCCACATGGGGAGGCACCTCCGGATACACCTGCCGCCGCACGAGGCCGTGGTGTTCCAACTGGCGTAGCCGCTGGGTGAGGGTTTTGCTACTAATCCCCGGCAGGGCATCCATCAATTCTCCCGTGCGACGGGTGCCCAAACAAAGCTGCCGGAGGATGGGAATGGACCATTTGTGGCCGATCAGCCCCAGGACAAACTGGATGGGACAAAGCTGAATCGCACAGGAGGATGGGGCTTGGGCTTGGACTTGGGCCTGGGCTTGGAGCTGCGGCGGCGGGGGTGGGGCTCCGGTGGCGTCCCCTGGCCCCTCCGGCAGGCGGCAGTGGCCACCGGGACCGGGGTGACGGTGGAGCATTTCGCCGCCGGGACCGCGCTTGGGGGGCGGCCCTCCGGCTGGGCTGCCGCTCCGGCTGTTGCTGCGCTGGTTACGCACAATGTCATCCTCCCCCCAATGGGTGCTGACATGGGACCAAGGTTTGGGATTACGGGATCTGGGATGGGCGGACTGGGGTCTTTAGGTCTGAAATTTGGGTCAATTGGTGGTGCTGAATCCGCCGCAGGTTCGCCGTGAATGGGTGGGGAATTCGAGGCTGGGGATCCCTAGGGGACGTTGGGAGCCCCGATTAAAGACTTCATGATATTTATCGTTTCTTAAATCGCTCCCCAAACCTTTATTTCCTCTCAATTCTTTACCTTTGGAACCTATGGGGCGATCGCGCCGCTATCTTGTGGGGGATCAAAGGGCAGGGGATCCTGGGAATAGCCGAGAAGGCCAGAAAAGTTTGCTCCCCGCACCGTTAAGACCCAGGCATAGGGCGCGATCGCGGTCCCTTGGCAAGTCCGTTTGGCGAGTCCGTCGGAGGTCTTTTACCCATGACTCAAGCTCAAGTTCCCGTCAACAATCCCCAAGCCGATTCCTCAAAATCCAAGGCCCTTGTCCTGTGGTTTGATCAAGTCGGCATTGACGATATTCCCCTGGTGGGGGGCAAGAATGCGTCCCTCGGGGAAATGATCCGCCAATTGATGCCCCAGGGGGTCAATGTTCCCAACGGATTTGCCACCACGGCCTATGCCTATCGCCGGTTTATTGAGGCGGCGGGGCTAGAGGCAAAGTTGCGCGCTATTTTTGCGGATTTGGATGTGGAGGATGTGCTGAGTCTGCGGCGCTGCGGGGAGCGGGCGCGGGGGCTGCTGCTCCAGACGCCGTTCCCGATGGACCTCCAGGAGGCGATCGCCCGGGCCTACCAGGAACTCTGTGGCCGCTACGGCAGCGATACGGATGTGGCGGTGCGATCAAGCGCCACGGCGGAGGATTTGCCCGATGCGAGCTTTGCCGGCCAGCAGGAAACCTACCTCAATATCCACACCCTCGACAGTGTGATGGAAGCCTGCAAGCGCTGCTTCGCGTCGATTTTCACCGATCGCGCCATCTCCTACCGCACCATCAAGGGGTTTGACCATTTTGAGGTGGCCCTGTCCGTGGGGGTCCAGAAAATGGTCCGCTCGGATTTGGCGGCTTCTGGCGTGATGTTTTCGATCGACACGGAAACGGGCTTCCGGGATGCGGCCCTGGTGACGGCGGCCTATGGCCTCGGGGAGAACGTGGTGCAGGGGGCGGTGAACCCGGATGAGTATGTGGTCTTCAAGCCGACCCTGCTCGAAGGGAAGCGCCCGATCCTCAATAAGCGCCTGGGCACCAAGGAGATCAAGATGGTCTACGGCCTCGGCAGCACGAAGCCGGTGAAAAATGTGCCGGTGCCCACCTGCGATCGCGGCAAGTTCGCCATCAATGACGATGAGATTTTGCAACTGGCCCGCTGGGCGGTGCAGATCGAGGCCCACTATTCCGCCGTGCGCGGCATGCCCACCCCCATGGACATTGAATGGGCCAAGGATGGGGTGACCGGGGAACTGTTCATCGTGCAGGCGCGCCCGGAAACGGTCCAGTCCCAAAAATCCCGCAATGTCCTGCGCAACTATCGCCTCAACCCGTCAGGCGAACCCCTGCCGCCGATCCTGGTGACGGGCCGCAGCGTGGGCGAGATGGTGGGCCAGGGGACGGCGCGGGTGATCCTCGATGTTCACAATATCGATGCGTTCCAACCGGGTGAGGTGCTGGTGACGAACCGCACGGATCCGGACTGGGAACCGATCATGAAGCGGGCCAGTGCGATCGTCACCAACCAGGGGGGCCGCACCTGCCACGCGGCGATTATTGCTCGGGAGATGGGGATTCCCGCGATCGTTGGCTGCGGCGACGCCACCCAGGTGCTCAAAACGGGCCAACCGGTGACGGTCTCCTGCTGCGAGGGGGACGAGGGGCGCGTCTATGACGGCCTGGTGCCCTTCGAGGTGCAGGAAACGGAGTTGGACAATCTGCCCACCACCCGCACCCAAATCCTGATGAATGTGGGCAATCCGGACGAAGCCTTTGGCCTCGCGTCGGTGCCCTGCGACGGGGTGGGGCTGGCGCGGCTGGAGTTTATTATTGCCAACCACATCCAGGTTCACCCGCTGGCTCTGATCCACTATGACGAGCTGACGGATCCCTTGGTGAAGCGCCAGGTGGCGGACTTGACGCGGCTCCATGAGGGCGATCGCCCGCAATACTACGTGGACAAGCTGGCCCAGGGGGTGGCGACGATCGCGGCGGCGTTCTATCCCAAACCGGTGATTGTGCGCATGTCGGACTTCAAGTCCAATGAATACGCCAACCTGCTGGGGGGCCGCGACTTTGAACCGGTCGAAGACAACCCCATGATCGGCTGGCGGGGCGCATCCCGGTACTACGACCCGAAATTCAAGGCCGCCTTTGCCCTAGAATGCCAAGCCCTCAAGCGGGTCCGCGACGACATGGGCCTGACCAACGTGGTGCCGATGATTCCCTTCTGCCGCACGCCGGAAGAGGGCCAGCGGGTGCTGGAGGTGATGGCGGAAAATGGCCTGGAGCGGGGCGTCAATGGCCTGCAAGTCTACGTGATGTGCGAGCTGCCCAGTAACGTCATCGCGGGCGATCGCTTCGCGGCGGTGTTTGATGGCTTCTCGATCGGCTCGAACGACCTGACCCAGCTCACCCTGGGGCTCGATCGCGACTCCGCCCTGGTGGCCCACATCTTCGACGAGCGGGACGAGGCCGTCAAGCGGATGGTGAAAATGGCGATCGCCACCGCCAAGGACAAGGGTCGCAAGATCGGCATCTGCGGCCAAGCCCCCAGCGACTACCCCGAATTCGCCCGGTTCCTGGTGGAAGAGGGCATCGACTCCATCAGCCTCAACCCCGACTCGGTGATCAAAACCCTCCTGGACATCGCCGAACTGGAAGCATCCCTCCAATAGCTCAGGATCTGTCCCAGGATCTAACGATCTCCAGCATCTGAGGATCTGACCCAATTCCCCCACTGTCCTGATTGGATGTCCTCCCCCGATCGCGCGCAACGGACCACGCGATCGCAAAACGGGGCCAGCACCTTGGTTTTCCAAAGTTCTGGCCCCCTTTTTTATTGCGCCTGTTATTGCGCCGATGGCACCGATTTCAAATCAAGCGATCTCAAAATCTACTGACCTTAAAAAGCCCAATCATTCAAGGCTTCAAACCCCAAGTAGATCCTCAAGAACCCCAGATCTAAAAACCTAGGAATTCGTCTGCGAATCCCGCGCTTGCCCCGCCACCCGAGACGCCTCATAGCGCTCAAAGGACTGGTAATTCGTCTCCGCATCGTAGAGATGGCAATAGGTCGCAATCTCCCGCATCAGCGGCAGGCCAAACTCCCGCTCACAGAGATAGTCGCCCCAATTTTCCCGCAGGCTCGCATGGGCCAGACGCAGGTTATAGGACGGAATCCCCACGGACAGGTGGTGCGGCACATGGACATTGATGTCATGGCACAGGATCTCCACCCAGCGCGGATAGTCACAGTGGACGCTCCCCGCCAGTTGCGCCAGGGCCTGGTTCCAGTCCTCCGGCTCCGAGAAGGGAATATGGGTGGCCGTGTGGTGGACGATCGTAAAGGTGCTCATCCAGAAGTGGTAGACCATCCAGGGCATCAGCCAGTAGCTCACCACCCCCAGGGGACCGGTGAAGTAGGCGATCGCGCCAATCATCACAGACCCGGTGAGGATCGAAAACAGGGACGAGAACCGCACATCCTTGCGCTGCTGCCCCTCGAACCGTCGCCAGTCGAAGTGCATGATCGCCCAGTGGGCAATGGAACCAACCCACCAGAACCAGCCGCGAATCGCCCGGTAGCCGTTGCGGGTCACCGGATCGCAGCTTTCAAATTCCTCCACGGTGAAGGGCCGCCACGCATTGTCCTTGCCCATTTTGTTGGTGTGGGCGTGGTGGACATCGTGGCCGTGCCGCCAGGCGTGGAACGGATAAATCAGGGGCAAAAAGGCCAGATGGCCCACGAGGTCATTGACCCAGCGGTTCTTGGCGAAGGAGCGGTGGCCGCAGTCATGGCCGATCACGAACCAGCCGGTCAGGGCCGTGCCGGTCCAGATCCAGGCCAGGGGCAGCAGATACCAGGGGGAGAAATAGATGGCAACATAGCCCACGGCGGCGGTGACAAGGCTCAGCAGAACCGAACTCCAAGCCTTGAGGGCATTTTTTTCAAAGCATTCCCGGGGGAGGGTTTTGAGGATGTCCGAGAGTTTGAGTTTTTGGGCGGTGGCGGTTTGGGGAAACCGGAAGGCGGATGCTGTCATCGCGTCTGTCGTTAGGTCGTTAGGTGGAATGGTATGGAAGGGGGGTCGGGCCGCTGAAGTCCACGGATACCGCAGGGGGTGGAGTTCTGGCGGGCCCTAGGTCAGTGTAGAGGACTGGCCGCGATCGCGGGGGGACCGTCGACGATCGCGCATCCCACGGGGTGGGCCGCCAAGGGGCCAAGAACTGCGGCTCAATTCTGTTCAAAAACTTTCAAATTTGCTCAAAAACTGCGCAAACTCCGTTGATGGGGCCAACGGCCCCAGGCCAAGGCGGCAGGCTCGGTTGTTCAGGTGAAGCGAATCCGGGTGAAGGGCATCGAAGGGAACGGCGGTGAACGGGACCGAACGGAAACGGGTCAGGGCGCGCAGTGGCTAGGATCCCTCGGCGGGGCGCAGGCCATGGCACAACGGCCCAGCGGCGGCCCGAGGGGCAAGGGAGAGTGGGGCATGACCCCTAGGCGGGTTGAGGAGCGAACCAGGGGGCTCTAGTGGGCCGAGCCGGCGGTGAGGCGCTGTTGACGGCAACGGGTCTCCAATTCTTCGAGCAATAAATCAATATCCGCCTGGAGTTGAAGGTACTCAATTTGGCGATCGGCGCTCAAGGGCAGGGGGGCTGCCGCTTGCAGTTGAATCGTCGAATCCATCGCAGATGCAGAGTTAGCCATGTTTGGGGGTTAAGAAATTTTACAGTTTTGATTTTGGCGGCTATTCTACCCCGAAGTTTGGATTTGTCACCTGCCCTGTGGGCCACTTTCAAAATCCGAGGGGGAAAGGGATGGTTTGATAACCCTGGGCAATCGGTCAGGAATTGGGGGGCGGAGGGCTGGCGGCGGGGGCGATCGCGCGATCGCCGGGTGAGGGATAGCCACCCCTCGGGTTAAACTAAATGGACCCCATGCACCTTGGAGTTTTCAGGGATTTCTGTGACTGCTAGCTTGCCCGTTCTCGACCCCAACCCCTCCGGCGCAGCGGCCATGCCCCCCGCCCAGCCGACCCAAGCCCAGGGCTGGCCTGGGCTGATTGAAGCCTACCGCCCCTATTTGCCGGTGACGGACGCAACGCCGGTGGTGACGCTCCATGAGGGCAATACGCCCCTGATTCCCGCCCCCGCGATCGCGGCCCGCATCGGCAAACAGGTGCGGGTCTACGTGAAATACGACGGCCTCAACCCCACCGGCAGTTTCAAGGATCGGGGCATGACCATGGCGGTCTCGAAGGCCAAGGAGGCGGGGGCCGAAGCGGTGATCTGCGCCAGCACGGGCAACACCTCGGCGGCGGCGGCGGCCTATGCGCGGCGCGGCGGCATGAAGGCGTTTGTGCTCATCCCCGACGGCTATGTGGCCCTCGGCAAGCTGGCCCAGGCGCTGCTCTATGGCGCGGAGGTGCTGGCGATCCAGGGCAACTTTGACCGCGCCCTCGAACTGGTGCGGGACATGGCCGAAACCTACCCCATCACCCTGGTCAATTCCGTCAACCCCTACCGGCTCCAGGGCCAGAAAACCGGGGCCTTCGAGGTGGTGGATGTGCTGGGCAATGCGCCCGACTGGCTGTGCATTCCCGTGGGCAATGCGGGCAATATCACCGCCTATTGGATGGGCTTCTGTGAATATCACCAGGAGGGCCGCTGCGATCGCCTCCCCCGGATGATGGGCTTTCAGGCGGCGGGCGCTGCTCCCCTGGTGGAGGGCCACGCGATCGCGGATCCGAACACCATCGCCACTGCCATCCGCATCGGCAACCCCGCTAGCTGGGACAAGGCGATCGCCGCCAAGGACGCCAGCCAAGGGCAATTCAACGCCGTCACCGACGACGAAATCCTCGACGCCTACCGCATCCTCGCCTGCGAAGAGGGGGTCTTCTGCGAACCCGCCAGCGCCGCCTCCGTCGCCGGCCTCCTCAAGGTCAAGGACCAGGTACCCGAAGGGGCCACCATCGTCTGCATCCTCACGGGCAACGGCCTCAAGGATCCCGACACCGCCATCAAAGCCTCCAGCCAAAACTACCACCAGGGCATCGAAGCCAGCCTCGGATCCGTAGCCGCCGCCATGGGGTTTTAAGGCTTCTGGGGCGAAAGCAAAAACAAACCAAAAACGAAATCACAAGCCCAAAGGGTAAGGGGCGCGGAGGAGACCAAATTCTCCCCGACGCCCCTTTTTAGTGGTTGGTTCATCAACCCTTTGGCGTGGCAACTGCCCGGATGCGCTGAGCCGCGATCGCGGGAGTTAGCCCACCATATCTAGCCGTGATCTAGCGTTGACCTAAAGCGGATTGCGGACAAACCCACCGGAGCGGCGATCGCCACCCGATCGCGGCTCCCGAGGCTTCGCCTTATTGACCCGCAGTTGGCGACCCATCCACTCCGCACCATCGAGCTCCTGGATGGCATGTTCCTCCTCCGCTTCCGTCGCCAGATCCACAAAGGCAAAGCCACGGATGCGCTCGAGCTCGTGGTCCATCGGCAGGGTTACGCGGGAAACGGTGCCATATTCTGCAAAGACTTCGCGGATGTCTTGCTCGACCGCCTCGTAGGAAAGGTTTCCGATATAAATGGTCATTGGTGTTTCGAACGTCAGAAGTGCGGTTGCAGCCTCCAGTTCGGTTCGTTGGCGTCGCAGGTGCCGGTGCAGGATCCTGACACCTTCGGCAGCTTCATGACTTCAGACTCGGCCCAGGCTGGATGCCACCCCAGGGGGCGGTCATCAGTTGAAAAACGGTCTTTACCTAAGGAAGCTCTTAGTAACGGTCGCGTGACGAAACGATCTGAAAACTTCCCAATATAATAGCGCGCCATCTGAAGATGACACGCGTGTTGGTTCAACTTTTTAACCGTTTTTATGGCGGTTTACGGTGGGTTTGGCTGGCTTTGGAATGGGTGGCCGCTGTGGAAACCTTGAGCCGCCGATGGCTTCTAGTCGATGGTGATGGTTTGGGGACGGCTGTCGCTGGCGGCGGGCGGTGCGCTGACGCTGGATTGGCCGCGCTGTTCGTCGAGCCAGTTTTTGACGGGTTCGCGATCTAGGTCGAGGCGCAGCAGGCCGGAGGTGAGGCCGCCGAGGAAGGCGATGGGCTGGCGCAGGCTTTCGTCGAGGAGGGGCTTGAGTTCGGTGATAAACATGGGGCGATCGCGGGCTGGATGGACAAAGGTAAAAATACAGCGGGGTAACCGGGCTAACCTCGGTCACAAAGGCCCTGAAAGCTATTCTACATGGGGGATTTCGGTTTGGGGGAGCAGGCCGGGGGGCGGATCGATTTCGATGCGCTGGTTTTCGAGGTCCACGATGGGGACGAGGGGATCGACGAAGGGAATCAGGATGGTTTCGCCGTCGTTGGTTTTGCCGTCGCTGTCGTCGTGGCGGATGAGGCGGATTTCAAGGAGGTCTTGGGCGTAGGTTTGTAGGCCGATGACGTGGCCGATCGCGGGGCCGTCCTGGCGATGAAGGTAGACGGGGAGGTTGAGCAAATCGAGCAGGTGATATTCCCCTTCTTCGAGGGTGGGGCGATCGCTGGCGAGGACGTAGAGGTGGGCTCCCCGGAGGGCTTCGGCGGCGTCGCGATCGCGGATGCCTTCGAGCTGGAGGACGTAGAGGTTTTTGTTGGGCAGTTCGCGGCCCGCTTCGAGGGTGATGGGCTGGGGTTCCGCCGCCGCGAGGGGAACATTGGGGGGCAGGTACCAGCGGGGGCCGGGTTCGAGGAACCGCTCGGGAAAGTCCGATTCTGGATAAATCCGCACTTCGCCCCGCATTCCCTGGGCGGCAACGATGCGCCCGATTTCGAGCCAGCGCTCTTCGCGGGGGGCGTCAGGATCGGTGGCGGAACTGGCGGCGGGGGTAACGGGCTTGGGTTTGGGCGGTTGCGGCATGGGGCGAGGGGCGGGCTAGGCGTGGGTGGCGGCGCGATCGCTGGGGGTGGTTTTGGGGGCGATCGCGCTGGGGGTTGGCATGGGGGGCGGCGTCAGGTCGCGGGGACTAAAGCCAGCCATCTGCAAAATCTCCGGGATCAGGTCTTCCCGGCGCACGGCCATCAGATGCACCCCCTGGCAAAGCTGGCGGGCCGCTTGGATCTGCTCCGCCGCGATCGCCATCCCTTCGCGCAGGGGATCGGGGGCATTGGCGAGGCGATCAATCAAATGCTGGGGAATTTCCACCCCCGGCACATTGCGATTAATAAATTGGGCATTTTTGGCGGACTTGAGGAGAAAAATTCCCGCCAGGACCGGGCGATCGCACCCGGCGGCCACCTCATCCATGAACCGCGCCAGCCGATCAAAATCCGAAATCAACTGGCTCTGGAAAAACTGCGCCCCCGCCGCCACCTTCCGGTCAAAGCGGCGCTTGAGGCCCGACCAGCTATGGGACAGCGGATCCACCGCCGCCCCCGCAAACAACTCCGTCGGCCCATCGGTCAAGGGGCGATCGCCCAGATCCAGGCCCCCATTGAGCTTCGCGATCGCCTGGAGCAGCCGCACCGACTCGAGATCAAACACACTGCGGGCCTCCGGGCAGTCCCCCGCCTTCACCGGATCCCCCGTCAACGCCAGCACATTCGTCAGCCCCAGGGCATGGGCACCCATCAAATCCCCCTGGAGGCCAATGCGGTTGCGATCGCGGCACGCCACCTGATAGATCGGCTCCACCCCGTGGTGGGCCAGCAGCGTCGCCATCGCCAGCGACGACATCCGCAGCACCGCCCGACTCCCATCCGTCACATTCACCGCATGGACCCACGGCGCAAGAATCTGGCCCATCGCGATCGCATGGGTCGGATCCCCCCCCTTCGGCGGCATCACCTCCGCCGTAATGAGAAACTGACCCGACCGGGCCGCATCTCGAAAACTCGTCAACCTGGGCATGGCAGCTAAAACAGTTCCAACGGGGCGGCAAACATCCTCAAACCGGCTGATCCCAACATGATCCTAAATACCGGACCGGATCGCGATTGTAAACCGCTTTGGCGATCCAGGGCGAACCGAACCCGACGGCCGCGCGATCGCCCCCACGGCCAAATCCCAACCCAATCCCAATTGTTAAACTAAAACCCATCCCCCCTCAGGCCCCGTCCCCCATGCCCCGCTACCCCGGCATCGCCAGCGACGCCTTCCGCCACCCCCTCGATCGCGAAGCCGAACAGGCCCTGCGATCGCTCCCCGGCTTCGACGCGATCGCCCGCAAATTCCTCGAAGTCACCGTCGATCGGCCCCAATTCATCTACCACATGGGCAACGGCATCCGCGTCGGCCCCCGGCAATACGCCTCCATCTATCAACTCTTCCGCGAAGCGATCCACAGCCTCGACATCAGCCCCGAACCCGCCCTCTTCATCACCCAAAACCCCCTCGTCAACGCCTACACCATCGGCCAAGAGCAACCCTCCATCCTCCTCACCGCCGGATTGCTCGACCTCCTCGACGATCGCGAACTCCTCGCCGTCCTAGCCCACGAACTCGGCCACCTCAAATGCGGCCACGCCACCCTCACCCAAATGGGCATCTGGGCCGTCTACGCCGCCTCCACCATCGGCCAATTCACCCTGGGCCTGGGCAACCTCCTCATGACCAACGCCCTTTTGCTCGCCTTCTTTGAATGGAAACGCAAGGCGGAACTGTCCTCCGATCGCGCCGCCCTCCTGGTCACCGACGACGCCGACGTGGTGATGGGCACCATGCTCAAGCTCGCCGGGGGCACCCAGCGCCACGGCCACGAACTGAGCCTTGCGGAATTTAGGCAGCAGGCCCAGGACTACCAAGCCCTCGACAGCGACGGCCTCAACCAGGTCTATAAATTCTTCCTCGCCAACAACCTCACCCAGGGTCTGTTCACCAGCCACCCCTTCCCCGTCGAGCGCCTGGGCTATTTGGAAGACTGGAGCCGGTCGGAGGAGTATCACCGCATTCGGGCCGGGGACTATGGCCGCGCGGGGGCCGTGGATGTGGATCCCCAGGGGGCCGGTGCTCCCCATGGCCAAAACAATGCGGCCACGGCGGAGGCGGAGCGGCTGCGGCGGGAGATTGAACGGCTCCAGCGGGAAATTGATCGGCTCCAGTCCCGTTAACCGCGCCATTACCGGACGCTAGCTTGGATTAACTAGAGTTAATTCGGGTTTAAGCGTTAATTCGGGTCCGGTGCTGGATCTGGATCTAGGTTTGCTGCTAGATCTGCGCTGGACCTCGCACTTGAACCGCTGCTGACTATGGGATGGGGGATCGAGGTGCCTAAGCTGCGTGATGGGCAGGGAGATTTTGTGGGGGTGCCGCCGGGACTGCCGACGGTGGGCTGGCGCGAGTGGCTGGCGCTGCCGGATTTGGGGGTGCCTGCCATTAAGGCCAAGATTGATACGGGGGCACGGACTTCGGCGCTCCATGCGTTTAATGTGACCTACCTGGAGCGGGATGGGCGGCCCTGGGTGAGGTTTCGGCTGCATCCGCTCCAGCGCAGTGTTGTGGCGACGGGGGCGATCGCGGTGCCGGTGCTGGAGTTTCGGACCATTCGCAGTTCCACGGGCCATGAGCAGCGCCGACCGGCGATCCGCACCACGATTCAGTTGGGGGCCTTTTGCTGGCGGGCGGAATTTACCCTGACGAACCGCGATGCCATGGGCTTTCGGATGCTGTTGGGACGGCAGGCCCTGCGCGATCGCTTCTGGGTGGATCCGGGCCGGTCCTATCTCCAGGGCAAGGCCCCGCGATCGCCCCTGGATTCGGTGGGCTAGAGGCGATCGCGCGATCGCCCTGCCGCCACCCCCGCCGGACGATGCCAAACCCTCCGGCGGCTGATATGAACGGATGGTTGGCGATCGCCCCTCAATTCCCACCCATCCCCCCTCAAGTCCTTCCCATCCATCTCCGCCGCTCCCCACCCATGCCCCAAGGTTAACGATCGCCAGTTGACCAGAACCGGCCAACGCCCCAGGTTAGCCCTAGGGATTGAAGCCGCCCCGGTCCGCCCCAGGGCCTAGCCGACCGCCCTGGCCGCAACCCATTGCCAATTGCCTTGACAGTTCGCCCCCATGAAAATTGCCATTTTGTCCCAGGACGCTAGCCTCTATTCCACCCGTGCCCTGCGGGAGGCGGGGGAAAAGCGCGGCCACCAGGTCCGCACCATTGACTATTTGCGCTGCTATATGAACATTGCCTCCAGCAAACCCCAGGTGATTTATCAGGGGAAGGCGCTGGATGATATTGACGCGATCGTGCCGCGCATTGGCGCATCCAAAACCTTCTACGGCACGGCGGTGGTGCGCCAGTTCGAGATGATGGGGGTGTTTTCGGCCAATGAATCCCAGGCCATTTCGCGATCGCGCGACAAACTGCGCTGTATGCAAATCCTGGCGCGCCATGGCATCGGCCTGCCGGTGACCGGGTTTGCCCATTCCACCAAGGACATCGACGGGCTCATCGACATCGTGGGCGGCGCGCCATTGGTGGTCAAACTCCTCGAAGGGACCCAGGGGCTCGGAGTGGTGCTGGCGGAGACGCGATCGGCGGCCAAATCCGTCATTGAAGCCTTCCGGGGCCTCGATGCCAATATTTTGGTGCAGGAATTTATCCGGGAGGCGGGGGGGGCGGATCTGCGCTGCTTTGTCATTGGCGATCGCGTCGTCGCCGCCATGAAACGCCAGGGGGCCGAGGGGGAATTCCGCTCGAACCTGCACCGGGGGGGCACCGCCACCGCCATCAAACTCACCCCCATCGAGCGCAAAACCGCCGTCAGCGCCGCCAAGGCCATGGGATTGGGCATCGCCGGGGTGGATCTGCTGCGCTCGAACCACGGGCCGGTGGTGATGGAGGTGAATTCCTCACCGGGGCTCGAAGGCATCGAAAAACATACGGGGATCGACGTTTCCGGCAAAATCGTGGAATATCTCGAAAAGCGGGTCGGCCACACCCCCAACCCCCGAAATGGCCGCAGTTCCCGCGATCGCATCCCCTACTGATCGCATCCCCTACTGATCCCATCTCCCCAGGCGAGATATTGATCCCCGCCCCGCAGAAGTTGGCGCGATCGCGATCCCCACCGGGGGTGCAAAATAGCTCCAGATCCAAAACCATTCCCCACCGCCCTGCTCCAGCGGGCCACGGGCCTTTTTTGCCCCCGCCACCTTCCCCATGACCCCCGCCCGCACCGTCTGCCTCGGCTTTTTGGCCACCATCACCAGCGGCACCCTCCTGCTGTGGCTGCCCTTCTCCACCACCGCCGACGGTTGGGGAAGCCCCATCACCGCCCTGTTCACCGCCACCTCCGCCGTCTGCGTCACGGGCCTATCGGTGGTGGACATCAGTCAGTTCTATACGGGCTGGGGCCAGTTTTTCATCATGCTCCTGTGCCAGGTGGGGGGGCTGGGCTACATGACTTCCACCACCTTTCTGCTGCTGCTGTTTGGGCGGCGCTTTGGCCTGCGCGACAAGCTGGCCCTGCAACAGACCCTAGAAATGCCGGGGATGTCGGGGGTGCTCCCGCTGGTGAAATCGATCATCGCCGCCACGCTGATCGTCGAGCTGACGGGGGTTTTCCTATTGCTGGGGGTCTTTGTGCCGGACCAGGGCTGGGATCGGGGGCTTTGGCTCGCCATTTTCCACAGCGTCAGCGCCTTTAACAATGCGGGCTTTAGCCTCTTTTCCGATGGCCTCCTGGGCTTTCAAGCTTCGCCCCTGCTGACTTTGACCATTGGTGGCCTGATCGTGGCGGGGGGCATTGGCTATCAGGTGCTGGTGGAGCTGTATCTATGGGTGCGATCGCATCCGGAACGGCTGCCCGGTAGCCATCGACGGCCCGATCGCTTCTGCTTCTCGCTCCATTTCAAAATTGCGACAACCACAACCCTGGTGCTGCTGGTGCTGGGGACGGCGGCCTTTTTGGCGACGGAGTTTAATAATCCGGCGACCCTGGGCGATCGCGACTTTGGCGTCAAGCTACTGGCGGCGACGTTCCAATCCATAACCACGCGCACGGCGGGCTTCAACACGGTGGATATCGGTCAATTGACCACCGCGAGCCTCTTTATTTCCATTGCCCTGATGTTCATCGGCGCGAGTCCCGGCGGCACAGGGGGCGGCATCAAGACCGTGACCATGCGGATTCTGGTGGGGGCCACCCAGTCGGTGTTGCAGGGCAAGGAGACGATTATTCTGCACCAGCGGCAGGTGCCGGTGAATGTGGCCCTGAAGGCGGTGGCGGTGTTTTTTGGCTCCCTGAGTGCGGTGATCCTCGCGACCACGCTGCTGGCGTCGGGGGAGCCGGAGATTCCATTCCTGGACCTATTTTTTGAGGCGGTGTCGGCCTTTGCGACGGTGGGGCTGTCGGTGGGGATCACGGGCCAACTGTCGCTGTTCTCCCAGTTGGTGCTGGTGGCGACGATGTTTGTGGGGCGCGTTGGGGTGCTGCTGCTGATGGGGGCGATCGTGGGTCAGCCCGGACGCAGCCGGGTGCGCTATCCGGAGGAGGATTTGCCGGTGGGCTAGGGGGCGATTGTCAATTGCAGCCAAGGCCCTCTCCGTCGCTTGGACACGGCCATTGGACACGGCCAACGGGGGCAAGCTGATTATTTCGTTCTCTCAACCGAGCGATCGTAGGGGCGGGGTTTTCCCGCCCAGCCCCCCCGATCCCTGATCGTCCCAATCTTGGACGGGGTTGGGGTGATCGGTCGGGCTCGGGTTGGGAGACCTAACCCCTACGGCGGCGGAATGGATGGCACGCCCCATAGGGTCCTGGTTTTGCGTGCCGGTGGGGTAGTTTGACGATGGGCCCTCGGCCCTATGGGTTGATGTTTAGTTGATGGTCAGGAGCCACGTGCCCACGAAGCGGCTGCTGGCCTGGGTGCCGTCGGGACCGGCGGGCATGAACACGCGGCCGTTGAAGTTGTACATGCCGCCACTGCGGGGGTTGCGGACGTTGTGGAAGACGATTTCGAGTTTGTTGTTGGCGGGGATGGGCTCTTCGGTGACGAGGGACACGAAGCGGTTTTCCCGATCCCAGACCACTTCCTTGAGGGGGATGGATTCGCGGTTGCGGCGGTTGTTGTAGCGCAGTTCCATGCCCCGGCCGATGCGCTCGTCAAATTGGCCGTCGTAGTACTCGGGGTAGGACACGACGACCTGGGTGATGGCGACGTCCTGGGCGGGGATGCGGAGGCGGTAGCGATCCCACCAGCCTTCTTGGCCGCGATCTAGACGGAAGCTGAGGAGGGTTTCGCGGTCTTCGGGGCCGCCAAAGAGGACGAAGCCGGGGAGGGATTGGGCGATCGCGAGGGGGGCGATCGCGGTGGCGGCGCAGGCGGCGGTCAGGAGGGCGGCGAGGCTGCGGCCCAGGGTGCGACGGCGACGGGGGGCCGATTGGGTGGCGTTTGCGGTCGAGTTCACGGACATAGGGTTATTCCTCACGGCGGGGTTTGACTTGAGTGGTGGAAGGAGGGTCGGCTCGGGGGCCGCGATCGCGATCGCGGCACAGGCCCCTAAAAATCGCGACGATTGCAACGGTTGCAACAAATTGTATCGAACCCATGGACCATTCAGCCGGAACTGGTTTGGGGCTAGCTCGGCCACCGCAGGGCCACCGTTGCCCTTGGGCTGGGGGGCGTCTAACCGGCGCGGCCCGGGCGATCGGCGCTTTCCGAGGCCGTCGCCCTTGGTCTCAAGGGGTGCGACGCTCACGATACATGCCGTAATGAATCGCAGCATCTAGGGCGGTCAGTTCCCCGATTGGCATGGGGGAATTGATACTAAATTTTGCTGATCGATAAGTCCCATTAAAAAGCTCCCCCCCCCTTTGGCGATCGCCCTTAGGATGCAGGGGTAAGCCATCCGAGGCGGCACCCAGCGCCTGCTGTTCGATAGATCCAGGGTTTTGGCTGAGGTTGAATGGCCCCCTGTGGTTGAGGCGGTGCCCCGGCGGTCGGTTACCGATGGAGTCCCCAAGGGCAAAGGCGGCCCCCGCGATCGCCCCCTAGGCCAAAGGCGGCCATGGTGGGTCCACCGGATCTCCTACCCTATGTTTTCCGATGATCTAACCGCGGATCTGGAGGCCCAGGATCCAGCGGTTTAGGATCCTCCCCCAGCCCCAGGCCATTTTCGGAGGGCGAATTTCCCCAAAAAATCGGGCGGGGATCTTCGGCGGTGCGGGCGGCGATCGGATCAGATCTCGGGCAAGGCCGGTTGAAGGCGTCCCCAATCCCCCCACTGCGCCCCCGCGATCGCCCCAGGCGACTCCGGAGGATGGCGGTGAAGGGGGCCGGATGGCCGTGGCCGCCGAGGGGCCTGCCCCTTGCATCGAACCGTTTTGCCACATTCAGCAGATATCACCATTTCAGTTGCTAAGGAGCGTTCTTCCATGAGAATTGCGATCGCGAAGGCGACCACCGTAAGCGAGCGGCGGGTTGCCATGACGCCGGATGTCGTCGCGCGCCTCGTCAAACAGGGCATGGAGGTTTGGGTTGAAACCGGCGCGGGGGACGGGGCTTTCTATCCCGACGATGCCTACGTCAAGGCCGGTGCGGAAATCATCACTGAGGGCGATCGCCTCTGGCGTGACGGCCAGGTGATCCTCAAGTTAGATCCCCCCAACGATCAGGAAATCCACCGCCTCAGCGCGGGCAGCGTCTTCATCGGTTTCCTCAATCCCCTGGCGGAACCGCTGCGGGTGAAGCAGTTGGCCGATCGCGGCGTGACGGCCTTTGCCATGGAGTTGATCCCCCGCTCCAGCCGCGCCCAGAGCGCCGATGCCCTCTCCTCCCAGGCCAGCATTGCGGGCTACAAGGCCGTGCTGTTGGCGGCGGCGACCCTGCCGAAATATTTCCCCATGCTGACCACGGCGGCGGGCACGATCGCCCCGGCCAAGGTGCTCGTCCTCGGGGCGGGGGTGGCCGGTCTCCAGGCGATCGCCACGGCGCGGCGGCTCGGCGCGATCGTCGAAGCCTTTGACATTCGCCCCGAAACCAAGGAGCAGGTCCAAAGCCTCGGGGCCAAATTCGTCGATGTGAACCTGGAAGAGGAAACCCGCGCCGAAGGGGGCTACGCCAAGGAAGTGTCCGACGCGGCCAAGCGCAAAACCCAGGAGGTCTTGACCCAGCACGTGGCCGCCTCCGACGTGGTGATCACCACCGCCCAAGTTCCCGGCAAACGCGCCCCGATCCTGGTGACGCGGCCCATGGTGGAGGCCATGAAACCGGGGTCGGTCATCGTCGATTTGGCGGCGGGCCAAGGGGGCAACTGCGAATGCTCCGAGGCCGGAAAGGACGTGCAGCACCAGGGGATCACGATCCTGGGGCCGGTGGATCTGCCCGCGTCGGTGCCCGTCCACGCCAGCCAACTGTTCGGCAAAAACCTGGCGACCCTCCTGGGCTACCTGCGCAACAAGGACGGGGAACTGGATCTGAACTTTGAGGACGACATCATCGATGCCGCCTGCCTGACCCACGGGGGCACCATCCGCAACGATCGCGTGCAAGCGGCCCTGGCCCAGGAAACGGCGGGAGTGTCCTAAACCCTTTGCCTTTGGCTTTGTCTATCCCCAACCATCCATTGAGAGTTATCACCCATGAGTGAACCGCTGATTGCCGGTCTTGTTGTCTTTGTCCTCGCCTCCTTTGTGGGGTTCGAGGTGATTAATAAGGTGCCCCCCACCCTCCATACGCCCCTGATGTCCGGGGCCAATGCCGTCTCGGGGATCGCGATCGTTGGGGCGATGCTGGTGGCCGGTACGGGCAACCTGTCTGTGACGACGATCCTCGGTCTGATTGCCGTTGTGCTTGCCATGGTGAACGTGGTCGGCGGCTTCCTGGTGACCGATCGCATGCTGCAAATGTTCAAGAAGTAGGCTGGAGACGCGCGTACTATGGCTGGTTTTGAAATGGGTTTCGATCTGAACTGGGCGGCCTTGGTGCCGCCAATCGAGAAGCTCACGTACCTCGTGGCCGCTTCCCTCTTCATTGTGGGCCTGAAGTTCCTGGGTTCTCCGGCGACGGCCCGCAAGGGCAATGCGATCGCATCGGTGGGGATGGCCCTGGCGATCGCGGTGACCCTGTTGGATTTCCATGTGGTGAGCTACGGCCAAATTCTGGTGGCGATCGCCGTCGGTAGCGCGATCGGCGCGATCGCGGCGAAACAGGTCGGCATGACCGAAATGCCCCAGATGGTCGGCCTGCTCAACGGCCTCGGGGGTGCCGCCTCCGCCCTGGTGGCCGTGGCGGAATTCTGGCGGCTGAGCACCAACGGCAGCGGCGACGTGCCCACCAATATCGTCGTCACGGCGATCCTGGGGGTGCTCATCGGCGGCGTCACCCTCACCGGCAGCCTCATGGCCTTTGCCAAATTGCAGGGACTCGTGCCCGGTGCGCCGATTACCTTCCCCCTCCAGCAGCCCGTGAATGTCACCCTGCTGCTGGGCTTCCTGGTGGGCGGTGGCTATCTGCTGCTGCACCCGAGCGATCTGCAAATTTTCCTGGATATTTCCGCCATTTCCCTGATCCTCGGCGTTCTGTTCGTCCTGCCCATCGGTGGGGCCGACACCCCGGTGGTGATTTCCCTGCTCAACTCGTTCTCCGGGTTGGCGGCGAGCGCGGCGGGCTTTGTCCTGGGCAATGACATGCTGATTATTGCCGGGGCGTTGGTGGGGGCGTCGGGCCTGATCCTGACGGAGATCATGTGTAAGGCCATGAACCGATCGCTGGCCAATGTGCTGTTTGGGGCCTTTGGCGGCGGCGGCGGTGCCACGGCGAATGCGGCGGCGGCCAGCGGGGCGGCGGTCCAGAAGACCTATCGCTCGATCGATGCGGAGGAGGGGGCCATGATGCTGGGCTATGCGCGATCGGTGGTGATCGTCCCTGGCTATGGCATGGCCGTCGCCCAAGCCCAGCACGCGGTGCGGGAGTTGGCCGATCGCCTGGCGGAAAATGGCGTCGAGGTGAAATATGCCATTCACCCGGTGGCGGGCCGGATGCCCGGTCACATGAACGTGCTGCTGGCGGAGGCGAATGTGCCCTACTCCCAGCTCTATGACATGGATGACATCAACCCGGAATTTGAGCGGGCGGATGTGGCCCTGATCATCGGCGCGAACGATGTGGTCAACCCCGATGCGCGGGACAATGCCAATAGCCCCATCTACGGGATGCCGATCCTAGAGGTGGACCGGGCGAAACATGCGATCGTGATTAAGCGCAGCATGAGCCCTGGCTTCGCGGGGATCGATAACGAACTGTTCTACAAGGGCAATACGATGATGCTCTTCGGCAGCGCCAAGGAGGTGGTGTCGTCCCTGGTGGCCAGCGTGAAGGAGTTGGCGGCGGTCTAGAAATTCGAGTTTCCCGTAAAGGGGTGAAGGGTTGGGAGACCTGACCCCTACGGGGACGCAATTGACGACATACCCGAAAACCTAATCAAACTAAAGCCCCCCGGATTCCTGATGGACTGGGGGGCTTTTGCGCGATCGCGGCGGGATCAGATGAGTTCAGAGGGGTTCAGGGCTGCCGCGCGATCGCCATCAGCGGGAGGCCATCGGGGCCAAAAGGGTTTTGGGTTTAACTCAAGGGAGCTTTACCCAAACACCCTATTCGTCATCAGCGGCCCCCTCGCGGCCCCCCTCCAACTGCACCAGGCGAATGTGCTTGTAACCGAGCTTAATTTCAAACTCATCCCCCGGCTTAAGACCCATGCTCTGGGTGTAGGTCGAGCCAATGACAATCTGCCCATTCTGATGGACACTCACCCGATAGGTCGGCTCGCGGCCGCGCCCATCCTTGGCCCCTTCCGGATCAATCCGCGTGCCCTTAGCCTCCAGCACCGCGTCATAAAAATCCGCCAAGTTCACCCGCACCTGATTCGTCTTCGTGACGCTGTAATAGCCACAGCGGCGCGCCTTTTCCCGGCGGGGCACACTGGCCAAATCCTTCACCTTTTGCAGGAGCGCTTTGCCTTTGAGGGGAACGGGCTGCGGAATTGGAGTTTCGCTCATGATCGACTGGAGTCCTCTAGAACCCTAAGGTTTTCGTGAAATAACGTGGTGGCTGCTACCCATGCTTGCGGCCCCTGGCCCTAGCCTTGGGCTGAATTCGCCAAGGGGTAGCCTTGCTTTTCCGCATCTGCCCATGGACCGACGCGATCGCATGGCTGAGCATTACGATCCGCCAGGATCATCAGGGTCAAGGTGGGATAAAAATAGGCGGTAAAAACGAATCTTTACCCAATCATTGCCCTTCGTCAAGATGGCAAGCGATGGTTTTTGTGGTCGCGCCGCAATTATCTTAACGCCCCATCTCCGAGGGAACATCGCGGTCTGATTTGGGCGATTCGATTTTGGCGTATTTTTAACGGCTCGATGGCCAGGGTCGGCACCGAAAATGGATGCACCATTGACGGTCCTTTACGCTTGGGGGTAAGGCCGTAACCTAGAACAATAACCCCCCGGCTGTGGAATCGGCAAATGGCTTTGCCACGCCCTTAAAGTCTATAGGTTTTTTGTAAAACTGCTGGGGAAGTGGGGGCGATTTTTTGCGATTGCGCTGCGATCGCGGGGCGATTGGACCAGCGAATGGGGGAAGGCAATGGGGGGAATACTGAAAATAGTCTGAAGATTGTAATGGGTGCCCTAAGAAAAATCCAAATTAGCGCCGCAAGGGACAGCCCAGGGATGCGCCCGAGGGCCATTGGAAAAGGGGCCGGTGGGATGCTGGGGGGGCCGCAAGGGTGGGGCCAAGGCTGAGGATCTGGGTGGCTGAAGGCCGGGGATTCCGGGGCGTTGATGGGGCATTGATGGCCCCTGGGGCGGGCTCAAGGTTACGATCTTGGCGGAATTGATCGGGGCAAGCTGCCGCGATCGCGGCGGGAGTTGATAATGGATGTTGACGCGCTCCCCCGCCGATCGAAGCCCTCGCCAAGCGCCCTTGAAGCCCATGAAAATTGCCCTAGAAATTCTACGCCAACAGGCCGATCACGCCCCCAAAGCCCAGACATTTGTCCTGGAGGATGTGGCGGAAGGAACCACGATTCTGGACTGTTTGAACCGGGTGAAGTGGGAACTCGATGGCAGTTTGGCCTTTCGCAAAAATTGCCGCAATACGATCTGTGGCAGTTGCGGAATGCGGATTAATGGGCGATCGGCCCTGGCGTGCAAAGAAAATGTGGGGGAGACGTTGGCGAAATTCCCCCCCCGTACGGTGAATGGCCTCCCGGCGATCGCGATCGCGCCCTTGGGCAATCTGCCGGTGGTGAAGGATTTGGTGGTGGATATGGCCCCCTTCTGGCGGGATCTGCGGGCGGTGGATCCCTTTGTCAGTGCGGCGGCGCGCCAGGATCCGACGGGCGATCGCGAGGCTGCCGCTGAAACCCTACAGCTTCCTGAGGAGCGGGCCAAGCTGGCGGCGGCAGGCAACTGCATCCTTTGCGGCGCGTGCTATTCGGAGTGCAATGCCAAGGAGGCCAATCCCAATTTCGTTGGTCCCCACGCCCTCGCCAAGGCCCAGCGGCTGGTGGATGAAACCCGAGACACGGCCACGGCGGCGCGGCTGGAGCGCTACGGCACCACGGATGGGGTGTGGGGCTGCACCCGCTGCTACTACTGCAATGACGTGTGTCCGATGGAGGTGGCCCCCCTCGATCGCATCCGCGACATTAAGTCGGCAATTTTGGCCCGCACGCCGGACAGCCCCGCCGCCAGCCGCGCCGTGCGCCACCGCAAAACCCTGGTGCAGACGGTGCGCGAGGGGGGCTGGGTGGATGAGCGGAAGTTTGCCCTGCGGGTGATGGGCAATGGGTTTCGGGATTTGGGGGCGATCGCGGCGCTGGGACCTCTGGGGCTGCGGATGCTGACGCGGGGTAAGTTGCCGCTGACCTTCGAGCCGTCGGCGGGGACGGACCAGGTGCGGGATTTGATTGATGCGGTGCGATCGCGCGAGGCCCAATCCCACCACGGGGAAGATCCAGCCTAGGCCGGTTGCCGCTGGGGGCGTCGTTGCTCCTGCCATTGCCCTTGCCAGTGCCTGAGGGCGATCGCGACCCGCTGGGCCAACTCGGGCCAGTCATCGCGGGCGGTTTGGCGGAACAGGCGAGCAGTGGGGTACCAGGGGCTATCGTCGCGATCGCGCAGCCAGCGCCAGTCGGCATTGAGGGGCAGCAAAATCCAGACCGGTTTGCCCAGCGCTCCCGCCAGGTGGGCGACGGCGGTATCGACGCTGATCACCAGATCCAACTGGGCGATCGCGGCGGCGGTGGCGGCAAAATCCACCAGGCGATCGCTCAGATCCTCCCCAGCAAAGGCCAAATCCGGCCCCAGTTCCTGCCATTGCGGTGCATCGCGCCCCACCTGGAGGCTCACCCAATGGGCGCGGTGGCGATGATCCCCGAAGGCGTCGGCGAGGATGTTGAGGGGGCAGCTTTTTTCCCGGTAATGCTCCAGATGGCCCTCCAAGGTGCGGTAGCCGCTGGCCCACACGAGGCCGATCGCGGGCCTACGCAACCGATCAGTTTCCGGGCGATTCAGGGGCAAGGTGACGCCCTCGGGCACCCGCAAGTAGGGGATTTCGGCGGGGATCGTCTCGGCGTCGGTGCCGCAGTGGTAGGGCAAACTCAGCAGGGCCACCCCGGCGGCGACCGGTTCCGCGATCGCCTCGTCCCAGCCGCAGATGGCATCAACCCCCGCCACCGTCGCCAAAAGTCGATGGAGGGACGGACGGCATTTGAGGATTACCCGCCCCACCCGCGATCGCACCAGGGCCAGATAGCGGCAGAACTGAAGCGTATCGCCGAGGCCCTGTTCACCGCGCACCACCAGGGTTTGATCGGGTAACGGTTCGCCGGTCCAGAGGGGGGGCAAATCGTCTAGCAGCAGCCGGAAATGTTTTTGCTTGAGGCGGCCTTCGTAGCGCTCCCAGCCCTCGGTCCACTGGCCCGCCATCAGGAGGGTGCTGGCGAGGGAAAATTCGTAGGTGGGGTTGTCCGGCTGGAGCCGCAGGGCTTGGCGGGCCGCCGCGATCGCGCCGGGCAGATCGTTCAATTCCTGGCGGGCATAGGTCAAATTCGACCAAATTTCCGCCCCATCGCCCCCCCGCCGCAGGGTTTCTACTAAAGCCGCCGCCCCCTGGGCCGCATTGCCCGATCGCAGCCACACCACCCCCAGGCGGAACCACGGCAAAATTCCCAGGCTCGGATCCCCGGCGGCGGCCTCGAACTGGGCGATCGCGGTGGTCCAGTCCTCCGCCCGCTCCGCCAGCAGCCCCAGGTTGTAGTGGGCCGTGGCGCAGCCCGGAAGCAGGGCCAGGGCTCTCAGGAAACATTGGCGGGCGGCCCCATCTTCATCGAGGCTGACGCACAGGCCCCCCAGGTAGGTCAGGGTTTCCAGGTGGAGGGGATCGCGCTCCAGGACCCAGTAGTAGGCACGGGCGGCGGCGGCGGCGCGATCAGCCCGCTGATGGATCCGCCCGAGCAACACCATCGCCTCTAGCCGGTCGGGATCCCGCGCGATCGCCCCCTGAAGACATCCCAATGCACCGTCAAAATCGTCCCGCTGGAGGGCCAGTTGGGCATCGGCGATCGCATCGGCCACCACGTCGCCACTAAAGGGCAGGTCGGGGATCACCGCGATCGTATCAACTTTGCGCCGCTTTTTGCCTTTGCTCGGTTTTGGGGTGCCGGACTTCGGCCAAACAATTCGATGCCACCGCTGTCTAGCCATGGATCACCCCGCGATCGCTGGTCGGTTCCCCCAGTCGCCGCCGCAGCAGGGTCCGCACGGTCCCCAGCGGCGCAGCCCAATCCCCCCGGCGCTCCTGGCGAAACAGGGCCATGGTGGGGTACCAGGGGCAATCCACCCGATTCAGTTGCCAGCGCCAGTTGGGCATGTGGGGCAGCAAAACCCAGGTTTCCAGGCCCAATCCCCCGGCCAAATGGGCGACGGAGGTATCGACGCTGACGATCAAATCAAGCTGCTGGGCGATCGCGGCGGTATCGGCAAAATCCTGAATCACCTCCCCCCAATCGTGGATGGGCACGGTCGGCGGCAGGGCATCGAGGGCCGCGCGGTCTGGACCCACCTGGAGGCCATGGAGTCGCACCGCCGGATGATCCAACGCCGCCACCAAATCCGCCACGGGGCACGATCGCGTGCGGTGATCCCGCTGGCCGTCGAGGCTGGGCTGGCGACCGCTGGCCCAGGCGATGCCAATGTGAAATTCGCCGGGGGCCTTGGCGATCGCGGGCATCTTCGCGGAACTGTTGGCATCTCCACTGAGCACGGGCAAATAGGGCACCGTCCGGGGGATTGCGGCCATGTGGGGCGTCAGGAGTTTAGGAATACTCAACAGGGAAATTTGCACCTCAAAGGGCGGCAACGGCTCCCCCGCTGCCACGACCCCATCGACCCCCGCGATCGCCCCCACCAGCCGCACCATCGCCGACGGCACCTCCACCCACAGGCGATCGCACCGTTCCGCCACCAGGGGCAGATAGCGACTCAGGTGCAAAATATCCCCCAAACCGCACTGGGTATAGACCAGGAGGGTGCGATCGCCCAGAAATTCCCCCTCCCAAACCGGCTGATCAAACTCGCGGCGCGGCAGGACGGCGGGCCAGCGCCATTCAAACTCCCGGAAACCGTTTTGATAATCGCCCCGGTGGAGCCAAATGTTGGCGCGGCCCCAGTGGGCATCCGCGTGGTTGGGATCCAGGGCCAAGGCCCGTTCAAAACAGTCGGCGGCCCGATCAAGCTCCGTGATCTCGTAATAGATCACCCCCAACTGCACCCACAGTTTCACGGTCTGTTCTGGCGATCGCCCGTCCAGCTTCAGGCCCTTTTCGATCGCCGCGATCGCGTCCTCGAACCGTTCCCCGTAGAAGTGGGCCTGGGCCAGACCGAGATAGGGTTCTGGGCGATCCGGCGATCGCGCGATCGCTGCTGCAAAGGTCGCCGCCGCCCCGTCAAAATCGCCCACCCCCTGCCGCGCCGACCCCAGCAGCCACCGGGCCACCTCATCCGATTCATCCGCCGCGATCGCCCGGTCCAGCGCCGCGATCGCCCCCGCCGGATCGCCCATTTCCAGCAGCGCCGACCCCATCAGCCGCCACAGCTTCGGCAGGGTTTCATCTAGTTCCAATGCTCGCCCATAGGCCGCGATCGCCCCCGGCAACTCCCGCCGCTTCAGCAGCACATGGCCCAGATTCGCCGCCGCCGCCGCCAGGGTGTCATCCAGTTCCAAGGCCCGACGGTAGGCCCGCTCCGCCGCCCCCCAGTTATCCAACGCCACCAGCGCATTGCCCAGATTTTTGTAGGCCAGGGCATCGTCTGGAGCCGCCGCGATCGCCCCCTGGCAGCGCCGCAAATCCGCCTCCAGATCCCCCTTGGGGGACGGCGCGATCGCCAGCGGAGGCCGGTCCACGGAACGGTTTATGATTTCAGGGGCCATAGGGTCGGGGATCAACGCATCGCAGGGGCGGGGCCGAATCTTCAACTTATAAATCTCGATTTTTCGATTTATAAATTCGATGGATCAAGCTGAGGGATCGCCCCATTCCGCCTGCTCCCTAGAATCCCCCAAAAGAATCCCTTATTTCCATCCAGTCCCTTTACCCATCCCATACCCCCCGGAGGAATCATCCCCATGAGCGCAACCGACGCCGCAACGATCGCCAAACAGCAGGTGGCCCGCGCCGCGATCGCGAGGGTCCAGTCCGGCACCGTCGTGGGCCTAGGCAGCGGTTCCACGGCCGCCTTCGCCATTCAATACCTCGGGGAACGGCTGCAATCGGGCGACCTCAAGGACATCGTGGGCGTCCCCACCTCGTTCCAGTCGGAAGTCCTCGCCAAGCAGTACGGCATTCCCCTGGCCACCCCCAACGACGTGGATCGAATCCATGTGGCGATCGACGGGGCCGATGAAGTGGATCCCGCCAAAAACCTAATCAAAGGCGGCGGCGCAGCCCACACCCGCGAAAAGATCGTTGATTGCCTCGCCGATGAATTCATCGTCGTGGTGGACGGCTCCAAGATGGTGGACAAGCTCGGCACCACGTTCCTGCTGCCGGTGGAGGTGCTGCCCCAGGCCCTGGCCCCCGTCACCCGCGCGATCGCGGCCATGGGCGGTCAACCCACCCTGCGGATGGCCGTCAAAAAGGCCGGTCCCGTGGTCACCGATCAGGGCAATTTGGTCCTGGATGTGAAATTTGACAACGGCATTGACGATCCCGCCGCCCTGGAACTGGCCCTCAATAACATCCCCGGCGTCCTGGAAAATGGCCTGTTCATTGGGGTCGCCGACGTGATCCTCATCGGCGAAATCGTCGATGGCCAGCCCCAGGTGCGCGAAGCCTAGGGAATTCCCCAGGGGGCCACGGGGGACCGATGGTTTGGGCCGCGATCGCCCCCCGATCCCCCCGCCCAAACCGCCCCCACCCAACTGGTTGAGACCCTTACGGCCCCGGTGCGCTGTCGCATCGGCGACTGCGATCGCGCCTATTTTTATGGAAACTGAAAAAGTGATTAAATAGGCTAACGAATTGCGCCCCTGGTTCCGCGATCGCGATCGACTCACCCTGCAACCGGTTGCGATTTTCCCCACAACCTGTTATCCCCCTAGGACCGGGCCACTTCTAGGCCCCGCCCTTTGCCATGGCCATGGTTTTAGGATCCACCGGCTCCCCCAGGGGGCGATCGCGGGTGGGGCAGGTTCCTCGGGCATCTCCAGTCCCCAGGGCCACCACCCATCCCAGTCCAACGGCCCACCCCCCCAGCCATCCCCTAGCCGGGGCAAGTCATCCTAGGGCGCTATCCTAGATCGCCCCTTGCTGCTCGCACCACCACGAGGATTCCCCGAATGCTGCAAACCGACCCCCAAGTACTCAATCGTCAGCCCCCCCAATCGACCAAGGCAGCGGTCCTAGTGATTGGTGGCGCTGAGGATAAGGTACACGGCCGCGAGATTTTGCACGAATTCTTCCGTCGGGCCGGGGGCACGGGTGGCCGCATTGGCATTTTGCCCTGCGCCTCTAGGGAACCCTCTGTCATTGGCAGCAAGTATCGCTACATTTTCGAGAGCATGGGGGCGAGTACCGTCGAGGTGCTGGATATCCGCGATCGCGAGCAAAGTGACGATCGCCAATACCTGGACTATATCGAAACGGCCACGGGCATTTTCATGACCGGCGGCGACCAGTTGCGCCTGTGCGGCATGTTGGCCGACACCACCTTGATGGAGCGCATCCGCCAGTTGGTGCGCCAGGGGGCCATGGCCCTAGCGGGCACCAGCGCCGGGGCCGCCGTGATGGGCCACCACATGATCGCCGGGGGCGGCAGCGGCGAATCCCCCAACCGGTCCTTGGTGGATATGGCGACGGGGCTGGCCATTTTGCCCCATGTGATTGTCGATCAGCATTTCCATAATCGGAACCGCATGGCGCGGTTGATTAGCGCCATTTCCCTCCATCCCGATCGCCTGGGCATCGGCATTGATGAGGACACCTGCGCCCTGTTCGAGGAGGACGGCACCATTGAGGTGATCGGTAAGGGGGTGGTCACCATTGTCGATCCGGCGGAGGTGAGCTACAACAGCCAAACCCGCATCGGGGCGGTGGATCCGATTAGCTTCCATAACCTGCGGGTCCATCTGCTCAGCCATGGCGATCGCTACTGTCTCCACCAGCGGCAACCCACCGCCGCCACCGCTAACCTAGATAGCTAACCGAGAGCGCCGTTCAGCGGCCCGCCACGGCAGGGGGCAGCCTGGGCATCCAGTTCAGTTCCAGCGCGATCGCGGCGATCGCAGCGGGGGTCACAGCCGCCCACCCACGGCCCATTGATCCTAGTCCGGCCCCCCGGTCCCATCCCCGACGGGTTCGCCCCGAAGTGTTCGCCTCGAACAGTGCAACGCAACACTCCCCCTTCACACTACGGAGTAGACCACCCCCTCGCCAGCGCCCCCCGTCCCTAGCGCCCTTCGGCCCCCCCAGCGCCCCGCCCCCTCTCCACCTATCCCCCCGTCCGTCCGATGAAAATCCTTAAAATCCAGACCCTGCGCGGCCCCAACTACTGGAGCATCCGACGCAATAAGCTGATCCTGATGCGTCTGGATCTCGAAGATCTGGCCGATCGCCCCTCCAATGAAATTCCCGGTTTCCATGGGGCCTTGGTGGAGGTGGTGCCCAGCCTGATTGAGCACCATTGCTCCCCCGGACGGCGCGGCGGTTTCCTAGAGCGGGTGCGCCAGGGCACGATGATGGGCCACATCATTGAACACGTTGCCCTGGAGTTGCAGGAGCTGGCGGGGATGCCCTGTGGCTTTGGCCGCACCCGCGAAACCTCGACGCCGGGGATTTATCAGGTGGCCTTTGAGTATCAATATGAACGGGCCGGTCGCTACGCGGCGCGGGCGGCGGTGCGCCTGTGCCAGAGCATTGTGGAGACGGGCAGCTATCCCGCAGAGGAATTGGCCCAGGATTTGAGCGATTTGAATGACCTGCGATCGGAGGCGGCCCTAGGCCCCAGTACCGAGTCCCTGGTGGCGGAGGCGGAACGGCGCAATATCCCTTGGATGGAACTGGGGGCGCGGTCCATGATCCAACTGGGCTACGGCAAGCACCAGCAGCGGATCCAGGCGACCCTCAGCACCAACACCAGCATCCTCGGGGTGGAACTGGCCTGCGATAAGGACGGCACGAAGCAGATCCTGGCGGAGTCGGGGGTGCCGGTGCCCCGGGGGACGACGATTCAATATTTGGATGAACTGGAGGAGGCGATCGCCCACGTCGGCGGCTACCCCATCGTCCTCAAACCCCTCGACGGCAACCACGGGCGCGGCATCACCCTCGACATCGACACCTGGGACAAGGCCGCCGAAGCCTACGAAATGGCCAAGGAGGAATCGCGCACCGGGACGGTCATGGTGGAGCGGTTCTATACGGGCAATGATCACCGGGTTTTGGTGGTGAACGGAAAAGTGGTGGCCGTGGCGGAACGGGTGCCGGCCCGGGTGGTGGGGGATGGGCGATCGACCATTCAGGACTTGATTGAGGAAACCAACCGCGACCCGCGCCGGGGGGACGGCCACGATAATGTGCTGACGCGCATTGTGGTCAACCGCAGCACGGAACAGCTCCTCGAAGCCCAGGGCTACACCCTCGATACGGTGCTCAAGCGGGATGAAATTTGCTACCTGCGGGCGACGGCGAACCTGAGCACCGGCGGCATTGCCATCGATCGCACGGACGAGATCCACGCGGAAAATGCCTGGATGGCGGAACGGATCGTCAAGATCATTGGCCTGGATATTGCCGGGATTGATATTGTCACGCCGGACATCTCAAAACCGCTGCGGGAGGTGAATGGGGTGGTGGTGGAGGTGAACGCCGCGCCGGGATTCCGGATGCACGTGCAGCCCAGCCAGGGGATTCCGCGCAATGTGGCGGAGCCGGTGATTGATATGTTGTTCCCGCCGGGGACGCCATCGCGGGTGCCGATCGTGTCGGTGACGGGCACCAATGGCAAGACAACGACGACGCGGCTGATTGCCCATATCTATCGCCAGACGGGGCAGATTGTGGGCTATACGACGACGGATGGCACCTACATCGGCGATTACATGGTGGAGCCGGGGGACAATACGGGGCCGCAGAGTGCGTCGCTGATTTTGCAGGATCCGACGGTGGAGGTGGCGGTCCTGGAGACGGCTCGGGGGGGGATTTTGCGATCGGGACTGGCCTTTGACCGCTGCGAGGTGGGGGTGGTGCTGAATGTGGCGGCGGACCACCTGGGCATTGGCGACATCGATACGGTGGAGCAGATGGCGCGGCTGAAGTCGGTGGTGGCGGAGTCGGCGGCTCCGGATGGCTATGCGGTGCTGAATGCGGATGATTTGCTGACGGCGGAGATGGCCGATCGCGTGCAGGCGCAGGTGGCCTATTTTTCAATGAATCCAGACAATCCGCTGATTGCCCAGCACACGAGCCAGGGGGGTCTGGCGGCGGTGTATGAAAATGGCTATTTGTCGATCTTGAAGGGGGATTGGACCCTGCGGATTGACCGGGCGGACAATATTCCCATTACCCTGGGGGGTCGGGCGGAGTTCCAGATTGCCAATGCCCTGGCGGCGAGTTTGGCGGCCTTTGCCCAGGGGGTGCGCATTGAGCATATTCGGCAGGCGCTGGTGACGTTTACGTCGTCGAGTGACCAGACGCCGGGGCGGATGAATCTATTCGATCTGGGGCGGTTCCATGCGTTGGTGGACTATGCCCACAATCCGGCGAGCTATGAGGCGCTGGCGACGTTTGTGAAGAATTGGCCGGGGCGCTGCATTGGCGTGGTGGGGGGTCCGGGCGATCGCCGCGATCGCGACTTTGTGCTGTTGGGTAAGCTGTCGGCCCAGATGTTCGATGAGATTGTGGTGAAGGAGGATGACGATACGCGCGGGCGGCCCCGGGGGGATGCGGCGCGGCTGATCGAGGATGGCATCGCTGAGGCGCAGGATCTGGGCATTGCCAAGGTGGAGCGCTACGGGTCGATCCTGGATGAAACGAAGGCGATTACGATGGCGCTGGATGGGGCTCCGGATGGGGGGCTGGTGGTGATTTTGCCGGAGAGCGTGAGCCGCGCGATCGCCATGATCGAGGAGCGGGGGCCGGTGCCGCAAAAGCAGCCGTCGCGGCCCGGATTGGCGGTCTAGGGGGATCTGAGCGGATCTGAAAAAATCTGGGGCGCGATCGCGGGGCTCTGCCGCTTTGGCTGGGGGAGCCCCCGTAGCTTCTAGCCGAATGATCGGTGGGGGCGCGCTTCGGGGAACGGTACGGACGGCGGGGCGACCTGCTAGCTTGGGGCTATTGACTGTGGCTTGCTGCCCTTGCGTTTCACCCTCGCGGACCATCCCGGATTGATTTGCCCATGACTTCTACGGTTTTCAGTGCGCCTTCGACGGGCGCAGAGCGGCGGGGGCCTGCCCCTCAAGTGCGGGTATTACCCTGTGGCCTGACGGTGGTGGCGGAGTCGATGCCGGTGGAGGCGGTGAACCTCAATATTTGGTTCCGGGTGGGGTCGGCGCTGGAGCCGGAGCCCCTCAATGGGGTGGCCCATTTCCTGGAACATATGGTGTTTAAGGGCAGTGAGGCGCTGGCGCTGGGGGAGTTTGAGCGGCGGACGGAGGCGTGCGGGGCCAAGATCAATGCGGCGACGAGCCAGGACTATACGCATTTTTATTTGACGGCGTCGCCCCAGCAGTTTGCGGATCTTGCGCCGCTGCAATTGGAGGTGGTGGCCCGCCCCGCGATCGCGGCCTCGGCCTTTGAGCGCGAAAAGCAGGTGGTTCTGGAGGAGATCCGCCGCAGTGGGGACAATGCCCAGCGCCGGATTTTTCAGCGATCGATGGAGTTGGCCTTTGAGGAGTTGCCCTACCGGCGATCGGTCCTGGGGCCGACGGCAACGGTGGCGGCGATGGAGCCGGAGCAGATGCGCGAGTTCCACGGGGCCTACTATCGACCGGAGTGGGCCACGGCGGTGGTGGTGGGCAATTTGCCGACGGAGGTGCTGTTCGAGCAGGTGCGCCGGGGGGCTGAGCAGGTGTGGGGGGGCGATCGCCCGGTGCCGCCGGTGCCGCCGCTGCCCCATTTCGAGCCGGAGCCGCCGTTTACCGAGATCGAACGGCGAATGGTGATTGATCCGACGGTGCAGCAGGCGCGGCTGGCCCTGATGTGGCGGGTGCCGGGGGCGATTGATCAGGGCCAAACCCACCCCCTCGATGCGATCGCGGCAATCCTAGGCCAGGGGCGGCTGTCACGGCTGGTGCGGGATCTGCGGGAGGAGCGGCGGCTGGTGTCGCGGATTTCGGCGACCCATTCGAGCTATCGCTACCAGGGCATTTTTTCGATTGGGGCGCAGTTGCCCATCGATCAGGTGGAGACGGTGGAGGCCGCGATCGTTGAGCATCTGGAGCGGCTCCATGGGGAACCGGTGACGGCCCTGGAGCTAGAGCGCATTGTGCGGCGGGTGGCGAGCGGGTTCATTTTCAGCAACGAAACCCCGAGCAGCCGCGCGGGGCTCTATGGGTTCTATCAAACGATGGTGGGCCGTTTGGATGTGGCCCTGGACTATCCCAATCTCATCCGCCGTTTGGACCCGGAGCAGTTGCAGGGGGCGGTGCGCCGGTTTTTGCCGACGGATGCCTATCGGGCACTGGTGGTGCGTCCGGCGGCGGCCTAGGGGGAACCGTCGGGGGGGTGGCCCTGCGGCTGATCGGGGCCGATCGCGGAGGCCGCCCCCCATTCTTTGCCCAAATCTTCACGAACCCCTTCGCCAAAGGTTTCGGCAAAGCCGTCGGGCGGGATGGGCGGATGCTGGATCAGGTCCGTGAAGCTGGTGCGGCGCTGCTGTTCGAGCTGGTGGAGATAGTGGCGCTCCTGGTGGTGCATGTCCTGGGCTTCGAGGAGGTCCCGGTGGGCCTGGTCGATCGCCAGCTCCAGGGCATCGAGGCTGAGGGGTTCGGGGGCGCGATCGGGATCGAGGGCGAGGCTGCCGGTGGTGGCGGGGCCGCCGCGCGATCGTCGTCCGTGGAGGGGAATAATTTTCGAGTTCGGGTCCGGCGTGGGCAGCGGTTGGGGCGCTTCCCCATCGAGCCGCCGCTCAAATTCCGTCCGCAGCAGGTCGTAGTTCAGCCAGTGGGCGAGCCAGGTGCTGGTGAAATGGCGGCAGCGCTGTTTACAGATCAGGGTTTCGAGGGTGGCGATCGCGGCGCGGATTTGCAGTTCCGGGCGCAGGAGGGCGAGGCGACCCAGTTCATCTAGATTGAGCAAATGGGCCACGGGCTGCCATTCTTCGCGGGTCACGTCCGGCAAACTTTGCAACTCCAGGGGCAAATTCGGTAGCGGTTCGGGCGATCGCCCCTCCCCGCCGCGCGCCTCGTAGCGGGATTCAAGATAGAGCACCTGCCGCCATAGGAACCGATGGTGAGAAAGGCCAAATTCTAAATCCCGCTCCTCCAGCACCGCCAGGATGGTGCGCCGCAGATCCGGCAAATGCAGATAAATTCGCAATAAATCCGCTTCAGCCTCTTCCCGGAGGGTGGTGTCGCCCTTGCGCTGCCATTTACGCGCCTGCCCGTGCCACCGCTGGCCCTTGACCTGCGATCGCAAATCCCGATCCAACTGGAGGGCATAGTGGCTATCCCCGTCGGCGAGCCGTTCGGCACACAGGCGAACGTAGTGGCTGCGCAGGGACGGGTTGGGCAATTTTCCGAGCAGTTGCACCAGGGCCGCGATCGCGTTTTGAAAATCATCCCCTTGGCGCAGATCCCGGCCCGCGATCGCCCGGTCAATCTGCCAATCGAGCCACAGGGGAGCCTCGTCAATCAGCTTGCGGTAGGCAGCGGGCGATCGCGATCGCAGGAATTCATCGGCGTCCTTGCCACCAGGCAGATTCAGGATCCGAAGCTGCACATCTCCGGCTAACGCTAAAGTTTCCACCTCACCAATTGCCCGAGCCGTGGCGCGATCGCCCGCCTTGTCCGCATCGAAATTGAGGATGATCCGCTTCGATTCCGTATAGCGACTCAGCAATTTCACCTGATGGGAACTCAGGGCCGTCCCCAGCGCCGCCACCGCTTGAGTGATCCCCGCCCCGTGGAGGGCAATTACATCAAAATATCCCTCCACAACAATTGCGCCGTCCCCCTTCGAGATGGCCGCCTTTGCCTTATCGAGACCAAAGAGGGTTTTGCCCTTATCAAAGAGGGGGGTTTCCGGCGAGTTGAGATATTTAGGATCTTCGCCGCTGAGGGTGCGCCCGCCGAAGCCAATCACCCGCCCCTGGGCATCGTGGATCGGGATCATCAGGCGATCGCGGAACCGGTCATAGTGGCCGCCGCCGCCCTTGCGCTCAATCACCAACCCCGCCTGCTCCACCAGGGCGATCGCATAGCGTTTTTGCTCGACCAGGTAGCCCTTGAGGGTTTCCCAGCCCCCCGGCGCATAGCCTAGTTGAAATTGCGCGATCGTCTCCTCCGACAGGCCCCGCGCACCCTTGAGATAGTCCAGTGCCCGCGCTCCACCGGGCGATCGCAGGGCATGTTCATAGAATTTCGCCGCGATCGCCAGAATTTCGTAAAGCTGATCCCGCTCCGTCAGTTGCCGCTGAAACTCCTGACGCTGCTCCGGCTCTAGGGTTTGGACCGGCACATCGTAGCGGCGCGCCAAATCCAGCACCACCTCCGAAAAGGAGCGTTTATTCAACTCCATCAGGAATTTGAAGGCATTGCCCCCCGCCCCGCAGGCAAAACAGTAATAAAACTGCTTCGTGGGGCTAACGCTAAAACTAGGGGATTTGTCGTCATGGAATGGGCACAGCCCCGTCAAATCCCGGCCCTGCTTTTTCAGGACCACATGCTCCGAAACGACATCGATAATATCGACCCGCGATCGGACCTCTTCAACGGTGTCGGGATGGATGCGGGGAACGCTCATTCAAGGCAGAAAGTAAAGGCAGAAAACAGGGTCAAAACACTCGGAATTGACTGGTTTTAGAAAAGAATAATCGCCACATCAGTAATTAACAGTAGGGTGCGTTCGGTATTGTCCAGCCCGACGCGATCGCGCATTTTCTCCGAACGCACCAGCCCCGTTTAAATTAATGCTAAAAAGGCACAGTTCCCCATAGGTCCTACCCCCCGGAAGGTGTTTTGGCGAAGCGTTGCGGCAGTGCTTGATTCTAGATTACGCGATCGCCCCTGGGGTGTCCTGTAGCCCAGGGATCCCTTGGGGGGCAGCGTTCCATTATTCCGCCAAATCGGACGAATTTGAGCCATTCCCTGGGAGATTTTCGGGGAGATGGCCTTGGGCATCGCCGGGGGTGGCCTCCGGGGCGGGCATGGCCTCAATGGGGGGCAATTCCACCAAATTCTGGAGCGCCAAAAACGCTTCCCGGGCCGATGCCTGTTCCGCCGCCTTGCGCGATCGCCCGCGCCCCGTCCCCAAACACCGCTCCTGGAACCACACCTGGGCCATGAACCGCTCGCGATCGCCGTGGCGCTTACGGATTTCCTCGACCCGATATTCCGGCAGGGCCTTGTAGTGGGCCTGGGTCCATTCCTGGAGCGCCGCCTTATAGTTTTGCCGCGCCGGATCCGCCCGCACCTGCTCCGCCGCCGGTCGAAAATGCTCATCGAGCCAGGGCCGCACCAGTTGCAGATTGTGCCGCGACAGGTATAGGGCACCCACCACCGCCTCCAGGGCATCGGCCAAACGGGACTGGCGACCATCGCGATCGCCCGCCGCACTGCCCGCCATCAGCAAATAGCGCTCTAGGTTGTAGGTATCCGCAATGCCCGCCAACACGCGATCGCTCACCAGCACCGATCGCACCGCCGCCATCTCCCCCACCGGCACCTCCGGGTACACCTCCCACAGCAGCTCCGCCGCCGCGATCCGCACCACCGCATCCCCCACGAACTCAAGCTGTTCGTAGTTCGCCTCCGCCGACGCCGTGGGATGGGTCAGGGCCAAATTCAGCAGCCGCCAATCCACATCGGACGCATCAGCGAGCCCCATCTTATCCAGGAGCCGCTCCAAATCCCGCTGGCGGCGCGGGTAACCCACCACAGAAGAACCAGACATGCCCTACCTAATACCGAACAATGGCCATGGGTGCATTCACCGAGACACGAATCTTTAAACCCCAAGGGTCACGGCCCCGCCCTGGGATGATGCCATTCTCCCCGAGGGGTCAAAATCCGGCAATCTCTAGGCAGATTGTTCCCAGTCCAGATCCTTCCAATACTCGAAGACCGGGGAGTCGCAATCCACCGGAGCCGTCAGCACCCCAGCATCCTGAGGGCCGCGCGATCGCGGAGCCGTCACCCACAGGGTCGAGCCCGACCGGCCCCGGTAACTGTCCACGGTTTCCCCCAGGCCGGGGGCCGCGATGGTCCCGAAGGTGTCCTTCTGCTGCCGCACCCGCGCCATGGTCGTCGGCAGGACCGCCGCAAGCTGGGCCAGGGGTTCATCGGGCAAATGCCGGGTCACCTCGATCCCAAACCAGCCCTCAAGGGATTGCAGCAGGCGATCGGCCCGCACCGCAGGCTCCTCATGGCGCGTCACGTAGCGCTGCCACCGCAGCCAATCCATCCGGCGGCGGAAGGCCAAAATGCGCTCCCGGCGGCCCTTGATGGGGATCAGGCAAGGCTGACCGATCGCCACGATCTGGCAATAGCTCGGTTCAACGGGGCTATAGACCACCGCGCCCGGTCCAGCGAATTCCGCGTGGAAGGCGTCGCTCACGATCAAGCCGCAGGGCCGATCGGGCGGTATTGCCAGAAGAAATGCTGATCCTGCCATGGCCAACGATGCTCCCAATCCCCAAATGAATTCCCCCTGATGCGTCCCCGCGATCGCCCCCGGTGGCCGCTGGCGGTCCCTCAACCGCCGGAGATCACGAAGGAATATCAACCTAGGCCCCCGCGCTAACCCCGCCACCCCCAGGGTGGAGGCCAGGGCCGGGGGAAATGGAAAGGCAGGACATAAGCCGGGTTCTGTTGCCCCCCGCGATCGCGCCGAAGCCTCAACCGGCGGGGGGTGGCAGTTATCTATCTAGGGCGATCGTTGCCGATCGCCTCAAGCGGTACACCATAGCGGAGCGGGTAAAAGACCAACCCTTGCCCCTCGACCTTGCTCCCAACCGGGGTTTACCGAGCCGACACCTCTCGATGTCGCTGGTGCGCTCTTACCGCACCTTTGCACCCTTACCAAATCGCGATCGCATGGGGGCGATCGCCCTTGGCGGTATCTTTCTGTGGCACTATCCTCACGATTGCTCGCACTGGGCATTACCCAGCAAGTTTGGTCCTTCGGGAGCCCGGACTTTCCTCAGGCCATGCCGCCGCTGGGGCGACAGTCCCGCAACTGCCTCGCCTACCTTTCCATCTCCTTCAGTTTAAAGCTGACCTCCGCAATTCGTAGCGTCCTTGACCAAAGCTTTAAATCCCATCCCCCTGCCTCGCCCCCCCCTAGGGCGCTGCGATCTAGGACACATCCCCCCCCCACTTCCATCACCGCCCCCCCAAATCCCCTTGGTTACAATGCAGGTCGCCCCCGCGATCGCCCCCACCCTGCCCCCACCCGTTCATCCTGTTTTCGCACCCCCTTTCCTCGCCTTGACCATGCTGTTCAACGCCACCGAAATCCTCATTGATAACTTCGTAGATCGTCTCCAGTCAGGCTACCGGCGCACCTACGGCGGCTGGAAAACGGAATATGAAGACATCATCGGCTGGGCCGGCAGCATGGCCCTCGAAAACATCGCCAACAGCGACGCCCTCTACCACAACGTCGAACACACCATCCTAGTCACCCTAGTGGGCCAAGAAATCATGCGCGGCAAACACATCCGCGAAGGGGGCGTCTCCCCCGAAGATTGGCTCCACTTCATCATTTCCCTCGTCTGCCACGACATCGGCTACGTCAAGGGAGTCTGCCGCCAGGACAGCGACGGCTACTACGCCACCGGCCAGGACAACAAAATGGTGGAACTCAATCCCGGTGCCTCCGACGCCAGCTTGACCCCCTTCCATGTCGATCGCGCCAAACTTTTCGTAGAAGAACGCTTCGGCGGCCACAAATTAATTGACGCGGAAATCGTCAAGCGCAATATCGAACTAACCCGTTTCCCTGTCCCCAAGGAAGAGGACCACCAGGACACGGAAAACTATCCCGGCATGGTGCGCGCTTCGGATCTAATTGGACAGCTTTCTGATCCACGATATTTAAACAAAATTAGCGCCCTCTTTTATGAGTTTGAAGAGACGGGCACTAATCAATATTTGGGCTACAAACATCCGGGGGATCTACGGCGCAATTACCCGCGTTTTTATTGGAACGGCGTCTTTCCCTACGTCAAAGATGCCTTGGAATACCTAAAACTCACCCAGCAGGGAAAACAGATTATTGCCAATCTCTATTCCAATGTCTTTGTGGTAGAACATGAGCCGGAGGTGGAATCAAAAATCTAAGAGGATGTCTGAAAAACAGGAAAGCCAGCGCGGCACAATGACCAAGCTGAGCTGCCGCAGATACCTTCAAGCTCTAACAGACAACTTCTCGACGGTCGGCTCCAACGACTTGTTAGGTAGCTGGCAGAGTACCTATCAAACTTAGCTATTTGCTTGTAGCCAACCCTTAACAATTGACTTCCCTACCTTAAGGTATTTATTCTCCATCAAAAATTCATCAATAGCAGTTTCACCACCCTCTTTGAGGGCAGCAATGGCTCGTTGTTTTAAGGTAGGTGGAATGGCTGAATTAACATAATTCATTTGCTGTTCCTCAGTCGCTTGAGGATTAGTCGCTTCTAACTGCTTGAGAAGGCTTTGAATTTCTTGGGCAGCTTCAATAAGAGATTGTTTCAATTTTGGAGCATAAATATGCTGAATATTTTGTTGTTTTCCACCAGACTGAACTGTATCTGCAAAATTGCCAAAATTAGAACCACGCATATCATATTTAGGTGTTTCCATCATCAATTTCTCAATCTCGGTTTTCTGTTGAAGCAAACTAAAAAGCTTATTGATATGTTCTAATTGATACCGGTTTTCTTCACTGTATCGCACAATTTGAGCGTCTTTATAAGCAAGCTTGGTGGTTTTATCAATAAGTTCTGATTGATATTTGGATTCTAAAATTTCACTTGCAAATCTATACCCTTGCATAAAGGCAGCATGAATTGCGGTTTTGTTAGACGCAGGAGAAACCCCAAGCTTTACTACTACTACTCCATCTCTCTTGTTTTCAATACTTTGTACAACTACTTCAGCTCCTTCTTGTTCATGTTTAACTGTTTCAAGTGCATAAGTAAAAGCTTGCCAATCAACACCATTTCGAAAAATCAAATCAACAGTATTTGAAAGCACTTGAAATAATTTGGTAAACTCCTCTGGCTTAAAGCTACCGCTACTGGGGCGACGGTCTTGCTTGTGACGTTCCATGTAAACATATTCGCATTGGATGTCATCTAACTGTGTCGCACTATTAATATTCCAGTCTTTAATGCAAGCATCAGTTAAAACAGCACCTCTCAAATTGGCATCCGAAAGATCAACATTTACTAAGGACGCTGAATACAAATTGGCATTTTGAAGATTAGCACCAACCATACTGAGATTATCGAATATTTTATAAGCTCCTTGTCCACTAACCAGAAGATCCAAGATAACTTCATTTTGTAAAATAGTTTTTTCTAATCTTGAGGTGTTTAATTTTTTAGCTCCATACCAGATTGTATTCAAAACATTAGCATTCCTGAAGTCTACGTTGGGTAAATATGCATTTTGAAAACTAGCTGCTTCAAGACATGCCCCCCGAAAGCTAGTTGAACCAAAGTAAGTTGGCAATCTTATCGAAATATCTCTAAGCCACTTAAATCTTGAGTCTCCATTTAATGCTCTGTTTAGAATGTATGTACTTGGGAGAGAAGTACAAGCAGAGAAAGGAACCGTAATAATCAACGAAGTCTGTTCATTGATTTGGCTGGCGTCTAAAGCTATTGAAATGGCAATACCTGAGACAAGCATTATTCCAAAAGAAGCTATTCCTAAAATTACAGGTGCCACAACTATTCCAGCGATACCTGCCAGAAAAAGTGTTAAGGCAAATGCTAAACCAATAAAAAGAACGGCTGATGTGAAGGTCAGCCAGAACAACCCTAAAACTTCACCAATTGCAAATTTTAATGAAATAACCAACAAAGTGATAGAAATCCCAAAAAATATTGTTAGAATTGAGAACGCTCGCCTACGAGAAGCAGATGATTGCCACTTGGTATTTTCTGCTACTCCAAGACCTTCTCTTATTAAGTAAAAAGAAACTACTTCAAGAAATAAAAACAGGAAAAGAATAAATGGAAAATACTTTTTGATTATCTCTGTCGAAGCAACTTTCTCTATGAAAACACCGCCTGCACCGCCAGCAATTCCAATCAAAAGAATAAACGTAAATATTAAGGCGTTAAGTAAAAACTGCTTGTGTTTTGGAAGTCCTGCATCCACCTGATCAAAATTTACTTGCTTACATACTGCATCAGTAAAGTTTGTTCCTCTCAAATGGCATTTTGTAAAGTCTGCCCCTGTAAAATCTGCACCTGATAAATTGATTTCACTGAGATTCTCTCCAGACAAATCAACATTATGAAAAGTCCTTATATTCTTGTCATATGCTTTCACCAAATCACAAGCTCTCATTCTTCGTTTTAGCATCGGTTCTTTCACTTATTCAGCCTTTTAATTTGCTATAGAATTTATCAAGAATCAGCCCCGTTGTTTTAGGCGTGGCAGCTACTAATGTAGTTTAACTTTTGTCCACCAATTGACATCGTATCTTTAACTTTATTTTTAGATCTTAAGTACGCATCTTGAAAAATGCTTGGATTGCCTACAATCGTTAATATTGGTGTGGTGTTTAAACCCGTGACCTTCTCCTCTCCAATGCTTACTACTCAGGGAGTCGCTACGAATGTACTATACCTATAACTTAAGCCACCCAATTATGTATTAGACCGCATCCGCAGGATAACTCCCTCCCTAGAAATGCTGGCAAGCAACTGCGGCCTAACTCCGGCAAATTGGGTGTGTTATCTCACCATTATCAGGATAACGCATCCGATCATAAGGCTTTTACCGCCACTATGGTTATGAAAGCAGCACAATCACTCAGGATTCTTGGCTGCGATCCCTAAACTGCCCAATTTTAGCATTTCAGTCGCAAGACAGAGATATGTTGTTTCTTCTGCAGTAGCATATCCGAGACCAGAAGTGTTGAATTGCCAGCTTCACCTATAGCGGCTGAACCTCATCTTCCGAAGTCCTAGTGCCAGATCGTCCTACCACCGGACGATCGCGGAAATCCGCACTACCATGACAGGTGAAGCCAGCGTTTGGGAGTGCAAGCCATGACCGACACCAACCAACCCAACGAATCGAGCAACCCCAATCCCACCGGCCCCGCCGTCAGCGCCGAAACCAAAGCCCTCGTCGAGCAGCGGATGCCCCACGAAACGGACGAAGTGCGCTACCACATGATGGCCCTGATCGAGGCGATCAAAAAGCAGGCGGAAACCCAAATCGAGTCCACGGGCAATGTGGCCCGCGATGCCTACGTCGAAGCGATCCGCCAAGCCCAGGCCACCCTGGAGAAGACCGGCGGATTTTTCAATGACCAAAGCTTAGCCCTCGGCAAAACCGTCGCGGAGGTGGAAGATCAGGCCACCGATCGCTGGGAGACCCTGCTGACGGATGTGCAAAAGGTGGGCAATCGCTTCGAGCGGGTGATTAATGCGGCCTGGACCGCCCTGACGGAACCGGATGAACCCCCGGCGGCGAAGGATGCGACGGTGGATGTGGCTTCGACGCCCGCGCCGGATCCGGATGGGCCGTCGGCGGAATCCTAGGCCGGGGCACGATGCTCGATCTGGCCCGCAATGCCTCCCGGGAGGCGGAAATTCTGGAAGTGCTGCTGAGCAATGGCTGGGACTATATGCGCCAGTTGCTCAGTGGCAGTAGCCCGGAGGAGCCGGAGTTGCCGCCCCCGGCGGTGCTGCGCAATATTCTGACGGATCTGGGGCCGGTCTATATCAAGCTGGGGCAGTTGCTCAGTACGCGGCCGGATCTGCTGCCGGAGGCGTATTTAGATGCCCTCAGTTCTCTCCAGGCGGCGGTGCCTGCGGTGCCTGCGGGGGAGATTGAGGCGCTGGTGCGGCGGGAGTTGCCGATCGCGCCGGAGCAGGCGTTTGCGTCCATTGACTACGAGGCGATCGCGGCGGGATCCATCGGCCAAACCCACCGGGCGACATTGATTGATGGGCGATCGGTCGCCGTAAAAGTGCAGCGGCCAGGGATTGGCACCGCCGTGGCCCGCGACATTGCCCTGATCGAAAACATTGCCCAATTGGTGGCGACGACCCAATTTGGCCGCCGGTTCGATACGGTGGCCCTAGCGGCGGAATTTGCCCGCGCCCTGGAGGCGGAGCTAGATTTCACCCGCGAGGCGCACCACACGGAGAAGCTGCGCCACAACCTCAACCGCGCCCGTTGGTTCAAGGGCGATCGCCTCGCAATTCCGGCAATCCATTGGCCCCTGACCACGGACAAAATCCTGGTGATGGATTGGCTCGATGGGGGTGCCATCCTCGATCGCGCGGATCTGCGGGGGAGCGATCGCGGGCGCGAAGCCGTCACCCTGCTGGTGCGGGCCTTCATGCAGCAGTATTTAATTGACGGGTTTTTCCATGCGGATCCCCACCCCGGCAACCTGTTTTACCTGGCCGATGGGCGCGTCGGCATCCTCGACTGCGGCATGGTGGGCACCCTCGACCCGCGCACCCGTGGCGTCCTGACCGAACTACTCTTGGCGATTTTGAGCGGCGACCCGAAACGCTGCGCCAAAATTTCCCTGGAATTGACGGAACCGGTCGGCCCCGTGGACCTGATGCGCCTAGAGAAGGACTACGGGCGGCTGCTGCGGCGCTACTACAACCTCACCCTCTCGGAGGTGAACACCAGCGAAGCCTTCCAACAGATTCTGCAGGCGGGGGTTCGCAATAACCTGCGCTGGCCGGGGAGCATTGGCCTCTTCGCCAAATCCCTGACCAACCTGGAGGGGACGGCGCGGCAACTGCATCCGGAGCTGGATCTAGAGCAGGAATTGCAGCCCCTGATGGGGGACTTATTTCGGTTGCAGATCCTGGGGGATGCACCCCTGGAGTCGATGCTACAAACGGCCCTGGAATTTAAAAATCTGTCCCTCACATCGCCGCGCCAGTTGGGCTTTTTGCTCGATCGCCTCAGTTCCGAAACCCTGCGCCTGACGATTACGATTCCGGAGGTGGAAAAACTCCGGCGCAATATCAGCGAGTCGGCGAACCGGCGCACGTTTGGGACGGTGCTGAGTGCGTTGATTATTGGCACGGCGATTCTGGGGTCGGGTCAACAGACAGCCCAGGTGCAGCTATTTAGTAATGTGCTGTTCGGGGCGGCGGCGGTGCTGGGCCTGTGGCTGCTGGTGAGTATGTTGCGATCGGGCCAGTGGCGCTAGGGCATGTCGCCAAAACCAATCAACCACCGTAGGGGCGGGGTTTCCCCGCCCAGCCCCCACCAGTGACCCCGCCCAGCCCCCGCGATCGCCCCCAGTCCCAAGGCGGCAGCATTGAGGCAGACCCCAAAGAGCCCTTGTATCGAGCATGTTACACGGGGCGATCGCGCCGCACCGGGGTGAAATAATGGAACCCGTGTGCCCCGTGGCCCCGTTGTTTTCCCCTTATTCTTCCCACCGTTCCCCATGAAACCCCGCCCCTTTTTCCTGGCCCTCGGCGCGATCGCGGCTGTCCTGCTGTCGGGGGCGATCGCGGTGGCGGTGACCGTTGCGACCCACAATCCCTTGATGGTGCTGGCGGGGTTGCCCGATCTCGCTCCGTCGGCGGCGGCCCTGGTGCCGAAGGATGCGCCGGTGATGGTGTCGTTGCTGGTGAATCCCGATCGCATCGAAGCGTTGCGGCAGGTGTTGACGCCACCGAAGTTGCAGCGGCAGGCGCGGCAGGAGTGGCAGCGGTGGCGCGATGGGCTGCTGGTGCGCGCGGGGCTCGACTATGGCCGGGATGTGCGCCCCTGGCTGGGTCAGGAGGTGACCTGGGCACTGACGAGTTTGGATCTAGACCGCGATCAGGGTAACGGCCAACAGCCCGGTTATTTACTGGTGGCGGAAACGGAGGATGCGGATCGGGCGCGGGAATTTTTGGAACTGTTCTGGCAGCGGCAGGCCCTCAATGGGGTTGAGCTGAAGTTCGAGCGCTATAAGGGGGTGCCGATCGCGTCGGCGGAGGCCCTAGAGGGTTTGCCCCAGTTGGGATTGCCCTGGGGGCGATCGCGGCAACGGCGGGAGGCGGCGGCGGCGGTGACCCGGCTGGCGACGGCGCTAGTGGGCGATCGCTTCGTGCTGCTGGCCAGCGATCCGGCGGTCCTGCGGGACTCGATCAATAACGTGCAGGCACCGGGCCTGAGTTTGGCGGCGGATGAGGGGTATCAGGGGGCGATCGCGCAGTTGACCGGCGATCGCGTGGGGCTGGCGGTGGTGCGGCCCCAGGAAACGGGCCAGTGGCTCCTCGGCTCCCCCAAGGCGGGCACCGGCACCGATGCAAAACCCCAACCCTGGCAACCCTTTGACCGGGCGATCGCCACCTTAGGCATTGACCGGGCCGGATTGACGGCGGATCTGGTGCTAGAAGGCTCCCCCGAGGCGCTCCCGGCGATCGCCCCCGCCCAGAACGGCACCACCCCCGACCTGCTGGCGGCGTTGCCCCCCAATGCCCTCGTGGCCGCCGCCGCGCCGAATTTGACCGAACTCTGGCAGCGGTTAGAGTCTTCCCTGGCCAACACCCGCGCTGGCGAAACCCTCGATCGCGCGATCGCCCTGATCCAAGACCGGGTGGGCCTCACCTGGTCCGAGCAAATCCTGCCCTGGAACGACGGCCCCTTCGCCCTGGCCCTGCTGCCAGCGGAACCGGGGGATCGCCCTGACGAGCGCGCCCTCGGCGAATTTCCCGGCGATTGGATCTTCGTGACCCGCCACCGCCCCGAAACCACGGCGGCCCTCGAGGCCCTGGATGATTTCGCCCGCGATCGCGGCACCAGCATCAGCCCCCTACCCCTGGGGAACCACACGGTCACCGTTTGGTCACAATTGATCCTGCCGCCGCGCCCGAGCCTCTTCCGCGTGCGCGAAGAACCCCGCATCGTCACCCGCATTGACGGCGTGCGCGCCACCGTGGGCGATCTGGACCTGTTCGCCTCCTCGATTCCCGCCATGGCCCAGGCGATCGCGATCGCCGAGCAGACCGCCGATCCATCAAATTCCAGCGGCCCCAGCCTCGCCACCTACGGCCCCGTCGCCCGCCTGACGGACCATGTATTAGCAAACCCCAACGACGGCCTGATTTATCTGGACTGGCCCCGCAGCCGTGGCCCCCTCGAACGGGTCATCCCCGCCCTGAAATTCCTCGAAACCGTCGCCAGCCCCCTGACCGATCGCCTCGACGCGATCGCCTTCAGCAGCCAGGGGGGCCAAGTGGGCAGCCGCCGCGTCACCGTTGGATTTCGCCTCAGTCGCCTCTAGGGTTTTAGCTAGGCATTGGGCACCGTCAGGGGCAACCACACCTCAAAGGCCGTCCCCGCGATCGCCCGTCCCTGGGCATTAATGCGCGGCGATCGCAGCACCAGCCGCCCCCCGTGGGCCTGGGTCACAATCTCGTGGGTAATCGCCAGCCCCAGCCCCGTCCCCTTGCCGATCTCCTTCGTCGTAAAAAACGTCTCAAAAATCTGTTCCTGGATCGCCTCCGGAATCCCCGGCCCATTGTCCGCCAACTCCACCACCACCCAGTTCGGCGCGAGGCCCCCATCCCCCTCGATGGGCGGTCCAATCATCGCCAGCGGTTCCGTCCCCGGCGCAAGATCAACCGCCACCCGCCGCCCCGTAATCTCAATGCACGGTTTCCAGCCATCCGCCGCCACCGCGATCGCCACCCCCCGACGCTCCTTTTGGATTTGCCACTCATCGAGGAGCGCATCGATCGCATTCGCCAGCAAATTCACAAACACCTGTCCCATCTGCCCCGCATAGGCCGGCACCGACGGAAACTCCGGCTCAAAATTCACCACCACCTCAATGCCCTCCCGCAGGCGGCTCCCCAGCACAATCAACGTGCTATCGAGGCAATCGCGCAGATCCGTCTCCTGGCGCGCCGACGCCCCCACGTGGGAAAAATGCTGCAACCCCGCCACAATCCGCTTGAGCTGCTCCGCCCCCACCCGCATACTTTCGACCAGCTTCGGCAAATCCCCCCGCAGGAAATCAATATCCATCGTCGCCCGCAGGGCCTTCACCGACGGCGACGGCGGCGTCATCTCCGCCTCATAGGCCGCCGTCAACTCCAGCAAATCATTGGCATATTCCGTCAGGTAGGCAATATTACCCGCGATGAAATTGACCGGATTCTTGATCTCATGGGCAATGCCCGCAATGCTCTGGCCCAAAATCGCCATCTTCTCGTTCTGGACAATCTGGGTGCGCCGCTGCTCCCGGATGCGCCCCACCGCCAACTGGTGAATCCGCGCCTGGGCCACCAGCAATTGATGCACATCCACAATGCGGTAGTCCTGCTCCCCCAGATGCACCACCGCCGGTTCATAGAGCAAATCCCGCGATCGCCCCAGGGTCAGGGTAGCCGCCTCCACGATCGACGCATCTCCGGGCAGCACCAGCGGCTCCGTCTGGGCGTATTTGTAGACCACCCGCAGGGGCCGCCGCAGGAATAGCTCCTGGCCGTACATGCGGCTGAGATGTTTCAGGAATCGCCGCCGGGACAGCACCCCCGCAAAGCGATCGTCCTCCATCAAAATCACCCCCGGCAGGAGCGGATCCTCCTCCAGGGCATCCGCCAGCACCCGACCGGGCACATCCAGGTTCAACGAAAAGGAAAACAGGCTCAGATCCCGCAGGGTGGAATCCAGTTCAAGGACCAGGGGCATTGCTCCACCTTCGGGGGAAGAGGCGCTATGGGGTTTAGATTGGGCCAGCATGGTTCAAATCAGTGACGGGTTAGGTTACGGCAGGGCAGGGCACGGGGGAGGTCATGGGGGGCGCAATGCCGACCGATTCACGATCAAAAGGCCCTAGACAGCAACCGAAAAGGGGACATCTGAACCGCCCTGGGGGCGCGATCGCCGCCGAGGCATGGCCGAAGGGGACTGCCCAGGATCCATGGAAAGCGCGGCGGCCCAGAGGTCCCCGCAGCCATCCTCCATGGGGAAACCGCTGGACTGGGGGGTTGAGGTCAAGGTGAGAAGGGCGCGGCCGCTGGACTGGGGGGCGATCGCCCAAACCGGGCGGCTGCATCTTAAGGAAAACTTAACAGCAATTGCCAAAAAAATGGATTGCTCCGGAAAGATTTGGGGGGCGCACTCCCCTGGGGGCAGTGCCATTTGCATAGGGGTAATGGGGGGTAATTGGGGGGCGGTTTGTGGGGAGATGGGCGGATAGTTTGGGGCGATTCTGGGCCGTGGATTTCGTCAGAAATTGCGAGGTTTTTCGAGAAAACTTCACGAAGACTTGACGCAAGGGGCCGCCGCGATCGCGCGGGCCTGGGTGGACCCTGTGGGCGCAATGGTAGCACTGGGCATGGGACGGTTCCGCCGGGGAGTGGTTTTAGATCCTAAGGGTTCCCCGTTTTACCGAGGCTATTTCTAACTCGGGGGGCGGGAACTAGGATCTGGAAATCCCTGGGGGATGGATAGACATTGCACCACTGCTTGATTCATCATAGCGAGTCTAGGAATCAGGACCAAAAAGAGTTTAATAAGCTATTCTTAGCTGTTGCTTAACCTTCTGGGGTGTGGGCGGTTGTTGGGGGGCGCGGCGGGGCGATCGCGCGATCGCGCGCTACACTCCGAACCAACGATGACCCCCACTGCGGGTCTAGGTTTTCTGCGTTGGTGGAGGGGGAGTTGATGGGGCAGGCGGCGGGGACACGGGGGGCGGCGGGGGGCTGTGCCTATTTTTTGGTGGCCCATGGCAGTCCGGATCCACGGCCGGGGGGGGCGATCGCGCGGCTGGCGACGGTGCTCGGGGGCAGTTTGGCGACGGTGCGGACGGCTTGTGAGGGGGGGGAGTTGGTGGGCCACGGGGCGCTGGAATGTGTGTCGGTGCCGCTGGCGGAGCAGTTGGGGGAGTTTGGGCGGCGGGCGGCGGCGGCGGGGCGATCGCGGGTGAAGGTGGTGCCGCTGTTTTTGCAGGCGGGGGTCCATGCGCGGCAGGATGTGCCGGCGGCGGTGGCGGCGGCGCGATCGCCGGTGGAGTTGGAGGTGCTCGATCCGGTGGGGCTGCATCCGGCCTTTGGCGGGGCGATCGCCCGGTGGGTGGCGGCGATTCGGGCCACGGAGGGGGATGTAGAAAAATCCCAGCCGCTGATGGTGCTGGCCCACGGCAGTCGGCGGGCGGGGGGCAATGGGCCGGTGGAGGCGATCGCGGCGCAGGTGGGGGCGATCGCGGCCTATTGGACGGTGGAGCCGGGATGGCGGGGGCGGGCGATGGCCTTGGCCCAGGGGGCGGCTGGGGGGCGCTGCGATCGCGCGATCGTGTTGCCCTATTTCCTGTTCGCCGGGAGTTTGACGGATGCGATCGCCGAGGCCCTGGCGGACTGGAACCGTGCGGGACGGGGGCCGCAGCTACGGTTGGGCAGCGCGATCGCGGCCACCGAAGACGGCATTGAAGCCCTCGCCCAGGTGATCCGTGAGATGGTGCAACCGCCCCCGGAAACGGCCCCGAATCCTAAAATCTAGACCTGCGCTTTCCAGACCTTGACGGCGCGATCGCCACTGCCGCTCGCCACCGTTGTACCGTCCGGCGCGATCGCCACCGCATTCACCCACCAGCCGTGGCCCGTCAGGGTGCCGAGGGCCTTGCCCGTCTCCAGGTTCCAGAGCTTGACGGTGTGGTCCTCACTGCCCGTCGCCAACAGCAGGGCGCTAGCACTGGTGGCCACCGAAAACACCGAATCCCCATGGTCCCCCAACGTGCGGGCGGGCCGCTCCTCCGGTAGGCCATCGGTGGTGCGCAGGGGCCAGAGTTTGACGGTTTTATCCTCGCCACCGCTGATCAGCCACCGGCCATCGGCGCTAAATTCCAGGGCATTTACACGGCCCACATGCTGGGTCAGGGTCATGGCCAGGGCGCGTTCCGCCACGGACCACAGGCGAATGGTGGCATCGGCGCTCCCGCAGGCCAGCCAGCGGCCACAGGCACTGAAGGCGAGGGAGCAAATTTGCCGCTTCTGGGGCAGTTCCATCCCCTGCAAGAGTTCCCCCTTCCCCAAGGCCCAAAAGTTCAGCCGCCCATCGTCGCCGCCGCTGACGAGGATTTCGCCGTCCGGGTGGATCGCCAGGGCGCTGACCCAATCGATGTGATTTTTCAGCTCACTGCGGGGGCTGCCGTCCGCCAGGTTCCAGAGGCGCACGGTGCGATCGCTGCTGCCACTCGCCAAAATCCGTCCATTGGGGTCGATCGCCAGGGCATTGACCCGGCTACCGTGGCCCGTGAGGGTTTGACGCTCTTGGCCCGCCACCCAGTCCCACCGCTTGATGGTGCGATCGCCACTGGCGCTGAACAGGGACGTGCCATCGGGGGCAAACACAACCGACAGGACGCGATCGCCGTGGCCCGTGAGGGTATGGGCGCAGGGCCACACCAGCCGCTCCAGCAGGCGATCGGGCGGCGGCATCGTCTCCGCGCGTTTCAACCCCCGGCGATCGCCCAAATCCTGCAACACCTCCTGGGCCGACTGGTAGCGATCGCCCACCCGATCCTGCAACATGCGCTTGAGCACCGTCGCCAACTGCGGCCCCATCGCCGCCCCCTGGGGACCGAGGATTTTCGCCCAGGGCCAGCCCCCCGACAGGGGATCGTAGAGGTCATCCGGCGACTGGCCCGTGATCGCATAAAGGCAGGTGGCCCCGAGGCTGTAGAGGTCGCTGGCGGGGTAGGCTTGGCCGCTGCGCAGTTGTTCCAGGGGCGCGTAGCCCTCCGTGCCCACCTTCGTGCCCCCTCGGGTTTTGCTCTGGCCCGTCAGTTGCTTAGCGACGCCAAAATCAATCAAAAACGGTTTGCCGCCATCCTTCGGCAGCAGAATATTGTCCGGCTTGATATCCCGGTGGATCACCTGGCGATCGTGGACAAACCGCAATACCGGCAGCAGCGCCAGCAGGAGCGATCGCGCCTGGGCCTCATCAAACAGTCCCCCTTTTGCTAAAGCCTGGGTGAGGGTTTGCCCTTCAATAAACTGCTGCACCAGGTAAAGGCGATCGCCCTCGGCGAAGTAGGCAAAGAGGGTAGGAATTTGGGGATGTTCCCCCAGCTCGTGGAGCCGCCGCGCCTCCTCCTCGAACAGTTGCACATACTTGCGGAGGCCGTCGGGGGTCTGGAAGCGATCGCGATCCACCTGGGGCGACAGTTGCTTAATGACGCAATATTGCTGGAGGCGATCGTCATCAATGGCCAGGTAATTGCGCCCGAAGCCCCCCTGGCCGATGGGGTGGAGTGGTCGATAGCGATCGCGCAGCCGCCCGATGATCGGCTGACCGCAGTGGTGACAAAACCTGCTCCCGTCCGGGTTGAGGGGGCGTTGGCAGTGGGGATTGAGGCAGCAAACCATACCGAAGCCCGTCGGCAGGACACCTCTATGGTAGGCCACCCGATCCCCCTCCTTCCCCCCGCGTCAGAGGTTTATGCAGGCCAGCCTCAGTTCCAATCACAGAACTGCCCACAAAGAACCGTGGCCATTCAGGCTGGTCAACCACCTAGACATCCCTCTTAACACCATGCCCGCGACGATTCAGGAAGTCTTGATCTTTTGTGCGGCAGAATTTGTGCGACAATCAACACATATAAATATCACTCATTGCCACTCAATGCAATCTCCAATGTCTGCCACTCAGCGCATCAAACAAGAACCCACCAATGACCTCCACTTTTTGAATCTAGGCGATCAGCTCCAAGCAGATCGAAAATATGCTGAAGCCATCAGGGCTTATTCTAAAGCCATTGCAATTAACCCCATAAATCCAGATATCCATGAAAAGATTGGAGATTGTTACAACAATCTATCGTCAAAAAAACGCGCCATCTCTTTTTACATTAGATCTTTAGTGTATCGTCGGATTAATGACAGAGTCTACAACAAGATCGCAGATATTTTAGCTCAAATGAATCGTCATGAGGAGGCAGGATATTGTCGCATTGCTCATGGTCTCCATCATCTGGTTTATGAATTTTGCCCCGAGTATAAAGACACGGGTTTATTCATGTCAGATCTAGTTAAAAAGCAAAATCATTGCTCTAGAAAAACATCTCAAGATTGGAGACTTTATGATGCAACCCTTGCTCAAGATCATCTCTTAACCTATCCCGTTGGGCTAGACCAAGATCTTTCACAGGGTCCTAGAAGTATAACTCCCTCCTTGCAGCACCCCAATACTTGGGTTATCAGTTTAAGCCATGGCTATGTCTTTTCAGATCCGCAGGGAATTATTGTTGCAGACACACATCAAAATCTTTTACGTGATTTTTCCATTGGCGATTCTATTTTGATGTATCACTCTCCTCTCCGAGTCCCTCAATTTTTTGATGGGAAGGTGGCTTTTTTAGGTTCTCTGTGGGGAGAAACCTTCTACCACTGGATGGTAGATGTAATGGGTCGGCTTGCAATCTTGATGCAAGCTGGGTTTTCCATCAAGGACTTTGATTGTTTTGTTTTTGACTATCAGCAGCGACCTTACCAAAAAGAAATTCTAGAATGTCTCGATATCCCCGAAGACAAAATAATCTCATCAACGCCGCATATCTCACTTCAGGCCAAAGTGCTTATGGCTCCTACATGGCCAGGAGGCATTCGATCTGAAACCGTAAAGCTTCTCAAAAAATTACTCTTGCACAATTATCAGCACCCCAACTCAAGTGCGTCTTACAGAACACCTTTCAGAAAAATTTTTGTTAGTCGTGGAAAAGCACAATATCGTCGTCTCTTGAATGAAGATCAGATCTGGCCAAAGATTGAAGTTATGGGATTTGAGAAGATTTTCTTAGAGGATTTATCGCTGAGAGAGCAGGCTATGCTGTTTGCGGAATCTAAGTTCATTATTGCTCCCCACGGCGGCGGCTTGAGCAATCTCATGTTTTGCCATCCTGGAATTTCTGTGTTAGAAATTTTCTCTCCAGATTATGTAAATCCATGCTATTGGCATATGGCCAGTGTGGTGGGCTTGCAATACTTTTATCTTGTGGGCGAATCAAAGAGTGATGATTTTTGCGTAATGCAAGATATTGAGATTGACCAGGCTAAGTTTGAGAACATGCTCCAGCATTTTTTGTCTCCAAGATAGGAAGGTTCGATGCAAAGGACTTTCTGTTGTCTAGCCGGTGGCGTCGATTTGGCCCCGGCGCACGGTGAGGATTCGCGCCCCGTCGAGCCAGCGCCCGTCAAAGGCTCCGAGGTGGGTGGCGGTGACGAGGGTTTGGAAGCGTTCCGCGATCGCGCCGAGCAGCCGATCTTGGCGTTTGAGGTCCAATTCCGCCAGCACGTCATCGAGCAGCAGCAGGGGCGGCTCCCCCAACAGTTCCTCAAGGGTGGTTAATTCGGCGAGCTTGAGGGCCAGAACCAGGGTGCGCTGCTGGCCCTGGGAACCGAACTGGCGGGCGGGGACGCCGTTGACCCGCAGATCGATATCGTCCCGGTGGGGGCCGACGAGGCTGGTGCCCTGGTGCCGTTCGGCGGTGGCCTTTTCATGGATGGCACTCAAATAGGCTTGCTGGACGGCGATCGCGCGATCGCCCTCATTCCCCTCCAGCAGGTCCGGCGCGATCGCCCCATTGGGCACATAGGTGATGTCGAGGGTTTCCGTGCCGCCGCCGATGTCCCGATGCCACGCCGCCGCCCTGGGGGCCAACAGGGCCAAGGCCCGCGCCCGCCGCCGCACCACCCGCGCCGCCGCGATCGCCAGTTGGGCATCCCACAGGGCCAGCTCCGCCGCATGATCATCCATGGACTCCGGCTCCGTCACCCCCCGGCGATCGCCACGCACCTGTTGACGCAGCAGGGCATTGCGCTGGCGCAGCACCCGGTTATATTGCCCCAGGATGTGGCTATAGAGGGGCTCCAGTTGCAGCAGCAGGCCATCGAGCCACACCCGCCGCCGCTCCGGGCCACCGCGCACCAGTTCCAAATCCAGACAGGAAAACAGCACCGCATTGAGCGTCCCGAGCCCATCCGCCTGCCGCCGCAGCCCCTGGCCATTGAGGGCAACGGTCCGCCGTCCCCCCCGCCGCAGGATCAGCTCCAGATCCATGGACCCGGAACTTTGGCGTTCGATTTGCCCCTGCACCGTCGCGATCGCCGCCCCCTCTTGGATCAAATCCCCATCCCGGCTCGTGCGGTGGGATTGCAGCGTCGCCAGCAGTTCCACCGCCTCAAGCACATTGGATTTGCCCTGGGCATTGTCCCCCACCAAAATCGTCTTGGGCGCATCAAAGGCGATCGCGCGATCGCCATAATTCCGAAACTGGCGTAGGTGCAACCGGCGCAAATACATAGCAAGCCCAACAAGCCCCAAAACCGCGATCGGCCCCGCGATCAGGCCACCGGACACCATACCATCGCCCGCGCGATCGGCTAGGTCATCAACCGCGCGATCGGCCCCTAGCGCCGCCGCCACACCCAGCGCAGGAACAGCTTCTCCCCCTCAATCCACAGCAGCACCAGACCACTCATGCCCAAACACACCCCCAGCTCCAGCCCATCGAGGGGCGACGTGCCAAAAAAGTCCCGCAAAAACGGCACATACACCAGCGCCAACTGCAACAGGGTCGTCACCGTCACGGACCACAGCACATAGGGATTCGAGAACAGATCCATCTCCACAATCAGCTTCGTATTGGAGCGCACCGCCAACGCATGGCCCATCTGGGCAATACACAAACTCGTGAACACAACGGTTTTCCAGCTATCCGGGTGATCCGTCCCCTGGGCATAGCCATGGGCCCACCCCATCAGGGTGATCGTAAAGAACGCAAACACAATGCCAATGCGCACCATATACGACCCCAACCCCCGGGCAAAAATGCTCTCATTGGGCCGGTGGGGCGGGCGCGTCATCACATCCGGCGTCGCGGGCTCCATCGCCAGCGCCAACGCGGGCAGCCCATCCGTCACCAGGTTCATCCACAGGATCTGGAGCGGGCTCAGGGGCACCAAATCTCCCCCCCCCACCAACTCCTGGGGCAACAGCAGCGGCGCACTGGCAATGACGATCACCTCGCCAATATTCGAGCCGAGGATATATTTCACGAACCGGCGGATATTGTCGTAGACCACGCGCCCCTCTTCCGTGGCGGCGACGATCGAGGCGAAGTTGTCATCGAGCAGGACCATGTCGCTGGCCTCTTTGCTCACATCGGTGCCGGTGATGCCCATGGCGATGCCGATGTCCGCCTGCTTGAGGGCGGGGGCGTCGTTGACCCCATCGCCGGTCATGGCGACGACGCAGTTTTGCTGCTGGAGGGCTTTGACGATGCGGAGTTTGTGCTCGGGGGTGACGCGGGCGTAGACGGGCACGGAGACCACTTCGCTTTCTAGTTCGGCGGTGCCCATGGCCTCGAGTTCGCGGCCCGTGAGGATGCGATCGCCCGGTTCGGCAATGTGGAGGGTTTCGGCGATCGCGCGGGCGGTCAGGGGATGGTCGCCGGTGATCATGACCGGTCGAATGCCCGCCTGCCGACATAGGCGCACCGCTTCTTTCGCCTCGGGCCGCGTGGCATCGATCGCCCCCACCAGCCCCAGCCAGATCAAATGCCGCTCCGGCTCAAAGTCCGGTTGATCCGCCTCCGGTTCCTCATGGGGCAGCCGTCCGAGCGATCGATAGGCAAACCCCAACACCCGCAACCCCTGGGCCGCCAGCCGTTCATTGTCCGCCAGGATGCGATCGCGATCGGCCCCCGTCAGCGGCAGCACCTCATTGCCCATTTGCAGGCGATCGCACCCCTGCAACACCAGCTCCGGCGACCCCTTCGTAAACATCAAATAGGGCGGCGGCGGATCCAACTTCAGGGGCCACACCCGAAACAACTCCTCATGGAGCGGCCAGGCCGGCTGCACAAACGTACTCATGCGCTTGCGCTCGGACGAAAAGGGAATTTCCGCCACCCGTGGAAAATGGCGCGTCCACACCTCCTGGACAATATTCGCCTTTCCCGCCAGGGTCAGCAGCCCCCCCTCCGTCGGATCCCCCAAAATCGTCCAGGGGGTCTGGCCGGGGCGATCGCCCGCCGTCGCCGGAGCCTGCTGCAACACCGCGTCATTGCACAGCACCCCCGTCACCAGCAGCAACAGCAAATCCGGCGCTTGCTGCTCCAACGTCGAAGCATGGAGGGTTTCCGCCACCTCCCCATCGGCCCCCAGGCGCGAAAACGTCCCAAACGGGTCATAGCCCTCCCCCGTCACCCGAAACGACGTGCGGGGCAGCACCACCGCCTGGGCCACCATCTTATTCTGGGTCAAGGTACCTGTCTTATCGGAACAGATCGTCGTCACCGATCCGAGGGTTTCCACCGCCGGGAGCCGTCGGATCAGGGCATGGCGGCGCACCATCCGCTGGGTCCCCAGGGCCAGGGTCACCGTGATCACCGCCGGGAGCCCCTCCGGCACCACCGCCACCGCCATACTCAGGGACACCTCCAGCAACTGCCGGAATCCGGTCCCCTTCAGCAGAATGGTCCCCACCACCACCACCAGCGCCACCAGGATCATGGCACCGGTCACCAGCACCTGGCCCAACTGGGTCATGCGCTGCTGGAGGGGGGTTGGTTCACTTTCGACCCCTTCGATTAGGGTGGCGATCTTGCCCAGTTCCGTGTCCATGGCGGTGGCGGTCACCAGGACTTTGCCGCGCCCCTGGATGGTTTCGGTGCCGCAAAAGACGCAGTTGACGCGATCGCCCAGGGAAGTGTCCACGGCGAGGGCGGTGTCGGCATACTTATTGACCGCCAGGGCCTCTCCCGTGAGGGCGGCCTCCTGAATCCGCAGGTTCGACGCCTCCAGCAGGCGGCCATCGGCGGAGATTTGAGTGCCCGCCTCCAGGTACATGATGTCGCCGGGGACCAGCCGCCGGGAATCAATTTCTACGAAATCCCCATCCCGCAGGACGCGCACCCTCGGGGCGGACAGTTGCCGCAGGGCGGCGAGGGCTTTTTCGGCTTTGCTTTCTTGCAAGTAGCCCAGCAGCCCATTGAGCATCACGATCAGGGAAATGGCGATCGCGTCCTTGGGGAAGATGAACGTATCCTGTTTCCAACCCTCATAGAAATCCAGGCCCGCCGAGACGATCGCCACGCCGATCAGCATCAGCAGCATCACATCGCCGAACTGATCGAGGAAAATTTCCCAGCCGTTGCGCCCCCCATCCCGGTTAATTTCATTGGGACCGTAGCGCTCCAGGCGGGTTTGCACATCGTCGCTCCCCAGGCCAAGGTCTTCCTCGACCCCGAGTTTGGCCCGGGCCTCCTCCGCCGTCAGGGCGTGCCAATGGGGGGGCGTTCCCACGGACGTATGGGGCTGATCGCGATTTAGGGAGTCGGTCATGGAGGGGGTTAGATCCTGTGTGCTGGAGGTCGTCGTGGATGGGGGAGCCTGCGATCGCCCAGGTTACCCAGGAACTCGGGCATGGGTGGCAGATGGCGGTCGATGGGGGCGGTCCTGAAGCTCTTTCCCAATGCTTTTTTATTGTATCGGCGACCTTTGTCGCATCCCGGTTCTGGGGGGAATGCTGACCTGCGCTGGGGGAACCGGTCCTGGGGACACCTGGGCGGGCCGATGGGGGTGGGGTGCCACAAAAGATCCCCCGATCGCGCGATCGCGGCGCGCAGAACCGGGGGACAACAACCAACGCAAAGGTGAACCGCCCAGGCCAAAGGGGGTGGACCGGGGCAAAATGCCTAGCCCTAGGCCGGTTCCTGGGGGGGCGGGGGCGTATCGCCCGTGGGGGAGGGTTTATCCGTCGGGGCCGGATCCGGGAGCCGTTCCGGCGCGATCGCCTGGGCCCAGAACATGCGGCCCGCCATGGGTTTCGCCGGTTGGAGCCCCTGCAACACGTCCTGGAGCCCTTCGAGGGAAATGGCCCGCGATTCACGCACCTTGTGCCAGACCGATCGCGACATCAGCAGCCGGTGGCCCAGGCGGCGGGCTCCCAGCTCATCGAGGTAGGCTTCCCGCTCCGGTTGATAGTCCGAGGAGCTCAGTTGCAGGGGTGCCACAGGGCCGATCCGCGCGATCGCCGTGGCCATCTTCACCATCAATTCTGGATACAGCCACGTATAGGCCGGATGGACCGTCAGCTTGGCCCGGTGGGCGATCGCGCCGCCGCCCGTCTGGCCCTGGAGGATCAGTTCAAAGCGACCGATCGCCGCCTTGCGCTGGGGCTCAAACACATAGCCCCCCAACCTTTCGAGGCCCGACAGCCGCAACTGCACCGCCGCGATCGCCGCCGCCAGCAGATCCGACCGGAAATCATCCATATGGCGATCAAACACCTGCCGCACATGGGGAGGCATCGCCGCCGTATCCAACTGGTAGAGCAGCGGCGCATCCGCATTGCCCACCGGCAAAAAGTTCGGCAAATCCGCCTCCCGCTGGGCCAAGGCCGTCAGGGTCTCCACCGGAATTTCCCAATCCGTCAACTGGGCCAACGGCTGAAAGCCATTGCGGCGATAGAGGGCCATGGCATCCGTCTGGGACACATCCACCTCGACGGTCCAGGTGCGCGCCTCCCAAATGTGGCCGAAGCAATAGCGCAGCAGTTCTGAACCAATATCGTGGGTGCTTTCCCCCGGAGCCACCGCCACATGCTTCACCCGCCACGTACTGCGGGTGCAGTTGGTCGGTTCAATCAAAATCGAGCCGCACAGGGCGCGATCGCGCTCCGCCACATGGAGACACAGGGCATGTTGCAGCGGATTCGGGAACCAGCGCAGCACCCGCAGCAGGCCATACCAGGTGCGGTACTGTTCCCAGTCCGGCTGGGCCGCAGCGGTCATGGTGTCGCCGCGATCGCCTGCGTCCACCGACTGCGCCAGGGTTTCCACATCCCGATACTGGCCGGGACGCAACAGCAGGTCAGCATTGTGGGGCAAAAACGGCGTCGGAGGCATGGCGAAGGGGACCGGGGCGAAGGGGGCAGGGGCTTCGGGCAAGGGCTTCGGGGGACACCGGCCATGGCCAAACCCCCAAGGAACACCCTTCTAATTTAGCGTTTCTGCCCCTGGATCCCCCTCCGGAGCTTCCCCACGGATCTCCCCATGGCCCCCAAACGGGGCTCGGATAGGGGAAGTGATGGCCCTCAAATGGCCCTCGGATGGGACCGTCTCCGATACCGCGATCGCGCCAATTCGCAGCAAAATTTTTACAAAAACTTCGTAAACCTTCGTAAACTGTAAACCAATGCGACGGGGTTTGCGCCCGCGCGATCGACCTATCACGCTACGGGTTGCGAGGAGTTCCATGAAGCAATTAGTCCTTGTCGAGCGAATTTGCGCGATCGGCCACGGGTTGTCGATGGCCTTCGGCATCATCGGTTTGCTCTACGTCATGCCCAATCCTGACTTCGTAGCGAGCTTGCCGCCGTTTGGGCTCCAGGTGTTCCAATGGAGCTTGAGTCTGGGGGGGGTGGGCTACATTGTCCTCGGAGCCCTGGCGATGGTGCTGTTTTTAGGGCAGTCGGTCGGCTGGCGGCGCTGTGCGCTGTTTTTTGTGCCGGCGGTGGCCCTGTCCTTGAGCAGTGAACTGCTGGGCACGAGTACGGGGTTTCCCTTTGGGGCCTATCACTACCTGACGGGCCTGGGCTATAAGGTGGCGGGGTTGGTGCCCTTCACGATTCCCCTGTCCTGGTTTTATATGGGTGCCCTGTGCTATGTGCTGTCCCGGGCGGCCCTGGAGGTGCTCAAAGCTCCCGTGTGGGTGCAGCGCTTTGGGGCGGTGGCCGTGGGGGCAATGCTGCTGACGGGCTGGGATCTGGTGCTGGATCCGGCCATGAGTCAGACGGCGTTTCCGTTTTGGGAGTTTGAGGAGGTGGGGGCGTTCTTTGGGATGCCCTATCGGAATTTGAGCGGCTGGATGGGCACCGGGGCGGTGTTCATGCTGGTGGCGGCGCTGCTATGGGACTCGAAGCCGGTGAGTTTGACGCGCGATCGCGGGGCGCTGCTGGCGATTCTGTACGTGGTGAATTTTGGCTTCGGGGCGATTATTACCCTCGGATCCCTCGATTCCCAATTCTGGATCCCGACGGCCCTGAGTGTGCTGGTGGGGGTGGTGCCGGTGCTGGGCTTCTGGTGGCTGCTGCCCACCCGCGAGGCGGCGGCGATCGCGCCGGATCAAGATCTGACATCGGTGCGCCCCCTGGAGGTGGTGGCTAAGTAGGCGATTTGCCTAAGAAGCAGTTTTGACTGGTGGGGGCGATCGCGGTGCGATTTTCCCCCGAACCTTGAGCCCTAGGGGCCGTTGCCGTCAGCGCTGAATCTAATCTGAGCCGATCCGGAGCCGATCTAGGGCGCGATCGCAGATTGGATGCTTTGATGACTCCAGCAGCGGCCCTTTTCTGTGGCTAGCCATCCGTGGCCTTGTGCCGGGGACCGCCGCCGGGGATTCTGGTAAGGCATTGCGAAACGATTGACTTGATACCCAAGGGAGAGACGCCAAAACGTGTGGGAAGCGGTTGCATTTATTTTGCTGTTGGGCCAGCTACCGGCGGCCCTGGTGCTGTTGGCGCGCCTGTCGAAGGGGCCGAGCCGTCGCCCGCCGGTGGCCCCCCGCCGTCCCCAGTTGGCGGATTTCGGCTGCGCCAGTGTGGTGGTGCCCACCCTCAATGAGGCCCTGCGCATTGGCCCGTGCCTGGAGGGGCTCAGCCGCCAGGGGTTTGAACTGCGCGAGGTGATCGTGGTCGATAGCCGCTCGACCGATGGCACGGGGGATCTGGTGCGCGATCGCGGGCGTCGGGATCCACGGCTGCGGCTGATGACGGATGATCCCCTGCCCGCCGGGTGGGTGGGGCGGCCCTGGGCGCTGCAATCGGGCTTTGAGGCCACCAATCCCGCCAGCCGTTGGGTGCTGGGCATTGACGCGGATACCCAACCGCAACCGGGCCTGATCGCGGGGGCGATCGCGGCGGCGGAGGCGGAAGACTTTGACATCATTTCCCTGTCGCCGCGCTTTATCCTCAAATATCCCGGCGAATGTTTATTGCAGCCCGCCCTGCTGATGACCCTGGTCTATCGCTTTGGCCCCACCGGCAGCGACGCCACGGGGGCGGAACGGGTGATGGCCAATGGGCAATGTTTTCTGGCCCGCCGCGATCGCCTCGCCGCGATCGGGGGCTATGGCAGCGCCCGACGATCGTTCTGTGACGACGTGACCCTCGCCCGCCACGCCGCCGCCTCGGGCCTCAAGGTGGGATTTCTAGATGGCTCGAAGGTCATCAAAGTGCGCATGTATGACGGGGCCGCCGAAACCTGGCGCGAGTGGGGGCGATCGCTCGACCTCAAGGACGCCTCAAGCCGGGGGCAACTGTGGGGCGACCTGTGGCTCCTGACCGCCGTCCAGGGATTGCCCTTGCCCCTAACGATCCTCTGGGGCAGCGCGATCGCCCTAAGCACCCACCCCGTCGCCCCCGTCCTTTGGACCGCCTTTGGTCTCAATAGCTTTCTGTTGTTGATTCGCATTGCCCTCAACTGGGCGATCGCCGGGTCCTACGACCTCAGCGGCGCGCGGGGGGCGTGGTTGTTCTACTGCTCCGCGATCGCCGATCCCTTGGCGGCGCTACGAATTGGGCTATCATCGGTGCAAACGCCCAGCCAGTGGCGCGGTCGCCAGTACGACGCCACCCTAGGGGAAGCGGTAGACTAGGGGTCACCGAGCCCCCGCCCCAAGGCCCAGCGGCCCCGCCCATGGACATTGGGCAGCCCCGCCCGCGCCAAACCCTGCGGGGAGCCGCAGCCCCTCCCGGTCCCGTTGATCGGTCCGAGCCGCCCCCAGCGCACCGGCCATCGTTCGAGCATCGAGACGCGATCGCGAGGATTCGAGCATCGAAAAGCAGTAGCGGTTGTTTTGAGGATTACCGGTCGTGGGTTCGGATAACGCGCAAGTCGTCAAATTCTTTATCCTCGAAGCTAACGAGCACCTCGACGCCATGGACGAGGCCCTGAAGGATCTTCAGGCGACGGTCGAGGACTATGAATCGTGCAACACGGTCTACCGGGCCGCCCACACCATCAAGGGCGGCGCGGCCATGTTGGGTTTCGAGAGCATCCGCCGCCTCTCCCTGCTGCTGGAAAATTGCTTTAAATACCTGCGCGAACACCCCATTCCCATGAATGACCGGTGTCAGCGGGATTTCACGACGGGCATTACCCTGCTGCGATCGTTCATCAAGGTCCTGGAGGATGGCACCTACGATGACGCCAACCTCAGTGGCCGCGTGGATGAGGTGGACGGCCCCCTGACGGACCTCTATGACTACATCAAAACCGAGGGCAGCGACGGGGGCGTCCCGGCGGATTTCGTCGCCAAGGTGATGACGGGCCTCAAGCAAATGGTGGTGTTGTTTAAGCAGCCGCCGTCCCCCGCAGGCCGCCAAAAGCTGGTGCAGATTTGCGACCAGTTGGGCAAGTTGGCGGAAAAGTGTCAACCCTGGCAGGCGATGGTGACGACGGCCAGCGGCGCGATCGCGAATCCGCGCGTGGGGTTTGCGCCCCTGGCCCCCCACATTCTCAAGGAACTGAAGCAGGCCAGTGAGTTGATTGCGGCGGGCCGCGAGAGCAGTGTGGTGCCCAGCGCGACGCTCCAGAAGTTGGCGGTGGCGATCCCGGCGGCTCCGGCTCCGGCCCCGGCCCCGGCGACTCCTCCGGCTCCGGCGGCGGCTCCGGCGGCGGCAACTCCAAAACAGATCACGATTCCCCTGGATCCCAAGGGGGCGGCCCGGGCGATTATTGGCTCCTTCCGCAAGGATCAGTTGATGGAGTTGGCGAAATATTTGGCGATGGCGGCTCGGCAGTAGGCAAGCTAGGGAAACCATGGGGTGACGGGAATTTGGTCCCGAGCGGACGGCCCCATGGTTTGCCCCGACCCCCTAAAACCCCGATCGCTGGAGCAGCAGGGTGGCGATCGCCTGGGACAGCAGAATGGCCCCCATGAACGCCAGGGTAATCGCGAGGGTGGCGAACCGGCTGGGTATGCGGGCGAGCTTGACCTGACCGGCGTAGAGAATTAGGGCGCTATGGCACAGGGCCAACAGCCCCAGCCCCCACCCGACGATGAGGATGAGGTTCATCCGCGCCAGGGGATCTGACCCCACCAGCGAGGGCAGCACGATCGCCAGGACGACGGAGACCACCCCCCAGGGGAGGGCGGCGATCGCCGCGACGAGAAAATCCGTGCCCAAGCTGCCGCCGCGCCCCCGGAAGAGCCCCCGAGCGATCGCGTTGGCCACGGTGAACCCCAGGACGGGCACCGCACTGGTGAGCAGCACATTGATGGCAACGGTGTTGGGGGAAATGGGCGGCAGTCCCACCTGGCTCGCCGCCCGCTGGAGCAGAATCCCCATGGCCAGCAGCAGCAGCCCGCTATTGATCGCGATCGCGGCGAGCCCCGTAGGCAGCGCTTGACCCGGCCCAAGACGTTTAATGGTCTCCGCCAGGGTGCCGGTGGGATCGAGGAAGGCGCTTTTGAGGACCAGGGCGATCGCCTCGGGGCCAGAGAGCCATTGCAGCGGCGGCAGGGGCGCTTCAGGGGCGAGATCCTCGTGATTGGCCGCCCTTGACCCCGTACCGGTGGGCGTTTGGGGCGATCGCGGCGGCAGTTCATTCCCCGAGGCGGCGATCGGCGCGGCGATCGGGGACGCAGCCGGGGCCGGGGCCGTTGGCGTACCGGCACCCCCCACCACCAGCGGCGTCGTCACCACCGCCTGGGGGGGCGGCAGGGCCGTCAAATCCACCGTTTCTTGCCAGAGCGCATCCCCCGCCAGGGCCACCCCCTCCACCGTCGCCCGGTCAAAATGGGTCAGTTGCAGCACCTGCAATTTCCGCTCCAGCAGGGTCAGGGCCACCTCGCGATCGGGCGCAGTTTCCCCCCGCACCGTCAGCCGCAGTTGCCGATCGCCGGTTTCCAGGGCTCCGACGGACCAGTTTTTGTGCTGCACCGCGTGGGTCAAAATCTGCCCGAGGGCGAGGGTGTTGCCCTGCTGGGCGAGCTTTTTGAGTTCCTGATAGTGGGGCTGTTTGCCGATGATGGCGGTGGCCGTTACGATGTCGCCCGCCATGGCGAGGCCGGGGGCGATCGGTGGGGTGGCGGGCGGCGGCGGCGGCGAAGGGGGCGGCGGTGCGGTTTCGCCCTGGGCCCCATGCGCTTCGGGGGGTTCAGGCTCCCCAGGTTCAGCATCTGCAACGGGCGGCGGGGCGATCGCGGGGGGCGGCGGCGGCGGCGGCGGCGGTACGGGCCTTGGGGCAGATCCCTCGGGCGGGGCCGGCAGATCAAATTCAGCGGACCAGGCGATCGCATCCTCCGCAGTGCCCCCCCGCACCGCCACCTGGGCCAATTCCGGCACCTGGAGCTTGGGCAAAATCTTGGCGAGCCAGTGGACCGTGCGATCGCGCGGGGGCAGGGCCGCCGCCACCAGGGTAATCGACAGCAGCGGCCCCTCCTGGTGAATCGTGGCCCGGGCGTCCGCGATGCCCAAATGCTCCTCAATCAACGCCGCCAGGGCCACCATATCGCCCCGATGGACCTGATCGATGAGCACCCGCTCAACGGTTGGATCATGTCCGCGCTCCATAGCCTGCTTCCGGCGCGATCGCGCCGCCCCAACGACTGTTCCTGTTCTACACAAGATGCGCCCGCAAGGCTGCACCCTGACGCCCCTTTAAAGATGCCTCAAAGCGGCCCCGATCCCCCCCAGGTTTATTTCAGGTTTATTTTATGGATCGCCCAGCCGTCTCCGGTGGGGGGCCAGGAAAAACGTTAGGCTAGGGCTAAAAACCGGGCCCCATTCCGGTTCGTTTCCGCCTGTCCGGCGATCGCGAGATCCCGCTTCCGTTCCCCATCCCATCGCCGTTTCGCGAGATCGCATTAAGAATGGTTACCTCCTCCGTTTGCCCCGACCCGTCGCCCACCGCCTCAACCCCCTCCGTCCGCGACGAGATTGCTGCCCTGTTACCGCAGTTGGTGGCTTGGCGTCGCCATCTGCACCAGTATCCAGAGCTGGCCTTCCGGGAGGAGCAAACCGCTGCCTTTGTGGCGCGCCATCTGGAAACCTGGGGCATTCCCTTCCAATCTGCCATTGCGAAAACGGGCCTGGTGGCGACGGTGACCGGATTGCGGCCAGCGAAGGGCGGCCCCGACCAAGCTCCCGTCCTCGCCATCCGCGCCGACATGGACGCCCTGCCGGTCCAGGAGCTCAATGAGGTGCCCTACCGATCGCGCCACGACGGCAAAATGCACGCCTGCGGCCACGATGGACACACGGCCATCCTCCTGGGGACCGCCCACTACCTGTGGCACCACCGCGATCGCTTCAGCGGCACCGTCAAACTGATCTTTCAGCCCGCCGAAGAGGGGCCAGGGGGCGCAAAACCGATGATCGAAGCGGGCGTCCTCACCAATCCCGCCGTGGACGCCATCATCGGCCTGCACCTGTGGAATAACCTGCCCGTGGGCACCGTCGGCGTACGCCCTGGCCCGCTGATGGCCGCCGTGGAAACCTTCGAGTGCGAAATTTTTGGGCGCGGGGGCCACGGGGCCATGCCCCACCAAACCATTGATGCCCTGCTGGTGGCGGCGCAGATCGTGACGGCGCTCCAGGCGATCGTGGCCCGCAATATGGACCCCCTCGATGCGGCGGTGGTGACCGTGGGGGAACTGCACGCGGGGACGGCCCTCAATGTGATTGCCGATACGGCCCGCATGACGGGCACCGTGCGCTATTTCAAGCCGGAGCTGGAGGGGGCGATCCAGAAACGCATCGAGGCGATTATTGCCGGGATCTGTCAGGCCCACGGGGCGTCCTATCGCCTGGACTATGAGCAGCTTTATCCGGCGACGGTGAATGATGGGGCGATCGCGGAGTTGGTGCGATCGGTGGTGGAAACGGCGGTGGAAACGCCCCTGGGGATTGTGCCCGAGTGCCAGACCATGGGGGGCGAAGATATGGCCTTTTTCCTGCGGGAGGTGCCGGGGTGCTACTTCTTCGTGGGGGCGGCGAATGCGTCGCTGGGCCTGAATTTTCCCCACCACCATCCCCGGTTCGATTTCGATGAAACGGCCCTGGTGACGGGGGTGGAGATTTTCTGCCGCTGTGTGGAGGCGTTCTGCCCGTAGGGTCTGGGGGGGCGCGGGGGCTAATTGCCGACTCGGACGTTGTGGTTGTCTACGGCTTGGTTGAGGCAGGTGCTGGCGATCGCCTCTAGGGGGCCGGGGAGTCGCCCATCGTTGGACTGGCCCACCTGGTCATAGAGGGCGAGGGCTTGGCGGAAGCTGTAGCGGCTTTGGATCGTGGTGACGGTGCAGCCGCAGTAGTCCTCGGCCATGGCTGGCGACAGGCCCCCGGCGCGGATCGCGTTGAGGAGGCACCCCTCCGTGAAGTCTTCCTCGAAGTTGGGGGGATATTGGTCTGTGTCCGATTGGGCCAGGGCGCTCGGGGGCGCGATCGCCACGGCCCCCCCCAGACTCGCCACCGCGATCGCCACGGGCAGGCCGCGCCCGAGGACAGACGGGAGAAAAGGCAACGTCATGGTTCAGCCTCCGGTTAGCACTTCTAGACTTCAGCGGGGATTGATGGCTTCTCCGCCGCGATCGCACCGCCCCCCGGACGGGCCTGGGTCCATCTAGCGCTTACTTAGTCGGCAATTGCCGCCCGCAGCAGATCCTCGATCGAGCGATCGCCAAAGGCCGACGCCGGGAACGTATCCACCACATCAAACTTCGCCCCCATCGCCACCAGCTCATCGTCCAGGAACTTGAGGAAATTGGCCGCCCCCTCATCGTTGCCCACTTGCACAAAACTCACGGCCAACTGCTCATCGCTGTCCATCCGCTTCGTCGCCGCAATCAACGCCTGGGCCGCCGCCGCGCGATCGTCCGGTTGCCCATCGGTCACCACCAGCAGCGTCATGGGCACCTCCGGCTGCCACTTTTGCAGCAGCACCGTATTCAGCAGCCCCGCCAAATTGGTGGATCCAAACGGTTTATTTTTCTCAAACAACTCCGCCACCGTCTGGGCCGTGGCGCTGCCGAGGTGGTTCACCTTACTGGCGAAGAGGTAAATTTCAATGCCGTCCGGATCCAACTCCTCGATCGCCATCGCCAACCCAAAGGCCGCCTCCGCCACCGACGCCCAGCGGGTGCGCCCATCGGGGAGTTTCATGGCCATGGAACTGGAGGCATCGACGGCCAGGACGTAATCACGCATGAGATCAACCACGGTTTCCCGCTCCTGTAATACGGCGATTCCAATTGTGGCAGGTTCATTCGGGTCCGTCGGCAGGCGGCGCGATCGCCGCTGGATTCTGCCAAAAACAGGCGGTACAGTAGGATTGCCCCGGCTAACCCTCGGTTTGCCCCCATCCGCCCCGACCCCATCGCCCCTGCGCGAGCTACTCCTATGCCTCCCGCCTACGTTGGAACCCGCGTCTTCATTGGCCTTGTCACCTACCTGGTGATGATGCAAATCCTCAAACCCCTCATCGAGGAATGCCCCTTCGGCAGTTGCCTCTTTCCGCCCATTTCCATCTCCATCGGCGAAACGGCCTGCCCTCCCACCACCCCAAGCTGCAAACCGGCCAACACCTGTTTGAGCTACGAATACGCCCCCTGCAACCCGCACTAGACCCAGATCAACCCAGGCCCAGACGCTCCACCCCCTAGCCGCGTTCGGGGCGCTGGTCTGGGCGCTTGTTTGATGGTCCGCCTTTGGTCAACAATGGGTAGGCTTATAAGCTCGGTCAGCGCGCCCCTTTGCCAAATCTCTAAACCGGCAGGGCCGCGATCGCCACGGGCACCATTGGGACGATTGAGGAGTTGGGCGTGAGTCAAGCATTTGATTACGACTTGGTGATTATCGGCGCGGGGGTGGGCGGCCACGGGGCGGCGCTCCATGCGGTGGCCTGCGGCCTCAAAACCGCGATCGTCGAAGCGGCGGATATGGGCGGCACCTGCGTCAACCGGGGCTGCATTCCCTCGAAAGCGCTGCTGGCGGCCTCGGGGCGGGTGCGGGAACTGGGCGATCGCGCCCACCTGAGCGCCATGGGCATCCAGAGCAACGGCGTCTCCTTCGATCGCGCGGGCATCGCCGACCACGCCAACACCCTCGTCAGCAAAATCCAAGGGGATCTGACCAACAGCCTCACTCGCCTGGGCGTCGATATCATCCGGGGCTGGGGCAAGGTCATGGGGCCGCAGAAGGTGGAAGTGAACACCCCCGACGGCAACCGCACGGTCACCAAAACCATCACCGCCAAGGATGTGATGATCTCCAGCGGTTCCGTGCCCGCCGTGCCTCCCGGCATCGAGCTCGATGGCAAAACCGTGTTTACGTCCGATCAGGCGGTGAAGCTGGAGTGGCTGCCCCAGTGGGTCGCCATCATCGGCAGCGGCTACATCGGTCTGGAGTTCTGCGATGTTTACACCGCCCTCGGGTCCGAAGTGACCATGATCGAAGCGCTGCCGGTGCTGATGCCCGGTTTTGATCCGGACATTGCCAAGGTGGCGAAGCGGACCCTGCTGGACGGGCGCGATGTGGAAACCTACACGGGGGTGTTCGCCACGAAGGTGATTCCCGGTGCGCCGGTGACGATCGAACTGACGGACGCCAAGACCAAGGAAGTGGTGGAGGTGCTGGAGGTGGATGCGTGCCTGGTGGCGACGGGGCGGCGTCCGGCAACCCAGAAGCTGGGCCTGGAAACGGTGGGGGTGGAGACGGTGCGCCCTGGGTTCATTCCCGTCAATGACCAGATGCAGGTGCTCAAGGATGGGGAGCCGGTGCCCCACCTCTGGGCGATCGGGGATGCGACGGGCAAGATGATGCTGGCCCATGCGGCGTCGGCCCAGGGCATTGTGGCAGTCGAAAATATCTGTGGCCGCGATCGCACGGTGAACTATCGCAGTATTCCGGCGGCGGCGTTCACCCATCCCGAGGCGAGTTTTGTGGGTCTGACGGAACCGCAGGCCAAGGAACTGGGCGAGGCGGAAGGGTTTGAGGTGGCGAGCGTCCGCACCTATTTCAAGGGCAACTCGAAGGCGATCGCGGAGGGCGAAGGGGACGGCCTCGCCAAGGTGATTTTCCGCAAGGATACGGGGGAAGTGCTGGGGGCGCATATCTTTGGGATCCACGCCTCCGACCTGATCCAAGAGGCCGCCAACGCGATCGCCCAGGGCACCAGCGTTAAGGAATTGGCCTTCCTGGTCCACGCCCACCCGACCCTCTCGGAAGTGCTCGACGAAGCCTACAAGCGGGCGGAACAAACCCTCGTAACGGTCCTGTAAACCCGTTTCTATGGGGTCAATTCGCCTGAGCCCCTAACGGCCCATATCGTAGGGGCGGGGTTTTCCCGCCCAGCCCCCACCAGCCAGCCCCCACCAGCCCAGCCCAGCCCGTGCGATTCCTGTTCCCAGGTTGAATCCAAGGTTGAACGGGTTTGGGGTGATCGGTGGGGCGAGGGTTGGGAAACCCAACCCCTACGGCGATGGGATTGATGGCGCACCCTAAATTCCTTAGCTGATGTCCCGCAACCGCGCGATCGGCAGGGGGATCGGATGGCCGGCGCGGTGGCCCTCGAAGGGGATCAAGGTGGTTAAAAACTGCTCGATCTGCTGGATCGGACGGGCGGGGGAATACCGATAACCCTGGCCGTAGGTGCAGCCCGATCGCCGCAGATAGTGGGCCTGGGCCTCCGTTTCGATGCCTTCGGCGACGACGCTCAAGCCCAGATTGCGGGCCAGCATGAGGGTGGCGTGGACGATCGCGCGGTTGCGGGGATCGTGGGGCAGGGATTGGATGAAGGCGCGATCAATTTTGATGGTGTCGATGGGGAACTGGTTGAGGTAATTCAGGGAACAGTAGCCCGTCCCAAAATCATCCAGACACAGGTGGACGCCGCGATCGCGCAGGTGCTGGAGGGCCTCGCGGGTGCGGTCCGGATCCACCGCCAGGGCCGTTTCCGTAATTTCCAGCTTCAGGGCACCGGCGGGCAAACTCACCGTATCGAGGATGCGATCAAGGCGTTCTAGGGCCTCCGGGTGCAGTTGCAGGGGCGAGAGGTTGGCGCTGATCCAGGGGGGCTGGGCATTACTAAACAGCCGCTGCCAGCGATCGAGGGTGCGGCACACCTCCCGCAGGGTCAAGGCCCCCAGTTCGACGATCGCCCCCTGTTCCTCCGCCAGGGGAATGAAGCGATCGGGACCAATGCGCCCCCAGCGGGGATGCTGCCAGCGGATCAGGGCCTCGAACCCCACCAGGCGATCGCTCGCCAGATCCACCACCGGCTGATACTCCCAGAAAAATTCCCCCCGTTCGATCGCCCAATGCAAATCCGACTCCAGTTCGAGCTGCTCGCGGGTATCGGACTGGGCCGCCGCATCAAACACCGCCCAGCCCCCCGTCCCCTGGCCCAATCGCTTCGCCCGCGCCAGGGCCGCCGTGGCATCGCGCCAAACCTCCTGGGGATAGGTGGGCAGACAGCGGCTTTCACCGGGCAGCACCTGGGCAATGCCGATGCGAATTTGCAAAAACACGTCGCGATCGTCCACCGGGAAAGGGGCATGGAGGGCCTGCTGGAGCTTGCGGGCCAGGTCCGGGGCCGTGGTGGCGGCGGTGAGGGGTTCGAGCAAAATGGCAAATTCATCGCCCCCCACCCGCGTCAGGGTCGCCCCCGCCTCCAGGCAATGTTCGATGCGGCTCGTAAAGGCCAGCAGGAGCCGATCGCCCGTGGCGTGGTTAAAACTTTCGTTGATGCGGTGGAAGCGATCGAGGTCCAGAAACAGCAGCCCATAGCCCCAGTTGGCATCCTGCCGCCGCCGCGCGATCGCCTCCGCCAGGGCTTCGAGCAGCCAGGTTTGATTTTTCAGGCCCGTCAGTTCGTCATGGAAGGCGTTGTAGTGCAGTTGGGCGGCGATGCTGTGGTGCTTGGTCACATCCAGAACGCTGCCTTCGTAGTAGAGCAAACGGCCGCTGTGGTCATGGACCGCCCGCAGGGTTTGCTCGATCCACAGGCGGGTGCCGTCCTGGCGATAGACTTCGGCGCAAAAGCCCCGCACTTCCCCGTGGGCCTCAAGCTGCGATCGCAACTCCCGCTCCGCATGTTGGGCCGTATAAAAATGGCGATCGTCCCCATTGAGGCTCGCCAGGAGCGCCTCGGGCGATCGATACCCCAGCATCTTCGCTAGGACCGGATTGGCGTGGAGGTAATGGCCGTTGGGGGCCATCTGAAAAATCCCCTCCAGGGAATGCTGAAAAATTTGGCGGTAGCGATCGGCCTGCTGATATTGCCGCAGGATTGGACCCAACTGGGCCGCCGCCCGCTCTAGGGGCACCGCGCGATCGCGATCGTAGGGCTCGGGGCGATCGCCAAAAAACACCAGCACCGCCAGCACCTGCTGCCCCGCCCGCAGGGGCACCGCCAGCGCCGCCCCCAAGCCACAAGCCTGGGCCAACGGCTGCCGCAGAAATTCATCGCCACTGGCGTGGGACACATCATCAATCCACTCGGGCCGCCGCGATCGCAGCACCCGCCCCGGCACCCCCTGGCCCGCCTCCAGCCACAGGGCCAAACTCGCCTTACGGAACCGCCGAAACGCCCCCTGGAGATGGGGAACATCCGCGTAGCCCATACTGCCGCAGTAGAGCCGCTGGTGGTGCGGATCCGGAATCCACACCTCCCCAAAGGGCCAGCCCGATCCCCGCCCCAGACTACAGAGCACCACCTTCAGGATCGTTTCAAAGTCCGCCTGGGCATATTCCGGTGACCCCAGGGCTTCAATGGTTTGTTGGCAAAGATCAGCGGCCGTCGGAATGGTAGACAACGGAGTCAGCAGGGGGCGCATCGTAGGGGGAAGGGGGAATCGGGCAAACCAAGGGAACCGCCACCGGCCATGGCCTTCATCCGCCGATCTCCCTCCCTATCCCTAGGGTGCCCGGATCGGCTCCCCCCGCAGACAGGGCCATGGGGGTCGGCGGCGTCATCCCATCCACCGTCGAGGGGACCGGGGCATCGGAGACGGGCGATCGCGGCGCGGGAACCGGGGCATTCCGAAGGCGAAGCGCCCCAGGGCCGGGAACAGGACTAGCGGAGGTCAAGGGAACCGGGGGCTGCGGCGGTGCCCCGTTGATCAAACGCGGCGACGGCACCCCCCATGGGGCTCCAAAACACCCAAAAGTGGCGGTAGATGCAGTGCCCTAGGACATGGCTCCATGGGGCAGCCCTTCGGGGTTGTGGGGGACGATGGACGGCTGAAATGCGCTTTAAAAGGCCGGGTTGAAACGCGGTTGCAAAGGTCAGCGGGACATCAACAATAAAAGGGGTGAAAAAAGAGCGAAAAAAAAGGCAGAAAAACCGGGACGGTCAAAAACTGCGGGCTAAAACGTGATGTGCTCAAGGGGCGATTCCGGCGGCGCTCCGGTGCTGGGTCCATTACCCGGACGGACGGCGGGGCCGCGATCGCTATTCCTTGGGACTATATCAAAAACGGTCCCATTCCGCAGGGTTTCATGCATCAATTGAATTGAGTTCATGGTCCTCCGGGCGATCGCGCGGGCACCCCCTAGGGATGGCGATCTAGGGTCCGGACGGCGCTGCGAATTTGGGGGGGCAACTGCCGTTCATCCAGGGGCATCCAATTGACGAGATCGTAGGTGGTGCGTTCGATCGCGCCGCGATCAAGAAATAGATCCAGCAGGGTGAGGGTTTGGACGGGGGGGCGATCACTGCCCAGGAGCGATCGGGCTCCGTCGCCGAGGTTGCCCAGGTGCAGCAGGTCTAGGTTACCGACGCGGGCGGGGAAATAGGCGTGGTGGTGGCCGCTGAGGTAGGCGCTGACCCGGTGCCGTTGCAGCAGGCTGACCCAGCGATCGCCCTCCTCCAGATAATTGCCGGGGGTGTCGCGGCCCGGTGCAACGGGGTAGCAGGGCATGTGGCCCAGGACTAACCGCAGGGCGGCCCCCTGGGCGGCGGGGCTGGCCAGGTCCCGGTCGGCGCGCTCGGCGATCGCGGCGGGGATCCGGGCGGTGGAGGCGTCCCACACGAGGATATAGACCGATCGCCCCGACGGATCCCGCAACCGCAGGCTGTAGTAGAAGGGAAAATCGCGCCGATCAATCCAGTCCAGCCCTAGGGATCCCTGGGTTTGTTGCCAATAGGCGGCGGCGGCGGCGCGATCGGCGGCAAACCGAAACTGGCCGTCCGGCATCAGGGATCCGGAGGCGTCGTGGTTGCCCATGGTGACCGCTAGGGGCAAATTCGCCGCGCGCAGGGGGGCGGCAATGTGGCGATCAAACCCGGCCCACATGGCGTCCAGTTGCGATCGCGTCAAATCCAGCTTTTGGCCCGCCACACAGTCGCCGCCGCACAGCACCAGATCGGGCCGCCACCGGGGCAGCAGGGCGATCGCCCGGTGGACCGTCTCGCGGTAGGTCGTCGAGCCATAGGGACCATTGAGATCGCTAATGGTGGCAAGGCGCAGATCCCCCCGGCGCGGCTCCGGCCAGGGGAGCGGGTCTGGCTCTAGACGCTGGCTTTGGTTTTGACCGAGGGGTGCAAGGCTGGCCCGCGATCGCCCCACCCCCAGCCACGTCCCCCCCAACGCCAAGCCCCCCAGGCCAAGGCGGCGCAGCAACTGACGACGATTCAGATCCAGGCCCCTCATCCTTTCACCCCATCCCTTAACCGGATCAGTTTCCCAAGGCCGCAATAATCGCCTGCTGACTCGCCGTGCGATAGACCTCATCGAGGTATTGCATCACCGCCCGATTCGCCAACTGCCGCCCCTCCGCCGACCCCGTCGTACTCGTCGGCAGGGGAATTTCCCCCAACAGATCGCAGGGCGTCCCCGCATCGGGCGACGGGGCAATCACCGCCAAATCCGCCTCCAGCGGTTCGTCATAGCTCCAGAAGGCATCCACGCGGATCGGCGTTTCCTGGGTCGCGAGAACGAGGGCCGTCGCCGCATCCACGGGCCGCAGGGTTGGGCCATCGTCCCCCAAGCCAGAAGATTCTGCCGATTCTGCCGATGGGGACTCGATCGCGCGATCGCGCCCCCGCGCCTCCCGCAGCGCCTCCAAAATCGCCTCCTGCGATCGCCCCCGCAACTGGAACAGCACAAACGGATCTTCACTGAAGCGATCGGCCAGCAGGTAATAGACCGCCCCAATGTGTTTACAGGGGTTCGCCTCATCCGGGCAGGAGCACTTGCTATGGACATCCCCCAGGGAAAAGGGAAACAGGGACAGGCCATTGCTCGCGAACACGGATTCGATATCGTGGGGCATCTCCCCCGCCAGCAGCTTCGCCGCCCAGACCGCCCGCCCCGCCAGGGTTTCGCACACATGCTGCCAATCCTCATCGCTGAACGGATCCAGCGACAGGGACACCCGATAGGGGCTCGGCTCGGTCCCCTGCACCCGGGCCAGCACCTTAGCCCCCCGGAATTCAATACTCAGCACATTGCCCTGGCGCGCATAGTTACGAGCCCGCTCCAGGCGCTTCTTGAAGCGATAGGACGCCAACAGATCCAGCCAACCCTGAACCCACCATTCCCGCTCAGTGGTGCCGTACTCATCCATCCGGTTGCCCCCCGCTGCCCCTAAAAATGTGGCCCCTATTCTACCGAGATCCCCGCCGGATCCCCACGGCATCCGAAGGCCCTAGGGCGATCGCTCCCCCTGGGCAATGCGCTGCCACCACAGGCGCAGCGGCACGTACACCACCGGAGCCCACAAACTCGTCAAAATCGCGGAACAGAGGGTCAACCACTGGTGCAGCGCCCACACGTCCGCCGGATCCCGCTGCCCTTGCAGGATGAACTGCACGGCAAATACGGTCTCCGCGATCGCGACGAGGGCAAACACCAACAGCATCAACATGCCAAACTCATCCTCAATCAGCCGCCGCCGCCGCAACTGGGCCGTCAGCACCGCCACCAGGGCCAGCGGCACCATATGGGTCGGCTCCGGGGCCGTCAGGCCATCCATAATCGCCCCCGCCGCCAGCCCCGCCACCAGCGACGGCCACACCCCGTGGAACATGCTCCAGGACACAACCCAGATCAGCACCCAGTTTGGCCCCACCCCCAGCAGGTCAATGCCCGGAAACCGCATGGGCATCACCGTCGCACACAGCAGCAGCGACAGCACCGTCACCGCAATATTGGCCGAGGTGCGCCAGGAGGGCGACCAATGGGGGATTTGATCCAGGAGCGATCGCGCTTGGCTGGCCCTGGCGGGTTTTAGGGGACCACTCACGCCCATCTTCCTCCGGGTACTTGCACTGAATTTGTCCTGATAGTTTTCCTGATGAATGCGGTCAGGGTGCCCCGCTGGGGGGATGAACCGTTGGCCGGGGCCGCGATCGCCCCCCTAATGGCCCTTAATCCTCATCCGACAGTTCCGGCAACTCCGGCAACTCCAGCACCGCATCGCCATTGTGGGGAATCACCACCACCCACTCCAACATGCTCAAGGGGGCAGACAACGCCACCGTCGCCTCCGGGGCCGGACCCTTTTTGGCGTCAATAAAATCAATGGTGCCAATGGGGATCCCCGGCGGAAAGAGGCGGCTATAGGCCGAAGTGGTCACCGTGTCCCCCACCTTGGCATCGGGCATCTTGTCAAAAAATTCCATCTTCACCTGCGCGCCATTGGTGCCGTGGAGATAGCCCATAAACCGCGATCGCGACACCGTTGCCCCCACCCGGCTCGTGGCATCACTCACCAGCAGCACCCGGCTCGTGGAGGGCGTCACCTGCACAATGCGCCCCACCAGGCCCCCCGGAGCCGTGACAATATCGCCCTTTTGGATGCCCGCGCGGCTGCCCCGGCCCAACACCACCTGCTCCCACCAGCGATCGGCACTGCGGCCAATGACCGGAGCAACGGTGCCCTTCGTCGGCAGCGTCGCCTGGTGTTCCACCAGCCCCTGCATCTGGCGGTTGCGGCTTTCGAGATCATCAATGCGCTGCTGCAACTCCAGAATGCGCGCATTTTCCAGCACCATCCGCTGATCCGGCGTCGTACTCAGGGGAGCCGCCAACCAGCCATACACCTCCGCCAACGGCCCCGACTGCGCCTGCCGCAACCCCCACGCGCCTCCGAGGGCCAGACTAATGGCAAGCGTCCGAACCCAATACTTAACGAACCAGCGACGTAAGGCGTACATACGGACCTACAGGCTCTCCTTGATGGGGCTAGGGGAATGGCTCAAAGGATTGGCGCTTAAAAAACAGATGGGCAGGACTAACCAAACACAATTAATCCAGGATTAATCCAAGAAGCAAAATCAATCCCGCAGGATCAATTCAGCAGAACTAGCAAAATCAGCAAACTGAAATGGGCGGATCCACAAACACGGTTTAACGGCCAGTCCAATGCGGTTCCTCGAAGGGGTCGCCGGACGTCGCCAGTGGCCAGCCGGACCCCATCTGAGGCGGGGGGTGACGGTGGCCCCAGGGCAGCCACCCCCATCCTCCGCCCCAAGGATCCTAGAGGCCGCGCGATCGCCCGCTGAACACCCGCTCCAACTGCTTGAAGTTTTCGAGCACCCGGCCCGTCCCCAGCACCACACAGCTCAGGGGATCCGCCGCCACATGGACCACAATGCCCGTCTCGTGGCTGATCAGCGTATCGAGCCCCCGCAGCAGGGCACCGCCCCCCGCCAGCATGATGCCGCGATCGATAATATCCGCCGCCAGTTCCGGAGGCGTCCGCTCCAGGGTGCGCTTCACCGCCTCCACGATCACCGACAGGGGCTCCGACATGCTCTCGCGGATTTCCCCATCCTTGACGGTGACCGTACGCGGCAGACCCGACAGCAGGTGCAGGCCGCGCACCTCCATGATCAGGTCATCCTCGGTGGTGGGATAGGCAGAACCGATCTGGATTTTGATTTCCTCAGCCGTCCGTTCCCCGATTACCAGGTTGTGGACCTTTTTCATGTACTGGGCGATCGACTCGCTCAGTTCATCCCCGGCCACGCGGACGGACTCACTCAGGACGGTCCCCTGCAAACTCAGGACCGCCACCTCCGTGGTGCCGCCGCCGATGTCGATGACCATGTTGCCCGTGGGTTCGGCCACCGGCAGGCCCGCCCCGATCGCGGCCGCCACCGGCTCATCAATTAAATAGACATCCCGCGCCCCGGCCTGGGCCGCCGCCTCCATCACCGCCCGCCGTTCCACGCCCGTCACGCCACTGGGGATGCCAATGACGATGCGCGGGGGCATCAGGGCGCTGCCTTCATTCACGCGCCGAATGAAGTGCTTAAGCATCAGTTCCGCCGTATCAAAGTCGGCGATGACCCCATCGCGCAGGGGGCGCAGGGCCGTGACATTCCCCGGCGTGCGCCCGAGCATTTTCTTGGCGTCTTCACCCACGGCTAGGGGAACGCGGTTGTCGCGGTCGATCGCAACGACGGATGGCTCCTGCAGGACAATGCCTTTCCCGGACACATACACCAACGTGTTGGCAGTACCGAGGTCGATGCCCATGTCCCTCGATAGGGAAAAGCGATTGAATGGACCCACTGCTTTCTTAGCCTCACAGGATGAATGAAGGACGTACTTGACAAAGTGCGTGTTACTTGCCAACCCGACCGCAATCGAGGTGGATTCTAGTATGTTTTGGAGCAAGCGTCTAGTCAGCTTGTCGCCCCGAAAGCGCTTTTGGGTCAATCGTCAACCCTTGCAGTCTAACGGTTCCCCTGGGACAGTCGCGGGGCCGGTCGTGGATGGGTCGAGGGCCATGGATTGCCCTTAGACGGCCTTAGCGGTTGGGAGAACCAGCATGGCGTCGCCAAAGGAATAGAACCGGTAGGGAACGCCAAAGGGTTCGGCGGGAGCCTCCAGGGCGGTGCGATAGAGCGCCAAGAGGCGATCGCGACCCAAAAAGGCGCTGACCAACATCAACAAACTGGATTTGGGTAAGTGGAAGTTGGTGATAAATCCATCCACCACCTGCCAGCGGTAGCCAGGATAAATGAACAAATCGGTTTTGCCGCTGTAGGGCAAAAGCTGGCCGGTGCGGGCGGCGCTTTCGAGGGCGCGGATGGCGGTGGTGCCGACGGCAAAGACTCGGCCGCCGCGATCACGGGTTTCCTGGATTTTGGCGACGGTGGCTTCGGGCACCTCGATCCATTCCTGGTGCATCCGGTGGGTGGTGATATCTGATACCTCCACGGGCCGGAAGGTGCCCACGCCCACGTGCAGGGTCACATGGACCCGACCCACCCCCATCTGGGCGATGCGTTCTAGGAGTTCTTCGGTGAAGTGCAGGCCGGCGGTGGGGGCGGCGGCGGACCCGTCCACCCGGCCATAGACGGTTTGGTAGCGATCGGGCGGGGCGGTGGAGTCGGTGATGTAGGGGGGCAAGGGCAAGGAACCCCAGCGATCCAGGTCCAGGCGCAGGTCGCGATCGCCAGGGGTGGTGAATTTCAGAACCCGTCCGCCGGTTTCCTCGTCAATGGAGACCACTTCCGCCACCAGGCGATCGCGATCGTCCCCCGCCACCGGCTCAAATTCCATCACCGTGCCCACGGGCAGCCGCTTGCCGGGACGCACCAGGGCCAGCCACAGGTTGGTGCCCTGCTCCTCCAGCAGCAGCGCCTCCACGGCCCCGCCCGTGTACTTGTGGCCCCGCAGCCGCGCCGCCAACACTCGCGTGTCGTTGACCACCAACAGATCGCCGGGGCGCAGATAGTCCGGCAGGTCACAGAATTGCCGGTGCTCATGGGCATCCGGGGACGCTACGACGAGCAATCGGGAGCGATCGCGGGGAGAAGCGGGGTTCTGGGCAACCCGATCGCCCGGTAACTCGTAATCGTAGGCATCTAGGGCGCGATCGCGGTGGGAAGCCAGATCCATACCAAATAAAATGCTTTCAACTGGATAAGTGTAATATTCTTTTAAGATTTTATTTCATAAAACTTGAGAGTTTGAGAGAATGGAGGGGTAGAAAGCGCTTGGCAGTCAGGCGAGGACGAGTGTCCTGTGGACTATCTTTATCACTTTGAAAATGCCAGCCTGGCCCTGCGAGTGGTGGAATATCTCCGTGATGCGCGGGATCTTCGCATCAATTTTGTCACCGTGATCCATGAGGTGAGCGGTTGGGTGATTCGCCTTCAGGTTCAGTTGCCTTGTATGTCCCAACGGGCGTTGAATATCCGGGCAATTCTGGGGGAATTTGGGGAGGCTTTTCTTCCCAGTCGCCGTCTGCGGCAGGCCCTGTGGTGCCTGGAGGCGGGGGAGTCGCCCATCAATGTGATGTGTTGGTACCGGGTGGCGGTGGTGTCCCACGGTTCGCCGGACCTGCGGGAAATTGAGGAGTTTCGGACGCAGTTTATTTCGGGGTTGGGCTATTGCCCTGCGAGTCTGGCTTGAGGGGAGGCGGGGGCGATCGCGTTGTCCCATAGCCAAGGACTGGGTTTGAGCGGTTGGGTTTGAAAGGGTTGACCGCCTCAGTCCGCCGGGGTTTGAACCGGGGCAAAGATCCTTTGAGCGGCCCTATGGATCTGCCCATTTCTAAAGTTTTTTGTGCGTTTTTTTAGCCCGACGGTGCGTGAATTGGGGGGGCTGGGTTGGGCGATCGCGGCGATGGAGCCCGACCTACGGCCCCCATTTTTTTAAGGGATCAATCCGCCAGGAAGGCGTTGGCGAGATAGGTTTGCAAGGTCAGGTGATGGCCCCGGAAGGGATGGGGCTGCCCCAGGTGGATGGGGGCGATCGCGGCGGCTTCGTGGGGGGCTTGGCGTTCTGGAGATGGGGTGGATCGGGGGCAGGGGACGGCGATCGCGGCGGCCACATCAAACCGGCAGGGGGCGTCTTGGTAGGCCGGGGTTTGGGCGAGGTAGTCCTGGGCGGTGGTGATCAATTTCCGCTGCTTGGTGGGCGTGATGGCCAACAGGCCCCCCTCATCCCAGGAGCCGCGCGATCGCGTCTTCACCTCCACAAAGGCCACGGTGCCGTCGGGATCTTGGGCAATCAGATCCAGTTCTCCCCAGCGACAGTGCCAGCGCTGGGCCAACACTTGATAGCCCCGCTGCTGGAGCCACTGGGCCACAAAAGCCTCGCCGAGGAGGCCAACTCCATGGGAAGACGCGGGTGCCACGGGCAGGATCCCCAGGTGAGGGGACGGGTGATCGACGGTTTCGGCTATGTTAATGGATGCGTCCCCTCTTTCAGCCCCGCGCGATCGCGCCCCTGGGCCGCAGGGGGGAAACTGAGCCCCTAGCGCCCGTTGATTGCCCCCAAACCCATTGCCCTATCCCTATTGACCTCCCCTATGCCGTTCAAAGGTCTTCATCCGATGCCGTTGCAAGTTCGTCTGCGCCGCTGGTGCCGCCCCCGGGCGATCGCGATCGTCCTCATCAGTCTTTTGATGTGGGGCATGGGGACCATGGGGGCCATCGAGCCCGCCGCCGCCGAAGACTACACCCGGGTGATGTTGCTGGGGGCAGATTTTTCAGAGCAGGATCTGCGGGACTCGGAATTTACGAAAGCCAACCTGCGCCAGAGCGACTTCCACGGGTCCAACCTACAGGGGGTTAGCTTCTTTGCCGCCAACCTAGAGGAGGTCAACCTCACGGGGGCGGATCTGCGGGATGCCACCCTCGATTCGGCCCGGTTGGTGGAGGCGAACCTCACCAATGCCCGCCTGGAGGGGGCCTTCGCCACCAATGCCAAGTTTGAGGGGGCGATCATTACCGGCGCGGATTTCACCGATGTGCTCATGCGCTCCGATGCCCAGGCGAAACTCTGCGCGATCGCGGCGGGCACCAATCCCATCACCGGGCGCGATACCCGAGAAACCCTCTACTGCGACTAATGCCGGATTCCCTTGGAAATCCGAGCCAACTGGGAATTGCTGGCGGGGGCTGGGCGGGGAAACCCCGCCCCTACGATGTGGAAAGGGTTTGGGGAGATTTGGCCCTGTCCCTAGCCCTCGATAATTTCTAGCTCGTCTTCGCGGAAGTGGGTGCGGAAGCGATCGCCCAAATCCACCAGAACGGGGAAGTTGGCGCTGATGGGTTTGCCGTTATATTCGGTCAAGATCGCCGCGATCGTCCCCTCTTGTCCCGCCAGATCGTAGGGCTGGTTTTTCGATTTGGGGTGGTGAAACACCTCGACTTTGGTCTTGACGCGGACGCGATCGCCAACCTTCATAGCTTGAATGCTCGTTCTCGTAGATAACGGTAGCGGGGGCGAACCCATGGGCCGGTGGGGGATGTGCCATACAACTCCCGCTGGCCGGTGGCCCTGACCATCTTCCCACAGAACGGCAAAGGGCTCGCTAGGGCGCGGGATAGGTCGGTTCCGTGGGCGTTTCGGGAGGTGTTTCGGGGGGGGCAGGGCGATCGCCGCGCACCAAAGTCAGGCCCACCACGGCCCCCAGCAGCATCATCACGATCGCCACCGTCGCCATGATCGCGCTCGACGGGAGCGATCGCCGTTCCGGATCCGGGGCCGGGGCCGGGGGCCGCTCCGTTTCCGCGTAGAGCAGGGCCTTCGACGCCTCGGAAAACTGGGAATCCCAGGTGGCCGGTGCCAGGGTAGACACCGGTTCCGGAGCCGTCGCCCAGGGGTCAGGAATCGCGCCCGTTTCCGGCACCACCTGCACCAGGGTGGCGGTCACGGTGGTGTTGTCATGGCCGTGGCGCTGGATTGCTTCGGCCACCCAGGCCCGCAGGGCGGCGGCCAGGGGCATCCGTCCCGCCAGGATCGGACGGCCGTAGCGCTGCCAGGACTCTTCGACCCAATCAAAATCGCTGAACCCGTCGGAGCACAGCAATAAAAGGCCCGTTTCGTCGGGAATCAGCCGCTGCACCGTGGGCCGCAGGGTTTCGCCGTCGCGGGTGCCCAACGCTTGGGTGAGGGCGTCCCCCTGGCCCCGGGCGATCGCCTCGCGGTAGGGGCCTTGGCCGTCACGGGTTTCGCGCACGGCGAGGTTGTCGTCCGTGGTGAGGCAGCGGCAGCCGTCGGCGGTGAGCCAGTAGGCGCGGCTGTTCCCCACATGGGCGATGAACAGGTCGCACACGTCGCTGGGGCTATCGACCCGGGGGGGCACCAGCCGCTGGATCAGGGGCAGGGCCAGGGTGGCGGTGGTGGCCATGCGCTGGCGCGATTCCCGCAGTTGGCTATCGTTTTGGCCGGCGATGAGGTTATTGGCGACGCGGAAGATGGCTTCGATTTGGGCGATCGCGGTGGCCGGATCCACATAGCTGCCATTGGAGCCGCCGTTGCTGCCACCATTGATGCCGCCGCCGTTGGCGTCGAGGCCGCTGCGGACGCCGTTGCGAAATGCTTGGGCCTGGAGTTGGAGGGAGCGGATGGCCAATTGACTGGCCACTTCCCCCTTTTCGTGGCCGCCGATGCCGTCACAGAGGATGGCGAGGCCGTCGGCGATCGCGGTGTCCGGGCTACCCAAACCGGTGGGGGCCGCTAGGGTGCGTTCCGTCAGGGGATAGCAAGCGTCTTCATTCTGCGATCGCTCGCGCCCCACCTCGCTGATGCCCGCCGTCTGGAACGACACCCGATAGCGCCCCTGTTCGCGGATGAGGATCTGTTCCACCCGCGATCGCGCCGTCGCCCAGGGCAATTCCCCCCGATGGATCTGCTCAAAAATGGGCCGCAGCCGCGCCGCGATCGTCGGTTCCCCATCGCTGCTGGCCGCCGTTGCGCCGGTACACCAGGCCAGCCACAGATCCCCCCACTGGCGCAACAGGGCCGCGCCGTCCGCATCCTCCGCATCGCTTTTGAGTTCCGCCAGGGTCAGCCGCCACCCCTGCACCCGCAAATTATTCAGCGCCAGCAAACTGCGCCGCGCCCCCACCTCCGTCAGCAGGGGCCATAGGTCAAAGGCTTGCACCATCCAATGGATCTGCCGCAACGGGGGCACGGTGCCCCAGCACTCCGTCAGGGCCGGAAAGGGTTGGCCGTCCGCCGCGATCGCCGCATCCTCCAGCAGCATCACATCCGTCGCCGTGGAAGCCTCCCCCAGGGGACAGAAGCCATAGAGTTTAGGGATGGACCAACTGCGGCCATGGAGGCGGTTGTAGGCGATCGCCACCGGGGGAAGCGCCGTGGGCACCCAGGGGAACGTGTGGGGTTCCGTATCGAGCCAAATGCCAGGACCGCAAACGTAGTAGCGCCCCGCCACCAGGCTGCCGACGGGCATCGGCGTCGCCACCGGCCCCACCGCCCGCACATAGCGATAGACCAGGGGGGTTTGGCATTCCGCGCAGACCTCGCGCCCGACGGCGTTGCGGGGGCGGGGGCATTGGGGATTGATGCAGTGGAGCGGCGGTTCTAGGGCACTCATGAAGGGGGGTAAAACCCAAGGGCTGGCAATGCCCCCGATTGTATCTTGCGGTTTCCGTTCCCCCGCGATCGCGGCTTCAAGGTTGAACGGGTTTTTGGCGATCCCCCGGACTAGGGCTGGGAGACCCCATCCCTACGGCGGCGGACTGGATGACGTGCCCGAGTTCCCACAACCCTGAACCTGGCCTAAAGCTCTGGGGGGCCGTCCGGGTCCGTGGCTAGAATCGAGACATCGGAGGTCCATATCTCTGCGGTCCATATCTCTGCATTTCGGCATTCGCGCCGGTTCGGGGGTGATCGCCTCGGACCTGAACCGCTAGTGGTCTAGATTTCGCCCTTCCCCCCTGTGCCCACTGGGCCAGTTGTTCCATGGTGATTGCCCCGCCGCTGCTGTGGCTGTTGATTGGTTTGGGGTTGTGTGCCGTTGAGGCGCTGGTGCCGACGGCGTTTGTGGCCTTTGTGATGGGGGTGGGGGCGCTGGTGGTGGCGATCGCGGCCTTCGTGATCCCCAATCCGTTGGTGCAGGTGGTGCTGTGGGGGGTGGTGACCGGGGGGCTGCTGCTGCTGTCGCGGCGGTGGCTAGCGCGATCGCGGCCATCGGAAACCTGGGACGCCGTAGAGGCGGAAACCCTCACGGACTTTTTGCCCGATCGCCCCGGCCGCGTCCTCTATGAAGGGGGATCCTGGCGCGCGATCGCCGCAGACCCAGCCCTCGCGATCGCCGCCGGCCAACGGGTCTACGTCATCGGCCGCACCGGCACCACCCTACTCATCCTGCCCCATCCCCCCCTCCCGGACCTGCCCCCAGAACGCCCCAACAACCATCCCCTCAATCCCGAACCCCCTAACCATGAATGAAATCTTCCTGCCCATCCTGCTCATGGTCCTCGGCGTCGGCTCCTCCGGCGTCCGCATCGTCCACCAGGGGGACCAAGCCCTCGTGGAACAGTTGGGCCGCTACCAAGGCAAACGACTCGAACCGGGCCTCAACTACGTCATCCCCGTCCTAGAGCGCATTGTCTGCCGCCAAACCATCCGCGAGCGCGTCATCGACATCCCCCCCCAGCAGTGCATCACCCGCGATAACGTCAGCATCACCGCCGACGCCGTGGTCTATTGGCGCATCGTCAACCTCGAAAAGTCCTACTACAAGGTGGAAAACCTCAACCAGGCCATGGTGAACCTGGTGCTCACCCAAATCCGCTCGGAAATGGGCAAATTGGAGCTAGACGAAACTTTTACGGCTCGGGAACAGGTCAATGAGGTGCTCCTGCGGGATCTCGACATCGCCACGGATCCCTGGGGCGTCAAGGTGACCCGGGTGGAACTGCGGGACATTGTGCCGTCGAAGGCGGTCCAGGATTCCATGGAACTGCAAATGGCGGCGGAGCGGCGCAAACGGGCGGCGATCTTGACCTCGGAAGGGGAGCGGGATTCGGCGGTGAATGCGGCGCGCGGGAAGGCGGAGGCCCAGGTGCTGGAGGCGGAGGCGCGCAAAAAGGCGGCCATTCTGGAGGCGGAGGCCCAACAGCAAGCCATTGTCCTCAAGGCCCAGGCCGATCGCCAGCAGCAGATTCTGGCGGCCCAGGCGACGGCCCAGGCGCTGCAACTGGTGACGGCGGCCCTGAATGAGGATCCGCAGGCGGCGGCGGCCCTGCAATTTTTGATGGCCCAAAGTTATCTGGCCACCAGCACGGCGATCGGCACCAGCAGCAGCAGTAAGGTGCTGTTTATGGATCCCCATAATCTGATGGCGACCTTGGAAAGTGCGAAGGCGGTGGTGGCCGATCGCGGGGGCCAAGCCTAGGAATCGGTAGGCGGCTGGGCGGTGGAAGACTCCGTAGCGTCGTTCTGCTTCGGCTTGTTTTCCGGCCCCTCCCGTTCCTCCGTGAGGGCTTCGATCGCCTCCAGTTGCAGATCCGTATCGAGGGGACTGAGGCGATCGTCCTCCAACTCCCCCGCCATGGCCGCGATCGCCCGCAAACTATCCATCTCATCGCCGGAGCCATCGCCGCGATCGATCCGCTCAATCCGCACGCGATCGAGCCGTGGCCCATCCGTAGACACCACCGTAAACACCCAATCCCGGTAGGTGAGCGATTCCCCCACCGCCGGAATTTTTTGGAGCTGATAGATCAAAAATCCCCCCAGGGTTTGGTAATCATCCCCCAACGGTAAATCCACCCCCAGCAGCCCATTGACCGCCTCCAAATCCACCTGGGCCTGCACCCGGAAGGTGCGATCGTCCAGGGTTTCCAGCAGCACCTCCTCCTCCTCACCGCTGGGCAGATCGCCGATCAGCTCCTCCACCACATTTTCCAAGGTCACCAGCCCCGCCGTCCCCCCGAACTCATCCACCACCATCACCATGGACCGGTGCATCCGCTGCATCATCCGCAGCAGCTCATCGAGGGGCGTATATTCCTGCACAAACTTCGCCGGACGGATCCAGGGGGTAATCTCGCTCTGGTCCGTCAGTTGCCCCTCCGCCAGCGCTTCAATCAGCTCCATCACCCGCACCATGCCGCAGATGTCGTCGAGGGATTCCCCCGTCACGGGATAGATGGAATGGCCCGACTCGGCCACCTCCGCCAGCACATCAGCAAAGCGGGCGGTTTTGGGCACGGCGGCGATGCTCGTGCGCGGCACCATCACTTCCCCCGCCGTCACTTCGCCAAATTCAAAGACGTTGTTTAACAGCTCCCGCTCTTCCGCCTCAAGGCCCGTGGATTCCGTGGCGGTGGAAATGATCAGTTGCAATTCTTCGGGGGTGACTCGGCTGTACCAGTTCTGGCCCGTGTAGCGCACCCCCAGCAGCCCCAGCAGGAAGCGGGTGGAGCGGTTGAGGATCCAGGCGAAGGGGTGAAAGATTTGGGAGATGGCGAGGCTCGGTGGCCCCAACAGGCGCGCCAGGTGTTCCGCGTGGAGGAGGGCGACGGATTTGGGGCACAGTTCCCCCAGGACGATTTGCAGGTAGGCCACCAGCAAAAAGGCGAGGCCAATGGAGACGCCTCGGGTCATTTCTGGTTGGACGAGGGGGACGGCGTGGGTGCTCAGCCAGGTGGCTAGGGGCAGGGCGATCGCGCGCTCACCGATCCACCCCAGGGCCAAACTCGATAGGGTGATGCCCAGTTGGGTGGTGGACAGGAGCCGTTCAATGTTGCGCTGGAGCTGCTGGACGCTGTGGGCCGCCAGATCCCCCTCGTCCACCAGTTGATTCACCCGCGATCGCCGCACGGACACCAGGGCAAATTCCGCCGTCACAAAGAAGGCATTGATGGCAATGAGCAGGAAGACGGCCAAAATACCCAACAGCGTCCCCTGGCCCTGACCACCGGTCTGCCCCGGCAACGTAGCAGCACCGCCGCCGCCCACCACAGCCCCCTGCGCCCACCCCAAAGATGGCCCCAGGAGTACGATCGCCAGGGCCGCGATCGCCATCCACCCCCACCGCCACCCCCTAGACCGAACCAACCGCGATCGCCGCGATCGCCCCAAACCGCCAGGGTCAGGCTCCATTTCCATTGACGGGAATGCCATACAAATCCAACTGCAACTCGCGATCGGGATAGTCGGTCAAGGTCAGATTCAAGAGCTGTACCCCGTCCAGCAACACCGCAGGAACGCTAATGGTACCGCGAGCCGTACTGCCATCGGCGGGCAAATCCGTCGGCAGCCCCTCCGTCAACGCCGTCACCGCCTGACCAAAATCGTCCGTCACCTCCAAAAAGGCATAGAGGAACTGCACCGGTCGCGTCCCCCCATTGCGCAACTGCACATCCAGCAGCAGCGAACTCCCCGATCGCCGCACCCCCGCCACCGTCATCGTCACCCCCTCCACCGTCACCGCCTGGGGCAACCGTCCCGGCACATTGGCCGTCCCCGTGGGGCTCGGCTCCGGACTGGCCTCAGGACTCGGGGTAGCCGCCACCTCCGGCGCAGCCACAGTCCCAGGGGCCGGACTGACCCCCGCAATCTGCTTCTCGATGCGGCCAATAATGTCCGACTCCTTGAGGAACTTCGGACTCGCCGGTTCCGGGCGGCTATTGGTGGAGCGATCCGCCGTAGGGCGAAAATCCGGCTGGGTAATGCCCTTGAGGGCTTCGCGTCCCAGGTTGAACCCCCAGGAGGTGCTGGCGGCCCCGGCGGCACACATGAGCGCCAGGAGCAATAGGGTCAGGCCAACGGTACTGTTCACGGCAGGGTAGGCGACGGGGGGGATAGCGGGAATCAATGGAGGGGGCATTGCCACCCATTGCCACTAATCATAGAATTTGACTGAACACTTCCCGCCCCGGCCCGTGGTCCATCCGCCACGGCAGGCCCTCGAAGGGGTGGCGCTGGACTGGCGCTGACCGGGGAAGGGTTTAAACATAACCAGGGTTGGCCGAGCGGTTTAGGCAGCGAACTCATAATTCGCCTTAGACAGGTTCAACTCCTGTACCCTGGATTTTTTCTTTGGGGGGAAGTGGGTCATGAATCCCTAGCCCCCCTTTTCAATGATTCTGATGCAGTGCTGACGCGGCCTGATCCCCGTTCCCTAGAAGGGGCCAACGCCGCCGCCGGTCCCTTCCGATCGCAGGGCCTCCAGCAGGGAGGAGTTGTAGGGGTTGGGGTAGTCGTCGGTGCGCATGACCGGATCGGCGGTGTTTTGCAGGTACATCACTTCCCGATGCAGTTCGGTGATGCGGCGGGCGTCCCGGGCGGTGCCGGAGTCGGGGAAGGGGAGGCCCAGGAAGGTGGCAAATTGGCCGCCGATGGAGTTGTCGAAAATGGCGTCCTTGTTGCTGTCGAAGAAGGCTTCGTGGAAGGCTTCGGGGATGGTTTGGATGGGGGTGGCGGTGGCGCGGTTGGGGGTTTGGGGGTCGCGGGTGCCGGTGGTGGGGCGTTCGGCGTCGCGGTTGGAGCGGTTGGGTTCGGTGATCCGCTGGGCCTGGGCGGCGGGGGCGATCGCGCAAAGGCCCAATGTGGCGATGAGGGCTCCCGTGGCGAGGGTCTGTAGCCGATGTTGCCGGTTGGTCGCGCCCATGGTGTGTACTGCTCCTCGCCCGCCCTGGGGCCACGTCTCGTTGGGGACAGAAAATGAAAAGGTTGGAAGTTGCGCCAATGCGCGGGGATTTGAGTGCTTTGGGGGGCTGGGGGGATCCCGCGATCGCCGTGCCCTGACCTTTCCCTAGGCTACGCCCCGATACTGCCACAGTTTCTGGGGGATTGCAAAAGCTGGGGGAGGCCCTAGGGGTTGTCGTTAGGGGGGGCGCTGGGGTTGCTGCTGGGGGGGATGCGATCGACGGCGATGAGGGCTTCCATGACGGTTTTGGCGGCGGGGGCGGCGACGAGGCCACCGGAACCGCCCTGGGGTTCGTCGAAGATGGCGAGGATGGCGTAGCGGGGCGCTTCGGCGGGCAGCAGACCCACAAAACTGGCGATGGAGGCTCCGGGGAGGTAGCCGCCGCGATCGCTAATTTTCTGGGAGGTGCCGGTTTTGCCTGCGATGCGATAGCCGGGAATGCGGGCGCGGGTGCCGGTGCCCCCCTCATCGAGGACCCCTTCCATCATGGCGAGGACGGTTTGGCTGGTTTCGGCGGAGAAGATGCGCTCGGGGGCGGGGCGGTAGGGCTGCCAGTAGCGATCGCCGTCGGGGGCGGCGAGGGCGTCGATGGTGTGGGGGGTGACGAGCTGGCCGCCGTTGCCGATCGCGGCGATCGCCTGGATCAGCTTCAGGGGGGTCAAGGACAGGCCCTGGCCAAAGGAGGTGGTGGCGCGATCGATGGGGGAATTGATGAAGGCGTCGCGCGATCGCAACTGGCCGGCGGTTTCCTGGGGGAGGTCACTGCCCGGTGGCCGATCAATGCCCAACTGCTTGAGGCGGCTGTAATACTCCTCCGGGTTCATCTTTTGCATGATGCGCACCATGGCCACGTTGCTGGATTTTTTGAGGGCGGTGGCCAGATCGATGCGGCCGGGGCCGGGGATGGCGGGGAAGCGGTAGTTGGTGATGGTGCGATCGCCCACCCGAATGAAGCCGGGATCATTAAACGGCTCGTCCGGCGCAATGGCCCCGAGGTCGAGGCCCAGGGCAACGGTGATCGGTTTGAAGGTGGAGCCCGGTTCGTAGAGATCGCTGACGGCCCAGTTTTTGAAGGCGGCGATGTCCGCTTCGTAGTACCGGTTGGGGTCGTAGGACGGGGCGCAGGCCAGGGCGACGATCGCGCCGGTGCGCACCTCCATGGCGATGATGGCCCCGCGTTTGGGCTTGAAGGCTTTGAACTGTTCCTCTAGGGCGGCGCGGGCGGCCCGTTGGACGCGGCTATCGAGGGTCAGGCGCAGTTGCAGGCCATCGGCGTAGGTGAGGCGGTTATCGCGATCGCCCGCCTGGGCTGGTTCGAGGGATTCGGCGGGCAGGGTCAGGCCCTCGGGAGCCCGTTCGAGGACGATGGGATCCACCCGGCGATCGAGGATTTTGTGCCAGCGCCGCTCCAGGCCCGCCTGCCCCTGGCCATCAAAGTCCGTATAGCCCACCACCTCGGCGGCCAGATCCTGTTGGGGATAGATGCGGCTCGGTTCCGGCAGCAGTTCTAGGCCATTGAGGTTGAGGGCGCGCACCCTAGCGGCCAGATCCTCCGGGAGCCGTTGCCGCAGCCGAATGCCGCTTTTGCCGCTGCGCAGTTTTTGCCACAGGGCGGCGGGGGATTCACCCAAAACGGGGGCGAGGGCTTCCGCGATCGCGTCGGTGCTGGTCAAAAACAGTTTGGGGTGGGCATAGAGCACGTAGGTCAGGCGATCGAGGGCCAGGACGGTGCCGTTGCGATCGACGATCGCCCGACGCGGCACAAAGGGGGTCACGCTCACCCGTTGACTGGCCCTGGCCCTGGCCGTCAGTTCCTTACCCTGGGCCAGTTGCAGCACCGACAGCCGCACCCCCAGCCCCACCAACCCCACCCCCAGGAGCGCCGCCACGGCCCAAACGCGACTGCGGGATGGATTGACCTGATCGATGGGGGGCAGCCGGTGCCAGAGGTCGCCCCAATCCCAACCGGGGGTGGAGCGCAGGGGCGAGATCCGCTGGGGCCACCGGAGCCCCCGTAAGACTTGGGCGCGCTGGCTCCAGGAATGGGATTGGCGGGCCGTGGGGCGCGATCGCCCGTCCCGAGGGGAAGGTCCGCCGCCCGAGTCGCGATCGCGGTAGCGGGAAATATCAAACGCCTCCAGATCCGGCGCATCCCCCTGGGCCGACGGCCTCGGCTCCCCCGGTGTCCCTAGGGACGGCGGCACCTCCAAGGCCCCCAGCACCCGCCGCACGCGATCGCTCGGGGGTGGTGGGTTATCCCGGCGGCGATCGCGGCGGCGACGCAGCTCATCGGCTCCATTGAAATCCATCGGCTCCCATCCATCCCCAAGGCCACAGCAACCCTACCGCACCCCCAGCCCGATCCTAGCGAATTCACCCCCCGCCACCACGGCCCATGACCATTCCCCCCCGCACAATGGCAAGATCAATGGACACGATCGCGCACATTCAAGCACCGCTGCGGCGATCGCCCCGGCCCCAAACCGGGCATCCCCAGCCGCCAGCGCCCGCGCTACCCCTTCTTCATCCATCGCACCCAAAGGCAATTCAACACCATGCGTATCCTAGTCATGGGCGGCACCCGCTTCATCGGGGTCTACCTCACCAAACTGCTGGTCGAGCAGGGCTATCAGGTGACCCTGTGCAATCGCGGCAACCACCGGCCCCCGGTCGAAGGGGTCCGCGAAATCCACTGCGATCGCCGGGATGGCGAACGGCTCAAGGAACTGCTAAGCGGCGAAACCTTTGACCTAATTTTTGATAACAATGGCCGCGAACTCAGCGATACCCAACCTTTGGTGGAAGCCCAGTGGGGCAAGTTTGAACAATTTATCTACATGAGTTCGGCGGGGGTTTATCAAGCTTCGGATGAATTGCCCCTACTGGAAAGCGATCCCACCGATCCAAAAAGTCGCCACGCGGGCAAACAGGAAACGGAAGCCTATCTCGATCACCACGATCTCCCCTTCACGTCCATCCGCCCCACCTACATCTACGGCCCCTTCAACTACAATCCCCTAGAAACCTGGTTCTTTGATCGCATTGTCCGCGATCGCCCGATCCCCATCCCCGGCAACGGTTTACATATCACCCAGTTCGGCCATGTGGCGGATTTGGCGAAGGCCATGGTGGCAACGATTCGTAATCCCAAGGCCATTGGCGCGATCTATAACGTGTCGGGCGATCGCTATGTCACCTTCGATGGGTTGGCGCGGGCCTGCGCGATCGCGGCGGGCAAAAATCCCGACGATTTAGATTTGGTCCACTACGATCCCAAAAAGTTCGACTTTGGCAAACGTAAGCCCTTTCCCCTGCGGACCCAGCATTTCTTTGCCTCGAACCAAAAGGCCAAGGATGAACTGAATTGGCAGCCGGAATTTGATCTCGTCAGCGGCCTCAAGGATTCCTTCGAGAACGATTACCTCAAACTCGAAAAGGATCGCGATCGCGTGGACTTCTCCCTCGACAACGAAATTCTAGATCGCCGCGATCGCCGCTAGGATTTTGCCCTAAAGCCCCCATCAAAATGCCCCTTTTCTGTTCGGGGAGAGGGGCCAGGGGTGAGGATCGCGATCGCCGCAAATCCTCACCCATTTTTGCCGTTGATTGATGGGCTATTGATCAGCTATTGATCCTTGCCGTAGCTGTAGACAAACTGGGTCTTGGTGATGGCCGACGGATCATACCAATCCGCCATCTTTTGGAGCCCCTCAAAAAACGCCTTTGCCCGCCGCGCCCCCTTCGCCGTAAATTCCCCCGACGGATCACCATAGGCGAACGAGAATTCCGCGATCGCCGGTTCCCCCGCCCCATCGGTCCCCGGTTCATACCAGAGCGTAATCGCCACCGTCGCCTCCTCCTGGCCAAAATCCAGCACCGCGCCCCGGCTCACCAACTCCTGGGCCACCAGCCCCCCCACCCGCTCGATGGGCGTCTCCGGCGGGAACTTGAGGCGATCGAGCCCCGGAAACACCGCCAGCACATCCGCCAGCGTCGTCCACGGGCTGTCCGTCACCGGCGCACTGGTGGAATGGGCAAACTGACTGCGGAACGGCGCAAGAATATCCTCCTCCAGCTTCGTTTCCGCCTTCGGGGCCGGACTGCTGACATCCACCGACGACGCAATGTAGACATCCGGCGATCGATACTTCAGCATCGCCTTCACCTTCGCCACCTTGCCCTCCGCGATCGCCCCCCGCCGCCGCAGCACATACCCCCGACTCAGGAGATTGTGGTCCGGCGTGTCATAGAACTCCACCTGCCGCTCCACCTGCTCGCTCAGCAGCCCCTTAATCGCAAAGGATTGGGCCTGGGCGATCGCCTCAATCTCTCGCCAAAATTTACGGATGCCTTCGACGCGATCGCAGAACGCCGCCGTCTTCAAAATGACCTTATATTCGCGAGATGTCACTAGATGCATCGTGGAGAACCAATCTGTGTCAATTGCACCTTCAACCCTAGCCAATTCACCCCCTCAAAAACATCCGTATTCCCCCGAAACTAGCCATTTCACCCTTCAAGAAAGGTGAACAAATTTCACGAAAACAACCAACCACCGAAAAATCTTTACCCGATCGCCCCCTCCCGGATTGCCAAAAAAATGGGGTCATCTCCGAAGAAACAACCCCACGGCTATTCATATCTGCTAGTCCCCCAACGCTAGGGGGCAGATGGTGGATCGATCAGCCTAGGAAATACCCGACAGCACCACCAACCCCAGCACCGCCCCAAACACAATCAGGGCATAGAACTGGGCGCGGCCATTCTCGAAATACTTCAGCCCCTCCCCCGACACCAGGGTCACAAACCCCGTCAGGTTCACGGCCCCGTCCACAATGCGGAAATCCACCTCCATCACCTGGCGAGCCAGACGGCGGCTACCGCGCACAAACACCGTGTCGTAGAGCTCGTCGAAGTACCACTTCTTCAACGAAAAACGGTAGATCGGCCCCAGCTTCTCCGCGATCGCGGCGGGGTCAATCTTGCCACGCAGGTAGGTCAGCGACGCCAACGTAATACCAATCAGCGCAATCCCCACGGAATTGCCCGCCATAATCAGGAACTCCGCCCATTCAAAGGCTTGTTCCCCGTGGTGGGCCACCGTTTCCGGCTCCAGGAAATGCTCGAACAAATTATTCCAAGGCATCCCCAGCAGACCGATCGCCATCGACGGCACCGCCAGCACCATCAGCGGCACCACCATCGTCCAGGGCGACTCGTGGGGCTCATGGGCATGGTGATGGTCCCCATGATCGAGCTCCTTCGGATCCATCGCCCCCGGCCCAAAGGCAGGCACCTCCACCGTCACGGGCACCATCGCCTCCGCCAGCAGCTTTTGGCGAATCGTCTCATCATTGCCCCGGAATTCCCCCTCGAACGTGGAGAAATACATCCGGAACATGTAGAACGCCGTGATGCCCGCCGTCAGCCAGCCCACCAGCCACAGGGCCGGATTTGCCTGGAAGGCCAGCCCCAGAATCTCATCCTTCGACCAGAACCCGGCAAAGGGCGGAATCCCGCAAATGGCCAGGGTGCCGATCAAGAACGTGGCCGAGGTCACGGGCATATATTTCCGCAGGCCCCCCATCAGCCGCATGTCCTGGGCCAAAACGGGCTCATGGCCCACCACCGCCTCCATGCCATGGATCACGGAGCCGGAGCCCAGGAACAGCATGGCCTTGAAGTAGGCATGGGTCATCAGGTGGAACAGCCCCGCGCTGTAGGCCCCCACACCGAGGGCCATGACCATATAGCCCAGTTGGGAAATGGTCGAATAGGCCAGGCTCTTTTTGATGTCGTTCTGGGTGATGGCGATCGTCGCCCCCAAAAACGCCGTAAAGGCCCCCGTCCAGGCGATGACATCCATCACCATGGGCAGCCCCTCAAACACCGGCAGCATCCGCGCCACCAGGAAGACGCCCGCCGCCACCATCGTCGCCGCGTGGATCAGGGCGGAAATGGGGGTGGGGCCTTCCATGGCGTCCGGCAGCCACACATGGAGGGGGAATTGGGCCGATTTGGCGACAGGCCCCAGGAAAACGAGAACGCAAAACAGGGTGGCCAAGCCCGCACTGAGGGCACCGGACGCGACGAGATCGTGGAGGCGATCGCCCATCACATCAAACTCGAAGCTACCCGTACACCAGTAGAGGGCCAGCATCCCCAGCAGCAGGCCAAAGTCCCCGACCCGGTTGGTCACAAAAGCTTTTTGGCAAGCATCCGCCGCCGGTTTGCGATCAAACCAAAAGCCAATGAGCAGGTAGGAGCACATGCCCACCAGTTCCCAGAAGATATAGATCTGGACCAGGTTAGGGCTGACGACGAGCCCGAGCATGGAGGAGCTAAACAGGCTCAGGTAGGCATAGAAGCGCACATAGCCCGGATCGTGGGCCATGTAGCCGTCGGTGTAGAGCATCACCAACAGGGCAACGGTGGTGACGATCACCATCATCAGGGAGCTGAGGCGATCGATGGTGTAGCCCATGGTGAGCTTGAAGTCACCGGCGGCGGCCCATTCGATACTGCGAACAAAGGCGTCGTGGCCGCCGATTTGGCTCCACAACAGCGCCAGCGACATCACCATCGCTGCGCCAAGGGTGGACATGATAAAAACCGCGTTTGCTTGTCGCAACCGGTTCGTGGCCTGGTTAAACGAAATCAATCCCAGTCCAACAGCCGTCGCTCCAAGGAGGGGCAGGACTGGGATTGCCCAGGCGTACTCGTAGATCGGTTCCATTACGCAAGCCCGATTGAACGTGATGTACGCAAACTCAAACTCAAACGGTAATTCAAATGCAAGACGGTCGGCGTAAAGTTGCCGTCAATTCAACAAAACAAAATGCCGTCACTATTGTGGCATGTCCGCCTGGGGCCGATGGGGGCCAGGGGCGGCGATCGCGGGGGCCGGGGACAAGGTTGCGCGGGGGGGCGAAGTTCGGTTACGAGGTCGAAAAAGCCTTGAGGCGCTTAAGCATGAGGGCATTGAGGGCGCGGCGCATTTCTTCGCGGCCCCCGATCGCATCGAGGCGATCGACCGGCTGGCCGTTTTCAAAGAGAATTAAGGTGGGTAGCTGGGTTAGGCGGTAGGTGTTGGCCAGTTTGAGGTTGTCGTCCGCGTTGACGCTAACTAGCTTGACCTGCGGTCCCCAATCGCGCTGGAACTGGTGCAGCAGGGGCTCAATGAGCCGACAGAGGCCGCACCAGGGTGCCCAAAAGTTGACGAGGACGGGGACGTTAGCACCCAGAACTTCCTCGGCAAAGCGCGATTCCTCGATGGGATAGGTCATAGGTCAAGCGGGTTATCAGCGTTGATCACGGGGACACTGAACGGAATCGGGGCGGGCGGGCGGCGGGGATGCGGGGGCCGTCACCAGGGGGCGGCGGCGGTCCAGCGCATCAGGGAGGGGTGCAGCCACCACAGGGCGAGGACGAAGAGGGTGACGCCGACGTAGGCGGGCCGCGCAAATTCGCGGGGGTAGGTCTTCCAGTCCATTGTCTGTTGCCCGCGCGCGATCGCGACGAAGGGAATAACGGACGTGCGGGCCTTGGCGGCCAGGAAGGCGTCCCCATGGCGGGCGAACCAGCGGCGATCGCCATGCCAGACGGCAAAGAGGTGATGGGCAATCAACCCCAGGGAGGTGACCAGGGTGAAGCTGGTGCCAATCCAAAGGGTGTGGGCGATGCACCAGATCACCTGGCCCACCATTTGCGGGTGGCGGGTGATGCGCATGATCCCCGTTTCGTAGAGGTGGATCTCGGGCTTGGCGATCGCGGCGATCTCCAGCAAGTTAAAGGTCGCTGGATAAAGGAACAGGAACGACAGGGCCGAGAGCCCCCACACGAAGGACTGCACACCAGCAACCCCCTGCACCTGCCAAAGCTGCACGCCGTCGTAGCGGTGCTTGAAGAAGTAAACAATCACCACCACCGCCAGGGGCAAGCTCACCAGGGCAAAGAGCACCCGGTAGGCCCGCGCGCCGATCCGGGCTTCCCCGCGCGATCGCAGGGCCGCCAAACCGCTATGGGCCACCGCAAACAGGGTCAGCAGCCCCAACTCCACCCAATGGCTCGCGGTCATCCAAGGGGGGGTCAGCCAGTCCCCCAGGGCAGACCAGGGGGCGGCGGCGGCGAGGGGCAACAACGGCGCAGGGGACGGGATAAGAAAAGGCAATGGTCCGGGGGGAACAGAAGGGACGGGGATCAAGGGCAGCGGAGGGGAACGATGATCGGTGACGGAACGGTTGCGGTGAGGGGCGATCGCGGTGGTGCTAGGGCCTTGTGCCGGTACCCCCATGGCGGTGCCCGAAGGCGGGTTTACGGTGGCCCATCGGGGGTCGAAAAGTCGCTAGTCTGGGCCTGGGATTGATGGGTGCATCGTTGCAAAGTCACCTGGGACATCCCCTCTAAGGGTAGGGCAAATTCGGCGATCCCTGCTAGATTCGAGGCGGTGATGGCCCCGCGATCGCCTGATCCCAAATTCCCCGCTTCACCCTGCGATCCAACCGCAATCCGCGCGGCCCACCGGTCTCCCCGCGCCGCGATCGCCCCGCCGCCCCCGCGCTTCCCCAGGGCCAAGCCCGCGATCGCTTCAGCTCCCCCGGAGCCGCCCCACGGGACCCGCAAAACATTAATTTTTTTAATCATTGTGTTCATTTTGTTTGAGAATGAATTAGTCAAATGACAGGCCCTAATCCGGCTGCCCCAGCCATCGGCCCACGGCCCAGCGGCCCACGGCCCAGCGGCCCCACCCCCACGGCCCACGGCCCTGTAGTGCTGGGCTTTGCCCCCTAGGCCCCCGGCGGACCATGGGATCGGGTCGAACGCAATCTGGCGATCGCGGAGCCACCCACCCCCCGATCACCCCTGCCCCCGACCTCCGATCCTTCACCCTCTCTCGCCTTGGAATGAGGCGTCATTCGGCCCCATGACCATGTCCGACCTTCCGTTCACCCTCGACCAACTGCGGATCCTCAAGGCGATCGCCTCCGAGGGCAGCTTCAAACGGGCCGCCGACAGCCTCTACGTGTCCCAGCCCGCCGTCAGCTTGCAGGTGCAAAACCTCGAACGCCAGCTTGACGTACCCCTGTTCGATCGCGGCGGACGGCGAGCCCAACTGACGGAAGCGGGCCACATGCTGCTGAACTACGGCGACAAAATCCTCACCCTCTGCCAGGAAACCTGCCGCGCCATCAAGGATTTACAAAATCTCCAGGGGGGCACCCTCATCGTCGGCGCAAGCCAAACCACCGGCACCTACCTGCTGCCCCGCATGATTGGCCGCTTCCGCGAAACCTACCCCGAGGTGGGGGTCCAGCTCCATGTCCATTCCACCCGGCGCACCTCCTGGAGCGTCGCCAATGGGCAAATCGACCTGGCCATCATCGGCGGTGAGGTGCCCTCGGAGCTTCAGGACTCGCTCCATGTGGTGCCCTACGCCCGGGACGAACTGGCATTGATTTTGCCGATGGGCCACGAGCTGACGCGGACGGAGAGCATTCACCGCGACGATCTCTACGGATTACAGTTCATTGCCCTCGATTCCCAGTCCACAATCCGCAAGGTGATTGACAATGTGCTGACCCAGTGCGGCATTGACACCCGTCGCCTCAAGATCGAGATGGAGCTCAATTCCATTGAGGCGATTAAAAATGCGGTCCAGTCTGGCCTGGGGGCGGCGTTTGTGTCGATCGCGGCGATCGAGAAGGAATTGCAGATCGGCAGTTTGCACCAGGCCCACATTGAAGAGGTGCGGGTGGAGCGGATCCTGAAGGTGATTTCTAATCCCAACCGCTACCGTTCCAAGGCGGCGGAGGCGTTCACCCGCGATATTTTGCCCCATTTCGCCTCGACGGAACTCTACCCAGCGCCGGGGGCCGCAGAGGTGCCGGAGCGGGTGGCTAAACCGGCCCCGGAAACCACTGGCGCGGGCTGCTAGGGGCAAGCTCTGCTGGTACTGGCTCGACGTGCGGGCTGGTCCCTGCGTACGGGCTGGCTTGGCGGGGCGGTGGATCTTAGGGGTCTTCGCCCGCGTGGTAGGAACTGCGCACCAGCGGCCCCGATCGCACATGGCTAAAGCCCAGCGATCGCGCCAAGGCCCCCAACTCCTCAAATTCCTCCGGTGTCCAGTAGCGCCGCACCGGCAGGTGGTCCAGGGAAGGCCGCATATATTGCCCCAGGGTGAGGCGATCGCACCCCACCGCCCGCAAATCCTCCAGGGCCGTTCGCACCTCGTCGAGGGTTTCCCCGTGGCCTAGCATTAGGCCGGATTTGGTGGCGATCGCGGGATTGAGTTCCTTCACCCGCCGCAGCACCGCCAGGGAGCGATCGTAGGTGGCCCCGCGCCGCACCACCCCCTGGAGCCGCGCCACCGTTTCCAGGTTGTGGTTGTAGCACACCGGTTCCGCCGCCACCACCGTCGCCACGCGATCGCCCTGGAGTTGCTCCGGCGTTTTCCCCGGCGACTTGCCCCCCCAAAAGTCCGGCGTCAGCACCTCAATTTGCGTCTGTGGCTGCCGCGATCGCACCGCCGCGATCGTCCGGGCAAACCAACTCGCCCCCCCATCGGGCAAATCATCCCGCGCCACCGACGTCAGCACCGCATAGCGCAGCCCCAGCAGGGCGATCGCCTCCGCCACCTTCTCCGGCTCCAGCGGATCAAGGGCCATCGGCGCATGGTGCTTATCCACCTGGCAAAAGGCGCACGATCGCGTACACACCGGCCCCATCAGCAAAAACGTCGCCGTCCGGTTGCCATAGCACTCCCCCCGATTCGGACAGCGCCCCTCCTCGCAAATCGTATGGATCTGCCGTGCCTTAACAATGCGCTGCACCGTCGAAATTTCACTCGCCCGCCCGATCGGTCGGCGCAGCCACGGCGGCAATGGCTCCACCGCCCCGGAGGCCATCCCCTTCGACTCCCCCACCGGCACTTTTTCCAAACCCTCCATCCCCGCACCTCCCACGGCTCCCGATCCAACCGCGCGCACTCGTCCGCCCCCTGATTCTAAAGCCAGACCCCAACCCCAACCTCCAAGCCCCCCACAACCCCTGCCGCAAGGGGAGCGATCGCAATATACTGGACTCTCAGAAGCGAGATTGTGTTATTGAATGGGGAACGGGGCTAGCCCCCACAGCGGCGATCGCCAGGGTCCATAGCACCCCCTCGCCCAACCCGCAGCCCAGCATTCCGGCGCTGCACCCCCAGCGCGATCGTCATCGCCGACTGCCGTGTAATCACTGCGATCGTCAAGGAGTCAATCGTGGCAGCCCACAAAATTCTGGTTATCGACGACAGCAGAGTGATTCGGATGCGCGTCCGCGAAATGCTGCCGACCGGTAACTTTGAAGTACTCGAAGCCAAAGACGGGGCAGAAGGTCTCACCCTCATCCAGCAGGAGCACCCCAACTTGATCATGTTGGACTTCCTGCTGCCGAAAAAGAGCGGCTGGGAAGTCTTTCAGGAAATTCAGGCCAGCCCCCACCTCCAGACGATTCCCCTGCTGCTGATGTCGGGGCGCAAGGAAGAGGTCACGGAAAAAATCCCCGAACCCTTCGAGCATTTCGCCTTCATCGAAAAGCCCTTCGAGAAAAAGGAGCTGGTGGAAGCGATCAAGGAGGCCATGCGCAAGGCTCCAAAGGCCACCAGCCTGCCCCCGCGATCGGCCACCTCGACCATGGGGGGCGACGGGGGCAGCGGCGTCCACGAGGGCAAAATTGCCGCCCTGGAAGCCCAGGTGGCCTCCCTGCAGGGGGAAGTGGACAACCTCAAAAAGCAAATGGGCCAGTTGGTGGCCTTCATCAAACAAAAGCTCAAGTAGCCAGACGCGCCGCACTCAGGGGCTTCTGCCTAGCCGCAACCCACCCTCAGGACGGGACTTCGGCTAGGCGGATTTGCCGTTTGATGAATTAATTCAGCTTGGCACCGGGGTTGCGGGGGGTGGATCGACCTTGAAGGGTAGTCCCTAGGCCATTTCGCGGCGTCCCTCCAGGGCGCGGGCGAGGGTGACCTCATCGGCATATTCCAGATCACCCCCCACGGGCAGGCCAAAGGCGATGCGCGTGACGCGGGTGAAGGGTTTGAGCAGTTGACTGAGGTAGAGGGCGGTGGTTTCCCCCTCGACGCTGGGGCCGATCGCGAGGATGACCTCCCGCGTACCCTCCCGCTGCACCCGCTGGATCAGGGGTTGGACCGTGAGCATGTCTGGGCCGATGCCGTCCATGGGGGAAATGGTGCCGCCGAGGACGTGGTAGCGGCCCCGATATTCCCGGGTTTTTTCGAGGGCGATTACGTCGCGGGAGTCGGCTACGACGCAGATGGTGAGGCGATCACGGTTGGGATTGCGGCAGATTTCGCAGACCGGCTCCGCCGACAGATGGAAGCAGACCTGACAGGTGCCCACCTGCTGCTTGGCCTCCAGCAGCGCCTTGGCGAGGGCTTCCACTTCCGCATCGGGCCGTTTGAGCAAATGCAAAGCCAGCCGTTGGGCGCTCTTGGGGCCAATGCCGGGGAGCCGCTGCAACTGCTCAATTAACCGGGCGAGGGGACGGGTATAAACGGTGCTCTCTCCTGGGGTACGAAGCCCCGGCGTCAGGGGTTAGGGAAAAGTCTCGGGGGGGTCAAGAAGGTTAGGGCGTACCATTCATGCGATGGCTTCAGCCAACCAAGGGCCTCCAATCCTGATTTCACCGCCACCAGGCCGGTTGGGGCGAGGGGCTGGCAGACCCTTGCTGCGGTCACTGGGGGCTCTTGCTAAGACGGCTCGGTTGGGGCCGTGGGGTGGGGGAATCGGGGAATTTGCTAAACGCCGCCTCGGGCCGGGACGGAACTGCCTAAGATGAAGATGGTTTTTTTGAGATGGCGTGGATGGTCTGCCACCGGACCTTCTGCCGTTTGGCCATCTGCCACCTATTCCTTGTGTCGTTCCTTAGGACGCCTAACGCCCGATGACCGCTAGCGATCGCCCCGAACTGACCAGCCCTAGTTTAGTGTTTCCCGACCTGTCGGCGGACCTGCTAGAAATTTATCGCAATCTGCCCCCGGTCAAGCTAGGGATCCTAGCCTCGGGCAACGGCAGTAATTTTGAGGCGGTGGTCCAGGCGATCGCGGATGGCCGCCTGCGGGCGGAGGTGGCGGTGGTGATCTACAACAATCCGGGGGCCAAGGTGGCGGTTCGGGCGGAGCGCTGGGGCGTGCCGAGCCACTGCATTGACCATCGCCAGTTCGTCAGCCGTGAAGCCTTTGACTATGAGGTGGTGTCGGCCCTACAGCGGGCTGGGGTGGAGTGGGTGGTGATGGCGGGCTGGATGCGCCGGGTGACGGAGGTGTTCATCGAGGGCTACCGCGATCGCGCCATTAATATTCACCCCAGCCTCCTGCCCAGTTTTCCGGGGATGCGCGCCATTGACCAGGCGATCGCGGCCCGCGTCAAACTCGCCGGCTGCACCGCCCACCTGGTGACCCTAGAAGTGGATTGCGGCCCCATCCTCGTCCAGGCCGCCGTCCCCGTCCTCGCCACCGATACGGTCGAAACCCTCCACGCCCGCGTCCAGGTGCAGGAACACCGCATCCTCCCCCAGGCGATCGCCCTCGCCACCGCCCAGGCCGCCCACCATCGCCAGCACTCCCAACCCCATTCCTAACCCTAGGGATCGAGGCCGCGATCGCCCTCCGAAAACCATCAATAAACAACAAAAAAGCAGCCCGCTCGCATATTAGGGGCTGCCTTTTTACGTTTTCAACGTCCAATCTTCAAAGCCGTTGAGACCAGCGCCAAACCACAGCGCCTAGCCATCCCCTACAGCTTCACTTCAATATCCACACCCGAAGGCAGATCCAACTTCATCAGCGCATCCACCGTCTTCGACGAAGGCTGGTAAATATCAATAATGCGGCGGTGGGTCCGCGTTTCAAAGTGCTCCCGGGAATCCTTATCCACGTGGGGAGAACGGAGCACGCAATAAATCTTCCGCTTCGTCGGCAAAGGAATCGGGCCAACCGCCGTCGCGCTCGTGCGATTTGCCGTATCTACAATCTTGTCGCAGGACGCATCCAGCAACTTGCGGTCAAAAGCCTGGAGGCGGATGCGGATCTTCTGCTGTTGAATCGTCGCCATCTTCTCTTCCGTCGTCCTGTGGGTTAGTTGGGCAGTAATTGAATTTTCAAGGTTCCTAAAAGACCCATTCCGATTATTAAGTCAGAACCGGCAACCCATCACCCATGCAATGGCCTCGCCAGTCCTGACTCAGATTCGGAACGCTAGGTCCGCGCGATCGCCCCACCCTTCACCCACCATCGAGCGACGGGGGAAACGCGATCGCGCCCAGCAGCATCAGACCCTACTTGAGGATCTTCGACACCACACCCGCACCAATCGTCCGGCCACCTTCACGGATTGCGAAACGCATCCCCTGCTCAATCGCAACCGGCGAAATCAGCGTCACCGTCATCTTGATGCGATCGCCCGGCATCACCATCTCCACATTTTCCCCTTCGTCAGAGGTGTACGCATCGATGGAACCCGTCACATCCGTCGTCCGGATGTAGAACTGGGGACGGTAGCCCGCGAAGAACGGCGTGTGACGGCCACCCTCCTCCTTCTTCAGCACATACACCTCAGACTCGAACTGGGTGTGGGGCGTAATGGAACCGGGCTTCGCCAGCACCATCCCACGCTCGATGTCCTCCTTCTGCACACCGCGAAGCAGCAGACCGGCATTATCACCAGCCACCCCTTCATCCAGTTGCTTCCGGAACATCTCAACCCCCGTCACCGTGGTGGTGCGGGTGTCACGCAGGCCGACGATTTCCACCGTCTCACCCACCTTCACACGGCCCCGCTCAATCCGGCCCGTCGCCACCGTACCGCGACCCGTGATCGAGAACACATCCTCAACCGCCATCAGGAACGGCTTATCCGTATCCCGCTCCGGCGTCGGAATGTAGGAATCCACCTCATCCATCAGCTTGTAGATCTTCTCGACCCACTCATCCGGCGCGCCGCCGCTCAGGGCTTCCGTCGCCTTCAGGGCAGAACCCGCCACAATGGGAATCGCATCCCCATCAAAACCGTAGTCGCTCAGCAGCTCGCGGACTTCCAGTTCCACCAGCTCCAGCAGCTCCTCATCATCCACCTGGTCTTGCTTATTCAGGAAAACCACCAGATTCGGCACGTTCACCTGGCGAGCCAGCAGGATATGCTCACGGGTTTGGGGCATGGGGCCATCCGCCGCCGACACCACCAGAATCGCGCCGTCCATCTGGGCAGCACCCGTGATCATGTTCTTCACATAGTCCGCGTGACCCGGGCAGTCCACGTGGGCATAGTGACGATCATTGGTCTCGTACTCCACGTGGGCCGTGTTGATCGTGATCCCACGGGCCTTCTCCTCAGGAGCCGCATCGATTTCATCGTACTTCTGAGCCTTAGCCTGGCCACGGGCCGCCAGGGCCATCGTGATCGCCGCCGTCAGCGTCGTCTTACCGTGGTCCACGTGGCCGATCGTACCGATGTTGACGTGGGGTTTATTGCGCTCAAACTTTTCGCGTGCCATGAGTGTGCGTTCCTTTCCTTGTTATGCGTTCCCTTTGCTCTTTGCGATGATGGTTTCAGCCACGTTGCGAGGGGTCTCGCTGTAATGGCTGAACTCCATGGAGAAGATTCCACGACCTTGGGTCATGGAACGAATGTCGGTCGCGTAACCGAACATCTCTGCCAGTGGCACCTTGGCAGATACCTTGGCGAGGCCGTCCTCCGAGCCCATCCCTTCGATCTGACCACGACGGGAGTTGAGATCCCCCATCACATCACCCAGGAAGTTCTCGGGCGCTTCCACTTCAACCTTCATCATCGGCTCCAGCAACATCGGCGCAGCCTTCAAGACTGCCTCGCGAATTGCCATGGAACCGGCGATTTTGAAGGCCATTTCCGAAGAGTCAACATCATGGTAAGACCCATCCACCAGGGTCACCTTGACGTCAATCAGCGGGTAACCGGCAAGAATACCGGATTCGCAGGCCTCGCGCATACCCTGTTCTGCGGGGGCGATATATTCCTTCGGAACCGTACCCCCCACAATCTTGGACACGAACTCGAAGCCGCTGCCGGCTTCCCCAGGGGCCACCTCGATCACAACGTGACCGTACTGACCCTTACCGCCACTCTGGCGGACAAACTTACCTTCTGCCTTGACGGACTTGCCAATGGTTTCCCGGTAAGCCACCTGGGGAGCACCCACGTTGGCCTCGACCTTAAATTCCCGCAGCATCCGGTCCACAAGGATCTCTAGGTGCAATTCACCCATCCCTGCGATGACCGTTTGGTTGGTTTCCGGATCCGTGCTCACCCGGAAGGTGGGGTCTTCCTCCGAGAGGGATTGCAGAGCCTTGGACAGCTTGTCCATGTCCTGCTTGGTTTTGGGTTCCACCGCCACGGAGATGACCGGCTCGGGGACGAAGAGGGATTCCAGGATGACGGGATCGCTCTCGTCGCAGATCGTGTCGCCCGTGATGGTGTCCTTGAGGCCCAGGGCTGCCCCCAGATCACCGGCCCGCAGTTCGTCCACCTCGATGCGCTCGTCGGCCTTAAGGACGATCAGGCGTGAGATGCGCTCTTTCTTGCCCTTGGTGGCATTGAGAACGTAGCTGCCCTTCTTAATCGAGCCGGAATAAACCCGAATGAACGTTAGACGCCCATAGGGATCGGCCATGATCTTGAAGGCGAGGGCCGCTGCGGGGGCGTTGTCGTCAGCGGGACGCTCCACCACGGAGCCATCGTCCAAGGTGCCTTGGATGGGGGGCACGTCGATGGGGGACGGCAGGTAATCAACCACCGCGTCCAGCAGACGCTGAACCCCTTTGTTTTTGAAAGCGGAGCCGCAGAGGACCGGTACGATCGCGCCGGTCACGGTGCCTTTACGGAGGGTGGCGCGGATTTCCTCTACCGTCAGCTCGCCCCCTTCGAGGTAGCGCTCCATCAGATCATCATCAAGCTCGGCAACCGCCTCTAGCATGATGGTGCGGTACTCTTCCGCCACCTCTTGCAGGTCGGCGGGGATGTCCGTTTCCTCGATGTCTTGGCCGATGTCATCGTTGTAGATGTAGGCCCGCATGGTCACGAGGTCCACCAACCCCTTCAGGTCCGCTTCCGCGCCAATGGGGATCTGGATCGGCACTGCGTTGGCCCGCAGGCGATCGCGCATCTGCTGATAGACCTTGAAGAAATTGGCCCCCGTGCGGTCCATCTTATTGATGAAGGCAATGCGAGGAACCTTGTAGCGATCAGCCTGACGCCACACGGTTTCGGACTGGGGCTGCACCCCGCCCACGGAGCAGAAAACGGCAATCACACCGTCCAGCACCCGCATGGAACGCTCCACTTCAATCGTGAAGTCCACGTGGCCAGGGGTGTCGATGATGTTGATCTGGTGATCAAGCCAGCTCGTGCTGATGGCGGCGGCCGTGATCGTAATCCCGCGCTCGCGCTCCTGGGCCATCCAGTCGGTCACTGCGGTGCCGTCATGCACCTCACCCATCTTATGGACGACGCCCGAGTAAAACAAAATACGCTCGGTCGTCGTCGTTTTGCCGGCATCAATGTGGGCGGCAATACCAATATTTCGGACTTTTTCGAGCGGGGTGGATCGTCCCACAGCTACCTCCTTGGATCTCTGCTGCAGATTATCATGTTACATGCTTGTAAAGATTTTATGGAGATTCCTTGGCGAGGCATTATTAAGACCCACGCGCAGAAACCACCTCGCTAAAATCACTTTGTTACCACAGGTCTGCGCCGTAGGCTGAAGATTGGCGGGCCAATCCAGTCGTGGACGGTGTAGCTATGGCCAAGCTCGGGGGCGTGGGGGTGAACCAGGGGATCGCAGATGGACGATACACCCCCCAGCCCTTATCCCTAGTAACGGTAGTGGGCGAAGGCTTTGTTGGCCTCGGCCATCCGGTGGGTTTCTTCGCGCTTGCGGATCGCGCTGCCGGTTTCGTTGGCGGCGTCCATGATCTCGTTGGCGAAGCGGGCAACCATGCTGCGACCCGGACGCTGGCGGGAAAATTGGATCAGCCAACGGAGGGCCAGGGCGGTACCGCGATCGGGACGCACTTCCATGGGCACCTGGTAGGTGGCACCACCAACCCGGCGGGCTTTCACTTCCACAAGGGGCGTGGCGTTTTTGACCGCCTGCTCGAACACGTCAAGGGGCTCAGAACCGGTGCGCTCCTTGATGAGATCAAAGGCGTCATAGATGATGCGGGAGGCGAGGGATTTTTTGCCCTGCTTCATGATGCGCCGGATCGTCATACTAACCAGTCGGCTGTTGTAGACGGAATCGGCTGGGACGGGGCGCTTGGGGGCTCTGTTACGACGGGACATGGTTGACGAAAAATCTAAACGCTTTTGAACTTTAAGGTGGCGGGGCCATGGGGCGCGGGGGGTGAGATGGATGGCCTTGGGGGGCGATCGCGCTGCACCAGCGCCCACTAGCTAAAACGAGTGAAGCTAGGGGAAAAAGCGCTCCGCCATGGGGCCTGTGACTGGAATTCCGTCAACCAGCCCTCGGGAGCAGCCGAAAAAGGCGGACCACCAGACTTATGCGGCGTTTAGTCACGCCCATGGGACCGGTGGAGCCTTTTTCGGGGATTGAAATCTATTCCTTAGGACGTTTTGCGCCGTACTTGGAGCGTCCCTGGCGACGGTCCTTCACGCCGGCGGTATCTAGGGTGCCGCGAATGATGTGGTAGCGGACACCGGGCAGATCCTTAACACGACCGCCCCGAATCATGACCACGGAGTGCTCTTGCAGGTTGTGGCCAATGCCGGGGATGTAGGCGGTCACCTCAAATCCAGAGGTCAAACGAACACGAGCCACTTTGCGCAGCGCGGAGTTGGGCTTCTTCGGTGTCGTGGTGTAGACACGGGTGCAGACGCCGCGCCGTTGTGGGCAGCTTTTGAGAGCGGGAGACTTCGTTTTCTTCGTCGCTTTCTGGCGCTCGGATCGGATGAGTTGCTGGATGGTGGGCATGGGTTACCGCGGTCGCAATCGAAAATACTTCGCCATAAATCTGACAGCACCCGAGTATATCAACACGCTCTCGATGCTGTCAATGCTGGAATGGCGACGCGATCGCGGACCAGAACTTCTTGAGGGGGCCGTCGGGGGCTCAAGGGGCCGGTGCGGCGGGCTGGAAGGATGCCCCGCATCCGCACACTTCGGCGGCGTTCGGGTTCTGGAAGCGGAAGGCTCCCCCAACGAGGTCTTCGGCGTAGTCCAGGTGCAGGTTCTGGAGATGGGGAATATCCTCGGCGGCGATTAGGAAGGTGATGCCTCCCCCAACGTCCACCTGGTGTACCGGGACATTGGCGCTCGGTGCATCCGCTGTCGGGGGGGGGAGTTCACCGAATTTGAGGCGGTAGGCCAAGGGCTGGCAGGCCCCCCGCGTGAGGCCGAGGGCAATGGGCTGGCCCTGGGGTGCGCCCTGGGCCTTGCGAAGGCGCTCAATTTCCCCAAGGGCGGTGGGGCTTAGGGTGATACGGACGGCCATGGCGGACGGTTAGTGGGACGAACGTTTAGGGGTTATGGGGGGTGTTGAAAAGGGGGCGGGCGATCGCGGCGGCGCTCCGCCCAGGGGGGGGGTAGCTCAGGAGTCGCTGCGGGCGTAATCGTCCTGGAAGCGGATGATGTCGTCTTCTCCGAGATATTCGCCGTTTTGCACCTCAATCAGCACCAGGGGAATCACACCCGGATTTTCGAGGCGGTGGCTGGTGCATTGGGGCACGTAGGTCGATTGGTTGCTCTGGAGCATAATTTCGCGATCGCCACAGGTCACCCTTGCGGTACCGGACACCACAATCCAATGCTCACTGCGATGGTGGTGCATCTGGAGACTCAGGCGGTGCCCCGGCAACACCTCAATGCGCTTGATTTTGTACCCCTTTCCCTCCTCTAGCACCGTAAAAGTGCCCCAGGGGCGGGAGTCCGTCGGACCGCTCGATAGCCCCTCCGCGATCGCCGGGGTGCCCTGACCATTTGCGGCAACCTTATCTTTGGCTTGAACCACGGTTCTGTGCTCCTAAGACTACGCTCAACCTATCCTCACCCACGGCACCCAACGCGGCGCACCACGGGCGATCGCGCCCTGATCCTCCAACTATTTCGAGTATAGGCGATGCCCCTTAGGCCCGTGCAGTCCACCTCCGCTCCCCAGGGCGATCGCGATCGCCCGCCCCCGATCCCAGCCCCCCCACAATCTAGGATCAGTCGTCAGCGGTGGCCTTACCCTTCAGTGATAATCTGATACATGGCTAAAAAATCCCCAGGTTCCCTGGCCAAAAAGGCGATTCACCATCGCAAAGCCCGGTTAGCCGACGGGACATTGCCTAGCAATAGGATCTAGACCCCGCATCTAACCCCCCACAAGGGCCGTTAGATTGACCCTAAATCCAAGCCGATTTAGACATCGCCACCCAGTGGATTGACTGATACCTTCTTTTACCAGGCAACAGCGAACCCGCCGCTAGCGACGGCAAGCAGGTACTGTCTACTGTTTATCTGACTCGTTAAACACACAGGCTCAAGCATGGTCACCACCACAGAAAAAACCAATGTCGGCTACATCACCCAAATCATCGGCCCGGTGGTCGACGTTAAGTTCCCGGCTGGTCAACTGCCCCAGATCTACAACGCCCTGACCATCCAGGCCACCAACCGCGCTGGCAACCAAGTGGCTGTCACCTGTGAAGTGCAGCAACTGCTGGGCGATCGCCAAGTGCGCGCCGTGTCCATGAGCACCACCGACGGCCTCGTGCGCGGCATGGAAGTCACCGACACCGGCTCCCCCATCAGCGTCCCCGTCGGCAAAGCCACCCTGGGGCGAATCTTCAACGTACTGGGCGAACCGGTGGACGAAAAGGGCGACGTGGATCGCACCGACACCATGCCCATCCACCGTCCCGCACCGAAGCTGACGGAACTGGAAACGAAGCCCTCCGTGTTTGAAACCGGGATCAAGGTGGTTGACCTGATGACCCCCTACCGTCGGGGCGGCAAGATCGGCCTGTTCGGCGGGGCCGGCGTGGGCAAAACCGTGATCATGATGGAACTGATCAACAACATCGCCACCAAGCACGGTGGGGTGTCGGTGTTTGCCGGGGTGGGTGAGCGCACCCGCGAGGGCAATGACCTCTACAACGAAATGATCGAGTCCGGGGTGATTGACGCCAACAACCCCGAAAACTCCAAGATCGCCCTGGTGTACGGCCAGATGAACGAGCCGCCGGGGGCGCGGATGCGGGTGGGCCTGAGCGGCCTGACCATGGCGGAATATTTCCGTGATGTGAACAAGCAGGACGTGCTGCTGTTCGTGGACAACATCTTCCGGTTTGTGCAGGCCGGTTCTGAGGTGTCTGCCCTGCTGGGTCGGATGCCTTCTGCGGTGGGTTACCAGCCGACCCTGGGGACGGACGTGGGTGACCTGCAAGAGCGCATCACCTCCACCACCGAGGGGTCGATCACGTCGATCCAAGCGGTGTATGTGCCCGCCGATGACTTGACGGACCCGGCTCCGGCGACCACGTTTGCCCACTTGGATGGGACGACGGTGCTGTCTCGCGGCTTGGCGGCGAAGGGCATTTATCCGGCGGTGGATCCCCTGGGTTCGACCTCGACGATGCTTCAGCCGACGATCGTGGGTGAGGAGCACTACAACACGGCGCGATCGGTGCAATCGACCCTGCAACGCTACAAGGAATTGCAGGACATCATTGCGATTCTGGGCCTAGATGAACTGTCTGAGGAAGACCGGCTGACGGTGGCCCGCGCCCGGAAGATCGAGCGTTTCCTGTCTCAGCCGTTCTTCGTGGCGGAGGTGTTCACGGGTTCCCCTGGGAAGTATGTGACCCTCGAAGACACGATCAAGGGCTTCAAAATGATCCTGTCGGGTGAGTTGGATCATCTGCCGGAGCAGGCGTTCTACCTGGTGGGCGATATCAACGAGGCGATCGCGAAGGGCGAGAAGTTGATGAACGAATAGGACGGCGAGGGGGCTAGGGTTCTGGTTAAGTCCAGGATTTCCCGGCCCCACCGTTCAATTCATGTCATCTGACCCTTGATGGGGACAGCCCGATCGCGGGTGCCTAGGGAGGATCCTCTAGTCTCCGCATCGGGCTTAGGCGTTGTGTTATCACGTTGTGAGCGGTAGGAAGCTATGGGTTTGACGGTTCGCGTCATTTCCCCAGACAAAACGGTCTGGGACAGTGAGGCAGAGGAGGTGATTCTGCCGAGTACGACGGGGCAGGTGGGCATTCTGCCCGGCCACGCGCCGCTGCTGACGGCCCTGGATACGGGGGTGATGCGGGTGCGGGCCAATAAGGATTGGCAGCCGATCGCCCTGATGGGTGGTTTTGCTGAGGTGGAGGAGAATGAGGTGACGATCCTCGTCAATGGGGCAGAGCGCGGTGACGCGATCGCCCTAGAGGAAGCCCGCACGGAGTTTGAGGCAGCCCAGCAGCAGTTGGCAGCGGTACAGAACGGGCCGAGCCACGACAAAATCAAGGCGGAGCAGGGGCTCAAGCGGGCTCGGGCGCGCTATCAGGCCGCCGGTGGCAATGCCTAGGCTGAATCATCCTTGAGCTAAGGGGCGACTGCCCGTAGATTAGCCCAACTGCCGAGACCGACCGTTTCCCTGGGGAAGGTCGGTTTTTAGTTGTTGGTTGCTATTGGCGTTGGCATCAAAAACGCCAAACTGATTCACCCCAGCTTGGCCCCATCTCGACCTCAATTCGCCAATGCCCTAGGACACCAGAAAAGCGCCGAAAAATACCCAGAAAAGCTCAAGGGGGCGAGTGATTAGACTGCGCCCCCTGGGGATTTTTTAGCTATGTTGAATGGCAGATTCAAGTGGTCTGCCACGGGTTGTCGGTTGAATCGGAGCGGCGGGATTTGAACCCACGACCCCCACTACCCCAAAGTGGTGCGCTACCAAGCTGCGCTACGCCCCGACAGCCAAGCCATAATAGCACATTGAATGGGATTGTCACCCCTGTTTTTGCTTTTTTTGGCGGGGCATTTTAACCATGGGGGCAAGGCGTTTCAAAACAACTCCAGGGTACGCATGGCGTCGATCAGGGGGGGCACGGCGATCGCGGGCCAGGTTCCCTCCGCACCGCGCCCGGTCTTGAGCAGCAGGCGCACGTCATAGGCATGGGGAAAACCGCTGGCCCCCAGCCACAGGCGATCGCTTTCCACCTCGCAATCAATCACCTCATCGGGCATCAGTTCATCGGCGGCGGCGGCCATGGCGCTGGTGAGTTGCTGGAGGAGCCGTCGGAAATCCTGCCATTCCGCCGCCGTCAGTTCGATCGCCCAGGCATCGCTTCCCACCAGGGCCACGTAGGTGGGGGCCGCCCCATCCCAGCCCAGCCGCCAGCCCTCCCCCTGCCGGAGCAGGCGATCGCCCCCGACGGGGACATCCGGGCTAGGACAGGTGTTCGACATGGCGGCTGGAGCGGTCTGGGAACAATGGCTAGAGATGGGGGGCAGCCCTGGGTCTAGTCAAGCCGGAGGGCATCGGCACCCCCCTGGCGAATGATGGGTTCCGGGGAGGCTTCCGGGGGGGCGGCGCGATCGCCACGGCCATTGCCATTACTACTGCCATTACCCCCCCCCTGAAAACGCTGGGCAAAGCCGGTCATCAGCACATGGATGAGGGCCTCGCGATCGCGGCGATCCAGGGCACGAACGGCCGCCAAATCCCCCTCCATGGGGTTCACATCAAAGCGGCTCCCGTCGGGGTAATCCTCCGGCACCGGGAATTGGTTAGCCCCGAGATAGTCCGCCAGGGTCAGTTTCCAGTCCAGCCGCGAGAAGGGCGATCGCGATTGGACATAGAGGTGATAGCGCACCAGCCGCCGCAGGAGGGTGCTCTCTTCGGCGATCGCCCCGGTCTCGCGATCGCGGTATTGGTTTTCCAGGGGCAACTCCGGCAACTGCAAGTACAGTTCCTGGGGCAAATCCCCAATGGAAACAGGAATTTGCGCCATCGCCAGCCCAGCTAGGCCCGTCCCCCATAGGCCCAGACCCACCATCCCCACCGCGATCGCCCCCCAGATCCCCGGAGAGCGGCCCCGCGATCGGTGCTGGAAAAACCCATGAAGCGCAGCAACCATAGCGCAGACCCGCCCACTCAACCTTCAGTGCAAAACCATCCGCCCCAAAAATCCCTTGCGGGGCCTCCAGCGAGACCCCATATCCCTAGCCGCCAATGATGTCCGGCTGGGTCAGCTCATCCGACATTTCAATAATGGCGCGGATGACAGGCTTCATGGTCTGATCATCCGGGCTATCAAAATCCTCATAGCGGCGACGCTTCGCCCGATTCGCCACCTGCACGGTAATTTTGTAGCGATTCGAGGCGGCGGCAACCAGCTCCTCGGCGCGGTACATCAACTGGGAAGTATCGAAGGACGGCGGATATTTCGACATAAGACCACTAGAAACCTGGACCCCGAAAAGGGCGGACACGGTTGACCGCCCCCGCCCCTTTCACCGCCTTTTAGCTTAGTCGATCGAGGGGAGCGCGCCTAGGGCTCAACCACCACCGCCATGCCCACCTCCACCTGCTCAAAGAGGTCGGCAATGTCGCGATTGTGCATCCGCACGCAGCCGTGGGATACCGCCTGACCAATCAAGGTGGGGTTGGGGGTGCCGTGGAAGCCGATCGCGTTGGTGCCATCACTCCAAAAGCCAATCCAGCGCACCCCTAGGGGGTTCCTCTCCCCCGGCGGAATCACCTCATGGGTGAAGGGATGCTGCCAACTGGGGTTGACGATCGTTTCGCGCACCTGGAACTGTCCCGTGGGGGTTTCCCAACCGGCGCGCCCGATCGCCACGGGATAGCTGGCAATGACGCTGCTGCCCCGGTAGAGATAGACCCGCCGCTCCCCCAGCCGCAGCACCAGACGGCGGGTCAATTGCGGCAGGTAGGCGGTGGGCTGGCTGAGGGCGGGCAGTTGGGGCAGGCGTTCCGGCGGCAGGGGGCCGCTGCTGGCCTGGGCGGCAATGGGTAGGAAGGCCCCGAGGAGAGCGGCGATCGCGGTGGTTCGGAGCCGCGATCGCCGAGGGCCACGGAACCGCAAGGGGGGAACAAACTCGTCGTAGGGCATGGCTAAGGCATCAAGGCAACGGCGCGGGCGGCCCCTCGGGCTCCGGGAACCATTCAGGGTCGCCCCTTCAGGCATCTTGCACTTCCCTAGGGCACAACCCGGACAATGGTGCCCATCTGCACCCGCTCGAATAGCTCCACCACGTCATGGTTGAACATGCGAACGCAGCCATTGGAGGCCGCCTGACCGATGGAGTTGACCGTGGGGGTGCCATGGAAGCCGATGATGCCGTTGGGCATTTCCGCAAAGCCGATCCAGCGCAGGCCCAGGGCGCTGTTGGGACCTGGTTCGGTGATGCGTCCGGTCCAGGGGCTTTGCCAGATGGGATCGCGGATCATCTGGAAGACCCGGAATTCGCCGGTGGGGGTGGGGGTGTTGCGGGTGCCGATCGCGACGGGATAGCTGGCCACTTCGCGATCGCCCTCATAGACAAAGACGCGGCGGCGGCCCAAGCGCAGCACCAAATGCACCGGCTGCTCCAGGCTGGGGAGATAGGCGGCGGCATCGGCCAGTTGGGGTAGATCGGGCACGGGGCCGCTAGGGATCTGGCCGCCAGTGGCCACCGACGGGGCCGGGACGGCGGTGCTGGCCAGGGGGGCCGGATCGCTCGCGAGGGCGCGGGGGGGCAGGCAGACGCCCAATCCGGCCAGGATGCCTAGGGCGATCGCGAGGGGGCGGCGATCGCGGCGGCGGACTCCAAAGCGAGGGGCCACGGGAGAGTCCCCAGGGGATTGGGGTGAAGCAGCCCCACTGATTGGATCATGCCGCCACCGTTTTGCCGCCACTGCTCTCATCTTCACGACCACCACTCCATCACGCTTCAAGGCTGTTGGGAACTCAAATTCATCCAGGCTCCAGAGGGACCGGAACACCCCTCAGTTTGGAGGCCATTGTAGCCCCCGTTCCCGGTTCCCCAGGGGAGGACGGTCAGTTTTTCGGCTGGCTATGGCCCCGCTCCGGAGGTCCGCGCTGCCATGCTGAAGGCTATGGGGGGTGATGATCCCACGGGCATCAGGCGGGGGCCGATATGGTGAGCGGCAAGGCGGCGGGAAGTCTCGGGGCGGAGGGCGCGATCGCGATCGTCCCACCCCAGATCTGGCTGACGGCGGCGTCGGGGAAGCGGGGCCATTGGCGTGGTTCGGTTTTGCTCCATCTGCAACTGCGACCGGGCGATCGCGGGGGTTTCTCCTCCGGTGCGATCGCGGCCATGGCGGCAACGGGCAATCCGGTGGGCTGGCCGGAGCGGTGGTCTTTCCAGGGGCGCAGGGGCGGGGGGGCGCTGCCGCCGGGGGTGCGGGCCACCTTTGTTCCCCTGTCCCCGACGGTGGGGCTGGTGCGGCTGCGGGTGACGCCCCAGGGGCAGCGGGCCGGTTTGCGGGGGACGCTCTGGCTAGAATTTTTGGGGGCTCCGTCCGCAGACCCATGGGGACCGATCGCAGCGCCGCATCCTCCCGCCCGCTGGGCCGTGGCCTTGACCTATCAACTGTTGCCCCCCCCGCGATCGCCCTTGGCCTACCGATCGCTCCTGGGGATTGTGCTGTTTTTCTGGAGCGCCACGGCGATCGCCACGGCCAGCGCACCGGAAGCCGCGATCGCGATCCTGATCGGCTTCATTCTGGGCATGGGGGCCGGAGATCTGGTGGAGCAGCGCCGCACCCGCCGCCTCCTGAACCGATCCCTAGGCCGAGGCTGGAGCCAAGCCCTGCGCTGGCCCATGGCCCACGGTCTCTGGGCCGGTTTTCTGATTCTGCTGGTGGAAGGCCACTGGGTGCCGGTCCCCCTCCTGCTGAAGGCGATCGCGGGGGGCCTATGTGGCGGCGGCATCTGGCGAGAGGTGGCCCGTCTGACCCGCTCCGGGGGGCGCGCTCCACCCACCAAGGAATCCGCGATCGCGGCCATGGCCCTTGGAATCGGCCTAGGGCTCGGCTGTGGCTTGGGGTTCACCCATCCCCTAGCCCTCGGGTTTATCCTCCCGGCGGCCCTGGGGCTGGGGCTGCTGGGCTACGGCAACCAGCGGCGACCGTCCCCCTAATGGCTTCCAGATGATCTGCGGGAGCGCTCCCCCCGCCGACGCCGCTGGGCCGCCAGGAGCGATCGATCCACCGGAAAGCCCACCACCGGAATTTCCTGATACTGGCGCTCCCGCTCCAGCCGCTTCAACTCCGCGTAGTCCACCCAGTGGATACAGCTCACGGGACAAGTATCAATCGCCTCCTGGATCAACTCCTCCGAGTTGCCATCCTGGCGGATTGCCCTAGCCCGCCCATAGTCCGGCTCGATGTAAAACGTATCGCTGGCCACATGGGCGCAGTTCTTGCAGCCAATGCAGGTAATCTCATCCACGTAGACCCCCCGCTGGCGCACCACGCCCCCCAGCTCTGGCTCTAGGCCTGATCGCGCCGCCGCCGATCGCAGTACACCCCCCAACTCCGGCTCTAGGCCCGTGGGTTGGTCCGTGGGGTGATCACCCGGCGATCGCGGCTCCGAGGCTGCCATTAGCCGTTCCAGCGCTGCAACACCAGACGGATCGACCCATCCGCATTCTTCTGCTCTTCCGCCACCTGGAAACCACCCTCGCGGCCCGCCGTCATCACCGTATGGTAGGCATAGCGCTGGGAAATCCGCTTCAGGAACCGATCCACCGAACCCATCTGGTTCCAGTACTGCAAATCCGTCACCAGTTCGTATTCCACCCCATTCCAGCGGAAACCGATGTCGTAGCCATTGTCCTGGGCGATCGCCACATCCGCCGTTGCCGTCAGCCCCTGGTAGCCCCGCACCTCGCACGGCCCCGCCTTCCACTCGTGGCCCAGGTCCGTCAGGGCCGCCTTGAGGGATTGGAGGTTACGGATTTGGGTCTTGATTTGACTAAAGTGCGACATATTAGCCTCTTGTTAACCAATAAACCAACAAACTCTTCGACCAACGGGGGATCGCCCTTAGACCGGGCAGCTCGGCCCCTTCTTGCGCCCTACGACCATTGACCGTAGGTTTGGTTCGCCGTCACGGTGGCCCCCTCCGTCACGGTTTGCGGGGCGAAATGATCCGCCGTCAGCTCGCGATCTAGCACCCGCCCAAGGGACGCTTCAATCGCAGCCGTCACTTCCGTACAGGAGGCACCGACGATGCCGGTGACCGTCTCTTCCACACGACCGTCGGGGTGGATGATAAATTCCAAGGTTTCCATACGTCGGGAAAGGCGAGGGTGGAGGTAGGGCGTCTCGGGCGCGGCCAGGGTCAGAAAATCCTAGGAAAATTCTTGATCCTGGGCCGGAGGGTGGGGCGGTTAACAACCGAAAAACCCGAGGCTAGGTAGGCTTAATCTTTTGACAACAACCCTCAAGGAAACGTGATAACCCTTGATGGAATGATGAGCCGGGGCTCGCCTTTTCGTTAGTGTGGCGTAACTTCCTAGTGCAGTCAAGGCGATCGCGGGGCCAGCACTGACGCTAGGGGTGGGGCCAGGGGACGCGAGTTACGACGCTGCAATCGAGTCTTCAGGAATGGGTGGGGCTAGGGGGGCGGTTCCGGTTCCGGTAGGATCAGACGGTTATGCGTCTAGGGTCTTGGGTCTTGATGAGATTCAGGGGGTTCTGGCGCTGGTTTGGTCGGTCTACGAGGTTTGTGATTCCTATGACTCAATCCCTGTCTCAATTGCCCCAGTCTGCGGCGGTGGACCCGCGCGATCGCCCGTTGCGGGTGGGGGTGCTGGGTTTTGGTGGCCTTGGTCAGGCGGCGGCGCGGGTGCTGGCCCCGAAGCGGGAGATGCGCCTGGTGGTGGCGGCGGATCATTTGGGCTTTGCCTACGATGGGGCGGGGCTGGATCCCGATCGCTGCATTGAGGTCTATGGGGCGGCGGGGACTTTGGGGGCGCTGCCGACGATCGGTGAACGGTGCGATCGCAGTATTGAGGCGGCGATCGCGGCGGCACTGGATGTGGATGGCTATTTTCTAGCGCTGCCGAATTTGCCCAATACGTTCATGGCGTCGGTGGTGGATCAGTTCATTGCCTCGGGCTGGCGTGGTGTCCTGGTCGATGCCCTCAAACGCACGAGCGCCATGGAACAGATCATCGAGCGGCGCGATCGCCTGGCGGCGGCGGGCATTACCTACCTGACGGGCTGTGGGGCGACCCCTGGTTTGCTGACGGCGGCGGCGGCGATCGCGGCCCAGAGCTACGCGGAAATCCACCAGGTGAAAATCACCTTCGGCGTGGGTATTGCCAACTGGGAAGCCTACCGGGCCACGATCCGCGAGGACATCGCCCACATGCCGGGGCACAGCGTCGAGAGCGCCCGGGCCATGACCGACGAGGAGGTGGCGGCGCTGCTTGATCGCACCAACGGCATTTTGGCCCTGGAAAATATGGAGCACGCCGATGATCTGATGCTGGAGTTGGCGGGCATTTGCGATCGCGATCGCGTGACCGTCGGCGGCGTGGTGGATACGCGCAACGCCAAAAAACCCCTGAGCACCAATGTCCAGGTGACGGGCCGCACGTTCGAGGGCAAAATTTCTACCCACACCTTCACCCTCGGGGATGAGACCAGCATGGCGGCCAATGTCTGCGGCCCCGCCTTTGGTTATCTCAAGGCGGGTACGGCGCTTCACCGGCGCGGCATTTACGGCCTGTTCACCGCCGCCGAGGTGATGCCCCAGTTCGTGCGCTAGCTAGTAAAAAATCCCTAGGGGGCTGGGGAGGGGGTCTGGTTCCACCCCCCTTCCTGGGGCACGGGCGCGGGATCGGGGTCGTTCTCCACCGTGGCCTGGGGGTTCGGGGCCGGGGGAGTGACGGCGGGGGCGGGCTGGAGCCACTGCCGCCATTCCTGGATCAGGGTTTGGGCCTCGGCGGCGGCGCTGCTGTAGCGGGGGATGCGCTGGGCGATCGCGATCGCGGCGGTGGGATTGCGGCGGGCTTGGCTGCGGGCGAGATCGAGCAATTGGCTGCCCCAGCGGTCAATGTCACTGCGGGCCTCTCCGTAGGCGGGGCTGCCCCGATCGATGCGGTTGGCCGTTGCCATGGCGCTCACGAGGCCCTCGACCCCCTGGCCCGCCGCCAGTCGCCGCGATCGCTCCAGCAAGTTGATTCCCTCCAGTTGCGATCGCCACTGGCCAGCCAGCCGGTTCGCCTCCCCCCGCAGGGCGCTGGTCTGGGGCAAATTGTCCACCAGTTGCAGGGCGGCGCGCCAATCGCCAGCGGCGGCCTGGGCTTGCGCCTGGTCGAGCTGGGGGCGATCGCGCAGACGGCTGAGGCGGGCATTCCAGGTTTGGATCCGCTCCTGGGCCGCCGCCGCCAGGGGACTGGAGCGATCAATGCGCTGGGCCTGGGCGATCGCCTGTTGCAGGGACCCGATGCCGTCTTGGCGCGCCAGGGCTTCGGCCCCATCCAGCAGTGGGCGATCGCGCTGCTCCCGCAGTTGCCGACTCCAGGTGGCCGCCGCCCGTTGCGCCTCCCCATAGGTGGGGCTCCCCTCTGAAATTTTGTTGGCCTCCGCGATCGCCGCAATCAGATCATTGGCGTCGCCCCCCGTCGCCAGCCGCCGCGCCCGCTCCAGGACCACCCCATCGGAGCCCTGTCGCCGCCAGCGGGCCACGAGCTGCTGGGCCTGGTTGTGCAGCGGTCGCCCCGCATCCACCCGCGATGCTTGACTGATGGCCTGTTCCAGGGCCTCAGGCGTGCCCTCCGCCGCCAGGTTTTGCGCCTCCGCCAGCAGCCGCAGATCGTTGGCCTCCGCCTGGGATTTGGTCTGATCCGGCAGATCCGCCGCGATCGCCAAGGCCCCGTCCGCATCCCCCGCCTGGAGCCGCGATCGCGCCAGGGCAATCAGGCGATCGGTCGCCGCCTCGATTTCCGCCTGGGCCTCCCCGTAGGCTGCCCGCTCCGGCTCGATTTTTTGTAGCTCCTCAATAGCCGCCTTGATGGCCTCCACGTCGCTGCCCGCGATGACCCGCCGCGATCGCTGCAACAGACCGTCGTCCTGCTGGGCCTGATCCAGATCTACGCGGAACTGGGCTAGCTTTTCCGTGGTCCAGTGGCGATTGTCGATGCGCCGAAGCTGGACCAAGGTGCCCGCCGCCGCCGCCCACTGGCGCTCCGCCATCTGTTCTCGGAAGGTGCGCTCCAGTTCCGTAGCCCGATCCCACACCTCGCGCCATTGGGCAATGGTCGATTCCACCAGGCCATAGCTCGATACCCCCGCCGGGATGCGCTTCACCGTGGCGATCGCCCGCTCCAGATCCCCCGCCTGAAACACCTCCTCCGCCAGGGTCAACACCTTCTGGGTCCAGGCTTCTAGGTACTGGTCCGCCTGCGATCGCAGTTCATGGTCGGCGGGCAATTCCTCCAGCAGCGCGATCGCCTGCAATAAATCCTCTAAACTGTCTTTGCTCGCGGCCAACTCTGCGCAGTACAATCGGACCGATGCGGATGCGATCGGCCAGAACACCTCCGGGCAGTTGGGCAGCGCTGGTACTCTCAGGAGCACCGCGATCGCGCCAAAAGCCACAAATGCCAAGCAAAAAATCGCACCACCCCCCAGCCACAGCAGCCAAGGGCGCTTAGGGCGCACAGACGCAATAGGCAACTCGGTTAAACGCTGAGGACCGCGTAGGGCCATGGGCTCAATCTAGGGCAATGCCAGTAAATCATTCCTCATGATGAAGTTCAGCGGACCAGACTGCAACCTTTGTCTCAGTCCAGCAATGCTCCCGTCAGAAAAATTCTTAGAGGGGAGTGATGGTCGTTCTTGGTAGGCATTTAAGGTAAGGCAGACACTTGTGCCCCCTCCACGGCCTTCTGCATCACGCAAAACTCGACCCAGGTAAAATCCCTAAGGAATCATCCGCTGCTCCTGGGTCCCTCTCCAGCATCATACAGGCGCTCTAATTTTTTCTTAACTATCTATTTACTTTAAGCATAATTTCTGTTCAAATAGCTTGCCACCTCCATTTCGATCCGTCGCCTCGAACAAACAAGCAGCAAAAAATTTAAGTATAAAGAAGGATAGAGCATTGTCTGAGCTAGTCGAGTTAATTCATCGCTTAAGCAACAGAACTGCAACTATTGCTGCTGTTGGCCTAGGCTATGCAGGCTTACCCCTAGCCCTCCGTTTTTCCGAGGCCGGGTACTCTGTCCTGGGTATCGATATCGACCTTAACAAAGTCAAAGAACTAAATGTCGGCCGTAGCTATATCAAGCATATTCCCTCCACTGCAATTCAATCGGCAGTCAAAAACGGATTCTTTGCAACCTCTGAATTTGAGCAAGTTGCCAAGGCAGACGCCATCATTATTTGCGTTCCAACGCCTCTAGGAAAACATCGAGAGCCTGACCTTAGCTATATCCATAGCACTATTGCATCAGTTGCTCCATTCCTCAAACCTGGACAGATCATTTCTCTGGAAAGCACCACCTATCCAGGTACAACCGAGGAGATCATTCAGTCCTCAGTTGAGGCCCATGGTTTCATTGTCGGTGAAAATATCTTCCTGGTATATTCCCCTGAGCGCGAGGATCCCGGTAACAGTAAATTTGAAACACGGACTATCCCTAAGCTCGTTGGAGGAATCACGCCCAACTGTCTTAAAGCCGGAGTCGCATTGTATGAGTCTGCCGTCGATCAGGTTATACCAATGAGCAGTGCTAGAGCTGCGGAAATGACGAAGCTTCTGGAAAACATCCATCGAGCAGTCAATATAGGATTAGTCAACGAGATAAAGATTGTTTCTGATCGAATGGGTATTGACGTCTATGAAGTCATTCGTGCCGCAGCAACGAAACCTTTTGGATTCACGCCCTATTATCCAGGGCCTGGCCTAGGAGGGCATTGTATCCCCATTGACCCATTCTATCTGACTTGGAAGGCTCGCGAATACGGTATCAACACGCGCTTTATTGAGCTCGCTGGCGAAGTCAATCGTCTGATGCCTGAATGGGTTGTCGCCAAAATCACAACAGCACTCAATGAGCGCGGCAAGCCCATAAGCAAAAGCCATATCTTAGTTCTGGGTATTGCCTACAAGAAAGATGTTGATGATGTTCGTGAGTCCGCTTCAATACAGATTATGGAGTTGCTGCGAGATCGTCAGGCCAAGCTAAGCTATTGCGATCCCTATGTTCCAGTTTTTCCAGCCATGCGTGAACACAAGTTCGACATGAAGAGCTTGACCCTAGATGAAGTCGATTGGTCTGAAATTGATTGTGTCTTGATCGCAACAAACCATGATGTTTTTGACTATGAGCTAGTGGCATCTTCCGCATCACTCATTGTCGACACTCGCGGCGTGTATTCGAAGGTCAGTGCTAATATAGTACGAGCCTAGGAGAATAATATTGTTCACATCCATAAAGGCAAGAAAAAAGGAATAAAAATCTAAGATCTGAGACCATTATCAATTTTTTGATTTTCTTCGTTCTCATCCAAGTGTGATCTAGAGTTTTTACTACTGTAACGGCCTGAGTTTTTGACAAGGTTATGGGACAGGAAGAAGCTTTGTGGAGCTCGGATTCTCAAGACGGGCATGTGGTTCCTGGAATTCAGCTTTGGATTCAAGCTCGGATGAGTTCTAGGCGATTTCCAGGAAAGGTCCTGGCACCTTTCCGCGGCCAGCCACTGATCCAACACGTTATCCGCTCAGCGGCAACAGCAGTGGGTATAGAAAATGTTGCTGTCTTGACGAGTGATCAGTCCAGTGATGATCCCTTAGCTGCCTATTTAGATAAGCTTCAGGTACCCATATTGCGAGGACCACTAGACGACGTATTTGATCGGTTTCGACAGGCGGCAGAGCAATGGCCGTGCGAGAGATTCATACGCATATGTTCTGACAGTCCGTTGCTCTGTGCTGATTTGCTAAAAGACGCGATCACAACATCAGCGCAACTCAAAGCTGACATGATCACCAATGTAGATCCAAGAACCTTCCCTAAGGGGCAAAGTCTAGAGATTGTCAAGACCTCTACATTTATGGCAATCAATCCGGAAGATCTGACGGATCATGATCGTGAACACGTTACTCCGATTTTCTACAGACGGCGTAATCACTATAGGATTTTGAACTTGCGCTCACCGGATTCTCATTGGTCTGAGATTGTGACCACCGTAGATACGCTCGATGACCTTCGTCGTTTAGAAGCATGCGATCCTACGCATGCACTCACCCTACGAATTGCGAGCATTGATCAGGTGAGTTAGTAGGAAAAAGTATGCCACCAATTCTTACGGCTGCCACCATTGGTTTGGGGGTGGGCGAGCAACATGCAAGAACCTACGTACAGTCGCCCCACAGTCGTCTGAAGTGGGTCTTCGATCTGAACCGAGCAAAAGCTGCTGCGGTTGCTGCTGCCATTGGTCAGGGTAGCGTTGCTGACAGTTATGAGCAGGTGCTGGCCGATCCAGAAGTCAACGTTATTTCGATCGCAACCTACGACGATGACCACGCCAATCAAATGATCGCGGCCCTCGAAGCGGGTAAGCACGTCTTTGTTGAAAAACCCCTGTGCCGGACCCTAGAAGAACTTCGGGCCATTTATCAAACCTGGAGGCAGTATCCTCATTTGGCAATCGAGTCCAATCTGGTTCTCCGGTCAGCCCCTCTATATCGCTGGTTGTCAGACGCCGTACATTCTGGGCGCTTAGGGCAAATCTACGCCATTGATGGGGACTATCTTTACGGCCGTCTGCATAAGATTACGGATGGTTGGCGCAAAGATGTCCGCGGTTACTCTGTCCTGGAAGGGGGCGGTATCCACCTCCTGGACTTAGCGGTAGGTTTACTGGGCGAGCTGCCCACTACAGTAACAAGCCAGGGCAACCGCATTTGCACCCAAGGAACAGCCTTTTCCTACAATGACTTTGCCTGCTCAACTTTGACCTTTCCGTCGGGAGTGATTGGGCGAATTACGGCTAATTTCGGCTGCGTCCACCGACACCAACACGTTTTGCGCGTCTTCGGCACCCAAGGCACGGTGATTTATGATGACTGTGGACCACGCATTCACACAACACGCGACCCGGCAGTGATGGCTGCACCCATTGCCCTGAGCCCGCTGCCGGCATCGAAGGGCGATTTACTCTCCTCTTGGCTAGATGCGATCACGAAAGGCGATAGGATAGCTACACAGCGAATTACACGCAACAACCTCGACCTCATCAGCGTCTGCATAGCAGCGGAACAATCGCTGATTGAGGGCGCTACCGTCACGATTGATTACCTATGAATCCGCTCCCGTCGATTCCCTTTGGTCGTCCGTGGATTACCGCCGACGAGCGGCAAGCCGTAATGGACGTTCTAGATAGTCCTATCCTCACCCATGGCCCCCAATGCAAGGCATTTGAGGAGGAGTTTGCGGCTTTTGTGGGAGAGGGGGCACACTGCGTTAGCGTTAGTTCTTGCACGGCTGCCCTGCACCTCGCATATTTTTATTTTGGTTTGGGTGCGGGCGACGAAGTGATTGTACCAGCCCAAACCCACACAGCTACGGCCCATGCGGTCGAGCTCGTTGGCGCAAAAGCTGTCTTTGTTGATTGCATTCTAGAAACAGGGAATATTGACCCCGCTGCGATCGCGGCTGCCATTACCGAACGAACTAAGGCCATCTCAATTGTTCATTTCCTCGGAATCGCCTGTCCAATGGATGAGATTATAGCGATCGCCAATCGCCATAATCTTAAAGTGATTGAGGATGCCGCCCTTGCGGTCGGGACTTACTTTGACGGCAAGCATGCTGGGCTACATGGCGACGTGGGAGCGTTCTCGTTCTACCCGGTCAAGCACATCACAACGGCTGAAGGCGGGATGTTTGTCACCCGCCATCGTGAAATTGCAGATGCCGTGCGTAAGCTTCGCGGGTTTGGGGTTGATCGAACGTTTTCCGAGCGCAAGGTGCCCGGCATGTATGACGTTTTGACTCTGGGCTTTAACTACCGAATGAGTGATGTCCAGGCGGCGATTGGTCGTCAACAAATCCATAAAATCCCTGATATTTTAGAGCGCCGCGCCGCCAACTTCCGTCGCCTCCAATCACACCTGGCCGCCGTTCCCAATACCCTAACTATTGATAGTCAGACTCCGCGCAGTACCAATAGCTTCTATTGTCTAACCCTCATACTTCGCGGTCCGATCTCCACGAGCCGCGATGCCGTTGTTGAACAACTCAATGCCCGTGGTATTGGCACCAGCATCTACTACCCACAGCCCGTGCCGCGCATGACCTACTACCGCAAAAAATATGGCTACGATACCAGTCGCTACCCGAATGCCACGACGATTAGCGACTGCTCGATCGCCCTGCCCGTCGGCCCACACATCAGTCTCGATGAGATGGACTACATCGGCAAAACTGTCCAACAAGTGATTCAGGAGATGACCCCATGAGCCAACCCTTGACCCCCGATCGCTCCCTTGCTAATCGTCGGATTGTCTTGATTGGTGGTGCAGGATTTATTGGCCACAACTTGGCCCTAACCCTCAAGCAACTCGGAGCGCATGTCGAAATTATTGACAGTTTACAGGTCAATAACTTGCTGGCCTATGCCCAGAAAATGCCTGATTTATACCAACGCGATCTTTACCTGAAGATTCTGCACCAGCGGCTTGATCTATTGCACGAAGCAGGCATTCCCCTCCACATCCAGGATGCGCGCGACTATCATGCTATTGGTCATTTGATCACGGAAATCAAACCGCAAGTGGTGATTCATTTGGCGGCCGTCGCCCATGCGAATCGTTCCAATAAAGATCCCTACAGCACCTTTGACCACAGCTTGCGAACCCTAGAGAACGCCTTGGATGCTTCGCGGGGTCGTGTGGAGCAATTCATTTTCTTCTCGTCCAGCATGGTTTATGGCAACTTCCTCACCCCGGAAGTTACTGAAGAGTCACCGCTAAACCCACTTGGGATTTATGGGGCATTGAAGCTGTCGGGCGAGAAGATTGTGATTGCTTACAACCAAGTGTTTGATCTGCCCTATACGATCATCCGCCCCTCAGCACTCTACGGCCCTCGTTGTGTGAGTCGCCGGGTTGGTCAAATCTTTATCGAAAATGCCTTGAATGGAGCTAAATTGCGAATTGATGGTGACGGTCAAGAGCGCATTGATTTCACGTTCATTGACGATTTGGTACAGGGCATTTGTCGAACCATCGACCATCCCCAAGCCATTAACGAAATCTTCAATTTGACCTACGGCAGTTCACGATCAATTCAAGACTTGGTGGAAATTGTGCGTCAACATTTCCCACAAGTTGACGTGGAAAGCGTTGCCCGCGATAAATTGATTCCGTTCCGGGGCACGCTGAACATCGACAAGGCCAAAGATCTCTTGGGCTACACACCAGCCAACCCAATCGAAATTGGTTTCCCGAAATATATTGATTGGTACAAGAGCCTGATGACGCCTGAGCGTGAACCAGCGCTCACGGTGGTTTAGCGCCCCGTGGTCAATTTGGACGCTGTAGCCCTGAATCCCAGCTGGACGATTGCCCCTGACCCATGGTTGGGGGAACGGCTTGGAAAACCGGCATTCCGCTTGTCAATCACTGACAGGTGGAATGCCGAGGCACTGCAGTCACATCTTGCCCAACCGGGATTCTATGAAGTGCGAGTGCCTTGCGATCAGATTGACTGGGTTAAGGAGCTGGCACAACTGGGCTTTGGAGTGGTTGACACCCATCTCTTACTGGAGTTACCCGCATCGAAAGCTAGTCTTAAGGCTCCGACTCAGCCCATTGACGTTGCGATCGCCGCTGATCGCCCTGGCATTGTTGAGTTGGCCAAACACGCCTTTCGCTATTCACGCTTCCATCTCGATCCGCAAGTGGATAACGCTGTGGCAGGGCAAATCAAGGGTGACTGGATGGCCAATTGCTGTGACGGGCGACGGGGTGATCGGGTACTTGTGGCCCGAAACGCTAACCAGCCCATCGGTTTTTTGGCAGCCCTCCTAACCCAGGAACCTGAGCACTCGGTGGCGACGATTGATTTGATTGCGGTGGACGACCAGGTACGCGGTCGAGGCATTGGACAATCTCTGACTTGTGCTTTTATGCAAACTTACCGCGATCAGTGTAGCCTATTCCGAGTGGGTACGCAGGTTGCGAACTTGCCTGCCCTGCGCCTGTATCAGTCCTTGGGCTTCTCGATTGTTCATAGCCAATATCTGTTGCACTACCACGCTTAGCCATGAAAATTGGAACGCTAGACCTAACTGAGCGCGTCGTGATCGTGGCAGAAATTGGCAACAATCACGAGGGTAACTTTGAGGTTGCCTGCGAATTAGTTCGCCAAGCCGCTGCCTGCGGTGTCGATGCTGTCAAATTTCAAACCTTCAAAACTGAGCAGTTTATCCGTCCCGTTGATACGGCTCGTTTCCAGCGTCTTCAATCCTTTGAACTGACGATTGAGCAGTTTTCTCAACTTGCAAACTTGGCCAAATCTTTAGGTTTATTATTTATCTCGACACCACTTGACTTAGAAAGTGCTCAAGGACTCGAACCCTTAGTAGACGCCTATAAAATTGCATCTTGTGATGATACGTTTTATCCTTTGTTGAGCACGGTCGCCAAAACTGGTAAACCTGTGATTTTCTCCACGGGGATTAGTGATTGGGAGCAAGTCCAGAAGACAGTTCATTACCTGAAATCTATCTGGGAAGTTGAGAAGATTTCCAATCCATGTCTGACCGTATTGCACTGCGTGAGTAGCTATCCTGTTCCACCGGAACAAGCAAACCTAAACTCAATTCGATTCTTACAAGATCATCTGGATTGTCCGATTGGTTATTCCGATCATGTGATCGGACTCGATGCAGCTCTCCTGGCGGTAGGATTGGGTGCGAGAGTCATTGAAAAACACTTTACGTTGGATCAACACTACTCTGACTTTCGTGATCATCAACTCTCGGCTGATCCGACAATGCTGAAGGAATTGGTTAACCGAGTTCGTCAATCAGAATGTTTGTTAGGAATACTAGACAAGCAAGTACAGCCTTGTGCTGCCGAATTGGCGATCGCAATTCGCCGTTCCATTGCCGTCAAACAAGATTTGCAGGTGGGTGAGATCCTAACCGATCAGGATTTGATTTGGAATCGTCCCGGCGCAGGTTTACCTCCTGGTTCAGAGTTTCTCGTGGTCGGTAAAACCCTGAAACAACCTGTCAGGGCAGGTCAGCAATTAACCCAATCAGATGTTGAGTAGATGTTTGACGGTGATTATGATCCAGAATAGGCTGTAGCTGCGCTATAGCAAAGCTATTGAAACTTCTTGAGTAACCCATGTGTGGAATTGCAGGCTATATCGGAACGCAAGAATTGGGACGAGGACGCATTCAAGCCTGTTTACAGCGGATGGAGCGACGTGGACCTGATGCTGCAGGCAATCACCACTGGTTGACTCCCACAGGGCAACACGTTCATCTCTTGCACACTCGCCTCAGCATTATTGATCTCGATCCTCGATCCAACCAACCCTTTAATGTTGGATCACGCTGGATTGCATTCAACGGCGAGTTGTATAACTATTTAGAACTCAAGTCTGACTTAAAATCGCGCGATCGCACCTTCAAAACCACATCCGACACTGAAGTACTGCTCACTGCTATTGACGAATTTGGCTGGGAAGTCCTGGATCGCTGCGAGGGGATGTGGGCTTTTGCGACCTATGACGAGCGTGACGGATCATTGGTGTTGTGCCGCGATCTCTTTGGTGAAAAGCCGCTGTACCTATGGCAACGGGAGGAAGGTTTATACTTTGCATCGGAAGTTAAAGCCCTTGCAGCCCTTGCAGGTATTTGGCCACAAATCAACAAAAATCATTTACTTCGTTACCTTATCAATGGTTATAAGTCTCTATACAAAACGCAAGAAACCTTCTTTCTGGAAGTTAAAGAACTTCCTAGGGCGAGCTGCCTCTTCATAAAGCCTGATGGTTCTAGAAACTTTGAGTGCTACTGGCAACCACAATCGGTTGAAGACTCAAAAATGTCGTATGCAGATGCCGTTGCAAAGACGAAGGAGTTATTGATTGAAGCAGTCCGCATCAGAATGCGATCTGATGTCCCCATGGCTTTTTGTATGAGTGGGGGAATCGACTCCAACAGCCTAATTGCCATTGCTCATCGGATACTTGGCATTGATGTTCATGGCTTTACAATTGTCAACACTGATGCTCGCTACGAAGAGCAGGAAATGGTTGATTGTGCTGTGCGCGATTTGGGAGTCCGCCACACTCCCATTTGCCTAAGCCAAGAAAACTTTCTTGACAATTTGCGAACCCTTGTTGCATCGCACGATGCTCCAGTGTACACTATTTCTTATTATGTTCACTGGCAATTGATGCAGGCTATGGCTGCCCACGGCTACAAGGTTACTGTCAGTGGAACAGGTGCAGACGAGCTGTTCACAGGCTACTATGATCACCACAACCTTTATCTATATGAGCTTGCCCGCATCGATCCATCACTGCATCAACAGTCACTAAAAGATTGGATGATGTACCAGTCAGAAACCGTTCGTAATCCCTATTTGAAAGATCCCGATCTATACTTTAAAAATCCTAATTGTCGAGACCATATTTACCTCAACAATAGTTTGTTTTCGAGTTGGCTCAAGGAGGAGTGGTTTGAGCCATTTACAGAAATTGATTATGGATTTTCTTTCTTACGGAACCGAATGGCAAATGAGCTTTTTGTTGAAGCTGTTCCTGTAATCCTTCACGAAGACGACTCGAATGCAATGTTCTTCTCGATGGAGAATCGTTCTCCGTTTTTAGACAAAAACTTGTTTCAGCATGCTTACTCGATCCCGCTACCTTACCTAATCAAGAAAGCAAGAGCTAAAGCTGTTTTGCGAGATGCGATGAAGCATATTGTCCCTTCACCAATTCTTCAAAGTTACCGAAAAGTTGGATTCAATGCACCGGTTCTTGACCTGATAAACATAGACAGCCAGGACGCAATGAGCTATATTCTAGATGATGGTTTAATCTATGATTTCTTCTCGAAACAAAAAATTTACAATCTTTTAAAATGTGAATCCTTGTCTAATAGCGAAAGCAAGTTTTTATTCTACTTCTTGAATTCTAAAATATTCCTTGAAACCTTAACTTGAGAAAAAACATCTTTTAAAGATTTCAGAAGTAGTCCCCGCAGCAGCATTCCAAAATTCAGCCAAAAACACACCTACAATGAACCCATGAACACCGAAAACAATCACTCACCGCTTCAAGCAAAGCTTCAAGCAAATGCCGAAGAGAAAAGAGCAAAGTATTTAGAGCAAGGGTTTGGTACTTCCATGGATAAGAATCGCTCCCTCATGCGATTTATGAGTCGACAAGAATTTGCGAAAATCCATGACTATACCAAACCATTTGAGACGACTTCAGGAGTTGCAGGATCAATTACTGATTGCGGAGTCTATTATGGTAAATGCTTGATGACCTATGCAACTCTATCCGCTGCTCTTGAGCCCTACAATTGCCAATGCAAAGTTTACGGGTTCGACACATTTGAGGGCAATGCGTCCTACGACGACCTGGATTCAAAGTCATCAAAGGATAGGTGGGTAGATCGACAAAAATACACTTACGATGCTTCTACATACGAAGACCTAATGCACTGCATTGGCATCTTTGATGAAGACAGACCGTTCAACCACCTACCGAAAGTAGAACTAATTAAGGGGGATTTGGTTGAAACAGCAAAAAGCTTCATCCTAGAGCGCCCTGAAAGCCTACTTAGAATTACTCACCTTCCAGTCAACCTATACAAGACGACAAGGGCAGCATTGGAGAGCTTTTTTCCTAGGCTTTTTGGAGGCGGACTGGTCGCTGTGCATGGGTTAAATAATACTAGTGGTGTAACAAAGGCTCTTTTAGAAATTCTTGAAGCAGCAAACGTTAAGCACTAGCGCCTCAAAGTGATAGGTTTCTATCCCAATCTTGGATATTACGTCGAAGAATAAAGCTGTTGCCAAGTAGAACAAAATAAACAATCATGAATGTGTTTCAGAACGTTCCTTTGAGGAGAGAGCTCAACTATGCGTATTTTATTTTCGTGGTCTACTTAGTATGCTCTCAACTTCATCGGCAGCGGCATTTTGGGAAAGCCAACTCCCCTTACTTTCATTGAATTTAATACTATGAACTACTGTAAAACATGTATATTGCCTGATATAAGACCGGGCATTCGATTTGATGGTAGCGGAAATTGTAACTGCTCTACCTTGTCGTTAAAGGCTCAAGTGGATTGGCATCAGCGCCAGGAGCAGTTTCAAGCTTTAGTTAAAGAAATTAAGTCACAGGAGTCTTTATATGACTGCATCATTCCTGTCAGTGGCGGGAAGGACAGTACTTGGCAAACGTTCAAAGCCTTAGAGTATGGGCTGAACCCTCTGTGTGTTACCTGGAAAACACCTGCACGTAATACTCTGGGTGCTGCCAATCTTCAAAATCTAATTAGCCTGGGAGTGAACCACATCGACTTTAGTATCAACCCTAAAGTTGAGCGTAAATTCACTCTCAAGGCATTTGAGCGGATGGGCAGTCCACTAATTCCCATGCACATGGCACTTCACGCTATACCTCTACAGATTGCAGTCAACTTTAGAATTCCCCTGATCCTATGGGGAGAAAATTCTGCATATGAATATGGCGGAGATGATGAAGCACTAAAGGGAGTACACCTGAACCATGCTTGGCTAAAGCAGTATGGTGTGACTAACGGCACTACTGCCGAGGACTGGATTGACAATGAGTTAAGTCGTGCTGACCTTATTCCATATTTTTGGCCCAGCGACGCAGATCAAGCAAAAGCAGGTGTCACCGCAGTTTTCCTAGGGTATTACTTTCGCTGGGATCCCCTTGAAACTTATCATCTTGCCAAAGAACATGGATTTCAGGCAGATGATAGGCCCAAAATAGGCTACTATAAATTTGCAGATATTGATGACAGCTTTCTAATTACCATCCATCACTGGATGAAATGGTACAAATTTGGGTTCACTCGACTATGGGACAACCTTTCCCTGGAAATCCGTAATGGACGCATGACACGGGAAAAAGCAATTGATATCGTTTGTCAAACAGGTGATGAAACGCCACACAATGAGATCAACCAGTTCTGCGACTACGTTGGCATTAGCCACGAATATTTCTTTGAAGTTGCCGAGCGCTTCCGCAATCGAAAAATCTGGCAGCAGGACTCAGCCGGTGTTTGGTCAATTAGAAATTTCCTAATCCAAAATTGGAACTGGTAATTATGCAAATACATCTGAGAGAATGCTCGCGTACATTCACCGTCGGAAAAAATCACAATATTGAGATCAGAGATCTTGGAGATATTCATCTAGAACCAAATGAACAAATTAGTTTTGTCACAGAATCTGGCTGTCGTTACGATTTTGTAGCAAAAGATTGGGGATTTTATGCTACACCCTCCATTAATGGAAGACTAAAGAACGAGGGGTTCAAAACGGCACTCGTTCAAAACTCTCAGGGCAAAGTTTATATTATGGTTGTAGAAGAAATTCAATTGCAGCTATTCCAGGAGTATTGCTCAAATGAAAATCAGAAACTTCTCGCTTGGCTTGACGAGTAATATTTCTGGAGACATTTAAGATATTTAAAGATGGACATAAAATTTCTGGCATTTTTGCTGGGATGGTGGGTTTACCATCCATACAGTGTACTAATTTCCATCGTCTTAAGACTAAAAGGTATACACGTTGGAAAAGGTTTTTACATTCAAGGTGTTCCATATCTTAAGCTACGTGCTAATCCTAGCAATATTATTATTGGCAACAATGTCAAGATTTATGGAGATATTGATTTACGAATTCGCGAAAATGGGAGAATTCAAATTCAAGACAATGTCTCATTTGACACATGCTGTCGCCTAGTGTCTGCAAATAATGCTGTACTGACATTTAAAGAATATGCAGATATTGGAGGATATTGCGTATTCAATGCTGGAACTGATATTCTTATAGATAAGCATGTACTAATAGCTGGTTATTGTTATATACAAAGTTCATCCCACGGCTTAAGTCGATCAAAGACCATTAAGAGTCAACCACACAGCTATGGGAAAGTAGTTATTGGTGAGGATTCTTGGCTAGGATCTCATGTCACTGTCTTACCGGGTGTTGATATTGCAACAGGAACTGTGATTGGAACAAAATCAGTTGTCACAAAGAGTACAATGACATACAATATATACGCTGGCGTCCCAGCAAAAAAGATTGGGGAAAGATCGCTATAGAGTAAGTTTCCTTAAATCACAAGTGGTGATTGAGATACGAGAATAATAAATTCAGCTTCCTTGAAAAACAATAATTATAGGGTCTACACTATGGATTATCGAACACAACTATACGAGTTTATACGAGTGGATCCTTGCAATCCATTTAATTATATTCAACTCGCAGAGGTTCTAGATTTTTTAGGAAAAAAAGAAGCTTCAGCAAAGTCTTACTCTCAAGCGAATGCACTTGATTCTGAAAGCTTAGACTTAAGATCCAAAATCAACTGGCTCAATGTGAGCAACAAAAATAAATCTAGTGAGGAGATTTTATCAGGTTATGATAGAATTTTGCATGGACAAGAAGTGGCATTATATTTTAGTCCTGATGTCAGTGTTTTACCACATTTCTCTGCTCAATGTGTCGTCGCAAAAACTCTTCAAGAACAGGGTATCCAATCACTCTTTCTAAACTGTAGCGACTTATTTTATCCTTTTCTAATTCCATCTACGGATGCTATTCAAGATTGGTTTAAATCTGAAAACATACAAAACTACAAAAACAAAGTTCATCTAATCTTAAAAAGCTATTTAAAGGAATATGATCTAGTAGATATTTATCCAAATTTTTCTGTTGATATTCCAAGTATAGATAACGATCTCAAATTATTTTTACATCAGAACAGAAACTTTCTGGGCTATGAGTATGACGGGGTAGCTTTCGGCAAGCTTGCCCTTCTCGACTTATCTCTGTTAACAAAAAAAATCGACTTTAGTCAAGCCTCTGATAATATTCAGTTGCTTTGGTTTCTTTTTATAAAGAATAATATTATCGCATATCAAATATTGAGATATGTTTACTTAAAACTCAATGTCAAATATGCCTTTCATTATGGTGACTATTCTTTAATGTTGACACATAGAATAGTTGCTCAACTTTATCCTAAAGTCTCTCTTTTCTCAATTTCTCATCCAAGTCATTTGGGTGTTGACAGACAACGCTACGCTATTTATCGTGGGACTTTTCGAGAAACGGCTCTCAAACAAGGAGAACTATGGCCAAGTTTTCGTGACTTGTCACTAACCCAAAAAATGGTACTTGAAGTAGGTGACGATTTGATTGCTCGACTCTCAAGTGCAGTATCTCATATTTACTCTCCAGCAAAGACAATAGGTCAAGACGGTCTTAAGAAGAGGCTTGGCTTAGACGATGGTAAATATCTAGTCGTTGCTTATACAAGCAGTCTAGATGAATATTTATCTGCAAAAATGAGTATAGAAGAAGGTCTAAGAATTAAATTGCCTAATAGAAGTGATCCCTTTAAAGATCAAATAGACTGGCTAAAAAAGTTAGTTTCATTTTTCGAATCACATGATAATATAAAGTTATTGGTTAGGGTTCATCCCAGAGAATCTAAAAACAAACGTGATTCTGTAGTGTCAGAGCACCTTCAATTATTAATGAATGAGTTTTCAGGCACTTTTCATAACTCTCATTTTATCTGGCCAGAAGATCCTGTATCGAGCTATGATGTCGCGGAGCTGGCTGATTTAGTATTAACTAGCTGGAGTAGCATTGGTCTAGAGTGCGCACGTTTAGGAGTGCCTGTTTTAACAGCAATTCATGGCATGTCACCATTTCCCCATGATGACTTTCTTGAATGGGAAGAAACCCCAACGCTCTATTTCCAAAAGCTTCAATATTTGATTGATCAACCAGCTTCAACTTCAACAATAGCACGTGCCTTTCGATGCTATTATTTGTATCAGTTAGGAGCTTCTTTGGATTTTAGCGATGTTGTTCCCAATAAAGATTTTTCTTCTCTACCTGAATTCCTATTAGGAAAAGAAGCTAAAACACTCCATGACGCAATAACTAGTGGTCAAGATCTCTTAGAAATCAATTACAACCATTTAAAAGTAGCTCAGTCACCTAACAGCTTTCTTGTTGAAGAGCAAGAAATAATCCATCAACTTCGCCGCATATTTCACTTTATTTTTACAGGTCAAGATGATTTTCCAAAAAACAACCCTGGAGTTAAGTTTCAGTATATATCACAATGTGTCAACCTAGGAACTCTTGTGAACTGCGCTAGAGAACAAGGATTACGTATTGGAGACCAGGTTACTGCTTTTGTAGGACAACATGACAAAGAGGTATTTTATATTGCTCCCAATGGTCAAGCACTCCATCGTTACTCACCCTTATGTACTCGTCTAATTCCTTTAATATGTTAAACAACCTAACCTGTTGATATTAATCTCTCAGAATTTAGCCCTTGCCATGAATGACTTAGTTAATCCTCATCCTTGGTTGAATGAAAAAACGATTCAATATACACAGCATCCTGCCTTCTCAGCTTATCACTTATCCCAAAGTGGTTTTGAGAACAGAATGATGGAGGATTGCCAAGATCTTAGTCATGAGATTGAGTCCTTGTCCTTAGAAACCTCGCTGTCCTGTAATCGCCTTTCTCTACAAGACGCGATTCATAAAATATTACCGAAGCTAGCTAAAACTTTCACGCATCTCAATAACATAAACAAATCTCAAATCCCGAATGTCCAAGAATTCCTGACTTCTGTGTGGCAACAGACGATCAGAATCTTAGTTGACGATTTGGCTTACTTTGAGCGTCGCAACTCCCTGAATCCAGTCGTCAGCAATCAGCATGAGCTGAATATATACCGGTTGCTGGAGCAGCAAGGCTTTTTCACTTGCCACATTCCCCAAGAGATCGTACATAATCTTCACCGTGCCCTTCAACTTTGGATGGAGACGATTCAATCCCGAGCAGACCAAGGGATCAACAGCCGTGAAGAGTTATCTATTAACCAAATTCCACGCGAAATAGTTCAATATCTCAATCAACAATTTGAAGCCTTGGGAATCAGCTCTGCCATGCGTTCTGCCCGTCGCGAACATTCTACCCTCTCGGGCTTTGCTCTAGAGTTATCAGTTCCCCATGCGGGATGGTGGCAGTCAGATTATCAAGACTTGGCTTATGGAACTGGTCGTTCCAGTTACTTTCATGTTGACGAAGGACGAGATGTTTATAGAGCAATTCTCTACCTGAGTGATGTGCCAAACGCAGATTTAGGTGCGGCGGGTTGTCTACCTGGAAGCTTTACTATGAAGCGTGATCGCCTCCCTTGGATTCTGAGTCGCTCCCTACACCTTGCGGCTCGCGCTCTCTACAACGACATTGGTGCTACTGGGCGTTTAACATCTTCTCCCACCTTTCGTTGCGTCGCCACTTTATGATGATGCCTGAGTATTTGCGTGAAAATTCTCATTGGGTTTTTGACTCACTAGATGCCTTGTGTTGATACAGTATGCTGTTAACCAGTGACCAAGTGCCTAGGTGTCAAGCCAAATTTGGTTTGACCTATCATGTTAGCTACGCGCAATGTTGTGAGCAGATGGTGGGTTTTGAGGGCAAACATATCCTTGAAGTGGGAGGTAGCCTACCTCAAGAGTTTGTCTTTGATGATCTCGGAGCTAGGACTTGGACTGCCTTGGAAGCACCCGCCTATGAAGCAGAACTACAGACAGCCGGTGGATCGGTACATACGGGCAGTGACATCAAAAATCCAGCAGTGGGGGCGATCGCCGAACGAGGCTATGGCCCCATGCGCCCTGATCGCTATCGTCTCCTCTGGGCCAATATTGAAGACCTACCAGAGTCCTACTACGGACACTATGACCTAATCTTTTCGATCGCTGCCTTTGAACACATCCAGCCCTTCCCCCTAGCCCTGGACAAGATGTTTCATGCCCTGAAGCCCGGTGGCAAGCTTTTCTCGATGTTTTCACCCATCTGGTCAGCCCATGATGGCCACCACCTGCCCCAAATCAGTGATCGCACCGGCCAAGTTTTCAACCACGGTCAATCTCCCATTCCGCCCTGGGGACACCTTTTGATGAAACCCGCCGAACTATGTCAATATCTGTGCCAACATACTGATCGCGAAACAGCTCAAAAGATTGTTTACTATGTTTATCAGTCTCATCACATCAATCGCCTGTTTACAGAAGACTATCTAGCTTTTGTGCATCAAAGTCTATTTAATATTGAAAACCTATCTTTAACATTTCCGAGCCCTATCCCGGACTATACCCACTCACTCCTACAACAACTCCATCCCGGTAGACAACACTTTCAAAATAATGGCATCCTCATGGTTTTAGAAAAACCACGATAAAGAGTCTGTTATTGACATAAATTTTTATAGAAAATCCTGTGAAGTACCTTATTACTACGACCTATTACGAAGAATTTATTTCTGAATTCTATAGTACACACTCAGGAATCTCTGAGACTTCCTACGCGGATCAACTGCTTGTTTTATTACAGCAATGCTTTGGGACTTCCGATTTCTTCTCCTGGAATCTGCAAAATCTCGGACATCAGTCAACAGAAATTCTTGTTAATGCCCAAATTTTGCAACAGCGATGGGCACTGGAATCAGCTCGTGACTTGGGTTTTCCAACTCGTCCTGAAGAAGTTTATGCTTGGCAACATCAGGTTCTACAACGACAAATCGAGACTTATCGTCCCGATATTTTGTATATCCATGATATTAATTGGACGCAGGAAGAGTTATTACGTTCAGTCCGTCCCTTTGTTAAATTAATTATTGGTCAGAATGCCTGTCCATTGCGATCTAATCTTGATTTTCGTGTTTATGACTTAGTATTAACGTCATTCCCGCACTATGTTTCCCGATTTCGGAATCAAGGAACCCAAAGTGAGTATTTCCAGCTTGCTTTTGAACCTAGAGTCTTAAGCAAAATCCAGAAAAATTACCCATCGTACAACACAAGCTTTATTGGGGGATTCTCACCCAACCATCAGGCCGGAATTCAAATTTTTGAAGCAGTGGCCCGGCAAACACCCATTGATTGTTGGGGCTATGGTGGGAGCCTGTTGCCAGACGACTGGTCTTTGAAGCAGCGCTATCACGGAGAAGCCTGGGGACTGAAAATGTTTCAGCTCCTTGCCAACTCGAAGATGGCCCTCAATCGCCACATTGACGTAGCAGAGCGCTATGCCAACAACATGCGGTTGTATGAAGCAACGGGTGTGGGGACGTGTTTAGTCACCGATGCCAAGGACAACCTGCATGAGTTGTTTGAACCCGATCGCGAAGTCGTCACCTACCGCAATGCCGCAGAATGCATCGAAAAGGTGCGCTATTTACTTGATCATGAATCAGAACGCGCGGCGATCGCCCGTGCCGGTCAAGCTCGCACCCTCCGCGACCACACCTATCGCCACCGCATGGCCGAACTAGATGCCATTGTGCATCGCTATCTGTCCGGTCGTGACCCCCACCCAACTGTTGTATCGTTAGTGACCAAGGGAGAAAAAAACCGACCTGCTGGGAGTCAACCAGTGCCAGCAACGGCGGCTCAGCCCGCCCCACCATCCACTATTGCTACCGGGGAGAGCGATCGCGAAATGTTTTGGGACGATATCCGACTCGTTACGCAGCAAGTTGAGAAATATGGCTGTCAGCAGCCCTTTGTGGATCTCGGTGGGCTAGCCCAACCAGTCATTGCTGACTATGACCTGACGGTAGGCACTGGAGATCAGCAGGCACGATTTGTCGGGTTGCAACAGCGCCCCTTCGATCACATTGCCCCTGGCTACGCCATCATCAACCCCGAAAACGGCGAGCCTTACATTGAAGAACTCCCAGCTAAATATCCAGAGGCCTTTGGCACGGCTGTCTGCTTAAGTGTTCTCGAACATGTCAACAACCCATTCGAGATTTTTGAAGCCTTTCACAAAATCATGCGTCCAGATGGACTCTTGATTTTATCCACGGTGTTCTCCTACCCCTACCACCCTTCGCCCAACGATTACTGGCGATATACCCCCGACTGTTTACGCTACCTAGCGCAGTCAGTTGGGTTTCGGGTGTTGGAGTGCGATTGGCGGTTGATGATTCCTGCTGACCGCGGCATTCGTGCGGTTCAGGATGGTAACTTGCTAGAGGTGAAGTCGGTTTATGCAACTCTGGCTCGTGAGCAATTTGTGCCCAAACCCCTAGGTCGCACATTAGAGTTGCCGCTACGGATTTCCCGCAATCCTGCCGCCAATGATCTCGTTGCCCAAGAGCGTCAAACCCGGTCCTCGCAAGCAGCTACACCCCAAGGCCACGCTCCTGTGCTCTTTCAGGTGGATTGGCCCGATCACCCGGATCTCGACCAGCATCGCCTGGTGATCGCCCAACAACTCGCGACGGCCGGTCATACTCTCACATGCATCACCCCCAACCCTAAGCCCCAGGGTGGCTTCAACCAGCGATCACTGCCCTACAATCCCCAAACTGAGTTTCATCTGGGCATGGGCGATCGCGTCTCATTCGAGCAATGGGTCAACGAGATCCGACCAGAACTCATCATCTTCGGGGATGCCTGCCCCCTCTCCAACTTTGCCGCCAAGCAGGTCGCCCGCGATCGCGGTATTCCCTACGTCATAGTCGTTGCTTCCGCCGATCCTACGGTTGCCCACAACTTTGCCCCTTGTCTGACCGATCTAGCTGAACTCTACCACCATGCCCGCCAAGTAATCACCCTGACGGCGGACACCCAAGCCACCCTTCAGCAGCACTTCGGCCTCACCCATCCCAACACCACCAGCCTCAACCTGGCACTGACCTGGGATCCCTTCATTCCCGCCATTCAAGTGCGATCGGCACCACCCCCCGCCCCAGCGATGGCCTCTAATCCTGCAAACAGCAGCCCCCCACCCAATCGCCCGGAGTGGGAATATTTGCCCCAGGGCTGGCAAACCCAAGATCCCCACATTCTGGGCTGGAATGTGCAAAGTATTCTTGAAACCCAACGGACAAAATGGGATGCCTTTGCCGCTGCCCTACGCACCACCTCGCCCTTGGGTATCAGCCATGAATCCCCCAATGTCACCGCCGCCAGCTACGGATCCCACAACACCATGATGGCTTTTGGGTATGTCCTTGCTCTGGCCGCCCGTAAAAAAGATCGAATTTCCATCCTCGATTGGGGTGGAGGACTTGGGCAATATTGTCTGATCGCCCAAGCTCTGCTCCCTGATGTAGAAATTGACTATCACTGCAAGGATCTCCCGCTGCTTTGCCAAGGAGGACGGCAACTGTTACCCCAAGCTACCTTCTATGAAGATGAAGTTGCCTGCTTCCAACGTCGTTATGACTTAGTTTTGTCCAGTTCTTCCCTACAATATTGCCAAGATTGGCAAACCATTCTAGGTCGTTTAGCCACAGTCACTGACCAGTATCTTTATCTAACTCGCTTGCCAGTTGTGCATCAGGCTCAATCCTTTGTCGTCGTCCAACGCCCCTATGCCTATGGGTATCATACGGAGTACATTGGCTGGTTCTTAAACCGTCAAGCGGTTTTAGACTGCGCTGGGCGATCGCACCTCCAACTCCAGCGTGAGTTTCTGATTGCCGAACAATTCGCCGTTCCTGGGGCTCCCGAAACTGCCGAAGCTCGGGGCTTTCTTTTCAAATCTATTTAGACCAAACACATAACCTTATTGACGAGCCTGGACATGTGACAATGTGTACGCAATGGTTAGCCAAAAGTAAGGATCGCTTGAAATGTGTCACCAGGAAGGTCTCTTCTTGTTTCTAAAACTAAATTCCGCACCTTGAGCCACATCCCATGAGTCCAGTAACTCCTACATCTCATTTTCACCAAAAAACCATTCTAATCACTGGTGGCTTGGGGTTTATCGGGAGTAACTTGGCGATCTCCCTTATCAGTCAGGGGGCAAAAGTCACCTTGATTGACAGTTTAATCCCAGAATACGGGGGAAATTGGTTCAATATTGAACCAGTGCAAGATCACGTCATCATTAATATTTCAGATGTGCGGGATGAGCATAGTATGCGCTATCTCGTCCAGGGAAAAGACTATCTTTTCAATCTGGCTGGACAAACAAGTCACATGGACTCTATGCAAGATCCTTACACCGATCTTGAAATCAATTGCCGTGCCCAGCTATCTATCCTAGAGGCCTGTCGCAAATATAATCCTGCCATCAAAATCGTTTTTGCTAGCACTCGTCAAATTTATGGCAAGCCTGATTATTTGCCCGTCGATGAGCATCATTTATTGCGGCCTGTAGATGTTAATGGCATCAATAAGATGGCCGGGGAATGGTATCACATTCTTTACAATAATGTTTATGGCATTCGGGCCTGTGCGTTACGCCTCACAAATACCTATGGCCCTAGAATGCGAGTTAAAGATGCTCGGCAGACGTTCCTAGGAATTTGGCTGCGTCTGCTTGTGCAAGGGAAACCCTTTGAGGTGTGGGGCGGGGAACAGCTACGGGACTTTAGCTACGTGGATGACACCGTGAACGCCATGCTGTTAGCGGCCACGAATGATGCTGCCAATGGTCAGGTATTTAACGTGGGAGGAGATCGCACCATTCCGCTCCAAGACCTAGCCCAACTAATGATCGACCTTCACGGAGGCGGATCATTTACGGTGCGCGACTTTCCTTCTGATCGCAAACGTATTGACATCGGGGACTACTATGCCAGCGACGAGCAATTACGCACCTGCCTAGGCTGGCAACCCCAAGTTTCCTTAGAAAACGGATTGGCACGATCGCTGCACTATTATCAGGAGCACCTAGCACACTACCTCTAGCCTTTATACTCAGGTATGGATTGTTGACCCGATCATGGGCTTGGCTCAGGGGGGACAAAATCCGGTCTAGTACTCGAAGCCATCAACACCGTGATTCCCCAAACCGACCCCAAAGCCAGTTATCTGGCCCACCAGGCTGAGATTGAAACCGCGATCGCCCGTGTTTTGGCCAGCGGTTGGTACATCTTGGGTCAAGAAGTTGCTGCTTTTGAGCAAGAATTCGCCGATTACATCGGGGTTGCCGCCGCAGTTGGCGTAGCAAACGGCACTGACGCCTTGGAATTGGCCTTGCGATCACTCGACATTGGTCCCGGTGATGCTGTGGCCACCGTTTCCCATACCGCTGTAGCCACAGTTGCCGCGATCGAACTGGTGGGGGCAACCCCCATCCTCCTCGACATCGATCCCCATACTTATACCCTCGATCCCACGCACCTTGCCCAAGCAATTCAGGAATTTCCGAACCTGCGAGCCGTGATTCCTGTTCACCTCTACGGCCATCCTGCTGCCATGCCCGAGATCATGGCTTTAGCCGAAGAGCACCAGCTTGCGGTGATCGAAGACTGTTCCCAATCCCATGGTGCCAAATTGGGAGACCGCACCACCGGCACCTGGGGTGACTTCGCTGCGTTTAGTTTGTATCCAACGAAAAATTTAGGGGCGATCGGAGACGGTGGCGTATTGATTAGTAACAACAACGTCCTCGCAGATCGCGCCAAGTCCCTGCGGGAATATGGCTGGAAAGATCGCTACATCAGCCACGAAGCAGGCTTGAACTCACGGCTTGATGAAATTCAAGCAGCAGTCCTGCGAGTCAAGTTACGTCACTTGGAGAGGGACAATGATTGCCGACGAGCCATCGCTCAGCAATACACTAGCGCATTGGGAAAGCTTTCCAGACTTCACCCCCCTGCCATTGCGCTATCCGTCAAGCATGTGTACCACCAATATGTAATTCAGTGCGATCAGCGCGATCAGTTTCGGTTATTCCTTAAGAATCAGGGTATTGGCACCGGCTTACATTACCCCATGCCTGTTCATCAACAACCTGCTTACCAACATCACCACACCACTAGCCTAGGTCTGCCCGTCACTGAAAGTATTCGCCCCCGGATTTGCAGTTTACCCATGTATCCTCAATTAACAAACGATCAAGTCGAACGCACCATTCTCTCTTTGAAAGCATGGGACCAGAAAAGCTAATCAAATGCAGACACAGACATCAAAGCTTTTGCTATTCAGACCAGATCAGATATTTAATCTGATCTTTTGCATACATTCCCTCAAACGAACTTAAACTTATGCGTTATTTTTGCACCTATTTTGATCACAACTATCTCCCCAAAGGCCTTGCGCTCTACAATTCTCTCCGGGAGCATTACAACAGCAAATTTCACCTTTGGATTTTATGCCTTAGCTCCGACTGTTACGCGGCCCTTAAAACTCTTAATCTTCCCAATTTATGCCCAATACCTCTAAAAGATCTCGAAGACTATGATCAGGGATTGCTGAAAGTCAAACCAACCAGAACAACTGTTGAATATTACTTCACATGCACCCCTTGCTTTCCACTTTTTCTCCTCAAGGAAAATCATGACATTGATATAATTACCTATCTTGATTCTGACCTGTTTTTCTTTGACAACCCTGAGTCTGTCTTTCAAGAAATTGATGACAGTTCTATTGCCATTATCCCCCATCGTTTCTCGTCAGAGCGAAAAGCACTTGAGCGTTACGGTATCTATAACGTGGGATGGCTATCGTTCAGAAATAACGTAACTGGACTAGGTTGCTTAGAGTGGTATAGAGAACGGTGCTTAGAGTGGTGCTTTGATCGATATGAAGATGGAAAATTCGCCGATCAAAAATATCTAGATAGTTGGCCCGAGCGTTTTTCTGAGGTCTGTTCTCTTGAGCACAAAGGGGCAAACTTGGCTCTTTGGAACGCTTCCAACTACTCCATCTGTATCAAGGATGATAGGGTTTTTGTAGACGACCAGCCGCTGATCTTTTTCCATTTTCAGGGAATTCGACTGGATCCCGACAGAGGTTATCTTGCCGCTGTATCACCCAATGATGTACGTCCGGACAACTGGGAAGTCGTTTGGTCCAGAATCTATACTCCCTATTTGCAAGCCCTTCACGAGTCAACCTTATGTCTGACGCAATATCTTCCCCTAACGTCTCTGTGGGGAAGTGTGCGCGGCCCTGCAGACATGAGCTGGCTACAGAATTCTCCTCCGGGACTCGATGTTCTTCATGATGAATCGACAACAAAATCAAGCCGTATGTCTAACTCTAATGATGACCATGATTTCGACCTTGCCAGTTCAGTAGTCGCCCTTATCGAGAAGGCGTTATGCCCCAAAAACACGGCAATGCATGGTGCTGGCCCTATTAAAATCAGCTCAATACCGGATATCAATAGTCAGGATATCGCAACGGATGGAGTGTTTCTTCATCGTCTACTTGGGTGTGTGAATTCATACTACATTGACCCGCAGCGCCCCGATACTATTACGGAAATACGTCAGCTACGATGGCAATTATCCGAGTATTGGTTGACCGTGGATTATGGCCGATTGGAGCAGATATATGGGTCTGATTTTGGGCAGTGCTATCGAGCCCTCTTGAAGAGTGGTGTACAGGCTCAGACGCTGATGCCAGAGGAGCAGCATTGGCTGCGATCGCTATCTGAGCGTGTAGGAGAGGGGGTAGAGCAACCAGATGGTCTTAAGGCGCTGATGGCGGCCATGCTGTACTATCCTCCAGGGAAAATGCGCGTGCAGAATGCGGCGGAACGCCTACCAGGGTGGCTGCTGCCGGATTATCAGGCGGTGTTCGAGTCGCCGGAAGCCCTCGCCGCGATCGCGCAGCACCAACCCACCCCCTCCTCAGCACCCGCGCCAGTGGCCGCACCGACCAACCTCGCCGAGGACATGGTGTTCCTCAACCGGATGCTGGGCTGCGCGAACCTGTATTACATCGACCCGGAAGAACCAAGCATTGTGGAAGAATTGCGGCAAATTCGGCGGCAGGTGGCGGAATTCTGGCTGTCGGTGCCGGGCGATCGCGTGGAGGCCGTGTTCAATAGCGAATTCGGGAACCGGTACCGGGCGCTTCTGCAATGCGGGTTCCAGAATGAGCCCCTGCAAGACGAGGAAACCGCCTTTGTGCAGGCCCTCAGTCAGCGGGTGGCGGCGGGGCTCGAACAGCCGGATGGCATCAAGGCATTCCTGGGGGTGATGCTGTACTACCCACCGGGCAAGATGCAGGTGCGGGATGCCCAGACGCGGCTCCCGGCTTGGCTGTGGCCGGACTACCGGACGGTGTTTGAGGTGACGCGCTCAGAGCCCTTGGTACCAGGGACGGAGCCGGGGACGGTGCCGACATCGGAACCAGTGCCAACCCAGACCGCTAGTCCGGTGGTGACTGCGCCGCCCCCGATCGCGCCGCCCACCACCAATGCCCTGGAGAAGCTGGAGGATATGGTGTTCCTCAATCGGCTCCTGGGTTTGACGAATCTCTACGAAATTGACCCGACGGATACGGCGATCGCGGCGGAACTGCGGGAGATGCGATCGCAGGTGACCCAACTGTGGCTGAGCGTGCCGGACGATCGCCTGGAGGCCGTGTTCAATAGCGAATTCGGGCGGCGCTACGGATCCTATCTGCGCTGCGGATTCCAGCGGGAAGCCCTGACGCCGGAGGAAACCCAAACCCTTCAGCAGCTCGCCCAACAGGTGGCGACGGGCCTAGAGAAACCGGCGGGCCTCAGGGCGTTCCTGGGGGCGATGATGTACTACCCGCCCGGAAAGATGAAGGTGGGCAATGCGGATCAGCGGCTCCCGGCGTGGCTGCTGCCCACCTACCGGGCGGTGTTTGAGGAGGGGGCGGCCCTACCGGCCTAGGCGAGGGGCAAGACTTCCCTGCTGTCGCTTGGGTGGCAGAACGGACGGCGGCGCGATCGCTACCCTAGGGAAAAAACCAGTTGGCAGGGGAGTCGAAACGGCCCATGGCACAGGGAATGACGGCGGGGCAGCGGCGGGACCGGCGGCGGGTGCTGGCGGTGGTTCACCAGGGCACGGCGGATCCGGGCCGGGTGGGGCGCTGGCTGCGGCGCGGCAGCTATGAATTGGACGTGCGGATGCCGAGCCGGGGGGATGCGCTGCCCCTGGGGGATGAGCTGCGATCGCTGGATGGGGTGATCGTTTTTGGGGGCGTGATGAGTGCCAATGATGATCATTTGGACTACATCCGCGCGGAGTTGAAGTGGATGGAGGCGGTGCTGGGGGCGCAGGTGCCGCTGCTGGGGATTTGCTTGGGGGGGCAGTTGCTGGCGCGGGTGCTGGGGGGGCGGGTGGCTCCCCATGAGCAGCGGGTTTGGGAGATTGGCTATTGGCCGATTTGGCCGGTGGTGGCGGGCGCGGGGGCGGAATCACCCCACTTTGGCTCGGCGCGGTTTGTGTTCCACTGGCACCAGGAGGGGTTTGAGGTGCCGACGGGGGCGATCGCCCTGGCCAAGGGTGAAACCTTTCCGAATCAGGCGTTTTCCTATGGAGATCGCGCCTATGGTCTGCAATTCCACCCGGAGGCGACGCGGACGATCCTTGAGAATTGGTGCGATCGCGGGGCGGACCTGCTGACGAAGCCGGGGGCGCGATCGCGGGAGGAGCAGCTCGAACAGCACCGCCACCACGGCCCGGAGGCGTCCCGATGGCTGGATGGCTTTTTGGCGGATTGGCTCGACGATCGCCGCGATCGCATCTCGTCCGTGGCTTGATCTGCCGTAAGCGACCAACAGAACCCTAGGCGGGGCTCCAGATGCCGTGGAAACTGTGGGGCACCACCCCCGGCAGGGCGAGGCGACAGTGTGGCCCCTGGGCGATCGCGGCGGCATCATAGATCCACAGTTCGCTTTGGTCGCCGTTGCCGTCGTAGACCACGCTCAGGAGCCAGTTTCTTTCGTTGCGATCGCGGTCCATGGCCACAATCGGCTCCGATGGGTAGCGGCCCGGTCCCGCCTCCGCGATCGTCACCGTCTCCCGCTGGGCATCGTGGCAGGCGATCGCGCCGAACAGTTCCTGACGATAGTCCTCGGGCCGACGGAATTCCGCCCGGTGGACCGACAGATAGCTGTAGCGCCCCCGCTGGCCCACCGCCGCCGCCGCCACCACGGGAAAGTCGCAGTGGCGATCGTAGAGCACCGTCTGCGATCGCACCCGCCCCGCCGCCGGATCCACGCGCACCTCAACGAACTGGGCCGGAGCCGCCCGCCGCACCCGCCCCGTGGGAATCTCCCGCAGGTGTTGATTCGTCGCCAGATCGTCATAGCGACAGAGGGTAAAGGCGATCGCCCCATCCGCCTCGGTCCAGCCGTTGGCAAAATGCCACTGGAACCAGGGGGGCGCTTCCAACCGGGCCGCCACCTCCAGGGTGTCCCCATCCACCACCAGGATTTGGGTCATCCCCTCCGGCTGCCAGGTGAGCGCTTCACTAAAACTCTCCAGCCGCAGGAGCGCCGGCAGCAGGCGCATCCCCACGGGGGGAATGCAAAAGACCAAATGGCGACCGGTCCAAACGCAATCGTGGATCAGGCTCAAATTTTTCAACGGCAGGCGCGATCGCCGCTGCAATCGCCCAGCGCCATCGAGCCGGTAAATGTGCAGCGCCGGACGCGGCCCCACCTCCAGGCCAAAGTTGAAAATTGCCCCCGTTTTGGCATCCACCTTGGGATGGGCGGAAAAGGCTTCACTCCCCCGCAAATAGCCCAGGTCATCTTCCCCAATGGTTTCTAGGGTGTCGCGATCGAGGGCATGGGGACGACCCCCTTCCCACAGGGCCAGCAGGCGATCGCCCAGGGGCAGCACCGACGTATTGGCGGCATTTTTGAGGGATTTATTAAAACGCCCGAGCCACGGGCCGGGGGGCACCATGCCGTAGTTGCCGAAAATCGCGCGATCTTCGGCCTCTTCCTGGCGGTAACCCCGGCTTTGGACATAGCGGTAGGTGGCGCGGGCTTGGCCCCCCTCGAAGCGCACCGCCAACACGGCCCCGTCCCCATCAAACCAGTGGCCGTAGGGCATTCCGCCCCGTTCGAGCCGCCCAGGGCCGTTGCGGTAGAGGGTGCCCCGCAGTCCCTCGGGGATGCGACCGGCCAGGGGGGTCAAGGGGGCGGGGCCAAATTCGATCGCGGGCCGCCGGAGCGGCTTGTGCCACAGGGGCAGGTCAGAACGGGCAGGGGCCGAGACGCGATCGCGCAAACTGGGGGTCATAGCACCACGGGATGGGGGGACGGCACGAACAGGCGGGGCGGTCTTCCAACGGGGATCCCAAGGCGACAACCCAGCCTTTTTAAGGATTGTTACCGAAACGGATCGCAACTCCCCCACTGAGTTTGAAGTATTGTTTCTAGATCATGACATGGTTTCATGGTCGGGTTAATTCACACGAGGCGTAGTGGGGGGTAGCGGTTGATGGGATGCGATCGCGCGGGGGCAGACCCTGGACTTCGGGGGGTGTATGGGCTGGCGGCCTTGCAGCGGGCGATCGCGGCGGACCCGGAGCGCTGGCGACCGCTGGTGTTCACCAACGGCTGTTTTGATTTGCTCCATGCGGGCCATGTGCGCTACCTGACGGCGGCCAAATCCCTGGGGCGATCGCTGGTGGTGGGGTTGAATAGCGATCGCTCCGTGCGCGGCCTCAAACCGGCTCCGGCGGGCTATCCCGCGCGGCCCATTGTGCCGGAGGACCAGCGGGCGGAAGTGCTGGCGGCCCTCAAACCCATCGATGGGGTCGTCATTTTCGAGGAACCCACCGCCGAAGCCGCGATCGCCGCCCTCAAGCCCGATATTTATGTCAAAGGGGGCGACTACGACCTGGCCACCCTGCCGGAAGCGCCCCTGGTGCAGTCCCTCGGGGGGCGCATTGAACTGATCGCCATTGAACTGCCCACGGGCACCAGCAATCTCATTGAGCGGATCCTGGCGGCCCGCGATCGCTAGGGCCTCCCCGCCCCCGCCGCCAATCCACCGGATCGTTCCCCAGGGCAACCGTAGAACCGAGCCATAAGCGATCGCGACGAACAGCCGCCCCCTCCCCTAGCCCCTACAATGGCCTTGGAGTCCCGCCGGTTTTACCCTAGGGCTCCCCAAGAGTTGCCACCGCATTGCCCCGCACCGATTTGGGCCTTGGATTTTTGGGATCTTCCCGCCAGACCCCTGGCCCCGCAAATCTTCGGCACCCCAGACGGCCCCCAGACGGTCCCAGGGCGATCGCCCCGGGCGGTCCAACTCGCTTAGTCTTTTGTCCATCGGCGTTGCCATCGTCAGGGCCCATCGCCGTCGGCCCCCAGCGGGGTCGCTCCCATTGCCGCAACGCCCCTCACCGTCGTCCACCGCTGGCGGCGATTTGTGCGAATCACCCATGGGCTGGTTTTCCCTGCGGCCACCAACTCCTAAAGATGGTGGCAAACTTTCCCTCAGCTTCATTCTGATTGTTCCGTTCATCATTCAGATTTTTGTGGTGGTGGCCCTGACGACCACCATGGCCCTGCGCAATGGCGAAAAGACCGTTGATGATTTGGTCGAACAGCTCCAGAAGGAAATTAGCGATCGCATCCATGTCTATCTCCAGGGCTATACGGACCAGCCCCATGCGTTTTTGGCCAGTACTGCCGCCGCGATCGAGGCGGATTTGCTCGATCCGAACGATCGCGCGGCCCTAGAGCGCTATTTGTGGTACCAAGGGGCGCTGAATCCGTCGGCCCAGTTGCTGTATTTGGGTCGCCGCGATGGCAGTTTCCAGGGGGTTGAGCGGGTGGGGCCGGGGCGGCGGGATCTGCGCTGGCGGCGGGAGGCGGCCACGGGGGGCGCTTTGGTGCTGCAAACCTTGACGGCACCGGGCCAGGAGGGGGGGGCCGTGGTGGAGCGGGTGCCGGCCTTTGAGCCGAGGTTGCGGCCCTGGTACCAGTCGGCGATCGCGGCGGGGCAGGCCACCTGGTCGCCGATCTATGCCGATGCGATCCAGCCGATTTTGACCATCAGTGCCGCACGGCCCCTGCGCGATCGCGACGGCAACTGGCAGGGGGTGCTGGCGGTGGATTTTGATATCACCCAAATCAGCCGCTTTTTGCAGGAGCTGAAGGTGGGGGAAAACGGCCAGGTGTTCGCGATCGAGCGATCGGGTGACCTGGTGGCCAGCTCCGACCTGCCGCCCCTGTTCATCGATGGCAACAACCGCCCCAGCCGGGTTTCCGCCCTGGCGAGCGAGAATCCCCAGGTGCGCAATACGGCCTATCGGCTCCTGAAGGAGTACGGCAGCTTTGAGGCGATCAATGGCCCAACGCGCCTGGTGACCAGTTTTTCCAACAGCCGCCAATTTATTAGTGTGCGGCCCTTCCGGGATGGGCGGGGGCTCGATTGGCTCGTGGCGATCGCCATTCCCGAATCGGACTTCACGGCGCGGGTGCGGGAAAATACGCGCAATGCCATTTTGCTGTGCTTCGCGGCCCTGGCGATCGCGGCGGTGCTGGGGGTCGCCACCACCCGTTGGATCACCCGCCCGATCCTGGAACTGATCGACGCGGCGGAGGGCATCGCCTCCACGGGCAAAATTGATCGCCAGGTGATGGACGCCGTGGGCATCCGGGAACTGGAGGGGCTGGCCCTGTCGTTTAACCAAATGGCCCGCCGCCTGAAGGACGCCTTCGAGGAATTGGAAATCCGCGTGCAGGTGCGCACCTTTGAACTGTGGGAGGCCAAGGAGGCCGCCGATCGCGCCAAGGAAGCCGCCACCACCGCCAGCCGCGCCAAGAGTGAATTTTTGGCCAGCATGAGCCACGAGCTGCGCACCCCCCTCAACGGCATCCTCGGCTATGCCCAGATTCTCCAGCGCGATCGCGCGATCGGCACCTCCCAGCGCCACTCCGTCGATACGATCTACAACTGCGGCACCCACCTGCTGACCCTGATCGAGGACGTGCTGGACCTGTCGAAAATCGAAGCCCAGCGGATGGAACTGCGGCCCGCCGCCTTTTCGCTGCCGGCCTTTTTGCAGACGGCGGTGGACATGTGCCGGGTGCGGGCGGAGAAGCGGGGCATTGAATTCCGCTATGGCTTTCAGAATTTGCCCGCCACGGTCTACGCGGACGAGAAGCGCCTGCGGCAGGTGCTCCTAAACCTGTTGGGCAACGCCATTAAATTCACCGAGCAGGGCAATGTGACCTTCACCGTGTCGCCCTTGGGGGAGCCGGAGCGGGACGGGGCCGGGGGCGAGGAACGGCAGCGGCTGCGGTTTCAGGTGAGCGATACGGGCATTGGCATGTCGCCCCAGGAGTTGCACAAGATCTTTTTGCCCTTTGAGCAGGTGGGCGATCGCGCCTTCCAGGACAAGGGCACGGGGCTGGGGCTGGCGATCGGCCAAAAGATTGTGGAGCTGATGGATAGCCGCATCCAGGTGACCAGTGAACCGGGCGAAGGCAGCACCTTTTGGTTTGATTTGGAGTTGCCCATCGGTCGGGCGATCGCAACGGAAAGCCTCACCCTCAGCGGGGCGCGGGGCGACACCCAGGCGATTGTCGGCTACCGGGGCGATCGGCGCGCCCTGATGATCGTGGACGATCTGGAGGCCAACCGCGACCTGATCGCCAGTTTCCTGCTGCCGTTGGGCTTCAAACTCAAGGCCGCCGAAACCGGAGCCCAAGCCCTCGAGCTGGTCCGCGATCGCGCCCCCGACGCCATCATCGTGGACCTGAACCTCCCCGACTGCAAGGGCGACACCCTCATCGGCCAAATGCGCAACCTGGCCCACCTCAAGGGCACGCCGATCATCGTCTGGTCCGCCAGCGTCTTCCTGAGCGATCGCGAGCGCAGCCTCCAGGCCGGAGCCACCGACTTTTTAGCCAAACCCCTCCAGGCCGCCGAACTCTTTGAGCAACTGCACCGGCACCTGCACCTGGAATGGATCTACAGCGAAACGGAAGTCAAGGGCAGCGCCAGCCTCACCATGGCCGCCCTGGCCCCCGCCACCCTCACCGTCAGCGGCAGCAGCAACGGCCAATCCCCCACCAGCGCCACCGCGATCGGCCCCGACAGCCCCACCCCGACGGACCTGGTGCCCCCCAGCGCCCCAATCCTCGATACCCTCTTCGAGCTAGCCATGCGGGGCAACGCCAACCGCATCCAGGAGGAAGCCCATCGCCTCGCCCGCGAAGACGCCGCCCTACAACCCTTCGCCACGGAGGTACAGCGCCTCGCCCGCAGTTTTCAGATCAAGGAATTGCGCAAATTCATCGACCAATACCGAGCCCCCTAGCCCCCACCACCGCAGGGCCGCAAACGGCGATCGCACCGCCCCCGCAATCGCCCCACCGATTCCCTAATCCATCCGGTTCCAGCGGTTTCCCATCGAAGCCTGTTCTTAAAGCCTGCGGCCCACCCCAAGAAACAGAGGCCGCCCCGCCCCCACAAGGCCAGTCCCAACGCTTGACGAACCCCATGGATCAAGACCACCATCCCCCCCCGGAGTCGCCGACAGCGCCGTCACCCATCAGCCCAGAGATTCCTATCGCGCCGGAGCACCCTGAAACCCACTGGGTCGTGCTGGTGGTGGATGACAACCCCACCAACCTGGATCTGCTGTGCAGTGCCCTGGGCGATCGCGGCTGGGAAATCTTAGTGGCCACGGACGGCGAAAGCGCGATCGAACAAAGCCACTACGCCCAGCCCCACTTGATTTTGCTCGATGTCATGATGCCGGGGATCGACGGCTTTGAAACCTGCCGCCGCCTCAAGGCCGACCCCGCCACGGCCCACATTCCCGTCATCTTCACCACGGCCCTCGCGGATGTGGAGCGCAAGGTGCTGGGTTTCCAGGTGGGGGCGGTGGATTATGTCACCAAACCCTTTGATGTGCTGGAGGTCCAGGCGCGGGCCTATACCCACCTCAAAATGCAGCAGCTCCAGGGGGATCTGCGGGCCTCGAACCGCAAGCTCCAGGAGGAGATTCGCTGGCGCAAGGCGGCGGAGGAAAAGCTCCAGGCGGCCAATGGGCGGCTCGAAAAGCTGGCGACGTCCGATGGGTTGACGGGGCTGGCGAACCGGCGGGAGTTTGACCGGTACCTGCACCACTGTTGGCAGCAGCAAATCCGTCATGGTCGTCACCTGTCGCTGCTGCTGTGCGATGTAGATTACTTCAAAGCGTATAACGATACCTATGGTCATCCGGCGGGGGATGAATGTCTCATGGCCATTGCCCAGGCCCTGGCGGTGTCGGCGCGGCGACCGTTTGATTTGGCTGCGCGCTATGGGGGGGAGGAGTTCGCGCTAGTGTTGCCCGATACCCAGTCGGAGGGGGCGTTGGAGGTGGCGGGGATGATTCGCGATCGCCTCCACCACCAGGCCATTCCCCACCAACGATCGCCCCTGGGGATTGTGACCCTCAGCATCGGCATGGCCACCTTGATTCCGAGCCGCGATCGCCCCCCATCGGACCTGTTGGATCTGGCCGATCGCGGACTCTACCTCGCCAAACAGCAGGGCCGCGATCGCCTCTGCGACGGCGCAGCGACAGTCCCCCTCCCTCCGCCCCCCGATCCGCCCCCCGCCCCCCCCGCCACAACGGCCGCCACCAGCGTCAACGCCGCCACCGCCCCTTAGCCATCCCCCGTCCCGCCGCCTTGCCCCACCGCGCCATGAGTGCCAACGCCCCCAACCCCACCGATCGCCCCCCCTATTCCGCCCTGGTGTCATCCCCGCCGGGCAGCCCTGGTGGCGGCGGCGGTTCCGGCCTCGGGAATGGTTCCCCCCCCGGCACCGACGACGCGATCGCCGTGACCCCCGCCAATATCGTCCTCGTGGTGGATGACAACAGCACCAACCTGGAGGTGCTCTCCGGTGCCCTCACCTCCGCTGGCCTAGAGGTTTGGGTGGCGATCGACGGGGAAAGCGCGATCGAACAAATCCACTACGCCCCCCCCGATCTGGTCCTGCTGGACGTGATGATGCCAGGGATCGACGGCTACGAAACCTGCCGCCGCCTCAAGGAAGACCCCGCCACCCGCGAACTGCCCATCCTCTTCATGACCGCCCGCACCGATCCCGCCGATCGCCTGCGGGGCCTGCGGGCCGGGGCCGTGGACTACATCACCAAACCCTTCAATCAAGACGAACTGATTGCCCGGGTGGGGGTGCATCTGCAACTGCGCACCCTGAGCCGCCAACTGGTGGCCAAAAACGAAGAACTGCGCCACCTCAACCAAACCCTCGAGGAGCGCGTCGCCCAGCGCACGGCCCAACTGCAAAAAACCATGGAGGAACTGCGGGAATCCCAGGGGCTGATCGCCGCCCAGGAAAAAATGTCCACCCTCGGGGAAATGATGGCGGGCATCGCCCATGAAATTAATAATCCCGTCAGCTTCTTGACCGGCAACCTCAAGCACGCCCAGTCCTACGCCGAGGATCTGATCCGCCTGCTGGACCTGTATACCAAAACCTATCCCGACCCGCCGCCGGAGCTGGCGAAGCTGGCCCAGGAGATCGAGCTGGATTTTGTGCGCAAGGATCTGCCCGCCCTGCTGCTGTCGATGGATGAGGGCACGACGCGGATTATGCAGATCAGCCGGTCGATGCGGACCTTTGCGCGGGCGGATACGGCCCAGAAGGTGGAATTTTCCCTAGAGGAGGGGCTCGATAGTACGCTGCTGATCTTGCAGCATCGCCTCAAGGGGAAGCAGGCGCGGCCGCCGGTGGTGATTGATCGTCACTACGGGTCGCTGCCGTCGGTGATGTGCTATCCGGGGCCGATTAATCAGGTGTTTATGAATCTGCTGGCCAATGCGATCGATGCGTTTGAGGAGCGCGATCGCCCCTATGAGGAGCTGGTGGAGGATCCCGATCGCCTCATTCTGACCACGGAACTGATCGAGGCGGCCAACCCGGAGGACGATCGCGTGCGGGTGATCATTGCGGACAACGCCCTGGGGATGCCAGCGGAGGTGCAGGCGCGAATTTTTGATAAATCCTTCACCACCAAGGCCGTGGGCAAGGGGACGGGGCTGGGGCTGGCGATCGCCCATCAGATCGTGGTGGAGCGCCATGGGGGCACCCTCACCTGCGAGTCGGTCCTGGGCCAGGGGACGCGCTTCATTGTCGAGCTGCCCATGGAATAGTTTTTGAGCGTTTTGATTTGCCCAATCTTCTGCCCTAGGGAAATTTGACCCGATAGCCGCGAAAGACTTCCCCATCGAGGGTTTTGGTGATTTGGCCGCCCGCGGATTTGACCAAGGCGCTCCAGCGATCGCCCTCTTCCAGCAACACTTCCGCCCCAAGGTAGGTTTCTAAAATCGCCCAATTTTCCGCCAGGGGAGCCTCCGGCGCGATCGCATCAAATAGGAACGTCCCTCCGGGCACCAGCAGCCGCTTCACCTGGGCCAGTACCACCTCCCAATAGTCCAGGGGATAGTAGCAACTCACCCCCGTCGCCACCACCAAATCAAAGGATTTTGGCGCGTAATCATCCAACTGGTGGGCCGCCCCGCAGAGGGTGCCCTTGAATAATTTGGAATTCAATTGCGGCGCGCGGGAATTGAGAAATTCGCAGGCCACCGGGCAAATGTCGCGCCCCTGAAACAGGGCCTGCCAATCGAGCCAGGGATAGATCAAAAAACTCAGGCCACAGCCCAAATCCAGACAGCGCCAATTTTTCTTCGGCAGGAGCAGTTGCCAAAAGGGGGTGGCGATGCGCCCGGACAGCTTGCCCGCCACGAAATCCTGATAGATGGGCATGGCGGCCACCTCATCCGGCACATTGAAGGGCTCCCGGCGAAATTCGTGGCTGTAGCGCACATTGACGGCATCGAGGGCCGCCTGCCAGGGGCCGATCGCGCCGTTCCCCTTGGGCAAGGATTGAAAGGACATGGAAACCTGTTGCTTGCCCCTCGCAGGGGATCGGTGGTGGGTATCGGTCAAGTGGGGGCGGTGTTGACGGCGATCGCGTCCTAGCGCCCCTTGAGGGCCTTCTGGAAATTCTGGCGATAGGACCGATTCGAGATCAGCAGCACCGGCCACAGCAGCGTCAACGGCAGCCGCCCCTGGGAAAAGTTCGTGCGCCGGAACCCATTCCAAAAGCGCCAACCCACCCAGCAGTAGGTCCCCAGCAGTAGAAGAATCAGAAGCTTTGCCATGGATGTTGCTCCTTCTGGTTACAGTAATCAACCCGTTGGTGGCAAAGGATTTTAGCCCCTTTCGGCCCTAGGACCGTCCCTGGGGGCCACCTCGTCCTCAAATCCAGCGGTGGGCCTTGCCAGCGGCGATCGCGCCCTCCAGAGCAATTCTACAAACACTCGCCCGGAAACAGAGCCCGCCGGAGCCCCCCCCAGCGCCAGAGTGCAACAAATTGCAACCGTCCCGCCGCCCCCAGTCTCCTTGGCTAGGATTGAAGTGGTGTGCCGATCGCGTCTCCCCCAAGGAACGGGCCATCCCCACCATGGACCCCCACCGGGAAGAGGGCACCCAACCGACGGGGCGGTGAAGTGAGGTCGGTTCCCTGATGACCCTGCCAGCGCCAGCCCCGGCCCACCTCGCCCTGGATAGCAACGGAGGAATCATGCGCGCAGTATTGATGGCGGGGGGCTCAGGCACGCGGTTGCGGCCACTCACCTGTGATTTACCCAAGCCGATGGTGCCGGTGCTGAACCGCCCGATCGCGGAACATATCGTCAACCTGCTCAAGCGCCACGGCATCCTCGAAATCATCGCCACGCTCCATTATTTGCCGGACGCGATGCGCAACTATTTCCAGGACGGCACGGAGTTCGGGGTCCGCATGACCTACGCCGTCGAGGAGGATCATCCCCTGGGAACGGCGGGCTGTGTCAAAAATGTCGAGGAATTGCTCGAAGGGACGTTCCTGGTCATCAGCGGCGATAGCATTACGGATTTTGATCTGTCCGCCGCGATCGCGTTTCACCGGGAACGGCAGTCCGTGGCGACCCTCGTCCTGGCCCGCGTGCCCAACCCCATCGAATTCGGCGTGGTGATTACCGACGAGCGCGATCGCATCGTGCGCTTCCTGGAAAAACCCTCCACCAGCGAAATTTTCTCCGATACGGTCAATACGGGCATCTATATCCTGGAGCCGTCGGTCCTGGCCCATCTGCCGGTCAATCGGGAATGTGATTTTTCCAAAGACCTGTTTCCCCTGCTGCTCGATCGCGGCGAAGCCATGTACGGCTACGTGGCCGAGGGCTACTGGTGCGACGTGGGCAACCTGGACGCCTACCGCGAAGCCCAGTACGACGCCCTCTATGGCCGGGTGAAGCTAGACGTGGCCTACCGGGAAGTGTCCCCTCGGGTGTGGGTGGGCCAAAACACCTACATCAACGACCAGGCCCGCATCGAAGCGCCCGCCCTCATTGGCAATAACTGCCGCATTGGCCCCCGGGCGATCGTCGAAGCGGGCACGATCATTGGCGATAACGTCACCGTCGGGGCGGACGCAGACCTCAAACGGCCCATCCTCTGGAATGGCGCGATCGTCGGCGACGAAACCCACCTGCGGGCCTGCATCCTCGCTAGGGGCACCCGCGTCGATCGCCGCGCCCATGTCCTCGAAGGGGCCGTGATCGGGTCCCTGTCCAGCATCGGCGAAGAGGCCCACATCAGCCCCTTTGTGCGGGTTTGGCCCAGCAAGCAGGTGGAAGCCGGGGCCATGCTCAACATCAACCTCATCTGGGGCCAGAGCGCCCACCGGAGCCTCTTTGGCCAGCGGGGGGTGGCGGGGCTGGCGAACATTGACATCACCCCAGAATTTGCCGTGAAGCTGGGGGCAGCCTATGGCTCCACCCTCTCCCCCGGTAGCCAGGTGTCCGTGTCGCGGGATCAACGGAGCATTTCGCGGATGGTCACGCGATCGCTCATCGCCGGTCTGATGTCCGTGGGGGTGCATGTGCAAAACCTCGAAGCCACCGCCATCCCCGTCGCCCGGTCCGCCGTGCCCACCCTCAAGGTCACCGGCGGCATCCATGTGCGGGTCCACCCGGAGCGGCCGGATCAGATCCTGATCGAATTCTTTGACGAAAAGGGCATCAACATCTCCAAAGGCAAGGAGAAAAAGATCGAGGGGGCCTATTTCAAAGAGGACCTGCGCCGCGCCCTGATCGACGAAATCGGCGATGTCACCTACCCCAGCCAGGTGATTGACCTCTATCGCCGGGGGTTCGAGCGCCATTTGAACCTGGAGGCCATCCGCTACAGCAAGTCAAAAATCGTGGTGGACTATGCCTATGCGGTGTCCGGGGCGATTTTGCCGCAACTGCTGGCGAAATATAGCTGCGATGCGGTGGTGCTCAATGCCAGCTTGAACCAGACGGTGCCGTCGTGGGTGGAGCGCGAATCCCTGCTGATCCAGTTGGGCCATGTGGTGGAGGCGGTGCAGGGCACCTTTGGGGTGCAGATGGCCGCCAATGGGGAGCAGTTTGTGCTGGTGGATGAGACGGGGGGCCAGGTGCGGGGGGAAACCCTGACGGCGCTGATGGTGGATACGATTTTGACGGCCCATCCGCGCGGGACGGTGGTGGTGCCGGCCTGTGCGTCGAGTGCGGTGGAGCGCATTGCCCGTCGCCACGATGGCCGGGTGGTGCGGACGAAGGTGAATCCGACGGCGCTGATGGAGACCTGCCACGCGAACCATGATGTGGTGCTGGGGGGCAGTGGGGATATGGGCTTTATTTTTCCGGATCTCCATCCGGGGTTTGATGCGATGTTCAGTGTGGCGAAGCTGGTGGAGATGCTGACGCTCCAGGAGCGATCGCTGGCCTACATTCGGGCGGAGGAGCTGCCCCGGGTCTATCACAAGTGCTGTACGGTGCGGTGCCCCTGGACGGTGAAGGGGGCGCTGATGCGGCATTTGGTGGAAACCCACGCGCCGGAGACGTTGGAGCTGGTGGATGGGGTGAAGATCCACGATCGCGCCAGTGATGGCTGGGTGCTGCTGCTGCCGGATGCGGGGGAGCCGCTGGTCCATGTGATTGTGGATAGCTGCAACCGCCATTGGGTGGATGAGACCCTGCGGGATTATCGGGAGCGGCTGCACCTGTTTGTGGACCGCGATCGCGGGGTGGATGTGGAGGCGTTTGAGATTGTCTAGGGTTGGTGTGGCGAGGGGGTGCGGTCGAGGGGACTTGTTTCGGGGGGCCGGTGCCTTCAAACTGACGGTGGGAATTTCAGGAGCAAATGGACGGTTATGAACACTTGTCTGCTGATGGCGGAAATCATCAAAGCGCCGGAGTTGCGCCATACGCCGGACCAGTTGGCGATCGCGGAAATGCTGGTGCAATTCCCCGGTGTGCGGCCCGAGGATCCGGCGGGGACGGTGAAGGCGGTGGGCTTTGGCAATTTGGCGACGGAGATCCATCAACAGTACCGCCAGGGCGATCGCGTCTTGATCGAGGGGCGGCTGACCATGAATAGCATCGATCGCCCGGAGGGTTTCAAGGAGAAACGGGCGGAATTGCGCATCAGCCGCATCCACGCGATCGCCCAGTTGGCCCAGGGTCCCCTGCAAGCGGCCCCAACCCCCATGGCGGCACCCCCCGCGCCCCTGCCCACGCCCCCAACGCCAATCACCGCCGCCCGGTCCGCCAGTTCCGCCCCCTATGCCCCGGCTCCGGCCCCCTATGCTCCGGCTCCAGCCCCCTACGCACCGCCCCCGGCCCCGAGCCTCCCGGACGATGAACCGGACTACGACGACATTCCCTTCTAGGCCGCGATCGCCCCGCGATCGGTTCGAGGGCAGGCGGGGATTCGGGCGCAAATTGCCCGAAGACCGGTCGGGAATCCTGGCGGTCAATCGTTAACTTTTGCATCAAAATAGACAAGATAGACCAGGCAACCCGAAAAGCGTCGCCCTGGCGATCGCCCCGTCCGGCCCCCAGATCCCTCACGGCACACCCTAACGGCAAACCATGATCGACATCCAAACCCTATCCAGCAACGCCCACCAACTGGCCCGCGACCTGGGCATCGACAAATTTGACATCTACGGCTCCTCGGTGGATTCCAGCAGCGTCAAGGTGGATCACGGGGAACCGGAACAGGTGAAGGCGGCCAACCGCTCCAGCGTGACCGTGCGGGTGTGGAATGGGGACGGGCGCATGGGGGTGACGTCCACCACGGATTGTGACCGGGCGGGGCTGGAGTTGGCCCTGCGGACGGCCCAGGAGGCGAGTGATTTCGGCGCGATCGACCATGTGCCAGACTTCAGTCCTGAGGCGACGGTGCCCATTGCGGACCTCAAGGATGATCTGGCCCCCCACGCCCCCATCGATGAACTCCTCAAAACCCTGGTGGATGCGGAGCGGCGCTTCATAGAGGCCCACGAGGCGATCGCGGCGGTGCCCTACAACAACCTGGCCCAGCAGGATACAGAACAGTTTTATCTCAACAGCGACGGGGCCGAGCGGCGTGAAGCGCGATCGTATGCCTCCATGTACCTGGTGAGCAAAACCGAGCAGCCCAACCGCAAACCCCGCAGCGCCGGAGCCTATCGCATCGCCCGGGATCTGGCCCGCTTGGATGTGGAGGGCTGCCTGCGGGAGGCGACGGAAAAAACCCTGGCCCATTTGGACTACCAAAAAATCCAGTCCGGCAAATATTCCGTAGTCCTGTCGCCGGAGGCATTTTTGAGCTTGCTGGGGGCTTTTTCTAACCTCTACAACGCCCAGAGCATTCTCGATAAGCAGAGCCTTTCGACGCCGGATTCCTTGGGCACCGCGATCGCGTCGCCCCTGCTGTCGGTCTATGACGACGCCCGCCACCCGGAAAACGTGGCCGCCACCTACTTCGACGGCGAAGGCACCCCCACCCGCCGGGTGCCCCTAATCGAAAACGGCATTTTGACCAGCTTCCTGCACAGCGCGGGCACCGCCAAACGCCTGGGGGCCACGCCGACGGGCCACGCCAGCATCGGCGCAAAGGTGAGCATCAGCCCCGAGTTTTATCACGTGGTGGCGGCGCAACCGGCGGACGCGGCGGGCTCCTACGATGTGGCGACGGCGGAGAACGTGATCCTGGTCGATGAACTCCACGCCCTCCACGCGGGGGTGAATTCCCTGGAAGGGTCGTTTTCCCTGCCCTTCGACGGCTGGCTCCTGAAGGGGGGCGATCGCATCAGCATCGAATCGGCCACGGTGGCGGGGGATTTTCGGGACCTGCTCCAGGCGATCGTCCATGTGGAAACGGCGACGGAAATCACCCCCGGCGGCATTTGCCCCCGCGTTTGGGTGGGGGAACTGGCGGTGACGGGGGAAGGCTAGGGTTTTCTAAGTGCCGGAGTTGGGTTCGGGACTAGGACTGGGGGCGGGGCGATCGCGCTCCTGCGGCCCCCCGTTTTCATTTCTCGATCCCGATTCAGGTCCAGATCCGGGCATTCCCTGGGGCGGCTGGAACGGCTGCGGCGCGATCGCGGCCCCATCAAACAGCCGCTGGGTGCCCGTCGCCACCACCGCATCATTGGGCTTGAGCCCCTGCAAAATTTCCGCCTGCCCGTTGCGCACCGCCCCCACCTGCACCGTTTGCTGCCGCACCGTGGCGCGATCGCGCGATCCGCTCACCACATAGACGAACTGGCGATCGCCCTGGAACACCACCGCCGTCGCGGGCACCACCACGGAATTAGGCTTTTGGCTCCAGAGCACCGTCGCCTGCACAAACTGCCCATCGAGCAACTGGCCGTCCCGGTTCGGGATCGCCACCTTCACCAGCACCGTTTGGGATTCGTTGTCGGCGGTGGGCGAAATAAAGCTAATGCGACCCGTTCCGAGCACCTGCCCCTGGGGCGTCGAGATCTGCACCGGCAGACCGGGCCGCAGTTGGGGAGCCCGCTCCAACGGCACCGACAGCCGCAGCTCCAGCGTGCGATTGTCGATGATTTCCGCGATCGCATCCTCCGGGCGCACAAAATCCCCCAGCTTGAACGCCAAATCCCCCACCCGGCCATCAATGGGAGCGCGCAGTTGGGTTTCCCGCAGCCGCGCCACATCCAACCCCACCGCCGCCTCCGCCTGCTGGTAGCGGCCATCCGCCTCGGCGATTTCAAATTCCGCCCGCTCCAGTTGCGCCCTGGCCGCATCCACCGCCGCCGTCGCCGCCACGATGCGATCGTTGAGGGTGCGCACCTGGGCCGCCGCGCGATCGCGTTCACTGGTCTTTAAATCCAGCTCCCGCCGCTCGATCGCCCCCTCGTCCACCAACTGCTCCGTCCGCTCAAAATCCTGCACCTGCAATTTCAAATCCGCGATCGCCCCCTGCCGCTCCTGCTGGAGGGCCGCCAAATCCGCCTGCCGCGCCCGCAGTTCCGCCAGCATCGTCCGCGCATCGGCCCGACTGCGATTACTCGCCGCCCGCAGGGATTCCAGCGCCGCCGTCGTCCCCCCTAACTCCGCCTGCCGCTTCTGGGGCGACAGTTGAAACATCGGCTGGCCCGCCGCCACCGGCTGCCCCGACTCCACCAACTGCCGCACAATGCGCCCCTCCACCTCCGGCCGCAGGGTCACCCGCCGCGCCGCCGATAGGGTACCCACCAGCTTCGAGGTTTCCAGCACGGTCCCCACCCCCACGGGCACCACCGCCGCCGGGGCCGGGGGCATCTCCGCCATCGCCGCGTCCCCTTCGGATGGGGCTGGATTCAGGATTCGCCACAGGCCCCACCCGCCGACGCCGATCACCAGCAGGATCAACACCCCCGCCGCGATCGCCCAGGGGGATGCCCCGGTCCCCTCCTCCTCCGCTTCGATTTCCGCCTCCAGATCAATTTCCTCTAGGGCATTAGGGCGATCGCCCGCCGCCGCCTCCGTGGGCGGGACCGCCGACGACTGGACTGAAGGGTTCGATGCACTGGCGTTGGACGGTTCCGAAGGCATGGGGAGCAGACTGAATCTTGCGGGCAACGATTCCTATCCTAGCTCCCAGCTTTCCGGAACAGGCCCCCCGCGATCGCGGCGAAGCCCCCACCCATCGCCGCGATCGCCCGGTCCGCCCTAGCCAATCAACACACGCCAGGACGCCGGCCCCACAATGCCATCGACCACCAGCCGGTTCATGCTCTGGAAGCGCATCACCTCCGCCCGGGTGCCCGGTCCAAAAATTCCGTCCACATCCGCCCCCACGCGGAATTGCAGGTAGCGCACCGCTGGCCCCGCCGCGTGGTTGTAATACAGCGTCGGCTTGGCCAACACCTGCCGGATATTGCGCCAGGTCCGCTCGCCCGCGATGCCATCCGTCGCCAGCCCCAGCACCGCCTGGAGCTTACGGGTGGCCGCCTCCGTTGCGGGGCCGGGGAGGCCGTCCTCCGTCAGGGGGCGATTATTGGCGTCGGTGATCCGCAACTGGTTGAGGGTCTTTTGCAGTTGCAGGATTTCGGTGACGGGTTTGCTGTCCTCATCGGGGGGGGCGGGGGGAGCCGTTTGGCCCGTGAGACCCTGGACGATCGCGTCGGCCATGCGATCGGAGTTGTAGCGATCCATGTCCGCGCGGGAATCGATGAAGCAGCATTCCACCAGCATGGCCGGGGCCGCCGTGTTGCGCAGGACGTAGAGATGCGCGCCATTCTTGAGGCCCCGGTTGAAATAGCCCATGGCCCCGATCGCATTGAGCACCGGCTGAGCCCGCGATCGCCCCGCATCGCTCGCCACAAAAATCTCGGTGCCATTGGCCCGCCCATTGAACTTATTGAAATGGATGGACACAAAGAGATCGACCCGGTTCACATTGGCCGTATTGCACCGCTGCCAGAGGGAATTGGTGACGCTGGAGGCGCGGCTGGGGGTGCAGTCAATGACCGTATGGCCGAGCGATCGCAGCCGGGTGATGACGCGGGTGCCCACTTCACGGGTGAGGTCATCCTCTTGACGGATGCCGGTGGCTCCGATGTCGGGGGAGGCGTTGTGGCCGATGTCGATGCCGAATCTCATGGCGGAGTCCTAGGGGGCGATCGAAGAATGGGTGAGGGGGGCGGCCCCGGTGACTGCACGGAATCACCTACGGAATTACCCGCGCTGGCGCTGCCCCCGCCTTCCCTTCAATTCAACCCCAAGGGTCGAGGGCTGTCTAGCCGCCGCTGCCCCTAGGGCCTGTGCCCCCAACCCCCCGAGGCGATCGCCCTAGGCCGTGCGCGACAGGATGCAGGCGGTGGCGGACCAGTCCCCCCGCAGCAGGTGAGGGGCCACGGGGGGCGCAGGGGTTTGGGATGGCCGGGGCCACAGGTCCGCGCGATCGCGCAGGCGCTGCACCGCTTGCCGACGGTGGTATTCAAGGCGATCGCCATCCCCCTGGCGACCAATCCGGGGCACATGGTGCAGGAAATAGCCAAACAGCCACTGGCAATCCGGCCCATAGCGGCGGGTGTCAAGGATATGCAGATGCCACACCGTATCCACATCCGCGCTCACGGCGAAGGATTCCTCCGGCCACAGGAAGTGCAGCAGCAAAAATTGGTGGTAGTCCGCCAGGGCCGCCACGGCGCGCTCCCACGGCCAGCGGTGGGCACCGCCTTGATCACTCAACTCCTCCAGCAGCGGCCGCCAGTCCAGTTCCATCAGCCGCTGCCAAAAGTCCTGGATTTGCTCGGGGCGGTGGTTCGGCCCGTGGCCCTGGGGGGGGGAACATCGGCGATCGCCCTGCGTCGCATCCCGCCAGGGGTGGCCCGGTTCCGGTGCAGCGGTCTGGGGGCGGGTGGCTTGGGCCAGGGGGGATATCAGTAATGGACAGTCCAACACAAACTCTTCTCCGACATGCGTCACGGCATTGGCCTAGGGGAAGCGATCGCGGCCCAGATGGCCTTGACCGGTGCCCCTATGGCTTTATCGGGAGTGGCCCAAAAAGTTATGCACTCCCCCCCAAAGGGCGATCGCCGCGATCGCCCCACCTCACCGGAGCCCCCACCCCCCGGTACAACAGGTTAAGGAAGCCAGCCCCCAGGGCCAGACGCCTAACCGATCCCTTTTTTTGTGAAGATTCACTAAAGATTTCCCAGGGGATTGGGTCAATTGATTTTTAAGATCACATTTTCTGATCCTATATCCCTAACCGCCGTGCCCTCCGGCTTTTCCTGGCTTATCCCTCCGGGCGGGGGGAGGGAATAGGGGGGAGGCGATTGGAGATCGTCAGCTAGATTCAGATACGCTAGATCGAGCCTAGGGGCCAATGACGCTGCCTTGTGCTGAAACCTGGGGGATCACGTGTTGGGTGGGGGTATTTCTGTTGGTTTATCGAGTGAATCGCGATCGCTCGCCTGATGCCTTGGTGGAGCTTCTTGACCGAACCCAGGGGACGGGGGCGGATCGGGAGCTTGCCCTAGAACGCCTTCTGGCCCTGGTGACGAAGTTACCGGAGCTGCGTCGTGATACCCATCCGGACTATCTAGATGCCCTCAATCGCACCCTGGTTTTTGTAGAACAAAACCTGGCCACCTTTCGCTACGATCGCGGGGCCCCTCCGGGGATCACTTACCAACAGTTTGTGCGGTGGGTGAATGGCCACCTGAGGTTCCGTATCCTCGATCTCTACCGCCAGGGGGAAATGCCCTTAAGTTTGGATCAGGCCCCCCGCCAGTTTGCTGGGGATGAGAGGATGAGCGATCGCGCCCAGACCCCTTGGCTGGATCGGCTGCCGACGGGCTCCGGTGCCCTCGATGGCCTTGAGGCGTGGCTGGAGCAGCAGCAGCGCGATCGCCTCCAGCGGCGGGCCTTGCTGTTGGAGCTGTATATCGAACGGGATCCGGAGGGGCGGCTGGGGGACTGCTACGCGGCCCAGGAACCGGCCCATAACTGTCGGGCGATCGCCCAGGCCCTATTTTTGCGATCGCGCGGGGCGGCCATCCAGCGCCGTCGCCAAACCCTCCCGGCGGAACCCAAGATCACCTGGCGATCGCTCGCCCGCCAGTGGCAGCTCAATGAACAGACCCTCCACAGCCACTGGAAGCGCCGGTGCCGCCCCCTGCTCCAGGAAATTGCCCAAAATATTGATCAAAATCCCGACGCCTACGCCCACCAACTGCATTCCCCCGCCCCCTAGGATCGATGGCCCTGCCGCCATCCGCCCCGCTGCCCCCCGTCCGCCCATTGCCCAGGCCGCTTGCCCCGCAGGATGCAAAATTTCCTCAACCCCTACCGTGCCGTGCCCTCCTATGGTTGATCTGAAGCCCGTGGTCATTGCCCTGACGAATCCCGATCGCGCGGCGGCGATCGCGGCGGTGGAGCAGGCGGACGCGGCCCTGGGACGAGCGTTGTATTGCGATCGTCTGGCGATGGGTGCCCTGGCGGGGCTGCTGCAATGGCTGGGGGAGTCGGCCACGGCGGCGGCCCTGGACCCGACCCTTGATGGCTGGCTGGGGCAATCGTCCGTGGCGATCGCGGAGGTGGGCTGTTTGATCTGCGCCACCTTTGGCCCCGAGGTGCTGACGGCGGGGCTCCCGAGCCGGTGGGATTTGCCCCTGGATCTGCCGGACGATTGCCTGGGGGTGGTGCCGGTGGGGTTGAGTGCGGCGCTGGATCGGGCCTATCTCTGGGGCTATTGCCCGCTGGTGCCAGGGCGCGATCGCGCGGATGAGGACGGCACCATTCCCCTGGCCCCCCTCCATAGCTTCGAGCGCCTGGGTCGCCGCCTCGATGCCATCCGTGAGGGGGTTGCCCTGGTGACCGCCGATCATGAATTGGGGCGTCAGTTGCAGGCCCATCTGGTGCCGGAGGCCCTGACGGCGGCGATCGCGGCATTGGAATTGATCTACCAAGAGTCCCCCGGTGGACCGGCCCCCCTGGCGTCCTGGGGCGCGATCGCGGGGGATGTCTTGACCCAAACGGCCCAAATCTGGCCCCCACCGCGCCGCCCCTTGACCCCCAAACCCGTCGGCCCCGTCCGGGTCAGCGAAGCCCACGGCACCTATCAGGTGCAGCCCGTGACGCCCCCCGATCCGGCCGCCGTCCCCCTCACGGATCTGGGGATGCAACTGGCCCAGCGCCTCGCCACCCTCTGGCCAATTCCCCCCAACGGCAACGGCAGCCCCGTCCAAGATCCCATCCCCTAGGGCGCGGGCCGGGGTCGGGGGCACGCGCAGGGGGCCGCGCCCCTATAGAATTTTGGAACCTTTCCCGAACGCTTCCATGTCCGCCGCCGCTGCCGCCCCGTTCCCCAAGCCCCATGACCTTCGCTGAAAAACTGACCGCCGCGATCGCCCGCAACCAAAGCCTGCTGTGCGTGGGCCTCGACCCGAGTCCTGAATTTTTGCCCCGGCCCGATCGCCCCTTCGAGGTGACCGACGATTTAATTAATCGGCTCGAAGGATGGCTCGGGGAAATCGTGGCGGGCACGGCGGGGTTGGTTTGCGCCTATAAGCCCACCCTGGACATTTATCTGACCCTGGGGGCGGCGGGGCTGGCGCTGCTGGAGCGGGTCCTGGCGAAACTGCCGGATAATCTCCCCGTCATCCTCGATGCCAAACATGCGGATCTGATTACGGGGGGTATTTTTGCGCGGACGGCCTACGATCGCTGGCGGGTGGATGCGGTCACCGTTGCGCCCTTTTCGGGGCAGGACCATGTGGCTCCGTTTTTGGTCTATCCCGATCGCGCCATTTTTGCCCTGTGCTACACGGAAAATCCCTCCGCCCGCTTTTTGCAGGATACGAACCAGGGCGATCGCGCCGCCTATCTCCAAAACATTGAGCAGATCAAAAGCTGGGGCATTCCCGATCAGGTGGGCCTAGAGGTGGAGGCGTCGGATCCGGCGGTGCTGCGGCGCATCCGGGCGATCGCCCCCACCCGGTCGATCCTGCTGCGGGGAGCGTGGTCCAGCGGCATTCTACAAACCCAAACCTACAGCAGCGACCTGACGGCGGAGGAGATCGACGCGATCGACCGCAACCTGCCGGAAACCCTGGCGGCGGGCCGCACCACCGATCACGAGGGGCTGATTATTCTGGTGCCGCGATCGGCCCTGAGCCACCCCAACCCCGCCCGCCAGGTCCGCACCCTCTACGATTGCCTCAACCGCGCCCGCCGCACCCTGCCCACCCTGCCCGCGCCGCCGCCGATCGCGCCGGGGGATGACGATCGCGATCGCCCCGGCCCCAGCGCCAACGGCTCTAACGGTACCAATAGCTCTAACGGCTCGAATGGCTCGAATGGCTTCCAGGGCAGGCCCATTTCCCTAGAGCCCCTGCGCGATCGCGCCCCCCACCGGGAAGATCGGCTGATTTTGGCCCTGCACGACCTGGGCTGCATCCTCTTCGGCGAATACATCCAAGCCTCCGGCGCAGTCTTTCCCTACTACATCGACCTGCGGCCCATCATCTCCAATCCCAGCGTTTTCAATCAAATCCTCAACGCCTACGCCCGCCTCCTGGAACCGCTCCAGTTTGACCGCATCGCTGGCATTCCCTACGGCTCCCTGCCCACGGCCACGGGCCTGTCCCTGCGGCTCCAGCGGCCCCTGGTGTTCCCCCGCAAGGAGGTGAAGGCCCACGGCACCCAGCGCCTCGTGGAGGGGAATTTCCAGCCCGGTGAAACCGTCGTGGTGGTGGATGACATCTTGATCTCCGGCAAGAGCGCGATCGCGGGGGCCAAGAAACTCGAATCCGTCGGCCTCCAGGTCACCGATATCGTCGTCTTTCTGGACCACGAAGGGGGCGTCAAGGATCGCATCGCCGCCGCCGGTTACCGCGCCCATTCCGCCCTGGCCCTGTCGGACATTTCCTATGCCCTGCACCGGGCGGGCCGCATTAGTGATGATCAGCTCGCGGCGCTCCAGGCCAGCAACCACGGCACCGTTCCTGTTCCCTAGGGCTTTGCATCCCGTCTTCGCAGCCCACCTTCACGGCCCATCAGCGTCGTCCACAGATCGCCTGCGGATCGCGTACCGTTGAGGCATAGGAACGATGCGGATGGCAGGAACAGGAATCATGGGGTGGCGTGGATTTAGGATGGCCGGGGGGCTGCTCCTGGGAATCAGCATGGCAACCACCGCGATCGCGTCGCCGCCGCCGCAAGGGCCGGAGAACAGCAGCGACCCGATGGCCATCCTGGAGGCCGTGGATCGCGAATTACCCTGCCCCGATCCGCCGAGCACCGACATGCCCCAAGACTCCCTCGCCCTCCTAGGCCGTGGGTTCTGGCAGTTGTGTACGGATCAGGAGGATGCCGCGATCGCCACCTTTGAAACCCTCCTGACCACCGATCCAGTCTTTGCCGAGGGCTTTGATGTGGACGCGCTCCTGGGCCATGCCCTACGCCGCCGGGGGGACTGGGACGCCGCGATCGCGATCTATCAGCGCGTGGTTGACCGTGGGGGGGATCCCGCCTCCGGAGCCCAGGCGGCCCTCGGGGCCTTACAGCGCCTACAACACCCGGAGGCTCCCCCGCCCCATGAATCCTCAAAAAAGCCGTCCCGGTTTTGAAAACAGTTTGCTATGATATGGACTCCGAGCGGACGTGGCGGAATTGGTAGACGCGCTAGATTTAGGTTCTAGTGCCCTCGTGGCGTGAAGGTTCAAGTCCTTTCGTCCGCATCTGACAAGCAAATCAGCCCCCCAGAATGCCCCAGGATCCTTGGTTGTTCTGGGGGGTTGTTTTGGTGGCAATCCCCTTGGACCGGCGATCGCGATCGCGGGAAAACGGACCAGAACCGCCGCGATAGCCCCCCAGGGGGCCTAAAACGGGGGTAAAATTAGAGCATCCGCCGGGAGAGGTGGCAGAGTGGTCGAATGCGCTCGACTTGAAATCGAGTGAGCCGAAAGGTTCCGTGGGTTCGAATCCCACCCTCTCCGTTTCCGCCTAGGATTTCTCAACCTAAAAATTTTCTGGAATTTTGAACCATGGGCCGCGCCGCCGGATCCATCAAAATCCATGCGCCCCGGTGATCCGCCCCCCCCGCGCCCCCCGATGATGCGCCCTAGCATCCCCCAGATAAGTTAGGTAGACTGATGGCGAGCCGCATTCCTGCGGAGGCGGGCGTTGATCCATCAAAAATGCTTGATCGCAAGGGCCGCCACCTTCAGGGACTCCCGCGCCAGGGCGGGGGGCAGCACCCCACTTTTTGGGTCTTCCTCGGCTTAACCCAAGCTTGAAAATTCCTTGGGAAAAATCCCCCTAAACCTGCGTATCGTTTGGATACGGAGGGAGGGGGACACCAACGGGCAAGGCCGGCCGGGGAGTTGCCCTCGACGGGAGGCCCACCGCCGGAAATCGTCCGCTAACACCACCGTCCACTGCACACGGATCAAGGCGATGAGTTCAGGTCAAGTCCCGCCGACCCAGACGGATCAGTTAATGGATCGGTTGAGTGAGGGGGCTCGGGCCAGGGGCGATCGCCCCCGCTCCAACCCAGAAATCGAGGACGAGGGGCCGATCGCGGAGGCCACCATCCTGGCGATCGATGACAATCCCACCAATCTCAAGGTGGTGTTTGAGTTCCTCCGCGATCGCGGTTTTAAGGTCCTGATCGCCTCCTCGGGGGAAAGCGGCATTGAACGCGCCCAGAAGGCACGGCCCGACCTGATTTTGCTCGATGTGATGATGCCCGGAATTGATGGCTTCACCACCTGCGCGCGCCTCAAGGCGGACCCCCTCACCCAGGACATTCCCATTATTTTCATGACCGCCCTGGCGGATGTGGACAGCCGGGTGCGGGGCCTCACGGTGGGCGGGGTGGACTATATCACCAAGCCGGTGGAGCGGGATGACGCCCTCGCGCGCATCAATATCCATCTACAACTGCGGCAGGAAATGAAGGCTCGCATGGCGGCCCAGGCGGCCCTGACGGAGTTGGCGGCGGGCCTCGAGGAGCAGGTGCAGGAGCGGACCCGCGCCCTGTCGGAGTCGTTGGCGCAGTTGCAGCAGGCCCAGGTGCAGCTCATCCATGCGGAAAAGATGTCGTCCCTGGGGCAGTTGGTGGCGGGGGTGGCCCATGAGATTAATAATCCGGTGAATTTTATCCACGGCAATTTGACGATCGCCCAGGAATATGTCGAGGGGCTGATGGAGCTGGTGGATTTGGCGATGGGGGGGGCGATCGCAACGGACATCGAGAAGGTGGCGACGGAGCTAGATTTTGAGTTTGTGCGGGAGGATCTAGGCAAGATCCTGCGATCGATGGAAACGGGCACCCAGCGGATCCGCGATATTGTCCTGTCCCTGCGGAATTTTTCGCGGCTGGATGAGTCCCACCTCAAGGCGGTGGATCTCCATGAGGGGCTCGATAGTACCCTGACGATTTTGAATGCGCGGCTGAAGGGGCGGGGCAATCGGCTGGCGATCGAGGTGGTGCGGTGCTACGGGGAGTTGCCGCCGGTGGAGTGCTATGCGGGGCCGCTCAATCAGGTGTTTATGAATTTGCTGGCCAATGCGATCGATGCCCTCGATGAGGGGCCGCCGCCCAGTTGGACGGGGCCGGAGCTGGACTGGCAGCCGTGCATTGAGGTGATGACGGAGGTGCTGGGGGGCGATCGCGTGCGGGTGTCGGTGACGGACAATGGTCCGGGCATTGCACCGGAGCAGCAGAGCAAGATTTTTGAGGCGTTTTTCACCACCAAGGACATCGGCAAGGGGACGGGGCTGGGCCTGTCGATCAGTTGGGATATTGTGGTCCACCGCCACGGGGGCCGGATGCGCTGCCACTCGGAACTGGGCCAGGGGACGACGTTTATGATCGATCTGCCGGTTCAGCAGGGGGTTGTGTCCTAGGGGTTTAGGGCTAGGGGGCTGGGGCGATCGCGCGATCGCCGACGGTCGCCATCAGTTTTTCGAGGCCCACGTCATCAAAATCCCGCACCAGGGCCAGGAGGCGATCGCCAAAGGGACCATAGGCCGGATCGAGGACCTGTAAGCGTTTCGCCTCTGCCTTGACGGTCTGCAAATCGCCCCAGGATACGGCCTCCCGCAGGGCCACGAGGATTTCGGCGGGCGGGATGGGGAAGGGGTCCGCGCGATCGCCCCCGAACCCCTGGGAGATGGTGGTCGGCGTGGTGGCGATCGCGGGCGTATCCGCTGGCGACGTTTCCTCAATCCAGTCCAGATCGAGGTGCTGGGCGAGGCTCGCTAGGAGGGCATCGAAGTCGAGGGGCTTGGGTAAAAACTCCTGGCAGCCCAGGTCTAGGCAGGCGTCGCGATCGAACTCAAAGACGCTGGCGGAGGACACCACAATGGGCACCTGGGCGAGGGTGGCGTCCTGCCGCAGGTGTTTAATCAACGTGAGGCCGTCCATTTCCGGCATGGCGATGTCCGTCAAAACCAGGTCCGGCGGCTGGGCGATCGCCATCTCCAGCCCCTCACGGCCATTGACCGCCAAACGGATCTCAAAGCCCAGGGGCTCCAGCAGGGTGGTCACCACCGCCCGATTGGCCTCGCCGTCATCCACCACGAGGATGGATTTACGATCGCCCCGATAGCCCACGATCGTTGCCTGCTGTGAACCGTTTTCGCCGGAAGGATCCGCCGCGATCGCCGCGATCGGCAGCCGTAGATCAAACCAAAAGCGACTGCCCCGACCGGGCTCGCTCTCCACCGCGATCGCGCCGCCCATCCGCTGCACCAACCGCTGCCCAATCGCCAGACCCAGGCCCGTCCCCTCCGATCGCTGACGGCTGGAGCCCGCCTGCTCAAAGGGTTCAAAAATTTTGCGGCATTGATCCGCCCCAATGCCCACCCCCGTATCCTCCACCTCGAACCGCACCGCCGCGATCGCGCGATCGGCCCCATCGGTTTCTGCCGTTTCTATGGGCTCTAGTGCTGACGCTTCCGTCGGTTCCAGCGATCGCACCCGCAGGGCAATCGCCCCCTGGTGGGTGAACTTCACCGCATTGCCCAACAAATTCAGCAGCACCTGCCGCAGGCGCTTGCCATCCACAATCACCCAATCCGGCAGATCCGCCCCCAGGGTCAGGGAAAACGCCAGCCCCTTCTCCTCGGCCCGCACCGCACACATGTGGGCCACCTCCTCAATGCAGCCCCCCAGGGCCACGGGCTCCGGCATCAGATCCAGCCGCCGCGCCTCAATCTTCGACAGATCCAGCACATCTTCAATCAACGACAGCAAATGATCGCCGCATTGGCGGATCACCTGGGCATAGCGCTGGCGATCGTCCGGCTCCACGCGATCGCGCTGCAAGATCTGGGCATAGCCAAGGATGCCATTGAGGGGCGTGCGCAGTTCGTGGCTCATATTGGCCAAAAACTCACTTTTCGCCAAACTCGCCGCCTCCGCCGCCGCCCGAGCCTGCTGGGCCGCCTGTTCCGCCAACACCCGCCGGTGCGCCTCAAAGGCCAACGTCACCAAATCCCCCACCGATCGCGCAAAGGCCAACTCCTCCGGCAACCAGGCCCGCTCACTGCCCACATGCTCCAGGCAGATCACCCCAAACACCCGCCCCCGTTTTTTGAGGGGCACATCCAACATCGCCTGAATATCCAGGGGCCGCAGGTACTCCTCCGCAAATTCCGCCGTGCGCGGGTCACACAGGGCCGACGAGGTGGCAACCATTTCCCCCACCGCCAAGGCTGCGAAATAGGTCGGGTAGTCCGCCATCGCCATGGTGTAGCCCGAGGAGTGGTCACGGTCCCGCTGGTCGAACAAATCCAGGGACTCTAGAACGTGGACCGCTTCAGCGTTGCCATCATCCCCCAGCCCCCCCGTTTCATGGCACCGCCACACGCCGCACCGGGCCACCGCCAAGGTGCTGCACAGCGCTTCGGTGATGTGCCGGAGTCCCTCGGTCAAATCCTGGCCCTGGTGGAGGGTTTCATTGCGCGATAGGTCCGCCAGGATGCGATTGTGCTGCTCCAGCAGGGCCGCGCGATCGCTCAAGGCCCGTTGGGCGCGGGTCCGTTCCTGCACCTCCTGTTCAGCGGCGCATTTGGCCGTCTCCAGTTCCGCCGTGCGGGTGCGGATGCGATCTTCGAGTTCCCGATTGGCAACAGCGAGGCGATGGGCCACCGTTTCCCGTTCCGCCAGGATCGCCAGGATTGCCCACACCATCACCGCCAAACAGCCCAGGAACGATTGCGCCAGGACAAATTCCATCGCCTGGGCCTGGGTTGCGCCGCCAGTCAGCAGCAGGGCCAAGCAGCCCGCCAGGGTGACGATGGACACGACGCTACCCGCCGCGCGATCGCCGTAACGAAACGCGGCCCATACGGCGACGGGGATCAGCAAATATTCCAGGGGCAACCGCTGCCCAAAGCTCAGCCAACTCAGGAGCAGGGCGATCGCCAGGGTCAGGGCAAACTCCCCATAGCGCCGGAGGTTGCTGTTGAGAAACCCGCGCGTCCCCTGGCCCCACAGCATCAGGGTCGGCCCGAGGGTAATCGCTCCGATGCTATTGGACACCCACCAGTGGTAGAACAGCCGCACCGCCTGATCCGCCGGCATCCCCGAAAGGCTAAAACTCAGCCCCGCGATCGCCGCATGGGCTCCCGTCCCGAAGAAAATTGCCGCCACCAGGGGCAAGATCTGCCGGGGATGGCTCAGGAACCGCACCGCCGGACGGGGACCGGCATAGGCCCCCAGGGGCAAGAGCAGGGCCACCATCTCCACCGCGATGCCGACGGTCAACCCCACATCCCGCCACGGCATCGAGATGTCGCGCCACAGGACAAATAAACCATTCCCCAGGGTGATACCCACCACCCCCAGCCACCGCCACCGCAGCGCCGCCCACAGGGCCACCCCCGACGCGGGCCACACCAGCGACACGGACCCCACCAGGGCTAAACGCAGGGAAACCCAAGAACTGACGATGTACAGAGCCGCGAGGGCCAGGGCGATCGCCCCCTGCCGACGGCCCCAAAACGAACCCAAATCCCGTAACCCTTTCCAACCCTTCGGAATGCGGATGGGCAGCATTGTTCTCAAATAACCCGCAGGACGGGGGCGCTAGGCAACCACACGCAGGCTAGGCATGAAAAACCCGAGCCGCAGATTTGGCACGTTTAACCAAACCTGCCGACACCCTAGCGCGTCAAATCCCTAGGGGAAAGGGTTTGTCAACGGCCTTGCGAAAATTCCGCCGCGAGCATTAGCCCGAGCCTTAAACACGTTCCCAACGGAATCCCGCTGCACCCCGTCCAAAATCCGCCGATTGCCCCTACTGGCTTTGGCGGGACAGGAGTTTTTCCACCGATTCTTGGGCTTCGCGCAGCAGTTGCTCGCGGCCACCGCCGAGGGCTTGGCCCAGGGACGGCAGCAGGTTACGGGACTGGAGGGTCATGTGAAGCTGCATTTCCGCCACGTAGTCGCTCACGCCGGTCGAAGCGGGGATCGGAGCGCCGAATACGGGAGGCTGGGGGTTGCGGTTGTCAGTCGCCATGGCAGTCTCTCAAACCGGGGGTAAAGGGGATAAAACCACAGGAAAACCGGAATCGGAATGAAGCTGAAAGGATTGCGGTGCAAGGGGCTGTGGTGGTGCCAAGCACCGATAAACCGTATCACGCTACCCTAGGGGGCTGATGCAATTTGAAATGAACGTTAACGTCGAAGCGCGAATAATCGTTGAAGGTCCGTAATATTTTCGCTGGCGGCGATCGCGCCCTGGCCCCCCAAACGCCCCTCAGCCCATGTCTTCCACTTCTGTTGATGTTGTTGATACGACTTTATATGGGGCGGTGATGCCTGATCACGATCCCTTCTGGTCAGCGTTGGCCGCGCACCTCGCGGCGAATATTGACCCGATCGCGGCCCAGCTAGACCAGGACGTGATCGCGCTGGCGGCGGCCTTTCGGGGTTTAGGCGATCGCGGCTGGCTGGGGTTGCGGGTGCCGACGGAGTTGGGGGGGCTGGGGTTGAGCGATCGCGCCTATGGCCGGGTGCGGGAACTGTTGGCGCGCCATTCCGGAGCCCTCGCCTTTTTGCAGGCCCAGCACCAGAGCGCCGCCGCGATCGTGGCCGCCAGTGACAATCTGGATCTGCGCGATCGCTACCTGCCGGACCTGTGCTGGGGGCGGCGATCGCTGGGGATCAGCTTCTCGCACCTGCGGCGATCGGGGGAACCGGTCCTGCGGGCGGCACCGACGGCCAGCGGCGACGGCTATCACCTCACGGGCAGCGCCCCCTGGATCACCGGCTGGGGTTGTTTTAGCGAAGCCGTCGTGGCCGCCACCCTGCCGGATGGGGCGATTCTCCTGGCCCTGATCCCGCTCGATCAAGACGCCGATCGCGCCACCTTGCAATTCAGCGAGCCCTTGCCCCTCGCCGCCATGGCCGCCGCCCAAACCGTCAGCGCCCGCTGCGATCGCCACTTCATCCCCCGCGATCGCGTCCTTGGCCTGCGCCCCGCCGACTGGATCCGCCAACTCGATCGCCGCAACGTCATGGCCGGAGCCTTCTTTGCCCTCGGTTGCGCCGCCGCCGCCCTGGACTGTCTTGATGGCACCCGCGATCGCAACCCCTGGCTGAGCACCCACCCCGCCATCGAACGCCTCACGCGATCGCTCACCACCTGCCGCCACGACCTCTACCACCTGCCCCCCGACGCCCCCTGGGATCAGCGGCTGAGCTTGCGGGCCAACGCGATCGCGATCGCCTTCCGCGCCACCCAAGCCGCCATCATCGCCAACGGCGGAGCTGCCAACGGCCAACACCACCGCGCCCAGCGCCTCCATCGGGAAGCCGTCGTCTTCGCCGTCACCGGCCAAACCCCCGCGATCGCCCAAGCCAGCCTCGACGCGATCGCCCAAGCCAGCCTCGACGCGATCGCCCCCGATCCCCACCCATCGCCCCAGCAGCCAGACCACCGGCCAGACGCGCTACTATCTATAGACGGTCTATAGGACGGCCCCATCCAGCGCCCCTAAACCAGCGCCCCAAGCGCCCGCCCAGCAGCCCCATCCCCGCCGAACCAACCGCCCGATGGACGCGACCCAACGCAATTTCATGGACACCATGATGTATCCCAAAATTGAAGCCGTTCAAGCGCCCTACTACGCGGGCGACGCCGCCTACCGCACCCCCCCCCCCGACCTGCCCTCCCTCCTACTCAAGGAGCGCATCGTCTACCTGGGCATGCCCCTCGTGCCCGCCGTCGCCGAACTGATCATCGCCGAACTGCTCTACCTGCAATACGACGATCCCGACAAGCCGATCAAAATCTACATCAACTCCATCGGCACCCTCGGCTTCGAGACCGACGCCTTCGCCATCTGCGACACCCTGAGCTACATCAAGCCGCCGGTCCACACCATCTGCATCGGCTCCGCCGTCGGGATGGCCGCCCTGCTGCTGGCCTCCGGCACCCCCGGATTCCGCGCCAGCCTGCCCAACAGCAAAATCGTCCTGCAACAGCCCCAGAGCGCCGCCCGGGGCCAAGCCACCGACATTCAAATCCAGGCCCAGGAAGTGCTTCGCAACAAGGAAGCCACCGTCCACCTCTTCGCCAAGAAAACCGGCCAGGATCCTGATCGCATCAGCAAGGACATGAACCGCCGGTTCTACATGACCCCCCCCGAGGCCAAGGAGTACGGCATCATCGATACGGTCTTGGCCCCGAATTCCCCCGCCGCCAAACCCCTCGCCGGGAGTGGCATTGGCTAGGGCCATTGGGATCGTCCCCATGGTTTTTGATGGTTTCGGTTAGTTCGATTCGGTCCTGTTGCGGTTATTCGTTCTCGCTTTTTAGGAGTCAAGCGCCATGCCGATTGGCATTCCCCAAGTTCCCTACCGCCTGCCCGGTAGCCAATACACCCAGTGGATCAGCATCTACAACCGCCTTTACCAGGAGCGCATCATTTTCCTCGGTAAGGAAGTGGATGATGAAATCGCCAATGAAATTGTGGCGGTGATGCTGTATTTGGATTCGGAAGATAACAGCAAAGATATTGTGCTGTATATCAATTCCCCCGGTGGGTCCGTGACGGCGGGCATGGCGATCTATGACACGATGCAGCACATCAAGTCGGATGTGGTGACGATTTGCGTGGGGCTAGCGGCGTCCATGGGGGCGTTTTTGCTGGCGGCGGGGGCGAAGGGTAAGCGGTTGGCGCTGCCCCACGCGCGGATCATGATCCACCAGCCCAGCACCGGCGGGTTCCGGGGGCAGGCGACGGATATTGATATTGAGGCGAAGGAGATCCTGCGGACCCGGCGGCAGTTGGATCAAATCCTGGCGGACAATACGGGCAAGTCCCTGGAGACGGTGAAGAAGGATACGGATCGGGACTATTGGATGTCGGCGGCGGAGGCGAAGGAGTATGGGCTGGTGGATCGGGTGATTGAGGATCGTTAGGATCCTGCCGATTTCTGGTCTGGCGATCGCGGCGGGTGGCGGGTTTTTCGGGTCGGCTACAATGCGATCGCCCACTGCATGGTGGCTGGCCCGAGGGTCGCCCTAGGAACCGAGGAAACGATGACGCTGCGCGAGTGCTATCGATTGTTGGAGCTGCCGTCGGGGGCGTCGCTGGAGGAGGTGAAGGCGGCGTACCGGCGGCTGGCGCGGCGCTATCATCCGGACGCGAATCCGGGGGGCGAGACGCGGGACCGGTTCATGGCGATCGCGGATGCCTATCAATATTTGACCCAGCGGCTTCAGGTGCAGGCGGCGGCGATCGCGGCACGGCAGCGGCAGGATGGGGAGCGGCGCGCTCGATCGGTGGCGACGGCCTATCCAACGGCCCGGACGACGCCCTGGGGGACGCGATCGCCCCAGGTGCTGGTGAATCCACGCCTGTCTGCCTTCGAGCAGGAACTGAAGGAGGATGCCTACCGGCGGTTGCAGGAGTTGCTCCACAAGCGCCGCTGGCCCCGCGCGATCGCCCTGGCGGAGGGGTTGGTGCATCGCATTCCCCAGGATCCAGAGATTCAGCAGTGGCTGGCGATCGTCTATCACCGCTGGGGGCGCGAGTTAATCGACCGGCGCGAGTTTGATAAGGCCAGAATTTTTCTGAAGAAGGCGCTCCAGGCGGATCCCTACAACCGCGATCTGTGGCTGGCGGCGGAGCGGGAGTTTGAGCGCATTGAACAGGTGGTTTAGGGGGGCCAAGGCCATGGGACAAGTCATGACGCGGCGATGGGGCGGTTTGTTTATTGGTGCGATCGCGGGGGTGCTGGGGCCTGGGGCGATCGCCCTGGCGACGCCGGTTCCTGCCGAAGAGCGGCCCCGGTTAGTGCCAGCCTTTTTTGAAGAATCCCGCCGCCAAAATGAGTCCGGCTTTGGGGAGTCGTTTATTAACGATGCCCTCAATGGGGTGGCGGATCCCCTCGGGGGTCGCGGGTCCGTGGGGGTGGCGGGGACGGGGCGATCGGCCAGCGCGGATCCCACCGCCCCCCGTGGCCGCAGTGGCGCAGCCCCCAGCCCTCCAGCCCCCGGCCCAGGGACGCCGCCCCCCAGTAATCCCGGCACCCCGTCGCCGGGGCCAGGGTTACCGCCCGGATTTGATCGCACGTCGGTGATTATTCGCCGCTAGGGGCTAGGCGATCGCGCCCATCTGGATATCGTCCAGGATCAATTTGTCCGCCTGACTGCCGAAGGCGACCGATCGCGCGATGCCGCTGAAATTAATCACGAAGGGGGTCGCAGTCAGGGCAAAGGCTCCGACGGGGGTGCCCGGATCGGCGGTGGGGGGCAGCTTAGCGATCGCGATCGCGCGGCCCGTGCCGTTGGGTCCCTCAAACAGGATCACCTCATGGAGCCCATCCCCGTCCGCATCCAGGGCCGGATCCAGCGGGAAGGGGGCCGCATAGCGGAAGGCCAGTTGATCCCTAAAGCCCGTGGGCACCTCCATGACGATATTGGCCCCTTCGCCGTAGGTGAGCCCCACCGCCAGGGCATTGGGAGCCAGGAGCGGATCGCTAAAATTGCCGCTGCCCCCGGCGTCGAAGTTGGCGATCGTTAGGGCATTGGCGGAGAAGCTGACCCCCGAAAGCGGATCCACCCCGGCGGGCAGCAGGTCGCCGCGATCGCGGAAATCCAACCGCGCCGAAAACTGGTCATTGTCAAGGATTTCAATGGCGGCGGTGCTGCGGCTGCCCAAACTCGCGCCGCCGGTGCCATTGGCGAGGGCAAGGCCCGCGATCTCCGTCGGTTCGAGCAGCCCGTCATCCGCCACGACAAAGCTGATGGTTTTGGGGGTTGCGTCCCCGTCGCCAAAATTCACCAGGATGGTTTCCGCTGGCGCGAGGAGATCCTCGCCAAAGACCGCCGTGCCCGAGCCAAACAGCACCTGAGCCCCCACGGCCCCGGCGGTGCCGCCGCTGCGGGTGACCGTGACCGCCACGGTGGGGGTGCCTTCAACGACGGAGTAGACCGCTTCGGAAAATTCCAGGACGCCGGCGGGGGCGTCGTCATCAACAATGGCTACGGTGGTGGCGCTGGGGTCCGCCGCGATCGCGCCGCCGGTCAGATTTGACAAGGTGGCCCGGAAGGTTTCCGTCGCCTCCTCGATCGCATCCCCCGCGATCGGCACCCGCACGGTTTTGGGCGTCGCATCCCCATCGGCAAAGGTAACGGTCTGGGGCGTGGCGACAAAATCTGCCCCCGCCGTCGCCGTCTCCCCAGCCAGGGTCACCGTGGCCGACACCTCCCCACCGCTGCCCCCCGATCGCCGCACCGTCAGCTCCACAAACCCATCCCCCTCATTCACCCGTACGGCCGTCGCCGCAAACGACAGGGCACCGGGGGGTTCCGGCTCCGGTTCATCATTGTCAATAATCGTCAGGGTCGCATCCCGGCGATCGCCCAGTCGCCCATTGCCCGTCGGGTTCTGCAACGACAGCCCCAGGGTTTCGTCCCCCTCCACCAGGTCATCGTCCACAATCGGCAGGGCCACCGTCGCCGTCCGCGATCCCGCCTCGAATTCCACCGGCACCGTCGCCAGGGTCACATCGGCCCCCGTCTGGGTCGTGCCATTTTGCAGGGCGATCGTCACCCCCACCGCCGCCGCCGCCGCATCACCATTGAAATAGGGAAAACTGCGCACCAGGGTCACCGGCGCGATCGCGGAGCCATTCTCATTCACCGAAAAGCTTGCCGCCGCAAACTCGATCCGCTCCGCCTCCACAAACCGATCCGCCGTCAGATCCGCCGATCGCACCCCCAGCACCCGCGCGATCGGCACCGTGTCCGTCCCCGCAAAAATGCGCACCTCCCGCGCCGCCTCCAGATCCAGCACCGACGCAATCCCCGAGGCCACAAACTGATTAAGCTGCGCCTCCGAAATCTCGCGCCCCTGCAACCCCCCCGTCTGGACCACCAGGGCCTCTTCAAACCGCAGATCCGCAAACCGCAGCCCCGGTGCAAGGCCAATGCGATCGCGCGTCAGATCAAAATCCGCAATCACCTGCACCGCCGTCGCCGCCACCGTGCTCCCCGTCAGCGCAGCGGGCCGCTCAATCACAAAAATATCCGCCCCCTCCCCCCCCGTCAGCCCATTGGTGCCGCCATTGCCCAGCAGCACATCATCGCCCGCCCCCCCCAGCAGCGTATCGTTGCCGCTACCCCCCGCCAGCACATCGTCGCGATCAAGGCCAATGAGCAGATCATTGCCCCCCCGACCGCCATAGGCCACCGCCGCAGTCGCCTCGATCGTATCGTTGCCATCCGTCAGAAAAATAATCGCCATCGTCCCTACTCCTCGTCCCGCGTTCTTCGCCGCGATCGCAACTCCAGCACAACCCAATCGCCACCGGTTCACCACCGGATCCCCGTCCTAGACGCCCCCCCTCCCCCGTCAGTTTCCGCCCCCCAAAGCCGGTCAAAATTACGCTAGGATCAAGAGCTTGCAGAAAGCTTCCAGAAGGCTTGCAGATCGTCGCACAACCGTCATCCCAAGGAGACACGCAATGGCTCGGATGTATTACGACAATGACGCCAACCTTGACCTGCTGTCGGGCAAAACCGTCGCCATCATCGGCTACGGCTCCCAGGGCCATGCCCACGCCCTCAACCTCAAAGATAGCGGCGTTAATGTCATTGTCGGCCTCTATGAAGGCAGCCAATCCGCCCCCAAAGCCAAGGACGCGGGGCTGACCGTCTATCCGGTGGCCGAAGCGGCCCAAAAGGCTGACTTCATCATGATCCTGATGCCGGACGAGGTGCAAAAATCCGTCTACAAATCCGAAATCGAGCCGAACCTGAGTGCGGGCAATGTCCTAGCCTTCGCCCACGGTTTTAATATCCACTTCGGCCAAATCGTGCCCCCGGCCAATGTGGACGTGGTGATGGTCGCCCCCAAGGGTCCGGGCCACCTGGTGCGCCGCACCTATGAGCAGGGCCAAGGGGTTCCCGCCCTGTTCGCCGTGTTCCAGGATGCGTCCGGCCAAGCGCGCGATCTCGCCATGGCCTACGCCAAGGGCATCGGCGGCACCCGGGGCGGTGTGCTGGAAACCACGTTCCGCGAAGAAACGGAAACGGACCTGTTTGGTGAGCAGGCGGTGCTGTGCGGCGGCCTGAGCGCTTTGATCAAGGCAGGCTTTGAAACCCTGGTGGAGGCGGGCTATCAGCCGGAGTTGGCCTACTTCGAGTGCCTGCATGAGGTGAAGCTGATTGTGGATCTGGTGGTGGAGGGCGGTCTGGCGAAAATGCGCGACAGCATCTCCAATACGGCGGAGTATGGGGATTATGTGACGGGGCCGCGCATCATCACCGATGAGACGAAGGCGGAAATGCGCCGGGTGCTGCGGGATATCCAAGAGGGGACGTTTGCGCGCAATTTTGTCCTGGAGAACCAGTCGGGTAAGGCGGGCTTCACGGCGATGCGTCGGCGCGAGGCGGAACACCAGATCGAGTCGGTGGGTAAGGATCTGCGGGCGATGTTTAGCTGGATGAAGCAGGACTAGGCTTGGGGATTCGGTGATTTCCTAATCGTCCTAAAAACAGGGGGTTGAAGCCCTTTGCTCCCACCGGCTGGGTGGGGTTGCGATCGCGCCGGGGTTCCATGGGGAATTCTGGCGCGTTTCTTTGGTGTGTTTCCGTAAAGATTTTTCCGATTCTGGGGGGCTGTGCCGATCGCGACAGTGGCGATCGCTAAGCTAGAGATGGACCCGGTGGCTGGCACGATAGAACGGTGACCAGGGCGGTCCGATGGGCAAGGCCGCCGGGGAGTTCATCTGAAGCAATCGAGTGCGTTGGGGGTCAAGGCCATGGGGAGCCAACTGGTAGCAATGAATACCTGGGGCGCGATCGCGGCGGTGCTGCTCGGAGGGGCCATGGTGCCCCCGGCGATCGCGGAAACACCCACCACCCTAGAGACCTATCAGCAGCAGCACATGAATGGGGGCGGCGCGATCGCCTGGGCCGACGATCTCCAGCCCCAGGGGGACAATGGGGACTGGGGGCTGACCTGCGATGCCCAAAATACCCTGCAAACGGCCCTTGTCTATGGCGTTCCCCTCGGGGGGCTCCCCTGCACGGTTTATACCCAATATCCGGAGCTGGATGGGAACGTGGGGGGCCTTGGGCCAATCGTCCTGCGGGTCCAGTCCGCCGCCACCGCCGATGCGACGCTGCTCTTTGCGCCGGGGGACATGGAACAGGTGGTCTGGCAGGCGGATGCGATCGCCTTCGAGCCGGATCAAGGGTCCGCCATGGTGGTCTATTGGACCATGCCCGATAACACGGTCGTTGCGCCCATGGGGGCCACCGCGATCGGTCAGGTGGTCGATCGCAGCGACCCCACCCCCCGCCTCGCCCAGTCGGACAACAGCAGCGCCGTCCTCTTCCAAGCCCGCTGAGGGGATTGATCGCGGGGGCAAGGGCGGGAAAACCCCGCCCCTACGGTGACGGAATTACGGGCTCTTAGGCTTCAAAAGATAGGGGCCGTCCGCGCACCTGCCCATTCACCCGGCCATTTTCGTAGACCACCTGGCCACCGACGATCGTCACCACCGGCCACCCCGTCAGTTCCCAGCCCTCGAACGGGCTCCAGCCGCATTTACTCAGCAGGCGATCGCGACTGACCGGGCGATAGGTGTCCAGATCCACCAGCACCAAATCCCCATCAAACCCCGGCGCGATCGCCCCCTTGCGGGGAATCCCAAAGAATTTCGCCACATTCGCCGACATCCAGCGCGCCACCTGCTGCACCGTACAGCGCCCCGCGATCGCCTGGGTCAGCATCAGGGGCAGCGACGTTTCCACCCCCGGCATCCCCGATGGGCTCTCGGGATAGGGTTTCGCCTTTTCTTCGAGGGTGTGGGGCGCATGGTCCGTGGCGATGAAATCAATCACCCCATCCAAGAGCGCCTGCCACAGCACCTCGTTGTCATGGGGCGATCGCAGGGGCGGATTCATCTGGGCCAGGGTACCAATCTTGGCGTAGGCATCCGTATTGAGCAGCAAATGCTGGGGCGTCACCTCACAGGTCACCCAGGCGGGCTTGTCGCGGCGCATCAGCTCCGCCTCCTCCGCCGTGGACATGTGCAGAATGTGCAGCCGCCGGTGGTACTTCTTCGAGAGCTTGAGGGCCAGTTGGGTCGCCTCCAGGGCCGCTTGGTTGTCCTGGATGACCGAGTGGATCGCCGGATCGCTGATGCCCGCAAACTCCTTGCGCCGTTCCTGGATGCGCTCCTGGTTTTCCGCATGGACGGCGATCAGGCGACCGGGGCCACTGTCCGGGGTTTGGCCCATGGCGAAGAGGCGATCGAGCACCGGCTCCTCGTCCACCAGCAGCGGCCCCTTCATGGACCCCATAAAAATCTTGATGCCGCAGGTGGGGGTGGTCGTCAGCAGGTCCGGCAGGCATTCCGAGGTCGCACCGATGAAGAAGCCGTAGTTAACGACACATTTTGAGGCCGCCAGGGCCAATTTCGCCGTCATGTCCCCCTGGGTAACCGTGAGGGGTTTGGTGTTGGGCATTTCCAGAAAACTGGTAATGCCCCCCTGGGCGCAGGCGTAGGAGGCGGTTTGGAGGTCTTCCTTATATTCCAAACCGGGCTCGCGGAAATGCACCTGGGGATCGATCGCCCCCGGCAGCAGGGTCAGGCCGGTGCCATCAATTTCGCGGCCCCCGTCCCCGAGGCGATCGCGGTCAATGTGCGATTCCACCGCCGTGATGACGCCCCCCTGCACCAGCACATCTCCGACGGCGAGGCGATCATCGGGGTGGCAGATGCGGGCTTGGCGAATCAGGAGATCTGGGAGATCCGCGATCGCGGACGAAGGGGAAACAACCATAGAACTAGGGGCCGCAGATCACGGCCTTAGAAACGAAGAGGTAGAGCAAGGGGGCGGCCATCGGGGGCTATTTGCCAGCCTACCACCGGTCACCCTTGCCCTCGGGAAAATAACCGGCCCCGCGATTACCGGCGAGAATCCAAGCGACCGGTAGAATGGATCGAGGCTTAGGCGAGCGTCCCGCGATCGCCCCACAGTCCCCCTCGCCGCGCGTCACCGCGCCCCACCGCCACCGTGTCCGATCGCGTCCCCCGCCGAGCAGAGCAAACCGTCCCCGCCGACCTGCCCTTCCCCTGGTGGGAATGGGGCACCACCGCCGGGATGGCCCTCATCCTCTTTGGCCTGCTGCGGGCATTTTTTGTGGAATCCTACCGGGTCAATTCACCGATCATGGAGCCCACCCTGGTGGAGGACGATCGGGTCATCGTCGAAAAAATTAGCTACCTCTTCACCAGCCCGCGCCAGGGGGACGTGATCGCCTTTCAGCCCCCGGTCAATGCCCGCAACCTGCGCCCGGACCTCAAGGGTGCCTTCATTGGCCGCACCATCGGCATTCCGGGCGATCGCGTCGAAGTGCGCGACGGCAAGGTTTTTCATAACGGCAAACCCATCGGGGAACCCTATCTCGATCACCAGCCCAACTACACCATGGCTCCCCTGGTGGTGCCACCCGGCCAATACCTCGTGCTGGGGGATAACCGCAACAACAGTTTCGATAGCGTCACCTGGGGCTATCTGCCCCACGACAGCATCATTGGCCGGGTGGTGTGGCGGTTTTTCCCCCTAGAGCGCCTGGGGCCGGTCTCGCATCTGGGGCCAGCGATCGCGGGAACGCAAACGGCCACCCTGCCAGAATTCTTGCCGGGAACCACAACCTTCCGGCCCTAGGGCGATCGCGCCGAGCCCTAGGGGTTTCGATTACACTCAAAGCAGATTTATGGTTTTTCCGCCCCCTCACCGTGACCGACAATCCCGCAAAATCCGTCAAATCCGCCGCTGAGCCGCCCCAAGAGGAAGAAAATGCCTGGGTTGAGGCGGTCAAAACCATCGGCCTGAGCGTGGTGCTGGCCCTGGGGATTCGCACGTCGATCGCGGAGGCGCGGTATATCCCCTCCGAGTCGATGGTGCCCGCGCTACAGATCAACGATCGCCTCATTGTCGAGAAGCTGAGCTATCGCTTTGGCGAGGGGCCTGCCCGGGGGGACATCATTGTGTTTTCGCCGACGGATGCCCTCAAGGCGGAAAGTTTTAAGGATGCGATGATCAAGCGAACCATTGGCCTACCGGGCGATCGCGTGGAATTGCGCGAGGGGCGGGTGTATGTCAATGGCAGCGCCCTCGATGAAGCCTACGTGGCTCCGATGACGGTGCTGGATACGGGGGATCCGAGGTTGCAGGGGCGCTTTGTGCCGCCGCTGGAGAATAACCGCCAGGGGACGGGCATCAATGTGTGCCGCCCGAGGGCCGATGCGTTCCTGGAGGGGCCGGTGACGGTGCCGCCGGATAGCTACCTGGTGCTGGGGGACAACCGCAACCGCAGTTACGATAGCCGCTGCTGGGGGGTGGTGCCGCGCGATCGCATCATCGGGCGGGCGGTGTGGCGGTTCTGGCCCCTTGATCGCCTGGGAACGCTGGATGGGCCGACGGAGGCCGCGATCGCAAAGGAATAGAACGTCAATATTTTCTCGTTTTTCAACCGATCATCCGCAGGGGCGGGGTCTTCCCACCCAGCCCCCACGATCCCTGATAGGCCGAACCTTGAAGGGGGTTGTGGTGATCGGTCGGGCGCGGATTGGGAGACCCAACCCCTACAATGACAGAACAGAATTGACGATGGTGCCTAGCGCCACACGTTCATGACCTGGCCCCGGAGGGTGCAGCCCAGCCAGGGGGTGTTGGCCGATCGCGACTTGAGGGCACTCGCTTCGACGGCCCAGGGGCGGTTCGGGTCAAAGAGCACCAATTCCGACGGCTGGCCCACGGCGATCGCGGCGGGCTCGCGTCCGAGGCAGCGGGCCGGGGCGGCGCTGAGGTATTGCCACAGTTGCAGGGCCGTCAATTCCCCCGTTTCCACCAGGCAGTGCCAGAGCAGGGGCAGGGCAAATTCAAACCCGGCGGCTCCGGGGGGGGCGGCCCCGAAGGCGACGTTTTTTTCTTCGTAGGTGTGGGGGGTGTGGTCAATGGCGATCGCGTCGAGGGTGCCATCGCGCAACCCATCGAGGAGGGCGCGGCGATCGACGGCATTCCCCAGGGGCGGCGCAAGGCGCAGGCTGGCATCGTAGGGGCTCGCGGCGCGATCGCTACCGGGCAGCGGCACCCGCCCGTCAATGTGGCGACTGTCGCAGAGCAGGTGCATCCAGGTGGTGCTGGCGGTGATGGGCAGGCCCCGCCGCTTGGCGATGCGGATCAATTCAACCCCGCGCGCGGTGGAAATGCGCATCAAATGCACCGGCCCATTCACCTCGGCGATGCACTCAATGGCGGCGGCGAGGGCGCTGGATTCCGCCGCGATCGGACTGCTCACCAGACCCAGCCGCAGGGCTTCGGCCCCGTCATAGACGCTGGCATCGGTCCCCAGGTTGCGATCGCGCGCCCAGAGCATCGTCGGCAACTGGAGGGGGCGGCCATAGCGCAGCAGGCGATCGAGCAGGACCAAATTATTCAACGGGCGGCCATCGCTGAAGCCAATCACCCCCGCCGCCGCCAAATCCGCCAAATCCGCCATCACCTCGCCCCCATCCGCCGCCGGACGGGTCAGGGCACCCCACAGGTGAAATTCCGGGCCAACGGGGCAGGCGCAGCGATCGCGCAGCCAGTGGATCACCGCCGCCGTATCCGCCGGGGGGGTGGTGTCCGGCAAAATCGCCACCTGCGTAAACCCCCCGGCCAACGCCGCCGCCGCCAGGGTTTCAAGGGTTTCGCGGGACTCGTAGCCCGGTTCCCCCGAGTGGCTATGGAGATCCACCAGCCCCGGCCCGAGGATGAGCCCCTGGCAGTCCTGGCGGGTTACCGCTTCGGGGTGGGCCGACGGGTCGGGGTTGATCGCCAGGATCAGGCCATCTTCGAGGAGCACATCCACGACCTGATCCAGTTGCGAGACCGGATCGATCGCGCGCACCTGTTGGAGAAGTTCGACGGGCATGGGTGGGGGGCGATCGCGCGGGGCGAGGCGGGAGGAATGGGGTTTAGGCGTCCTGGGGGTCGGGGCGCTGGGGTTTGGCGTTGGGGGCCTTGGGGGCTGTTGCCTTGGGCGGCGGTGGGGGGGCGATCGCGCGGCAGCGATCTAGGGCCACGGTGGCGGCGCGCACCACAGCTAGGCTCGGATCCCGCAGGGCGGCCTCGATAATGGGGCGGGCGGCGGGGCTGGCGCTGAGGCCCAGGGCTTCGATCGCGGCGATGCGGGTTTGTACGTCGCGATCACGGCTCAGGCGGGCCACATCTTGAAATTGCTTTTGATCTTCGATCCGCAGTCCCTGGCGCTTGATCCGCTCGGCCCAGGCGCTAATCTGGGCGATCGCGGCGGACTCGGAAGTTTCAGAGGTTTCAGAGATTTCCGGGGCGATCGGCTCAGGACTCGGCTCGGGCGCGCTTTCAGGTTCGATGACAGGTTCCGGCGCGATCGCAGGCTCGGGCTCGGACTCCGGCGTCTCTAGAATCGGTTCCGGTTCGGGAGTCGGTTCGGGCTCGGGGGTCGGTTCCGGCGCGCGGCGATCGCCACCCCAGGGATCCGGCAGGGCGGGCGGCGTTGGGGGCACCGGCGCGGGCGATGGATTGGCGGGATCCGTCGGACGCGATCGCAGCCGCGCAATTTCCGCCTGAAGCTGACCCACATCGCGATCGCGCTGCCGTTGGATCGGCTCAATGGCCGCCTGCATCCGCAATTCAAAATCCCGCTCTAGATCCTCACGGGTGCGGCGCAGCTCCTTTTCGTGCTGAAAGCCCTGGGCCGCCAACCGCTGCTGCATCAGCCAATAGACCAAGCCAGCCCCAATCCCCAGCCCCAGCAGGGCCGCCACAATTATCCCAACGGTCATACACTGCACTCAAATTCCCTTCCCATCTAAGCAAAGGCTGGCCGTCTCGAAAAGCGATCGCCCCAAAACGCAACAGGGCCACTCCCCAACCAATTTCCCCCCCGTCCCCCCATCGCCCCCCACCCAACCGCCGGGGCTACAACGATAAAATGCCCCCTCGGTTGCCCCCCGTCCTTCACTGAAGCACCCCCATGGCCCCTTCCCCCCTCCCCCTCCCTGGCCTCACGGAAGCCGACGCGATCGCCCGTCGCGCCGCCGGTCAAGGTAATAACGTCACCCTCACCTCCAGCCGCTCCTACCTGCAAATTCTGCGGGAAAACCTCTTTACGTTCATTAATTTTGTTTTTCTGACCATCAGCGTCGTCCTGCTTTCCCTTGGGCGTGTGGGCGATGCCCTGCTCGTGATCGTGGTGATTTTGGGCGGCGTGGTCGTGAGCGTCATCCAGGAAATGGCCGCCAAGCAAAAGCTCGATGAAATCGCCCTCCTGACCCGTCCCCAGGCGACGGTGGTGCGCGAGGGGCAACTGCGGTCGATTGATCCGAGTGAAATCGTGCTGGGGGATGTGCTGTCCCTCCAGCCCGGAGATCAGATTTTGGTGGATGGGGTGCTGGCGGGGGGCGGCACCGCCGAGGTGGATGAGTCTCTGCTGACGGGGGAGTCGGACGCTATCTCTAAGCGCCAGGGCGATCGCGTCTACTCCGGCACCGCCTGCGTCAGTGGCCGCGCGTTCTATGAGGCCACGGCGGTGGGGCGCAACAGTTTGGCCTATCAACTCACGGCCAGCGCCCGCCAATTTCGCCGCAACTACACGCCGTTGCAGTTGGAATTGAATTTGGTGATTCGGATTTTTATGCTGCTGGCCTGCTTCCTGTGGGCGATGGTGGCGATCGGCCTGCTGGCGCGGGTGGTGTCGTTGCAGGATGGGGTGCAGCGGGCGGCGGTGATTGCGGGGCTGGTGCCGAGTGGCCTGTATTTGACGGTTACCTTGTCCTATGCCCTGGCGGCGGTGCGGATGACGCGCCAGCGGGTGCTGATCCAGCAGGCGAACGCGGTGGAGTCCCTGAGCAATGTGGATGTGCTCTGTTTGGATAAGACGGGGACCCTGACGGCGAATCGGATTCGTCTGGAGGAGTTGGTGCCGATCGCGGGCGATCGCGCCGATCTGGCCGAATGGGTGGGGATCTACGGGGCCAGTGTCGAAACCACCAATGCCACGAGCGATGCCCTGGTCCGGGCCTGTCCGGGGAGGGCGCGATCGCCCCTGTACGAAATTCCCTTTTCCTCCGCCCGCAAGTGGAGTGCCCTGGCCTTTGGGGCGGCGGAGTCTGATGGGATGGCCGGTTTTTATGTCCTGGGGGCACCGGAGGTTTTGGGCAAAGCCCTGGCGGATCCCCTGCCGGACCCCCTGAAGGCGCGGATCCAGCGGGCGACCCAGGCGGGGTTACGGGTGCTGCTGATGGTCCACACGCCCCAGGTGCCGCCCCCCCCAAGCCAGCGCGATCGCGCCCCCCTGCCCGAGGATTTAAAACCCTTGGGGTTACTAATCTTTTCCGATGAACTGCGGCCCCAGGTGCGCGAAACCCTGGCGGGGTTCACCCAGGCAGGCATCGCCATCAAGGTCATCTCCGGCGACAATCCGGCCACGGTGACGGCGGTGGCCACCCAGGCGGGCGTGGGGGCGGGCCAACCCCTCAAAACCATTTCCGGGGCCGAATTAGCCCAATTGGATGGGGCGGGCTTCGCGCGGGCGGCGGCGGAATGTCACATCTTTGGGCGCGTGGCCCCGGACCAAAAGGCCAAATTGGTAGAAGCCCTGCGCGATCGCGGCGACTACGTGGCGGCGGTGGGGGATGGGGTCAATGATGTTCTTTTCCTAAAAAAGGCCAACCTCGCGATCGCCATGGAAAGCGGCAGTAAAGCCACCCGCAACGCCGCCGACATTGTTTTGCTGGACGATTCCTTTGAAACCTTGCCCTACACGTTCCTCGAAGGGCAGCGGATCCATAACAGCATTCGCGATGTGCTGAAGCTGTTTATGGTGCGGGTGTTTTGCGTCACCCTGCTGATTTTCGCCACGGGCCAAATCCTGGGCACCTTCCCGATGCTCAATAAACACAGCGCCGTGGTGACAATCGTGGCGGTGGGTCTGCCGACCTTTGGTTTTCCCATCTGGGCGCGGCCGGGGCGATCGCACGACAAGGGCGTGATCCAATCGATGCTGCATTTCACCCTGCCCGCCACGTTGTCATTAACCCTGGTGTCATTGGCGGTGTATTTGGGCTATCTGGTGACGAGTTTGTGGAGCCGCTCCGCCCAAGGGTCCGAGGTGGTGGTGCTAGATGATGCGCTGCTGTCGGTGCCCCGGACGGCCCTGGTGACGGTGCTGGTGGTGTGTGGCCTGCTGCTGGTGCCGTTCCTCAAACCCCCGGCGGCCCCGTGGGTGGGGGGCGAGCGGCTGTGTGGCGACTGGCGCTATACGGTGCTGGCGGGGCTGCTGTTGGCGGTGTTTGTGGGCATTACGGCGATCCCGGCGACGCGGGAGTTTTTTGAGTTGGCGCTTTTAAATCCGGTGGATTATGCCTTTTTGGGGCTGGTGTGTTTGCTGTGGGCTTTGACGTTGCGCTACCTGTGGCGATCGCGGCTACTGGATCGGTTTTTAGGAATTCGCCTATAGATGATTCAATAATTAATCAATCACCGGTAGGGTGCGTTCGGTCCCGTTCAGCTCAATGCGATCGCCCATGCCAGCCCGAACGCACCGACCCACCCCGAAGCAACGCGATCGCCCACTTCGGCCCAGCATTCGGGGGATATTCATCGGTGATATTCATTGGCAATATTGACCGGTGACATCCCAAAGGGGCGGTGCGTTCGCAGTAGCCACATCCCGGTGAAAATTACCCGTAGCGAACGCACCCTACCGTTAATTTTTGATTTGGGGTCATTAATTGGGGCGATCGCGCGGCAACGGCTGGGGGGGAGTTGGGGGCACCGTCCTTTGGCAGAACCGTTCCACCCGTCTTCCTTCAATTTCTAGCTGTTCGCAGTCGAGGCTAGGCCGATCGCGACTGGGCGATCGCTCCGGCCAGAGAGGTTTCCAGGCGATCGCCGCGATCGCCACCACACTCGGCAGCAGCAGGGCGATCGCCAGCATATTCCAGGTCAACTTCAGGCGGGGCACTCGGGACATAGGGGCAGCGAGGCACACACACCTCGGTCCTCCCACCATACTTCCCCACCGCACCGCGCCCCCTCCGGTCCCCCGCCGCGATCGCCTCGGCCCCACCCCCCAAGACCAAAGCCCACCGGATCGAGCCATTAGGATAGGGGCAACGCACCGGCCCCCTCCCCCCCACCATCCCATGGGTTCCCCCCTCCGCCGTCAGTTGCACCGTTGGTCCCGCATTCTGCACACGGCCACCTGGCGATCGGTGGCGATCGCCGTGGTGCAGCGGCGCTTGCTGGGGCTATCGTGCGAAATGGCCTACAACGCCATGCTGGCCATCTTTCCCGGCATCATCGCCATCCTCACCGCGATCGGCACCCTGCGCCCCTCCGAGACGGTCTTTTTGAAACTGGCGGAACGCATGAGCCTCCTGGCCCCGGAACAGGCCATGAACCTGATCACCGCCTTCGTCCAGGAAATCCGCGTCCCCAGGGAAAATCCCTTTTTCTCCCTAGGGTTTTTGATTGCCCTGGCGATCGCGTCGAGCGCCATCGGAGCCGCCCTCCACGCCATGGACGAAATCCACCAAATCCCCCAGCGCCAGCGGCGATCGTTCTGGCGCACCAAACTGGTGGCCCTGGCCCTGACCGTGGGGACGATCGCCCTGGTGGCCGTCGCCTCCTTTCTCATTTTTCTGAGCGACTGGCTGCTGCGGCTGGTCCTGACCCAGGCGGATGTCACCCTCTCGAAGCCGGTCCTGGCCCTGTGGCGCACCCTCACCTGGCCCGCCGCCCTCGCGATCGTGGCCGTGGCCTTTGGGCTGCTCTATCGCTATGGCCCGAGCCGCTGGCGCAGGGGCACCCCCTTGATTCCCGGCGCGGCGGTGGGGGCGCTGCTGTGGGCCGCCACGTCCGCTGCCTTTCGGCTCTACGTTGCCAATTTCGCCTACTACAATCGCATCTACGGGGCCGTCGGGGCGGTGATTGTGCTGCTGCTGTGGCTCAACCTCAGTTCCTTTGCCCTGTTGGTGGGGGCCCAGGTGAATGTGTCCCTGCGGCAGGAGTTGAGCCCTGCTTCGGCCCGTTCGTCCTCCCCCTAGGCGTTGCCATGGCTGTTCCGGCGATCGCCCCTCTCCTGACCCTTGCTGCCCCCGGCAGGATAAACAGCTTTAGCGCGATCTGATTGCTGGCTGAATACTGGCCTTGCCCAGTGTGGCTTCCCGATCGCGTGCCCCCCGCGCCGCCCCCATGACTGGCCCCCCCCCATGGCTTCCCCCCTTCCGCTCCGACAGGTTTTGCGCGCCAAGCTTTCCCAACGGGTCGCCCTTTGGGTGTTGGGCAGTATCCTCGCGATCGAGGTGGTGATTTTTCTGCCGTCCTACCAGCGCCGCAAGGGGGAGTTGATCCAGCAGATCAGCACCCTGTCCCTGGTGAAGATGCAGACGGTGGCCTTCAAAACCGCGATCAGTGACCTGAAGGATCCGGCGATCGCGGCGGCCCTGGGCGATCACTGGGCGGAACCCCTGAACCTGGGGGGCAATAACCTCCTGGGCATCACCATCTACAACCGCGACGGGGAAATCGTTGAACGCCTGGGCACCGCCCCCCACTGGACCCTGGCGGACTGGCGACGGACCGGACGGCGGCAATCCCTCGATCGCGCCGGAGCCCGCCTCAGCCTCGTGTGGACCCCCGAGGATCTGGATTTGCCCTACTGGCTGATCGCCGAACATGACTTTCGCCCCAGCCAGCAGGAACTGTGGCATTACTTCCTGCGCATTAGTGGCCTGATTTTTCTGGTGTCCCTCGTGGGGACGGTCGCCACCCTCTATGGGGTCAGCCGCGCCGCGATCGGCCCCATCACCCAACTGCGCGACGACCTCATGGCCGCCGGGGACTGGCTCGCCCAGCCGGAGCCCGTCGCCAACCTCCCCGGCCAAGCCGCCGCCCGCGACGACGAAATCGGCGAAGTGTTCCGCGCCTTTGCCGCCATGTACGATCGCGTGCGCCACGAAATCCTAGAGCGCCGTCGGGCCGAAGCGGAAACGGAAAAACTGCTGCTCAATATCCTGCCCGCCCCCATCGCCGATCGCCTCAAGCGGGGCGAACACCCCATCGCCGAACGGTTCGAGACCGCCACGGTCCTCTTCGCTGACCTGGTGGACTTCACCGGCCTCGCCAGCGCCCTGCCCCCCGCCGCCCTGGTGGAAAAGCTCAACGGCATCTTCTCCACCTTCGATGCCCTCGCCGACCACTACGGCCTCGAAAAAATCAAAACCATCGGCGATGCCTACATGGCCGTCGGCGGCGTCCCCAACCCCCACCCCAACTGCGTAGGGGCCGTGGCCGAGGCCGCGATCGCCATGCGCGACAGCATCCGCCAATTCCAACGCCCCGGCGATCGCCCCTTCTCGATCCGCATCGGCATCCACACCGGCCCCGTCGTCGCTGGCGTCATCGGCACCCGCAAATTCATCTACGACCTCTGGGGCGATACGGTCAACGTCGCCAGCCGCATGGAATCCCACGGCCTCGCTGGCCAAATCCAAACCAGCGCCACCGTCTACGACAAACTCAAGGATCACTACCACTTCCAGCCCCGAGGCCCCGTCAGCATCAAGGGCAAAGGCCCCATGGACCTCTACCTGCTCATCGATCGCCTATCCCCCCACCAGCCGCCCCACCAGCCCTAACCATCGGCAATACCAAAGTCATCCATAAGAAATCCTTGACCCTACCGCGCACTACCGCGATCGCCGCCCCATCTAGCCCCAGCCGTTAACCGCGCGATCGGCCCACCCCATAACCCCTCCAGCCCCCTAGGCACCCCCTCCGGGAACCCGCCCCCGATCCCAAAGGTCTTCTAAAGCAAGGGTAAAACGGTAGGCATTTTGTCAAACCATCGTTACCCTTTGTAATAACGTCGTACCCAAGTTCAGGAGACACCCCCCGGTCACACCGAGGGTCCGTCTCCGGCTTCAGGCGTACTGGAAGCCACGGGTTTCGGCCACCCTCATCGATGGCACTCCCCCGCCAGCCTCCAGCTCGAACTACCCGCAAAGGGAGGAATAGACCATGGATCGTTCGATTGAACTTTCACTGGAGCAGCAATTCAACATCCGCTCCTTTGAGTCCCAGGTTGCCCGCATGAGCCTTGATCAAGCCCAGGAATTTCTGGTGCAGCTCTATCGCCAAATGGTGGTCCGCGAAACCATGTACAAGGAATTCATCAAGCATGAATGGGGCCTCGGGGATGGCATGCCCGGTCGCTAGGATGTCCCCCTAGGGACAGTCTCCCGCTAGCGGCCCATCGTCCCCACCGGAGCGCTTCCATCTCTTGCTTAGCTTCCTGGCGAATCTGAACAGGGGGTGCTGGAGTGATCTCCCCACCGCTGACCTGTCCACTGAACTTGTCCATGGGGAATAGTGCCCTAGCCACTGGCCCCGCGATCGCCCGGACCGCAGGCATCGCCCCGCTCCTCACCCAATTCGCTAACAGTAACCTAGTTCCCCTAAGGCCCATCCGTGCTCTCCTGGCCCAGGTAACTATGGCCCGGCGGCTGGTTTTCAAGTGCTGCCCGTCCGCCCCGGTTTGCTCCCCTTCACGCTTTTTTGGGCCTCGGACCCTGGCCCCTTTCGCCACGCCTCGGCCCCTATCGCCTTCGGGGGCGCGATCGCAAGGCCCCGCAGAGAACTTTAACGGTTTCAGTAGTAAAGGGCCGAACCTCCATAAACTTTGATGAATTCAGCTACGCCTTCAGGGGTTCGATGCTACATTACAAATGAGGCAAGAGGTTGCCTCCCTGACCGATGAACGGCACACAACCTGTTAGTTCAGAAGAGGAAAAAAACCTGACCGCTTTGTATTCGTCTCGATTGTTTTGCGATTGCATCCAAGTCGAGAGTTGATATTTCCTCAATTGATTGCATTGGGAGAAAAGGGCAGAGCGCCCGCTTAGGCTTGACAATCTTCATCCCCGAGCCCCCGTTCTTCCCCTCCATATCAGACTCTAATCCCTACGGGGAGATCGCTCAATTCTCAAGATACTGGATGTGACTGTTCTGAGTTGATTACCTGTTGTCTAGATAGGTCAAACTAGATAGGTCAAAGACGGTTCGTCACTTGATAGTTCGTTCACGAACGAGATTCTCCTGCTTGAGTTAACTGCTATGTGAAGGGGCACCCACATTGGGTGTCCTTTCCTGCGTTTGGGGGGTGCTCTGGGTGGGGTTCGGACGATGGGGGAGCGATGGGGGAGCGATGGGGCGCGATGGGGCGCGATCGCGGTTTTGGGGCGAGTCTCCTGGGAAAGGTTTGGCGCGGCCCTGTGGGTGTACTTAGTGGATGTGCCTAGTGGGTGTGCCTAGTGGGCGTGCTTAGTTGATTTGAGTTGCTCTTTTGGGGCGATCTGGGGGTGGGGCGTTTTTTTTGGGTATTTTGTTGGGTGTTGCCTGTTGCTGGGGCCTTACGCCCTGAAGCCGACTGAATGCCATTGGGTTCTGTGGGGCTTCTGGCGGGGCGCGGGGCCGCTTCAGGTGATGGTTTCGTTTTTCCTTTCCCAGGTGCTGACGGCGACCCCTTGACCTATGCCTAGTAAAACCCCTGACGAGATTGCGGTTCATTTGCTTCTGGCTGGCGGCCATCGCGAGGAGGTGCGCTTTGCGTCGATGGCGGATTTCCAGAAGTGGTACAGCACGGTGCTGGTGCCGAAGGCGGATACGTCGACGTTTGTGAATGTGCCGATGCCCCTATCGGAGGGGGAGTATTTGCTGGTGCGTCCGTCCCAGGTGTTGGGGGTGCGGGTGGTGCCGATCTATGCGTCGAGTATTGATCGCTCCTATTAGGGGGGCTTGGGGTTTGGGTGGGGGGCCGATCGCGCGATCGCGGGATCATTTTTGAGCTGGCGGGGGCAAAAACGCCACGGAGATTGATCCCGTTATTGATCCCGTTGGGGCCAGTTCAAGCTATAAAGACCGCTAAGGCTTTGCCGGTTTCGCTCACCGGATCGGAAGTCTGTCAATGGCTCGCAAACCTTTGCAATACACACACCACGTACGCCCTATGTCCTTTGGCCAACTCCGTCGGCGCTCCCTAGTGGGGGCGTCTGTTTTGGCGTTTCAGATGCTGTTGGGGGGATCGCTTCCCCTGGCGGCCCAGCAGGGTCCGTCGCCTGGTCCCGATTTCCGCCGCAGCCCCCTGGATGGGATACCGACGACAACGCCGAGGCCACCGGTTGAGGAGGATCTGCCGCGATCGCGGCCCGTTCCCCTGATGCCGGTGGAGATTCCGAATTTGGGGGCCATTGGCCTGGATGAACAGTTGTTTGGGCCGGGGGGCGATCGCGCCAATCTGCTGCGGGCGATCGATAACAGCCTGCGCTACATCCAAACCCCGGCGGCGGCAACGGTCTACGCGGGCTATGGCATTCCGGGGGTGAGCCGGGAACGGGTGGCGGCCAGTCTGCGGCGGTTCCGGCAACTGGTGGCCAATGCACCCTCGGCCCAGGCGCTGCAACAGGCGATCGCTCGGGAATTTTTGCTGTATCGCTCCGTCGGGCGCGATCAGCGGGGGGAAGTCTTTTTCACCAGCTACTACGAACCGATCTACCGGGCCAGCCGCACCCGCACGGAGCAGTTCCGCTATCCCCTCTATCGCCGTCCGGCGGACCTCGATCGCTGGACCCAGCCCATGCCCACCCGGGAGCAGTTAGAGGGCAAGGACGGGCGCGGTGAGGCGAGCCCCCTGCGCGGCCAGGAACTGTTTTGGCTGGATGACCGCATGAATGCCTTTTTGGTGCATATCCAGGGGTCGGCGCGGCTGCAACTGCCGGACGGGACCGTGGCGACGGTGGGCTACGCGGACCACAACGGCTACCCCTACATCAGCGTGGGGCGCGAACTGGCGAAGGATGGGCGGCTGCCCCTCGATGGCATGACGCTACCGGTGATGATTGACTATTTCCGGCGCAATCCGGCGGAGTTGGATAATTATTTGCCGCGCAATAGCCGGTTCATTTTCTTCCGGGAGACCTATGGGGCACCGGCTACGGGGAATTTGGGCCTGCCGGTGACGCCGGAGCGGTCGATCGCCACCGATCGCGCGATCATGCCGGCGGGGGCGTTGGCCCTGGTGCATACGAGCTTGCCCTACCGCGATCGCAGCGGCCAGATGGTCTATCGCACCGTGAGCCGGTTTGTGTTGGATCAGGACACGGGCAGCGCCATGATCGGCCCCGGTCGGGTGGACTATTTCATGGGCACCGGCGTCGAGGCGGGCAACCGGGCAGGGGTGACGGGCTCTAGGGGCAGTTTGTACTATCTCCTGCTGCGCTAGGCTGATGCTGCATGATCCGCCGCCGCCCCCGCTGCCCCATCCCATGACTGATGATTCGACCCGACTGTTCAACCAGGCCAAACAGGGCAACCTGGAGGCGATCGCGGCGTTGATGTCGCGGCCCCTGCGGAAGGAGGGGATTTCGGTGCAGGTGGAGCGTCGGGGGGATGGGGGGCTCACGGTCGGGTTTATGGGGGTGCTGGCTCCCGATCGCGATCGCATGGTGGGCTTCACGCGGCGGGCTCTCGAAAAACTGGAGCTCGATCGCATGGAGCGCCGCGCGATCGTCGAGGGTTGGGCCTTGGGCAAGATGGCGGCGGAGTGGACCGAGGGCCTCGATCTAGAGGGCAAACCGGCCAATCCACCGGGGGAGGCGGCCCCAAATCGCAGCGAGGGCGCGATCGCGGCGGATCATCTGCTGTCGGCGGGGCCAGTGGCGGAGTCGCCGCCGCCGGTCCAGGATCCGGGCACCCGGCTGAACTTTGCCGATTTGCAGCGGGTGGTGGGCCAGGTGGTGGAAACGGCGATCCAGCCCCAAACCCTCGGATCCATGAGTTTGGACGATCCCCTGAGCGATCGCGACCTGGCCGCCGCTGGCGATCCGGAGGCCGTGCAAAGCACCCTCGATCGCGCCTTTGAACTGATCGAAGCGAGCATCGCCCAGGTGCAGTCGCGCAATTTACCCGTGCCCCACGTGGCCCTGGGGACGCGCATTGATCTGGGGGCGATTCAACTGGATATCCGCCTCGATGTGCCGATCGCGGGGAATCCTCGCCTGGTGAAGCTGGATGTGGCGAGCGAGTCCGCCAGCCCCGCGCCGCCACCGCCTTTGCAAACTCCCCCGGAAACAAGCCCAGAGCCAGCACCAGCACCGGAACCAACTCCAGCGCCAGCGCCAGCGGCAAACCTACCACCAGATCCCGCACCAGCACCGGAAGCACCACCGCCGGATCCCCTCACGGACGGGGGCGCGGCGGCGACGGGGACAGCGGCGGATCCTGACATTCCCCCCAACAGTCCGCCCCTGGTGCAGGTGCGAACGCTCCTGGCCGCTGGGCGCTTGGACGACGCGATCGCGGCCCTGAACGCCCTCGTGAGCCAGGATCCAAGCTGTGCCCCAGCCTATGAACTCCTCGGCGACAGCTTCGAGCGGCAGGGGCGACGGGCCGAGGGGCTGCTGTCGCTTAAAATTGCCCGGAATCTGTTCCGTCAACAGGGGGATCTCAACGCCGCCAATGCCCTCCAGGTGCGCTTCGCCAAGCAGGGCATCGACCCGGATGGCCCCACGTTCCATGGGGTGCTCGGCGTGGTGCTCTATAACCAGGGGGATGCCAACGGCGCGATCGAGGAACTCAAACAGGCGATCGCGGGAGCCCCGGACGACCCGGAAGCCTATAAAATTCTGGGCGGCATCCTCGGGCGTCAGGGCAAACTTGAGGAGGCCAAGGCCAACCTGCGCCGCGCCCAAACCCTTTATTTAAAAGGGGGCAATCAAGACGCCGCTCGCGAAATTGATGCCTTTTTGCAGCGATCCGCCGCGCCACCTCCCGCCGCCGACGACGCGATCGCCCAGACGCCGCCACCCGCCCCTGAGGCCGCCGCCCCCACCCCATGACGAGCCCATGACCAACCCCCAGCAAATCGCCCAATGGATTGACGAAATCCAAACCCTCAAGCAGCAGGTGGCGGATCTCAAACGCGATCGCGACGCGGCCTACGAAGCGGCGGAGCGGTGGCAGGAACGCTACACCATCGAAGCGCAGCAGCGGCGGCGGGAGGCGGAGGCGGCACGGCTAGATTTGCAGCGGTTGCAGCAGCAGCTTGATCGCTTCCAGGGCATCGGCGACGGCCCCATGGCGGGGGAAACGCCCCAGGATCATTTAGACATGCCCACCCTCGGGGGCGATGAACCGGACGCCGACGGCGATCTGTTGCAGGAATGCCGCGACCTGCGCCAGCGGATCCGGCAACTGGCCCATGCCCTCCAGGCGGAACAGCAGGCCCACGAAACCACGCGCCAAAATCTAACGACGGCCCTCGGGGACGCGATCGAAGCCCTCGGCCGGGAGCGATCGCGCCCGACCCCCTGACCCCCTCTCTCCTCGAACCCAAACGATGCAAGAAATTGATGTGCAGACCCTCGCGGAGCGGCTGCAAGCCCAGGACGACACGGCCCAGTTCGTCGATGTGCGCGAACCCCAGGAACTCGCGATCGCGCAATTGCCCGGTTTTATGAACCTCCCCCTGAGTGAATATCAGGACTGGGGCGATCGCATCCAAACCCTCCTGGATCCCGACAAGCCCGTCATTGTGCTGTGCCACCACGGGATGCGATCGGCGCAGATGTGCCAGTGGCTCGAACAGCAGGGCTACGGCCAAACGATCAATGTGCGCGGCGGCATCGATGCTTACTCAATTCGGTGCGATCACGCGATCACGCGTTATTAAATAAATAGAAACCAGAAAACTTGCAGCATCCAGAGCTGTGGACTATGGTCATCCTTACCTGATAAGAGAAGATCTAGTAGATTCGACGGCTGATAAGACACGGGAAGCCTTATCCCAAAAGACTCTCAGGCTGCAAGGTATCTCATTTTGATTGAAACTGCTGTGGTAAAGGGTTTACCAAAGTGCTGGGTCATGTACTGATGACTCCCATCAATTAGCACGCCAACTGCGAAGCGGCAGAATGCATGTTCACTGCACTCTGCCGCTTCACCGAGGCTTTCTATCCTTACCGTAGCGCTTTAGTTAGCCTAGAAGGTCAGCAGTCTCGGGCAGGATAGATTATCTTCCAAGGGTTTTGAGCAACTCAAGATAACCGCAGTCCAAAGAATAAGAATTTAGAAGGGGCAAGCTTCTTTCTCATCGCCAGACACGGTAAAGGTGTTCAAGCCAGCGTCAGAGTCCGTAGATGCGCAGAGGGTGGCCTCGGCTTGTGCATTGACAACCTTCACTTGACCCTTGAAATTCTTCAGGGCCGCTTGGGTTGCGAGTCGGGTTGCAGCACTATCTGCCACTGTGCCGGTGCCAATGGACTTGTACGTGTAGTTCGTGGTCTCCTCAGGCACGCCAGCGTTCAGAACCTTCATGGTCTCGGCGAATCCGCCCTTCTCCACGTAGTACGCCTGCTGGGAACGGTTCAGGGTACCCACGTAGGTGCTGCCTTCCGACTGGCGTGCTTTCGCCGCTTGGTTCAGGAAGGAGGGCAGGGCGATCGCGGCCAGGATACCGATGATGATGATCACCACCAGCAGTTCAATCAAGGTGAAGCCCTCTTCACCGCGCTTGTTGGCGAGGTGTTGGATGAGCTTGGCTTTAAAATCGGTCTTCATGGGGGTTCTCTCCTTGAGATTTGGGGGGGCAGAAGAGTTCTTTGCTTCCTGAGGTGAATTTACCCAGCCTTTCGCGGATTCATATCACCCCTCCCCATTTTTTTTCGATTTTCCCCGCGCGACGGCCTAGAGCAGGCGCGGATCCGAGGGGAACTATCCCTAGGGCTGGGGCAGCAGCAGTAGGTAACCCGCCGCCTCCAGGTCAATAATCGCGGTAGCCAGGGCCGTTTTCAGGCGATCACGATCCGTCGCCTCGCCAGTGACGGGATTGAGGGGATAGACCTCCAGGAGCCGTTGCAGGAGGCGATCGCGGGACTGCGGCCCATCCAGCAGGGGAATCAGGGCGGGCGTCAGTTGGCTGCTGACCACCGCCAGCCCATGGGTCACCGGCAAGAGTTGCCGCAGATCCAGGGGTTTGAGGGTGCGCGCCGCATCAAACAGTTGCTCCTGAAACTCCGGCGTGTGGAGCAATGGATGCAGGGCCACGGCATGGGCTTCCCAATCCGATTCGGTCCAGGTGGCGGCATCAGCGCGATCTCGGACGGGCACCGGCGAGCACCAGAAATCAATCAGCCGGTTACTGGGGCTGAGCAACTCGTGGAGGTGCATTTTCTCGAACTGATCCGACGCAGCCAACCGCTCCGGCACCGGATTCGGCAAGGCCTCGTGATCGCGGAACAGCCTCACAAAGTCCCAACTGGTGGGCTCAACCATCCGAGTGAACTCCAGCCCCGCCCCCGCCAGCATTTGCACCATATCCAAAACGCTGAAGCCGCGATCGCCCCGAAGCAGGAAATTAGACATCACAACCTCTGCCCGATCAGCCTTATCCCTATCGCGGTGAGACTGCCATGTGCTTGCAATACCCAATCTCGGAGACAAAGCGTTTAGGAACGCTTCCACAGCCTCAATACCCTGCTCCTGATCATGCCAGTCCCACATGCCCAGTCGCTTTAGGCATTCTTGGGCATCGTAAATCATTGATCGCTGGTAGCAGTTGTGGAGATTCGTGCGGATGATGCCATGGGGTTTGAGGGCCGCCTTCATGGCCGCCAGGGCCGCCGTCGGATCCGGGAGCAGGTACAGCACCTCATCGCAGTTGATGTAGTCAAACCGCTCCTCCAGATTGGCCAGATCGGCAATGTCCATCACCTGAAATTCCAGGGCGTCGGCCATGCCCTGGATCTCAGCCCGCTCCTGGGCCAGTTCGATGGATTTGCCGGAAATATCAATCCCCAGCACCCGCGCCCCAGGGTTGGCATGGGCCAGCAGCAGCCCCTTGAAGCCACTGCCGCAGCCCACGTCCAGGATGGTCAGATCCTCCCCCAAACTAAGGTGATCCAGGTGGCGATCGCGGGCATAAAAGGCCGTCGCCGCGCAGTGAATCAAGAACAGGCGGCGATACTCCTGAAGGCCAGTGTCCATGGGCAGCCAGGGATAGGGCGTGCCGTCAAACTGCTGCCGGACCTTTTCCACATCCACCGGCGGCGTTGCGGGGGAGGGCGCTGAAGAACTTTGGGACATGGGGAAACTACTTAAACGCGACGACTGGACGCAACAACTGAACGCGACGGGCGGACCATTAGCGGGCAAAAACGGGCAAAAACGGGCAAAAACGGGCAAAAACGGGCAAAAACGGGCAAAAACGGGCAAAAACGGGCAAAAACGGGCAAAAAACTGGCCAAGTCCTCTCAGCCTGGGGGATTAGGCCATCGGCTCAACGAAGACATAGCCCGCCTTCACAAATTCCCGCAGGAGATAGCGCAGGGGGGCCATGGCCTGATCTGGCCCCATGGGATCGAGGGTGACGGGATCCACCGGGCGCGATCGCCGCCCCGCCGCCACCATCTCCTCGAAGGATTTGGAGCCACTGAACAGGGGCGCAAGCAGGCCCGCCATGGCACTACTGACGGTCGCCAAGCCCCAGGGCAAGGACAAATGGTCATTCATATTGAGATTTTTGCCATCGAGGACCGCCGCCTCCAGGGCTTGGCGAAACTCATCCGTTTGCAGTTGGGGATGCAGATGCACCACCGTTGCTTCCCAGTCCTCCGGCTCCCATTCCTCCACGGGGGTCCAGGCGCGATCGCCCGCATCCGGGTGGCTGCACCAAAAGTCAATGAGGCGATGCTCAAAGTGCAGCAGTTCGTAGAGGGCGAGTTTATCCGCCTCCTCCGCCATTTCCAGCCCCATCGCCAGGAACGCCGGCAGTTCCTCTTGGTCCTTGAAAAGTTCTAGGAGATTCCAGCCCTGCCAGTTGGTCATGCTGACGAATTCAAGGCCCGCACCGCCCAGCATTTCAAACAAGTCCGGCACCGTGAAGCCGCGATCGCCCTGGAAGAGGAAATTCATCATCATTTTTTCCTCCTGCTGACGGTTGTCCTTATTCCAGGTGCGGGCCTTGAGGCGACAGTCATCCCGCAGGGCATCGAACAGGTCACTAAAGGCTTCCACTTCAAATTCCCCCGGATTGTCGTCCAGGAGCCCCAGCATGGACGCGATCTGCTGCGCCTTAAAATATTCGCTGCGCTGGTGGCGGCTGTGGAGATTGGCGCGGATGATGCCGTGGGGTTTGAGGACTGCGCCCATGGCGGCGAGGCTGGCGGCGGGGTCCGGCTGAAGATACAGCAGCTCGTCGCAGTTGATGTAGTCAAACTGCCGCCCCAACTGGGCCAATTCTTCGAGGGAAAGGGTGACGAATTCGGCGCGATCGCCCAGGCCGTGATGCCCCAGCCGCTTTTGGGCCAGATCCACCGACGCGGGCGACAGGTCCGCCCCCACCACCGTGGCCCCCGGATTCGCGATCGCCAGGGCCATGGTGCCAAAACCGCTGCCGCAACCGACGTCTAGAATAGCCATGCCCGCCGGATCCACCACCCGCTGATCCCGGCGATAGAAGGCCGTCTGGACACTGTGGTAGTAGAGCTTGGACGGGGGCGGCAGGGTATCGAGGGGAATGCGCGGATAGGGGGCGCGGTCAAACTGGGCGCGAATTTTGGCGAGCAGATCGTCGGCGGGGGCGTCCGTGGGGGCGTCGGTCTGGGGCGCGATCGCGGGATTGTCGGCAGTCATGGGCGATAGGGGAAACGGTTCAGCACGGGCGTTAGGGCCATGGTGCCATAGTTCCCCAGTTTGCTCCGAAGCGATCGCGAAAGCTACCGGTCCCGCCCCCTCGATTCGTCTCCCGTCGATTGATGCCAAATGGTGAAGGTGATTGAAGCCAAATTGATCGCCAAAGCCTGGGGGGATGGCCCAGCGGATCGGGAATTGTCAATGATCGCGATCGCGATTTCTTAACCTCACGATCATCGCGATCGCCTATCGCGATCGCCACAAACCGCCCATTTGCATCACGCCAAAGCCACCGCCCCGTCACAGGATCTCCCCAACATCACCTCGATAATGGAGAAGAACAGGGCAAGCGGTGGAAACCATAGTGATGACAGCGGAATACTTGGCTTTTCTCAATCGTCACCGGGATCCCCACACCCGGCAGCCCCACCGCAGCCTCGACGCCGCCGGTGGCAGCCCCACCATTCCCAGCCACGGCCCCAGCCCAGCCCCCAAGCCCCCCCGCCTCAGCCCCCACAGTCCGGAATTGCGATCGCGCATGGTCAAGGGCATCAACGCCAGCTACCGTAGCATTGTGGAAAATGCAATCGCGGGTATCTTTCAAACCACGCCGGACGGGCGATACATGAGCGCCAACCGCGCCCTCGCACGGCTCTACGGCTACGACTCACCGGCGGCCCTCGTGGCGGCCCTCACCAATGTGGGGCACCAACTCTACATCAACCCCGGCGATCGCGACACCTTCGTCCGCATCATGGCCCAGGACGGCAGCATCAACGGCTTCGAGTCCCAGGTGCGCCGCAAGGACGGCACCGTTCTGTGGATTCGCGAAAGCGCCCGCTCGGTCTATGACGACGACGGCGAGCTTCTCTACTACGAAGGCTTCGTGGAGGACATCACGGAATACAAGGCACTGGAGGAGACCCTCAAGGCAACCCAGCAAACCCTAGCGGACCGGGAGCGGGAATTAACCTCAGCCCGGGCGGCCCTGCTGGAGGCGGAGCGCCTCTCGACCCTGGGGCGCATGCTGGCGGGCATTGCCCACGATCTCAACAATCCGGTGGGGTTTGTGCGCGGCAACCTCGATCCGGTGACCCAATACGCCCAGGATTTGCTGGGGTTGGTGCAGCTTTACCAAAAATATTTGCCGGAGCCCCCGCCGGAGATCGCGGCGCGCATCGAGGACATTGAGCTGGATTTTCTGGGGGAAGATCTGCCGAAGGTGCTCGATTCGATGCAGGTGGGCCTAGAGCGTATCTACCGTACGGTGTCGGCGTTGCGGGCGGTGTCGCGATCGGATGATACCCAGCCCCAGACGGTGGATCTGCGGGAGACCATTGACCATACCCTCACGATTGTGGCGAATCGCCTCAAGGGGCGCGGGCGGCGGGCGGATGTGCAGGTGACGCGATCGCTCGACCCCCTGCCGCCGGTGACGTGCTATCCGGGGGCGATCGAGCGGGCGCTGATGAATTTGCTGGGCAATGCCCTCGATGCGATGGAGGAGGCGGCCCAGGGCGATCGCTACACGGACGGCGGCGGTCCCCAGTTGACGATCGCGACCCGGGCGATCGCGGCTCCGGAGGCCCAGGGCGGGGCGGCCATGGTGCAAATTTCCGTCAGTGACAACGGCCCAGGTATCCCGCCGGAGATCCAGCAAAAAATCTTTGAGTCGTTTTTCACCACCAAACCCCCCGGAGTCGGCACGGGCCTGGGCCTGTCGATCGCGAAGGGGGCGATCGTTGATCGCCACGGGGGCCGCATTTGGCTCGATTCGGAGCCCGGTGTGGGCACCACGTTCCATCTGGAAATTCCCCAGGACATTGCCCCGCGCGATCGCGGCGACTCCAAGCCCTATCACGACTGCCTCGACTGTTCCCCCTGACGGTGGGGCGAATCCCCTAGGGCAAGATCCGGGGCGAAGATTCCGGGCAAAAACTTCTAAGATGCAGGGGAATCGCACTCTGGATATCCGCCGTTGTCTACCCCTGATCCGACCCTGGAATCGATCGCCGAGCCGTCCTCCGATCTGAGCGCCCTAGGCGGGACCATTCCCATCGCGCCGGAGGGGTTCCGCTCCGGATTTGCCACCATCGTGGGCCGCCCCAATGTGGGTAAATCCACGCTGCTCAATGGCCTGGTGGGGCAGAAGGTGGCGATCGTTTCCCCCACGGCCCAAACCACCCGCAACCGCCTCCAGGGGATTTTGACCCTGCCGACGGCCCAAATCATTCTGGTGGATACGCCGGGAATCCATAAACCCCACCATGCCCTGGGGGAAGTGCTGGTGAAAAATGCCCAAAATGCCCTCAATAGCGCCGATGTGGCCCTGATGGTGGTGGATGGGTCCGTGGCGGCGGGGCGCGGGGATGAGTTTGTGGCCCGGTGGGTCGAGGCGGCGGGGGTTCCGGCGATCGTGGGCATCAATAAGGCGGATTTGCAGACGGATGAGGCGCTGGATGAGGGCTACCGCGCGATCGCGGCGGACCACGGCTGGGGCATCGCCAAATTTTCCGCCACCACGGGGGACGGCATCGAGGAGCTGCTAAGCCAGATCGTCTCCCGCCTCGACCCCGGCCCCTACTACTACCCGCCGGACCTGGTGACCGATCGCCCGGAGCGGTTCGTGATGGGGGAATTAATTCGCGAACAGATTTTGCTACATACCCGCGAAGAGGTGCCCCACTCCGTCGCCATTTCCGTCGAGCGGGTGGACGAGTCGGACCCGAAGCTCACCCGCATCCAGGCGGCGATCCACGTGGAGCGCGATTCCCAGAAGGGCATCCTCATCGGCAAGGGCGGCAGTATGCTCAAGCTCATTGGCACCGCCGCCCGCCAGCAGATCCAGCGCCTCGTCGATGGCAAGGTGCATCTGGAACTGTTTGTGAATGTGCGCCCCAACTGGCGGCAGTCGCGATCGCGCCTCCAGGAATTTGGCTATCGGGTCGAGGAGTGAGTGATCCGGCGTGAACGCCCCCTAGCGATCGGGCAGTTCCCCCAACAGATCCTGCGCCTCCTGCGCCCCCATCTCCAACGCCCGCTCTAGTTCCTGGCGCGCTTCAAAGTAGCGACGCTGGCGCAGGAGGGCTCTGCCCAGGCCAAGGCGGGCGCTGGCATCATTGGGTTCCAGGTCCACCAAACGGCGGTAGGCAATGATCGCCATGAGGGGATCATCCTTTCGTTCCCACAGGGCCGCGATCGCCCGGTGGATGTCCGCCCGCTGGGGTTCGACGGTCAGCACCCGTTGATAGGCTTGGATCGCCCCTTCGAGGTCATTTTCCTGCTCTAGGATGCGGGCGATCTGAAGCTGCACATCACCGTTGCGGGGATTGAGGCGGGCCGCCTGCTCGAAGGATTGGCGCGCGGCGGCGGCATCCCCCAGGCGCAGGCGCACCAGACCCAAATTCAGGTGTGCCCCATCGTTGCGGGGGTTGAGGACGAGGGCCTGCTGGAGTTCTTCGGCGGCGCGGGGCAAATCCCCCAGGAGTAGGTAGGACGTGCCCACAAATTCCTGGGCCTTGGCGTTGCGGGGGTTGAGGGTGAGGGCTTGGCGGTAGGCTTGGATCGCGCCGCCGTAGTTTTCCTGGCGAAAGAGGACGGCCCCGAGGCCCATGAACCCGTTTTCGCGCCTCGGATCGAGGGTGACGGATTGGCGGTAGGCCGCGATCGCGCCGTCATAGTCCCCCGCATTGGCGAGGGAGAAGCCCAGGGCATAGTGAAATTCCGCCTCCTGGGGGGCCAGGGCCACCGCCTGCCGATAGGCCGCCGCCGCCGCTGGATAGTTTTGCTGCATGGCCCGCACATAGCCGAGGCCGGAGTGGATGCGGGCGTTTTGGCCGTCCAGTTGGGCCGCCCGTTGATAGACCTGGGCCGCCGCTTCCCAGTCCCGCTGTTCCACCAGTTGCTGCCCCTGTTCGATGAGCTGGTTGAGTTGGGGATTGTTGGCCTGGGCGAGCCATGAATTGGCCATGGAATTGGCCGTGGCGGGGGGTGTGGGCAGCGCGATCGCGGGGGCATCCGGCAGAACGATCGCCCGCGCCGCTGGGGTCACCAGGGCCACGGCACAGGTCGCCAGAAACGCCATGGAGCCAATTGAGCCGAAAGACCAACGGAGTCGGAGGGGCGATCGGCCACGGATGTCGCCAGGGGAAATAGCCATAGAACTGTCGGGTGGGTGTGGGTGTGAGGGGGGCGATCGCGGGACTGCACCGGCAAATCATGGCGCAACCTTCACCAAGGTCACCGCCACAAGGCCCCGCGCCGCCATATCGCAGGCCAGTTTAGCAACTCACCCCCGCGATCGCGGGCCGCCCCCATCCACCCTTTCCAACCGTTGTGGCGCGAGATCCCTACCCCTGGGCCAGGGCCAACGCCGCCGTCAGGCGATCGCCATCCACCCCGCGCCGGTGCAGCACCAGCCACGAGGGCACCATCTCCGGCCCCTGCATGGCCCCCATCAGCGCCGCCCGCAACGTCCGCATCACCAGCCCTTTCTTCGCGCCGGAGGTTTTCACCACGTCCTTCACAATGGCCCCGGCGGCCTCTGAATCCAGCTCGCCCTCCGTCGCCGCGATCGCCGCGATCGTCGCCTCCAGAATTGGGGCAATGCCCTCCTGTTGCAGATGGGCCGTGGCCGCCTCGTCATAGGTCAAGGGCGTCTCAAAGAAGAGCTTCGCCACCGTCGCCGCCTCATCGAGCCGGATCATGGCCGTCGCCAACAGGGCCGCCAACGGTTCCAGCCAGGGGCGATCACCCTGCGGGTCAAATTCATAGCCCGCCGCCGCCCACCGGGGCATCAGCAGATCCAGCAGGCGATCGCTCGGCATCCGGTGGAGATATTGGCCGTTGAGCCAGTTGAGCTTATCCCAATCGAATTTTGCGCCGGCCCGGTTCACCCGCTCGAAGCCAAACACCTTGGCCGCCTCCGTCAGGGTAAACACCTCCTGGGTCGAATCCGGCGACGACCAGCCCAGCAGGGTCATATAGTTCGCCAAGGCTTCGGCGGTGTAGCCCATGGCCTGGAATTCCGCCACGGAGGTCACCCCGTCGCGCTTCGAGAGTTTGCGCCCTTCGCTGTTCAAAATCAGGGGCGTGTGGGCAAATTCCGGCACCGCTGCCCCCAGGGCTTCGTAGAGCAGGATTTGCTTGGCCGTATTGGCGATATGGTCCTCGCCGCGAATGACATGGCTGATTTTCATATCAATGTCATCCACCACCACCGCCAGGTTGTAGAGGGGCTGACCGATCGCGTCGCCGCTGGCGGCCCGGGCAATGACCATATCGCCCCCCAGGTCGCTGGCCTTCCAGGTGACCGTGCCGCGCACCAGATCGGTCCAGGTGATGACCCGGCGATCGTCGATTTTGAAGCGGATCACCGGCTGACGCCCTTCGGCAATAAACGCTTGCTCCTGCTCGGGGGTGAGATCCCGGTGGCGGTTGTCGTAGCGGGGGGCCTCATTGCGGGCCTTTTGGCGCTCCCGCAGTTGGTCGAGCTCTTCGGAACTGGTGTAGCAGCGGTAGGCGAGGCCGCGATCGAGGAGGGTTTGGATCGCTTGGCGATAGAGATCGAGGCGCTCGGACTGGAAAAATGGCCCCTCATCCCAGGTCAGCCCCAGCCAGGTGAGGCCGTCGAGGATGTTTTGGGTGTATTCCGGGCGCGATCGCTCCAGATCCGTATCCTCAACGCGCAGAACAAACGTACCGCCGTGGTGGCGGGCAAAGAGCCAGTTGAACACCGCCGTGCGGGCGGTGCCGATGTGTAGATTTCCCGTGGGGCTAGGGGCGAGGCGAACGCGAACGGTCACGATGGGGGGTTTTCCTTGACTGAGGGAATGATGGACGAATGGGCGAACCGGTATGGCTCAAGCATGACGGCAATCGGCGACGCGATCGCCGGACCCCCTATTCTAAAGGCGCGCCTTGCCGCAAATCGCCCGATTCGTCCGACCGCCACCGCCGCGATCGCGCATTTCCCACCGCAACGTTCCGTCATCCGTCGCCGCAGAACGCGATCGAGTGTAAAGAACCTTAAGACTTTTTAATAAAGAGCCCCAAAAAATCGAGCTACGCTGGGACATTGAGGCCCGTTTTCGCGGTGCTATTGCCGGTCTGTGGTACCGTGCGACCTCCGAAAACGCGATCGCGCCTCCCCATAAGCAATCCATGCGGACGTTTTAACATGAGCAGCAATTTAGCCATCAAACTGCGCGAGGGCACCAAGAAGTCCCACTCCATGGCCGAGAACATGGGCTTTGTGCGGTGCTTCCTGCGCGGCGTCGTCGAAAAGAATTCCTACCGTCGCCTGGTGGCCAACCTTTACTTTGTTTATTCCGCCATGGAAGCGGAAATGGATAAGCTGCTGGATCACCCGATCGTGTCGCAGATCCGTTTCCCGGAACTCGATCGCAAGCTGGCCCTAGAGCAGGATTTGGCCTACTACTTCGGCAGCAACTGGCGCGACACGGTGGCCCCGTCGCCCGTGGCCCAGGAGTATGTGGCGCGCATCCAGGAGATCGCCCGCACCGCGCCGGAACTGCTGGTGGCCCATTCCTACACCCGCTACCTGGGGGATCTGTCGGGCGGCCAAATCCTCAAGAAGATTGCCGTGACGGCCATGGGGCTCCAGGACGGCCAGGGCACGGCGTTCTACGAGTTCGCCCAGGTGTCGGATGAGAAGGCGTTCAAAACCCAGTACCGCGCCACCCTTGATGGGCTGCCGGTGGATGAGGCGACGGCCGATCGCATCGTCGATGAGGCCAATGCGGCCTTTGGCATGAACATGAAGATGTTTGGGGAACTGGAGGGCAATCTGATCAAGGCGATCGGCCAGATGCTGTTCAATTCCCTCACCCGCCGCAAGAGCCGGGGCAGCACGGAATTTACCCCCGCTGCGGGCCAGTAATTTCCCGTTGACTTAAACCATCAACAAAACTAAACCGCGATCGCGTCAAAACCACCCTGGGTCTGAGACGCGATCGCGATTTTCCTGCGTGCTATCAATTCCGTTGTCGTAGGGGTTGGGTTTCCCAACCCTCGCCCCACCGATCACCCCCAACCCGTTCAACCTGGGGACGATCGATGTCGGTGGGGGCTGGGCGGGGAAACCCCGCCCCTACGAATAATCGGTTGAGAAAGGGAAATTTGACCCCCTTCCCTAGGACGCGGGCAGCACCAAATTCTCGGCCCCGCTGATCACCTTCGCCGACAGGATCTGATCGCCAGCGCTCAGTTTGCCCAGCACATCCTTGCGGCCATCCACCGTATAGCCAAAGACCGCATAGCGCCCATCCAGCAGGTTCAGACCGGGCGGCGTCAGTTCATTGTCCAGCAGGAAGAAGAACACCTGGGAAGAGGCCCCATTGGGCTCCGGCTCCGGGCGGGCCATGGCCAGGGTGCCGTAGGACGAGAACGGCAGCACGGGCAAATCCCCATAGCGGCCCGCATCTTCGAGGGTGATGCCGTAGGTGGGTTCCGTATCCCCCTGGGCGAGGATTTCTAGGGGAATGGCGCGATATTCGCCGGTTTTCGGGTCAATAAAGCCCTCTTCTTTCCCCTCCGGATCGCCGAACTGGAGCACATAGGAATCTTCGGCGCGGGTGAATTTGAGGCCGTCATAGAAACCGCGCTGCACCAAATCGACAAAATTACCGGCGGTCACCGGGGCGCTGTAGCCATCCACCACGGCGGTGATGGGGCCTTGGGTGGTTTCAAAGGCGATCGTGGCGCGGCCCTTGAGCTGGGGCAGGTTCGCGTATTCGGCGGGCACCTCGTAGGGGAACCCTTGCACCATGGATTCCTCAAGGGTGCTGAGGGCGTTGAGGAATTGGCGGCGCTCGGTCCAGACCGCTTCGCGATCGCGGTTTTCCACGGCCTCCCGGATGCTTTCCACCCGCGCGGCCAGATCATCGAGGATGGCGGCGGCTTGGGTCTGTTCCTCGGGGCGCACCGACGCCAGTAGGGCATCGCGATCATAGGTCAGGATGCGGGCCGCGTTTTTGGCCTTGGCTCCGACGGGGCTCCAGCGCTTCGCCCGCAGTAGATCGGCCATGGATTCGATGTCCGACTGCACCTGGCGCACGGGGCCATTGTCAATGGGCAGGGCATTGCGCAGGAGTGCCCCCCCATCGGTGATGGCGTTGCCCGCCGGTAGGGCCGCCTGGGCCGGGTGACTGAAAATGCCCCAGGTGAGCACTAGGGTGGTGGCGATCGCCAGCGATCGCGCCCCCCAGCCCAGACCTTGATCGCTACGCCATGGCCGCACCGCCATCGTCAGCCAACCCTGAAGCCGTTGGCAAAGCCGTTGCCAAAACTGCCGCCCGTGGCGGTCCTCGATTTGCCTTGAACTGCCCATAGGATCGCGAAACCTGCCTTTCTAAAATTGATTGTTTTGCTACGATTCTTTCATCGTGCCATAGGGCGCGATCGCCACCAATGCCGTTCGAGGTCCCCCCGCGATCGCCGGGAAAGGGAGGCCACAATGGCCGCGATCGCGCGGTCGCCAGGGATACCCAAACGTCCCGAAAAGGGGTACAGTGTATCCCGGTCGTTGTCCCCCAAGTGTCCACCATCTAATGATTTCCAGTAACGATTTCCGCCCCGGCGTAACGATCGAACTCGACGGCTACGTTTGGCGCGTGGTCGAGTTTTTGCACGTGAAACCTGGGAAAGGGTCTGCCTTCGTGCGAACCAAGCTCAAAAATGCCCAGACCGGTGCCGTGGTGGAGCGCACCTTCCGGGCGGGGGAAACGGTGCCGTCGGCGAGTCTCGAAAAGAGCGACATGCAGCACACCTACAAAGACGGCGAGCAGTACGTCTTTATGGATCTGCAAACCTATGAGGAAATGCGGATTGATGCCAAGCAGATTGGCGATCGCGTGAAATACCTCAAGGAAGGGATGGACGTGACGGTCCTGACCTGGAATGACCAGATTTTGGAAGTGTCGCTGCCGACGAGCGTGGTGCTTGAGGTCATTGAAACGGATCCGGGCATCAAGGGCGACACGGCCACCGGCGGCACCAAGCCCGCCAAGGTGGAAACGGGCGCTCAGGTGATGGTGCCCCTGTTCATCACCATCGGCGAGCGGATCAAGATTGATACCCGCGATGATTCGTACCTCGGTCGCGAAAACTAAGCGATCAAAGGGGTGACGACGGCCCCGCGATCGCGGAGCCCCCGACTGCTGGGCCAGACACTATCGAGGATTGAGGGAGTCCCAAAATTCGTGCCACTGGACTTTGAAGAACTGCGGGAACTGCTGCAAACCATCAGTCAGGCGGACATTGCCGAGGTCACCCTCAAGGAGGGGGATTTTGAGCTGACGGTGAAGAAGGCCGTGGCGGCGGCGGGGGCTCCGGTGGGCATTCCGATGGCCATGCCGCAGCCGATCTATGATGCGGCGATCGCGATGCCCCCCCAACCGATGCCGATGGCGGCTCCGGCTCCGGCGGCGGTTTCCACGGGCGGCGGGGCGTCCCCCCTGGCCCAGGAGGACAATACCGTGGCGATTTTGTCCCCCATGGTGGGTACGTTCTACCGGGCTCCGGCTCCAGGGGAACCGCCCTTTGTGTCCGTGGGCGATCGCATCTCGTCGGGCCAGACCGTGTGCATCATCGAAGCCATGAAGCTGATGAATGAGCTAGAGGCGGAGGTGAGCGGCGAGGTGGTGGAAATTTTGGTCGAGAACGGTCAGCCGGTGGAGTTTGACCAGCCCCTCATGCGGGTGCGGCCCGCCTAGGGTCCAGTATTACGGAAGGTCAAGCCCCCCCAAAGCCCATGAGCATTGATTCAGGTCGTCCAGACGGTTCAGAGCAGTCCGCCGGTGGCTCCGGTGGTGAGGGGGACGGGCGCGATCGCCCCCAGGATTTGCGGCAACAGTTGGCCGAGGCGGTTGGTCCGGCCCGGTGGGATTGGCTACAGCCCCACGCCAAGCGCGACGCGGTGATTGTGGTGACCGCCGAGATGGATTTGGTGGAGGTGGGGGTGGCCCTGGCGGAGGATAAGGCCGCCAATGTGCGCCGCTGGATTGATGAGCAGGCCATCTATAAACCGTTGCCGGAGCAGCTTAGCGCCTGGAATGAGCAGGCCCAGGCCAGTACGTTTGAGGCGCTGATTGTGGCTCCTTTTGTGCTGATCCGCGAGCCCCAAACCGTACCGTAGTAGGGGTTGGGTCTCCCAACCCGGCCCACGCGATCGCCCCAAACCCGCATTCCATCTTGGCAATATGCAAGATCGCAGTGACAGGGCGGGGTCACTGGCGGGGGCTGGGCGGGAAAACCCCGCCCCTACGACGGGTCAATTTTTTCTTAGACTTTTTCTTCAACAATTTCCGTGAGGCTGGTCCATGCGCCGGAGGCGTCGTAGTGGCGCACGAGTCTGCGGCGGCGGTTGGGGGCCACGAGCCAGCCTAGTTCCAGCACAAAGGGTTGTCGGAGTTGCACCTGTTCGGGGCAGTTGGCGGAAATGCCGTCCTTGAGCAACAGCACCTGGACGGCGCGCCCTTCAATCCCTTCAAACCGGATGCGATGGCCGTCAAAGTGGCCGCGCGATCGCACGGTCCCGCTCCCCATCGCCCATTCAAAGGTCAAGCATTGTTCGATCGCCGACCCATCGGCCCCCGATCGCGCCACCGTCAGTTCACAGGAACCGCGATCGCTCGGGCGAAAGTCCGGGTAGACCGTCATCGTCTCGCCGCGCCACGTCCCCACCAGGGCCGCCAATAGGTTTTCTCCAGGGGCACCAGAGGCGATCGCGCCCGACCCGGATTTAGAGCCAGACTCATCATCCCCCCAAGCTGGACCCTCCCCACGCCACTCCGGCATCAGCGTCATCGGCTCCAGGGCACCGCCGCGATCGAACCGCATCACCAGCCGCACCCGGCGATCGCCCTCGATCAACCCCAGCTCCGCCCCAAACTCCGCAAACGGCCCCAACTGGGTCGAACCCTGGGAAAACGCCCCCGACGGCAGGGCCATAAACCCCCGCCCCAACGACGAAATGAACAGTTGGCGATCGCACAGCAGCCCCTGAACATTCGGATCCTCCCAGTCCGCGATCGGCCCCGACGCCCGCCGGATCCGCTGCACCACCGTTTTCCCCCCATCCGGCGTCCGCAGCGACACCAAACTCGGCTCCCGGCCCAGGCGATCGCCCGTACGCGGCTCAATCCGTTCAAACCCCCCGTACCAATCCCCCAAATTCCTCAGCAACCCATCCCACTGCATCCCCATACCGATTCATCCACCCCATCAACTAACCTGATTAGCCGCATTAGCCAGTTCCATCATCCCATCCGTAAATCCCGCAAATCCCGCCAAAAGTGAAGATCGCGATCGCACCAAAGCTAAACTGAGTAGCGTTATGGGAGCAGGAGCGATTCCTGCTATCGTTAAACCCGCTGTTTTTCGGCAAGTTCATGTCCGCGCAACCCCTCCCCCGCCGCACCAAGATCGTCGCGACCATCGGCCCCGCCACCAGCCAACCCGATGTCCTGCGCGAACTCATCGAAGCCGGTGCCACCACCCTCCGCCTCAACTTCTCCCACGGCACCCACACCGACCACCAGCGCAACATCCGCCTGATTCGTCAAATCTCCTTTGAACTGAATCAACCGGTCGCGATCCTACAGGATTTACAAGGCCCCAAAATCCGCCTCGGACGCTTTGCCGAAGGGTCCATCGTCCTCAAAAAAGGCGACCCGTTCCTGTTGACCAGCCGCGAGGTGATCGGCAGCCAGGAAATGAGCTCCGTTACCTATGACATGCTCGCCCAGGAAGTGCCCACCGATGCCACCATTCTCCTGGACGATGGGCGCGTGGAAATGCGCGTAGAAAAGGTCGATCGCGAGGCCGGCGACCTGATCTGTCGCACCGTGGTGGGGGGCCGCCTCTCCAACAACAAAGGGGTAAACTTCCCCGGCGTTTATCTCTCCGTCAAGGCCCTCACGGACAAGGACAAGGAAGATCTGATGTTCGGCCTCGATCAGGGGGTCGATTGGGTTGCCCTCAGCTTCGTGCGCAATCCCCAGGATGTGCTGGAAATTCGTGAACTGATCGCCAGCCGGGGCAAGCATGTGCCCGTCATCGCCAAGATCGAGAAGCACGAGGCGATCGAGCAGATGGAGGCGATTTTGTCCCTCTGCAACGGCGTCATGGTGGCGCGGGGCGATCTGGGGGTGGAATTGCCCGCCGAGGATGTGCCCATTCTGCAAAAGCGCCTGATCCAGACCGCCAACCGCCTGGGCATTCCGATTATTACGGCCACACAAATGCTCGACAGCATGGTCAATAATCCGCGCCCCACCCGCGCCGAAATTTCCGACGTGGCCAACGCGATCCTCGATGGCACCGATGCGGTGATGCTGTCGAACGAAACGGCGGTGGGGGAATATCCCGTCGAGGCGGTGGCGACGATGGATCGCATTGCCCGCCGCATTGAGCAGGAGCAGGGGTCCCACAATGCGTCGGGGGTGACCCGCTCGATTCCCAATGCCATTTCTAAGTCCGTGGGGGATATTGCGGACCAGCTTGAGGCCGCCGCGATCGTGACCCTGACCAAGAGCGGGGCGACGGCGCGCAATGTGTCGAAATTCCGGCCCCGGACGCCGATTTTGGCGGTGACGCCCCAGGTGGATGTGGCCCGTCAGTTGCAGTTGGTGTGGGGGGTGCGGCCTTTGATGGTGCTGGATTTGCCGTCCCATAACCAGACGTTTCAAGCCGCGATCGGCTTGGCCCAGGAGGAGTCCCTGCTCAAGGAGGGGGATCTGGTGGTGATGACGGCGGGGACGCTCCAGGGGGTGTCGGGCTCGACGGATTTGATCAAGGTGGAGGTGGTGACGTCGGTGCTGGGGCGCGGTCGCGGCATTGGCAATGGGGCGGTCAGTGGCCGGGTGCGGGTGGCGCGCAGTGCGATGGATGCCAATGGCCTGAGTCCGGGGGATATTTTGGTGGCTCCGTCCACAAACGCGGATTATGTGGAGGCCCTGCGGCGGGCGGCGGGGGTGATTACGGAGGATGACAATTTGACGGGCCATGCGGCGACGATCGCGCAGCGCTTGGGTATTCCAGTGATTTTGGGGGTGCAACGGGCGACGGAGACGATCCGCGATGGGGCGATCGTGACGCTGGATGCCCAGCGGGGGTCGGTCTATTCGGGCATTGCGAGCAATACGCTGGCGGAGATGCAGGCGTCGGTTTAGGGGCTGCTTTCGAGCCGAATTACAGCAGCGTCTGATCTGGCAAAAGCTCAAAAGATCAAAAAAAAGGCGATCGCGGCGGCGGATGGGGGATCCAAGGCGGCGATCGCTTTTTGCTGGTTTTGTTGATGGGGATCTAGCGGGCGGATCCGGCGAGGAAGAGGAGACTAACCAGGGTGCCGCCGTTCCAGAGGCCGTGGAGCAGAATCGAGGCGAGGAGGTTGCGCGATCGCGTATAGACCACGCCCAAGACGATGCCCAGGGCCATGAGGGGCAGCACTTCCGAAACGCTCAGGTGGGCGATCGCGAAAATGAAGGCGCTGAGGGTGATGGCGGCCCAGACGGGCATGTAGCGGGTGAGGGAGGGCAGCAAAAATCCCCGGAACAGGGTTTCTTCAAAGAGGGGGGCGGCGATCGCGGCGGTGATCACGAAACAGGCGACGGTCCAGGGGTCATTGCTTTCGAGGATGATCGCCAGGATGGGATTGCTGCCCCCTTGCCCCTGCCAGAGGGGTTGATTGAGCAGGGAAATACCCACGACGATCGGCAGGGCGCTGAGGTAGCCCCCCAAGCCCCACAGCCACCAGCGATCGCCCAGGCGGAACCGGAACCAATCCTCCGACAGTTTGCCGAAGGGGCGGATGGAGTAGATCAGCACGGCGATGCCGATGCCCGCCAACAGGCCGTATTGCACTAACAAAAAGGCGGCGCGGGCGGGGCCGGTCAGGGCACTCGGCGGCACCCCCAGCACCAGTTGGCTCGCGGCGGGCAGGACCAAGGGCAGCACCAGTTGGCCGGAAAAGAAGAACCCCAGCACGAGCACCTGCGCGATCGCCTCCCCATCCCAGGGCACCTCCCACCGCCAGCGATCGCCTAAGGACAAGATGGCCTGATCGCCCCGGCGAATGCGTTGGACAATCAAGCTAATCAGCAGGCCGGTGCCCACCAGCAGACCCAGGAGGGGGACGGTATTGACGATCGCCAGTTCGATCAAGGTGCGATCAGCGATCGCGCGGCTGCGGCGCACCAAATCCGTCAGGGCCGTTTCGTCACCCGTTGCCCCATAGGTGCGGGCCAGGACGCGATCGCCAAACCAGCCGTCCAGTTGCCGCGCCCGGGTCGCCATATCCGCCGGGGGGGTGGCCGGATCCGTCCAGAGGGCATCGAGATCCGCCGCCAAAGTCGCCAGGGGGGCCAGGGGCGATCGCTCCGGCTCCGGCAGTTCCGCCACGGTGGCCTCTAAACTTTCCCAGGTGCGGCGGGCCGAATCGAGATCCGCCCGGTGGGCCTGGAGGATGCCGATCCGCAGATCCAATTCCGCCAGCGATCGCGCCGCCGCCCGCACCTGGTCGCGCAGTTGCCGTTCCTCCTCCGGCTGCCCCGCAAACACCGCCCGATCCGCCGCCGTGATTAGGCGATCGCGCACCGCCGCATCCTGTTGCCGCACGGATTGGTATTGCTTGAGGGCTTCGGCAAAAAAGTCCTGGCCCAACAGACCTTGGCGCACCTGGATTAGCGTTTCATCCTCATCTTCGGCCTCGGTGACCGCTGGCGCAGGCAGCGCTTCCCCCAGATCGCCGCTCGCCCGCAGGAGCAGATTGGTTTGATAGAGCTGAAGCCGCCCCTGGATCTGGGGACGATCCACACTGGCGAGCAACGACGTGCCGATCAGCGCGATCGCGAGGCACGACAGGACAATCAGCAAAATCCGTTTAACAGACATGGGCGCAGAGCGGGACGGCGTGACAGGGCAAGGGAACCGTCGTTTTAGCTTAGCGGCCCAGGCACCCCCCCGGACCATCTGAAGAATTGACCGCGATCGCCGCGATCGCCCCCAGGCCGGATTTAGGATGAGCCCAACCGAAAAGGGGGGTAGGGAGCCGGAAGCGGTGGACCGGGGCCGTGGGGCAGACCCAGCGCAAGGCCCGAGCCCCGCCCCATCCCATCTTGATCGAGTTGAATCGGCGTTAGTGAGGGGTCAAATCATGGGTTATCAAGGGTCCAGGGGACAACGGTTGGCCAAGCGGCCCCGTCCCACGTCCACCCCACCGCTGCCACCGCTGCGGGGCATTGGTCTGGTCAGTCTGCTGCTGGCGATCGCGGCCCTGGCTCCGGAATCGGCGATCGCGGCGATCGCCCGATCAGCACCCGCCACCCAACCCCAAACCCTGGCCCAACTCCCCCGCGATCGCGCCCCCAGCCCCATGCCCAACCCCAAACCCCTCGGCGGCCTCTACGTCGCCAACCCCGACGGCCCCCAGGATCGCTTCGTCCTCGATAAAACCGACGTAGCGGCCCGCATTGCCGGTAACGTCACCCGCGTCGAAGTCACCCAAACCTTTACGAATCCCTTCCCCGAAGCCCTCGAAGCGGTGTACGTGTTCCCCCTGCCGGACGGGGCCGCCGTGGATGAAATGGAAATCCGCATCGGCGATCGCGTCATCCGAGGGGACATCAAAAAGCGCGAAGAGGCCCGCCGCATCTACGACGAAGCCCGCCGCCAGGGCCGCACCACGGGCCTTCTGGAACAGGAGCGGGACAATATCTTCACCCAATCCCTCGCCAATATCCGTCCTGGCGAATCAATCCAGGTCACCATCCGCTATACCGAATCCCTCAAATTCAGCGGCGGCGACTATGAATTCGTCTTCCCCATGGTGGTCGGCCCCCGCTACATCCCCGGCCAGCCCATTGACGATCGCGGCAACACCAACCGCGTACCCGACGCCAGCCGCATCAATCCGCCAATCCTGCCGCCGGAGGTCCGCACGGGCAACGACATTAACGTCACGGTCACCTTTGAGCCGGGGATGTCCATCGAAGCTATCCAGTCCCCGTCCCATCGCATCCTCACGGCGCTCCAGGGCGATCGCCAGACCGCGCGCCTCGCCCCCGACGACACCATCCCCAACAAGGATCTGATCCTGCGCTACCGCGTGGCGGGCCGAACCACCCAGGCGACGGTGCTCACCCAGGCGGACGATCGCGGCGGCCATTTCGCGGCCTATCTCATTCCCGCAATTGATTACCCGGCTAGGGCGATCGTCCCGAAGGATGTGGTCTTTTTGATGGACACCTCCGGCTCCCAGATGGGGCCACCCCTGGAGCAATCCAAAGCCCTGATGCGCCGCTTCATTGACGGCCTCAACCCGGACGACACGTTTACGATTATTGACTTCGCCAACACCGCCACCCGCCTCTCGAACGCCCCCCTGCCCAATACCCGAGCCAACCGCGATCGCGCCTATCGCTACATCGACAGCCTCGACGCCAACGGCGGCACCAACCTCATGGAGGGCATGGAAGCGGTCCTCAAATTCCCCGCCGCCCCCAATGAACGGCTCCGCAGCATCGTCCTGCTCACGGACGGCTACATCGGCAACGACGTGGAAGTGATCGGGGCCGTGCGCGAGCAGCTCCAGCGGCGTAATCGCCTGTTCACCTTTGGCGTGGGCAGTTCCGTCAATCGCTTTTTGATCGAACGGCTGGCGGAGGTGGGGCGCGGCATGGCCCAGGTGGTGCGCTACGACGAACCGGTGGCCCCCGCCGCCGAAACCTTTTTTAGCCAGATCGCCAATCCGGTCCTGACGGATGTGGCCGTCCGCTGGGAGGGGCCGGGGGATGCGCCGATTCTCTATCCCAGCGCTTTGCCGGACCTGTTTGCTGCCCAGCCCCTGGTGCTCTTTGGCAAGAAGGCCGATCGCCAGAACGGGACGCTGATCATCACCGGACGCACGGCCCAGGGACAGCCCTACGAACAGCGTTTTAATCTCACCTTTGACCAGGCCGACGATAATCCCGCGATCGCGCAGCTATGGGGGCGATCGCGCCTGAAGGATTTGATGCTGCAAATGAACGGCGGCGAGGTGCAATCCCTGGTGGAGGCGGCCACCCAAACGGCCTTGGATTATCGGCTGCTGTCGAACTACACCGCCTTTGTGGCCGTCAGTGAAGAGGTGCGCGTCGATCCCGACGGTAGCCGCCGCACCGTCAGCGTGCCCGTGGAAATGCCGGACGGGGTGAGCCATGAGGGCATTTTTGGCGATATGGAAGGGATGGGTGTGCCGCGCGCCATGGGGATGCCGCCCCAGTCTGCGCCCCTGCCAGCGCCGCCGCCGACGCAGCGGAGTGGGGGACTGCCGAGGGGCCGGGTAGATTCCCTGGAAGCCAGTGAAGCGCCGCTGACGGGGAATTTCCCGGAGGAGGATGCGCCGGTGCAGATTCTGCGGGCGGATGGCTGGGGCGATCGCGATCGCGCCCAATTGATCCAAACCTTGACGGCGGCCCTGGGCAATCCCGGCCCGAGCGGTACGTTGCTGTTCACGGTGGAGGTGCGCGGCGGGGCGATCGTGCGGCTAATCCTTGACGATCGCGCCAGCACCCTGGGCGATCGCGCCACGATCCGTCAGGTGGAAACGGCCCTGCGATCGCTCACGGGGCTTCAGGTGGCTGATGGTCAAACTCGCCTGGAGTTGCAGATTCGGTAGGGCGATCGCGGGAAGCGAGGCATGATGGGGGTATCTGGGCTTTGGGAAATTGCCATGTCCACCACTGCAAACCCCCAATTGTTTGCCGTCCCCAGTGAGCCGATCTGGCGGCTCAGCGTTGCCCAATATCGCCAAATGGTGAACGCGGGCATCCTGACTGAGGCCGATCGCGTGGAGTTGCTGGACGGGCTGCTGACGCTAAAAATGCCGAAAAATCCGCCCCATCGCCTCGCCACAAAACTCCTACGCACGGCGTTCGAGGCGATCGCGCCCGATGGTTGGTATGTCGATAGCCAAGAGCCGATTACGCTGGCAACGAGTGAACCGGAGCCGGATTTAACGGTTGTCCGTGGCGATCCCCGTGATTACCGCGATCGCCACCCCGGTGCGGCGGATTTGGGCTTAGTAGTGGAAATTGCGGATGCGACATTGGAGCGCGATCGCGGCCTCAAAAAGCGGCTCTACGCGGAGGCGGCGATTCCGCTGTATTGGATTGTCAGTTTGCCCGATCGCCAATTGTTTTGCTACAGCGAACCGGTGATGACGGCGGCGGGGGCTGATTATCAGGTTTGCGAAATGGTGCCGGTGGGGGGACGGGCGATCGTCGCGATCGCGGGGCAGGTTTGGGGTGAAATTGACCTATCGGCAATCCTTCCCTAGGGGCAGGAAACTGCGATCAGGCGGCTAAGATGGCTGCGCCACGGTTGGATTCATGAGGTGTTTTTCAATATGGATTTCTTGACAATCTGGGGTGTGACGCAAGCTGTAGGATTCGCATTCGGTGCGGTGATGGGAGACCTAGCTAAAGGTGCTCTCGAAGATTACGTCAAAGATTTTTTTAAGGAGCGGTTGCAAGGACTGGTTGATCGCTTTGGGCCAGATCCGCTCAAGGTAGCCACGGGCAAGGCAGTTAAAGGCTTTTTGGAATTGGTGCAGCGAGAGCTTGAGGATTGCTTTGATGATGATTTGGAGCGTGTTCAGGCTTATACCGAATCGTTACAACAGTTTATTGTTGATACGGAGGTAGCTGGAGCACTAGGGAGCGTGTTCGCGGATGCAGGGCAAGTCGATCTGGTGATTTTGGCTAAGCGCTGGCTGGCCCTGAACCTCAAACCTTTACCCGAGGAATTTAACTGGCAGAAGATCGGTAAACGCTATCAAAAATATACTCGCGACTTGATAGGAGCGGATAAGCAACTACGGGCGATCGCCCAGTTCGAGATGGTGGCGGAAACCCGTGATTTGGTTCGCGATCTGGCAGGGCCTGCCGTTGATTTTGACCTGTCAGCCTATGCGCAATCGCTTCAGATAAACTATGGAAAACTGCCGCTCGATCAGTTGACTAACGACGGAGGAGTTTATTCGGCCAAGCTATGGCAAGTATTCCTGCCACAACAGGCACGGGAATGCGGAGACTATCTGCCACAACTGGATAAATTACCGAAGGAGTTGCTGCGACAATATGGCTTAATCGGTGAAAGAGACGACGAAGTTCAGAAAGAAAGATTGCGCAATATTTATCACAATCAAGTATCACGATCAGTAACGGAAATCATCAATGATTCAACAATCAATTCATTGATTATTTTGGGTGATCCAGGATCAGGAAAATCTACACTACTCAAATATTTGGCGCTAGATTGGGCAACTTATGAAAATGAGCTCATCAAAGTCAATGAGATTCGTCCTGTCGATCAACTGCTTTCGCGACCGCTGCCGCTGTTAGTAGAGTTACGGCTGTGGGCGCGACAGCCTTCGCTAGATCTTCTAGAGTACTTTCATGCAGGCAATGTAGTTGACCGCCTCAACAAGTCTCAACTATATGAGCAGTTGGTTGCAGGGAAAGCGCTTCTGCTTTTTGACGGATTAGATGAAGTTTTCGATCCATTGAGACGAGAAGAGGTCGTTCGAGAAATTGGTCGGCTGTCTCATGAATATCCTTCAGTAAAAATTATTGTTACATCACGAATCTATGGATATCAAAGACATGCAAAATCTTTGATCAATCACGGATTTCGTCATTGGCTTTTGGAAGAATTCACTGACAATCAAATTGAAGAGTTTTGTGATCGCTGGCATCAGGAAACCTTTGACACTAAGGAAAGAGCTAATCGAGATCGTTGTCGCGAACGCTTGCGAGATGCGATCATCCGAAGTCGCACAATCCGCGAGCTGGCAGGCAATCCGTTGATGCTGACAATGATGTGTATTTTGAATCGTAAGTCGCGACTACCGGATGAACGATTAGAGTTCTATCGTCAAGCCACCGATCTGCTGCTACGAGATTGGGATGTGGAGCATAAAAATCTACCTGATCGCTGTCAGGAAATCCTTCGGCTCACCCTAAATCAAAAACAGAAGATTGTTCGTCAAGTGGCGTTCTTTTTACAGAATATCGACGGTGGCCTTGCTGGTAATTTAATTTGTAAATCCGACTTACAAGCAATCGTAGCGAATTGTTTACGCACGCTATCATTACAAAATCCTGAAGGCTGGGCTGAAGACCTAATTAATATCTTACAGGAACGAAATTTCACGCTCTGCTCGGCGGGCACGGGCTACTACGCTTTCGTACATCGCACCTTTCTAGAATATTTCTGCGCGATAGAAATTTGGGAGCGTTTTAATCAACGTGATTCGGGCAGTAACGACGCGATTTCAACAGATCATTTAATTCACAGCGTCTTTGGTCAACATTGGAATGATGATGCTTGGCGAGAAGTATTGATTTTGCTGGCGAGCCAGTTGCCCATTGGTTTTGCAAAACAAGCGATCACCTTACTAATACAACTGGATCACGCGACAAGTGAAGAAGCTGACTTTGTCAATCTCTTTTTGGCGGCGGATTGTTTAGCGGAGTTGCCGGAGCGAGCATCAATTGCTGAGTTGGATCGGGATCTGTTACAACGGCTGCGATCATTGACTGCTGGGGGAGCGCTTCTTGAGCATACAGATCAGAAAGGTTTTGACTTCAAGCAGCGCATAGAAAAGGTGCGAGAGCGAGTCGTACACTATGTTGCTCAACATTGGCAAAATGATCCCGATACTTTACCCTGGCTCAAAAAATGTGCTCGATTCAATGAAAACCAAAATGTGCGAAAAGCAGCAATACAGAAGTTGGTATGGGGCTGGAAAGAAGACCCTGATACATTATCTCTGCTTAGAAACCGAGCATGCTCAGATGAGGATGCACTTTTGCGGAGATTCATCTTGCAGATATTGACATCGTATTGGGAAGAAGATCTCGATACATTACTTATTCTCAAAAATCGGGTGCTCTTAGATGAGAGCGAATGGGTGCGCCATGCCGCAGTGCAAAAATTGGCCCTGTATCGGAAAAAAGACCCCGACATACTACCCCTTCTCAAGGACCAAGTACTCTCAAATGAAGATGACTGGATAGTAGGGCAGGCGGTTGTGCAAGCACTAGCACAATACTGGAAGGAAGATCCCGATACATTGCTTCTTCTTAGGAATTTAGCGCTCTCAGCTGAAGATGATTGGATACGTAGCAGTGCTGTGGAGGAGTTAGCCCAAGGCTGGCAAGAACATCCTGACACCTTATCTTTGCTCAAGAAAATAGCTCAATCAGATAAATCATGGCTTGTTCGGAATGGAGCTGTGGAAGACTTAGCTCAAAATTGGCAAGGGCTTCCTGACATATTGCTTTTACTCAAGAAGCTGGCACGCTCAGATGGGGATTGGCCTGTTCGACAAGCGGCGATAGAGGGATTAGCCCAGGGTTGGAAAGAAAACCCTGAGGTGTTTGACTTCCTTTGCGAAGTCACTACTCAAGACCCATTCCAGCGAGCAGAATATGAAGATGCACTCAATCCTCGTCAAACCGCTCTTGAGGAGCTATTAGAAATTGCACCCAATAGTCCACAGGTGATTGATTTGCTAAGTGATCGCGCCGCCAACGACCCTGACGATCTCTTGCGTGAATGGGCAACTGAACAACTCACTCAGCTCAATTTAGATCAATCTAAGTCAAATGATTGAATCTTTTAAATGCAGAGAAACTGAAAAACTTTTTCAACAGCAACGACCACGGCGATTTCCTTCTGAAATTCTACGAATTGCTCAACGTAAGCTAATTATCCTCCACGCCGCAGAATGCCTCGACGATTTGCGTATTCCTCCGGGCAATCGACTGGAAAAGCTAAAAGGAGATCGGGAAGGACAGTACAGCATTCGCATCAATGACCAGTGGCGTATCTGCTTCCAGTGGGATTCAGGCAAAGCGGAAAACGTTGAAATTGTCGATTATCACCGGTGACCAACATGACAATGAATTACATGGAACCCATTCATCCCGGCGAAATTTTGCTAGAGGAGTTTCTCCGGCCCTTGCAAATTTCCTACGCAAAACTCGCCGATGAAACGGGCATTTCCGCAAGGGCCATTGGCGCGATCGCGCGGGGGAAGCGATCCATCTCCCCTGAAATCGCTCTGCGCCTGTCCCGCTACTTCGGCCTATCCGAACGATTTTGGCTCAATCTACAAATCCACTACGACCTCGAAACCTTGAAACATACCCTGCGCGATCGCCTAGACACCGAAGTAAAAGTTTGCGCGATCGCCCAGAAATCCCGCCACCCCTAGGGCTCACACCTCCAGAGCGCGGATTCAGCCATCCAAAACCGCCCTGGTGATCGCTTGACAGCAGTCACCGCCATTCCTGATACTGATAAGTCGGCTCATCCATTGGTCAGGCCCAGCGCGATCGCGACTTGCGCCCCCAACGGTCGGGACAGACTTCCCGCAAGCCCACCGCCGTTGCTCGGATCGGGTCGAGCGACAGATAGCAACAAAGCCACCGCGCACCGCGCGATCGGCTACCCGTACGGCAACCCCATCAGCATCAAACGCCCATGGCATACGCAATCATCGAAACCAGCGGCACGCAACTGCGCGTCGAGCCCGGTCGCTTCTACGACGTGAACCGTCTGGCCGCCGAAGAAGACGCCACCTTGACCCTCGAAAACGTCCTGCTCGTCCGCGACGGCGACGCGATCGAAATCGGTCAGCCCACCGTCTCCGGGGCCACCGTCACCTGCAAAGTGATGCGCCACCTGCGCGGTCGCAAGATCATCGTCTACAAGATGCAGCCCAAGAAAAAGACCCGCAAGAAAAACGGGCACCGCCAAGAGTTGACCCGCCTGATGGTCGAATCCATCACCTACGGCGGCAAAACCCTGACCGCCGCAGAATAATCGCGATCGCCCCGCCCCCGCGATCGCCCCTGAAATAGGCGATCATAGGGAAACTTGAGGGCCACATCCTCCGCACACGTCTTCAACTTTTGAGGTAAACCATGGCTCATAAGAAAGGTACCGGCAGTACCCGGAACGGTCGCGACTCCAACGCCAAACGCCTCGGCGTGAAGCGCTACGGCAGCGAAGTCGTGCGGGCCGGCAACATCATCGTTCGCCAGCGCGGTACGAAATTCCACCCCGGCAACAACGTTGGTCGCGGCAATGACGACACCCTCTACGCCCTCATCGATGGGGTTGTGACCTTCGAGCGGCGCGGCAAGAGTGGCAAAAAAGTGAGCGTCTACCCTGCCGCCACCGAGGCTGCCGCCTAGGACATCCTCAGGGCACTGTTGGATCTAGCGCTGTCGGGTTGGTTCAGGGACGCCCCACCACCACAGGCTATGGTTTTTACAGCCCACTCGAATCGATTGAGTCACCACTAGACGGAGGCCCCTGGGGTTCTCCGTTTTTTATTGGGTTTTTATTGGGCGAATTTTAGGCGCAGTCTGAACCGTTTCTGAACCGTTGCGATGGGAGCGATGAGCCCATGACCTATTGGTATGACGGCCAGTGGATCGACGGGGACACCATTACCCTCTCGATTCGCGATCCGGCGCTGATCTATGGGGCGAACACGTTCACGACCCTGCGGGTGGTCGAAGGTCAGTTGCACCACCCGGCGACCCACTGGCCGGCCCACCGCGATCGCCTCCTCCACAGCGTCAATTCCTTGGGTTGGCCAGAACCCGACTGGCGGCGACTGGAAACGGCGGCGGCCCAATTGGCACAGGAGTATGCGGTTCTGCGGGTGGTGATCCTGGCCGATGGGCGCGAGTGGATCGTAGGGCGATCGCTCCCGGCGGACTGGCAAACCCGGCGGGATCAGGGGGTGGTCGCATGGCTGGCGGTGGGGCCAACCTATCAGCGGGCGATCGCGGCCCAGAAAACCGGCAACTATCTACCCAGTTGGCTCGCCCTCACCGACGCCCAACGCCACGGGGCCGCCGAAGGGATTTTGGTTGATCATGACGGCCATTGGCTCGAAACCAGCACCGGCAACCTCTGGGGCTACCGCGATCGCGGCCCCGACGGTCCCCAATGGTGTACTCCCAAACTGGGCACAATCCTGCCGGGAATCGCCCGAGAGATTTTGATGGCCGCCCTGCGATCGCGCGGCGAAACCGTCACAGAACTCCCCTGGAGCCCCGAACTGGTCGAAAGCCTCGATGCGATCGCCTACAGCAACAGCGTCTACGGCCCCGTCCCCATCCACACCGTCCTCGCCCCCGACGGCCAGCCCCTGCGCGATCGCCCCACCCCCCGCGATCGCCTAAAATTTCTACAGACCCTATGGCCCTAAAAAGCCCACGCCAGAACAACTTGACGCCCCATGCCCCGGTGGCGAAACAATTGCGTTAACATTAGTTAACACGAAATTAATCAAATCCTGGCAGAACCAAAGTTTAGGAGGATTGCCCCAGTGAACAAGCGGTGGAGAAACGGCGGGCTCTATGTCCTGCTTGCCGTCGTGGCGATCGCCCTCGGGACGGCCTTTTTTGACCGACAGCCCCAGGTCCAGGACACCTGGCGCTACAGCGAATTTGTCCAGCAGGTGGAAGCCAAAAAGGTTGATAGCGTCAGCCTCAGCGGCGATCGCACCCGCGCCCTCGCCAAGACCCAAGACGGCAACCGTGTCCTGGTGAACCTGCCCAACGACCCGGAAATCATCGACATTCTCACCAAGAACAATGTCGATATCGCCGTGCAGCCCCCCTCCGACGATGGCTGGCTGCGGGCCTTGAGCGGGCTATTCTTCCCGATTTTGGTTCTGGTGGGCCTGTTCTTCCTGCTGCGGCGCGCCCAGGGCGGCGGCGGCAACCCGGCGATGACCTTCGGCAAATCCAAGGCCCGGGTCCAGATGGAGCCCCAAACCCAGATCACGTTCAATGACGTGGCGGGCATCGAGCAGGCCAAGCTCGAACTGACCGAGGTGGTGGACTTCCTCAAAAACGCAGACCGCTTCACCGCGATCGGCGCAAAAATCCCCAAGGGCGTCCTCCTCGTTGGCCCTCCGGGGACCGGTAAAACCCTCCTGGCGCGGGCCGTGGCGGGCGAAGCGGGCGTCCCCTTCTTCAGCATCTCCGGCTCCGAGTTCGTAGAAATGTTCGTCGGCGTCGGCGCATCCCGCGTCCGCGACCTGTTCGAGCAGGCCAAGCAAAACGCCCCCTGCATCGTCTTCATCGATGAAATTGACGCGGTGGGTCGCCAGCGGGGCGCGGGCCTCGGCGGCGGCAACGACGAGCGTGAACAGACCCTCAACCAGTTGCTCACGGAGATGGACGGCTTTGAGGGCAACACGGGCATCATCGTCGTGGCGGCCACGAACCGCCCGGATGTGCTGGATGCGGCCCTGATGCGTCCCGGTCGTTTCGATCGCCAGGTGGTGGTCGATCGCCCGGACTATGCCGGTCGCAGCGAAATCCTCAATGTCCACGCCCGTGGCAAGTCCCTGGGTAAGGATGTGGATCTCGATAAGATCGCCCGCCGGACCCCTGGGTTCACCGGTGCGGATTTGTCCAACCTGCTGAACGAGGCGGCGATTCTGGCGGCGCGGCGCAACCTCACGGAAATTTCCATGGATGAGGTGAACGATGCGATTGATCGCGTCCTGGCCGGTCCCGAGAAGAAGGATCGGGTCATGAGCGAGAAGCGCAAGGAATTGGTGGCCTACCACGAGGCGGGCCATGCCCTGGTGGGGGCGCTGATGCCGGATTATGACCCGGTGCAAAAGATCAGCATCATTCCGCGCGGTCGGGCGGGCGGCCTGACCTGGTTCACGCCGAGCGAAGATCGGATGGATTCGGGCCTGTATTCGCGCACCTACCTGCAAAACCAAATGGCGGTGGCCCTGGGCGGCCGTCTGGCGGAGGAAATCGTCTACGGCGATGAGGAGGTGACCACGGGCGCGTCCAATGACCTGCAACAGGTGACCCGCGTGGCGCGGCAGATGGTGACCCGCTTTGGCATGAGCGATCGCCTGGGGCCGGTGGCGCTGGGTCGTCAGCAGGGCAATATGTTCCTGGGCCGCGACATTGCCGCCGAGCGCGATTTCTCTGAGGAGACTGCCGCCGCGATCGACGATGAGGTCCGTAACCTCGTCGATCAAGCCTACCGCCGCGCTAAGCATGTGCTGGTGGAAAACCGCTCGGTGCTCGATGAACTGGCCCGGATGCTGGTGGAGCGCGAAACGGTGGATGCCCAAGAGCTTCAGGAGCTCCTGGACCGCTCTGAGGTGAAGCTGGCCGCGATCGCGTAGGCCCAGACCCTCTAAACCGCAAAACTCACAAAAAATTAGGAGCTTGGGATCATCCCAGGCTCCTTTTTCATTGGGCTTCGTTTGGCTTCGTTTGGCTTTGGCGTGACGTGGTGTTTCCGAAGAAAATAGTCGCCCCTAACTCGCCAGTCGCTGTTCCGTATCCGTCGCCTCCAGATTGAACAGGAGATGGAGCGTTTGCATGGCCCGTTTGCGCGCCTCAATGTCCTGCTGAGCCCGCAGTTGCACCATCGGATCGTGGAGGATTTTGTTGACGATGCCTCGGGTCAGGGCCTCGATCGTGTCCTTGTGCTTTTCGCCAAACTCCGACCCCAGCCGCGACAGGGCCTTCTCTAGCTCCTGCTCGCGGATGGACTCCACCTTCTGGCGCAAACAGTTGATCGTCGCCACCGTATCGAGCGATCGCCACCACACCTCGAAGGCATCCACCTCCTCCTCGATCAGTTCCTCGGCCTCCATGGCCATCTTGCGGCGGCTCTCCTGGTTCTGGGCCACCACCTCCTTCAGGTCATCCACATCGAACGCCTGCACCAGCGGCAGCTCATTCACATCCGCCGTCACGTTCCGGGGCACGGAAATATCAAAAATCGTCAGGGCATGGTCCCCCGTCAGGACCGGCTCCAGCTTGGCGCGATCCACCAGCGGCTCCGTTGCCCCCGTGCTCGTAAAGGTGATGTCCGCCGCCGCGATCGCGCTGAGCAGATTGCAGATCGGTTGCAGGTGGAGCTTCACCTCACTAAAGCGCTGGGCCAACTCCTCCGCCCGCTCCATCGACCGGTTGAGGATCGTAATCTGCTGCGCCCCCTTCGAGAGCAAATGCTGCACCAGCAGCCGCGACATCTTGCCCGCCCCAATGATCGCAATGCGCTTTTGCGACAAATCCCCCAGCTTGAGTTGCGCCAACTCCACCGCCGCCGAACTGATCGACACGGCCCCCGTGCCAATGCTCGTCTCCGTCCGCACCCGCTTGCCCGCCGTCAGGGCCTGTTTAAACAGGCGATCCAGCAGCCGCCCAATCCCTTGATATTGCTTGCCCAGCTTGTGGGTGGTCTTCACCTGGGCCAGGATTTGCCCCTCCCCGAGCACCAGACTGTCGAGCCCCGCCGCCACCCGCATCAGGTGCGCGATCGCATCCTGGCGCAACAGAATAAACAAATGCTGGCGCAGGGCCTCCGTCGTCAGGCGACCCCGCTCCGCCAGGAACTCCACCACCTCCCGGACCCCTTGCTCCGTACTGCTGGTGACAAAATAAATTTCTAGCCGGTTGCACGTACTCAGCACCGCCACCTCCTCCACGTGGGAGCAGTCCAGCAGATGCCCCATCGCCTCCTCCAGGGCCGGCTCCGGAATGCTCAGGCGCTCGCGCACCTCCACCGGCGCAGTCTTATGGCTCAGACCAATAACAACAATGTTCATTTTTATTGAAAAGGTTTCTTAAGGGCTGGCGTCCTGGCACCCAATTCGAGGGCAATACAAAAGGGCGATCGCGCCCCCCAGCTTTTTCAGCCTGAGATCGCGATCGCCCCCCTTAGCCGCCGTTAGTGCAGTTGCAAATGCTGCGGGCTCTCCACCATGTGGATCGTGTCCACAAAGCGCGCCGTCTTCGAGTCGCTGGAGATGACCAGGGACTGGGTCCGCGCACCCCCATGGAAGAAGCGCACCCCCTCCATCAGGGTCCCCGGCGTGATGCCGCAGGCCGCAAACAGCACCGTGTTGCCGCTCGCCAGTTCCTCCGCGTCATACACGCGATCGGCATCCTCAATGCCCATCTCCTTCAGGCGGGCCAGGTTGCCCTCGCGGCTCTCACCGATCAGACCCGTCTTCACGACCGCCGGATCGTAGATCAACTGCCCCTGGAAGTGGCCGCCGAGGCAGCGCATCGCCGCCGCCGAAATCACCCCCTCCGGAGCCGCACCAATCCCCATCAGGGCGTGGATGTTCGTCCCCGAGAACGCGCAGGAAATGGCCGCCGACACGTCCCCATCGCTGATCAGACGCACCCGGGCACCCGCCTCGCGGATCTCCTGGATCAACTCCTTGTGGCGGGAGCGATCCATCACCACCACCACCAGCTCCTCAACGGTGCGCTGGAGGCAGTCCGCCAAAATCTTGAGGTTTTCCGTCGCCGACTTATTGATATCGACTTTTCCCTTCGCCGCCGGCGGAGCCGCCAGCTTCTTCATATAAAAGTCCGGCGCAGCAAACAGGCCGCCCTTTTCCGAAATGGCCAACACCGCCATCGAACCGTTCTGACCATAGGCCACCAGGTTCGTCCCCTCGCAGGGATCCACGGCAATATCGATTTCAATCAATTCATCAGGATTGCAGTAGGTCTTCGCATCCTCGCGGGTGCAAATGCCCACCTCTTCACCGATATACAGCATCGGTGCATCGTCACGCTCGCCCTCGCCGATCACGATCCGACCGCGCATGTGGATGCGGTTCATGCGCTCCCGCATGGCCTCCACCGCCACCTGGTCAGCCGTGTTTTTCTCGCCCTTCCCCATCCACCGGGCCGAGGCGATCGCTGCCTGCTCGACCACCTCAATAATTTCTAAACCGAGGGTGCTTTCCACGAAAAAATTCCTCCCGACTGCTTGCAGTTTTTAAGGCTGCATGGCGCGTAAATATTGCGCTTTTCAGTTCTCAAGTCTATCAAAGGGCGGCCATCGCCACGGAACCCGCCTGGGCTATACGTGTTAAGTTTTGTGGGCCATTCCCGCAGCAAAAAACTTCCCCACCGCCAATGATGATGGGGAAGTTTTGAAGCAAAATCTATGGGAAGTTTGCCGCGATCGCGTCCCTAGAACACGAAGGTGGTCCGCAGGGTACCCACAAACACATCATCGAGATCCGACGTCTGGTTGGTGTTCGTCTGCCAGATCACACCGGGCGTGATCGAGATGAAGTCGTTCACCTGGTACTTGTAGAACAGCTCCACGTGGAACGGAATTTCCACATCGTCGCCGCTGGTTTCGTAGGGTTGCGCACCCACGAACAGACCCGCCAGGTTCCCTTCCTTACCCAGATCCGGCAGGGCCAGACCCAGGGCGTAGTACCAGATCTCCGCGTCAGCCGCGTTGCTGTTCTCGCCGTTGACATCCGTGTAGCCCACGAAGCCGGTCAGGGCCAAGCGGGGGCTGAACTGGTAGTACCCTTGCAGGCCGCCGGAGTTGGTGGTCACCCGATCCAGTTTCGGCAGACCATTGGCGCGGGTCGTGCCCGCAAACCCTTGGCCGAAGCCCGCATTGTCAAACGCGAACTGCCCTTCCTTGAAGTAGGCGTGGTTGAAGGTGGCACCGATGCCGAAGCGGCCGCTGTCGGAGACATAGCTCAACTGGGCCAGGGCGGAGTAGTTGCCGTTGAACAGCCCTTCACCCAGGTTGGGGCTCGCCGCTTGACCGGCCAGGTAACCCACGGTCAGTTGCAGGTTGTCGCTGAAGTCATAGTTGACCCCCAGACCCGCACCGCCGCCAATGCGGTAGATGGGGTTGCGCTGGGCGAAGGCCGACAGGGAGCCGCTGCCGCCGTCGAAGTCTTCAAAGTAGGGATTCATGGTGTTGGCCATGTCATCCCAGATGCCCGCGTTGGCGGTCAGGTAGACCCGCGCCTTGCTGCCCAGGGGGAACTGGTATTGCAGGGTGTCGAGGGTGAAGGTGTTGCCCGTATCGCCAAACACTTGGTTGGTCAGGGTGCCTTCGCCGCTCAGGCCGTTGAACTGCTGGGAGTTCCCCACCTGCAACCGGGTGATCAACAGATCTTCGCCGGAGAAGCTGGTGTTGAAGTTCAAACGGGTCCGGTGCTGGAAGACGATTTGGTTGTCGTCTGCGCCGGTGGCGCGATCGCCGGTGGCCCCGGCGAGCATCATGATCACTTCACCGGTCAGCTTGGTGGTGGTGGAGAATTGGGTTTTCTCCAGGAAGGACACGCGCCCTTCGAGGCTATCCACCCGGCCGCGCAGGGTAGCCAGCTCCGCCCGGAACTCCTCTTGAAGCTGTTCCAGGATGGCCAGATCTTCCCGGGTGGCCATGTCGGCGACGGAGGTGGCGATCAGCTCTTCCACCTTGGCGAGACAGGCGTTCAGACCGGCGGCAAATTCGTAGCGGGTCATGGCCCGGTTGCCCCGGAAGGTGCCGTCGGGGTAACCGGCGATGCAGCCGTAGCGCTCCACCAGGGATTGCAGCGCCTGGAAGGCCCAGTCGGTGGGCTGCACGTCCGACAGTTGCGACACGGACGTAACTTGCTCGGCGGCGGCGCGGGTGCGGCGGCCTTCGTTGCTGTAGCGATTGAGTTGGTCGATGTCGTCGAAGGACACCGAAGCGGCCTCGGTCTCAAGGGTGTTGACCCCTTGGAATGGTGCAGCTTCCGTTGCGATCGCGGCGGACGCCACGGCCATGGCACCGAGCATTGCAGGGCAGCCCAGTAGCGATTTCCACAAAACCTTGTGCATGGTTTTCTCCTAATCCTCACACCATAGGAATGGCTACCGCCGGTTGGGGGACCGTTTCCACATCCCGTTCCCCATGGGTTCGCCATTCTCCCCCTAGTTTACATGGTTCCCCCGGATTCCCCAACCATTGTTGGCGCGTTTCGTCAATCGCTGCGGGCCATTCCGGGCCAAGGCTGCGCCGATTGATGGGGCGATCGCGGGGGGCGGGCCATTGGTGCGGCGGTGCTCGCCTAGGGGGCCATGAGGGTGGCGATCGCCTGGGCCAGATCAAAATCCTTTTCCGTGAGCCCCCCCTCATCGTGGGTGGTCAGGGTAACGGTCACCCGGTTATAGGAAATGCTCAGATCCGGGTGATGGTTGGCCGCCTCCGCCGGTTCCACCAGGCGATTGACAAAGGCGATCGCAGTGACAAAATCCGCAAACACCCGCTCACACACAATGGCGCGATCGCGCTGCTGCCAACCGGGCAAACTACCCAACCGCCGCTCAATCTCCCCTTGCCCTAGCAGTGCCATAGATCCCCAAATTCCTTAAGATTCCTGATCAATTCTTGCAAAACCTGCCGCAGGGTTTCCACCCCCATCAACCCGACCCCTGCCCCACCAAAAACTATCCGCTCCCGTCGAGGCATTTGAGCAAGCCATTTGCCGTAGCAAATCCCTGTCAAACAAACCCCAACGGGAGCGGTCTAGCTGGGCGGTCGTCGTTGAAACTCGACTGCCGAAGGTTCTATCGATTAGGTGCTGCCATGGAAAATGACACGCCCCATCGCAGATGGTCTAGAGCTTGCAACCTTAACCGAATGACAATTCGGTATACAGCCAGCATTCTCCAACGCGACGCCCCAATTGTTTACTGCTACAGTCCATTGGCAACACCTCCTGTTTAACTAAACAACCCAGCCGTAATCCCATTGAAGCTAGGGTTCCGTCGATCATCGCTCCGAAGAACTCCCGTCGGGATTGGCCTAGCGGACTGGCCTGAATCTAAAACTAGCACAACTGCCAAGAATGGGGCGCGATCGCGCGATCGTCGCAACAAACGCAACAAACCCCGCAACCCTCACCCCCCAAAGGCCCATAAAAAACGACCCCCCACAGGCATAGGAGGTCGTCCAGATCGGATTAGCCCAAGGGCTCAGGCCAAGACCCCCTGCGGAGTCATCGCCCAAGCCACCTCAATACAATCAAGGCTTTCGAGCCAGAAAAATGTTGCCCTTGCTGCCCTACAGCGCGTTACCGCGAGGAAGCACTTCCTCAGGGAAGGCAAATTTTTCGTGGGGTTGATCCTGCGGAGCCATCCACGCACGGATGCCCTCGTTCAGCAGGATGTTCTTCGTGTAGAACGTCTCGAATTCAGGATCCTCAGCCGCACGGATCTCCTGCGACGTGAAGTCATAGGCACGCAAGTTCAGCGCCAGACCCACAATGCCCACGGAGCTCATCCACAGCCCCGTCACCGGCACGAACAGCATGAAAAAGTGCAGCCAGCGCTTGTTCGAAAACGCAATCCCGAAGATCTGCGACCAGAAACGGTTCGCCGTCACCATGGAATAGGTCTCTTCCGCTTGGGTCGGTTCAAACGCACCAAACGTGTTCGCTTTGTCACCATCTTGGAACAGGGTGTTCTCCACCGTTGCTCCGTGGATGGCGCACAGCAGCGCGCCGCCCAGAATCCCAGCCACGCCCATCATGTGGAACGGGTTCAGGGTCCAGTTATGGAACCCTTGCAGGAACAGCAGGAACCGGAAGATCGATGCGACGCCGAAGCTCGGGGCGAAGAACCAACCGGACTGGCCCAACGGGTACATCAGGAACACGGACACGAACACGGCGATCGGGCCGGAGAAGGCGATCGCGTTGTACGGACGGATGCCCACCAGGCGCGCAATTTCAAACTGACGCAGCATGAAGCCGATCAGGCCGAAGGCTCCGTGCAGCGCCACGAAGTTCCACAGGCCCCCCAGTTGGCACCAGCGGACGAAGTCCCCCTGGGCCTCAGGACCCCACAGCAGCAGCAGGGAGTGACCCAGGCTGTTGGCGGGGGTGGAGACGGCGACGGTCAGAAAGTTGCAACCCTCCAGGTAGGAGGAGGCGAGGCCGTGGGTGTACCACGACGACACGAAGGTGGTCCCCGTCAGCCAGCCCCCAACCGCCAGGTAGGCGCAGGGGAACAGCAGCAGGCCGGACCAGCCCACAAACACAAAGCGGTCGCGTTTGAGCCAGTCGTCGAGGACGTCGAACCATCCCCGCTCTGCGCTCGCGCGTCCAACTGCGATGGTCATAATTCAAATCTCCGAATCGGCAGTTAGCAGTTATCAGATGCGAATTGGGAAAAAGCTTCCCTGGGCTCCGGGGACGGGTGCAGCATGAGATATAGAAAAATGCCTGGGGGCGATCGCCCCTGGTGCGTTCCCGGACGCCCCTTGATTCTGAGTAAAGTTTAAGAATCTTTACCTTTGGGTGCAATTATACCGTACATCCCCTGGGGCGGTCCGGGGGTGGTCTGAAAATTTGGCCCATTGGGGTTGACCGCTCGCCCGTTGGGGGCCTTGGCGGTTTAGGCTGGATTCGGTCTGGTCTTAGGAATTATTGGGATTGACGCGGATGTATACGGTTGAAGTGTTGTTGAAGCAGGTGGCGGCGTCCCTTTCGGTGCAGCGTAAGGAGTTGGCCGATGCGGAGGCGGATTATCAGCGGGTGCTGGCGGCCCTGCGGGGGGAGACGACGGGGGTGATTGAACTGGTGTGCGATCGCCAGGTGGGTAAACGGGTGTCGATCCTGGCGTCGGAGGTGGCGGCGGTGCAACTGACGGAGAAGCAGGGGGCGGCGTCCGGTGGGGCGCGGGTGCCGGGATTTTTGGCGGCGGCCAGTTCGGGAAATTCCTAGGGCCGCTGGCGGTTTGGGGAGATCGGGGCGGATTCTGGAGGATCTATGGCGATCGCGGCGCGGGAGACGGCGGGCATTTGGGTCGAGGGGCTGTCCTTTGCGCGATCGCCGGAGCGCCTGATCCTTTCGGACTGCTCTTTGGCGGTGCCCCAGGGGGAATTTTGGATGCTCCTGGGGGACAACGGCAGCGGTAAATCAACGCTGCTGCAACTGTTGGCGGGCCTGCTGACCCCGACGGCGGGGACGGTGCTCCTGCGGCAGCCGGTGGGGTTTGTGTTTCAAAATCCCGATCGCCAACTGGTGATGCCGACGGTGGGGGCGGATGTGGCCTTTGGTTTGGCAGAGTTGGGCCTGTCGTCATCTCAAACCCGCAGTCGGGTGCGCCAAGCCCTGGCGGAGGTGAATTTATTGGATCTGGAGCGGCGGCCCATCTATGCCCTCAGTGGTGGCCAAAAGCAGCGGGTTGCGATCGCAGGGGCGATCGCCACGGACTGCGAGGTGCTGCTGCTGGACGAACCGACGGCCCTGCTGGACCCGGACAGCCAGCGGGATCTCGTGGAGCGGGTGCGGCGGCTGGTGAACGATCGCGGCATCACCGCCCTGTGGGTCACCCACCGCCTCGGGGAATTGGACTATTGCGATGGGGCCTTCTTGATCGAGGGGGGCCAGGTGGCGGACTCGGGCAATCCCCAGCGGCTCCGGGCCAAGCTCATGGCCGCCGCGCCCTAGGGAACGGTTCTGGGAGAACGGCATATTAGGATAGGAATCGTTAAGATTCTCAACAGACCAGGGCGTGCCATTCATCTGCCCTTAACGGCTTTACCCCTTGGGCCTTGGTCCCCTGGGGCATTGTCCCCTTGACCCATGGGGCCGTGATGAATCCATCATCTGGCCGCTGCTTTGTCCTAAGTCCTAAATTTCCGCAACGTCAGGCTATTTTGACCCTCCTTGCCCGCTATCCCCCCTATCCCTAAACCTCGCCATGAATGCCCCCACCCCACGCCGGACCCTGCTGCTTGTTGACGGTTACAACGCCATTGGCCAGGGCGAACACCTCAGGGGTCTGCGCGATCGCGATGGCCTCGACGCCGCCCGCCAGAGCCTCGCCCAGGAGTTGGTCAACTACAGCGCCCATCAGGGTATTGAAACCCAGCTTATTTTTGATGCCCATTACCGGGACGACGGGGGCAGCCGCGAGGTGATGTCGGACCGGCTGACGGTGGTATATACGGAATTTGGCCAGAGTGCCGATACTTATATTGAAAAAACCTGCGCCGTCCTCAAGCGGGATCTGGCCTTTGCGCGCCATCGGCTGATGGTGGCCACGTCTGACCGGACCCACCGGCTCACGGTGAGCGGCTACGGGGCGGAATGGATGTCCTGCGCCCAGCTTTTGGGGGATATGGAGCGCTCTAGCCAAAGTCTGCGGCGCGATCGCGGGCGGTCTACGCGCTCGGCGGGGCGGTTTTTGGCGTCGGGGCTGGACCGATCGGTGCGCGAAAAATTATCCCAAATGCGCTACGGCTAGGGGCGATCGTGCGATCGCGTTGGGGTCTCCTAGGACTGGGGGGATGGGGTTAGGATAGGGTCACTTTTCTCGGTCTTGGCCGCAGACGCTGGTTCACTCAATGGAATACTGGGAATTTCTAATCCAGAAGGAAGGCGATCGCGCATGGCTGCCGCTGGAGTCCCCCACGGTTGAAATCCTGGAGGGGCGCTACCGGATCGTGGCGCGCTCCAGCTATGTCAATGCGGCGGTGGAGGTTCGCATTGCCTTCCTGCCGGAGGATGCGGCCCTCGGGGGCGGGCGGCAGCGGGTCCAGAAGCGATCGGGCCAGACCAATGGAGACGGGGTGCTGGCGATCGTGCCCTATACGCAACTGCGGCCCGGCCGGTGGGAGTTCCGCTGCTCGGCCCTGGAGGAGGCGGCCCCCTGGCGCTATGAGATGGAACTTCAGGTGCTGTCGGTGGAGTCGGATCTGTGGCTAGAGCCGATCGCGCCGATGGCGGATCCTGGGGAGTCGGGGGATATCGTAGGGGCCGCTGGGGCGCGGGCGGGGGAATCCGCTGAACTGCCGATCGCGGAGCCAACGCCGCCCGGAGTCCTGGCCTCTGAATCGGTGGCGGAGGCGCTGCCTGAAATTTCACGGACGCCCGAGGAGGCGAACATCCCCGCGATCGCGGTTGGGGAGTCGCCTGGGGATCAGCACGATGTCGCCCCGATCGCCGAAGCCAAAGTTGAAGTTGAAGGGCATTCACCGGAAGACTTGACCCAAACCGCCGAGGCCGATGTGCCCGATGGCGTCCTGGTGCCCCCTGAACCGACCGGGGATCTCAACACTGGGGCGGATGGGGCGATCGCGCCGGAGCCCACCGCCGATCCAACCCCGCCCCCAACCAGTCCACCGCCGCAGGAACCGGCCCCCTTCATGCCCCCTCGCGATCGCCTGTTACAGGGGGGAGGCGATCGCCTCGTGCGGGTGGCCGATCGCCTAGCCCAGGGCAATTCCAACGCCGCCTCACCCCCCCCAACCGGTGCGCCCTCGTCCGCCGAACGCCCCACCCTGCCCATCGCCCTCCAGAGCGATCGCCTGCGTCTGGCCCTAGAACACAGCACCTACATCACCGCCTGGGGCCGCCCCCTGACCCTCGATGGCGTCATTTCCCTCGAAGGCGACCCCCGCGAAGCCACCACCCCAACCCTGCCGGTGGGCCTGGAGTTGCAGGTGAGCCTGCGGGATCCGGCCACCCAGCGGATGGTGGTCTGCCTCAGCCGCCCCCTGCACCACTGCGCCCTGGGGGCCACGGACGCCAATGCCCTGCCCCTGCCCTGCCCCTTTGCCCTGGATGTGGAACTGCCGGTGGAAAGCCAGGGGTTTCTGCTGCTGGGGCATTTGGGCCTCTACCGCGCGACGGTGGCCAGTGATGAACCCCTGGTGGAACAGACCTTTACGGTGGCGGCGGATGCGACGTTGCTGATGCGCGCGATCGACCCGGCCTTTTCGCCGGAGCGCTGCGCCCAGGCGGCCCCGGTGCAGCGTCCGTCCCCCAGTGGGCGTTTGCCGTTCCAGGCCCATGGGTCAACCCTAGATACCCAGTTGCTCAACTTTGTCTCGGGTCGCCAGGGATCGCCCGCCCAACCGGCCCTGCCGCCGCCGCCGACTTCGACGAGATCGCGGCCCTTGGTCTCCCCCACCCTCCCCGGCGAACCCCGGCGGCCCCAGCGGCCCCAGGGACAATCGTCGCCGTCGCCCTTGCCATCACAACCGTCAACGGCCCCCGCGATCGCCCCCCAAGCCACCCCTCAAACTCCAGCCGTCCCCCAAACTCCAGCCGTCCCCCAAACTCCAGCCGTCCCCCAAACTCCAGCCGCGCCCCCGCCCGCCTTTGCCGCCAAAGCCCCCGCCGCCCCGCCGCCCCTGGGCCACGATCAGCGCTTCTGGGGCCGTTTAAATGCCCTGGCGGACGATCGCGAACTGGAGCACTGGCTCGCCAGCCACGGGGAACACGCCAGCCCGCCCCTGCCGGAACCCCTGGCCGCCGATGCGGAGCTGGTGCAGCGGGAAATCGTGATCGAAGAGGGGCCGCCGTCCCCGCGATCGCCCGTCCAAAATCCAGACCTGAAAGCCCTTGCCGCCCTGCCCGTCCCCACGCCGCGCCTGAGCATCGCCACGGATCCCCTCGTGGGGGGCCAGCCCGCGATCGTGCGGGTGCGCGTGGCCGACACGGGGGCGCAACTGCTGGTGAAATTCTGGGTGGAGGATCGCCAAACCCGCAATTTCATCGTCATGCCCCAGTGGCTCAGCCAGATGCGCCCCAATGGCCTCGATGAACTGGAGGCGAAGGTGACCCTCAATCTGCCGCCGGATCTGCTGGAGGTGACCCTCCAGGCGGTGACGATGGATGCGGCCACCAATCGCCAAAGCCATCGGGCAGAGTTAGTTGCGTCGGTGGTGCCCCCCTTCGAGCGGCCCCGCGATCGCCCCCTGCCGGATCCCTTGGGCCTTGACCTCTTTGAACTGCCGCGTTCCCAGCGCCGCGATCGCTAGGATCTCCGGGTCAGGCGGGTTTGGCCGGGGGCTAGGGGGGCGAGATCGAGATTGTTAAAGATTTTTAGCAGCCTTTAACAATTCCGCAACGGCCCCTGTATAGTTCGGATGAGAGTTTGCATCCATTAAGATAAGGACTTTTTGTATGGCAGCTTCGTTTCTTCCGTCGATCTTCGTGCCCTTGACCGGCCTGGTGTTCCCGGCCGTGGCCATGGGCCTGCTGTTCCTGTACATCGAGAGCGACGCCTAGGCCGCGATCGCGGCGACCTCCGCCGTGTGTCTGTGTTGATCCATTTCTTTGAACCCTTGACCTTCGCACCCCCCAGGGATTCTTGCGAGGGTTTTTTTTAGTCCTGTTCCACCCTCCCCATCCCCCGTCCCATGGGCAGTCCCCAGGCCAACCTTGTCGAGATTTTTTCGGCCCTCCAGGGCGAGGGGCCGATCATTGGCACCCGCCAAATTTTTATTCGCTTTGGCCGCTGCGATCTGCGCTGCCATTTCTGCGACAGCGATCGCACCTGGCAGCCGAGCCCCTCGGTGCAGGTGGAACAGCACGCGGGCCTGCGGGATTTTGTCGAATTCCCCAATCCCGTTTCCCTCGAACAATTGCTGGCCTGGGTCGATGGCCAACACCAGCCCCCCCACCTCCACGACAGCATCAGCCTCACGGGGGGCGAGCCGCTGCTCCATGCCCCGTTCCTGGCGGAATTTTTGCCCCAGGTCAAGGCGGCGACGGGGTTGCCAATCTACCTAGAAACCGGCGGCCATCGACCGGCCCAACTGGCCCAGGTGTTGCCCTGGCTCGACGCGATCGGCATGGACTGGAAACTGCCCAGCGCCAGCGGCGAAGACCACGGCCCCCAGCATGGGGACTGCTTGCGGCAATGTGTGGCCGCCGGTAAAACCGTGTTTGTCAAAGCGATCGCCACCCGCGACACCACCGACGCCGATCTAGAAAACTCCGCCCGCAGCATCGCCGCGATCGCCCCCGCCACCCCCTACATCCTCCAGCCCGCCAGCCCCCTGAGCGCCCCCATCAAAGCCAACCAAGCCCCCCCAGAACCGCCCACCCCCGATCAAGTGCTCCATTGGCACAGCCTCCTGAAGCAAATCCTGCCCCAGGTGCGCGTCATCCCCCAATCCCACAAATACATCGGCCAACTCTAGGGACGAATCCAAGGGACGCATCAAAACGCCCAAAAAAATCGAGACAAGGAGCTTCAGCCCCTTGCCCCATCGGTTGTATTCCAGAGTCAGAAAAGGTTTCAAGGGGTTCAGCGAACAGAGCCAAACCCCCACCGCCCTAGGACAGGGGCATCTCCGTCGGACCGCTCGCCGCCCCCTTCGCCCGGGCCTTCGCCTTCGCCGCACTGCGCTTGAGGGCCTGCAACCGTGCCTCATAGCGACTGCGGAGCCGCTTCTTCGGCGTTTGCTCCACCAGCGTCTTCAGGGCCGACCCCAAACTCTTGTAGGCATTGGGCAGCGAATAGCCAAACCGCGTCGCCAAAGCGATCGCCCGCTCATCCGCCTCCACCGCCTCCCGCAGGGTGCGATCGCTATTATTTTTCTGATAGAGCCGGTAGCCCGACACCCCACACAGGGCCAACGCCAGCAGCAGCAGCAGGCCGTCTTGCACCCAAAGCTCCCCCACCGCGCCCCCCAGACCAATCGCCAGGGCCGCCATCTCCCAGCCATCGCGCGGAATCGTATCGTTCTGGATGCGCGCCACCTCATGCCAAAACAGCAAATTGCGCTGATCCTTGGCTAGCTGCTCCCAGGCCACCAAATCCACCTGGATCTCCACCTCATCCTTGCCCAACTCCTCCGAGCGGATCAGCGGTGGATTCACGTCGATCGCCTTTTCCACCATCACCCAACTCTGAAGCTCAGGCGGGAGCAGCGCCTTCAGTCGCCGCAGCTCGCTCATGTCAGATTTTGCCGTGGCAAATGTGGTCATGGGTGCCGCCTTTCCTTAACAAACGCAACAAACGCTCCATCACCGCAGTATATCGCGCCCTCTCCCTGGGCTCCAGCGCCGGTCATCCCCTTGGCCCCATTGCCCCGCACCGGATGCCCCCAAAGGGCCAAAAAGCGTCCCACAGTCAACGCTGTAGAACGCCTTTTGAAGAACCTGCCTAACCTCCCGTCAACGGGGCGGCCAGCAACCGACGCGATCGCCCGAAAATACGAGAGTTGAAAATAGCAACAGCAGCGTGGCGACCTAGAGCGACGAGCCGAGACCCGCGTAAGCGCCATAGAAAAACAGGGAAACAATGAAGATTGCACCGATACCGGCAATCGTGCCCACCACCCACAGGGGGATTCTTCCGCCTCCAGACAAGGGTCTTACCTCTCTCAAAATAGGATGAATAGGTTGATGATCAGTTGCCTAGCAATGGTCACTCAGCAGCAAGGAATCGCATCGTCAACATTGCCCAGCAAGTCCGAACCCTAGCGCTTCAACCGAACGATGGATGGATGGCCACTGGCACCAACGGCTCCCATAGCCCCATCTGGCCCAAGGTTCTAGTTGAAGAAGTAGCTAGAGAACAAAATGCCCAGTACGAAAACCAACAGCAGCCCCAGGTATAGCGAGGTCCGATTTAGCTCGACGGGCTGCTTATTAGGGTTGGGAAGACGTTCCATAAAGAACCTACGTTAATTAACGCTGAATGAACTGCATGGCGGCGATCGCGCCGAGGAAGAAGATCGTCGGCACCCCGAGGGTGTGAACCGCCAACCACCGTACCGTGAAAATCGGATAAGAAACCGGTTGATTCGTATTCGTTGCCATGGTCCGTCCTATGCGGGTTTTCTAAAATTACTTCGCCTTCTCGATGAAGTTTTGGATCTGTTGCTTCGACTCCAGGCGATCGCTGACGATCGGCAACTCCAGGCGATTCTCGGAGAAGTATTCATTCGGGCGGGGCGTGCCGAAGGCGTCATAGGCCAGACCCGTGCTCACGAACAGCCAGCCAGCGATAAACAGGGCCGGAATGGTGATGCTATGGATCACCCAATACCGGACGCTGGTCACAATATCCGAAAAGGGACGCTCCCCAGTGGAACCAGACATAGATTTGTGGTGGTCTCTAAAATGACAATAGACAAGGGCAGATAGCGGGTTTCGGACAGGTTCGGCACCGCCGTTAGGTACGGGAAGCCCAACATTCCGACCGTTAGCTAGTTTTCATGATACAGAACTCGGGAAAAACTCTACAAGATTCTGAGGGCCTTTCCCGAGGCTGCCCCTAGGCGGCGGGGGTGTCGCTGGCTTGGGGCGCGATCGCGCTGTTGTAGCGCAGGACGATGCCCTCTTGGCCGAGGATGAAGCCGCGATCGGTGCCAAAGAAGGACACCTTGTAGAGGTTGGAGGGGACGCTTTCCACCTCGCGATCTTTGATCCAGGTCTGGCCGCCGTCGGGGCTGTAGAGCAGGTTCCCGCTGCCGCCCGCTAGCCATAGCTCCTCAGGGGTGCGGTAGGCAATGTCCAAAAAGCCCCAGCTCGTTTGCACCTCTGGGCTTTGCAGTTCTTCCCAGGCTTCCTCGTCGCCGCTGTTGGCCCCGAACTGCACCTGACCGCCCCGGGCGATCGCCCAGAGGCGACCATCGGGGGTGAAGCCCATATTTTGCAGACGGCGGGAGCTGGTGCGGTTGTGCTGCTGCCAGGATTCATCCCCAGGATTCCAGGTGGAATAGTAGTTCCCCCGGGAGGACACGGATACATAGCGGCCATCGGTGGAACGCTGGATATTGCGCACGACGCCGACGGCCTCCTGGACCAGGGCCTTCCAATGCTGGCCCGCATCCTGGGTTTGGTAGATGGCCCCGAGGTCCGTTACCATTTCTGCCTTGCCGCGAGCGATCGCGAAGATCTGCGTCGGATCGCCAGGTAGTTTATTGCTCAGGGGAATGCGGGACCAGTTGCGGCCGCCGTCGTCCGTGTGCAGCAGCAGGGACGGTTTGCCCACCACCCAGCCCTCGTCGCCCTCGAAGCTGACGGAGGAGAGGTTGTAGTTATTGCCGTCACCGAAGTCAAAGGATTGATCGGCCCAGGTTTTGCCGCCGTCGGTGCTGGCGAGCAGGGTGGCCCCTTTGCCCACCATCCAGCCGCGATCGCCCTTGGGGTCAAAGGTGATATCGAGGATGGTTTTTTCGGTGGGCAGTTCCACCACTTCCCAGGGGTTGCTGCTCAGGGAAGGCACCTTGCTGCAACTGGCGCAGAGCAGGGCGATCGCCAGCAGGGGCACCAAATATTTGAGACGTTTAAGGGCGTTGAATAAACCAACCATAGGTCGCGTTAAGCATCAGTGAAGGATCGCGGTCGCGGATGGGGGCGCACCGGCGGGCGCGCGCTGGCAAACCCCTAGCGCAGGCCATAGAGGCTGAGCATGAAGGCAAAGGCGGTGGCAAGCCCCAGGAAAATCAGCAGGTTTTTGGCCCCCGGCGTCAGGCTATTGACCCCCAGGCCATAGCCCAGGTTTTCTTCAAATCCGGATGCCTTACCCGCCGGACCAATGTTGTCAAACTGGGTGATCTTGCCGCCACAGACGGGGCAGCGCCAGGTGGGGGGCAACGCCTCGAAGGGGGTGCCCACGGTGCTCTGGGAGCGGCCATCCCCCCGGCTGGGTTCGTACACGTAACCGCAGGCGCGGCATTCGTGGCGATCGGGGGGCGGCGGCGGTGCGATCGCCTCCGGGGCCGCCTCTAGGGTTCCCTCTGGATTAGGGGCTCCCCCCGCCACTGGAGCGGAGGACGACTGCGCCGGATCGAAGTCTGGGGTACTCATGGGCAATGGGGGGCAAACGTAGTAACCGGAGGACCGAAACCAAGGGACCAAACGCAGGAAAATGCCACCGGCACCGGCAGCCGACGCTAAAAGCCGCGATCGCCCCGAGCCATCGGTGGCGCAGATCCTGACGTTTCCTTAAAGATTGTTTTAAAGATTATTACATAATGATGCGATCGCCCCCTGACCTGTGCCATGGCCCGCGTCATAATCCCCCCGTCTCGCCCCCATCGGCACAACTAATCCATAGGAGCCGCCGCCCCAAAGGCGGGACCGGTCGGTTCATGTCAAAATAGATTGGCCCTGCCCAGCCCCCCGCAGTTATCCACCCAAGCTAGTTAGAGAGAAGGCCAACCCGTGTTCTCGCTCAGTGGCTACGAATATTTCCTCGGCTTCCTCATCATCTGCTCCCTTGTGCCGGTCCTGGCCCTTGGCGGCTCCCGGCTCGTCCAGTCGCGCGGCCTCGGGCCAGAGCGCCGCACCACCTACGAATCGGGCATGGAACCGATCGGCGGCGCATGGATCCAGTTCAACATCCGCTACTACATGTTTGCCCTCGTCTTTGTCATCTTTGATGTGGAGACGGTGTTTCTATACCCCTGGGCGGTAGCTTTCAACCAACTGGGGTTGCTGGCGTTCATTGAAGCGCTGGTGTTCATTGCCATCCTCGTGGTGGGATTGGTGTACGCATGGCGCAAAGGAGCATTGGAATGGTCGTAAATACGCAACAAAATGCCCCCGCGAATGATCCGATGGCGGCGGTGATGAACCCGACGGGACGCCCGGAGGTGACCCAAGAGCTGTCAGAAAATGTGATTCTGACGACGGTGGATGACCTCTACAACTGGGCGAAGCTGTCGAGCCTGTGGCCGATGCTCTACGGGACGGCCTGCTGCTTCATCGAGTTTGCGGCGTTGATTGGGTCGCGGTTTGATTTCGATCGCTTTGGTCTGGTGCCGCGATCGAGCCCCCGGCAGGCGGATCTGCTGATTACGGCGGGGACGGTGACGATGAAGATGGCCCCGGCCCTGGTGCGGCTCTATGAGCAGATGCCGGAGCCGAAGTATGTGATTGCCATGGGGGCCTGCACGATTACCGGTGGCATGTTCAGCATGGATTCCACGACGGCGGTGCGGGGGGTGGATAAGCTGATTCCGGTGGATGTCTATCTGCCCGGTTGTCCGCCGCGTCCGGAGGCGATCGTCGATGCGATCATTAAACTCCGCAAGAAGGTGGCCAATGAGTCCCTCTCGGAGCGTAGCCAGCTTTTGCAGGACCACAGCCGCACCTTTGAGGTGGCCCACCAGATGCGCGAGGTGCCGCCGATTTTGACGGGTGAATATGTGCAGTCGGCGGCTCGCACGACGCCCCCTGCGGCCCTGACCGCCGCGATCGGGACGCCGGTGCCGCCCGCGTTGCAGTCCATTTCGCAACCCCAGGAGGCTTAGGAGTCGTGGCAGAGGAGATGAAGACGCCGGAGAATGGGTTGGATCAGGCTTCTGCGGCCCTGGTGGAGCAGGCGAAGGTGTCCCGATGGCTGACGGAAAATGGCTTTGGCCATGAGCTGTTGGAAATCGATGATCTTGGGGTTGAGGTGCTCAAGGTCGATCGCGAGGTGCTGGTGCCGTTTTCGATGGCGCTGTATGCCTACGGGTTCAATTACCTGCAATGCCAGTGTGGCTACGATGAGGGGCCGGGGAAGGCGCTGGTGAGTGTCTATCACCTGATCAAGGTGGCCGATGGGGTGCGTCAACCCCAGGAGGTGCGCTTTAAGGTGTTTGTGCCGCGCGAGGATCCGCGTTTGCCGTCGGTCTATTGGATCTGGAAGGCGGCGGATTGGCAGGAGCGGGAGACCTATGACATGTATGGTCTGGTCTATGAGGGTCACCCGAATCTGAAGCGGATTTTGATGCCGGAGGATTGGGTGGGCTGGCCCCTGCGGAAGGATTATGTGTCGCCGGATTTCTACGAGTTGCAGGAAGCCTATTAGGATCTGCGGTTGAATTCGTCGGATTCGTTGAGGAATCGCTGAGTTTAATACATACAAAAACCGGGCATTGGAATTAACCCCAAGGTCCGGTTTTTGCTGTATTAGTTGCTAGATTTATTGAAGATTCAATAATTAACAAGACCCTGGTAGGGTGCGTTCGGTCAACTTCAAATCAACGGGATCCCGCATTCATTCCGAACGCACCGACCTGCCCCAAATCAACGAGATCGCCTATGTGGTCCAAGCATTTTGGTATGTGGCATCGACAATCCTGATCGGCAACCTCCAACGGGGGCGGTGCGTTCGCGTAATGCACATCCCGGTAGAAATTACCCGTAGCGAACGCACCCTACCGTTAATTTTTGATTTGGGACTAGCTTTTGGCTCGTTAGGTACGGGCGACGCCATCTTGACGGGCGGCCTGCTGGACGGCGGCGGCGACGGCGATCGCGACGCGCTGGTCAAAGACGGAGGGGATGATGTGTTCGGCGCTGATTTCGCTGGATTTGACGAGGGCCGCGATCGCGAGGGCGGCTTCGCGATACATAGTGGGGGTGATTTTGCGGGCGTGGCAGTCGAGGGCACCCCGGAAAATGCCGGGGAAGGCGAGGACGTTGTTGATTTGGTTGGGGTAGTCGCTGCGGCCCGTGGCGACGACGGCGACCTTATCGCGGATCAGCTCCGGCTGGATTTCCGGGATGGGGTTGGCCATGGCGAAGACGATCGCGTCGGCGGCCATGGAATCGACCATTTCGGGGCTGACGACGCCCGGAGCGCTGACCCCTAGGAACACATCGGCCCCCACCATGGCATCGGCGAGGTTGAGGGGACCGGGGCGATCGACGGCGAATTCTAGCTTTTGGGGGGTCAGGTCGGTGCGATCGCGGGTAATCAGCCCTCGGGAATCGCACATCCAAATTTCCCCGGCCCCGGATGATCGCAACAGTTGCGCGATCGCAATGCCCGCCGCCCCGGCCCCGTTGATGACAATTCGCACATCCCCCATGGCCTTACCCACGTAGCGCAGGGCGTTGCTCAGGGCCGCGAGGGAGACGATCGCGGTGCCGTGCTGGTCGTCGTGGAAGATTGGGATGTCCAGCTCTTCCCGCAGACGCCGTTCGATTTCAAAGCAGCGGGGGGCGCTGATGTCCTCCAGGTTGACGCCGCCAAAAACCGGGGCGATGCGCTTGACGGTTTCGACAATTTCGTCCGTGTCCTGGGTGTTGAGGCAGATGGGGAACGCATCCACCCCGGCGAATTCCTTGAACAGCATCGCCTTGCCCTCCATCACCGGCATGGCGGCTTCGGGGCCGAGGTTGCCCAGGCCCAGGACGGCGCTGCCGTCGGTGACGATCGCCACGGTGTTTTGCTTAATGGTCAGGCTATAGACCTTTTCCGGTTCCGCCGCGATCGCCTTGCAGATGCGCCCGACGCCGGGGGTGTAGGCCATGGCGAGGTCGGACTGGCTGGTGAGGGGAATTTTGCTGACGATGCTGATCTTGCCGCTGCGGTGCAGGTTGAAGGTGCGATCGTAGACCTCAAGGATTTTGATGTCCGGCAGGGCCTTGACGGTTTCGATGATTTGCTCGGCGTGTTCGCTGCTGGCGGCGTCCACGGTAATTTCCCGCAGGGAGGTGGCGCGGGTTTGTTCGATCAAATTGATCTGCCCCAGGTTGCCGCCGCTTTCCGCGATCGCCCGGGCAACGCTGGCGAGCATACCCACTTGGTTCGGGATTTCGATGCGGAAAGCGAGGCTATAGCTGGGGTTGGGGGTTAGGGTGACCACGGGTGCGATCCTGCCAAAAGTAACGGCGTCGAGGGGAACAAGCCTGATAGTCTATCACCCGCCTCCGATGGCGCTGTATCGGTTGGCGCGGCGGATTGGGGCAGGTTAAGGGGCGGACTAGGGGACGGACTAGGGCAATTTATGGACGGGGGCGAGGCTCGGATCAAAGATTTTTTGGCCGCCCCCGTCGAAGCGCACGGCGATCGTGATTTTTCCCCCTTCGCCAAACACATGGCTGACCCGCCCGGAGCCGAACCGCTCATGGACCACGCGATCGCCCACGGTCCAGGTTTGTTCGGGGCGGCGCTTGACGGGTTTTTTACCCCCCGAAGTTGCCTCTGATGATTTGCTGGCGCGGGAACTGGGGGTACGGGTGCGGCGATCGCCCGATCCATTGCCACTGGCGGGGGTAGCCTGGGCCGCTGCCAGGGCCGCGCGATCGCGGCGACTCACCAAACTCAAGCCCCCCACATCCCCACTGAGGTACTCCCGGGGCAGCTCATCGAGGAACATGGACGGCACCGCCGGTTCCCGCGCCCCCCACAGCCGCCGCTCCTGGGCATGGGTCAAAAACAGCCGTTCCTTCGCCCGCGTGATGCCCACATAGCACAGGCGACGCTCCTCTTCGAGCGATCGCGGATCATCAATCGAGCGGTAGTTAGGAAACAGCCCCTGTTCGAGGCCCACCAAAAACACCACCGGAAATTCCAGCCCCTTGGCCCCGTGGAGCGTCATCAGGGCCACCGCCTCCTGACCCTCCTGGAGCGTATCGAGGTCCGACGCCAGGGCCGCATTGGCCAAAAAGCCCGTCAGGGAAGGGTCTTCATTATCTTCGGCGTACTGCTGCATGGCGCTGCCCAACTCCCGCACGTTCGCCAGCCGATCCGCCGCCTCGTCCGTGCCCTGGTTCTCCAGATCGCGCCCATAGCCGGACCTCTCCACGATCCCCTGCAACACCTCTAGGGCACCCACCTGATCCACCCGCGATCGCCAGGTTTGCAGCAGCTCCGCGAACTGGGTAATGGCCTTGGCCGTCCGCCCCGCCAGGGTTTTGACCGAATCCTCATCCGCCACAATTTCCCACAGGGGCACCCCCAACTGCTGGGCCGCCCCCTCCAGGCGATCGAGGGTCGTTTTGCCAATGCCGCGCCGGGGCACATTAATGATCCGCTTCAAACTGACGGAATCCGCCGGATTCACCAGTAGGCGCAGGTAGGCCAAAATGTCCTTAATTTCCTTGCGATCATAAAACCGCAATCCCCCCACCATGGTGTAGGGAATATTGCGCCGCAGGAGCACCTCCTCAAAGGGGCGAGATTGGGCATTGGTGCGATACAAAATCGCGAAATCCCCGTAGGATAATTCCGGATTTTTTTGGACGAGGCCCGCGATCACGTTAACAACAAATTCCGCCTCGAAAATTTCATTGTCCGCCCGGTGGCAAACGATCGCTTCGCCCGCCCCCCGCGTGGCCCGCAAGACCTTATCAATGCGTTCCGTATTGCGTTCAATCAATTCATTGGCGATGTGGAGGATGTTTTCGCGCGATCGGTAATTATCTTCTAATTTCACCATCGTCGCCGTTTCATCATCGGGGCGACCGTCGCCAAAATCCCCCTGAAAATCCATCAGGATCGTAAAATCCGCCGACCGGAATGAATAGATCGACTGGTCCGCATCCCCCACCGCAAAAATGGACCGGTGCTGCCATTCCCCAAACTGATCCGTCGCTTCGCCGTTGGTCACCAGCAGACGAATAAAATCATATTGAACCCGGTTCGTATCCTGGTATTCATCCACCAAAATGTGGCGGAATTTGGAGTGCCAATAGGCCAGAACCTGTTCATTTTGTTCAAATAATTTGACGGGCATCCCAATGAGATCATCAAAATCCAGGGCATTATTAGCCGCCAACGATCCCTGGTAGCGGTTATAGACCTCCGCGATCACGCGCCCGCGATAGTTGGGTTCACTGCGCTCAAACTGTTCCGGCGTTAGGCCCAGGTTTTTGGCATTGCTGATGGCGTAGCGCACCTGGCGAGGCTGGAATTTTTTGTCATCCAGGTTCATGTCCTTCGTGACAATTTCCTTGATGGTGGCCTGCACATCCGACTCATCAAAGATCGTGAAATTCTTGGTCCAGCGGTAGCCCTTGGGATGCTGATATTTTTCGATATCTAAGCGCAGAATTCGGGCACAAAGGGCATGGAACGTGCCGATCCAAAGGTGTTTAATGGTGTCGCGGTAGACCTGGGATTTGAGGCGCATTTGCAGGTCCGGCGGCAGTAGATCGAAGGGGGTTTGATGCCGCGATCGCGCCTCCTGCTGGGCGAAGAGCACCTCAATGCGCTCCTTCATTTCCCTAGCGGCCTTATTGGTAAACGTAACCGCCAGAATTTGCTCAGGATCGACGCGGTAATGCTGAATCAGGTGGGCAATGCGAAAGGTTAGGGCGCGGGTTTTGCCAGAACCGGCCCCCGCCACCACCAGCAGCGGGCCACTGTAATGTTCCACCGCCTGCCGTTGGGCGGCGTTGAGTTGGGCAAGAAAATCTGACATGGCAACGGGGCGGCGCGATCGCGGGGGCTAAACAAATCAACTGGGGAGAACGCTCGGATCATCTCCTAAACAGACTCAGATGACACTGAACCGGTCTGGGGCAAGGGGCTTAAGCCCCTTGTCTGGGGGACAACTACTAAACACTGCTGGGGGATTGCATGGAACTAGGAGCCACCGCCCTTGGCCTTCACCACCAGCACCGAACAGGCCGCCCGCTCAATCACCTCACTGCTGACGGACCCCTGCAAAATGCGATCCATGCCGCTGAGGCCCCGGCTGCCAATGACGATCAAATCCGCCCGGTGAATATTGGCAAGGCGCACAATCTCATCCGCCGGATCGCCGCACACGATTTCGATGTGGCTCGGGCAGGGCAGTTCCCCTTGGTAGATCTGCAACTGCTGCTCGATCGCGCGGTACTGCTCCTGGGACGATCCGTGGGGGCGATCGAGGGACGTTTCCGCATCCGGCGCATCCACAGGAATCGCGTGGGCCAACACCACCTTGGAATGGGGGCCGAGCTGGAGCGATCGCAACATCGTCACCTCTGCTTGGGACAGGTCAGAGCGATCGAGGGCAACTAAAACGACCTTCAGCACCGCAACACCTCGCAGAACGGGGACTCAAGCAGTAGTCTACAATACTTGCCCTAAGCCCCGACCGCTGGGCGATTAAGCGTAATATTCAACCCCGGATCTTCCCCTACAGGGCCGCATCCCGCCGCAGGCGCACGGAGTTGGCATGGGACGGCAGCCCCTCCGCCTCCGCCAAAATTTCCACCGCATCCGCCACCTCCGCCAAAGCCGCCGCCGAATAGGAAATGATGCTGGAGTGTTTCATAAACGTCTCCACCCCCAGGGCCGAGGCGTAGCGCGCCGATCCGGACGTGGGCAGGGTGTGGTTTGGCCCCGCCAGATAGTCCCCCAGGGCCTCCGGCGTCGAATGGCCCAGGAAAATCGCCCCCGCGTGGCGGATATGCTCCACCAAGGCCCAGGGCTCGTCCACCTCCAGTTCCAGGTGCTCCGGCGCGAATTCATTCGAGAGTTCCGCCGCCTCCTCTAGGCTTGACACCACGATCGCGGCCCCGTAGTGGGCGATGGATTTTTCCGTATCAATGCGGCGGGGGTGACCCTCCAGTTGGGCCATGACGCATTCCACCGTGCGCTTGGCCAGGTCCAGATCCGGCGTGATCAAAATCGCCGCCGCCATGGGGTCGTGCTCCGCCTGGGCCAGCAGATCCGCCGCCACGTGAACCGGGTTGGCGCTGCGATCGGCAATCACCAGCACCTCCGACGGCCCCGCCAACGAATCAATGCCCACGGTGCCATAGACCAGCCGCTTAGCCAGGGTGACGTAGATATTGCCCGGTCCCGTGATCACGTCCACCTTGGGGATGGTTTCGGTGCCGTAGGCCAGGGCCGCGATCGCCTGGGCACCGCCGACCCGATAGATTTCCTGGACCCCCGCCTCCTGGGCCGCCACCAGCACCGCCGGATTCATCACGCCGCCGGGACCGGGGGGCGTCACCATCACCGTCCGCCCGACGCCGGCCACCTTGGCGGGGATGGCATTCATCAGCACCGTACTGGGGTAGGCCGCGCGGCCCCCAGGGACGTAGAGCCCCGCCCGATCCACGGCGGTGTAGCGCTTCCCGAGGACCACATCGCGATCGCCGAACTGCACCCAGCTTTTGGGCACCCGCTGGCGGTGGAACGCTTCAATTTGTCGGGCCGCCCGCTGGATCGCCGCCAACAGATCCTTCGACACCTGTTGATAGGCCGCATCGAGCTCCGAACCGCTCACCCGCAACTGGTCCGCCGTGAGGGTTTGCCCGTCAAATTCAGCGGTATAGGCCAGGACGGCGCGATCGCCCTGGCGGGCCACCGTTTGCAGCACTTCCCGCACCGTGGCTTCCTTGTTGGCAACCCCTTCGGTGTGGGTGCGCTCGCAAATCCGGCGCAGTTCCGCGCGGGCTTCGTCCCGTTCTGTGATGATTCGCAGCATGTGAAGTTCAGCGTCCCGATCGTTCAATTCAGCTAGTGACCGCCCCCATTGCCACCCACCGTCCCCCGCGATCGCGAGGAACCCGAAGTGCTAGGTTTAACAAACATTATAGATTCCGCCATTGATTCCGACCGGACCACGGCGCAATCGGGTGGATCCTTAGGCAAGCCATCGGTGACCCCCCGGCGGCCCATCGACCAACCATCGGCAAAACCTCAGCCCCTCCGGCGATCGCCCAGCGGTCCCAAAAATACAATTGACCCAGAAGCACCCGCAACCGGTGAAGGGTGATACAATAAACGACCGGACATTTCCCGCAAACGCACTGGTAGTATCAGAGATCGGTCGTGGCCAATATTAAGTCTGCAATCAAGCGCGTCCAGGTTGCCGAGCGCAATCGCCTTCGCAATAAGTACTACAAATCCACCGTCAGAACCTTCATGAAGAAGTTCTTCTTGGCGGTGGACGCCTATGCAAGCAACCCGTCGAACGAGGGGCTGCAAGCGATCCATGAGCAAAAGTCGATCGCGTTCAGCAAAATCGATAAGGCCGTCAAGCGCGGTGCATTCCATGCCAACAATGGGGCTCGCAAAAAGTCGCGCCTCGATGCCTACTTCAAGCGCTCCACCGCCGCCGCGTCTTAAAGGGTGCCGTTGACGATCGTCCCCGTGGCAACCCGCCGTTGCCCGGTCGAGCGTCGGGGTTTGGCCGTTTCGGAGTCCGCACCACGGCAGCGCAATGGAGTTTATTGATACGCACGTTCACGTCAATTTTCCAACCTTTGAGGATGATTTGGACGCGGTGCGCCTACGCTGGCTTGAGGCCGGGGTTGGCGCGCTCGTGCATTCTTGTGTGACCCCGGATGAGTTCGATCGCACCGCTGCGATCGCGGCGCGCTACCCGGAGGTCTTTTTTGCGGTGGGGCTCCATCCGCTGGATGTGGAGCGGGTTTGGGAGGCGTCGCTGCCGGAGCGGGTGCGGACCTTGGCCCGATCTAATCCGAAGGTGGTGGCCATTGGCGAGACGGGGCTGGATTTTTATAAGTCCACGGCGCGATCGCTCCAGGCGGAGGCGTTTTTGGCCCAGTTGGCGATCGCGATGGATCTTGATCTGCCGGTGATCATCCACTGTCGCGATGCGGCCCCTGAGGCGGCGGACCTGCTGCGGGCGCTGCGCCGGGACCGTCCGGGTGATCGCCTGCGGGGGGTCATGCACTGCTGGGGCGGCACCCCCGAGGAAACCCAATGGTTTCTGGATCTGGGGCTACACATTAGCTTCAGCGGCACCGTCACCTTCAAGAAGGCTGAAGCGATCCACGCCTCCGCCCAGCTTGTGCCGGACGATCGCCTGTTGATCGAAACCGACTGTCCTTTCCTGGCCCCCGTCCCCAAACGGGGTAAGCGCAATGAACCGGCCTATGTCACCCATGTGGCCGATCGCCTCGCCCAGTTGCGGGACACCAGCGTCGGCGCGATCGCGGCCCAAACCAGCCAGAACGCCCGCGCCCTCTTCCGTCTGCCCCAACCCCTAGATCTGACCCCCGCGATCGCCACCCCTGCCCATGCAGAATAATCCCCCAGCCACCGGGGCCGATGAACCCTGACCATCCCCACCGCCACCCCTCGCCCACCGCATTTCGGTTTGGCGAGCATCGTCATTTTCGCTCCCCGGCCCGCGACTAAATTGTAGTCCTACTGAAAATCCGCTAAACTTAAGGGTTCGCATTGGGCGTAACCTGCTTGAGGAGACGCATGACCGACCTAACCTACACCACCCCCGCCTTCACCCTGCCCGATCTCGTCGAGATCCAGCGCGCCAGCTTCCGTTGGTTCCTCGAGGAAGGCTTGATTGAAGAACTCGACAGCTTCTCGCCCATCACGGACTACACCGGCAAGCTAGAACTGCACTTCCTAGGCAAGAATTACAAGCTCAAGCGGCCCAAATACGACGTTGACGAAGCCAAGCGGCGCGACAGCACCTACTCCGTGCAGATGTACGTGCCCACCCGGCTGATTAATAAGGAAACCGGCGAAATCAAGGAGCAGGAAGTCTTCATCGGCGATTTGCCCCTGATGACCGATCGCGGCACCTTCATCATCAACGGTGCGGAGCGGGTCATCGTCAACCAAATCGTCCGCAGTCCGGGCGTTTACTACAAGTCGGAAACGGACAAAAACGGTCGCCGCAGCTACAGCGCCAGCCTCATCCCCAACCGGGGCGCGTGGCTGAAGTTCGAGACCGACAAAAACGACATGGTGTGGGTCCGCATCGACAAAACCCGCAAACTGTCGGCCCAGGTTCTCCTCAAGGCCCTCGGCTGGAGCACCGCCGAAATCCTCGACGGCCTGCGCCATCCGGAATATCTCCAGCGCACCATCGAAAAGGAGGGCGACTTCTCCGAAGATGATGCCCTGATGGAGCTCTACCGCAAACTGCGGCCCGGTGAGCCCCCCACGGTGTCCGGGGGTCAGCAGCTCCTCGATTCCCGTTTCTTTGATCCGAAGCGCTACGACCTGGGCAAGGTGGGCCGCTACAAGATCAACAAAAAGCTCCACCTGAATACGCCGGATTCCGTGCGCGTGCTGACGCCCCAGGATATCCTCGCCGCGATCGATTACCTGATCAACCTGGAATTTGACATCGGCTCCACCGACGATATCGACCACCTGGGTAACCGCCGGGTGCGATCGGTCGGCGAACTGCTGCAAAACCAAGTGCGCGTCGGCCTCAACCGCCTTGAGCGCATCATCCGCGAGCGCATGACCGTCTCCGACGCCGACTCCCTCACCCCCGCCTCCCTGGTGAACCCCAAGCCCCTCGTGGCCGCCATCAAGGAATTTTTCGGCTCGTCCCAGTTGTCCCAGTTCATGGACCAGACGAACCCCCTGGCGGAACTGACCCACAAGCGCCGCCTCAGCGCCCTCGGTCCTGGCGGTCTGACCCGGGAGCGGGCGGGCTTCGCCGTGCGGGATATTCACCCGAGCCACTACGGCCGCATCTGCCCCATCGAAACGCCGGAAGGGCCGAACGCCGGTCTGATTGGCTCCCTGGCCACCCACGCCCGGGTCAATAACTACGGATTTATTGCCACCCCGTCCTACAAGGTGGAAAACGGCCGCATCTTGAAAGATCGCGCCCCCGTTTACATGACCGCCGACGAGGAAGATGATCTGCGCGTTGCGCCAGGGGACGTGCCCATCGACGAAGAGGGCAACATCCTCGGGGAATCGGTTCCCGTGCGCTACCGCCAGGAATTTACGACCACGACACCGGATCAGGTGGACTACGTGGCCGTGTCGCCGGTGCAGATTATTTCGGTGGCCACGTCGCTGATTCCCTTCCTGGAGCATGACGACGCGAACCGCGCCCTGATGGGTTCCAACATGCAGCGGCAGGCGGTGCCCCTCCTGCGGCCCGAGCGGCCCCTGGTGGGTACGGGTCTAGAGGCCCAGGCGGCCCGGGACTCGGGGATGGTGATCGTGTCCCTGACGGATGGGGAAGTGTGCTTCGTTTCGGCGGACTACATTCGCGTGCGCGATCCCCAGGGGGTTGAGCATGAGTATGAGTTGCAGAAGTACCAGCGATCGAACCAAGACACCTGCCTGAACCAGCGGCCGATTGTCTACCACGGCGAGCGGGTGGTGACGGGTCAGGTGTTGGCGGATGGCTCCGCGACGGAGGGGGGCGAGCTGGCCCTCGGTCAGAATGTCACCGTGGTGTATATGCCCTGGGAGGGCTACAACTACGAGGACGCGATTTTGATCAGTGAGCGGCTGGTCTATGACGACGTGTACACCTCGATCCACATTGAAAAATATGAGATCGAGGCGCGTCAGACCAAGCTGGGGCCTGAGGAAATTACCCGGGAAATCCCCAACGTGGGGGAGGATGCCCTGCGCCAGTTGGATGAAGGGGGCATTATCCGCATTGGGGCCTGGGTGGAGTCGGGCGACATTCTGGTGGGTAAGGTGACGCCGAAGGGGGAATCCGATCAGCCGCCGGAAGAAAAACTGCTGCGGGCGATCTTTGGCGAGAAGGCTCGGGATGTGCGCGATAACTCCCTACGGGTGCCGAACGGCGAGAAGGGCCGGGTGGTGGATGTGCGGGTGTTTACCCGGGAGCAGGGGGATGAGCTGCCGCCGGGGGCGAATATGGTGGTGCGGGTCTATGTGGCCCAGAAGCGGAAGATCCAGGTTGGCGATAAGATGGCGGGTCGCCACGGCAATAAGGGGATTATTTCCCGGATTTTGCCGGCGGAGGATATGCCCTATTTGCCCGATGGGTCGCCGGTGGATGTGGTGCTGAACCCGCTGGGGGTGCCGTCCCGGATGAATGTGGGGCAGATTTTTGAATGCTTGCTGGGCTGGGCGGGGGACTGCCTGGGGGTGCGCTTCAAGATTACGCCGTTTGATGAGATGTACGGGGCGGAGACGTCGCGGGAGACGGTCCACGGCAAGCTGATGGAGGCCCGGGAGGAGACGGGTAAGGATTGGCTGTTTGATCCGGAGAATTCGGGCAAGATCCAAATCTACGATGGCCGGACTGGGGAGCCGTTTGACCGACCGGTGACGGTGGGTAAGGCGTACATGCTCAAGCTGGTGCATTTGGTGGATGACAAGATCCATGCGCGATCGACGGGGCCGTACTCGTTGGTGACGCAGCAGCCGCTGGGGGGTAAGGCCCAGCAGGGGGGTCAGCGGTTCGGGGAGATGGAGGTGTGGGCCCTGGAGGCGTTCGGGGCGGCCTACATTTTGCAGGAGCTGCTGACGGTGAAGTCGGATGATATGCAGGGGCGTAATGAGGCGCTCAATGCGATCGTGAAGGGTAAGGCAATTCCGAGGCCGGGGACGCCGGAGTCCTTCAAGGTGCTGATGCGGGAGTTGCAGTCGCTGTGTTTGGATATTGCGGTCCATAAGACGGAGATCCAGGACGATGGCACGAGCCAGGATGTGGAGGTGGATCTGATGGCGGATGCGGGGGGCCGCCGTGCGCCGTCGAGGCCGACCTATGAGGCTTTTTCCCGCGAGCCTGATGAGGAGTAGCTCCTGATTGCTGTTGCTTGGGGGCGCGCGATCGCGCCCTAGCCATCCCTCACGCCGATCCAGAATTTTCTAGCGCCACCACAAGACATGTCGAAACTGAAGCAGCGGTTTGATTACGTCAAAATCGGTCTCGCCTCGCCGGACCGGATCCGGCAGTGGGGCGAACGGAGCCTCCCGAACGGCACGATCGTCGGCGAGGTCACCAAACCGGAAACGATTAACTACCGCACCCTGAAGCCGGAGATGGACGGTCTGTTCTGTGAACGGATCTTTGGACCGGCGAAGGATTGGGAATGCCACTGTGGCAAATACAAGCGGGTGCGTCACCGTGGCATTGTCTGCGAGCGCTGCGGCGTGGAGGTCACGGAGTCGCGGGTGCGCCGCCACCGGATGGGCTTTATTAAGCTGGCGGCCCCGGTTACCCATGTGTGGTACCTCAAGGGCATCCCGAGCTATATGGCGATCCTGCTGGACATGCCCCTGCGGGATGTGGAGCAGGTGGTCTACTTCAATGCCTATGTGGTCCTGGATCCGGGCAACGCTGACAACCTGAGCTATAAGCAGTTGCTCAGTGAAGATCAGTGGATGGACATCGAAGACCGCATGTACGAGGACGATGCGGACCTCGAAGGCATTGAGGTGGGCATCGGGGCGGAGGCGATCCAGCGGCTGCTGTCGGACATCAAGCTCGATGAGGAGGCGGAGCGCCTGCGGGACGAAATCGCCAACTCGAAGGGGCAAAAGCGGGCGAAGTTGATCAAGCGCCTGCGGGTGATTGATAACTTCATCGCCACCCAATCCCAGCCGGCCTGGATGGTGCTGGATGTGATCCCGGTAATTCCGCCGGATCTGCGGCCCATGGTGCAGTTGGATGGGGGCCGGTTTGCCACGTCGGACCTCAATGATCTCTACCGCCGGGTGATTAACCGCAATAACCGTCTGGCGCGGCTCCAGGAAATTCTGGCTCCGGAGATTATTGTCCGCAACGAGAAGCGGATGCTCCAGGAGGCGGTGGATGCTCTGATTGATAATGGCCGTCGCGGGCGGACGGTGGTGGGGGCCAATAACCGCCCCCTGAAATCCCTGTCGGACATCATTGAGGGTAAACAGGGCCGTTTCCGCCAAAACCTGCTGGGTAAGCGGGTGGACTATTCGGGCCGTTCTGTGATCGTGGTGGGGCCGAACCTCAAGATCCACCAGTGCGGGCTGCCCCGGGAGATGGCGATCGAGCTATTCCAGCCCTTTGTGATCCATCGGCTGATTAAGCAGGGCCTGGTGAATAACATCAAGGCGGCTAAGAAGATGATCCAGCGCAATGATGAGCAGGTCTGGGATGTGCTCGAGGAGGTGATTGAGGGGCACCCGGTGATGCTGAACCGGGCTCCGACGCTGCACCGGCTGGGGATTCAGGCGTTCGAGCCGATTTTGGTGGATGGGCGCGCGATTCAGCTCCATCCGCTGGTGTGTCCGGCGTTTAACGCGGACTTTGACGGGGACCAGATGGCGGTCCATGTGCCCCTGTCCCTGGAGGCCCAGGCGGAGGCGCGGCTGCTGATGCTGGCGTCGAATAATATCCTGTCGCCGGCGACGGGTCGTCCGATCGTGACGCCGAGCCAGGATATGGTGCTCGGGTGCTATTACCTGACGGCGGAGAATCCGAAGCAGGAGGCGTCGATCCGTCGCTATTTCTCCAGTTTGGAGGATGTGACGATCGCCTATGAGCAGGGTCTGTTAGGGATCCATACGTTCATTTGGGTGCATTATGACGGGCCGGTGGAGTCGCCGGAGCCGGAGAATTTGACCCTGGTGATGGGGGAGGCGGACACCCTGGAGGTGGACCTCAAGGGCTCCGCCGCGATCGCGAAGCCTGGGGATGTGGTGATGCAGGGCTGGCCTTTGGCCAATGGGGTGAGCGCCCCTGAAACTGGCCAAGTGCTGCGGGTGACGGGCGATCGCGTCCTGATGCGCGTTGCCAAACCCCTTGAAGACGCCCCCGCCCCCAGCGGCACCGACGTGGTCACCAAACTCTTCATCGGCACCAAGAGCAACCGCCCCATGCGCATGGTGCGCGAAGCCGCCGACGGCACCATCCTGGCCCAATACCTGCGGACCACCCCCGGACGGATCATCTTCAACCAAATTGTCCAGGCGGCCCTGGTGGACTAACGCGCCCCTTCCTTCCCTTGCCTGCCCCTCGCGATCGAGAAGCCCTTCATCCGCACGAGCCATGAGCGACCAAACCACCCCCAAACCCAAGTTCTACAACCGCATCATCAACAAGGGCCAGCTCAAAAACCTCATCGCCTGGTCCTACACCAACCACGGCACCGCCCGCACCGCCCACCTGGCCGACCTGCTCAAGGATCTGGGCTTCCGCTACGCCACCCGCGCCGGGGTCTCCATCAGCGTCGATGACCTGCAAATTCCCCCCATCAAGCGCCAACTGCTCGAAGCCGCCGAGGAGGAAATCCGCATCACCGAAAGCAAATACGAGCGCGGTGAAATCACCGAAGTGGAGCGTTTCCAGAAGGTCATCGACACCTGGAACGGCACCTCGGAGGAACTCAAGGACGAGGTGGTCAAAAACTTTGAGGCCAACGACCCCCTCAACTCCGTCTACATGATGGCCTTCTCCGGGGCGCGGGGGAACCTGTCCCAGGTGCGTCAGTTGGTGGGGATGCGCGGTCTGATGGCCGATCCCCAGGGGGAGATCATTGACCTGCCGATCAAAACCAACTTCCGCGAGGGGCTGACGGTCACGGAGTACATCATCTCCTCCTACGGAGCCCGCAAGGGCCTGGTGGATACAGCCCTACGGACGGCGGACTCGGGCTATCTCACCCGCCGTCTGGTGGACGTGTCCCAGGATGTGATCGTCCGCGAAATCGATTGCGGCACCGAGCGGGGCATTCCCGTGCGGGCCATGACCGATGGGGAACGGGTGCTGATTCCCATTGGCTCGCGGCTGCTGGGGCGGGTGCTGGCGGCGGATGTGATCAACCCGGAAACGGGGGAGGTGCTCTATGAGCGCAACCAGGATCTCTCCGATGAGATGGCCCGCCGCATTGATGCCCTGGGTATTGAAGAGGTGTTCGTGCGATCGCCCCTCACCTGCGAAGCCGCCCGATCCGTATGCCGCCACTGCTACGGCTGGAGTTTGGCCCACGGCCACTTAGTGGATCTGGGCGAAGCCGTCGGCATCATCGCCGCCCAGTCCATCGGCGAACCGGGCACCCAGCTCACCATGCGGACCTTCCACACCGGGGGGGTCTTCACCGGGGAAGTGGCCGGCCAAATCCGCGCCCCCTTCGATGGCACCATCAGCCTGCCGAAGAACCTGCGGGCTCGATCCTTCCGCACCCGCCACGGGGAAGACGCCCTGATCGTGGATGCCAACAGCAAAATCACCGTCGAAAGCCCCACCGGCAAGAAGAAGAGCTTTGACGTGAGCCAGGGCTCGATCATCATTGCCCGCGAAGGCACGCAGGTGCGGGCGGGGCAGATGATGGTGGAAATTCAGGCGTCCACCGGTCGTACCCGCAAATCCACCGAGAAGGCCGCCAAGGACGTGGCCTCGGATCTGGCCGGGGAAGTGCTGTTTGACGGCATCGTCCCCGAGGAGAAGAAGGACCGCCAGGGCAACACGACGCGCATCGCCCAGCGGGGCGGTCTGGTGTGGGTGCTGTCCGGGGAGGTTTATAACCTGCCGCCCGGTGCGGAGCCGACGGTCAAAAACGGGAGCCGCGTCCAGGCGGGCAGTGTCCTGGCGGAAACGCGCCTGGTGACGGAGCACGGTGGGATTGTGCGCCTGCCCCAGGAGGATGAGGAGACGGAGGCCCGCTCCAATAGCCGTGAAATCGAGATCATTACGGCGTCGGTGCTGCTCGATCGCGCCCGGGTGCGATCGGAGAGTGCCCAGGGCCGTGACCACTATTTGATCGAGACCGATCGCGGCCAACTGTTCTCCCTGATTGCGGCACCGGGCACCAAGGTGCTGCACAACCAGGTGGTGGCGGAACTGATTGACGATCGCTACCGCACCCAGACCGGCGGCGTCATCCGCTACTCCGGCGTGGAAGTGGCCAAACGCGGCAAGGCTAAACAGGGCTACGAAGTCCTCAAGGGCGGCACCCTCCTGTGGATCCCCGAGGAAACCCACGAGGTCAATAAGGACATCTCCCTATTGATGGTGGAGGACGGCCAGTTCGTCGAAGCGGGCACGGAAATCGTCAAGGACATCTTCTGCCAGAACTCCGGCGTGGTAGAGGTGGTCCAGAAGAACGACATTCTGCGGGAGATCATCATCAAGCCCGGTGAACTCCGCATTGTGGACGATCCGGACGCGATCGCCCTAGCGGACGGCAAACTCTTCGACGCGGGCCAGGACATCACCGCCGACATCACCGCCGAAGCCCTGTGCCTGGTGGAATATATCGAAACGCCGGAAGGGTCTGCTCTGCTGCTGCGCCCCACGGTGCAGTACGTGGTGCCCGATGAACCGGCGGTGCCCAGCCAGGAATCGGTGGAGGAGTCCGGGCGCGCCATCCAACTGCGGGCGATCCAGCGGCTGGCCTATAAGGACGGCGAGCGGGTCAAGGCCGTCGAAGGTCTGGATCTGCTGCGGACCCAACTGGTGCTGGAAATCGATCGCGGCGGCACCCCCCAACTGGCGGCGGACATTGAACTGGTGCCCGAGAGCGAAAGCGACAAGGCGGACGGCACCCTGCGGCTGCAACTGGTGATCCTCGAATCCCTGGTGGTGCGCCGCGACGTGGCCGCCGACCCCACCCAGGGCAGCACCCATACCCGTTTGCTGGTCAAGGACGGCGATCGCGTCGATCCCGGAGCCGTCGTCGCCCGCACGGAAATCCAATGTAAAGAAGCGGGCATCGTGCGCGGGATCCGCGAAGGGAGCGAAGTGCTGCGCCGACTGCTGATCGTCCGGGAAGCCGACCTGCTGGACGTGAGCACCGGTGACGCCAAACCCAGCGTGCGCGCCAATGACCTCGTGGTGGCGGGCAAGAGCGAAATTTCCCCCGGCATCCTCGCCAACGACTCCGGCCAGGTGCTGGAGGTGGACGGCAACCGCGTGTCCCTGCGGATTGCGCGCCCCTACCGCGTGTCGCCCCAGGCGGTCCTGCACATCGACGACGGCGACCTGGTGCAGCGGGGGGATAACCTGGTGCTGCTGGTGTTTGAACGGGCGAAAACCGGCGACATCATCCAGGGTTTGCCCCGGATTGAGGAACTGCTCGAAGCCCGTAAACCCAAGGAAGCAGGCGTTTTGGCCCGCCGCCCCGGCACCGCGCAAATCATCTACGGCGATGATGACGTGACCGAGGTGAAGATCGTCGAAAGCGACGGCACGATCGCGGAATACCCCATCCGTCCCGGCCAAACGGTCATGGCGATCGATGGGCAGGCCATGACCACCGCCGAACCGATCACCGACGGTCCGTCCAACCCCCACGAAATCCTGGAGATTTACTACAACTACAACCAGGAGCTCTATGCCCCCTTCGAGGCGGCCCTCAAGAGCCTCCAGGAGGTGCAGACCTTCCTGGTGAACGAGGTGCAGTCGGTGTACCAGTCCCAGGGCATCGAAATCTCCGACAAGCACATCGAAGTGATCGTGCGGCAGATGACCTCGAAGGTGCGCATCGACGACGGCGGCGATACGACGATGCTGCCGGGGGAATTGGTGGAACTGCAACAGGTGGAGCGGGTCAACGAGGCCATGTCGATCACCGGGGCGGCTCCGGCCCTCTATACGCCGGTGCTGTTGGGGATCACGAAGGCGTCCTTGAATACCGATAGCTTCATCTCGGCGGCGAGTTTCCAAGAAACCACGCGGGTGCTGACGGAGGCCGCGATCGAGGGCAAGTCCGACTGGCTGCGGGGCCTCAAGGAGAACGTGATCATCGGGCGGCTGATCCCGGCGGGGACGGGCTTCAATGCCTACGATGACGGCAGCCCGGACCTCGACAATAGCTACGACGGCAGTGGCTATGTGACGGATGGGGCGCTCTATACGGGCGATGAGGGGGATCTCGATGATGTGGTCCTCGACGATCGCACGGCCCGGGTCTACGAAATGGAAGGCAGCTTCACCCTGACGGGGGAGGGCGGCCGCAATGCGTCGATCCTCGATGATGAAGTGATGCTGGACGATGTGACGGCGAAGTCGGCCACCGATGAGGAGGAGGATCTCGGCGGCGGGTTCTCCGATGAGGAGGAGTTCGATGGGGCCGGTGAGGAGGAGTAACCGGTGACAGGGGGGCAGGGCGATCGCCCACCTCCCTACCCTCTACCCTAAAATCCTTACGGCATCCTAAGAAGCGCCAACGGTCGCTGGGGGCTTGAAATTCCTGGCTTCCAAGGCCCACGGTTCGGGGGGCGGGGCCGCTGAACAGTTCCTGAAAGACGGAAAACCGATGATCCTTTTTGCCCTGGGGCTGGAACGATCATCGGTTTTTTTGTGGTGTTTTGTCGTGTTTTTGCGCTCTGGCTCCCTACCTACTCCTAGGTGCGGGGGGCGGCGGGGGCGATCGCGAGGCTCTGGCGCAGTTGGCGGATGCGATCGAGGCCGCTGGCGTCGTTGGTGCGGCGGTAGATGGCTTCGGCGGCGCTGAGGTCGGCGGCGGCTCCGGGGCTGTCCCCCTGGGCTGACCGGGCGAGGGCTCGATTGATGTAGGCGCTGGCGTAGTCCGGGTTGCGCTCTAGGGCGATGGTGTAGTCCGCGATCGCGCCGGGGAGGTCATTGGCGGCTTGGCGGGCGAGGCCACGGGTGTGGTAGGGGATGGGGTCGTTCGGCGTGAGGGCCACGGCGCGGCTGTAGTCCGCGATCGCCCCCTCTAGATCCCCCTGGCGGTGGCGCAGCAGTCCCCGGTTCACGTAGGCATTGGCATAGTCCGGCTGAGCCGCGATCGCCCGGTCATAGTCCTGCCGCGCCTCGCTGGGGTTGCCGAACTGGGCCTGGGCGAGGCCGCGCATATTCCAGGCTTCCGCAAAGGATTCATCTAGGCCGATCGCGGCGGTGTAGTCCACGATCGCGCCGCGCAGATCCCCCGTCACATGGCGAGCAAGGCCGCGCTTGAGGTGGGCATTGGTGGAGTTGGGGTAGCGGCGGATCACCTCGCTCAAATCCGCGATCGCCCCCGGTCGATCGCCCTGGTCATAGCGCGCCAAGCCTCGGTTGTAATAGGCTTCCACGGAATTGGGGTCCAGCTTGAGGGCTTCGGTGCAGTCCGCGATCGCCCGATCGAAAGCCCCCTGCTGGCGATGGACCGCCGCCCGGTTCACATAGGCATTGGCATAGGTGGGCGACAGGGCAATGGTCTGGTCATAGTCCGCCAGGGCCAACCCCCAATTCTCCCGCTGGCGATGGACATTGCCCCGGTTATAAAAAATATCCGGATCCTCCGGCGTCAGGGCCAAGGCCCGGCCATAGTCCGCGATCGCCCCTTCGAGGTTGCCCAACGCTCGCCGCGCCACCCCCCGATTGATATAGGCGCTGGCGAAATTTTCATCCAACTCGATCGCGCGGCTATAGTCCGCCTGGGCCGCCTCCGCCTCCTGCAAACTCCAATGGGCATTGCCCCGGTTGTAATAGGCGATCGCCAGTTCAATCGAGTCCCCATCCCCATTGCGCTCAATCGCCATCGAAAAGTCCGCGATCGCCGCCGCATAATTCCCCAGGGCCAACCGTTCCAGGGCGCGGTTAAAAAAGTAGCGCGCTTCCCCCGTATCCTCCTCCTTCGCCCCCGTCCCCTTCGCCGCCATTTCCCCCTTCACCCCGATCCCCTGGACAACGGAAAGCTTCACCGGCCCGCGATCCCAGCCCTTCAGGCGATCGCCCGCCCCCAGCGCCTCCGGTTGCCCCAGGGCGATCGCGCGGGCCTGTAGATCAACCCGCCGATCAAACTGATCCAGTTGTTCAAGATGCTCCAGGGTCGGCCCAGGGACCGCCGCCACCCCCCCCGCCAGCACCAGCGATCCCGTGATCGCCCCCAGCAGCCCCATAGCCGCCCGCCAACCACCGCCGCGATGGCCCGCGATCGCCCCATCAACACACCGAATCACCAACGGAGCCAACAACATCTTCACAGCAGCAGGGGAGCGCAGGGATCGCATCGCAACCAAGGAAAAAATCAATTGAGGTGTATTCAGTTCAGAAAAAGCTGGCCAGCCCTCGACCCCACCCAAGGGGATCCAGGAACCAGAACAAAGACGAAGGCCAGAACTAGGCCAGGGGAGCCGCATCCAGCGCCCGGTCCACCGCCCGACGGCCCCCCCAGCGGGAGACGATCGCGTCGTCATAATCATCCGCCAGGGTCAAAATCGCATTCACCGACGTCAGCAGTTCCGCGCGATCGCACTCCGACCCCACGATCGCGTGGTTCAGGAACACATCCCCGTCCTCATCAATGCCAAAGGCCCCGAATAGCAGGCGATCGTTCTCCCGCAGGAGATATTCCATCAGCCCCGGCACCAGTTGCACTTGAGTGACCACATAGGAGCGGGTGTGGATGATCGTATCGCCATCATGCCAGGGCAATACTTCCACCAGCGCGCAGGCGGAACCATAGGCTACATAAACCGTCGGATTTCGCGCATCTGGATCAAGGGTGAGGCCATGGGGCAACTCCTGGAGCCAGGGCAGAATCTTGTCAAAACAGGCCCGTTGGGCATCGTTGGCGGAATCAAACACGCTCCGGCACTCCTGACTAGGTGCTGCTTTTGCTCGTTTCCTATTCTAGGAGCCTGCCTAGGGATTCCTAGGGAGATTTTAAGAAGCATGTCGGAATTGGCCCCTAGGTGGCCCCAGTCCCCAGGGCGGGCGGGGCGGGGCGATGGGGCATATGGGGTCTGGCCGGAAGGCCCTGGGCTGGCTGAACTTAACGGAACTTCAACTGGTCTTCAACTGATGATTAGTAAAGGCGTTCCCCGGTACCGCCGTCGGCGCGATCGAGGAAGGGGCGCAGGTCTAGGGAGGTTGAAGGTCGCCAGTCGCGGCGGCTGGGGGCGCGATCGCGCGAGCCTCCGAGATCAAGGCCCAGGTCAATGCCAAGGCCGTCGAGGATGTCCTGCACATCGGACTGCCAGCGGCCCCCCTGGAAGGTCAGGACGCCCGTGGTGGTTTCGCCGCTGTCGGCCTGGGCGAGGGTGGAAAAGACTTGGTCGCGGGTGATGTAGGGATCCTGGCCCGGTGGCACCGTGAAGACAATGCGGCAGGTGGGGTTGCGATCGCTGGTGGCGCAGACGGTGTTGTAGCCATTTTCCTGGCCCGCTTCGAGGGCGACGAGGCCATCGGGGCGATAGGTTTCCAGGCGGCGGGCAATTTCCACACAGCGGCGGTTGGCGGTCCAGCCACCCCCCAAATCCTGCGGCACGGCCCAGGGGTAGTAGCGATCGGGTTCGCTCTCGGGGCTGTAGGTCACCACCGATCGCCCGTCGATGGTTTGGCAACTGAAGCGGGGGCTCAGGGCCGCATCGGGCAGGGTCAGGGGGCCATCGATCGCATCCGCCGCCAGGGCCGGGGCCGTGCCCGTCAGCAGGAGGGCCGCCGCCGCGATCGCCAGGTTCCGCCGCCCCTGGGGAGAGGGGGTTGGGGGAATTTTGGCCTTGGGCGATTGGTGCAACTGCGGTGGAACGTTCATTGGCTTTGCTCCCTCCCCGTAACGGGTATGGCTCCAAGAACCTGGACGGGCGATCGCGCCAAAAAGTGCCCGTTTCCCCGGCCTGATCCTGCGCCCCCCTAGGGAATCCAGGGCAATTTCCCAAGGAAAATAACGGGTTCTCCAAGCGATCGCGCGATCGCAACACGGTTCAACCCATCGCATAAGATAAAAAAGCCGTAGACTTCAACATAAAACCGCTACACTAGTCAATTCACTTGATCGCAAGCGCACCCCCATCGACCACCCCTGACCCAGGCGGGCGATCGGGCCTCGCTCGAATTAACCGTTCAAGATTTCGTTCAGGTTTTGGGACCAGGAGATGGCACTGCTATGGCACTGCCAATTGTGGCGATTATCGGTCGCCCAAATGTTGGGAAATCAACGATCGCGAATCGCCTAACGGGGGATAAATCCTCCATCGTCTTTGATGAGCCAGGGATTACGCGCGATCGCACCTACCGCCCCGCCTTTTGGAATGGGCGCGACTTCCTCGTGGTGGATACGGGGGGATTGGTGTTCGATGACGATACGGAATTTTTGCCCCTGATTCGCCAGCAGGCCCTCGCCGCCCTGGAGGAAGCCGCCGTCGCCGTGATGGTGGTCGATGGCATGGTGGGCCTGACGGAGGCCGATCGCGAAATTGCCGACTGGCTGCGGCGGCACCCGCGCCCCGCCCTGCTGGCGGTGAATAAATGCGAATCCATTGAACAGGGCCTCGCCATGGCGGCGGAGTTTTGGGAGTTGGGCCTCGGTCAACCCTTTCCGGTGTCCGGCATCCACGGCAACGGCACGGGGGATCTGCTCGATGCGGTGGTGACCCATTTCCCCGCCAATGCGGAAATTCCCGCTGAGCCGGAAATTAATGTGGCGATCGTGGGCCGTCCCAATGTGGGCAAATCCAGCCTGCTCAATGCCTTTTTGGGGGAACAGCGGGCCATTGTTAGCCCCATTTCTGGCACGACGCGCGACGCGATCGATACGGTGGTGGAGCGCAACGGCCAGCGCTATCGCCTCGTGGATACGGCGGGCATCCGGCGCAAGAAAAATGTGGAATATGGGCCGGAATTTTTCAGCATCAACCGCTCCTTTAAGGCCATCGATCGCGCCGATGTGGTGCTGCTGGTCATTGACGTGCTCGATGGGGTGACGGAGCAGGATCAGCGCCTCGCCAACCGCATTGAAGATGACGGCAAAGCCTGCATCATCGTGGTCAATAAATGGGATGCGGTGGAGAAGGATTCCGACACCATTTATCAGGTGGAACGGGAGCTACGGAGCCGCCTGTATTTCATCGATTGGGCAGAAATCATTTTCACCAGCGCCCTGACGGGCCAGCGGGTGCCGAAGATTTTGGACCTGGTGGACATCAGCGCGGAGCAGCATCGCCGCCGGGTGACCACTGCGGTGATTAATGAGGTGCTTGAGGAAGCGGTGCGCTGGCATTCGCCCCCCACGAACCGCCAGGGCAAGCAGGGCAAGATCTATTACGGCACCCAGGTGGCCGCCCAGCCGCCGACGATCGCGCTATTTGTCAATGAGCCGAAGCGGTTTAATGACAATTACCGCCGCTATATTGCCGCCCAGATCCGTAAGGAGTTGGGGTTTGAGGGGACGCCGGTGCGGCTCCTGTGGCGCGGTAAGAAGACCCGCGAGATTGAGCGATCGGCCAACCGGGCCACGCGGGTTTAGGGTAAATTGGGCGCGATCGGGGGTCAATTGGATTTAATGCCATGGATTTGATGCGATCGCTGCCCCTGGGGCTCTATCTCGAAAAGCCGGTCACCTGGCTGCATCGGCTGGATGCGCGGGTGAAGTTGGGATGGCTGCTGGCGTTTTTGCTGGTGCCGATTCTGGCGTCGGGGATCTTTCGCCTCGCGATCGCGGCGGTGCTGGTGCTGCTGACCCTGGCGGCGGGGATTCCGGCGCGGGTGTGGCGCAATCAGATGGTGTGGCTGTTGACCATTGGCAGCTTTGTGGTGCTGCTGACGGCCCTCTCGCCGGACGGTTACGCGATCGACTATCGCCCCCGGCTACCGGCGACGCCCCTGACCTTTGCCCAGACCCAGCGGTTGCCGCCGGTGCCCCCGGGTCCCCGCTGGTGGCCCTTTCGCCAAGCGCCGGTGCCGAACGATCGCACCCCGCTGCCCCCGGAGCCCCAGTTTGCGCCCCCCACGGACTACCGCTATTGGCTGGTGGAGCAGGGGCCGATCAAAATTTCCCGGCGATCGCTCGGCCTCGGGGTGCGCCTGGGCAGTTTGATTTTTATTTTGATCTACAGCACCACGCTGTATTTGCTCACCACCGCCCCGGAGGAAATCGCCGCTGGCCTGGAAACCCTCCTCAGCCCCCTGGCGCGGCTGCGTTTCCCCGTCACGGAGGTGGTGCTCACCCTCACCCTGGCCCTGCGGTTCATTCCCCTGGTGCTCGAAGAGGTGCAAAACCTGGTGCGGGCGGTGCGGACGAGGGCGATTAATTGGAAAAAAATTGGCTTTCGCGGCGCGATTACGATCTGGATCACCCTGGCGGAACGGCTGCTGGACAATTTGCTGATGCGGGCGGATCAGATGGCCTCCGCCATGAAGGCGCGGGGGTTCACCGCCGTGGAACGCCATGAAATGCCCCTCTATGCGCCGCAGTTGCGATCGCGCGACTGGATTGCGATCGCGGCCCTCGGGGGCTTCATTGCCCTGCGGATGGTTTGGGGGAACCCTTAACGGGAATGGCGATTCCCAGGCATAATGCAGCCAACGGATCCCTCGGGATTCCCATGTCCTGAGCCTTTTCCCCATGCCCATGGCCCCTTCCCCCCGCGATCGCGCCGCCACCGCATCCCCCAAGCAACTGCTCCAGCGGCTCCCCAAGTTTCCGATTCGCCTCTGGATTGAACGGGGCCTGATTTTAGTGGCCTGGGCGAACCTGCTGCTGGTGGCCTTCAACATGACCTATGTGCCCCTGCGATCGTTCTACCTGCGGGCGGCCTTGGTGTTGCGGGACATGGGGCCGGAATATCCCTGGCTGACGCCCCTGATTGGCCCCCCCGGCCTGAATACGCTGCCCTATGACCCCATCAAGGGCATCGAGCCGGAACGCATGACCGTCCGCTATCTCCAGACGGTCGATCGCCTCCAGGAGGCCCTCTTCACCGGCGGGATTCAATCCCCTGAGGTGCCGCCGATCCTGGCGGAATTGCGCCAGCGCAGTGAGGAGATGATCCTCCAAAATCCCTTTGAAATTGCCGAGCGCACCGGCAGCCTAGAGCGCATCAAAAATCGGGTGCGGGAACGGGTGGGCAATGATTCCGCGATCGCAGCCTTCAATGAATTTTGGAGCGTGCAATACCTCAGCCGCAGCCGCTGGGACCGGGAACTGGCCTTTTTTGATCAGGAAATCCGCTTCGCCCTCCAGTCCAACTACTTCCGCAGCATTGGCGAAAACGGCCAGCCCGCCGACTATTTCGCCATCCTCGACACGCCTTTTATTATTCTGTTCGCGATCGATTTCCTCTTTCGCACCCTTTCCACCAAACGCCGCTACCGCGATCTGACCTGGCGCGCCGCAGCCTTGAATAACTGGAGCGATCTGCTGTTTCTGCTGCCCTTCTGGCGCTGGCTGCGGATCATTCCCGTGGTCAGCCGCAGTAACCGCGCCAATTTCCCGAACCTAGAGCCCATCCGCGCCCTGATCAGCCGGAGCTTCGCCGCCAGCCTCGCCTCGGAACTGACGGAAGTGGTGGTGCTCGAAATGGTCAACGGCTTCCAGCGGGGGGTCAAGTCCGGTGCCCTGGCGGATCAACTGCTGGGGGCCACCGCCACCACCTACGTGGAAATTAATGATGTCAATGAGATCCAGGCGATCGCGGACCGTCTGGTGCAGCTAGCCGTCGATCGCGTCCTGCCGGAGTTGCGGCCAGAACTGGAAGCCTTCCTCGCGGCCCAGCTTGAGTACACCCTCCAGCAACTGCCCGCCTACCAAAACTTCAAGGGCATCCCCGGCCTTGATGCCCTGCCCCACCACCTGGCCCAGCAGGCCGCCCTGGCCCTGGCGATCGCCGCCACCGGAGCCCCCCGCGCCGCCTACGCCAGCCTGACAAGCCCCCTCGCCCCCAGCGCCGAAGCCCACCTCGATCGCCTCGTCGCCAAAGGGGGAGACACCTTCCGGGCCGAACTGGGGCGCAAGGAAACCCTCGACGAACTCCAGAAGCTCGTTTGGGATCTGCTCGAAGAACTCAAACTCAGCTACGTCCGCCGCGCCCGCGACACCAGCGACTCCCTCGAACTGCTCGAAGAGTCCGAACGGCTCCGCATCAAAGCCGGAAAACCACGGCTCTAGACCATCCCTTGGCGCGAACTCAAACCGTAGGGTAATCTTGTTAGGCGAGGTGGCGATCGCGCCACCCCAGCCCAAACGTTTTTGCAACCCAAAGCGTTTCGAGTCGGTGAAAAAGTACCGGCTTTTTTTGTGGTCACCCACCGCCCCACACCGCCCACTGCCCCCCAACCGAATATCTCGCCCCTGGCCGCCGCCCGCCCGTCGATGACCCATCCGCTAATCCCCACCATCCTTGACCTCGCCGCCCCCGTCGCCCGCGACCTAGCGCTCGAAGTGGTCGCCGCCGCCTTCCACACCAACCAAAGCCCCCCCGTCCTGCGCGTGGATGTCCGCAACCCCCAAAGCGATACCGGGCTCGACGACTGCGAACGCATGAGCCGCGCCCTCGAAGCCGTCCTCGACGAAGCGCAAGTGCTGCCCGACGCCTACGTCCTCGAAGTCTCCAGCCCCGGCCTCTCCCCCATCCTCACCAGCGATCGCGAATTCATCTCCTTCAAAGGCTTTGAAGTCACCATCACCACCCGCGAACCCCACAAGGGCAAAAGCCACTGGGAAGGCACCCTCCTAGGCCGCGACGACAGCAGTGTTCGCCTCTCCCAAAAAGGCCGCCCCGTCACCATCCCCCGCGACCTCATCGAACAGGTGCGCCTCGCCGACGGCACCCCCGAATAGCACCTTTCAACCCAACCCTCCAATCAACCCAAATCATCCGCTCCGGCGACTCAGACAAGGGACCCAAGCCCCTTGCCCCACCGGCCCAGCAACGATGGCATCAGATTTTGAAGCCACTTGAACGAAGGACAGACAAACCCTAGTTCCAAGGCCAATTTCACCCCCCCACAACCCCAAAAAAAGGAGCACCCCACCCCCATGTCTATGGTCCGCCTCCCTGGCCTCCAGGAAATGATCGAAAGCATCAGCCGCGAACGGAACCTGCCCAAGCAATCCGTCCAGGCCGCCCTGCGGGAAGCCCTCCTCAAGGGGTATGAGCGCTATCGCCGCACCCAGGAAATGGACAGTCGCGTCACCTTCGATGAAACCTACTTTGAAAACTTTGAAGTAGAACTCGACATCGATGAAGAGGGTTTTCGCGTCCTCTCCACCAAGAGCATCGTCGAAGCGGTCGAAAACCCCGACCACGAAATCGCCCTCGACGAGGTGCAGGCCGTCGCCGCCGAGGCCCAGCTTGGCGATACGGTCATTCTGGATGTCACCCCCGATCGCGGCGACTTCGGGCGCATGGCCGCCATCCAAACCAAGCAAGTCCTGGCCCAAAAGCTGCGCGATCAACAGCGCAAACTGATCCAAGAGGAATTCCAGGATCTCGAGGGCACCGTGCTTCAGGGGCGCGTTCTGCGGTTCGAGCGCCAGTCGGTGATCATCGCCGTCAGCAGCGGCTACGGCCAGCCCGAGGTGGAGGCGGAACTTCCCCGCCGGGAACAGTTGCCCAATGACAACTACCGCGCCAACGCCACCGTCAAGGTTTATCTGAAACGGGTGTGCGAAGGGTCCCAGCGGGGGGCGCAACTGCTGGTGTCTCGCGCCGATGCGGGGCTGGTGGTGTACCTCTTTGCCAACGAGGTGCCGGAAATCGAGGATGAGATTGTCCGCATTGTCGCCGTGGCGCGAGAGGCGAATCCCCCGTCGCGCTATGTGGGGCCGCGCACCAAGATTGCCGTGGATACGGTGGAGCGGGATGTGGATCCGGTGGGGGCCTGCATTGGCGCGCGCGGGTCGCGGATTCAGGTGGTGGTCAATGAACTGCGGGGCGAGAAGATCGATGTGATCCGCTGGTCGCCGGATCCGTCTACTTATATTGCCAATGCCCTGAGTCCGGCGCGGGTGGAGGAGGTGCGGCTGATGAATACGGAGGATCGTCAGGCCCATGTGCTGGTGCCCGATGATCAACTGAGCCTCGCGATCGGGAAGGAGGGCCAAAATGTGCGCCTCGCGGCCCGTCTGACCGGCTGGAAGATCGATATTCGCGATGTGGCGAAGTATGACCGGGAGGAGGAGGACCAGAAGGCGGCGGAGTGGGCGGAAGCTCGGGCGGCGGAGTTGGCGGCGGCGGCGATCGCGGCCTATGACGACGATGACTACGGCGATGGGTATGGGGAGGATTACGCCGAGGAAACCGCCCCCGACGGGGAAAGCGATGGGGAAACCACGGCCCTCGATGACGCCGCGATCGCCCCTGGGGACAGCCTAGACGCCACGGACGAAGACGACGCGGACGAGGACCTCGACCCGGAGGCGGCGGACGATGACGGCGACCTTGGGGACGATGAGGGGGCCGAAGACGACGCTGAAGACACCGTGGGCGAAGAGGAGTAGCCCCCAAGAACCATTAACCCAAGTCCACCGCGATCGCCCCATGGCCCCCCCCAACCACCGGCGCTGCATCAGTTGTCGCCGCCTCGGTCACCGCACCGAGTTTTGGCGGATCATCCGCCTGCACCCATCCCATCAGGTACAGTTAGATCGGGGCATGGGGCGATCCGTCTACCTTTGTCCCACCGAAGCCTGTCTGAACAGCGCCCAGCGGAAAAATCGCTTGAGCAAAGTCCTCAAGGCCCCCGTTCCCCCTGACGTTTACCAATCCCTCTGGAACCGTTTGCGTACCCATCCCTAGGGGGAGCGCGATCGCGCAGCCCTTCCGCCCCGCGCTTCGCTGTTCGACAGACCCCTTCAGCATCGCGCCATAATGATGGGAGCGATGGGAAAGCAGCCATGGAGCCTTTCCCGCCAGCTTGGTCCCTGAAGTGTCCTAGAATCGACCCTTCCGGCCCCCGAGCTTGCCCACTGTCCGTAACGATTGCAAACCCGAGCAGTATCCACTGCCGCCAAAACGGTGAGTTGCCATGTCGTGACGCCATTGTAGTTGAGACGCATTGAGAACCGAGGAAAGTACTGGATGAGCACCGGCCGAGTCAGAATTTACGAACTATCCAAAGAATTGAACCTGGAAAATCGAGATATCCTCGCCATCTGCGATCGGCTAGACATCGTTGCCAAAAGCCACAGCAGCACAATTGATGAAGATGATGCTGTGCGCATTCGCAGCGAAGCCAAGAACCAGCCAGCTAGCCGCCCGCCCGCTCCGCCAGTTGCCCCAGTCCGGCCCAGTTCTCCCGCGTCTCCCCCCAGCCCCGGCGGCGACCCCCAAGGCAGCAATGCTCCCCAAAAAATCTTGGAAATTCGCAGCACCCAGACTCGCCCAGTGACTAAACCCGTCCGTCCCTCCATGTCCGATTCCCCCACGCCACCGCAACCGCCCGCCCCAAGACCGAATGCAGCTAAGTTAGTGTCGCCCCCCGCCCGTCCGGCCGCGCCGCGCACGGTGCCCAAGCCGATCGCACCCAGTGCCAACAGCGCTCCAGAGACGGCCCCAGAGGGGGGGGCGATCGCACCGCCGCCGAAGCCGGAGCCCAAGGCCGATCCCAAGCCAGAGGTCAAACTGGTGGCGCGGCCCGAGCCCCCCAAACTGGTGAAGCCCCCCGCCCGCCAGACCGCCCCGGCCCCCAGCGCTAGCACCGTCTCCGCCCCCACCCCCCGGCTGGCCCCCCCCTCCAAACCCAGCCGCCCCGGCCCCAGTCGCCCCGGCCCCACCAAAGCCGCCGGTGGAGAGAAAGGAGCCCCCGTCACCGATGCGGGTCGCCCCAAGCCGACCATTGTGGAACTCCGGCGACCCAAGCCCGTCAAGCCCGCCGGTGCGCCGGTGCCCGCAGGGGGCATCGAGGGGGACGAGGAAGATAGCGTGAAGCTCCTCGACAAGCCCACCCGGCCCACCAAGCCGAGCGCCGACGCGGGGACCGAAGCCGGAGACGGCACCACGGACACCTACGAAAGCCGCCTGAAGCGTCCCACCCCCACCCGCACCCCCCGCAAGGGCACCGCGAAGGTGTGGGAGGACGAACGGCCGGAGGTGCGCCCCGCCAAAGAGAAGGTCAAGGGCAAGCGCCGGACCCAGATCGACCTTGATGATGACGAAGAATTTGATGACAGCCTCGATGGGGCCAACGGTCCCGAGCGGGAGCAGGTGAGCCTGTCGATCGCGCGGCCGCCGAAGCCCAAGGGTGCCGGATCGCCCAAGCCGCAACCGGCCCCCACCAAGGCCCCCACCCCCAAACGTCGCAGTCGCCCCAGCCGCGATCGCCGGGAAGCCGCCCGCAACCTGCGGCCCGAGCGCCCCGAAATCCTGAGCCTTCAGGACAACATGACCGTCGCCGAACTGGCCCGCACCCTCGTGGTACCCGAAACGGAAATTATCAAGCGGCTCTTCCTCAAGGGCATGGCCGTCAACATCAACCAAACCCTCGACATGGCCACCATCACCATGGTCGCCGAGGAAATGGGCGTCCTGGTGGAAACCACCGTCAAGGAATCCGCCGCCCGCAAAGTTACCGAAATGCTCGACCTGAGCGACCTGGAAAGCCTCCAGCGCCGCCCGCCCGTAGTCACGATCATGGGCCACGTCGATCACGGTAAAACCACCCTGCTGGACTCGATCCGCAAAACCAAGGTCGCCCAAGGGGAGGCCGGCGGCATCACCCAGCACATCGGGGCCTACCACGTGGATGTGGAGCACAACGGCGCACCCCAGAAGATTGTCTTCCTGGACACGCCGGGTCACGAAGCGTTTACCGCCATGCGCGCCCGGGGTACCCGCGTCACGGACATCGCCGTGTTGGTTGTGGCCGCCGATGACGGCGTGCGTCCCCAAACCCTAGAGGCCATCAGCCACGCTCGGGCCGCCAAGGTGCCCATGGTGGTGGCGGTCAACAAAATTGACAAAGAAGGGGCCAACCCCGATCGCGTCAAGCAGGAACTATCAGAACACGGCCTCGTGCCGGAGGAGTGGGGCGGCGACACGATCGTCGTGCCCGTCAGCGCCCTGAAGGGGGACAACCTGGATGAGCTGCTAGAAAACATCCTGCTGGTGTCCGAGGTGGAGGAACTGTCCGCCAACCCCGATCGCCTCGCGAAGGGGACGGTCATTGAAGCCCACCTCGATCGCGCCCGAGGTCCGGTGGCGAGCCTGCTGGTGCAAAACGGCACCCTGCGGGTCGGGGATGTGCTGCTGGCCGGTTCGAGCCTGGGTAAGGTCCGGGCCATGGTGGACGATCGCGGCAACCGCGTCGATGAGGCGGGTCCGTCCTTTGCGGTGGAGGTGCTGGGTCTCAATGACGTGCCCGCCGCCGGTGACGAGTTTGACGTGTTCGAGAGCGAGCGGGAGGCCAAGGCCCTGGCATCCGATCGCAGCGACGAGCAGCGCCAGAGCCGCCTCCAGCAGGCCATGGCCTCTCGCCGGGTGAGCCTGACGACCCTATCGGGCCAAATTCAGGAAGGGGAACTCAAGGAGTTGAACCTGATCCTGAAGGCGGACGTGCAGGGTTCCGTGGAGGCGATCCTCGGGTCGTTGCAGCAACTGCCGCAGAACGAGGTGCAGGTGCGGGTGCTGTTGGCGGCTCCGGGCGAGGTCACGGAGACGGATGTGGATCTGGCGGCGGCGAGTAATGCCGTCATCGTTGGGTTCAATACGACGCTCGCCACCGGTGCCCGTCGGGCGGCGGATGAGGCAGGGGTGGATGTGCGGGAATATGCCGTCATCTACAAGCTCCTGGACGAAATCCAGGCGGCCATGGAAGGGCTGCTGGATCCGGAGGAGGTGGAAGAGCCCCTGGGGCAGGCGGAAGTGCGGGCGGTGTTCCCGGTGGGCCGTGGGGCCGTGGCGGGCTGCTATGTGCAGTCTGGCAAGCTGGTGCGCGACTGTCTGCTGCGGGTCCATCGCGGTAAGGAGCTGGTCCATGAGGGCCGTCTCAATTCCCTCAAGCGGATGCGGGATGATGTGAAGGAGGTCAATACGGGCTTTGAGTGCGGTATTGGCGTCGATAGCTTCTCCCAATGGCAGGAGGGGGATGTGCTGGAGGCGTTCAAGATGGTGGCGAAGCGCCGGACCCTGAGTGCCTAGGGAGCGCCCGGTTGGGGGGTGGGGCCGTCGCGATCGCGGTGGGTCTTCTCCCCGATAGGTTGTGTAATGCGGGGCCGTTCCCACCGGGGGGCGGCCCTTCTGTTTGGGGATGGATGGATGGATGGTTTGATGGGGTAGTGGCGGCTCGGTTGATTTTGGGCTGATGCGTTCTAGCTGACGGGAGTGGTGGGCCATGGCGATGCGTTCTGTTCGTTCCGATTCGTTCCTGTGGATCCATGGGGCGGGGTTGGCGGCGGTGCCGCTGCTGCTGGAGCTGTGCTGGCTGGGGCTGGCGGCGGGGGATCCGCTGCTGCCCTGGGGGCTCGATTGGCTGCCGGTGGCGATCGCGGGGGCGGTGCCGGTGCTGGCGGTGCAGTGGGGCAGGCCGTTCTATCCGTTTGCGATCGCGGGGTTGACCCTGCGGCCTGCGGCGTTGGAGGAGGTGCGGCTCAGAATTTTGCAACGCTGGCGGGCGTGGCCGATTAAGGCGATCGCGGCGGCGGGGGCGATCGCCCTGGTGGGGGCCTTGGGGTTTCTGTACCGCTGGGCGGCGATCGCGTCGGATGTGACGCCCTTTGGGCCGCGCTGGCAGGGGTTGCTGGTGGCGGCGATCGCGTTTTTGGTGGCGAATCTGTTGGCGCAGATGGGGTTGGCGTCCCTGTGGGTGGCCCTGACGCCGACGGCCACCCTGGCGCAACTGGATCCCGTGGCGGCGGACACCATTGATGCCACGTTCACCCGGCTGGGGATTCCCCTGAGTCGGCTGTTGCCGCTGCTGGATGGGTTTGAGGAGAAGGTACCGCCCCCTGAAGCGCCTGGGGTGGAGGCGGTGCCGACCCCAGATTTGGAGTTGGCCGAAGAATCCACCGAAGCCGCGATCGCAGCACCAGAAACAGAAGCCGAAACAGAACCGGCCATGGCCCCGGATCTGACCCTCGATGATGAATTGGACGAGGAGGGCGACGATACCCTCATCGCGATCGCGGTGCCCGCCTCCCAACTGATCACCGAACCCTCAGAAACTCCAGAAATTCCTGAGGTTCCTGAAGCTCTAGAAACGCCCGCCGAAAGTTCGCCAGAAGTTGCCCCGGAAGTTACCCCAGAAACGGATCTAGGGACCGACGCGATCGCCCCCTCCGAAGCCGCCACCACCGCAGAATCCGAAGCCAGCGACACAGGCACCGATACAGGCAGCGATCCCCAAACCCCCGATTCCCCCGAGCCGTGACCGGGGCGATCGCTTTCCGCTAAGCTAGGAAGACTCTGGCCCCCACCAACCGGGGAGCCACCGAACCGCGATCGCGGCCCTTCGCCCATCCCGATCCATCCAGCGCCGCGCCACACCCCCCAAGCCCCTATGCTCCGAGCCGGAATCGTCGGACTCCCCAACGTCGGTAAGTCCACCCTCTTCAATGCCCTCGTCGCCAACGCCAAGGCCGAGGCCGCCAACTTCCCTTTCTGCACCATCGAGCCAAACGTGGGCGTCGTTTCCGTCCCCGACCCGCGCCTCGATGAACTCGCCAAAATTAGCCAATCGGACGCGATCGTCCCCACCCGCATCGAATTCGTAGACATCGCGGGCCTGGTCAAGGGGGCCAGCAAGGGGGAAGGGCTGGGCAATCAATTCCTGGCTAATATCCGCGAGGTGGACGCGATCGTCCATGTGGTGCGCTGCTTCGACAGCGAAGACATCATCCACGTCGATGGCTCCGTTGATCCCATCCGCGATATCGAAGTCATTAACCTCGAACTGATCCTCGCGGACCTGGCCCAGGTGGAACGGCGCTGCGATCGCGTCCGCAAGCAAGCCAAAGCCAACAAGGACGCCCGCACCGAACTCGAAGTCCTCGAAAAAATCCAGAAAACCCTCGAAAGCGGCCAGCCCGCCCGATTGCTGGATCTGGACGAAGAGGAAGAAATTTTTGTCAACCCCCTCGGCCTCCTGACCCGCAAGCCCATCATCTACGGCACCAACGTCTCCGAAGATGACCTCGCCACGGGCAACGCCTGGGTCGAGCAGGTGCGGGAGCTGGCCGCCGCCGAAAATGCCCAAGTGGCCGTCATCTCCGCCCAGGTGGAAGCGGAACTGGTGGACCTGAGCGACGAAGAACGCGCCGACTTCCTCGAATCCCTCGGCGTCACCGAAGGGGGCCTCAAAACCCTGATCCGCGCCACCTATGAACTGCTGGGCCTGCGGACCTACTTCACCTCCGGGCCGAAGGAAACCCGCGCCTGGACCATCCGGGCGGGCATGTTGGCCCCCCAGGCGGCGGGGGTGATCCACTCGGACTTTGAACGGGGCTTCATCCGCGCCGAAACCGTGGCCTACGCTGACCTGACCACCCACGGCTCCATGGCCGCCGCCAAGGAAAAGGGGCTGGTGCGCAGTGAAGGCAAGGAGTACACGGTCCAGGAAGGGGATGTGCTGTTGTTCCGGTTCAATGTATAGCGGCTGAGGCAATCCCAGTGGGGCAAGGGGCTGCCATTCCCTTGTCTAACTCCCTGATCTGCGCCGCTGAAGTACGGTTTGACGACCCGCGATCGCGCCCCCACCCCGTCGTCCTTAATTTTGTAGCCCTTGTCCTAGACGCCATGTTCAACCAATCTTTTCTGCCGGTTGCCTACTATCGCGGTCAGTTCATCCCCTTTGAGGACGCCAATCTGTCGATCGCGACCCATGCGCTCCATTACGGGACGGGGGCCTTTGGGGGGCTGCGGGGCATTCCGGACCCGGAAAATGGCAATCGGGCGCTGCTGTTTCGCCTCGATCGCCACTGCAAACGCCTGAGCCAGAGCGCAAAGTTTTTGCATTTTGATCTGCCCGCCGATCAGATCCAGGAAACGATCAAAACCTTCGTGCGGAAGAATCGCCCCGCCCAGTCGTTCTATATCCGCCCGTTTGTCTATACGTCGGATCTGGGCATCGCGCCGCGCCTGCATAAGGTGGAAAAGGACTTTTTTATCTACGGCCTAGAAATGGGCGATTACCTGTCCGGTGAGGGGGTGAGCTGCCGCATCAGTTCCTGGTATCGCCAGGAGGACCGCAGTTTGCCCCTGCGCGGCAAGATTGCCGGGGCTTATATCACCTCATCGCTGGCGAAAACCGAGGCGGTGGAGGCGGGCTTTGATGAGGCGATTCTGATGAACGCCCAGGGCAAGGTCTGCGAAGCGACGGGCATGAATGTGTTCCTGGTGCGCGACGGCAAGCTGATTACGCCGGGATTCGAGCAGGATATTTTGGAGGGCATCACGCGCGACAGTGTGCTGACCCTGGCGCGGGATTTGGGCATTGAGACGATCGAGCGGCCCGTGGATAAGACGGAGCTGTTCGTGGCGGATGAGGCGTTTTTGTGCGGGACGGCGGCGAAGATTGCGCCGATCGCGCGGATCGAGAACTACACCCTGCCCACGGAGCGGCCCATTACCGATCGCCTGCGGACGCTCCTCGGGGCGATCGTGGCGAACCGGGAACCGGCCTACCGCCATTGGGTGTACCCGATCGATTACGACGCCTAACCCTGGATCCGATCGCGCAACACCACCCCAAGGCCGCAGACCAAGGCGATCGCGATCGCGCCGATGCCCAACCAGCTTGGCACCCAAAAGACCGCCTCGATGTGGTTGAGGGTGCCCGGTTCTAGGGGCCAGGTGACGCGATCGCCCCCTTGGGTCAGGGGTCCGGTGGAGGTGCCGGGGATGATCAACGGGGCCGCCAGGGCAAAGCTCGATTGCAGCAGGGATTCCGCCCCCACCAGAATTTGACCGTCCACCGTCAGGGACGCCAGCGATCGCAAATCCGCCTCCAGGGTGAGGGCATTGCGGACGGCGATCCCGAAATTTTGCTGATGGAGCGCTACCCGGATCGGCGGCTGCGCCGGGGCGCGATCGCCCTCGGTGGGGGCCAGGGTTTTGAGAAGTGCCTCAAATTTCTCCACCAAGTCCGCCCCATTGGCAAAGGGAATCGATAGCCAAAGCTCCTGGGGATCCGGCGATCGCACCTGACCGCCGAGGGTTTCCGCCTGCCGCTCCAGGGCCGTGCGCCACGGGGCCGCCAGGGAATCGCCCAGGGTCACCCAGCGATCGCCCAGGGCCACCCGCTGCACAATTTCCCCGTGGTTCGCATCCTGGAACCGCACCGTCACGCCATAGTCCACACACCCCGTCAGGGCGATCGCCGCGATCGCGCAGATCCCCCAGAGCCATCGCCCCATGCGTCGCCCCATCCAGCGCCCATCCATCAACGGCCTGACCTCCCGCACGTTTCCCTGCATTATCTTGCCCCCGATTGGGCCATCGGTCGGATCCTCGATCAAGTCCTCCGTCCGGTTTTAGGTGGCGTTGGGGGCGCGATCGCGGCCATTCTCACAGAACATTACGCCCCCCGCGCGCCCCAGTAGGGAGTTGATATGCTCGATCTGTACCGGGTCGAAACCGGCCCCACGGGTCCGAAGGGAAGGAACGCACCATGGCCACACCGAGCGTACTGTGCCTAGGGGAAATGCTCTGGGATTGTCTCGCCGATCGCCCCGGTCTGGATTTGGGCGCGATCGACACCTGGACGGCCTACCCCGGCGGTGCCCCGGCGAATGTGGCCTGCGCCCTGCCGAAGCTGGGGGTCGCGTCGGCCCTGCTGACCTGCCTGGGGAGCGATGGGGCGGGCGATCGTCTGGTGGACATTTTGCGCATGGGCGGCGTCAACCTCCAGGGGCTCCAGCGGCACCCGGACGCCCCCACCCGCGAGGTCTATGTCCTGCGCGATGACCAGGGCGATCGCCACTTTGCCGCCTTTGGGGCCGAGGGGGTGGGGGAGGTGCCGAGCGATCGCTTCGCCGATGCCTACCTGGATGGGGCCGCCCTGCCGCCGGAATTGTTTGAGGGGGCGCAGATGCTCGTGTTGGGCACCCTGGGCCTCGCCTGTCCCGCCAGCCGCGCGGCCACGTTTCGGGCGTTGGATTTGGCGGATGAGTTCTTTTGCAAGATTTTTCTAGACGTGAACTGGCGGCCCATTTTCTGGTCCGGCGGCGAGGGGGAAGCCCTGCCCCTGATGCGGGAATTGGTAGAGCGGGTGGATTTTCTCAAGATGGCTCGGGAAGAGGCCCTGTTGCTGTTCGAGACGGATCAGCCGGAGCGAGTGCGATCGCGCCATGACCACCTGGAGGGCGTTTTGATTACGGATGGCGATCGCGGCTGCCGGTATGCGATCGGTTCCGCGATCGGGGAACTGGCCGCCTTTGCCGTGCCCGTGCGCGACACCACCGGGGCCGGGGATGCGTTTGTCGCCGCCTTCATCCGCCATCTCCTGGAAGTGGGCCTTGATCGCCTCCAGGAACCCGCCGAAGCCCACCGGGCCGTCACCTACGCCAGCGCCGCCGGAGCCCTCACCACCCTGCGTCCCGGCGCGATCGCCGCCCAGCCCAACCACGCCCAGGTGGAAGCGTTTCTCTACAGTCGCGGTATCCTCGGGGCCGCCGCCTCCTAAAACTTCTCGACCTTTGCCCCCCATCCCAATCCCCTTTCCGGCAACCCCATGGGTATTGAAATCGAGCGTAAATTCCTAGTCCAGGGCGATCGCTGGCGCGGCCAGGGCACTGCCACCGCCTACAGCCAGGGCTACATCGCCATCGAAGACGCCCGCACCGTCCGGGTCCGCATAGCAGGCGATCGCGCCTACCTCACCATCAAAGGCCCCGCCACCGGCCTCGCCCGCCCCGAGTACGAATATCCCATCCCCCTCGCGGACGCCCAGGAACTGCTAGATCACCTGTGCGGCACGCCCCCCGTCGAAAAAATTCGCCACCGCATCCCCACCAGCGATGGCCTAGCCTGGGAGGTGGATGAATTCCTTGGGGCCAACGCGGGGCTGATCCTGGCGGAAATCGAGCTCGATGATCCCGATCGCCCCTTCGAGCGGCCCGAGTGGCTAGGAACGGAGGTGTCCGACGATCCGCGCTACCGTAACTCCTACCTGGCCTCCCACCCCTACGGCCAATGGAGCCCCTAGGGTTGGACCTAAACCCAGATCGTTTTTTTGCGCCATGAAACCCCTCAGTCACCTGTTGATTAGCCTCGTTGGGGCCAGCGCGATCGCGGGGAGCGCCCTGCTCGCCGTCCAGAACGCCACCCCCATTTCCCTGTCCGTTTTGGGGATCACCCTCGTGCCCATCCCCTTCGGTCTGCTGCTGGCCCTCGGGTTCGGCGCTGGATTGGGCCTCGGCGCGATCGCCCCCCTGGCGTGGCAACTCCTTGGCCCCAGCAAATCCCGCTAGGGCACAACCCAAGTCCCGGAGATCCAGACCGTCGGCTACAATGCACGGGTCCATGCACCCCAACGCCCCAAGAGTTTCCCCCGTGCTGACCGTCGCCCTGCCCAAAGGCTCCCTCCTGTCCGACAGCATCCGCCTGTTCCAGTCCATCGGGCTCGATTTCAGCGCCTTTCTGGACTCGGGCAACCGCCAGTTGCAAATCGAAGACCCCACCGGTCGCGGGCGGGCGATGCTGGTGCGCAATGGCGATGTGCCCGTCTATGTGGAATCGGGTCAGGCCCATCTGGGCGTCGTCGGCTATGACGTGCTCCAGGAAAAACGCCCGCAGGTGGCCCAACTGCTCGATCTGGGCTTTGGCCAATGCCGCATGTCCGTCGCCGTGCCGCGATCGAGTCCCTACCGCAGCGCCCTGGATTTGCCCGCCCACTGCCGCATTGCGTCTAAGTTTGTCAACTGCGCTCGGGATTATTTCCAGGCCCAGGATCTGCCCGTGGATCTGGTGCCCCTCTACGGTTCCGTGGAGTTGGGACCGATTACCGGCATGGCGGAGGCGATCGTGGATCTCGTCGCCACGGGCCGCACCCTCCAGGAAAATGGCCTGATTGAAATTGAAGTGCTCTTCCACAGCACCGCCCGCTTGGTGGCCCATCCCCTCAGCTATCGCCTCAATAGCCATGGCCTCGATGGCTGGGTCACGGCCGCGCGATCGCACCTGGCCACCACTCCCACCGCCACAGCCCTCTAAGGTAGCCGCGATCGCGCGCTTCTCGGTATCCTTTATCGAGGCACACCCCCCGCGATCGCCCGCCATCTAACGCCACCTAAACTTTAGTTCCCATCTCCATCTCCATCCCCATCCCCACCGAGGTCGAAAGGTTACGCCCCCCATGTCACAGCTTCGCGAACTGCACCAACAGCTCATCAGCAAAGAACGCTCAGCGGTCGAAATCGCCCAGGATTACCTAGAGCGCATTGACCAGCGCGAGCCCCAGGTCCGCAGCTTCCTGCGCGTAACCCCCGAAATCGCCCTCGAACAGGCCAGGGCCGTGGACGCCAAAATCGCCGCCGGGGACGCGATCGGCCCCCTCGCGGGCATCCCCATCGCCATCAAGGACAACATGTGTACCAAGGGGGTACCCACCACCTGCGCCTCGCGCATCCTGGAAAATTTCGTGCCGCCCTACGAATCCACGGTCACCCAGAAGCTCTTCGACGCCGGGGCCGTGATGGTGGGCAAAACGAACCTGGATGAATTTGCCATGGGCAGTTCCACGGAAAATTCCGCCTTCCAGGTGACGGCGAATCCCTGGGATCTCGAACGGGTGCCGGGGGGCTCGTCGGGGGGCTCGGCGGCGGCGGTGGCGGCGGCGGAATGCCCCATTTCCATCGGCTCCGATACGGGGGGCTCGATCCGTCAACCGGCGGCCTTCTGCGGGGTGGTGGGCCTCAAACCTACCTATGGCCTGGTGTCCCGCTATGGCTTGGTTGCCTTTGCGTCGTCGCTGGATCAGGTGGGGCCGTTCGGGGCGACGGTGGAGGATGCGGCCCTGCTGCTGGAGGCGATCGCGGGCTACGACCCGAAGGATTCCACCAGTCTGAACGTGGCGATCCCCAGCTATGCCAAGAGCCTGCGACCCGACCTGAAGCCGAAGCGCCAACTGAAAATCGGCGTGATCAAAGAAACCTTCGGGGCAGGGCTCGATTCCGTGGTAGAAACCGCCGTGGAAAAAGCCCTGGAAACCTTGCAGGAACTGGGGGCCGAAATCCAAGTCATTTCCTGCCCGCGCTTCCGCTACGGCCTGCCCACCTACTACATCATTGCCCCGTCGGAGGCGTCGGCGAACCTGGCCCGCTACGACGGCGTGAAATTCGGCGCGCGGGCGGAGGATGCGGACAATCTCATTGAGATGTACGGCAAAACCCGCGCCCAGGGCTTTGGACCCGAGGTGAAACGGCGCATCGCGATCGGCACCTATGCCCTATCGGCGGGCTATTACGACGCCTACTACCTGCGGGCTCAGCAGGTGCGGACCCTGATCAAGGAGGATTTTGAGAAGGCATTTGCCCGGGTGGATGTGCTGATTTCCCCCACGGCCCCCACCACGGCCTTCAAGGCGGGCGAAAAGACCGATGATCCCGTCGCCATGTACCTGTCGGATTTGATGACGATTCCGGTGAACCTGGCGGGGCTGCCGGCCTTGAGCGTGCCCTGTGGCTACGATGAGGCGGGGATGCCCATCGGGATGCAGATTGTGGGCAATGTGCTCCAGGAGCAGCGGATCCTAGAGGTGGCCTATGCCTATGAGCAGGCGACCCAGTGGCATCAGCGGGTGCCCGCGATCGCCCGGAGTTAGGACCAACTTTAGGACAATGGCGTGTAGTCAATTCCATCACCGTAGGGGTTGGGTCTCCCAACCCTGACCCGAGTGCCCGCCACCCACCCATTGCCCCTTGGGAAGATCAAGGATCGCGGGGGCGGAATGGGGCAGGGCGATTGGTCGATAGGAGGGGCGGCCTTGGGGCTCACCCAGGGCCAGCGAAATAGCCGATAATCTCCAGAGGTGTCCCAGCGGCACCAAACCACTTACCCAATGGGGTTTAGGGATTGTCGTGAATCTTTCGTCCCTTAGTTTTTTACAGCGGCTCCGGAGTGTCCAGAAGCAACAGTACGTGGTGCTGGGGCTCGGGCGCTTCGGGCGGGCCGTGTGCAGTACGTTGCACCAGATGGGCTATGAGGTGCTGGGGATTGACTCCAGCGAAAGCCTCATTACCCAAGCCCTCGACGATCGCATCGTGTCCCATGCCATCCAGTTGGACACCACAAACCGGCTGGCCATGGAGGAGGCGGGGGTTTTTGACTTTGAAACCGCGATCGTGGCGATCGGCAACTACATCGAAGCGAGCGTAATCGCCACCCTCAACCTCAAGGAAGCGGGGGTCAACTACGTCCTCGCCAAGGCGTCCAGCGACATCCACGGCAAACTCCTGCGGAAGGTGGGGGCCGATCTGGTTGTCTTTCCGGAACATGAAATGGGCTGCCAGGTGGGGCGATCGCTGGTGCAGCCGAATATTTTGGAGCGGCTGGACCTCGATGCCAATAGCAGCATTGTGGAAGTGATCGTTCCCCAGGAATTTGACGGCAAGAGCATCGCCGAACTGCAACTGCGGGCGCGCTATGGCATTAATTTGCTGGCCCTGAGCCGCGCGCCGGTGCAGGAGGAGGCGGACACGGGGGCCGATCGCTGCGAGCGCTTCGATGTGAATGTGGACCCGTCCATGCGACTGCGCCAGGGCATGGTGATGGTGGTCATTGGCAATCGCCGCGCCCTGAGCAATTTGCCAATCTAGGCCAGGGGATTCCCCCTGAAGCGCCCCAAGAGGACGACAATTCGTCAAAATTAAGCCAAGGCCCAGGGGCGATCGCCGTCCCGAGCCCGATCCATTCCCGTTCAGGTGGTGCCGTGGCTTCCTTCTTTTCCTCCCTGTTTTCCCAAAAGGCCGATTCTGCTGATTCATCCCCCGACGCACCCATGGCTTCTTCCGCAACCCCATCCAACAAAGTGGCTAAGAGCGATGCCGAATGGCAGGCGCAACTGACCCCCGAACAGTTTCAGGTGACTCGCAAAAAGGGCACTGAACGGGCCTTCACGGGCCAGCATTGGGACAATAAACAGCAGGGCATCTACCGCTGCGTGTGCTGCGGCAGTGAGCTCTTCCGCTCCGAGACGAAGTACGATTCCGGGACCGGCTGGCCGAGCTTTTGGGCTCCCATTTCTCCGGAGGCGGTGGCTACCGAGAGCGATCGCTCCCTGTTCATGGTGCGGACCGAGGTGCTTTGCGCCACCTGCGATGCCCACCTGGGCCATGTGTTTGAGGATGGCCCCCGCCCGACGGGCCTGCGCTACTGCATGAATTCCGCGTCGTTGACCTTCGAGCCAGCGGGGGAAAATACGGCGGATTCTGATGCCTAGGGGCCGCTATCCCTAGGCAATCGAGGCGAACTTCCTAGGCGGCGGTGGTGGTGGTTCTGGGCCGCTGGATCACCGCCGCCCGGGCCGATTCCCAGGCCGCGATCGCGGCTTCATAGCTGGGGTAGATATCAAACACCCGATCAATCTGGGCAATTTCAAACACCAGACGGACCGGCGGCTGGGGATTGATAAACATCAGGCTCAGGTGATGCTCCTGGGCGCGGCGGTAGAGGGCCACCAGGGTCGCAAGGCCCACCCCGTCAATGAAATCCACCCCGCTCAGGTCGATCGCCCAGGGGGGCTGCTGGCCAATGGTGGGATGGGTCGGAGCGATCGCGGCCTCCAGGCGATCGCGCAAATCCTGGGAACTCGCCGCATCCAGTCGGCCACAGAGGCGCACAATCGAAGGCTGATAAGCGTTAAAGGCCATAGCAACTCAGGGGGCAAGGGGACAGAAAGGGGATCGCGTCGGGCGATCGTTCTTGAGGCTAGCGCAGCCCGCCACGCAACCCCGGTGGAGCGCAAGGGCCGATGATGGCCCAAAATTGTCATCCGGCCGCCCCGTCAATCCGCCCATGGGGCCGTCCAAAACTCGCGAGGCCCACGACCTGGAACCGGGCAAAATGTTACGGTTTGCTGACGGAGCAAGGCCATTCTGGGGTGACCGACACGCCCCTATCCTAGGGGGTTGATCCCAAACGGTGCGTAATCGGAACTACCAAACCGTAGCAGTGGGCGATTAATGATTTCTTAAGGTTTCTTAATCTCTTTTCCCTAAGGGGCGCTCGGGTCGTCGGGTTCTGGGGCGTTCTGGGGGTGGAAGTAGCCGTGGATCTGCTGGGCGATCGCGGGGCCGATGCCGGGGACTTCCGCCAATTGGACGGGGGTGGCCTCGCGGATGTAGTCGATCGAGCGGAAGTGGGCCAGCAGTTGCTTTTGGCGGTGGTGCCCGAGGCCGGGGATGTCGCTCAGGCGCGATTGGGTCATGCGATCGCGGCGCTGCTGGCGATGGAAGCTGACGGCGAACCGGTGGGCCTCGTCCCGCAACCGGCGCAGGAGCTGCACTCCCGGCTGATCCGGATCCGTGGGTAGGGATTCCGACTGGCCCGGTAGAAAAATTTCCTCCTGCCGTTTCGCAAGGCCAATGATCCGCAACTCATCGAGCAGATCCAGATCCCGCAGCACCGCCACGGCGGCGGACAGTTGCCCCTTGCCCCCGTCCACCACCACTAAATCCGGCCAGTCATCGGCGCGATCGCGGCCCGCCCCATCCCCGAGCACCGCCAGGGCCGCATTGGGGGCACTGCGGGGGCGACCGTCCCGGAACCGCCGCCGGATCACCTCCGCCATGCTGGCAAAGTCGTCCGAGTGGCCGGGGCGCACCTCAGCACTGCGGATTTTGTAGCGGCGGTAATGCTGCTTGGCGGGCTGCCCCTCGACGAACACCACCCGCGACGCCACCGCATCGGAGCCCTGGATGTGGGAAATGTCGTAGCACTCGATCCAGTGGGGCAGGGTGGGCAGATCCAACACCGTCGCCAAATCCTGCAACGCTTGGCCGTCGCGATCGCTCGATCGCCGGGTGCGGGCCAGCTCGTAGTGGGCATTGCGCTCGACGAGGGCAATCAAATCCGCCTTGGTTTGCCGCTGGGGCACCGTGATTTCCACCCGTCGCCCCCGCCGCGCCGCCAGCCACGCCGCCAGGAACTCCCCCTCCGGCAGGGCATATTGCACCGTCACCTCCGCCGGAATCTCCACCGGCTCCACCTGGCCGTAGTGATTTTCCAGCACCCGCTGCAACAGTTGCCCCCCTAGGGCCGGATCCAGGGCTAGATCCTGTACCGCGTCTGGGCCATCCGCAGACTCCGCAGGAGTTCCATGACCCTCAGGTACCTGGGCCGTGTAGCCCAATCGCCCCACCAGCCGCCCCGCCCGGATCTGGAAAAGCTGAATGCAGGCCACCACCCCATCCGTCGCCAGGGCGATCGCATCGCGGGACACGCGATCATCCGGCAGGGCAACCTTGTGATCGCGTCCCAACTGGTCCAGCCCCCGCAGCTGATCCCGCAGGACCGCCGCCCGCTCAAATTCCAGATCCGCCGCCGCCGCCTCCATCTGCGCCGTGAGCTGCTCCACCAACTCCCCCGTACGCCCCTGGAATACCATCGCCACCTTCTGCACCGTCTGGCGATAGGCATCCGGCGCTATCAAACCCTGACAAACCCCTGGACAGCGGCCCAGGTCGTAGTTCAGGCAGGGGCGGTCCTTGAATAGGGGTCGCGGGCGCTGGCGCAACGGGAACAGCCGCTTCACCAGTTGCAGGGTGGATCGCAGGCCGTGGGCGTCGGTGTAGGGGCCGTAGTAGCGATCGCGGGGCTCCCCGAGGCGGCGCTTGCGGGTGATGAACAGGCGCGGGTAGTCCTCCGACCAGGTGATGCAGAGGTATGGGTATTTCTTATCGTCCTTGAGGAGAACGTTAAAGTGCGGCTGATGGCGCTTAATTAAATTCGCCTCCAGCATCAGCGCCTCCGACTCCGTATCGGTGACGATGAATTCGAGATCCACCACCTGCCGCACCATCAATTCCAGGCGCGGCGTGTGCAGATAGCGGGCGGGCGACTGGCCATCCTCGCGGAAGAATGGACGGAAATAGGACCGCACCCGTGATCGCAGCCGCTTGGACTTGCCTATATATAGGACTCGCCCCTCGCGATCGCGGAACAGATAAACCCCCGGTTCCGCCGGAATTTCCCGCAGTCGCCCTTCGAGCACCTCGGGCCGCTGCAATAGCACCCGTTGACCGTCACCGAGATCGCCCATACACGCCTCAATCCCAAACTCTCGAACGCCGCGATCGCGATCGGCCCCACGTCCCCATCACCGGATCTCCAGCGCATCCCTTAGAATAATGGAGCAATCTTGGAACCCAAGGGAACCATCACAGAACCTGTGGGGTCAGAAGCATTAGCTAGACAGCGAGAAGACATCTAGGGTAGACTTTCCCTGGCTGTATGAATCTGTAGTAGCCTACGGGCTCTCTGTCGCTGAACTATGCGTCGAATCGTCGGTTCTTTGAACAATCAACTTCGCGCACGGACTTTACAGCTACAGCAAATTGTAGAGGAGTGGAAGTAAGTGACTCAGATCGGTAATGAACTCCCGAATACCCTGCTTGGGTCTGGGATTGACACCCTATTTGGTCTTGGTGCCAACGACAACTTGACCGGCAGCCAAGACGGCAAGAGCTTGCTGAACGGAAACCAAGGGGAAGACACCCTGCGGTCCCGCGCTGCTGGCGACACGATGTACGGCGGTCAGGGCAACGACGTCCTGATCAGCTCCGGCGGCTCGCTGATGTTCGGCGACCTGGGCAACGACACCCTGGTGGGTGAATCGACCACCTCTGTCCTGGGTGGCGGCCTCGGCGGCAGCGACACCATGAACGGTGGCGACGGCAACGACAGCCTGGTGGCAGCCCCCGGTGGCAACAGCCTCCTGTTTGGCAACGCCGGGAACGATACCCTGGTGGCCAAGAACCGTCAGGATACGCTGTTCGGTGGCCAAGGCAACGACTGCCTGGAAGTCGGCTCTTTTGCCCTGTTGGCCTACGGCGACTTGGGCGATGACAAAATCATCTCCACCGGCAGCAACGGTGGCGCAACCCTCTTCGGCGGCTCTGCCGACTTGGCCAAAAACGACGCAGATGGTAACGACACCATCACCAGTGGCGGTCGTAACCTGGTCTTCGGTAACGGCGGCAACGACGTGATCACCGGTAGCACCGGCGACACCATCCGGGGCGGCAAAGGCAACGACTCCATTACCGCCGCAGGCGCTCAGGTGTTCGGCGACCTGGGCAACGACGCAATTCGCGTAAGCGGCAACTCCACGGTGGACGGCGGCGCTGGCTCTGACACGCTGACGGCCACCGGCTCTGGTAACACGCTGACGGACGGTGGTTCGGAAGCGAACAGCTTCGTCCTCGGCAGCGGCGCAGCCAACAACCTGGTCAAATTGGGCTCCGGCATTGGTGCCCAAACCGTCAACGCTTCGGGCGCAGGCTCGGGCAACACGATTGATGGTGCCACCAGCGGTGGCAACAACTCGATCACCAGCACCGGCGGTAACTACATCATTCTGGGTTCGGGTCAAGAGACGGTCCGTGCAACCCCGACCGATACGGTTGTGGGTGCGGCGGCAGGCGACACCATTATTGGCGGCCCGGTTCAAATTGGCGCAGTCGGCAACATCGTCGGCACGCCGAATGCAGACGTCCTGGTCGGTGGTTCAGGCAACGACACCATTGAAGGCTTGGCTGCATCTGACACCTTGACCGGCGGATTAGGCGCAGATGTGTTTCTATTCCGGGGAGGAAACCTTGATGCAGTAGGGAGAGGTTCTTTCTCGAACAGCATCATTGGAGGCTCCGCTCTATTCCTAACCTATACCTATGGGGGCGGCGGCGGTAACTCCCTTGGCTCCGGTCAAACCTTTGGTGCCGCGGCGACCCAAGGTACCTTCGTCAACGGCACCGCTATTGCTATTGGCAATACGGTTGGTACTTTCTCAGGTGCAGCTACGGGGACTAACCTACCCCAGTTCCTGTTCTCCAGCAACGGCTCCATTGGTTTTATCAATGGTGGAACCATCGTGAGCGATGTACGGTTCACGACAACCCCGCCGCCGGGTATTGGTGAGGAACTACGCATCGCCTTTGGTACCAACACAGTTGGCAACTTCGGTGTGGGTAATGGCACTTCCTTTGCTCCGGGTGGAAACCTTGCTGCAACCGGATACGGATACTCAACCTCTGGTTTCGACGTCATCACGGACTTTGAGGATGGCACCGACAAGATCGCAATCCAGGCAAGCATGCTTGGCCTTAGCGCGGCCAGTGGTGGTGCAACGATTGGTACAGCGTCAGCTAGTGCCGGTGCTTTCGCCAACACGAACCTGACCTACGACTCGCAGACCGGTGTTCTTTACTTTATGGGAACCCAGTCGGCAGGTACGAACCTCAAATCGGTTTCGACCTTTGGCAGCACGTCGGTGTTCAGCTCTGCTGTGTTTTACACCGGCACTGCTGCACAGGCGAATGGCGGGACTCTGGCATCGGTGACTGGGACGAATACTGCACTCTCCTTCACCAGCTTTGGGACAGGCGGCGCCGGAACGTTCGGCTTTGTCCAGACGTACTACACCTTTACCCCTTCGACTACTGCCCGGTCGATCGCAATCAGCACCGACGGCACGACGATCACCCCGGCTGCAGCGAATCGTCTGCCAATTCCGTTCCTGCAAATCCTCAATGGTGGCAACCCGGTGGCGGCGACCATCGACTTCAACGACATCACTTTGTTCTAAGGTTTGTTGCTTCAGGGCGGGTAGTTCGTTTGACGACGGCCTGCCCCGAGGAAGAAGAGAGAAATTTGCTCAAAATCAGAAAACCCGATCGCGCCTTGGCCGGTCGGGTTTTTCTTTGGATTCAGGATTGGTCGAGGCCTTCAGCTTTCGGCAAAGAGTTCCGGGAGCCGATCGCGGAGTTGCCCATTCAGTTCCGGGAGGCGATCGCGCAGTTGCAGGTACCAGTCATAGCGATCGCGGAAGCCCCCAGCCAACATCCGCTGCGTTTTCACCCAATCGTAGGCATTGGCCGTGAGGCGATCGCGCAGGTCCGGGCGATCAATCAGGGCCGCGAGGCGACGCTCGAACTGGCCGGGTGTCTTGAAGAGCAATCCCGTTTCCCCATCCCGGAGGGTTGCGCCATAGGCCACCGGGCTCGCCAGAACCGCCACGCCTCGGGCGGCACATTCCACAAAACTCAGGTCCGACTTCATGGCGTTGAACCGGGTGGGGTTGAGGGGGAGCAGGGCAATATCGCAACGGGAAAGGGTTTCCCCATAGGTCTCGAAGGGGACGAGGGGCTGAAAGGTTTTGTGGGGCGTTTCAAGGGCGTCGAAAAATGCCTGGTCATAGATCACCTCGACGCGCACGCGATCGCCACGATCGGCCAAAACCCGGTTGATCGCCGGAAGTAGGGGCAACCAATCCGGGCGGCGGTTGAGGGAACCAAAAAAGATCGTCGTTGGTGCTTGGGGATCGGTGGGGGGGCGGCGGCGCGGGAGAGCCGCGATCGCATTGGGGAACACCGCCACATTGGGATTGATCTGCCGCAAAAAGTCCGCCAACTGCTCCGTCGAAGTTTGAATCGCGTGGCAGGCGCGGTAGCCCCAAAAATCCGACGCCGCCACGGCGGGCCAGCGGAGGGGATCGTCATCAATCTCCAGAATGCTCACATAGCCCCGCTGGATCAGGCGGCGCATATGAGCTAGGTTTTTTTCGCGGCAGAGGATCGCCCGCTGCCAAATGAACACCACTTCTTCGCCGGGATTTTCGATGCCAATGGACGCGCCGTTTTCCGTTGCGTGGGTCCGCACGCCGGGGAGGCGATCGAGGAACGCGTCCGGCTCGCTGACGCGCACCCGCTTACAGGCCACCGGTTCATGGATGCAGGTTTGGATCAGCAGACGGCGCGGCGGGGTGGGCTTTGGCCTGCGGGCGCGGACGATGTATTGGATGGTGGCGAGGCGATCGGCGAGGGCGCTGGCGTCCCCCTTGAGGAGTTCGCAGGCCCCCTGGAGTTGCGCCGCTAGCCGGTCCGCCACCTCGCGCCGGTTGCCGTAGCGGGGATAGATGGACAGCAGTTCGAGGCCCGCCCCGGTAAATAGGTCCTTGATGCTGTCGAGGGTGAAAAAGCGCAGGTGGGTGCGATCGAGCAGGCCCGTGTCTTGATAGGTCCATTGGCCCCGCAGGAGTTCCGCCCAGATGGTCCAGTGCTGCACGTTGGGGATGCAGGCAATGATGACGCCGCGATCGCTCAGCCAGTGTTGATGGCGCTTGAGGAGAGCCCAGGGATCGATCGCGTGCTCCAGCATGTCCCCATAGATCAGGCAATCCACCGACCCCGGTTCAAAGAGGGCGTCGTTGGCGGGATCTTCCACATTGACCACCTCCACGCGATCCAGGCGGGTCCGCGCGATCGCCGCCACCGGGGCATCAATTTCGAGGCCCGCATAGTGGCACTGGGGATTGATGCGCTTGTAATGGAGCCCCAGAGCCCCCGCATTGCAGCCCACATCCACCAGCCGTCGGGCATCGGGGGGCAGCAGCCGCAGCAGATCCCAGTTGGGAATATCCAGATAGCGCGGGGCATCAACACCCTCAGCGGCGGAAGGAGCAGGGGAAGCAACCATAAGCTAAAGGCCAGCCAGCACCGGCAATGGGGAAAACAGGTAAAGATCAACAAACGGACTGGACATGGACTGGGGCACCTCATCCAGCAGCCCCGGCCACCACGGTCCCACGGAACCGTAGGCCCCCTGACCGCGTCCATACCCCAGGGTTCCCGATGCCCAAAGGGGACGGTGGTATCCTAATCTACGAGCCAAGCGTCCCCAAATCCCAAACCGAGAGGAGCGACGATCGCATGTCTGGCCTATTTCAAGTCGGTACGAACGTCATTCAACCCCAGGAAATCCTATCGCTGTTGAGCCGCTATCGGCTGATGCCGCAGTTTTTACAGGGGTTGGTGATCGATCGCGCGATCGCCGAAGTGGAATTCACCCAAGAAGAGGGGATCCAGGCCATCCACGACTTCCGCATCCAGAACAAAATCGTGCGGGATGAGGACATTGAACAATGGCTCATCGAAAATAGCACCACCCCCGAAGGGCTCGAGGAAATGGCCCTACGCCCCCTGCGCCTACAGAAATTTAAGGCCAATAAATTTGGGCGCAAGGTGGAAAACTATTTCATGCAGCAAAAGCCCCACCTTGATCGCGTGGTCTATTCCCTGATTCGGGTGCGGGATGAGGGGCTCGCCAACGAAATTTACTACCGCATTGAAGAGGGGGAAGCCACCTTTGCGGAGATGGCCCAGCAGCACTCGGAAGGTCCCGAAGCCCAAACCCAGGGCATCCTAGGGCCAGCCCCCGTCAGCAAGCCCCACCCCTTCATTTCGCGGATGCTAGAGGTCAGCAAGCCCGGTCAACTGTGGCCCCCGCGCGCGATCGCCGAATGGTTTATTATTGTGCGGCTAGAACAGTTCATGCCCGCCCAGTTGGACGATCAGATGCGCCAGCACATGATCAATGAAATGTTTGAAAACTGGCTCCGGGAAGAGGTGCAGAAGATGGGAACGCCCCAACTGCTCTGGGCCGCCGCCCAGGAAACGAACCCTTCCAATCCGTAACGGAGTCCAATCCGCCGGGGGGTACCGCTGCGATCGGGTGAGACAAGGGGCTTAAACCCCTTGCTACGGGCCAGCCAACAGGATTCAATCCCCCCATAGCCCTTCCTTGCCCCTTACGATTTTGCGTTCGAGTTCCCCTACGGCGGCGGCGCGACCTGTGTCACCTGAGACCCTATGACCCAAGCAGCCACATCACAACAGATCCAGTCATTTTTGTCCCAGGTCGAGCCCTTCGATCGCCTCAGTGAAGGGGCTTTGCAACTGCTCCTGCGGGAGGCTCAACTGCTGCGCTACCGGGTGGGGCAGCCGCTTCTGGAGCGGCAGCGGATGCCGGCCCAGGTGACGGTGCTGTTCCAGGGGCAGGTGCGGCTGCTGGGGTTTGATGAGCGGGCCCAAAAGCCCACGAGTTTGAAACTGGCGAATGCGGGGGAAATTTTGGGCTGGAGCGGCCTGATTCGCCAGAAACCCTGCGAGACCGCGATCGCGTCCACGGAGGCCACCGCCATTGGTATTCCCGCCGTGGCGTTTTTGGAATGTTTGGAGCGGGAGGCCAGTTTCCGGCAGGCGTGGGAAGAGCGGGCCGCCCTGACGGAGGTGTTTGAGCTGCTGAGTTTGGAGTTGCAGCGGCAGGCGGACCGGCGCGGCAACCTCAAGGAGGTGGCCCTCCAGGCCCATCAGGAGGTGCGGGTGCTGCATTTGCCCGCCGGGGCTGTGCCCGATCGCCAGCAGGAAATTTTGATTGATCGCCAGTGGCTATGGCTGGTGAGCGGGGGCCGGGTGACCCTGGGGCGCAGTGCCTTTGGGGCCGGGTCGCGGCTGGACTGGAATGGCACCGAGGCGATCGCCGTGGAGGCCGAGGGGGTGCGGCTCGTGGGCATCCCCAGCGGCCTGTTGGGGCGCAGTTTCGATCAGTTGGAAAACGCCGCCAACCCCGTGGATGCCATCACCGGGACACCGATCGCCCCGTCCCCCGCGATCGCCCCCGCCCCTGCCGCCGAAGAAATCCCCTACGCCCCCGACAAGCCGGAAGAGCTGCCGCCGGAACTCCTCAAGGCCCAGCAGCAGCGCACCTATCCCCACGTGCGCGGCAAAGGCCCCGTTGGCAACACCCTGGCCTGCTTCCAGATGCTGGACCAGCACATCTCCGGCCTCCAGTTCCGCAAGGATCGCATCCGGCGGCTTCTCCAGGATCAACTGCAAGCGACGGGCCAGGTGTCCATGCAGGTCTGCGGCGCGATCGCCCAGAGCATCGGTTTTCGCGCCCAGTTAGTTCAGTTGGGCAGCGGTGCCCTCGGACGCCTCAAGGCCCCCGCGATCGTCGAATGGAAAGGGGGCTTTGCCGTCCTCTACGAAATTTCCGAACAGCGCATCATCTGCGCCCACCCGGACGAAGGGGTCAAACGCATCCCCACCGCCGAATTTGCCCGGGAATGGGGCGAAGTGGGCCTCGTCCTGCTCCTAGAGCCCCCCATCGAAGACGTCCCCGAAAAATTCGGCCTCACCTGGTTCCTCCCCTGGCTCGCCCCCTACAAGCGCGTCCTGATCGAGGTGGTCCTCGCCTCCTTCTTTGTCCAGCTATTCGGCCTCGCCCAGCCCCTCACCACCCAGGTGATCATCGACAAAGTGCTGGGCCAGGGCAGCGTCGATACCATGGACGCCCTGGGTTTCTTCATGCTGGGCGTCGCCGTCTTTGAAGGGATCCTCAACATCCTACGGACCTACCTCTTCGTCGATACGATGAACCGCATCGACATGAGCGTCGGTTCCGCCATCATCAGCCACCTGATGCGCCTGCCCCTGGACTACTTCGATCGCCGCCGGGTGGGCGAGCTGGCGGGCCGGGTCAACGAGCGCGACAGCATCCGGAGCTTCCTAACCGGCACCGCCCTCACCGTCTTCCTGAATGCGGTCTTCTCGGTGATTTATATCGCCGTGATGCTGTTCTACAGTTGGCTGCTCACCCTGGTGGCCCTGGCGGTGGTGCCCCTGCTGGGGGGGATCATCGTGGTGGCCGCCCCGATCATCCGCCAACTGATTCGCCGTCAGGCGGAGCGCCGCGCCGACGTGGACTCCTACATGGTGGAGGTGATCTCCGGCGCGCAAACGGTCAAGGCCCAGAACATCGAGCAGAAGTCCCTGTGGAAATGGCAGGAACGCTACGCCCGGATGATTCAGGCCAACTTCAAAACCATCATGACCGGCACCACCATCGGCGGCATGACGGGCTTTTTAAACAGCGTTTCGACCCTGGCGCTCCTGTGGGTGGGGGCCTATCTAGTCATCGACAGCCAAATCACCCTAGGTCAGCTCATTGCCTTCCGGATCCTGTCGGGGAACGTGACCGGCTCCCTGCTGAGTTTGGTGGGGGCGTGGCAGCAGGTGCAGGAAATTTCCATCTCCGTTGAGCGTCTGGCGGACATTGTGGACAGTACGCCGGAATCTGACGAGGCTGATCGCAACAACATCCCCATGCCCGCGATGGAGGGCACCGTCAAATTCTCGGAGCTGTGCTTCCGGTTTGGGGAGTCGGGGCCGTTGCAGTTGACCAATGTGAACCTGGAATTTCCCGCCGGGACGTTCGTGGGCATTGTGGGGGAGAGCGGCTCCGGCAAGAGCACCCTCATGAAACTGTTGCAGCGGCTCTACGCGCCGACGGCGGGCTGGATCCAGGTGGATGGCTACGACATCAGTAAGGTGGAGCTCTATTCCCTGCGGCGGCAGATCGGGATGGTGTTGCAGGATACGCTGCTGTTCACCGGGTCGGTGCAGGAAAATATCATGCTGGCCAACCCGGATGCGACGGTGGAGGAAGTGATCCACGCAGCGAAGGTGGCAGCGGCCCACGACTTCATCATGGAGTTGCCCAATGGCTACAACACGGTGGTGGGGGAACGGGGGACGGGTCTTTCCGGGGGTCAGCGGCAGCGGATCGCGATCGCGCGGACGGTGCTCCAAAACCCGAAGATGCTGATCCTCGACGAGGCCACCAGCGCCCTGGACTACAACTCCGAGCGGCAGGTGTGCAATAACCTGGCGGTAGCGTTCCGCAATCGCACCGTCTTTTTCATCACCCACCGCCTAAATACGGTGATCAATGCGGACTGCATCATCATGATGGACAAGGGGGCCGTGGTGGAACAGGGCACCCATGAGGAGCTGATGGCCATGAAGGGGCGGTACTACTGTCTGTTCCAGCAACAAGAAGGTAGTTTTTCCTAGGACCGGGAGCGGATTAGTTCGATGTTGAGATCCTTAGTACAGCGCGAAGAAAAGCCCGTTCTGCTTCAGCGGCCGGCCATCCTCACCAGTGCGTTCATCTGGACGATCATGGTGTTTGTGGTGGGGACGATTACCTGGGCGGCGGTGGCCCAGATTGACCAGTCGGTGCCGGCCCAGGGTAAGTTGGAGCCGAAGAATTCGACCAATGAGGTGAAGGCCCCCACCGGTGGCGTGGTGCGGGAGTTGCTGGTTAAGAATGGGGATTTGGTCCAGAAGGGCCAGTTGCTGATCACCTTTGACCCGACGGGGCCGGAGGCGGATGTGGACTCCCTGAAGGCGAACCGGCAGGAGTTGGCGCGCCAGTTGGATCTGCTGAGATCGGAGGCGGCGGGGACCAATGTGGGCACGGCGACGAATGCGCGCATTTCGGATCTGCTGCGGAACCGCGAGGTGCGGGTGGCGGAGATTCAGTACTATCGGGCGCTGCTGCGGGGGGACTCGGGGGCGATCGCGCCGAGCCAGCGCAGTCGATTGGTGGATACGCGGGCGGCCCAGGCGGCGCGGATGGGGCGGCTGCGATCGGAGGTGAATGAGCTTCAGCAGCAGTTGGCGGATATTCGGGTGCAGCGCCAGTCCCTGCGGACCCGGGTGGCCCAGTCCCAGGAGCGCCTGTCGATTAATGAGGGCATCGTTGATGATCTGACGCCGCTGGTGGAGGAGGGGGCGATCCCTCGGCTGCAATACAAAAACCAGCAGCAGCAGGTGCTCAATAACCAGGAGGGGGTGACGGCGCTCCAGGGGCAGATCGCGAGTCTGACGGAGCAGGAGGGGCGCATCCAGGCGGCGATCGCCACCAAGACCCAGGAAATCAGCCAAGCGGACAGCGAGTGGTCCGCCGATATCCAAAACCGGCTGGCGGCCAATGAACGGGAGGTGGCGGACATTGATGCCCAGTTGGCCCGCACGGAGCTGGAAAACCGTCGGCAAATCGCCGGGGTCCAGGGGCAAATCGCCCAGACGGAGGGCCAAATCGTGCGGGCGGAGCAGTCCGTGCGCTACCAGGAGGTGCGCGCCCCGGTGAGCGGCCGCATCTTTGACATCAAGGTGTCGGGGACAGGCTATGTGGCCAATGCCTCGGAGCCGCTGATGAGCATCGTGCCGGAGGGTGAGCTGGTGGCGTCGGTCTACGTGACTAACCAGGACATCGGTTTCATCTCGGTGGGGATGCCGGTGGAGGTGCAGGTGGATTCGTTCCCGGCGCTGGAGTTCGGCAATATCCAAGGGCGTTTGGTCTCGATTGGGTCCGATGTGCTGCCGCCGGATCAAGAGGTGCCGGTCTATCGTTTCCCCCTCAAGATTGAGCTCGACAGCCAGCAGTTGACGACCCAAGGGGGGGTGAAGTTGGATATCCAGTCGGGGATGTCCGTGTCGGCGCGCATCAAGACCCGTAAGCGATCAGTGATTGATATTTTCCTGGGTCAGTTCAAGTCCCGGGCGGATAGTTTCGAGACGGTGCGCTAGGCGATCGCGCGGGACACCGACCGACTTTCGACCGATTCCGATGGGTTAGTCGCAGGACTGGCCGAGGCTGATGAATTGATGAGACGTGGGGCGGGCCAAGGGCTCGCCTCTTTTTTGGGTTTTGGGCGACCGGGGCGGTTGGGGCGTCGTGGGCGATCGCTCGGGCAAGCTGGGGGGATCAATTCGTGATAGTCTCTGTTCGACTTCAGCGAGCGGCGAGCCCCATGAATATCACTCCGACGGCGATTCCTGATGTGCTGCTGGTGGAACCCCAGGTGTTTGGGGACGATCGCGGCTTTTTTTTTGAAAGTTTTAATCAGCAGAAATTCGCGGATTTGACTGGGCTTTCCCTCGATTTTGTGCAGGATAACCACTCGCGATCGCGGCGGGGCGTTCTGCGGGGGTTGCACTATCAGATCCAGCAGCCCCAGGGGAAATTGGTGCGGGCCGCCGTGGGGGAAATCCTCGATGTGGCGGTAGATTTGCGGCGATCATCGCCGACCTTTGGCCAGTGGGTGAGCGCCCGGTTGAGTGCGGAAAATAAGCATCAACTGTGGGTGCCGCCCGGTTTTGCCCATGGGTTTGTGGTGCTATCGGAGGTGGCGGAAGTTTTGTATAAGGCCACGGCCTACTACGCGCCCCAGCATGAGCGATCGCTTCTGTGGAACGACCCGGATTTGGATGTGGATTGGCAGTTCGAGGGGGAACCGCTCCTGTCGGCCAAGGATCTGGCGGGGGTGCCGTTTCAGCAAACGGAGGTCTACGACTAGGGCGGATCGGACGGTGACGTGTCGGACGGTGACGTGAGAGTGGAGCGGAGTCAACGGTGATGCGGATTTTGCTGACGGGGGCGCGGGGCCAGTTGGGGGAACAGGTAAAACCCCACCTGGAGCCCCTGGGGGAGGTGGTGGCGGTCGATCGCGCGGGGCTAGATCTGGCGGATGGGGCCACGTTGCGATCGCGGCTGGCGGACCTGGCTCCGACGGTGATTGTGAACTGCGCGGCCTATACGGCGGTTGATCGGGCGGAAACGGAACCGGAGTTGGCGGCGGCGGTCAATGGCGTTGCGCCGGGGATTTTGGCGGCCTATGCCCAGGAGACGGGGGGCTATCTGATCCATATCTCGACGGATTATGTGTTCGATGGGCGGAGTTGCCGTCCCTACCAGCCCAAGGCGGCCACCGGTCCTTTGGGCACCTACGGCCAATCAAAGTTGCAGGGGGAGTTGGCGATCGCGGCGAACGGGGCCGAGCGATCGCTGATCCTGCGGACGGCCTGGGTGTATGGGGCGGGCGGCACGGGCAATTTCGTAAAAACCATGCTGCGGCTGGGGCGCGATCGCCCGGAGGTGCGCGTGGTGGCGGATCAAATCGGTTCCCCCACCTGGGCCGGTGACCTGGCGATCGCGATCGCGCGCCTGATCCCCCAGCTTTCCCCCCAAATCTCAGGCATCTACCACTACACCAACAGCGGCGCAGCCAGTTGGTACGACTTCGCCACGGCAATTTTTGAGGAGGCCCAACTGCGCGGTTTTCCCCTGGCGATCGAGCGGGTGATCCCCATCGCCACGGAGGACTATCCAACCCCCGCCCAGCGGCCCGCCTACTCGGTCCTGTCGGGCCAAAAGATCGCACCCCTCCTCGGGGGACCAGCCCCCCACTGGCGAGTTGCCCTGCGCCATATGCTCGATGAATTGCGCGATCGCGCCGACAGCCCCTAGCATCTCCCCCGTTTCCCTAACTTCCCGTAACCCCTAGGAACCCCAGCACCCGTGAAAGCCCTGATCCTCTCCGGCGGCAAAGGCACCCGTCTGCGCCCCCTCACCTACACCGGCGCGAAGCAACTGGTCCCCGTCGCCAATAAACCCATCCTCTGGTACGGCATCGAAGGCATCGTTGCGGCGGGCATCACCGACATCGGCATCGTCATCAGCCCGGAAACCGGCGGCGAGGTCCGCGAAAAAACCGGCGACGGCAGCCGCTTCGGGGCCAACATCACCTACATCCTCCAGGAGGAACCGGCGGGGCTGGCCCATGCGGTCAAAATCGCCCAGCCGTTCCTGGGGGATTCCCCCTTTGTGATGTACCTGGGGGATAACGTCATCCAAACGGATCTCGGGGTGTTTCTGGAGGATTTCAAGGCGCGCCACGCCGATGCCCTGATTCTGCTGCGGCCCGTGCCCAATCCGTCGGCCTTTGGGGTGGCGGAGGTCGATCGCAAGGGGCGGGTGCTGCGCCTGATCGAAAAGCCCAAGGATCCCCCGTCGAATCTGGCGTTGGTGGGGGTGTATGTGTTCTCAGCGGCGGTCCATGACGCGATCGCGGCGATCGCCCCATCGGCCCGAGGGGAGCTAGAAATCACGGACGCCATTCAGCAATTGATTGACCATGAGCGCCCGGTCGAGGCGCGGGAACTGTCCGGCTGGTGGCTGGATACGGGCAAAAAGGACGATCTTTTGGAGGCGAACCGCGTCATCCTGGACACCACCCTGGAGGCCAGTAACCACGGCTCCGTGGACTCGGGCAGTGAGATTGTGGGGCGTGTTCACATTGGCGCAGGGACGCAAATCCGCCATTGCACCATTCGCGGGCCGGTGACCATCGGCGAGAACTGCTTTTTGGAAAATTGCTACGTCGGTCCCTACACGAGCATTGGCGACGGGGCGCGGCTGGTGGAGGCGGACCTCGACAGCAGTGTGGTGTTGTCGGGGGCGCGGATTTTGCGGGTGGGCCACCGGATTACGGACAGTTTGATCGGCCAGCGGGCGGTGCTGACGACCACCCAGAAGAAACCGAAGGCCCTGCGCTTTTTGGTGGGGGATGATTCCCAGATTGAGTTGTCCTAGATGGGGGTGCCCGTTCCGGCAGGTTTGCAGCTTTATGTGATTTGGGTGAACTATGGCTGCGGGGCGGATATTGCGCGATCGCGGGCGTCCCTCCTAAGGCAAGGGGCGACGGTGCCAGACCTGTCCCTGCGCTTCGTTTGCGTGAACAATGGGCCGGGGGATGGGCGCGCTGAAAACCTGGCGATCGCGGGAATGGCGGTGCTGGAGATGCGGGAAAATGCGGGCTTCGGGCGGGCCTGTAACCGGGGGATCCGCTGGGTGGCCGATCGCGATCGCGCGGCGGCGGTGTGGCTGCTCAACCCGGATACGGAGGTGGCGGCGGGGTGTTTGGCCGCGATCGCCCGGACCCTGGCAACGGACGGGCAATGGCGAACCGATTGGGCCATCTGCGGCACCACGGTGATTACGCCAACCGGCGAGATTTGGCAAACCGGCGGTGACTGGGATCGCCGGACGGGCTCAATCCTGCCGCGCCGCGATCGCCCCCCCGATCCCCACAGCAATTTACCAGATTCATTACAGGACACCGATTGGGTCAGCGGCTGTAGTTTGCTGCTGAATTTGGGCCACTTTGGGGACGCAATGCCCCAATTCGACCCGGATTTTTTCCTGTACTACGAAGACTTTGACCTATGCCAGCGGCAGCGGCGGGCGGGCCATCCGGTCCAGTGGCTCCCGGCGGCCACGGTGATCCACCACCCCTCCAGCATCACCGGACGCACGCCCCACCGGCGATTGCGCTGGAGCCTCCATGGCTATTGGCTCGCCCTGGAAAAACACGCCCCGCGATCGGTCCTGATCACCCGCCTCCTGCGCACCGCGATCGCGGCCCTCCTCACCGCCCCCCGCGATCGACCCACCGCGATCGCCAAAGCCACCGCGATCGGCGACTATTTGCGCCATCGCCTTCAGAAAATCTTTCGCCCCTTTCTCCCTAAAAAATTCCCCTAGGCGTGCCATCGGTTGTTCCATGGGTTAGGGGCACCGTTCCTCCCCCACCCCGAGATCGTCCATGAGCCGTGCGCTACTGATTAACCTCAGCTTTTTGATCCCCCAACCGACGGGCCTCGCCACCTATGCCCAGCAGCTTTTGCCCCACCTGCGGGACCTTGATCCCAAGCTGCTGATCCCCGAGCCCCTCGACACCTGGGATTGCCATCCGGTCCCGGCGGGCATGACCTCCGATCGCGGCGCGAAGGGCCATCTCAAGCGGCTCCTGTGGACCCAGTGGCGCTTACCCCAGCGGTACCAGCGGTTGGGGGCATCCCTGCTGTTTTCGCCGATCCCCGAAGCGCCCCTCTGGAGCCCCTGCCGCACGGTGGTCACGGCCCATGATTTGATCCCCCTGCGGTTTGCGCCGCCGCGATCGCGCCTGCGGTTCTATTTCCGCCACTACGTGCCCCGGGTGCTGCACCAGGCGGAGCATATCCTCTGCAACTCCGACTGCACGGCTAATGATTTGATGGCCTTTTTCCAGATCCCGGCGGCGAAACTGTCCCCCATTCCCCTGGCCCACGATCGCGATCGCTTCCGATTTTTAGACCTGCCCCCGGAGCCCTATTTCCTCTACGTGGGCCGCAACGACCCTTACAAAAACCTGCCCCGCGCGATCGCCGCCTTCGGGCAATTTTGCCGCACGGTCCCCGCCGCCCGTCAGGTGGAATTTTGGATTGCCGGTCCTGGCGATCGCCGCTACCAAAGCGCCCTAGAGCAACAGGTGATGGACCTGGGCCTGACCGATCGCGTCAAATTCCTGGGCTATGTGGCCGCCGATCGCCTGCCCATCCTGCTCAACCAAACCCTGGCCCTGGTGTTTCCGAGCCTGTGGGAAGGCTTCGGCCTGCCGCTGCTCGAAGCCATGGCCTGTGGAGCGCCGGTCCTGGCGGGGCGGCGGGCCTCCCTGCCGGAGGTGGGGGGCGATGCGGTGCGCTGGTGCGATGTGGAGTCCATCGAGGATCTCGCCCGATCCATGGCGGATTTGGCGCAGGATGACGATCTGCGGCAACAGTTGCGCGATCGCGGCCTCGCCCGAGCCCAGCAATTCAGTTGGGAGACCACCGGCCGCGCCACGGCGGATCTCCTGGCCCGTTTTCTCTAGGGGACCGGCGATCGCGACCGATCCCGGTTCGGTTCTACGGCCCGACGATCAAGCCCCAACCGATACACTGAAGACGTTCTCCGTCCCCCGGCAGCCCCCCGATCCCCCCACGCTGCCCCAACCGGCCGGAGACAGGGCGCAAACAGGTGCAGCGATCGGTTATGGCGGAGCGGTAATGGTGGAGCGGTGGTTTCTTCCCACAGTCAGTGAAATTTTGCCCCCCGACGGCACCTCAGCATCCGCAGGACCGGAGGCGGCCCGCCAGCGCTGGCGCTGCGCCCTCGAAGCCCTGGGCCAACTCCTAGAGCGCCAGGTCACCACCGCCGATCACGACTGGAGCGCCGCCCAGGGCAACCTTCAGGATCCCGATCCCCCCCTCCATGGCCTCGTGCTCGCGGGTCCAAGCCCCCTATTCCATCAGCCGCTGCTGCGATCGCGCTTTGCCCATTGGACCTTCAGCGGCACCCCCAGCCCCTCCCTCTGGCAACTGCCGGCCCGTCCCCCTTGCCCAACGGCCCAGGCAACCCAGCGGCCCCCCTGCCCCGAGCGGGCGATCGCCCTGCGGCCCATGGATCCCCTGACCGAAGAAACCTTTTGCCTCGCCCTGACGGCCCAGTTTGCGCTGCTGCTGGTCCTGCGCGACCAGGGGGGCCAGCCCTCCTTTCAGTTCTCCTTTGATCCCGCCGTCATCAGCCGCACCCTCCAGGCCCTCCGGGGACGCATCGCCCTCAACAACCGCCAGCATCTCGACCGGCTCGATCTCCTCTTCAGCCAGTTCGCCCCGGTGGAACCCCACTACAGCCTGGTGATGGAATTTGGGCAACTGCTCATGCAGGCCATGCCCGTCGGTGCCCCGGCCCCCCGCCGCGCGGCCCACGGCCCCTGTCAACGGTCGATGGGTGTGGCTCCAGCACGGCCCGTGGCCCCCCCTTCGGCAGGTCGCCGCGATCGCGCGGGCCGCCCCAGCCCCAAGGCCCCAGAACCCACCGCCCCCACCGGCCCAGCGGACAGCAGCGGCCCCACGGCGATCGATGTGCAGCTCCTTGAGGCGATCGCCCACGGGGTCCGCACCCCCCTGGCCACCATCCGCACCCTGACGCGGCTGATGATGAAACGGCGCAGCCTCACCGCCGACCTGCGCCCCTTCCTGGAAAAAATCGACCTGGCCTGCACGGACCAGATCGAGCGCTTTGACCTCATCTTCAAGGCCGTGGAAATGGCCACCACCAGCAACAGCGCCCCGACGCCCCTGGCCCCGACGCCCCTGGCGCAAATTTTCCAGCACGGCATCCCCCGCTGGCAGCGCCAAGCCCTCCAGCACAATCTGGATCTGAAGGTGGAACTGCCGCCCCAACTGCCCATGGTCCACACCGATTCCGCCCTGCTCGATCGCATGTTGACCCAACTGATCGAAGACCTCACCCGGGGCCTGACGGCGGGCAGCGCGATCGCCATGCGGGTGTCGATGGCGGGCAGCCAACTGAAGTTGCAGCTCCACTGTCAGGCGGCGGCTCCGGCGGTGCCCCTGCGGGTGGCTTCGGGGCAGCAACGTATCCGCTCCATCGGCCAGGTGCTCACCTTTCAGCCGGAAACCGGCAATTTGGGCCTCAACCTCAAGGTGACCAAAAATCTATTCCAGTCCATTGGTGGCAAGCTCATCATTCGCCAGCGCCCCGAGGTGGGGGAGGTGGTGACGATTTTCTTGCCCCTGGAACGGGCGACGGGCCATGGCTACGATCGCTGATGGCTGATCGCTGATGGCTGACCGCTGGATCGATCGCCTACCAGGCCCGGGGGCGCGATCGCGGGAATATTTCTAGGGCATCCTCGGCCGCTGGGGTTGGGGAGACCGACGGCGCGGGCGATGGGGAGGTTGGATCGGTCCCCTCGGGCTCTGCCGCCGAGGATGAGGGCATGGGGGAATTTTCACCGGCGCGATCGCGGGCTAGATAAAAGGTCTCTAGGCTATGGCGATCGCCCACAAACCGCCAGTGCCACGGCTCATAGGCAATGCCCTGGCGATTCCCGCGCGGGAAGGACAGTTCAAAATTGAAGCGCGCCGCATTCACCTCCAGCCACCGGAACGCCGCCGTCCGTTCAAAGGCTTCATTGAGATTAGCGCTCGGGGCCATGCCATCCCCCAGGTCGATCGCGTAGCCCGTATGGTGCTCACTGTAGCCCGGTGGTGCGCTCACCTCCGCCCGCTCCGTCGCCGCCTGCTGGCGCTGGGCCTTAATCTCAAAAAAGATCCGCTGCTGGTCACTAATGCCACGAAAAGCCGAAATGGTCACCAGGGTAATCCCATCCCGGCGGGCCGCCCGCTGCATCGCCATGAACGCATCCGCCGCCGCCGTCCGCAGTTGAAAGCGCCCATCCGCCGCGATCGCCTTCAAGTCCTCCACCGGCGCTTCATCGTAGGGCAAGTGGCCCAGCAGGGTGCGCTCTCCGGGGCCGTCCGCCGGGTCTGCCGCCGCCGCAACATTTTCCGGGGGGTCAGCCACCTCGCCGCGCGCCCAAGGCCCAAGGCCCGCCTGCATACCGTAGATCAGCGCGCCCCCCAGGGCCGATGCCCCCAGCAGCGCCACCACCCCCACCCCCCACCAGGGCGATCGCGCCGTTGGGGAGGGCCTCGCCCCATCGCGCACCGCCTCCGGCACCTCCAGGGCCGCCCGCTCCACCACATGGAGCCCCTCTTCGAGACGCTGCGATCGCGATCGCCAGGATGGCTTCTTGGATGGCGGCCTAGACTGCTGCATGGTGCCTAAAAAAATCCCTCAACCGTGACCCGTTGCCGTGGCGATGCGCTGCCAAACACCCCTTCCCTAGGCACCATGACGGCCGCCACCGCGATCGCCACAAAACCCTGCTTCGGATGTTAGCGCACCACCGCCCGCCCCCGGTCCCTTTCCCCCCATCCGCCGCCAAAACCGCAGCCCCCCAGGGGTCAAACCAGGGGGCGAATCCATTGCGGTTAGCGAATGGCGGTTGCTGGATGGCCCTTGGTGAAGGGCAGAGGGTACACGGGTACCGCCCCAGGGCCACCTAGGGAATAGCCACAGCCTCGACGCTAGCCAATCCAGACCAAATTTTCCGACACCTCCGTATAGTCACTGGTGGCAGACACCCCATTGCAGGTCGTCACCTCCAGGGCTGACAGCTCCCCATCCGTCTCCTGACGCTTCGCCACCGGGGCCACCGACGGGGGCGGCGCGGGCGGTTTCACAAAGGTTTTCTTCTGGTGTCGCCCATCCATCGAGGCCGCTCGGAAATTCTGCGCCGCCGCCACGGCGGGCATTGGGGCCGCCGAAGCCGCCGGAGCCGTCCCGGGGGCTGTCCCCCTAGCCGCACCCGGGGCCGCAGGCACCAACCCCTTACGGTGGTTGGACTTGAGACCGGGCTTGCTCTTTTGCCAGGTCATGGACTTCAGGAGCTCCGCCCGCTCCGGTTCTACCACCTTGTGCATGAAATATTCGACGGTCTGCTCCTTCACCCAACCGCGCTTCACCAGGATTTCGCCAAACCGCAAGCCCGTCATGCACTGGTCATTCAGGGCCACATGCACCTGGGCGGGGCTGAGTAATCCCGCCTCCACGAGATAGTCCCCCAGGGGTCGGAAGGGGGAGGATTCGATCGCGCGCTTCCGTAAATCCCCTTGGCCACTTGGACCGGGGGGGCCACCCATTACCACACGGCTATTAATACCCATCTCTGCCATAGGACTACCCCGTTCTCTGAAAACCAACTCCGGGTCGGGCAGGCGACCAACCACTGGCGTCATTACCGACCTTGACTGACTTTGGACTTTGGCCTTGATCTGGCCTGACGCTGCCTTGTTCTGGGCTCCTGACGTTGCCCGCTCCCCCGGCTGAACCTGCGGCGATCGCTCCAGGCCGCCGCCTATGGTTTCCCCCATGGCCATGCCCCAAACGTTCGGGGGGCGGCGCTTTGGTGACTTGTGGCTCCCCCTGGGAAGCTTGTCCCCCAACCCCTAGGGCCATCGCCGCTTCCTGGCCGCGATCGCGCCGTCCCTACCCCCTAGCCTAGCGGACCCCCTCGACCGATTTCATCGCAGCTCCGTGACATTTCCTAAAGTCCCGGCTGGGGGATTGGGCGGGCCGATGATGCACTGGCCGACAACGGAGCCGTGGCCCGCCCTTTCAACACTTCACCCTGAGCGCTGCCCTGGACTTTCCCCGGCGGGAATAGGCCATGGACAGGGTTAGGGCTTTGGGGCGAGGCGATCGCCGCCAAAAGCTACCGTAATTTCACTGATTCTACACCCTAACTTTCAGGAATGGGGGGCGATCTAATGGTCCCCTGGCCCTCCCCATGCGGCCCAGCTTGGCCCTAGGACGCCGTTCCCCCCTATAAACACCGTCCTTTGGGGGCGATGGAACCTAGGGATCTGCGTATTTTTGCGCAAGCTGATCCAAATCCATGGCGTCATACACCTCAAAGGGCTGCTCAATCCACGGGTTGTCCGCCAAGAACACCCCATAGTAGTCCGGTCGCACCGTTGAGCAGGCTTTGCACCACAGCACCGCCGTCCGTAATTCCACAAGGCGATCGCCATAATGTTGCCGCAGCCAGTCCAGCGATCGCGCCAGGGTCATGCCCGTATCCGCCAGATCATCCGCCACCAGCACCCGGCCCCCCAGATCGCGATCGGTCATGGCCAGCGCCTGGGAAAAATGCAGCTCCCCCCGCGATCGCCCCCCCGCACCGCCATAGGACGACGCAAACAAAATCGCCAGCGGCCGATCAAACAGCCGCGACAGCACATCCCCCACCCGCAGCCCCCCCCGCGCCAAGCACACAATGCGGTCAAACTCCCAGCCCGAGTCATGGATCTGCACCGCCAACTGCTCAATCTGACGATGGTAGTCCTCCCACGAAACCCGCAAATTCCCCATGCTCCCTCCTGAAAGGTCCACTGCCGTTACCATCACCCGCCATCATCCCCGGCCTGTCCCCACCCAGCACAGACCCTAAAACAACAAAAACCCCACCCTCGATTGGTTGAGGATGGGATCAAGGGGGAACACCTGGGGAACGGACCATGGCCACACTTCCCCAGAACCCCCAAGGAGACGACTAAACCTAGAACAGGAACGTGGTCCGCAGGGTACCCACAAACACATCATCCAGATCCGAATCCTGGTTGGTGTTCGTCTGCCAGATCACACCGGGCGTGATCGAGATGAAGTCGTTCACCTGGTACTTGTAGAACAGCTCCACGTGGAACGGAATTTCCACATCGTCGCCGCTGGTTTCGTAGGGTTGCGCCCCCACGAACAGACCCGCCAGGTTCCCTTCCTTACCCAGATCCGGCAGGGCCAGACCCAGGGCGTAGTACCAGATCTCCGCATCGGCCGCGTTGCTGTTCTTGCCTTCCGCGTCCGTGTAGCCCACAAAGCCGGTCAGGGCCAAGCGGGGGCTGAACTGGTAGTACCCTTGCAGACCCACCGAGTTGGTGGTCACCCGATCCAGCTTGGCGAGGCTATTGGCACGGGTCGTGCCCGCAAACCCTTGGCCGAAGCCCGCGTTGTCAAACGCGAACTGCCCTTCCTTGAAGTAGGCGTGGTTGAAGGTGGCACCGATGCCGAAGCGGCCATTGTCGTAGGTCAACTGGGCCAGGGCGGAGTAGTTGCCGTTGAACAGCCCTTCACCCAGGTTCGGGCTCGCCGCCTGACCGGCCAGGTAACCCACGGTCAGTTGCAGGCTATCGCTGAAGTTGTAGTTGATCCCCGCGCCCGCACCGCCGCCAATACGGTAGATGGGGTTGCGCTGGGCGAAGGCCGACAGGGAGCCGCTGCCACCGTCGAAGTCTTCAAAGTAGGGATTCAGGGTGTTGGCCATGTCATCCCAGATGCCCGCGTTGGCGGTCAGGTAGACCCGCGCCTTGCTGCCCAGGGGGAACTGGTATTGCAGGGTGTCGAGGGTGAAGGTGTTGCCCGTGTCGCCAAACACTTGGTTGGTCAGGGTGCCTTCGCCGCTCAGGCCGTTGAACTGCTGGGAGTTCCCCACCTGCATCCGGGTGATCAACAGATCTTCACCGGAGAAGCTGGTGTTGAAGTTCAGACGGGTCCGGTGCTGGAAGACGATTTGGTTGTCGTCTGCGCCGGTGGCGCGATCGCCGGTGGCCCCGGCGAGCATCATGATCACTTCACCGGTCAGCTTGGTGGTGGTGGAGAACTGGTTCGCCTCCAGTTCCGACGTGCGCGCCTCTAGGGCATCCACACGACCGCGCAGGACGGCCAGCTCAGCGGCAAACTCTTCCTGGAGCCGTTGCAGGGTTTGCAGATCCGCCTTCGTGGCCAGATCGCCCGTGGCGGTGCCGATCAGTTCTTCCACCTTGGCGAGGCAAGCATTCAAACCGGCTGCAAACTCGTAGCGGGTCAGGGCGCGGTTACCCCGGAAGGTGCCGTCGGGATAACCGGCGATGCAGCCGTAGCGCTCCACCAGGGATTGCAATGCTTGGAAAGCCCAGTCGGTGGGCTGCACGTCCGACAGTTGCGACACGGACGTGACTTGATCAAAGGCGGAGGAATTGGATTCCAGCGCCGTCAGGGTGCTATCGATCGCGGGATTGAAGTCCCCAGCAACCGCAGCGCCTTGAGCCGCCAGCAGGGAAAGACCCAGGGCAGCAGGGCTCAAACGCAGTGCGTTCAACAAAATCTTAGACATTCGTTAACTCTCCCTCACACCGGAGTGATGGTCGTGACAACTGGCTTCCATTCCCCGAAGGGGACAGACCAGCCTTGAGGCCACACAACACAGTACAGCGATTATAGTGCAATCGCCGGATGGGGGAGGGTTAATTCGCGCTGAAATCCGGAAGGGGGCTGGGGTGACGGGAATTTATAGGATTCCGTCCCTTTGCCCCTCTCCGGTAACCCCAGGGGGGATGCTGGGGCTTGGCCTGGGCCGGGGCTACGCGATCGCGGCCCCCGCCGGTCCATGGTTTGGGAACCGCCTTAGAACTGGAAGCGGGTCCGAATCACCCCCACCACTGCCGCATCATTGCCGTCGTTGTTCTCAGGGTTCGTCACCACAAACACCGCCGGCGTCACCGCAATGTTGTCGTTCAACGCAATGCGGTACAGGGCCTCGATGTGCCAGGAGGGATCCTCCTCGTCAGCCACCCCGTCGCCGTCATAGACATAGGGAGGCTGACCGACAATGATGCCGCCCAGGTTCCCTTCCTTGAACAGATCCGGGAACGCCAGATTCACCGCCCAGTTGAACAGGTTGGCGTTACGGCCACTGCGGGTGTCATCCGCGAAGGCCACACTCGCCCAACCGCCGATCGCGAAGCCATCGGAGATGCGCGCGGTGGTTTGGATCCCAACGTTGTGGGAATTGGTGGGGTTCACGCTGCCAAAGGGACGACGGCCAAAGCCGCTGGCGGTGCCGCCGCCGAGGTCCGTATCGCCACTGCTGAAGTAGCGGTAGGAGTAGGCCGCCCCTAGGGTCCAGCTATCGGTGATCTTGTAGTTCGCGGTCACCGTGGCGTTCATGGTGCCGTTGAAGAAGCCATCCCCCAGATCCGGAGACTGGGCATCACCACCACCGAAGTAGCTCAGGGCGGCCCCAAAACGGCCCGCCTTATAGCTCAGACCCAAACCGGCACCGGCGGGACCCCGGTAGATCAGCGGATCGCGACGGCCAAAACGGGACACGGAGCCAGACCCGTCACTGGCGAGGAAGGGGTTCAGGGGATCGTGAACATCATCCAGGTCATACTGGGGGCCGACGTAGCCCATCAGGCCGCTGGCGATCGGGAACTGGTAGAACAACTTGTCAAGGACAAAGGTGTTGCCATCGCGCGCTTCAAAACCGAAGCGGGTCTGGGACGTTTGGTCGCCGAAGTAGCGGGGGGTGTTCCCCGTTTGCAAACGCACCCGCAGGCGATCGCGGCCGCTGAAGCTGGTGTCAAAGTTCAGGCGGGTCCGATGGGAGAAGGTGATTTGGTTATCGTCCGTGTCGCTCCCGTCAAACTCGGGGTTGTTCGCCCCAGCGAAATTGAACAGCACTTCACCGCTCAGCTTGGTGGTGGTGGAGAACTGGTTCGCCTCCAGTTCCGACGTACGCGCCTCTAGGGCATCCACACGACCGCGCAGGACGGCTAATTCAGCCGCAAATTCTTCCTGGAGCCGTTGCAGGGTTTGCAGATCCGCCTTCGTGGCCAGATCGCCCGTGGCGGTGCCGATCAGCTCTTCCACCTTGGCGAGGCACGCGTTCAGACCGGCTGCAAACTCGTAGCGGGTCAGGGCGCGGTTGCCCCGGAAGGTGCCGTCGGGATAACCGGCGATGCAGCCGTAGCGCTCCACCAACGATTGCAATGCCTGAAAAGCCCAGTCCGTCGGCTGCACGTCCGACAGTTGCGACACGGACGTGACCTGCTCTAGGGCCATGTCGTCAGCGAAGTCGGCGCGGCTCAAAAAGTCGAGGGAGTCGTTGGCCTTGGCTTCGGGGGCCAGCAACAGCGAGACGCCAAGGGCCATGGAGCCCAATTTCAGGCTGTTCCAAAACAAGCTAGACATGATGTCGTTCAGATCCTCACACCAGGAAGTTCAGTTTTGAGACGGGGTGACTCGCGGCTAGGCGTAGCCTAATGCAACCGCTTCTCAACTGCAATGGGAATGATTATTACAGATTTTGTGCCGATTGCTACGGCTTGCGATCGCGGCCACCACCGCCCCAAGGCTGAGAACCGTCTTGATTTAGAACTGGAAGCGGGTCCGGATCACCCCCACCACCGCCGCATCATTGCCGTCGTTGTTCTCAGGGTTCGTCACCACAAAGGCCGCCGGCGTGATGTCGATGTTGTCGTTCACCTTGATGCGGTACAGGGCCTCGATGTGCCAGGAGGGATCCTCCTCATCGGCCACCCCGTCGCCGTCATAGACGTAGGGAGGCTGACCGACAATGATGCCGCCCAGGTTCCCTTCCTTGAACAGATCCGGGAACGCCAGATGCACCGCCCAGTTGAACAGGTTCGCCTCGCGATCGCTGCGGGTGTCATCCGCCATGGCCACACTCGCCCAACCGCCGATCGCGAAGCCATCGGAAATTTGAGCCATGGTTTGAATCCCCACGTTGTGGGAGTTCGTGGGGTTCACGCTGCCAAAGGGACGACGGCCAAAACCGCTGGCGGTGCCGCCACCGAGGTCACTGTCACCGCTGCTGAAGTAGCGGTAGGAGTAGGCCGCCCCAACGGTCCAGCTATCGGTGATCTTGTAGTTCGCGGTCACCGTGGCGTTCATGGTGCCGTTGAAGAAGCCATCCCCCAGGTTCGGCGAGGGCGCATCATCTTCACCGCCGAAGTAGCTCAGGGCTGCACCAAAACGGCCCGCCTTATAGCTCAGGCCCACCCCGGCTCCATCAACCCCCCGATAGATCAACGGATCGCGACGGGCAAAGCGGGACACGGCCCCACCGCCGGAGCTGACGAAGTAGGGGTTGAGGGGATCGTGGATGTCGTCGAGGCTATACAGGGGACCGACGTAGCCCGTCAGGCCGCTGGCCACCGGGAAGCGGTAGAACATTTTGTCGAGGACAAAGGTGTTGCCATCGCGCGCTTCAAAGCCGAAGCGGGTCTGGGACGTCTCATCACCGAAGTAGCGCGGCGTGTTCCCCGTCTGCAAACGCACCCGCAGGCGATCGCGGCCGCTGAAACTGCTATCGAAGTTCAGGCGAACCCGGTGGGAGAAGGTGATCTGGTTATCGTCCGTATCGCTCCCGTCAAACTCGGGGTTGTTCGCCCCAGCGAAGTTGAACAGCACTTCACCGTTCAGCTTCGTGGTGGTGGAGAACTGGTTCGCTTCCAGTTCCGACGTGCGCGCCTCTAGGGCATCCACGCGACCGCGCAGGACGGCCAATTCAGCCGCGAATTCTTCCTGGAGCCGTTGCAGGGTTTGCAGATCCGCCTTCGTAGCCAGGTCGCCCGTGGCGGTGCCGATCAGCTCTTCCACCTTGGCGAGGCAAGCGTTCAGACCGGCTGCAAACTCGTAGCGGGTCAGGGCGCGGTTGCCCCGGAAGGTGCCGTCGGGATAACCGGCGATGCAGCCGTAGCGCTCCACCAGCGATTGCAATGCCTGGAAGGCCCAATCCGTCGGCTGCACGTCCGACAGTTGCGACACGGACGTGACCTGCTCTAGGGCCATGTCGTCAGCGAAGTCGGCGCGGCTCAAAAAGTCGAGGGAGTCGTTGGCCTTGGCCTCGGGAGCCAGCAACAGCGAGACGCCAAGGGCCATGGAGCCCAATTTTAGGCTGTTCCAAAACAAGCTAGACATGATGTCGTTCAAATCCTCACACCAGGAAGTTCAGTTTTTGGGGCGGGGCTCGCGGCTAGGCCGGGGCCTAGGGCTAGTCCTGCTCCACTGCAATGGAATTGACTATCGCAGAGTTTGCCGGTTTCGGCGGCGGGCGATCGCGTGGCCGGGGCCAGCACGGGTCGCAATGGGGGAGGGGTGGCTAAGGGGGCGGCAGTTACGGGGGGCCACGGACCGGTGAAGGGGGTGGTCAGGGCGAAGGGGGTGGCGGTGGCAATTATTCCCTGATGAAAATGATAAGGATTGCCAATAAGGGGGAGTGGCTTTCATCGGTCCTGGGGGTGCGCTCAAGGGGGCGGGCGATGGAAACCGGGGCTCTGGGGAATGGCGGGGCCAAGGTCGGAGAGCCGATTGAATCTTAGGGAATGGAGATTAACGGCGGTGGGGGGATGAGGTAATCGCTGGGTTAACGGGGGATGAACAGGGGCGATCGCGCGGCGACCCAGACTTGCCGAACATCTTGGGAACGTTCGGGTCTGGGGGGCGCAATGCCGGTGGGATCTAGCGGAGCCGCTGTTTGATTCGCCGCAGGACGCGCCGCAGTTGGGCCTTTTGGGGGGTCGAGAGGCCGGGGAGCCAGTCGCTGGTCCGTTCGATAAACCCTTTGCCGAGGTCCTGATCGGGGCGGGGCCAGGTGAGGGTCAGGGGGGCGGGGCGATCGCGGGGGGGCGGGGCGATCGCGGCGAAGGCATCGGCGAGGCTGCGGCGGAATTGGTCCATGGTGGCGTCGGTGGCGCGCTGGTTGGCGGGCAGGACGATGGAGGGGTTGGTGTTGATTTCCCACACCTGGAGGCGATCGCCCAGGAAGCCGTAGTCAATGCGGCCATAGGCGATGCGGGCTAGGGAAAAAATTTGTCGGATTTGGTCGGCGTGGGGGTTGTCCCGCAGGAGGGCGGCGTGGTCCTCGGCGATCGCGTCGGTTTCCAGGCGGCGGGTTTTGACGACCCAATGCCTATGGCCGGCCACATGGAGGGGCAGGACGCGATCGCCCACCACAAAGGCGGAATATTTACGGAACACCCCATCGGCATCGGCGACGTTGCAGTATTCCGTGATCACCTTGTCGTAGGGATTTTCGCCGCGCTCCGCCAAATCCGCGATCGCGGCCTCCAGCTCTTCCGCCGTGTTCAATAGGCCCGTTAGGCTGCCCCGGTGGTCATTTTCGCCCCGGATGAAGACGGGGAACCGCTGGGGGCGACGATGCTCCGTCAGGCGATAGATATCGAAGGCGTTGATGCCCTGTTCCCTGAGGGTGCGCAGCAGTTCATAGCGCCGCATGGAACGGTAGGGGTGGTTGAGCAGGGCCATGGGGCGATCGTGGTGGGCGAGCTGCTGCCACACCTGACCGGCGACGGTGAGCAGGGGGCCATCGAGCCGTTCCAGGTCCGAGAAAATGTAGGTACCCACGGGGAGCGATCGCCGTTTCGGTAAATCTTCGTAGTAGATCACCTCCACGGGCATCGGCAGGCTATGGCCCCACAGTTCGAGGTACCAGTCGATGGGGCTGGAGTTGTGGCGGGTGACGAGGTAGATCAGCATGGGCGCTTTAGGGTTGGGGGGCATTCGGAGCGATCGCGGGGGCAAGCTGGGGGCGCAACTTGGGCGGCAGCAGGGGGGCGCACACCTCCAGCAGGGTATCGGCGGCGCGATCGCTCGAAAAGGTGGCGCGGGTGTATTCATAGGCTTTGCGGCCCAGGGCGATCGCCCCCGCCGGATCCTGGAGGCAACCTTCCATCAGGTCCGCTAGCTCGTCCACGCGATCAGCGGTAAAAATCCAGCCGTGGTCCCCCACCATTTCCGGCAGCCCCCCCACCCGCGCCACGATCGACGCCGTTTGCTGGCTGGCCGCTTCCATGGCCACATAGGGGGCCGGATCCTGCCACTGGGACGGGGCCACCACCGCCAGAGATCGCCCCATCTGCGCCACCACCGCCTCCCGCGACTGCCAGCCTAAAAATTCCACGCGATCGCCCAACCCCCAGGCCGCCACATCTGCCTCCAGGGCCGCACGGCTTGGCCCATCGCCGAGCAGCACCACCCGGAACGATCGCCCCCGCTCCGCCAGGATCCGCGCCGCCGCCAGCAGCACCGCCGGTCCCTTATCGCGCACCACCCGCCCCGCAAAGGTGAACGTATGGGGTTCAGCCAAATCCGTCAGGGTTTTGGGCGGGGCCTCCCCTTCCAATTCAATGGGGTTATAGACCGTCGTCACCGCCATGGGCAAGGAGCAGGATTCCCCCAAAAACTGGCTACAGGCCGTGTGGCGATCCACCATGGCCACCGTCGCGAGGCGCACCGCCAGCCGCAGAAATTTAACGATGACAAAAAGCTGCCATTTCAGAGGCGCGGTACGAGGCGGAAATGCAGCTTTGTATTCCACCCGCAGCCGCCGCCAAAAGCCCATGGGTTCGTAATGCCAGTGGGCCGATTGATAGAGCAAATAGTGATATTTAATTACCGTTTTTTTGCCCAGCAATTTACATAAAATCGCAAACCCTAAATGGTTCGAGTTTAGATGCACCACATCCGCCCAGGCGATCGCGGCGATCCAGTCCCCCAAGCCCGTCGCTTTGGTGGAAATCAACCGCGTTTCCAAGCCCCGTCGCCGCAGGGTGCGATCGAGGGTATGGACATAGGTCACCACCCCATTGAGTTCATCGAGGCCGTGGTGATATTGAATCAAAAAACGCACGGGACGCGGCGCGATCGCGCGATCGCCCGCCACCGCCCCCCCCGTCGATCCTAGGGTCGCCATAGCCGCTGCCTCAACAAATAGAAAGGACTGATTAGGGTATAGGTCAGCATTTCCATCTGACTCGCCGCCACCACATCCGCCCCCAACTCCCGCCGATGCCGCCACCAAAATACGACCCATTTCCGCAGATCATTGGCGAAATACACCGGCACCATCAGGGGCCATTTCCAGCGGGGATAGGACAACTTTCGCGTTTGGTAGCGTCCCAGGCCAACGCCCCGGAAAAATTTGAGTAAATAGGCCCGCTCAAAGCGCCAGCGGGGAATGTGATGATCGATATGTTGATCCGGGTTAAACCACACCTCCCAGCCCTGGCTGACCATGTGCAACAGCGCTTCAATGTCTTCCCCCTTGGCGGTCAAATTGCTGCCGACTGGGCCTTTTAATACCAGCTTTTTGGGCACACAATCGAGCCACACCTGTCGCTTCACCGCCATGCCCGCACCGGGGGGCATCACTTTCTTTTTGGCGTGACGATAGGTGTTGTAGCAAAAGGCTTTTCGACTTCGTTCAATGACGGGCAGAAAGTGGGCAATTTGCTGAAAGTTTTTGGGCGGCTCCACCTCAAATTGCCCGTGGATTTGGCCCACCAGGACGCTGGCGCGGGGGTGATTTTCGGCAAAATCTAAAATACTGCGGACCCAGTTGGGGGCGGGCCAGTTGTCGTCATCCAAAAAGCCGATCCAGGTGCCCTGGGCCTCATCGATCGCGCGGCGACGGGCATAGGACGCCCCCTGTTGGGCCTCATTGACGTAGCGCAGGGGGATGCGATCGGGCCAGGTGGGGCGAAATTGGTCCACCACCGCAGCGGTGCCATCGCGGCTGTTGTTGTCCACGATCAGCACCTCCCAGGCGATCGCGTCGGCATCGGTCTGCTCCTGGAGGCGTGTGAGAATCGTGGGCAGGCGATCGGCGGCGTTATAGGCCCGAATCGCGGCGGTAAAGTCCATGGGGGGTGCTCCTGGTTCCCTTTGAGTTTTAACTTGACCCATTGCGGCGCGGCTAGTTCACCGGGTCGGTCGGAATCCGGCACAATGGACAATTACAATCCCTCATCCCCGCCCCCCGGCAATCCTAACCGGCACCCCTTCCGTACACCATGGCCGCCTCCGCGACATCCTCTTCCCCGATGACTCCGATGACGACTGCGCTGACGACGACCCCCCCGGCTCCGATGGCTATCCGTTCCCCCTTCCTAGAGCGCCTGCACCACCGCGATCGCCCGGTGCTGGTGTTCGACGGCGGCATGGGCACCCTGCTCCAGGCCCAGGATCTGACGGCGGAGGATTTTGGCGGTGCCCACTACGAGGGCTGCAATGAATATCTGGTGGTGACCAAACCCGAGGCGGTGGCCTATGTCCATCGCAAATACCTAGAGGCGGGGGCGGATGTCATTGAGACGGATACCTTTGGCGGCACGTCGATCGTTCTGGCGGAATATGACCTGGGCGATCGCGCCTATGAGCTGAACAAAACGGCGGCGGCCCTGGCGAAGGACTTGGCCCAGGACTATTCCACGCCAGAAAAACCGCGCTTTGTGGCGGGCTCCATGGGGCCGGGAACTAAGCTGCCGACCCTGGGCCACATTGACTTTGATTCCATGCGCGCGGCCTATGCGGAACAGGCAGCGGGTTTGTTTGACGGGGGCGCGGATCTGCTGATCGTGGAAACCTGTCAAGATGTGCTGCAAATCAAGGCGGCCCTCAATGGCATCGAGGATACGTTCCGATCGCGGGGGAGCCGTCTGCCCCTGATGGTGTCCGTGACCATGGAAACCACGGGGACGATGCTGGTGGGCAGTGACATCAGCGCCGTGGTGGCGATTCTGGAGCCTTTCGCGATCGATATCCTGGGGCTCAACTGCGCCACGGGGCCGGATCGCATGACGGAACATATTCGATATCTGTCGGAAAATGCCCCCTTTGTGATTTCCTGTATTCCCAATGCGGGGCTCCCGGAAAATATCGGCGGCGTGGCCCATTACAAACTCTCGCCCATTGAACTGCGCATGGCCCTGCACCGGTTCGTGGAGGATCTCGGGGTGCAGGTGGTGGGGGGCTGCTGCGGCACCACGCCGGACCACATTGCCCAGTTGGCCGCGATCGCACCGACCTTGACCCCGAAACCGCGCGCCGTCCGGCGATCGTGCGAGCGGGCCGCTGGTCAACTCTCTGACGCGGAAGCCACCCCCACGGATTTGGCCTATGTGCCCTCGGCGGCCTCCATCTACAGCGCCCAACCCTACGAGCAGGACAACTCTTTTCTAATTGTGGGGGAACGGCTCAACGCCAGCGGCTCGAAGAAATGCCGCGATCTCCTCAACGCGGAAGACTGGGATGGGTTGATCGCCCTCGCCAAGGCCCAGGTGAAGGAAGGAGCCCACGTTTTGGATGTGAACGTGGATTATGTGGGGCGCGACGGGGAGGCGGACATGCACGAACTGGTGTCGCGCCTGGTGACTAATGTGACCTTGCCCCTGATGCTCGACTCCACGGAATGGACCAAGATGGAGGCGGGCCTCAAGGTGGCCGGGGGCAAGTGCATCCTCAATTCCACCAACTACGAGGACGGCGAAGAGCGCTTTTTGCAGGTGCTGGCCCTGGCGAAACAGTACGGCGCGGGGGTGGTCATCGGCACCATCGACGAGCAGGGCATGGCCCGCACCGCTGACCAGAAATTCGCGATCGCCCAGCGGGCCTACCGTCAGGCGGTGGAATTCGGCATTCCGCCCCACGAAATCTTTTTTGATACCCTCGCCCTACCCATTTCCACGGGCATCGAGGAGGATCGGGCCAATGGGGCGGCGACGGTGGAATCGATCCGCCGCATCCGCGAAAATCTGCCCGGTTGCCACATTCTCCTGGGGGTTTCTAATATTTCCTTTGGCCTCAATCCGGCGGCCCGTCAGGTGCTCAATTCCATGTTCCTCCACGAGTGCATGGAGGCGGGGATGGATGCCGCGATCGTCAGTGCCGCCAAGATTCTGCCCCTGAGCAAAATTGAGCCGGACCACCAGCAAATCTGCCGGGATTTGATCTACGATCGCCGCCAATTCGACGGGGACATTTGCACCTATGATCCCCTCGGGAAATTGACCCAACTGTTTGAGGGGAAAACCACCAAACGGGATGCGGGGGTTGATGAACAGTTGCCCCTCGAAGAAAAGCTCAAGCGCCACATTATCGACGGCGAACGCATTGGCCTAGAGCCGGTGCTCGATCAGGCCCTGGCCCAATATCCTCCCCTGGAAATTATTAATACGTTCCTGCTAGATGGCATGAAGGTGGTGGGGGATTTATTTGCTTCCGGTCAGATGCAATTGCCCTTCGTGTTGCAGTCGGCGGAAACCATGAAAAGCGCCGTCGCCTACCTGGAACCCCACATGGAGAAATCCGAAACGGGGGTCAGTAATGCCAAGGGCACATTTCTGATCGCCACGGTGAAGGGGGATGTTCATGACATTGGCAAGAATTTGGTGGACATTATCCTTACCAATAATGGCTATCGGGTGATTAATCTGGGCATTAAGCAGCCGGTGGAAAATATCATTGATGCCTATGAGGAGCATCGTCCGGACTGTATCGCCATGAGCGGTTTGCTGGTGAAATCCACGGCGTTCATGAAGGATAATCTCGCCACGTTTAATGAGCGGGGCATTTCAGTGCCGGTGATTTTGGGGGGGGCGGCCCTGACGCCGAAGTTTGTCCATAACGACTGTCAGGCGGTGTATCAAGGGCGGGTGATTTACGGTAAAGATGCCTTTGCGGATTTGAATTTCATGGATAAGCTCATGCCGGCAAAGGCGGCGGGGCTTTGGGATGATGCCACCGGTTTCCAGGGGGATTTGGCGGAGGCGCAACCGGCGGCGACGATCGCGGAGGAACCGGCACCCGAGAAGGTTTCAGCAGATCCGGCAGAACCGGCGATCGCGGATACCCAGCGTTCCGAGGCGGTGACCCTAGAGCTCGATCGCCCCGTGCCGCCCTTCTGGGGGACGCGCATCCTCAAGGGCGATGAAATTCCCCTGGCGGACGTGTTCAATTACCTCGATTTGCAGGCATTATTTGCGGGCCAATGGCAGTTCCGTAAACCGCGCGACCAAAGCCGGGAGGAGTACAACCAATTCCTCCAGGAAACGGTTCATCCCATCCTGGACCAGTGGCGATCGCGGGCGATCGCGGAAAACCTGCTGCATCCCCAGGTGGTCTATGGCTATTTCCCCTGCAACGCACAGGGCAATACCCTTTACATTTATGACCCGGCGGCCATTGCAAAGGGGGCCAATGTGCGGGATTTAGAGCCGGTTCAATCCTTTGAATTTCCGCGCCAAAAATCCATGCGGCGACTGTGCATTGCGGACTTTTTCGCCACGCGGGACAGCGGCCAGGTGGATGTATTTCCGATGCAGGCGGTCACCGTCGGCGACATTGCCACGGAATTTGCCCAAAGTCTTTTTGCGGCCAACCAATATACGGACTATTTGTACTTCCATGGGCTCGCGGTCCAGGTGGCGGAAGCCCTGGCGGAATGGCTCCATGCCCGCATCCGCAGCGAACTGGGCTATGGCGATTTAGAACCGGACAATATCCGCGACATTCTCGCCCAGCGCTACCAGGGATCCCGCTACAGCTTTGGCTATCCCGCCTGCCCGAATATGCAGGATCAGTACAAACAGTTGGATCTGCTCGGGAGCGATCGCATTGGCCTCCACATGGACGAGAGCGAACAGCTTTATCCAGAACAGTCCACCACCGCGATCGTGGCCTACCATCCGGCGGCGAAATATTTCAGCACCTGATGCGAATTAGAGCCCGTTGAGCTGTTGATCTGGGGCTGTCGGTGCGTTCGGCATGGCGACGCGATCGCGTTGAATTAAAGGACCGAACGCACCCTACCCCAATCAGCCCAATTCCAGAATCAAACCATTAGGAACGGCGGATATTAAAACAGCACCATTCCTTCCGTTTCCAGAGGGTCGCCACAATCCAATCATTCTGCTCCAACACATCGTGGATGGGCTTAACTTGCTCCGCCAAAACGCCGCTAATGACCCCCCAGGTGGTCTTTTTGGAAATGGCGGCCATGTGGGGAATCAAATCAATAATGACCTCCGCCAAAATATTGCAGAAAAAGCCATCCACCGGCTGCCCCTTGAGCAGTTCCGTGAGGTCGCTGAGGGAGCCGGGCTCGACGATCATGCGCTCCGGCGGGATGTCGTTGAGGTCACGGTTGGAGCGGGCCGCCCGCACGGCGATCGGGTCAATGTCCACGGCGTAAGCCTGCTGCGCCCCGAGCATCAATGCACCGATCGCGAGGATGCCGGACCCACAGCCAATATCCGCCACGATCGCGTCCGTCGGCTCCCCATCAAAGCGAATTTCCAGCGATTCAAGGCAAAGCTGCGTCGTGGCGTGGGCACCGGTGCCAAAGGCCACCCCCGGATCCAGGCGCAAAATCGCGCGATCGCCCGCCGACTCCGGCGGCGTTTGCCATGCGGGGCAGATCAGGAAGCGATCGCCAATTTCCTGGGGTTCCCAATGGTCCTTCCAACTGCTGGACCAGTCCTCCTCATCGATCAGCTTCCAGGTGACCGTCGGTTCCGCAATGCCCAACACCAGGGCATCTTGGCGCAGGGCCAGGGCCAAAGCCGACAGATCCATCAACTGGGCGCGCTCCTGCAGAATGTAGGCGGCGACGGTGTATTGCCGCCCCTTAACGCTGACGGAGGTGCCTTTACAACCAAATTGCTCCATCCGCCAAAAGGCGCTCTCCTCTAGATCCGAGTGGCAGCGGACGGTAATTTCCCACCAACTATTGGCCAATTTCCTTGCCCTGCGTAACGTGTGTAGGCCGGGGCGATGGTCCGGCGATGGTCTCGATCATCCTTGATGATCTGGGGCCATTGTCCCACGGGTCTAGGGGGGATCCGACGGGGCGATCGCCAGCCACAGCAGAACCGTGGTGCCCTGGGGCGGGGCATCCGGCGCGATCGCCCCCTCCGGCACCGCACCGGGAATGGCGTCGATCGCGGGACTAAACAGCTCGATCGCGCCCCCCATCCGCTCCACCAACTCCCGCACGATCGCCAACCCCAAACCGCTCCCCTCGATCGGCCCCGCCGCGCGGCTGCCCCGGTAATGGCGCTCAAACAAACTCGGCAAATCCCCCGGCGGAATCGGCGGCCCGCTATTGGTCACCGCGATCGCAATATAAGATCCCCCCGGCACCGGCGCGATCGACCGGGGCGCACGGCCCAGGCCCCCCTCCGGATCCATGGCGGGATTGGTGGGGTCCACCGGCAGCGGACAGGGATCGATCACCTGGGCGATCGCCCGCACCTGGCCCCCCGGAGCCGCATATTTAATGGCATTGTCGAGCACATTGCCCAACACCTCCCGCCACAGCCGCCCATCCCCCCGCACCCGAGGCCAGGATTCCGGGGCCGCCGCCGCAAAGGTGAGCGATCGCTCCAGGGCCACCGCCTCCGCCGCCGCGATCGCCCCCTGCCACACCGCCGCGATCGCACAGGCCCCCTCCCCCACCGCCGCGATCGCCGGAGCCGCACCGGGCAACAGGGCCACGGGCTTCCCCGTCGGCATCGCCCCCGCCCCCGGATCCACCCCCGCCCCATCCCCTGGATCGCCCGCCGCCAACGCCAGCACCCCCAGGGTCGGGACCGTCGCCGCCGAAGCCCCGCGATCACCCCCAGCCCCCTCTAGATCAATATCAATCGCCTGCACCACCTGAAGGGCAATCTGCTGGAGCCGCTCACTTTCCCGCAGCAGATTCGCCGCGATCGCCCCCTCCCGCTCCTGGCCCTGCAACCGGCGCAGCAACAGCTTGCCAAACGTCCGCACCGCCGTCAGGGGATTGCGGAACTGGTGCAGCAAATCATGGAGTAAATCCCGCTGGTAGGCGCCAATCTGCCGCTGGCGATCGTAGGCCCCCTCAAACCACTGGCGCTCGCGATCGAGCCCGCAAGCCAGCGCCAACGTCTGGGCCACCCGATCAATCTGCCCCCGCTCCCAGGTGGTCCAGGGCACCGTTGGCCGATCCAGCGCCAGCACCCCCAACATCGCCCCCTTCTGCACCAGGGGCACCACCAGCCGATTCGTCAGCACCGACCCCTCCCCCGCCAACGCCACCCGTTCCGGCGGACGGGCCGCCGCGCGATCACGCCCCCCCGGTCGAGCCGTCGCCGCCGCCATCGGTTCAGCCCCATCCCCCAACGGATCCAACTCCGTCCCCCCCAGCGGATCCACAAACAATTCCCCAGGGCGATCGCGCCGCGCCGCCCCCAACGCCCGCACCGCCCCCAGCCGCTCCGGATACATCACCACCGGCACCAGCCCCATCGGCCCATCCCCAGTCCCCTGCGGACGCGCCAAATACACAATCGCCAGCGTCGCCCCAAAACTGCCCGTCAGCAGATCCACCTGGGCACGGCACAACTCCACCAACGCCGGACTCGCGATCGCCCCCATGCCCTCATCCCCCTCTCCCGCCAATCCCGCGATCGCCACCGCCCCCTCAGCCATCAGGGATCACCATAAACCCCTTCAAAACAAATCCCCGGCCCCGGCACGGCCCCAAGGCCCCCACCGAATCCACGCCGATGGAATTGATTTGATTGTAAAGAAAGAACCCGTAAAATCGTGGCCCCGCGACGAAATTCCGGGCATTGTGGCGGCATCCGAAAAATCGTCAAAAACCGAGTAAATCGTCGCTTCTGCTACCAATCCGCCCTGAATGTCCCTAGAAAACCCCTAAAACAAGTTGTAAAAAAGGCCCAAAGCGGATATACTTTGCTCGGTTTTTGTAACTATAACTACACTTGTCGCTACGGGAGGTTGGTAGTTTGGCTAGGAGACGCAAGCGGAAGAGTCGTCGTCGCCAGGAAGGCCGGAGAATCCTGGAAAACGTGCCCCAGTTTAGCATCGAGAGTGGCGAGGATAAACCGGTCACAGCAGCGCGCAAGTTTATTAAGGCTGAAGGAATTGCTCCTCCTGCCCTAGTCCTCGTTCGGCGTAACGAGCATACCACTGATCGGTACTTTTGGGCGGAGAAAGGGCTGTTCGGTGCCCAGTACGTTGAGGAGAATCATTTCCTGTTTCCGAGCCTGCGGGAGTGGGAGGAACAGGAGGTTCTGCCGGTGGCCGTCACGGGCTAGGGGCCTCGAAATTCTCCCCGATTGAGCTTCAGACAGATCGTTATTGATCGTTCTAACTTCATTCCCCTCCGCGCTCGGCAATGCCCGAAGTGTTTGAGGTTTGCCCGTGGCTAGGTCCGGTTGGCGTCTATTTTGGGTGCGTATTCGACCGAACTTGCTTGGGATTGTAGCGATAGCATGGCCGTTCGCCAAGAGTAGGTTGTTACTTTTTGGGGCGAACGGTCATTTTTCTTAGGTTTCCTTTAGATTCAAAGTTTCCCTCAGGGTGGCGATTTCGTCCCGGTGAGCCATGACTTTCAGGGTGCGGGGTTGATCGTCGCCGCTGGCGGGGCCGCTGGCGATTTGGACCTGTTCGAGGCGGCCCGCTTTGCGCCAGTAGAACCACCCGGCGACGGGGGCCATCAGGACGATCGCCATGGGGGCAAAGCCGTAGGGGGGCAGCAGTTGGACCAGGATGAGGCCGAGGCACCCCAGGCCGATCGCGGCGAGGGAACTAAGAAAGATGGCGAGGGCAAGGCTGGGGCTAACGAATCCTTCGAGGGTGACGCGATCGCGCTCGGTATCGACGGCGATGGGTTGATAGCCGCGATCGGCGAAGTATTGGCGCAGGGCGTCCCGCAGGGCCGGTTCGGGGCGATCGATGGCGAACTGGGCGATTTCGGTGCGGTCCTTAACGGAGGCGCGGATGAAAAAGAGTAGCCCAATTCCCATCAGCAGCGTGAGAAAAAGGGTGGAGGGGACAACGGCGTCGGGGCTCATGGCGGGGAAGGGCGATAGGGGAGATGGGGGCGACCGCAGCGGGATGGGGAGGGTTTAGGGCTGCGAGTTTATTGCGTTTTGTAACGCATTTCGCTGTCGCCAGTCTAGGGGATGGGGGGCCATCCGTCGATAGGGTTTCGTGCAACCAACCGTAGGGGCGGGGTTTCCCCGCCCAGTCCCCGCCCAGTCCCCGCCCAGTCCCCGTCCAGTCCCCGCGATTCCGTTGCAGATTCAGTGGGGATTAGGCCATGGGGGGCAAGGTGACGGTGGCGGTGGTGCCCTGGTCGGGCTGGCTGGCGATCGCGATGCGGCCCCCGTGTTGGCGGACGATGGCCTGGGCGATCGCGAGACCAAGACCCGTGCCGGTGGAGCGATCGCCCGTGGGACTGTCGGGGCGGCGGCGGGACGGATCGACGCGGTAGAACCGTTCAAACAGGAGGGGGATGGCGTCGGGGGGGATGCCGATGCCCGTGTCTTGGATTTGGATGCGCCAGCCCGTTTCGGGGGATGGGGGCCGATCCAACAGGACGGTGATGCGGCCGCCCGGAGGGGTGTATTGCAGGGCGTTGTCGAGGAGATTGACGAACAGTCGCGCGAGGCGATCGCGATCGCCCCGGACACACAGGGCCGCCGCCGCCTCAGCCGGATCGAGGGCATCGAGGCGATCGAGTTCTAGGGCATCGAGTTCCAGATCGAGGCGAATGTGGCGCTGTTGGGCGATCGCCTGCTGCTCTTCGAGCACCGCCGCCAGCAGTTCATCCAGGGGTACGGCCTCCCCCAGGTGGTTCCCCTGGGCATCCCCCGGTGGGCTGTCCTGGCGGGCCAAAAATAATAAATCCTCCACCAAGCGTCCCAGGCGGCGGGTCAGCCGTTCGAGGGTTTCCAGTTGCGATCGCCCCAGGGTCGGCTCCGGGGTGGCCAGGGCGACCTGCACCTGGGTTTGGATCGTGGCGATGGGGTTGCGCAGTTCGTGGGAGGCGTCGGCGGTGAACTGGCGCAGCCGCTGGTAGGATTCGCGCACCGGCTCCATGGCAATGCCCGACAGCCACCAGCCCACCACGGCCACGGTCACCACCAGCGCGCCGGTGCCCAGGCCCAGCTCCAGCACCAGCCGCCGCACCGGGCGCGACACCTCAAACCAGGGGTGGCTCACCCGCAGGTAGCCCAGCAGTTGATTTTGGCTGTGGACGGGCTGGGCCAGTTGCCGCAGGACCATGGGTTCACCGGGCTCGCCGCCGGGGTGGGGGAGGTGGACGGTGGTGCCGTGGCGATCGACCTTGAGGGGCAGCGGCAGGGGCGGATCAAAGCTGGTCCAGAGCAGGTCGCCGCGCGGGCTGAACCATTCCAGGTCGATGCGATCGTCCTCCACGTCGGTCCAGACGGTGCCGCTGTTGTCCCGGAAGCTAGCTTCGATATTGACCCTGGGGCGAGTGACTTGAATTTGTCCCTGGAGGCCCGGTGGGGCGGCCAGATCCCGCAGTTCCGCCGTTTCCACCACCAGCGATCGCACCACCAGTTCAACGGCATGTTCGATGGTGTCATCCACCCGTTCGATCAAGGTCGCCCGAGCGTAGCCATAGAACCCGCAGGCCACCAGCACCAGGAGCACCGCCGTGGCGATCGCGTACCACAGGGCCAGCCGCCGCCGGGTCGCTAAAAATGGCCCCGCGATCGCCCCCGTGGCGGTTTCCCTAGCCGCGATCATAGCCCCCCTCGCCGTGGTGATGATGGTCGTGATGGTCTTGGGCCGCCGCCGCCGCGATCGCCGCCTCCCGCTCCCGGGCCTCCTGGGCCGCCATTTCGATCAAGTACTGGAACGCCTTGACCACAAACCGCGCACATTCATAGGGCGACGTTTCATAGAACCGCTGCCACGCCTGGGCTTTGACCTCCTCATAGCGCCCCTCATCGTGGGGATGCTTCTCCAGCCACGCCAGCCGCACCGTGTAGCCAATCAGCACATCCAGGACCACATAGTCATCAATCCGCAGCTCCGGGTTGTGGCGCGTCAGGGCCGACAGTTCCATCAGCGCCTCGATGCACGCCTGCCGGTAGGTGGGCGCTTCGATCTTATTGAGGAGATATTCCACCTGGAGGGCAAAATTCTTCTCCCCCGCCGTCATTTCCGATCGCAGCAGGGCGCTATCTAGGCGGTTGCGGCGCTCCAGCTTGTCCCCAATGACGATGCCCTTGCAGTGGGCCAGCAACTCCCACACCCGCTCATAGAACCCTTTGGGCACGCGGTTGACGGCCCCATCCATCTGCCGTTGGCGCGCCCAGCTCCCGGCGGGGGGCGTGATGGCCTTGGCTTCCTCCTGGTCCGGCAGCACCCATTCAATGCCGCCGGTGCCCTGGACCCGCAGGCCCTCCTGTTGCCGCAGGGCCGCCGTGGCCCCCTGGTACCCTTCGAGGACCTGGCGCATCCGGGTTTTGATGGCGAAGGGGCTGAGATCCATCAGCCGTTCGTAGGCTTCGTCCTGGGGTAGGCCCAGCTCGCGCCCCAGATCGCTGGTGAGCAGCAGGATGAAGTAGCTCGTCCGCAGGGTCAAAAATCCCTTGAAGGCGTCCGGATTGGCTTTGATTAACACCCCCAAATCCACCAGAATTTCCTGGCTGAGGACGCGATCGCGGATATCCTCCCCGCAAAAATGGTCAATCTTCGCCGCAATATCCTCCCGCGCCATGGGGGAATCGATCGTGGCGTCTTCGCTGTAGGCGCGGCCCACGGCAATGAGCTTTTGGCGCACCAGCAGATCCGTCACCGCATCGGACAGGCCCATGTCGGTTTTATGTTGCAACCCCGCCGCCCGCCGCACGATCGCCCAGAATGGCTCCCGCTGGGGCGGCAGATCTCCTCCGCGAGGCAGCGATCGCCCCGCCGCCGCCCGGGCATAGACCTCATCGACCAAATGGCCCAAGCTACAGCGCCCACCGGGGAAATCCGCCTCATGGGACGCCCCCAGCCGCCGCAGCAAATCCTGCAACAGTTCAATCTGCTCGTAGAGGTTCACCGACTGGCGCAACTGCCCCAGGAGAATTTCCGGCTCCGTTTCCGTTTCCAGTTGATATTCCCGCTGGCTGCTCAGGGGCACCGTCGCCGCCGGATCGTAGGGCAAATACCAGTGGCGATCGCCCCGGCCCATCGGCACCGCCGTCTCCTGGGAAAACTCGAACCCATGGAGAAAATCAATGCGCTCACTGCCCGCCGTCAACACAAACTGATTGAGATGGCCCAGCCGCACGGGCACCCCATCACAACTGCCCTGCTTAAATTCCGCCACCAGATTCAGCAGCGGGCCGATGGGATCCACATTGCCCTCCGCGTCATCCACCATGGCGTGGGTCAGCAGGAGCGTAAAGGTGGGCCGCCCCAACTGCTGCCAGTGGCGACCGACGTAGCTCAATTCACTGCGGATCTGGGCCGCCAAAAACTCCGTATCCAGACTCAGATAGAACTGATCCGGGTCCAGGCACGAGGGCAAAAAGACAATGGTTTCCCCGCGAATCTGATAGAGCCGCGAGGTGGTCAGGCTCCGCAGGCGGCGGACGGGGCGACCGCTCAGGCCCAATTTGTCATTGCGGCCCACCTGGGCATAGGCGGCGGACAGATCCCGAGCGTGGCGCACCTGGATCGGGGCCACCTGCTGGGGCGTTTGGGCATCAATGCCGTAGACCGCAAGCTGCTGCTGGAGGGTTTCGTCCTCCGCCAACAGGGCCACTTGGACCAGGGGCACCCGCAGGGACCCCACCCGCTGGCGACGGTTGAGGGGGTCCAGGTCCGCCGGATCGAGCCAGCCCTCTAGGATCAGTTGCCCCACCATCCACAGGGATTGGGCCCAGACCAGGGGGATGTTGTCGTTGGGTTCGCGATCCTGGGAGCCGGGATTTTCCCGTTCGGCGTCGATGCGATTGCCCGGAACGTAGTACACCTCGGGCAACAGTTGGAGGCCATTTTCTTCCACGGCCACCGCTTCGAGCTTGCGGTGATAGGCTTCGGCGGTGGCGCGATCGCCCCGGAATAGGGCATCGAGCAGCAAATAGCTAAAAAACAGGGGCCATTCGCACTCGATATGCTCAAAGGTCTTCAGTTCGTAGGGATCGTAATGGAGGCGGCTGGTGTCCTCTAGCACCGTTTGGTGGCCGTCCCGCAGGAACCGCTTGCAGCCGTAGCGCCCCTCCAGCTTTTCGCAGATGCGATCGCGGGTGCGCTCCACCAACGCCTCATCCTCAATCGCAAAGGCCGGAAAACCAATGGCACTGAGCAGGGCCGCATCCACCTCCTTCGACGCCGACTCCCGAGGCAGCAGGGATTCGAGCATCACCCGCGTCCGGGCCACCTCGTCTTCCAGCACATGGACCACCGACGCCTGGGAACCGTAGGGGCCAAACAGATCAAACCCATGGAGCGCCTCCAGGGCCGCCTTCGCCATGGCCATGGAACTGCCATTGAGCTCCGGGCGACCGTGGTTGAGCTTGTTGCCCCGCTCCCACAGGCCATAGTCCGCCGTGCGGTAGGCCCGACCGATGTAGTAGATGAGGTTTTGGACAAAATTCACCTCATCAATGGAATAGACAATTTGCAGGCCCGAGGCGGTCATCTGGGCCAGGGCCAGCAGAAACAGCGACGTGGCGTCAATCTGCAAATGGCCCCACTCCCCGTCCCCCACCACCGGATGGCCCGTGGCCGTGTCATATTTCGCATGGAGGGCGTCCATGGGATCCTGGGTCACCTTGAACCGCTCCACCTTGTGGGCTTGGCGCATCATGGCCGCCAGGAGGCCGCGCATGAGTTTGACGACGCTCTGCTGCAATTCGTAGGTGCGCCCGGTTTCGACCCCCAGTTTCCGGTAGGCCAGGGCGAGGCCCCACACGGCCAGGATGCTGTAGACGTTATCGCGCACCCAGGCGTCGGTGTAGTTGCCGTGGACATTGACGGCGGTGCTGGCGGGCAACAGGCCGCTGATGGGGTTTTGGCGGGCGAGGATGATGCGGGTGATGCGCTCGTAGTGGCGATCGAGGGCGTCGTGGGCGTCGGCTACCGAATAGATCATGGCGTCAGGCGGGGGGAACGGATCAACGGACGAACGGGGGTCGGGTCGGGGTCAGATGGGGTGGGGGTGGGGGGATGGGTGTGTTTTCAGTTTGCCGTGAATTGGGGGGCGATCGCGTTCACGATCAACATTCTGGGGGGGGTGGGGCGGGTGGGGGATCCCGAAGGCTAGAGGGGGCGGATGTAGAATAGGGAACGTGAGGGCTTAAATACTTATCAGGTAAAGGTTACAACTGCGGTCGTGGCGAATGCTTTCGGGCCGACCGACGGGGGGTAGCCCCAGCCAATTCGCATCTACTCCGACCGTCCATCCGGGCTGGACACCATTGCATCAGTCACCGCGCGATCGCCGGAATGCCCCACGCAGGGTCGCGCCCATTATGCCTAGCTGCGGCCGTGCAATCGAGCCGTGGGGGAACGGATCAGGGATGGATTTTCCATCAGTTTTGGGAACGCTACCAGCAGCGCGATCGGGGTCACGGCCGTGGCGATCGCTCGGGCCGTCGGGTGGCATTGGACGGGGCTGGCATTCGACAGGAGGGGCAAGGGCGTGAACCTACGCAAGAAGACGCTCGGCATCATTGCGGCGGCATCAATTGGCCTGATTTTGGTCCTGTATACGACCCTCTCGGTGATTATTTCCCGGGATTTCCATGCGCTGGAGGTGCAGTATGCCCGCCAGGATGTGGAGCGGGCCATTGATGCGTTGGCGGCGGATCTCAATGGTTTGGGGACGTCGGCCCAGGAATATGCGGAGTGGGATGATACCTATGCGTTTATCCGCGATCGCAACCGGACCTATATCCAGTCCAATTTGATTGATCGCACGTTCAATGCCCTGCGGCTCAATGCCTTTGTGCTGCTCGATGAAGACCAGCAGCCCGCCCTGGCCTATGGGTTCGAGCCGCAGGCCCCCCGGCCGGCCCCCCTGGATGGGGCGCTGCTCAATACCCTCTTGAAGCAGGCTCCCCTGCTGACCCATCCCACCCCCGCCAGCGAGCGCAGTGGCATTTTGACCCTGCCGGATGGGCGGCCGCCGCTGCTGGTGGCGTCGCGGCCCATTGTGGCCAGTGATGGCAGTGGCCCGATTCGCGGCACCCTGATCCTGGGGCGGTTTTTGGATGGGGCGGAGGTCCAGAAGCTGGCCAATAGCATCGAGCTGGACATGACGCTGGAGCCCTTCGATCGCGATGTGGCCGTGTCCGATGCGGATCTGCTGCCCCTGTGGAAAGAATTTGAGGGCCTACGCGATCGCGCCGCCGCCCCCGGCAATTCAGGCTCTGCCCCCCGTGGCCCCCGACCGGGCCGCCAAGCCATCACCCCGGACCACCGCGATCGCAGCGCCATCCGCATCGCCCCCGCCAGCCCCGACCACCTCAGCGGCTACGTCCTCCTGCCCGACCTCAACGGCCAACCCGCCCTCGTCCTCCAGGTCAACCTCCCCAGGGACATCTACCAGCGGGGCCAAAATGCCATCTACTACCTCGCCCTCGCCGTCATCGCCGTCGGCCTCTTCTTCTGCGGCGTCTCCCTCCTGCTGATCGAAAAACTCGTCCTTTCGCGCCTCACCCGCCTGAGCCACCAGGTGGAAACCATCGGCAAAAGCGGCGACCTCTCCGGACGGCTCACCGTCAACGGCGACGACGAACTGGCCAGCCTCGCCCTCGCGATCGACAACATGCTCGGAGCCCTCAACCGCTACCAGCAGGAACGCAGCAGCGCCGAAGAACGCTACCGCCTCCTCGCCGAAAACTCCACCGACCTCATCTCCCGCGAAACCCCCGAAGGCGTCTACGCCTACGCCTCCCCCGCCTGCACCGCCCTCCTCGGTTACGACGCCGAAGAACTCGTGGGCAAATCCCGCTGGCGATTCATCCACCCCGACGATCGCGCCCTCTTTGAACTCGCCACCTCCGACTCCCCCGACAGCGGCCATTCCCAAGGGGCCACCACCTACACCGTCCAGTACCGGATGCGCCACAAGGACGGCAACGAAGTCTGGTTTGAAACCACCAGCCGCACCATCTACGCCGCCGAAACCGGCCAGCCCCAGGGCACCATCTCCGTCTCCCGCGACATCACCAGCCGCAAACGCACGGAACAGGAACTGCGCGACGGCGAAGCCTCCATCCGCAACCTCTACCAAATCACCGCCTCGCGGGAACTGAACTTTGAGGAGCGCCTCGAACGGCTCTTGCAAATGGGCTGCGAGCAATTTGGCCTAGAGGTGGGGATGCTCGTCAAAATCGACGACGAGGGCATCAGCGAAGGGGGCGAATTGCAGTGCCAGACCGTCGGCATCCACAGCCTGTTGCAGCCCAATAATCTCCCCAGCGCCGGGGACAGTTTCCCCCTGTGGGATACCCATTTCCAGGCCACCCTCATCCGCGATCAGCCCCTCTATTTCGAGTCGGCCCAGTTGGCCAATGACAACAGCCACAACGACGCGGGCAATTTTGGCATTGAGGCGTATCTCGGCACGTCGGTGACCGTGGGACCGAGCGGCTACGGCACCTTGAGCTTCTGGAGCCGATCGCCCCTGGGACGTCCGTTCAAGGCGGTGGACATCGAACTGCTCAAGCTGATGGCCCAGTGGATCGGCGGCGAGCTGGAGCGGCAGCAGGCGGCGGACAACCTGGAGCGGGCGCGGGATCAGGCGCTGGAGGCGACCCGGGCCAAGAGTGAATTTTTGGCGGCCATGAGCCACGAGATCCGCACGCCGATGAATGCGGTGATCGGCATGACGGGGTTGCTGTTGGATACGGACCTGTCGGCCCAGCAGCGGGATTTTGTGGAGACGGTGCGCAGCAGCAGCGATGCATTGCTGTCGATTATTAATGACATTCTGGACTTTTCTAAGATCGAGTCCGGCAAGCTGGAGCTGGAATGTCAGCCCTTTGATCTGCGCAGTTGCGTGGAGGAATCGCTGGATCTGCTGGCCCCGAAGGCGGCGGATAAGAATATTGATTTGATCTACTGGATGCAGCCGTCGGTGCCGAATTTGATTTCGGGGGACATTACGCGCCTGCGGCAGATTTTGGTGAATTTATTGGGCAATGCCCTCAAGTTCACCGATCGCGGCGAGGTGGTGGTGACGGTGACGGCCCAGGAGCAGTCCCGCGATCGCGAGGAGGCGATCGCCATCGCCCCGGATCCCATCAGCGGCACCAAACCCCCCTGGCGATCGGGCGAGCACCAATCCCCCCTGCACGAGATCCACTTCGCCGTGCGGGACACGGGCATCGGCATTCCCCAGGACCGCATGAACCGTTTATTTAAATCCTTCAGCCAGGTAGATTCCTCCACCACCCGGCAGTACGGCGGCACGGGCCTGGGTCTGGCCATCAGTAAACGGCTCTCGGAAATGATGGGGGGGCGCATCTGGGTCGAGAGCGAAGTGGGCCACGGCTCCACGTTCCACTTCACGATCCTGGCGGCGGCGGCCCCCTATTCGTCCCTGGTCACCTTCGGGGAATCCCACCCGAAGCTGGAGGGCAAACGCCTGCTGATCGTGGACGACAACGCCACCAATCGCCGTATTCTCACCCTCCAGACCGAAAGCTGGGGAATGCTGCCGCAAGCGGTGGAAAGCGGCCCCGAAGCCCTGCGACTGTTGGCGGAGGGGGTGCCCTTTGACCTGGGCATTTTGGACATGGACATGCCGGAGATGGATGGGCTGGCCCTGGGGGCGGCGATCCGCCAGCGCTTCTCGCCCCAGCAGTTGCCTTTGGTGATGCTGACTTCCATGGGCCAGAGCGATCGCCTCCAGGAGGTGCGGCGCTACTTCTCGGTGTTTTTGAATAAGCCCATCAAGCAGTCCCAGCTTTACAACATTCTGCTGACGGTGCTGGGGGGCCGCCCGATCCAGGTGGCCAAGCGCAGTGGGGACGCCGATCGCTTCGACCCGTCCATGGGCAAGCGCCACCCGCTGCGGATCCTGCTGGCGGACGACCACATGGTGAACCAGAAGGTGGCGATCCAGATCCTGGCGCGGATGGGCTACCGGGCGGATGTGGCGGGCAATGGCCTGGAGGTGCTCGAGGCCCTGCGGCGGCAGCCCTACGATGTGGTGCTGATGGATGTGCAGATGCCGGAGATGGATGGCCTCGCGGCGACGCAGCAGATCCGCCAGGAATGGCCCCCCGACCGGCGTCCGCGCATCGTGGCCATGACGGCCAATGCCATGCAGGGCGATCGCGACGAGTGCATGGCGGTGGGGATGGATGACTACATCAGCAAGCCGATCCGGGTGCAGAAGCTGGCGGAGGCCCTAGAACGCTGCAAGCCCAAGGGATTGCCCCCCAATCCAACCCCCAACCCGGACGCGGGGGCGAGTCCAGAACCGAGGGCGGATCTGCGGCCGGAGGAGCGCAATGGCCGCAGCCACGGGGGCATGGCCCTAGAGACCCTGGGGAGTGCGATCGCGATCGCGGCCCCTCGGGAGGACAGCGCCACACCCGGCCCAATGGAGACCAACGCGATCGCCAGCCCCGGCATTGAGAACCTGCCGGGGGATGTGCTCGATCGCCAAATCCTAGAGAGCCTGCGGGATGTGGAGGTGCTCGAAGAGGCCATTGAGCTCTATTTACGCGATTCCCCGGCCCTGCTGGAGGGGGTGGCCGTGGGCATCGAAAGCGGCAACGGCAAGCGGCTCAAGGATGCGGCCCATTCCCTCAAGTCCACCAGCGGCACCATCGGAGCCCAGTTGGTCTACAAAATCTGTCAGCAGATGGAAACCTGCGGCAAAACGGAGGATTTTGAGGGGGCGCGATCGCTCCTGCCCCAGGTGGCCCACGAATACCATCGGGCGACGGCGGCCCTACAGCGGGAGGTGAATCCTTCCCTGAATAGCGGCGGCTATGGTTAGGGGCTCGGGGGCTCGGGGGCTTGGGCCGGGGCGATCGCTTGCCAGGGATTGCCCTGGGGCCTCAGACTAGGGGGCGACGGATTTTCCGAGGGCTCCACGGGGGCGATCGCACGATGGGCGAAGGAACGGCACTGACCATTGGCTGGCTCTATCCCAAGTTGATGAGCACCTACGGCGATCGCGGCAATGTGATCTGCCTAGAGCGTCGCTGCCAGTGGCGGGGGATTCCCGTGCGGGTGGTGCAGCTCGATCGCGAGACCCCGGCGGACGCCTTCGGCCAGGTGGATTTGCTCGTGGGCGGCGGTGCCCAGGATCGCCAGCAGGAAATCGTCATGCGCGATTTGCAGGGGGCTAAGGCGGAAGTGCTGAGGGACGCGATCGCGGCGGGGGTACCGGGCACCTTCACCTGTGGCGCACCGCAACTGCTGGGGCAATATTACGAGCCCGCCCTGGGCCAGCGCATCAACGGCCTGGGGGTGCTGGATTTGGTGACGGTTCACCCCGGCCCCGAGGCCCCCCGCTGCATCGGCAACATGGTCCTGACGGTGACGGCCCAGCGGCTCGCGGCGGATCTGCGGGCCATGCTGGGGGAGGTGCCCTACCTGATTGGCTTTGAAAACCACGGGGGCCGCACCCGCCTCGGACCCACGGCGGAGGCCCTGGCGTCGGTGGTCAAGGGCTTTGGCAACAACGGCCAGGATGGCACCGAGGGGGTGTTCTACCGCAATGCGATCGCCACCTACTCCCACGGTCCCCTACTGCCGAAAAATCCCTTCCTGGCGGACTGGCTGATCCAACAGGCGATCGCGCGGCGCACGGGGGAACCGGTCACCCTCAAGCCCCTTGACGATCGCCTCGCCCAGCAGGCCCGCACGGCCCTCCTGGCGCGGCACGGTCTCCAGGAGGCGATCGCCCTCCCCTAGCCCTCCACTCAACCCCTCAACGGACGGACGCGACGGAATTTTTCTATGGATAACGGGGATGAACCCATTGCCCAATGGCGCTGGTGGGTGCTGGTGGCCACCGGAATGATCGGGGCGCTGTGTTTACTGACGGGGCTGCTGATCTTTAGCCGCAGTGGTGGTTTTGAGGCCAATGTGGCAACGCCTTCCAATGTCCCTGCCAATGGCTCGCAGGACACCAATGCCGATGCCCTGGCCCCTGGCGAGATCAGTGGCGATCGCGCCCCCGCAGCCCCCAATTCTCCAGACGCCCTAGACGGATCCCTAGACTCGGCCCCCCGCCCGTCCCCGAACCCAAGCCCCAGCGCCAGCGCAGCACCGGCCCCCACCACCGCGATCGGCTATTACCAACGGGGGGAAGCGGCCCAGGGCAGCGGCGATCTACCCACCGCGATCGCTGCCTACCGGGAAGCCATTTTGCGCGATCCAAAACTCGATCTCGCCCGCTTGAACCTGGCGATCGCCCTGAGCCAAAGCGATCGCCCCACCGAAGCCCTAGCGGAATTTAACCAGGCCGCCCGGGTCCTGCCCGACTCCCCCGAGCTGTACTACCACTGGGGCAACGCCTACGGCAAAGCCGACCAGCCCGCCGACGCCATCGCCGCCTACCGCCGCGCGATCGCCCTCAACCCCACCTACGCCGACGCCCACTACAACCTCGGCAACACCTTCGCCAAGGCCGGCGACCTCCCCAACGCCGCCGCCGCCTACCGAGCCGCCATCAGCGCCAACCCCACCCTCGCCGAAGCCCATGGCAACCTGGGCCTCGTTCTCCTACAGCAGGGCGATCGCCCCGGAGCCCGCCAAGCCCTCACCCAGGCCCGCGACCAACTCCAGCGCACGAATCGCCGCGATCGCGCCCGCGAAATCCAGCAACTGCTCCAGCAGCTCGGCCCCGCCCCTACTGACCCGCCGCCTGGGCCTGAGCCTGGGGAGCCTTCCCAGCCCTAGCTGCCTTAAGGCGCGCCTGCTTCGCAAAATACGCCTCAAACACCGGCCGGATCGCCGGACCCGCCACACCGCCGCCGCCGCCGCCATTTTCTAGGAAACCCACCACCGTAATCTCCGGCGCATCATAGGGCGCAAACGCCCCAAACCACGCATGGGTTTCCCGGGGCGGATCTTCAGCAGTGCCACTCTTGCCCGCCACCGGCGGCAGCCCCCCAGAAAGCGCACCCCCCGTCCCCGTCGTCACCACACTCCGCAGGCCCCGCCGCACCACATCAATCGTCGAAGGCTTCAAATTCAGCGACACCGGCTCCGGCACCGGACTCGCCGCCCCCCGCCGCACCAGGTGGGGATGCACCCGCTTGCCCCCATTGGCAAACACCGAGAACATCACCGCAATCTGCACCGGCGACGCCTGGATATAGCCCTGGCCAATGGAGGAATTGATCGTATCCACCCGGCTCCAGGGCATCCCCCGCTGATCCCCCCTGAGGTCGGGGGTCGGGATCAAGCCGCTCGACTCCTCCGACTCCAGCTCAATGCCCGTCCTCTCCCCAAACCCAAACTTCCGCGCCCAGCCCAGCAGGGCCTCTGGACCCGCCTTCTGGCCCGCCTGCCCATAGAAGGTGTTGCTGCTCCAGGCCATGGAACTGACGAAATTCATCGGCCCAAAGCCGCTGCGGTTCCAGTCCCAGATTTTTGTCGGCCCCACCTGCAAAAAGGGCCGGGTCTGCAACACCGCCGTGGGGGGCAGGGCTCCGGACTCCATCGCGGCTACCGCCGTCACCACCTTGAAGGTACTGGCGGGGGGGTAAGCCTGCACGGCTCGGTTCACGAAGGGGTGGCGCTTCCGCTGGAGGGCCTGCCAGGAGGCGTTGTCAATGCGCCGGGAAAATAGGTTGGGATCGAAGGCGGGGCGGCTGACCAGGGCCAGGATTTCCCCGTTGCGTGGATCCATCGCCACGATCGCGCCGTTGCGATCGCCCAGGGCCTTTTCCGCCGCCTGCTGCAAATCCAGATCGAGCGTCAGGGTGAGATCCGTCCCCGCCTCCGGGGCGCGGCCATCGAGGATCTGGCGCACATTGCCCTTGCCGTCAATTTCTAGGCGATCGCGACCGGGCACCCCCCGCAGTTGAAATTCCATGGTTTTTTCCAGGCCCATCTTGCCCACGAAATCCCCATAGCGATAGCCCTTGGTGCTGCGGTGTTCCCGAAAGCGATCGCCCTCGAACTCCTCCTTACTAATCTCCCCCGTATAGCCCAGCAGATGGGCCGCCAACTCCCCGTGGGGATAATGCCGCCGGGACTGGAGGGAAATATTGAGCCCCGAACTCGAGCCCGTCCCCTCCATCAGTTGGGTCACGCGATCGGGCGACACGGCCGGGTCAATGGTCACCAAAAACCGCGACTCATAGGTCACGGTGTCCACCTTTTCTTGAATCTCGGCCTCGGGTATCTCCAGGATCGTCGCCAGGTTGCGGCGCAACTGGGGCCATGCCTCATCCGTCGTCGCCGTCCGCCACACCGCCACGGAATGGGTGAGTTCACTGCCGGCGAGGATGCGCCCCTCGCGATCAAAAATGCTGCCCCGCGACGGGGGCTTGGCGATGCTCTGGACCCGGTTGCGATCCGCCTTGTCACTGAATTCAGTGCCCTTGAGCAGTTGCAACTGGACCAGGCGATGGGCGAGGCCACCGAACATCAAGGCGGACACAATTCCCATCAGGATCCAGGGCTGCTGGGACCGGCCGACGGTGCGGGCGGAACCACTGGGACGGGGCAGGGGAATGGGAAAAAAGGTCATCGCAGGCCAGTGAGCGAGGGCTTCGATCGCCGGGGCTGGCTCCGTCAGGGTGGGGCGGGGGCCGTGGCGCGACCGGCGGGAAAGATGGCGGCCCAGGGGCGATCTCGCTAGGGAAGCGGTAGGGGTTGAGGGGCTAGCGAGGGAGCCGGGGGCTGTCAAATTTCCCTACAAATGTTAACAGTTGCCGGTCGGTTCTTGATCCCCTGGGGAATGGGCCATCGATTGCCAATCCTTTTCTGAGGCGCGCGGGTTGCGGGGGCGGGCTTATGGATTGGGGCGGGGCGATCGCGGCGGGCCACCCATCAATACACCCCCATAGAATTGAAATTCCCCCCAGGCAAATGATCCGGCCAACCCAGAACCCAGGGCCGCCGCGAGCTTAGGTCCGATGGTGCCCCAGATCGCCCGCCCTGGCTGCCCCGGCCATGCCCCAAAGCCCCCAGAGGAGCAACGCGCGATCGCGGCCCCCCTCGCACAGGCGGCCCCAATTTCAAAGACAAAACTTCAGATCCGTTCCTTTTGGTGATAGCCCCGCTGGGCCGCCAACTCGATGATGAGAGAAATGCGATTTTCCCGGATCCATTGCTGCTCCCGAAGGGTCAGGGGTTGACTGCTGAGATAGGCAATGCGGCTGGCGAGGTCCAGGATCTGATCATTTACGGTGGAGGGCATAGGGGATCAAGGGATAAGGGGATTTGCATGGCAAATATTAGGCATCCTGACCGAATCATCTGGATTCCTTTCTGAAGCGGGTCGGCCTAGTAAATCTAAGGAAAAGATTAAGGAATTTGCGCTTTCTGCAATGTCGCTTCATCTAAATTTTAGGTTGCCGAAGCGTTGTGAAATCTTAAGTTTTAAGACTTTCAGCAAACATCCAGAAAGCGTAAATCATTTTGATGGTTTTGCTCCCCTAGGGGCGGGTGAGGTGGTGCAGCAGGGGGGCGATCGCGAGGGCCGGTAGGAATGCGGCGACGCGGATGCGGGTCATGTCGAGGAGGTTGAGGCCAATAGCGACGATCGCGAGGCCGCCGGTGCCGGTGAGGGCCGCGATCGCGGGATTGGTGGCCGGATCAGGGATGAGATCCCCCAGGAGGGCGGCCAACAGGGCGAGACCGCCTTGGTAGATCAAGATGGGGGCGGCGGCGCAGGGGACACCGATGCCGAGGCCGCTGGCCAGGGCGATCGCAGCGATGCCGTCCATGGTGCCCTTGAGGATCAGCAGTTGGGCGTCGCCGGTGAGGCCGTTGTTGAGGCTACCCAGGGGGGCCATGGGGCCAACGCAGAAGAGCAAACTGGCGGATACAAAACCTTTCGTCAAATCCCCCTGGCCGCCGAGGCGCTTTTGCAGGCGATCGCCCAGCCTTTGAAGCCGTTGATCGAGCTGGAGCGCTTCGCCGAGCAGACCGCCCCCCGCGAGGGAAAGCAGGCCCAGGATCAATCCATCGAGGCGGCTGCCCTGGAGGGTGAGCAAACTGCGGGCCATATCGAAGCCCAGGAGCAGGGTGATGAGGGCAATGCCCTGGAGGGCGGTTTCCAGGAGCCGCTGGGGCAAATGGCGGCGCAGCAGCAGGCCGATCGCGCTGCCGACAAGGACGGTGCCGACGTTGTAGAGGGTGCCGCTGAGGGGTCCGAGCATGGGGATGGGGAAAGGCTGAACGGTGGAAGGGGAATGGATCGGGGGTTACCGGGCCGGTTCCGTGGCGATCGCGAGGCGCAGGTTGGGCACGGGGCGCAGGGTGTCCATGACGGCGACGACGCGGCCATGGGGGGTGCCGCGATCGGCGGCGATGATGGCCTGAATCGGCTGGGTAGGGTTTTGGTCGTGGCGCGATCGCGCGAGGGTGGCCAGGGCATCCAGGGAGAGCGATCGCCCCTCGACGGAAACGGTGCCGCCGCGATCGATGGTGACGGTCAAAGTGCTGGGGGAAATGGGGGCGATCGGGGCCGTGGCCGCCTCGGGCAGATCCACCGGCAGGCCCCGCAGGCGCGAAAAAAATAGGGTCGCCACAATAAAAAACGCCAGGATCGAAAACAGCACGTCGATCGCGGGGGTCAAGTCAATGTGGGCCGCCGGACCATCGGAGCCCCCCTCATCCCCCTCCAATTCCCGGTCAAAGTCATCGAGAAATGACAAACGGTTCCTCCCCGGCCTCGTAGGTCCGGCGATAGCGCAATTCAAGCTGACCCACCAGTTGGGCGATCGCCGCCCCCTGCCGCCGCGCCAGCCCCCGCAAACCACTGGCAATCACCAACGCCGCCACGGCAATCACCAGCCCCGCCGCCGTGGACACCAGCGCCTCCGCAATGCCCGCCGCCACGCCCCCGGCACTGGCGCTAAAGTCCGCCGACGGCAATGTGGCAAAGGCCCGCATCAGGCCCAGAATTGTCCCCAACAGCCCCAGGAGCGGCGCAACGCTGGCGATGGTGCCCAGGGCGCTCTGGAACCGTTTAATGGTGGGAATTTCCTGGCGGGCGGCGGTTTCCAGGGCCAGGGCGAATTCCTCGGGGGTGGGGCGCTCTAGGGTCAGGCCCGCCAACAGCACCCGCGCCAGGGGAAAGGGGCCTTTGGCCTGTTCCGTCAACCATTGGCGCGTGGCTTCGGGAGGAACCGTGGGATTGTCGAGCTCCGCGATCGCGGCCTCCATGATCGCCCCCTGCCGTCGCCAGAGGACGAGCCAAAACCAGGCCCGCTCCACGGCGATCGCCCCCAGAGCGATCGCGCAGATCCCCAGGGGCACCATGGCAACGCCCCCCGACCCTAGCCAACTTGCCATACCCGCAACTCCCCACGCCCTGCACCCCAATTATTATTGCGCCCCCAGCCGAAGCCCCCGCCGTGATCCCCAGAGCGATCGCGCCAGTTGACGGGGGACGGGCAGTCTCATTAACATGAGCCATAACTTAGAAAGTGTAAAGAAATATTGATCGCCGTCGCCTCCGGGGCCTCATTCCCGCCGCCGCGTCGGCCCGCCCCTTTGGGAATCGTTGGGACCACCCCGCCGCGTTTATGCCCGTCAAGTTTATGAACAATCTGTGCTTCCGTCCGCTGAAGGGTTTTTGTGTTGCCCTTGCGATCGCCTGTTTGGCGTGGGGTCTGTGGCCCATGGGGGTTGCCCGCGCCTTTGATAATCCTGAACTGCTGCCCGCTGAGCAGGTGACGGTGATTGATTTGGCCAATGCGATCCCCGATCTCCAGGAGCGATCGCTCGGGGAGCGGCTGGAGGAATTTGAGGCGCAGACGGGCTGGAAGTTGCGGGTGCTGACCCAGTTTGACCGCACCCCCGGACGGGCGGTGAAGGACTATTGGCAGTTGGACGACAAGAGCCTGCTGGTGGTGGCGGATGAGCGGGGGGGCAATCTGCTGAATTTCAATGTGGGCGGCGAGTTTTATAACGTCTTCCCCCGCACGTTCTGGATTGAATTGCAAACCCGCTACGGGAATCAGTTCTTTGTGCGCGATAACGGCGAGAACCAGGCGATCGTCGAGTCCCTCGAAGCGGTGATGGGTTGCCTCGATCGCGGCGGCTGCTCGGTGGTGCCCGGTCTGCCCCAGGAGCAGTGGATTTTGACCCTGGTGTCGTCGATTGTGGGGGGTGTGATCTGCGGCTTTGCGGCCCATCCGCGCAAGGAGGGCCAAGGGATCGCGTGGCAGTGGGCACTGATCCTCTCGCCCCTGTGGGGGATGCTGTTCATCGCCTTTGGCATTGCGCCGGTGGTGACGCGCACGGCGGAGTGGTTGCCCCTGGTGCGGAATGTGGCGGGGTTCGCGATCGGCCTGTTGGTTGCGTTTTTGACGCCGGTGTTTGGCCAACCTCCGGCGGAACAGGAAAGCTAATCAAGCCAATCGCGATATCCGATTCGCCGGTAGGGTGCGTTCGGTACGGTTCCAACTTCGGGACCATTCCCCCATTCCGAACGCACCGGCAACCCCAGATCAACGCGACCCCAACCCACCGGCGATCGCATGTTTGGGTTAGGCGATCGCGGTTTCTCGGTTATTTGGGGCCGTAGAAGAAGGTGACTTCGCGATCGGTCAGGGGTTTGAAATCGGCGGCGATCAGCTTTTGATCGAGCTCCTCACGGCTGATGTGCTTCGCCCCAATGCGGACAATGCGCGATCGCATGGTATTGCTCACCCCGCTCCGTTGGCGGCCCGCCTCCAGGCCCATCACCGACGAATACAGTTCCAGCTTGGCCGGAGGAATCGGGGAACCGTCAAAATCAATGCCCGCCGCGATCGCGCGATCAATCGCGTCTGCACCGGTGGTATCAGGAGAATTGCTCATGGCACCTGCTTTTAGCCTAGGGAAAGGGCGTTTCCTACAATAGCGGCCCACGGAGCCCGCGATCGCGCGATCGCCCGCCCCAATTCCCCCGAAAGTTTGTAGTTTCTTGTGGATTTCTATCGTTTCATAGCGTTTTTTTGCCCCCTCGCAATCTCCCTCGCGGAACGAACAACGCCGCCCCAGTCCCCCCTCGGTCCACCGCGATCGCCCCTCACGGCCCCCCATCAGCCCAGTTGACAGCCGTGACTTGCCCTCTTGATAATTGAGGTTTGTGTAAACGTAAACCCAGTACAAACCGTTGGCTAACGTCGTAGTAATCGGGGCCCAGTGGGGCGACGAAGGCAAAGGCAAGATCACCGACCTGTTGAGTCGCTCGGCTGATGTGGTCGTGCGCTACCAAGGGGGCGTCAACGCCGGTCACACCGTCGTGGTGAAGGACAAAACCTTCAAGCTGCACCTGATCCCCTCGGGAATTTTGTATCCCAAGACAGACTGCATCATCGGCTCCGGCACGGTCATCGATCCCGAAGTTCTCCTGGGGGAACTCGACCGACTGCACGAGTGGGGCGTCTCCACCGATCGCCTGATGATTTCCGAATGCGCCCACGTGACCATGCCCTACCACCGCATCCTCGATCGCGCGGCGGAGGAAGCCCGGGGTGAGCGGCGCATCGGCACCACCGGACGCGGCATTGGCCCCACCTACGCCGACAAATCCGAGCGTACCGGCGTGCGGGTGCTGGACCTGATTGATCCGGAGGCCCTGGAAAACGTGGTGCCCTGGATGGTGGAGCAGAAAAACCACATCCTCGAAAAGCTCTACGGCCTGCCCCCCCTCGACGCGCGGCAGGTGATTGATGAATATGCCGCCTTCGGCCAGCGCCTGAAGCCCTACACCATCGACGCGTCCCTGATGATTGATGACGCGGTGCGGCGCAAGCGCAATATTTTGTTCGAGGGGGCGCAAGGCACCCTGCTGGATCTCGACCACGGCACCTATCCCTACGTGACCTCCTCCAACCCGGTGGCGGGGGGGGCCTGCATCGGGGCGGGGGTTGGTCCGACGATTGTCGATCGCGTCATCGGCGTCGCCAAAGCCTATACCACCCGCGTGGGGGAAGGGCCGTTCCCGACGGAAGACCTCGCAGAGGTGGGCGAACACCTGGGAGATCGCGGCGCAGAATTTGGCACCACCACCGGGCGCAAGCGGCGCTGTGGCTGGTTCGATGCGGTCATTGGCCGCTACGCCGTGCGGATCAACGGCCTCGACTGTCTGGCGATCACGAAGCTGGATGTGCTCGACGAACTCGACGAGATCAAGGTCTGCGTCGCCTACGATATTGACGGCCAGCGCTGCGATCATTTCCCGCGCGGGGCGCACCAGTTCGCCAAATGCACGCCCATTTACGAAACGGTGCCCGGTTGGAAAACTTCCACGAGCCACTGCCGATCGCTCGATGACCTGCCGAAGGCCGCCCTCAATTACCTCAAATTCCTGGCGGAGTTGATGGATGTGCCGATCGCGATCGTCTCGTTGGGGGCCAGCCGCGACCAAACCATCGTCGTCGAAGATCCCATCCACGGTCCCAAGCGCGCCCTGCTGCGGGATGATGTGGTGACCCCCGCCTAGGGTTATTAGGTCGGTAGAATCCATCCCCGCCCTGCGTTATCCGCCCCTGTTCCCCCTGTCAATCCAGGAGAATTCCCGTGTCTGCCCAAGTCGATCGCGTCGCCCAGATGATGAACCGCACCGGCTGGATCGGGTTTTGGGTGCAGGTGGTGCTGGGGGTGGTTTCGACGGTAATTTTGGCCTTTTCGGCCCTGTCGGTGCTGCCCGGAGCGGGGCGGGCGGGGGGCGCGAGTCCGGGGGCGGGGGCGGGGCTGTTTTTTGCGGCGCTGGCGTTGGTGGCGCTGTATTTCAGCATCTTCCAGACCTTCCGCCTGGTGCAGCAGGGCCGCCGCCTGCGGGCTCCGAAAAATTTGCGCCCGTCCCGCAGTGCCACGCTGGATCTGCTGCGGTTCAATGCCCTGCTCAGTTGCATCGGCCTGGGGATTGCCCTGGTGGGGGCGGAGGCGATTACGGGCAATTTGCTGTCGAAGGCGCTGGTGCAGCCCAATGCGTTCAATGTGGCGGCGATCGACCCGAGTAAGTTTGTCCAGGCCCTCGATATTTTTGTGGTGCTGGGCAATACCCACACGATCGTGGCCCATTTCGCGGGGTTGCTGGTGTCCCTGCGGCTGATTGACGCGATCGCCCGTGGCCCCCAAAATTAGCAGGCGTTGCTTGAGTTTCTGTCCATCACCCTTTTATTGCTGACCTTTCCCCCGCGATCGCCGTGCTAGACCTCCGATATCTCCGCAGTAATCCCGATGATGTCCAGGCGCGCCTTGCCAGCCGGGGCGACTATGACCTTGCGCCGATTCTGGAGCGCGATCGCCAGCAGCGGGAGCTCGAACAGCAGCGCACCCAACTGCAAACCCGCAGCAATGAAATCGGTAAGGCGGTGGGCCAAAAAATCAAGGGCGGCGCGGATCCGACCGGCCCAGAAATCGCCGCCCTCAAGCAGGAAGGCAACGACCTCAAGGCCCAACTGGCGGACCTGGAGCCCCAGGAACGGCAACTGAAGGGGGAAATTGACGCGCTCCTGGCGGCCCTGCCCAATCTGCCGGATCCGACCACCCCCGTTGGCAAGGACGAGACCGAAAATGTTGAGGTGCGCCGCTGGGGGGATGACCTGATCCCCGCGATCGCGGACCCCCTGGCTCACTATGAAATCGGCGAACGGCACGGCTGGATGAACTTCGAGCGGGCCACCCGCATTGCCCAGAGCCGGTTTGTGGCCCTGATCGGCGATGGGGCCGCCCTAGAGCGCGCGTTGATCAGCTTCATGCTCGATCGCCACACGGCCAAGGGTTACCAGGAAGTCCTGCCGCCGATCCTGATCAACAGCGCCTCTCTGACCGCCTCGGGCCAGCTACCCAAATTCGCCGACGAAAGCTTTAAGTGCGATCGCGACGACCTGTGGCTCGCCCCCACCGCCGAAGTGCCCGTCACCAGCCTGTATCGGGACGAAATCCTCGACGAGGCCCAACTGCCCATCTACCACTGCGCCTACACCCCCTGTTTCCGGCGCGAAGCGGGCAGCTACGGGCGCGACACGAGGGGCCTGATCCGCCTGCACCAGTTCAATAAGGTGGAATTATTCAAATTCGTCCATCCGGACCAGTCCGAGGCAGAGCATCAGCAGTTGGTCCTGGACGCGGAGGCGATTTTGCAGGCGCTGGAGTTGCCCTATCGGGTTCTACAACTGTGTAGCGGGGACATGGGTTTCTCCGCCCAGAAGTGCTACGACCTGGAGGTGTGGCTCCCGGCCCAGGGGAAATATCGCGAAATTTCGAGCTGCTCCAACTGCGGCGATTTCCAGGCGCGGCGGGGCAATTTGCGCTTCAAGGCGGCGGGCAAGAAGGGCACCCAATTCCTCCACACCCTCAACGGCTCTGGCTTGGCGGTGGGGCGCGCCATGGCGGCGATTCTGGAGAACTATCAAAATCCCGATGGATCCGTGCGGGTGCCGACGGCCCTGCAACCCTATTTGGGCGGACGGACGGTGCTGGGGGGCGATCGCGATCACGATTCCTGAAACGGAGGGGCGAGGTCGGAAGAGGGGGTCTAGAGACCGGGGCCAACGGCGCAACTGTCCCAGGGCAGCCGCCCACCCCCAGGCCCCAGAGCCAATCCTTTCCGATCGAGGGAATCACCAATGAACAACTTCCAGCGCCCAGTGGTCCGCCGCTTCGAGACCTGGGCCAGCGCCATGGCTGCAACGGTTTTGAGCTTCGGCAGTGTGGCCCCCGCGATCGCCCAGACCGTCCCCGAGGTGGTTTGGCTGGCCGGTAGCGGCAACGACATTGAAATCATTTCCGGCGAGGTGCAGGCGATCCAGGGCGATCGCGTGCGGCTGCGGCTGCCGGACGGCACCGTCCGCCTCGTGGGCATCACCATGCTTGATCGCGAGCGCGTGTTGGTGAATCCTGGAGCCATGGTCACCGTCGCCCTGGTGGACAATAGCTTCTTTGCCCAGGCGGTCGAACCGGGCCAGGAAACCCTGCGGGTGAACTCCGGCCAGATCTATCGGGAGGTTGACCCCGCCGTGACCGTCTATGACCGCGATCGCGAGGTCACCGTCACCCGCGATGGGGTCACCGCCACCATGGACAGCACCGCCGTGCAGCGTCAAACGGTGATCGAACAGCGGGTTGTTCAAGAGCCCGTGCAAACCACCACGGTCATTGAGCGCCGGGTGGTGCAGCCGGAGCCCCAACCGGTCCAGAGGACGACGACCACCACCACGACCGTCCGTCAGGGGCAGTCCGCCCAGCCGGTTCGGGGCCTCTGGTAGGTCATTCCAGGGCGATCGCGCGGCCCGTTTCCGCAGACCGGCGGGCCGCATCCGCCACCTGGAGGGTATACAAACTCTCCTGGGGCGACACGTAGAGGGGTTTTCCTTCGACGATCGCCGCGATCGCCGCCGCCGTATCCACCGCAAAGAGCCCCCGCCGCCCCTCCACCGGTAGGGCCTCTTCGGTGCCCTCGGGGCCAATCCACCGGCCCGCATCCCCGTCATAGATCAACGCCCCGCGATCGCCCCGCATCTCCAGCCGCCGTTCCCCAGGGCCAACCCCCTCCCCCTTGGCATAGAGCACCTCCGCGATCGCCCCCGACCCAAAACGCAACTGGGCCGCACACCACACGGTCCGGTAATAGTCCGCCACAGGCTCAGGGCCATAGCGCACCGTCGCCGCCACCGACGCCACCGGCCCCAGCACATCCACCAGCCGATGGAGCCGCGACAGGGCCCCCACCAGCGGAAACCCAAACAGCTCCGGGGCATAGGTCCACTTTTCCGGCGCAGGCGATCGCGGCGCGATCGTGCAGTAGCGCCCATAGGCCACCGACCCCAGCCGCTTAATATTTGTCTTCAGCGATCGGTGAACGCCCCCCAGCAGCTCGATATGCTCCACATGGAGCAGCCGCCCCCTAGCCGCCGCCAAATCAATCAACCCCGCCGCCTCGATCGGATCCAGCGCCAGGGGATATTCCGTCACCACATGGCGATCGCCCTCCAGCAGCGATCGAATCAGCGCCCCGCGCCCCCCATTCACCGACGCCACAAACACCGCCTTGATCTCCGGATCCGCCAGGAGCGATCGCCAACCGTCCACCGGCTCCCCCCCCACCGCCGCGCAAAACTCCGCCGAGCGATCGCGCGATCGCCCCGCCACCGCCACCCCCGCCACCCGAGAATCCGCCAGCAGCGCCTGCACCCGCAGCTTCGCCACAAACCCCGTCCCAATCACACCCACCCGCACGCGATCGCCCTCCCGAGGCCCTAAAACCGTTTCACCCTATCTTCCCAGGGATCATTGATAACAAAACATAATGATAAAAATCGCTTGTTCTTTAGAAACCAAAACATCATGTTACACAATGTAAAATCCCGAAAGCCTTGCGAAATAAGGATTTGAAGATTTTAACCCCCCTATAACCCAGAGAAAATGTGGTCCTATTCCCCCAGGAACGGCAATAAGCATAAGTAATTGGAATAGAAATGGAAGCTTCCATTAAGAATCCCATTGGGCAGGGGTCCGGAATCCGACACCATCCCGGATCTTTTCCCGTACTATCAGGGGGTGACATGGCGCGATCGCGATCCCATGCGGTCAACATTCATGTTGCGGGTCGCCCCCAATGCAACACGCATCCTAGAGAGGAGAGTCAGAAAATGGCAACGTATAAAGTGACGTTGGTGAACGAAGCCGAAGGGCTGAACTCGACCATCGAAGTTGCAGACGATACCTACATTCTCGATGCTGCTGAAGAGCAAGGCATCGAACTGCCCTACTCCTGCCGTGCCGGTGCTTGCTCCACCTGCGCCGGTAAGCTCGTGAGCGGTACGATCAACCAAGAGGACCAGTCCTTCCTGGATGACGATCAGATGGCTGCGGGCTATGTGCTGACCTGCGTTGCATATGCGACCTCTGATTGCACGATTCAAACCCACGCGGAAGAAGAGCTGTACTAGATAGAGCTCATAACCTATCCCTAGGGATTCCCACGGGCTTAGGCGACCAGGTGCCCCCGGCGCTTTGATGGCCTCTGCCCTCTGGAGATTGTTCCCGCGAAGCCGACCTCTGGGTCGGTTTTGTTTTGGGCATTTTTGTTTGGGTGGGCCGCTGGGGGTGTTCCTGATGGGCGGCGGTGGGGGGCGCAGGGCTAGGGTATGGGCGATCGCAGCGATCGCGACGCTACAGCACGGCAAAAATTCGGGTGCTACCATCCAGGTCAGTTTGATCACACCACCTAAGGCCACATACCGAAGGATCTGGGATCACCATGCAGGATATCAGGGGCACCATCGGTCGCATTCGTCGCTTACGTCCGTTTGATCCGCTTCGACAGTTTCGTCCACTGCACGTCCTGCGCCAGTTTGACCCCGTTCGCTTTTTTCGCGGGGGCGGCCTTTTCCGGACTCGGGCCACCGTTTGGGTGCTGGTGCTGGTGCTGGTGGGGGTGGGGCTCAATGGGGCGATCGCGCGCGATCGCGAACGGCTTCAGCAGTTGCGGCGGACGCCAGCGGCCCTGGAGTTGCCCGCACCGCCGCGCCCCCTGGCGGCCAATGGCCCACCGACCCTGGCGATCGCCCTGTCGGAGTTTTTGCAGGGGGGTACGGTGTCCACCGCTGACTATGAGGATCGCCCCGCCGGGGTGCCCATTGACACGATTATCCTGCACCACACGGGGGTGGGCAGCCGCAACCGGGCGACGGTGATTCCCGAGTCCTGGCAGAATGATCCGCGCACCAGCAGCGCCCATTTTGTGATCGGGCGATCGGGGGAGGTGATTATGGCGATTCCCCCGTCGGCGACGGCGTTCCACATTCTCAAGCAGGCGGCCTACCCGGATCCGGCCACGGGGGAGCCGGTCAACTGGATCAATCAGCGATCGCTGGGCATTGAGTTTCACTACGATCCGAGCCGGGAGGTGCCCACGGAGGCGGCGATCGCGGCGGGCGGCAAGCTCATCGGAGCCCTGTTCAATACCTACCGGGATTTGGACGTGCGGCGGATCCTGGGCCACGGCATCCAAACCTTTCGGGATAATCGCCACGGTCGCCCGGTCAGTGAGCCAACCAACCTACTGATGACGCGGGATTTGCGGCTGTCGCCCCAGTTTCCGAGGTTGCTGGCGGCGGCGGCGTCCATTTCCCCCGTGGTGGCGGATGCGGCGGCGGCGGCGGGCGGTGTCGAGGGGCTGGCCCAGCAGATCCGCGCGCAAACCCTGGCGGGGCGCGACCTGAGCCTGACGCTGGATCACACCTGGCAGGCGGAGTCGGCGTTGCCGGTGTCGCCCCTGCTGCCGGGGGAGGTCCTGCGCCAGCGTAATGCCCTCATCGAAGGGAGCCGTCCGCACCGCTGGGCAACGCCGTGATGGATTTGGAGCAGGAATCGTGGAGGCTGGGCGGGAAAACCCCGCCCCTACGGCGTCGTGGCCATGGGGTCGCGCCAATACACTAGGGCATCGGTCAGGGGGACGGGAACGGCACCGGGGTAGTAGAACCGCAGGATGCGATCGGCGTTCCAGCCCAGGTTGGCGAGGCGATAGGATCCCGCCTGACTCATGCCGACCCCATGGCCCCAGCCGCCCCCCACAAACCGATAGCCCGTGAGGGTACGGCTACCGTCGGGGTTGGTCCGTTCGATGGGGTCGAGGTAAAACAGGCTGCTGCGGGGGGGCATGAGGGCGGCGCGCACGGCGTCCTTTTCGATCGCCACGTCCCCGCGATCGGTGGTGGCGATAAGGGTTTGGATGCGTCCGCCGATCGCGCGATCGCGGATGGTCAAGCGTTCCAGCCGCTGGAAGTTCGCCAGGGGATGATTGCGGCGGGCCAGATAACGTTTCAGGGTGTCCGCCAGGGATTCCAGGGTGCCCTCCCGCCGCCAGCGGAAATCGCGCCAGCCCACCTCATTAAAGCCCTGGGTGAGGCTGAGGAATTGCCGCAGGTTTTGCTCGTTGTTCAGGGGGCGATTCGTTAAGTCCCAGAGGGGACCGGCGGCATCGACCACCGGGCGCAGGTAGGGGCGGTTGGGGCCATCCCAGACGGACTCGAAGGCGGCGGTGACCCCCCCGGAGGTGGAGAAATAGAGGGCGTCGATCAGTTCGTCGCCGTAGGCCATGACCCGTCCTCGGGTGGCGGCGATCGCGCCGTCCGTGCGGGCGGTGGCGGCCCCGAGGCCCCGATAGACCTGGCAGTGGGTGTCGGCGCAGAGTTCGTAGTCGTCGATCGCGAACCGCCGCAAATTCCGCAGGGTATAGGTGCGCGCCACGATCGTTTGGGCCTCTAGGGCAGCGTTGGGGGCACCGGGGCCAATTTCATAGGGCACCACGCCCCGCAGATAGGTTTCCAGCGGCACATCATTGACGAGGCTATAGGTGCCGTAGGCGTTGGGCTGGAGTCGCAGGCGGCCGGCGAAGCGATCGCTCCCTACGCGAATCACCCCCTGGCCAGCGCTGACGGTCACGCGATCGCCCTGAAACGTTTCATTGCCCACGGTCCAACGGGCCACCGGGCGCTGGGTGCGGGACGCGGAGGTGAGCGCAATGCCGTGATCCGGGGCCTGCCGCAGGGGTTCGAGGCTGTCGTAGAGCATCCGCCGCAGCAGGGGGGTGCCGTAGGTGTCGCGATCGGCCCACACCTGCCACTGGTCCGACGGCTGGGCAATTTCGACGGCAATGCCGCGCCCCCGCCAGGTTTGGGCCGCCGCCTCCGCCGTTTCAAAGCTCCGGTAGGTGCCTAAAACAAGCCGTTCCTCAAGCTGCGTCTCGGGTAACGGCATCGCCCCCACGGTCACCGCCAGGGTTTGGACCGCCAGATTGCGCGATCGCCCCTGCCCATCGGTAAAGGACACCGTGAGGCGATCGCCCGGAAGCGCCGCCAGATCGAGGCGATCGCCCCCTTCCGTCCCGAAGCGCTGCACAATGCCGATCGCCAGGGTGGGATTTTTGGGTGCTGGATTCCCCAGGGCTGCCCCTGCGCCAAGAACCCCCTTGCCCGCCAGGATCAGCGCCCCCCCGAGGACCACCCCCGCCAGCCGCGATCGCGGTTTCGGCGATCGCCCCTTGCACCAAAACTTCATCAAGAAATTTAACCGAACCTAAAGCTTAATTGCAGCCCATCCTCCCAGGGGGGACAGGCCCGCAGGCCAATGATAGCTTAGCGATCACGGCGGCCCCGAACGCGAGATTGTTCCGCCGATCCATTGATTTCCTTTAGATTTTCTACCCTTTTTAGACCCCGTTTCTAAATCCTTCCCGTTCCCCCACCCTTTAACAAAACCGCGAGGTTTTCCCATGTACGATCGCCAGAATAAAGACCTCCTCTCGGGAGCCATCGCCGCCGCCGTCGGAGCTGGGGTCGCCGCCTCCTTTGCCGTCGCCCTCGGCCAAAGCCCCTGGATCGCCCTCGGCATCACGGGCTTTTCCGCCGCCGTCGCCCTCCTGTGCGATCGCGTGGGCCTGCTCTAGCACCGGCCACCGCACCCAAACACACCCAAAAGCCCCTGAAACCGAACCGGCCAGGGGCTTTTTTAGGGGGTACCTAGACCCTATCTTCTCGCACCGGATCAAGGCGCTGATCGCGGTGGGGCAAGGGGCTCAAATCCCTTCCCTTAATCTTCTGGGCAGGGAACAGTTCAAGCCCCTGAGCTGGGAGCAGCCCCCTGGGCCAATGCCTAGGAACCCGCCGACGTTTGGGACGCCAACAGGGCCTTCAGCTTTTCCAGTTCGCCCGCCCACCGGGGATCCGGCTGGGCCGAGGCCGCGCTGTCCGTAATGGTCACCGCACCGCCGCCCCCGCGACGGCCACCGCCCCGATTGGCCCCGCCGCGATCGCCACCACGACCGCGATCGCGATCGCCCCCGCGAGAGCCACCACCACGCGCCCCCGCACCGCCAGCGCCCCCGGAACCTTCCCCCTCTTCCCGCTTACGGGGCATAGCCTTTTCGATCTTCAGGGACGTTTCCTTCAGCTCCAGGCCGTTGAACTTCTCAATGAACTGATCCGCCAACTCATCGGTTTCCACCGTCACAAAGGCGAACCCACGGCACTTGCCCGTCTTGCGATCAGTGACCAACTTCGTCGAAGTCAGATCGCTCGCCATCTCCACAAAGGCCGCTTCCAACTCTTCCCGCTCGATTTCCTTGGGCAAATTACCCACATATAGGCGCACGGACATAATCTATAGACCTCTCACAATCGATACTCTAAAACTTTGGAAGACCCGTCAGGTGCAGGCCCCAACTGCGGCGGTGTCACACCCCACGAACCGGTCCTATCGCGTCCGCTGAAGGCAAAAGCTAATTGCATCCGCTGCCTTGAATCGGGGAACAAACCTAAGGGAAAGCAACCGTGAGCAGCCAAGAATCGCAAAACAGGCCAAGGGATTGGGCAGCTAGCGTCGAACAGGTATCTAATGATGCGGGTTATGGCATCGAAGCGTTGGCCCCAAGGGCTTATGCAGCCAAAACCATGCAATACGCTATCACGGCCTTGGGTCAAAAATTTAACCAATCTGTTCAAACTGTGCATTTCTTGACCCGATTACCCGCGCGGTCTAGGGGATGAAGGGGGGAAGGTGGCGGGCCAGGATGGCTGACTCGGGCCAAGGGCAAGGGCCGGGAAAAAGGTCCAGAAAGCCAGCCGTTGGGGCGGCTGGCCGTGCTTGCTGTGTTGGGAGAATACCAATCAAGTCCGAGCGCGGATGCAATTCCCTAGCCGGTTCGTTGCCGAGGCTCGGGAGGTTGCGGGTCCGGCCGGGCGGAATGGGCTCCTGTGAAGAAATGTAACGTAAAGTGTTGACCCTGGCAAATTGGGGGTTAGGGGCGGGGGGCGATCGCGGCTAGAGGCCGGTGTAGAGGAGGTGGATGCCGTAGAGGCAGAGGGCGATGGCGATCGCGGTGTTCCAGAGGGGCTGGGCGTCGGGGGGGGTGAGGCTCGGGGGGGCGATCGCGCTGCGGCGGCGGGGGGTGATCGTGAGGCTATCCACATCCATCCAGGGGGTTGCGCCGCGCCGGATCCAGCCCGTGACGGTGACGGTTTGGCCGCTGGGGTTGAGGGAGTGGCGGTACTGTCGCCAGGCGATCGCCAGGGGGCCAAAGCGATGGGTCAGGTGGAGGGGCAAGGTGCCGGTGGGGGTTTGCAGCCAGAGGTCTTGCCACCAGCCATTATGAAAACCTTTGCGCCCCAGGAGTCGCCCTTCGAGCCGCAGGGGTTGGCTATTGATGGGCAGGGCGTAGGGGTTGACGAGGGTGCTGGCGAGGGGGGCATCGCGATCGCCCACGGTTCCCCCCCCCAGGGCGCGCATCTCGGGGAAGAAGGGATTGATGCGGACCATCAGCCCCAGGCCCGCGCCGATGGCCGCCAGGCCGATGGTGAGGGACAGGTCGCCATACATCCAGCCGGTGGCCCGCGCCGCAAACACCCGCCCGACGCCGCCGACGCTCCAGAGAATGATGCTGGCGATCGCCCCGAGGATGGCCCCGAGGTAGGGGGCGCTCTGGAGCCAGAGGGTGGGGGCGAGGCTGCTGGGGCGGGGGGTTGGCCCCTGGTGGAACTGGCGGCGCAGGAGGGCATGGCGGTGGCCTTCGCTCCAGTCCCATTGGGGATCGGTGCGCCAGCGCTGGGCGAGGGTGCTGAGGCGCTCTAGGCGATCGCCCAGGGGCGGATGGCTTTGGTTGAGGGTGAGCCAGTGCCGGTAGGGCTGCACGATGCCCCAGGCCAGGACCGGTTCGAGGGGGCTGTGGGGCCAGAGGCTACCGAAGGGGACGGCGGCGCGCGGGGGCAGGGGCTGGAGCAGGGCCAGGGCTTCGAGGGGGCCGCCCAGGTGCTGCCGCTGGTGGAGATGGTCGGCGGTGGCGATCGCGAATTTGACCAAAACACGGGCGACGGCATTGGGATCGCCGCAGAAAACCGCCGCCCGCTGATCGTCGAGGTGCTGGCCCCGGCGGGTGAGCCAGAGCAGGGGCAGGGTGAGGATCCGGAACCAGCCGTAGGTCCAGTTGGCCGAGATCGCCGCCGTCAGCCGCGACGGGGCCAGGGACCACCGTTCCACCAGGGGGGCCAGTCGCCAATGGAGGCCGTAGGGCAGCAGCAGCAGCAGGGTGCCGCCCGCGAGGATGGGGGCGTCATAGCGCTGGATGCGGGCCAGTTGCAGGGCGCACAGGGCCGCCAGTTCGTCGTCATCGATCGCGGCGATCGCGCCGGTGCTCAGGGCGATGCGGGCGGTGCGGCGGAGGGTGCCGTAGGTGAGGGCAAGGGGCGCATCGGTGGGAATCAGCCGCAGGTGGGGCACGGGCATCTTCAGTTGGCGGCACTGGCGCTGGAGCAGGCGGGCGGCGGCGGGGTGCTGTTTAATAAAATCGCCAAATTTCAGGGGTTTTCCGCCCAAGAATCGCTGCAATAGCACATCCCCAAGCCAGGGCTGGGTGACGAGGGTGACCGCGATCGCCCCCAGGAGCCAGGGGGCCAGGTCAAGGGCGTAGCGTTCAAAGTAGAGGCGATCGAGCAGGTCGCTGTAGGGGAACCAGATCAGCAGGGATTGGATCAGGCCGATCAGTTGGTTGTAGCCATCCAAATGGAAGTCCAGGGCGGCGCGCCAGGACCAGGCGATCGCGGCGAGGGTGAGCAGTTGCCAGAGGCGGTGTTCGAGGCCGTCTGGCGGCAGGCGTCCCGGCAGTTTTGGGGGCGGTGGGGCGGTCCATTGGGGCTCGTAGGGGGCGTCCGGGGCGTCGGCGTCTGGGGCAGCGATCGCCTCCTGGGCTTGGGCGGCCATGGCGGCGGCCACCGGGGCGGGCAGGGCGACTTCGACGCGATCGCGTGGCTCCCCGGACGGAGGATCCTGAGGTTCTGGCGGTTTACCTTTGGCCCTAGGAACATTTCGGGCCTTCGGGGGCGGTTGAATCGGGGGGCGGTTGGGGGATGGCTTCGCGGGGCGGGCGGACGGCGGCGGCGCGATCGGCCCCGGCACGATGATTTCTGGCGCTTCCGACGGCTCATCCCCATCCAGGGGCACAAACCCCGCATCACCGAAGCCCGAGTCCGCCTGAACGACAGCTTGGCTTGCCGGTTCGTTGTCCGGGCCATCGAGGGGCACAAACCCCGCGTCCCCAAACCCCGCCTCTGGATCCTCTGAACCCTCTAAAGATTGGCGCGATCGCTGGGCCGCAACCCGCCGCTCCAGGTGGGGCAACTGGTCCTGCACCCAGCGCTGCACCTTGCCATTGGAATGATTCGCCAGGGTTTTACACAAATTCAGGGCCGCCGCCGCGCGATCACCCTTGCCGTAGGCCGTCACCAAAGCCATGCGCGCCCGGATGCCGTCCGCCGTCGTCTCTGGCAGCGCCCTCACCAGCGGCTCCAGCACCGCGATCACCCGGTCGTATTGACCCCGTTTCAGGGCCGCGAGCCCCTCCCCTAGACGCTCCGCATCAGTCGCCATGGGCCTTTTGAGTTCTCCCCACCGCCAACGCCCATCAGCATAACCCAGGGGTTTGTCCCCAAGTTTCCAGGGGCGGGCACCAGCGGTAACGCTTCAGGTCGATGCGATCGCGCCCATCAAAGGCAACCCCTTCCTGTTCGAGCAGCGATCGCTGGAGATAGTCCGACCCATTGCGAAAGGGCGATTCCGACACCTCCCCCTTGGCATTCACCACCCGCTGCCAGGGAATATCCGAATCCAGCGGTTCCGCCACCCGAAACAGGGCATAGCCCACCAGCCGCGCCCGACCGGGTAGCCCCGCCAATTCCGCCACCTGCCCATAGGTCGCCACCTGTCCATAGGGGATTTGTCGCACGACGGCGTAGATGCGATCGTAGGTTTTCATGGAATTTGACACCTAAACATTGCGCTGATTTTTCTAATCTTTTGCTAGTTTCTGCTAACTTTCCCAGCCTATCTTCAAGCTTTAATATTCGGATCGTCCTTGGCCACCCGCCAAATTACGGAAGCGGGTATATTGCGGCTCAAACAATAATTTGACCGTACCCGTCGGGCCATTTCGATGCTTCTTAATCAACACTTCGGAAATGCCGCGATCGGGCGTATCAGGATTGTAGTATTCCTCCCGATACAGCATCACAATCAAATCTGCATCCTGTTCGATAGACCCAGAATTATGGGAAATCAACCCATCCGCCAACCAGGATGCAGGCCCAGGCACAGTCAAATCATAGACCGGAGCCTCCCCCGCAGGCTCGATGGCAACAACTTCATCCCAAAACAAATCCGAATTGATCAGATCTGTTAATTCTGCACTCTGGAGAACTTCGGCATAGCTTCGCAAAACCTCACGGCTGGGGGCAAATTTGAAATGGGACGATCCACCAAAAGACGTGCCGCGTAACTCAGCCATGCGACGTTGGGAAATGCCCTGGGTCTTCATGGCAGCCTTAACGCGATCAAAGACCTCAATCGGAATCGTGTCTCGATTAGGATTAGCCGGTCCCCGTTGCAACAACTCCGCCTTAGCAATGGCGGCTGGTCCTACCCTGGGGCCAAAAGCTCCCACCTGTTCCAGAAAACTTAACTGATGGGTTTTGCCGTAGATCTGGACGGTGTAGCACTGGCCCGACGTCCATTTCAGGGTGCTGTGGATGCCGAGGCGCAACAATAAAGCGGCCACATCCCTAGCTAGGGCTTCACTCACCGTCGAGAAAAAGATACTGGCCTTGTAGCTTTTGCCGTTGGGGTGGTGATAGCTGCTGATGCAACCATCCGTTGCCCAAAGATGCTGTAGGAACAGAGCAATTTGATGCTTGGGCAGTTGAAACACCCCAGGGGGAACGTGTTTATGGGCTGAGCGCTGACCAAAAATCCCCAACTGCCGCAACCATAAGCCGACTCCAGCGGGGTGCCAACGGTTACCATTTCCTGAAATCACAAGCTGATGCCAATTGCCTCTACCCGCATGTCGATTGACGGTGCAGCCAAAGGTTTCTGCGGCCCAGGTCACAATGGCTGAATTCTCCTCCGATGCGGTCGTGTAGCGCAGCGGCTGATGGGGAATGTAGCTGCCATCGCCAATGAGGTGAGCCAAAAGCACAATATGAGCTTCTGGCCAAGGATCTGCGGCGGGTTGCAGTTGGGGGATGTGGTTAGCAACGGCAATACGATGCCCTACTGCTAAGGATGCTAGCGATCGCCAGCCGTCTAGGGTATAAATGCGATGTTTTTCCGTAGCTTTAATTTTTCGCCCGCTCGCGGTGCTGAGTTCATAAATGGGTTTGGTTCCCACTTCCCAAACCACCTCAGCCGGAGCCGAGATCAATTTACCCTTGGCGTTCATGCTGATGACCGTTGGGGTTTGCCCCACCAACTCAGCAATGGGCACACGTCTACCATCGGCCAGACACACCAGGGTGTCGCCGGTTACGCACTCCCGCAGGTCTGACATGACCGGACGTTTGTCAGTTCTCGATTCAACCCCACGGCTCAACTGGGATAGGGCCAACACGGGCACATTTAATTCCCTCGCGAGGCCCTTGAGCGATCGCGTAATTTTCGACAGTTCCTGGACCCGGTTATCGCCGCCCCCCTCCATCAATTGCAGGTAATCGAGGATCACCATCCCCAGCGCGCCGCCCGATTCCGCCTGGAGTCGCCGACATTTTGAGCGCATTTCATTGACCGTAATGTTGGGCGTGTCGTCAATGAAGATTTTGAGATTCGACAGGGTGTTGATGGCCGTCCCGATCTGTGCCCACTCGTTCTCACTAATGCGACCCGACCGCAGTCGCCCCGTCTCGATCTGCGCCTCACTCGACAGCAATCGATAGACCAGCTGCTCCTTCGACATTTCTAAGCTAAAGGTCGCCACCGGTAGGCCATTGATTGCCGCCAAATTGCGGGCAATATTGAGCACAAAACTGGTGTTATGGACGCAGATATCGTTGGCGACAAAATTGTGGGTCTCGGGAATGGTTAGATCGTAGACCTGCTTCGGTCCCTGGGGTTCAATGGCGACGATTTCATCCCAATAGACTTCGCTGGTGGCTATCTGCTGAAGCTCTAGATCCCCTAGGGCGGTGGCTAGGGCAAGTCCGAGATCGCGACTAAGGGCCCGTGTTCCCGCATGGATATTGCTCGTGTTTTGGAATCCGGCCCGATTTGCCAGCGAAACCCAAGATTCAGTCCCCTTGGCGACGCGAAGCCGGTCCCAAATTTCGACCGGAATGAGATCCCGATTAGTCTGGTAGCGACGATTTTCTAGGGTCGCTTCGACCTTAGCTAGGGCCGCTTCTTTGCCAAAGATGCCAATGTCCTGGCTGAAGGTTTTTATGGATCGGGCATCGGTAATATCAATCTGCCAAGCCGCGCGACGCCCCCCCTGATACTTAATGGCGCGGGCCTTAAGCTGGGATACAATGCCAAACCGCAGCAGTAAATGCTGAACTTGACGGGCCAGGGTTTCACTCACGGAGGCAAAGCCAAGCTGGGCCTGACCGCTTGCCAGGACCGTAGCCCAACCATCCGTAGCAAAGAGGCGATTGATGAAGAGGGCCAGCAGGGGCTTTTCAAGTTGAAAGATTGCCGGTGGAACTGTTTTTTGGTGGGCCGATTTACCCCAGATGTCCTGTTCCTTGAGCCAAAGGGTTACGGTGTTCTGGCTCATCCAGCGAATGGTCGCGAGTCCCTCCGGCGCTAGCTGCTCTGGGGCAACCTGAAGCAGTTGGCAAAGCCGCCCAAAGACATCTGGGCTAGGCGCACATTTTCCTTGCTGCCAAAAGGTCACCAAACTGGGGGCAACCCCAAGGGTTTGGGCAAACCATCGAGCCGGGTGACCGCTAGCATGAATTAAATCCCCTAGCGATCGCCCAAAACGGACGCGGGCCTGCTGCACCGCTTCACAGGCGGCGGTGATGTAAAAGCTGGGGGTGCGAGTATTTTGGGAGGTTTCCTTGCGGACTTTTATCCCTGGAAATTGCAAGGCCGATGCAATGAAATCCTCCTGAATTTGGGGATTTTCATTCGTGAACGAAGGCGAGGTTCCTGTTAGGCAGCCGTCCCCGATGAGATAGGCCAACAGTTTGACCTGATGTTCCGGGAGATGTTCATTGCCAAAAACCGGCAGCACCCGAGGCACGGCGATTTTGGTGCCCACCGGTAATTCCGCCAGGGGCATCCAGCCTTGAATGCTTAGGAACGGGTGGGTGAGGGTGGTCTCAATTTCGCGCCCGGTGCGGGTTTTGACCTTGAAAACGGGTTTGATGCCGTCATCCACGTAGGCGCTGGGCTGGGTGAGGCGAAATCGCCAGTCCTGGCCCAGGGTGAGCAGGGTGGCATTTTTCTGGCGGTAGATGTCGCCAATGGTTTGGAGGCTGCCGTCGGCTAGCAGAATCTGGGCGTCGGCGCTCAGGCACTTGCCCATACTCGGCCGCCCCGCCACAATCACCAGATCCGATCGCTGGAAGCCTTGGGTCATGGTGTCGAGGTCATAGAAGCCGCAGGTGAGGCCGGGGACAGAATCGTCCATACTGCGGCTTTCTAGCTCTAGAAACGTTTCCGCTAGGATTTCTTCCGTGGAAACGAGATCCTGCTTAATGTCCGATTGGGTGACGCCAAAGAGTTTCTGTTCCGCCGTGTCCAGCAGTTGCCCCAGGTCTTGACGGTTATCAAAGGCCAGTTGGGCAATGTCACCGCCGACGGCAATGAGTTTGCGGCGCACGTGCTTTTCGGCCACCAGGGCGGCGTAGCGGTCAATATTGACGGCGCTGACGGTGCGATCGAGCAGTTCCGTGAGCTTCTGGGGGCCGCCAATCTTGTCGAGCAGGTCGCGATCGCGGAGCCACGCCGTCACCGTCACCAGATCCGTCGGATTACCGCGCCGACTGAGATCTAGCATCGCCTCAAAAATATGGCGATGGGCACCGAGATAGAACGCCTCGGGGGTGATCAGATCCGCCACCCGACCGATCGCCTCCGCATCCAACAAAATCCCCCCCAGGATCGACTCTTCCGCATCGATATTCTGGGGGGGCAGCAGGTCGCTGTAGGTCTCGAAGCTGGGTTGCGCGGCCATGGCTTACCCCGTTGACGCAGGACAATAAACGGAACGCGCCCCCGGAGGCGACGGGGCCAAACGGGGGCGCGGGGAAGGCCCCACCGGAGCGACCGGACTGGAACCTCGGTGGAACCGAACGGGACCCCTTCGGGAACCGCTGGGGCGACCTATTCGGCCACCACCTCTAGGCTGACCGTGGCGGCCACTTCCGGGTGCAGTTTCACTTGGGCTTCAAATTTGCCCAGGTGGTTGATTTCCGGCAGTTCGATGTTGCGGTGATCCACGTCGATCCCGGCGAAGCTCTTGAGCACGTCGGCCACTTCGCGGTTGGTGACGGTGCCGAAGATGGCTTCCCCTTCGCCGACGGGTTTGGCGATCCGCAGCAGGCCGATGGTGGCGATCGCGGTCTTTTGGGCTTCAGCGGTTTGTTTTTCTTCCAGTTTGCGCTGGCGTTCCGCTTCGCGGCGGCGTTCCACCTGCTTGAGGATGCCGGGGGTCACCCGCAGGCCCAGGCCCCGGGGAATCAAATAATTGCGGGCATAGCCGGGGGCCACTTCAACCATGTCGCCGCTCTTGCCAAGCTTGACGACATCTTCGGAGAGGACCAATTGCACTCGTTTAGCCATGGGATGCGATCGATGAAGGTACTGGGTGTGGTGTGTGAAAACTTCCGGTTGCGGTGCTGGCCGAAGGGTGGCCCGAGCGGGTCATCGACGGGGGACACACCGGGGCGGCCCTGGCATGGGGAGGGGTTGGGCGCGGTGGCTATCCCCCAGCAGGACGCAAAGCAGCATTTTATTCTACCGGATCGGCGGCGCGATCGCGGCTTCCTCCCCAATTCTGCGCCCCTAAGTCTGGGTCATTCCTGGCCTAGGGGAATGATCCCTATCCCTCAAAACTCCCGCAAAGCTCCCGAAAACAAGGGGCTTAAGCCCCTTGCCCCACAGGGATTGGAGCATCGAACCGTAAGGGTTTCAGGCGAATTGCTCACGGTCCGATCAAAACAAATCCTTGCGGCCCCGCAGTCGGCTGAAGGTCTGGAGTTCATCGCGCCCCGCCACCGCCCGCTGGAGGGCCGGGACATCCCACCGCAGGAAGGGATTGGTGGCCTTTTCGAGGCCCAGGCTTAGGGGAATGGTCGCCTCACCGCGCGATCGCGCCTTTTCCACCTGGCCATAGCGCGATCGCAGGGATTCATTCTCCCCATCCACCGTCAGGGCAAATTTTAGGTTACCCAGCGTATATTCATGGGCGCACCAAACGCGGGTGTCGTCCGGGAGCGATCGCAACCGCCGCAGGGAATCGAGCATCTGGGCCGGCGTCCCTTCCTGAAGCCGTCCGCAGCCCCCCCCAAACAGCACATCCCCACAGAACAGCTCCCCTGGCAGATCCCCCTGGGGCAACACATAATAGGCCACATGGCCAAGGGTATGGCCCGGGAGGAACAGCACCTCCAGATCGCGCCCGAGGAGTTGGAGGCGATCGCCATCTTGCAAAAAATCCGTCTGGTGGGGGATGCGATCGCGATCCGCCGCCCCCCCATAGACCCGCACGTTCGGAAACCGCCGCACCAGCGCATCAATCCCCGTCACATGATCCCAATGGTGGTGGGTGATCAAAATTGCCGTTAGGATTGCGCCAACGCGATCGAGCCAAGCCAGCACCGGGCGCGCATCCCCCGGATCTACCACCACGCCCCCAGTGCCGCCGCCGTGGCCCGGATCCCACCAGCCAAAGATGTAGTTATCCGACAGGGCATTCAAGCGTTCAATCCGCATCCCCACAACTCCCGATGATTCCCGATCTATCATCCCCCAACGCCTTCAGCCATGGCCGCCCCCATCCCCAGCTTTGACCTACAGCAAACCCTAGACCGCATTGAATCCTCCGGTCGCCTCAGCCGCCAGGACTACCTGAGCCTTGTGAAGTGTCTCCTGAGCGACTACAAAATGGACGATGATCAGCGGCGGGCGATCAATCGAATCCTGGAACGGGTGCAGCACCGTCGTTTGATGGTTACGGAGCGCTAGATCGGGCATCAAGTCCCTGGGGTGGAGCAGTCCATGGGTCGGTTTTCCCAGATTTCTATCCTGGCCCCTGACCTTTCGGGGGGGGGCGGCACCCGGGCCTATCTGCTGGCCCAGGCGATGCAGCGGTTGGGCTGTTCGGTGCGGGTGCTGGGTTTTTTGTTTGGCGATCGCCTCTACCCGGAGCCGCCGCCGGAGATTCCGGTCGATTGGGTGCGGGGGGCGAACTATCCCGAATTTTGGGCGCGATCGCGGGAGTTAATTGATCGCATCGACGGGGATTTGATCTACGCCATCAAACCGCGCCCCACCAGTTTGGGCATTGGCCTGCGGGCGCGGCGGCGGCTGAAGGTGCCCTTGTGTTTGGACATTGATGACTGGGAGATGAGTTGGTTTGGGGGCGATCGCTACCGGTACCGTCTGCGGCCTCGGCAGGTGGCGCGGGATCTGCTCAAGCGGGACGGGGCCTTGCGGCGACCGGAGCATCCCCTCTATATCCGCCGCGCGGAGGGGCAGGTGGGCCGGGTGGATGGCCTGACGGTGGATACGCGCTTTCTGCAGGATCGCTACGGCGGCGTCTATCTGCCCAATGGCCGCGATACGGATGGGTTTGATCCGGCTAAATTTGATCCGGATGCCTGTCGGCGATCGCTGGGCCTTGGGGACTTTCGGGTGCTGATGTTCCCCGGCACCGCCCGCCCCCACAAGGGCCTTGAGGATGCCCTAGAGGCCCTCGATCGCCTGGATCAGCCGGATTTGCGCCTCGCGATCGTGGGGGGCCGGATGATTGGCGATGGCTACCTCGAACGGCTCCAGGAACGCTGGCCCCGGTGGCTGATCCACCTGCCGGGGGTGCCCGCCGCCGAGATGCCCGCGATCGTCGCCGCCGCCCACGCCGTCATCGTGCCCCAGCGCGACGCCATCACCGCCCAGGCCCAGTTCCCCATGAAGCTCACCGATGGCATGGCCATGGCTAAGCCGATCATTGCCACCACCGTGGGGGATATTCCTGAAATTTTGGCGGATACGGGCTACCTGGTGCCGCCCAATGACCCGGCGGCGATCGCGGCGGCCATCACCACCCTGTTTGCGGACTATCCAACGGCCCAAGAGCGGGGGGCGCGATCGCGCGATCGCTGCCAACGGCTCTACAGCACCGCCACCATGGCCACCATCCTCGCCGATCTCTTTGATCGCCTCTGAACACCAGTCTGAAATCCAGTCAGAATCCGGCCCCCCACCCCCAATCCAGAGGAACCCGCGAGGGAACCCCCTACAATGGGCCTCAGTTCGACCCCTTGGCCCCTTCCCTAAATCCCCCCATCCCCCGTGGCGATCGCGCCCCATCACCATGTCGCAACGCCAACTGCTCTGGAACCTCGTCAAGCGCTACCCCCTCCAAGCCTTTGGCACCATTGCATTTGGCTTTTCCGGAGCCATCTTCACCGGCATCGGCACCGCCCTCTTGGTGCCCATCCTGCTGGACCTTTTGGGGCAAGACATCGGCCTTGATGCCGCCCCCGCCCTGCTCAAATCTATCCTCGCCCCCTTCCAGAATCTCCCCGAAGCCTACCGCTCCATCGTCATGACCCTCACGGTGGTGGGCCTCATTGGCCTGAAGAACCTCACCACCTACCTCAGCGCGATCGTCAGCGGTATGCTCCAGCGCAACATCACCGCCGAACTGCGCCGCCAGGGCCTCAGCATCATCCTGGAGGTGGACCTGATCTACTACAACCAGGCCCGCATGGGGGACATCACCAACCGCCTGGGCAATGAAACGGGGCGCGTTTCCTCCACCGTCAGCAGCTACCTCAAGCTGGCAATTGTGACCATCAGCCTGGGAGCCATGGTCGCCATTTTGCTAGCCCTGTCCTGGCAACTGACGATCGCGGCGACGGCCCTCTTCTCCCTGGTGGTGCTGGTCAATCAGCTTTTTGTCAGCCAAGCCCGCCGCTATGGCCGAGCCCTCTCGAAGGCCGCCAAGGACTATTCCATCGCCACCCTTGAGGTGCTCAGCGGGATGCGGCTGGTGCGGGCCTCGGGCACGGAGCGGCGGGAATTTGAGCGGATCAATGGCCTGATCAAAAAGCGGGAGTTGATGGAATTTCGCTCCCAGGTCAACAGCGCCGCCACCGGCCCCGTGGCGGAGGTGTCGAGCATTGTCTGTTTGATGGCGATCGTGGCGATCAGTCGGGCGCTGTTTGCCGATCGCCTCGATGTGCTCTCGACGGTGCTGCTGACCTATCTGACGGTGCTGTTTCGCACGTTGCCGTTGGTGGGCCAGCTCAATGGCATCCGCAGCAGCCTCGCCAACACCAGCGCCAGTGTGGAGATTATTCGCGATTTCCTCTCCCGCACCAATAAACCGTTTATGGCGACGGGCGATCGCCCCTTCGGCACCCTGGAGGAGTCGATCCGCCTGGAGGATTTATGTTTTTCCTACGACGGTGGCGCGACCCTCACCCTCAAGCACCTCAATCTGACCATTCCCAAGGGCAAGACCGTGGCCCTGGTGGGGGGCTCGGGGGCGGGCAAATCGACCCTGGTGGACCTGTTGCCCCGGTTTTCGGACCCGATCGCCGGGCGCATCCTCCTGGACGGGGTGGATCTGCGGGAGTTTAATATCCAGTCCCTGCGGCGATCGATGGGCATCGTCAGCCAGGAGACGTTTTTGTTCAATGACACGGTGCGCAATAACATCGCCTACGCCTGCCCCGATGCCACCGATGAGCAGGTGATCGAGGCGGCGAAGCGGGCCAATGCCTATGAGTTCATCGCCCAGTTGCCGAAGGGGTTTGACACGCCCATTGGCGATCGCGGGGTGATGCTGTCGGGGGGGCAACGGCAGCGGCTGGCGATCGCGAGGGCTCTGCTGCAAAATCCACCCATTTTGATCCTCGATGAGGCCACCAGCGCCCTCGATACGGTGTCGGAACGCTTGGTGCAGCAGGCCCTTGATGAACTCAGCCGCGATCGCACGGTCATCGTCATCGCCCACCGCCTCTCCACCGTCAAAAACGCCGACAAAATCGTCGTCCTCGAAAAGGGCGAACTGATGGAAGAGGGCACCCACGACGAACTGCTGGCCCTGGGCAGCTACTACGCCCGCCTCTACAACATGCAATTCGGCGGCACCGCCCAGCAGCTCGTCACCGCCAACGAAACCTTCAACCGCACCTCCTACGAAATCCGATCGCGCCTCAACGTCACCCTCGGATCCATGCAACTGCTGGCCGATGATCTCGTCGATTCCCAGCAGGAGGCCAGCGAACTGCTCCAGGAAGCCTACAAATCCTCCATTCGGATGCTCAGCACCATGGAGCTATTTGAGGACAGCCTGCAAATGCAAAAGAACCTCTATGCCAAACAGGGCCAGCGATCGCCCGAACTGACGGCCCGCTACGAACTGTTCACCACCACCTCCTACGACGTGCGCACCCGGCTCAATGTGATGATCAGCGGCCTGCGGTTCCTGGCGGATGACCTGGCCGACACGCCGGAGGAAACGGCCCAAATGCTGGCGGAAGCCTACGATGCGGCCCTGGAGGTGTTCAACACCCTCGAGGCCCTCGAATCCACCGGCAACGCCGTTCCCCTATAGAACCGGGGCCATGGATTTGATTTGGGACGCACCGCCATAGACAATAGACACCGGCCAATGGACATCGGCCCATGGGGATCGATCCGCAGACCCGTCGATCCATTCATCTATGGCCCCGTCCATCGCCCCCGTCAGCCCACACGTCTACTTCCCAGATATTGACCTTGGCCCTTCGAGAGGACACCCCATGACCCACCCCGCCGCGATCGGAGCGAAGCTCCTACCCCTCGCCCCCCATGGGGGAACCCTAGTCAATCGCATCGCCAGCCCCGACCAGCGGGCCGCCTTTTTGGCCCAGGCGGACACCCTGCCCCGCGTGGCCCTCGATGAGCGCGCCCTGTGCGATCTGATCACCATCGCCATTGGTGCCCTCAGCCCCCTGGAGGGATTCATGGGGCAGGCGGACTACGAGCCGGTGGTGACCGATATGCGCCTCGCCAATGGCCTCCCCTGGTCGATCCCCGTTACGTTGTCCGTCACCGCCGCGATCGCCGAGCCCCTGCAACCGGGCGAGCTGGTGCGCCTCGACGATCCCAACGGCACCTTCGTCGGCGTCCTGGAACTAACGGAAAAATACGCCTACGACAAAACCCACGAGGCCATCAACGTCTACCGCACCAACGAAGAAGCCCATCCCGGCGTCAAGGCGGTCTATGACCAGGGGGACATCAACCTCGCTGGCCCCATCTGGCTGCTGGAGCGGGGCCTAGATCCTCGATTCCCCACCTACCAGGTCGATCCCGCCGATTCCCGCCGGGTTTTCGCCGAAAAGGGCTGGAAAACCGTCGTGGGGTTCCAAACCCGCAACCCGATCCACCGGGCCCATGAGTACATCATCAAATGCGCCCTAGAGATCACCGACGGCCTGTTTTTGCACCCGCTGGTGGGGGTCACCAAGAGCGACGACATCCCGGCGGACGTGCGGATGCGCTGCTACGAAATCATGATCCAAAACTATTTCCCCCAGGATCGGGTGATTTTGGCCATCAATCCCTGCGCCATGCGCTACGCGGGGCCTCGGGAGGCGATTTTCCACGCCCTGGTGCGGAAAAACTACGGCTGCACCCATTTCATCGTGGGCCGCGACCATGCGGGGGTGGGGGACTATTACGGCACCTATGATGCTCAGCACATTTTTGATGAGTTTGAGCCGGGGGAGTTGGGTATTACGCCCCTGAAGTTTGAGCACGCCTTCTACTGCAAGCGCACGGAGGGGATGGCCACGAGCAAAACCAGCCCCAGCAATTCCGATGAGCGGGTGCATCTGTCGGGGACGAAGGTGCGGGCGCTGCTGCGATCGGGTCAGTTGCCGCCGCCGGAGTTTTCGCGTCCGTTGGTAGCCGCTGAACTGGCAAAGGCGATGCAGGTGCCCGCAGAGACGCAGGATCATTTGGCGGGTGGGTCGGTCTAGGGGCGCGATCGCATCGCATCAGACGTATCAGACAAGGGGTTTAAACCCCTTGCCCCCACCGATGAACCGATGACCCGTAGGGGCGGGGTTTTCCCGCCCGCCTCACCCAGCCCCCCGTTAAGCCCCGGAACAGAGATTGCAGGGGAGTGGCGATCGCGGGGGGCAGGTTGGGAGACCCAAAAATTTCAGCAGATCCAATTCATTTTCATTAAGAGGACACGCAGAAACCGATGACCAAAACCGCATGGATGTTTCCCGGCCAAGGATCCCAGGCCGTAGGCATGGGGGTGGATTGGAGTGAATTGCCGACGGCGCGGGAGAAGTTCGCGATCGCGGAGGAGATCCTAGGCTGGTCAGTGATTGAGCGCTGCCAGGGGGATGAGGCAACGTTGTCCAAAACCCTCTATACCCAGCCGTGCCTGTATGTGGTCGAGGCCGCGATCGCCGATGAGCTGCAACGGCACGGCCAGCGGCCCGATCTGGTGGCGGGCCATAGTTTGGGGGAATATGTGGCCCTCTATGCCGCCGGGGTGTTTTCCTTCGAGGCGGGCCTGCGGCTGGTGCAGCGGCGCTCGGAATTGATGGATGAGGCATCCGGCGGCAAGATGGCGGCCCTGCTGGGGTTTGACCGGGCGGCACTGGTGGACGCGATCGCGGCGATCGAAGGCGTCGTCCTAGCCAATGACAACAGCGACGGGCAGGCGGTCATTTCCGGCACCCCCGAGGCGGTCGATCAAATCCTCGCCACGGTGAAGAGCAAGCGGGCGGTCCCCCTGGCCGTGTCCGGTGCCTTCCACTCGCCCCACATGGCCGAGGCGGCGGCGGCCTTTGGCGAAATCCTGGCGGCGGTGCCCTTTGCGGAGGCGGCGATTCCCGTCCTGTCGAATGTGGACCCGACCCCCACGACGGCGGCGGATGTGCTCAAGGAGCGCCTGGTGCAGCAGATGACGGGCTCCGTGCGCTGGCGGGAAACCATGGACGCGATCGCGGCGGCGGACATCACCACGGCCGTAGAAGTGGGACCGGGCAAGGTGCTCACGGGCCTGCTGAAGCGCGCCCACCGGGCGATCGCCCTGGTGAATGTGGGGGCGGTGGCGGATCTGCCCACGGCCTAGGGCACACCACCGTAGGCCATACAACCGGACAAGTCCCATGGCGACGGGCCATTTCCGCATCGGTTGCGCCGTCTGGTCCTATCGCGGCTGGCACGGGTCGTTCTATCCCCCCGGCACCGCCGGTCGCGATGCCCTCGCCTGCTACGGCCAGCGGCTGACGGCGGTGGAGGGTAATACGACTTTTTATGCGGTGCCCGATCGCGCGACCGTTGAACGCTGGCGGGATCAGGTGCCGCCGGATTTTCGCTTTTGCCTCAAGCTGCCCCAAACCATCACCCACCAGGGGGCGATCGCGCCGCGCCTGACCGATGCCTTGGCGTTTTATGAACGGGTGTCGGTCCTGGGCGATCGCCTCGGGCCAATGTTTGCCCAACTGCCCCCCAGCTACGGCCCCGAAGCTTGGGAGGATTTACAGGATTTTTTGGGCCAGTTTCGACGGGCCACGGCGGCCCCTTTGGCGGTGGAATTTCGCCATCGGCACTGGTTTGACCCGCGCGGGCGCGATCGCCTCCAGGACTGGCTCGATGGACACAACATCGGGCGGGCGGTCCTCGACACGCGCCCCATCTACGAAAATCTCGATCCGGGCGAAGATCCCCAGCGCCACAGCCAGCGCCGCAAGCCTCGGGTGCCGGTCCAGGGTTTATCTAGTGCGGGCTATGGATTCGTGCGGTTCATTTCCCACCCCCAGGGCGATCGCAACGATCGCTGGCTGGACCAATGGCGCGATCGCGTGGCGGACTGGCTGCGATCGGGAAAAGACGTGTACTTCTTCGTCCATTGCCCCATCGAGGACCATTCCCCCGCCACGGCCCAGCGGTTCCAGCGCGCCCTAGAGGCCATCGGTGCCCCCGTGCCGCCCCTGCCCTGGGACGCGATCGCCCCGCCGCCCCCACCACCCGATCAACTGTCCCTATTCAGCCCCGGCCCCTAGCGCTTCTCGAAGCGATAAATAATCACCTGGGTGCCCACCCCCACCGCCGCCGCCTCATAGGTGGGCAAATCCTGCACCAGCCCCGCCAGGGCCGAATCCTCAAAGCTGATCCGCGTCTGGAAATGGCTCGCCAGTCCGTAGTTTGAGCGCTGGGTATTGCCATCGATCAAGCGGCCCAGCTCCGGCGTAATCGCATCCACCAGGGTGCGGCACTGGCCCCCCAGAAATTCCCCCACCGCCCCGCGATCGCTGCTGCCTTCAGCGCCGCAGGCTTCGTCTTTTAATAAATTGCCCAACTGCCGCCCCGCCACCTGGGAATACTGCTCCTGGCTCGGATTCGTCGCCGCCAGCCCCCCCGCGATCGCCACCACCAACCCCACGCCCACCCACTTCATCATCTCCGCCCCCTCGATTACTGCTGCTCCCCGATCCGCTCGGGGCCTCCCCATCCTAGCCGCCAGTCCGCCCCGGTCCGAGCGATCGCAGCCGGTCCAAAAAAATCCGCCCAGGCCAAGACAAAGCCCAAAAAACCTGCTATATTGCATTACTGCTACGGCGGGCGTAGCCAAGAGGTTAAGGCAGTGGATTGTGGTTCCACCATTCGGGGGTTCGAGTCCCCTCGCTCGCCCTTATCAGTCACCACTCCTCGAAACGCAATTGCGTTGCTCATTTGAGCCATCCCCTGCGGGCACCCCACCGGTGCCCCATTTTTTTGGATTGCCCCAGGATCCACGGCGATCGCAGCGGCCCAACCTCCCCCCAAGCACCACAAAAATCCCCCAAACAAAAAAGATGCCGCTGCGATCACAGCGGCACCAACCAGTCAAACAGTCGTGACTTCTAGAGGGAAATTAGGCAATTACGCCCAAAGGAATCAGTCAGACTCAGAAACCCTACATCAGGCCCAGTTGGGACAGGATCCCTTGGCCCGTCAAAAGCTCGGTCGCGACGCCGATAACGAAGCCCAGCATCGCCAAACGGCCATTCCAGGTTTCCGCAAATGCCGTAAAACCAACTTTGCTCGTGTTTTGCTCGGTCATGGTATCAACCTCCTGAGGCGGTCGTGAGTCGCGTGTCAACCATTTCTTTTCAAAAGTTAACACACCTTTTCGACTTACGCAACATTGGTTTGTCAAAAGTGGAGCGATCGCCCGCAACCCCTGAATGGGCGCTACTTTCGGCGGGGGGAGGCCATGACGCCCCAGATGGAAATGCCCGCTAGGGCCAGGTAGGCGGCCACGGTCAGCCATTCGAGGGGGGTGCCGGTGAGGGCAAGGACAAGCTGGGCAGTCATGGGGGACGTTGGGGGTGGAATCAGGGGAGGTTCAGGAGGGGCGATCGCGGCGATCGCCCCGGACCTAGGGAAAAACGATCGCTAGAGGGGGCGCGAGAACCCCAGGGCATCCTTGACCCGCAGCAGGGTTGCATCGGCCACGGCTTCGGCGGTTTCGCGGCCCTGGCGCAGGATGCCGTCTAGATAACCCGTTTCGTTGACCACCTCGTGGTACTTGGTCTGGATGGGTTCGAGGGCAGCCACCACCGTATCCGTCAGGAGGGGTTTGAACTGGCCCCAGCCCATGGGCGCACATTCGGCGGCGACGGCCTCCTTGGTTTGGCCGGACAGGATTTGGTAGAGGCCCAGAAGGTTGTTGCACTCGGGGCGATCGGGGTTGTCAAACTCCAGGCCACGCACGGGGTCGGTTTTACATTTCTTGATTTTTTTGACGATTTCGTCCGGCGGATCCAGCAGGCTGATGCGGCTGAGGGGGGACGGATCCGATTTGGACATTTTTTTGGTGCCGTCCGTGAGGCTCATGACCCGTGCGCCGGCCTTTTGGATGGCGGGTTCGGGCACTTTGAGGACGGGGGCATCTTCGCGGCCGTACTGGTGGTTGACCCGCAGGGCGATGTCGCGGGTGAGTTCGAGGTGTTGCTTTTGGTCTTCGCCGACGGGGACGCGATCGGCGTCATAGAGCAGGATGTCGGCGGCCATGAGTACGGGGTAGTCTAATAGGCCGACGCTGACGTTTTCCCCCTGTTTGACGGCCTTTTCCTTGAACTGGATCATCCGTTCGAGCCAGTTGAGGGGGGTGATGCAGTTGAGCAGCCACGCCAGTTCGCTGTGGGCGCTGACGTGGGACTGGACGAAGATGGTGGCGTGGTTCAGGTCAATGCCGCATGCGAGGTAGAGGGCCGCGATCGCGCGGGTGTCCTGGGCGAGGGTGGCGGGGTCGTGGGGGACGGTGATGGCGTGGAGATCCACGACGCAGAAGAAGTTTTCAAAATTCGCTTGGCCGTCCACCCAGTTGCGGATTGCGCCGAGGTAGTTACCCAAGTGGAGGTTGCCGGTCGGTTGGACGCCGGAGAGGACGCGCGGTTTGCCCATGGTGGTCGGATTGGCTGAAAAACTCTTAAGGGATGGCGGGTCGAGGGCGGAGGGGTGATCCACTAGCTGGGCCTGGGGCCGGATCTCACACCTCCCGTCGAACCTCGCGATGATATCGCAGGGGGTGGGTGGGTTCAAGGCGGGGCGATCGCGGCGGGGAGGCGCTGGAAATGGCGCAGATCTAATAGCCGAGGGGGGCGGGCGGTTCCGGCGGACGGGCGGTGGGGGCGGTGGCTTCGTTGGGGCGATCGCCGCTGTCGTCAAAGGCGCGGCGGTTGTTGGGGGGCAAGAAGACGGAATTTTTAGGATTCGGCAGGGCCATCTGGGCGGCGGGGGTGGCGGCCTGACGGGCCAGTTGATCCTTGAGGATGGCGAGGTTGACCTGCAATTCCCGCTCGTGGCGCTGGAGGGTTTGCAGCCGTTGGTAGGTGCGACTCCAGCGCTGTTCGACTAGGGCGCTTTGGGCATAGGCAACACCGACGGCGACCCCGAGGGCTAGGGCGGCTAGGGTGGACCACCGGTGGGCCTGCTGGAGGGTGTGCAGCCAGGGGGGGGCTTCGGCGGCGGCGGTGGGGAGGCGGGCGATCGCGCCACGATCGCGCCGAAACCGTTGCCACAGGGGAATGACCCGAGGGGCGGTGGGGCTGGGGGCGGGGCGGGGGCGACGCGATCGCGCCGGGGGGCGTGGCTGGGGGGCCATGGGCAGCGGGGGCCTCTTTGAAACACTGGCGGCGGTGGGGCGATCGCGGCGGACTCGATCCTAAGACTCGATGACGATGGGCGTCGGGCCAGAGGTCGGCGGCGGCGTGCCCTGGGGAGCGACGGGTGTCCGCACGGTTTCGTAGAGGCGATCGCGCCACTCAAAGAACGGCGCATAGAGGGCGCTGTCGGCAATGCCCGGTACGCCACGCCCCCGCAGGCCAGACGGCACATCCAGATAGGGACCAGCGGGCACCTTCAGGGCTAGGGTTCCCGCCGCCACCGCAAAATCGGCCACCGTGGGGCGATCGCCCACCAGATAGGCCCGATCCTCCAGGCGTTCCACTAAAAACATCAGGGCCGTTTCCACCCCCTGCCGCGCCGTCCGCAGGGTTTCCGGGCCGCCACCGACCCCCGTACTGATCGCCGAAAAAAGCTCCTGAGGCACCGCCCCCAGCAGGGTTTTGATCGGTTCCGGCGTCCCGTCCGGCAACAGGGCCGATCGCGTAGCCGCATCCCCCCCCCACACCAGGGGCACCAGTTTTGCCGCCTGGGGGGTCAGCACCGAGTCGGCCCAATCTTCCAGCAGCCAGCAGAGGGCGCGATCGCGGCGATCCTCCGGCAGGATGGGGGCATCGGGATATTGCCGGTCGAGGTAGTGCAAAATCGCCGTCGAATCCGCGATCGTCTCCGCCCCATCCACCAGCACCGGCACCCGCCGCTGGCCCGACTTTTGAAATACTTCAATCTGCCCCACCCCCGGCGTCACCTCCACCTTGCGGTAGGCCAATCCCTTGGCATCTAGGGCGAGGCGGACCTTTTCGCAATAGGCCGACAGTTCAAATTGATAGAGATCCATAGCGATCGGTTGCCGTAGCGGTGGGGCGCTACCTGAGGGTTTGCAAGGGGAGCGGGGGGATTGCCCTGGCCCCCTGGGTCGTTGGGGTCGCCGGTCCGGCCGCCCGTCCAACCGCAGTATACGGGACACGGCTGAAGGGGGGCATCCCCTAAGGCGCGATCGCCCTAGCTGGCCAGCAGGCTCCGGATCCAGTCCGTCAAGCTCGCGCCGCCAAACCAGATGGCCGTCCAGATGGCCGCCGTGACCAGCAGCCCCATCACGCTGCCAAAGAGGCTAATGGCCCCGTCATCGTCCGTCAGGCCAAAGCCCGTCAGCCAGATGCCCGCCGCCGGGAGGGTATTGGTGCCGGGAATCGGGGCGATCATCGAGCAGCCCATCAGGAAAATCGCCAACCCCAGCCAAATGCGTCCCGGCAAGCTGGTGCAGACGGTCGTTAAACGGGGCCGCGCGATCGCCTCGATCCGCCGCAGCCAGGGCAGGCCCGCCCGCAAGAGCTTTTGTACGCTGTCGCGATCGATTTGCCGCGATCGCCACCGCCCCGGCAGCCAGGGTTTGCGGGCACCCACCAGCATCTGCGCCGCCAATAGGGCAATCACCACCCCAAAGGGCGTCGAATAGCCCGGAGCCGGCAACGGCAGCGCCGACGGCAACGACAGCAGCACAAACAAAAACCCGAAGGTGCGTTCCCCTGCCAGTTTCAAAATATCGTCGAGGGAAATGCGCTCCGGGCAGCGATCACTCAGAAATCGATCCTCAAGTTCCGCAGATAGTCGGGCCATGGACGCTCAGGTTCTCCCATCGGGGGGAGCAATAGGGGGTTCATTCCGAATTGACGAGCGGGCCATGGCCTTCAACGCCACGACCCGCCCTGTCAGAATTCATCCCTAGAATCTACAGCCTCCCCCCGGACTAATCCAGAGGGTCGAAGTCAACCCCAGAAGATCAAGTCCCCTCTTTCCAGGAATTGATGTACTCAATCTGTTCCGGCGTCAGGGTATCGATATTCAACCCCATGGCCTTGAGCTTCAGGGCCGCAATGTCGCGATCGAGCTCCTCCGGAATCGAGTACAGACCGGGCTCCAGTTGGCCCTTATTCTTCACCAAAAATTCGCAGGCCAGGGCCTGGTTGGCAAAGCTCATGTCCATCACCGCGCTGGGGTGGCCCTCCGCCGCCGCCAGGTTCACTAGCCGCCCCTCACCCAGGACCACCACGGACTTCCCGGACTTGAGTTGATACTCCTCCGTGAAATTGCGCACCGTCGAAACGGACGCCGACTGCTCCTTGAGGGCCTTCAGGTCAATTTCCAGATCGAAGTGACCGGAGTTGCAGACGATCGCGCCATCCTTCATGGCCGCGAAATGCTCCCCGCGAATGACGTGCTTATTGCCCGTCACCGTGATGAAGATATCCCCCACCGGGGCCGCCTCATCCATGGTCATCACCCGGAAGCCATCCATCACCGCCTCGATCGCCCGCACCGGGTTGATCTCCGTGACGATGACATTGGCCCCCATGCCGCTGGCCCGCATGGCCGTGCCCTTGCCGCACCAGCCGTAGCCCGCCACCACAATGGTCTTGCCCGCCAGCAGGATATTGGTGGCGCGGATGATGCCATCGAGGGTCGATTGGCCCGTGCCGTAGCGGTTGTCGAAGAAATGCTTCGTTTCCGCGTCGTTCACGTTCATGGCGGGGAAGGTCAGCACCCCATCCGCCAGCATGGCCCGCAGGCGCACGATGCCGGTGGTGGTTTCTTCGGTGGTGCCGATGATGTCGGAAATTTGATCCTGGCGCTCTTGGATCAAGGTGGCGGTCACGTCGCTGCCGTCATCAATGATGATGTTGGGGCGATGATCCAGGGCGATATTGACGTGGCGCAGGTAGGTGGCCGTGTCTTCCCCCTTGTAGGCAAAGACGGAAATGCCTTCGTTCATTACAAGGCTGGCGGCCACGTCGTCCTGGGTGGACAGGGGGTTGCTGGCGATCAACACCGCATCGGCCCCGCCGGCCTTCAGGGCGATCGCCAGGTTCGCCGTTTCCGTGGTGACGTGGCAGCAGGCCACCAACTTCAGACCCGCAAAGGGTTTTTCGATCGCGAAGCGATCGCGGATCTGACGCAGCACCGGCATTTCGCGGCCTGCCCACTCGATCCGCTGCTTGCCCATGGGCGCAAGGGCGAGATCCTTAACCTCATGCTTGACCGTTTGGGGAGGGCTTGCGGGGGCAACAGTCATGGGTGCGATGTCCTCTAGTGAATTCTGGTCGTTTTGGAGATGGGGTGCGGGGGCCGAAGGTGACGGCCTCCAGGTCGCGATCGCGCGCGATCGCCACATTTTTTTACAAACAGTCTTCCCAGATTAACGCAAGGGCCGGTCGCCGGGGGAACAAATCCCCAAAACCCAGCCCCCATCTACCCCACCCCCCAGGGCGATCCCAACCCCCATCCACCCGCTCCGCATCACCCCCCCTCGCATCAAAAACCATTGATGACGCCTGTCATCCCCCGATGGGGCACACCCCCCTACGCTAAGGCTCTGAAGATCGTTAGCCTCGTACCGGGAAAACTAGTTCATTAATTATCTCGATCAGCCCTCTTTCGGTTCTCTATAGATTTATCCCTATAGATTTCCTAGGCACAACCCAAGGGGCAGATCCAGAACGGGGAATGTTTCAGCATCATTTCATCACAGGGCCTCAAGGCGGTGCCGCTGGCACCGTAGACAGGGATGCATCACAACCACAACCACAACAAATCTCTCAACCCCCGGCGCCGCATTTTCCAACTCATTGGGATCACGGCCCTGGGTCTGTTTCCCCTAATGACCCTAGCGTCGTGCGATCGCCTCAGCAGCCTTGGCCGTGGCCCCGCTGACCCGGAAACCCCTCCGGCCGACGCTACGGCTGACGCTACGGATGCGGCGATCGCCCCCCCCAAAGGGGAAAGCCAAAACACCAGCGCCACAGCGGACCCCAACACCACCGACACCAAAACCACCGACCCCAACACCACCAACGTCACCGGCGAAGACAGCGCGCCTCTAGGCCCAGACACCGTACAGGAAGTCGTCAACGGAGCCAGCGACCCCCTCACCAGTAGCCCCGTGGGGGGATCCAACTTCGCCAACGCGGACCTGGCCGGGGCCAGCCTCCAGAACGTGCAACTGCCCGCCGCCGACCTGACGGGGGTCAACCTCAGTGGGGCGGTCCTGTCGGGCGGAAATCTTCGCAACGCGGACCTCAGCCGCGCCACCCTCACCCGCACCAACTTCGGCATGGTCTATGAGCGCAACCAGCGCATTGGACCGGCGACCCTGGCGGGGGCTCGGTTCATCGAGGCGAATTTGCAGGAGGCAAACCTTGTGGAGGCGGACCTCCAGGGGGCGGACCTCAGCAAGGCCAACCTCAGCGGGGCGTCTCTCCTGCGGGCGAATTTGTCCAATACCCTGCTGGCGGGGGTGAACCTGACGGGGGCGAAGCTCAACGCCATCAATTTCAGCGGGGCGGACCTGCGGGGGGTTCGGTTCAACGATATGGATTTGACCCGGGCCGACTTGAGCGGGGCGAACCTCAGCGGGGTGCAACTGCGGGGGGCGAACCTGACGGGGGCAAACCTGCGGGGGGCGAACCTGACGGGGGCGAGCCTGCGGGGGGCGATCTTTGACGATACGGATTTTTCCCAGGCGGATATGACGGCGGCGGATCTGCGGGAGACGAATCTGGCGGGGGCGAGGCTCAGTGGGGCAAAGCTCCGGGGGGCGAACCTCAGCCATTCGAGTCTGCCGAAGTAGGGGCGGCGCTCGGGAGCCTGACCCAGCCGCGCTTTGCTTGGCGGAGGGGGCCGGGTTTGCCCTGGGGTGGGGGGTTTGATTCCCTTGCCCCTATTTTTTTGGATGGGCGTTTGGGGGGCGATCGCCAACCTTCGGGAGTTTTTTGGGCTGGGGGTGCGATCGGGGTGCCTGGGTGCTTTGGCCTAGGTGATGGGGACGACGTGGGCCCGATGCAGGAGTTTGCGGCGGTGGCGAAAACCGGGCATGGTGACCCGGACGCGATCGCCCGGTTCCGCGTGGCCCTTGGTGAGGGTATGCCACTGGGGGTCGTAGGCCAGCTCTTCGCCAATGGGGGCGATTTGCTCCACGTCCCAGGTGTGCAGCAGGCGATCGAGGGGCTGCATCAGGTGCAGCAGGGTGCGGGCGGGCATCTGGGGATTTTGGCGGGCGGCGTCGGCGGCGGTGTAGCAACCGAGTAGCCAGGGTTCTAGGGTTGCTAGGGCTTCCTGCTGCCAGCGCAGGGCCATGGTTTCGCGATCGCTGGCCATCTGGGCCTTGAGCCGTTCGTATTCCTGCTGGAGTTGCACCAGGTCTCCGGTGCCGCCGGTGGCGCGATCGGCGGTGACGGCGCTGATGAGGCTGACGGGGCTGACCTGGAGGACTCGGGCGACGCGATCAATCGTGCCGAGGCGCATCCGTTCGATGTCGCCAGCGCGCAACTGGCGGATTTGGTACAGGGAGAGGTCGGCGGCTTCCGCAAGGGTGCGCCAACTGCGGATTCCGGCCTGACGCATCCATTGTTTGAGCTGCCGGGAGGCGTCATGGGTCAGATCGGAGGGGTGGCTGGTGGGGGTAGGTTGCCGATGCACGGTGGGACGCGGGGAGGGGAACGGGGAAGGGGGGCGGGTGGGAGATCGCCTAGGGCTGCTGTTGGTTGATACGCATCTCTAGCCAGGTCAGCAGGGCTTTGCGGACCTTGAGAAGGGGTTTGTCGGCCGGGGCGATCGCGGTGGCCCCGTCCGGTTCCACGGGGGGTGCCGGGGCGATCGCGGGGGAAACCACAGCGGCAGGTTCCGGGGCATCCACCGGGTCGCCGCCCTCGACGGGATCGAGATCTGAAACGGCGGGCGGTTCTTGCCCCAGGGCGTCATCCACCACGGGCGCAGTCACGGGCTCCGTTGGCCCAGCGGGGAGTACCTCAGCCTCAACCTCAGCCTCAGCCTCTAACCCAAGCTCCGGTTCAGCGGCGGGGGCGATCGCGGCGGGAGCAGCCCCATCACCAGACGCAGGCTCAGACCCCTCTAGATCTAGAATGCCCGAATCAACGGAGTCCGCAGCGCCAGAGAGGGAAGGCTCTGGGGCCACCTCCGGATCGGGCAGCGGATCGGGCAACGGGTCAGGCTCTGGGATAGCCACCGGTTCTGCCTCGGGTAGCGCCACCCCATCCTCCGATGTAGCCCCTAGGGCAGATGGGTCGGTCCCAGCCCCGGCTTCAGCCCCGTCCGCTTCCCCTACCTCTGGCTCCCGCGCCGCCTCTGCATTCAGCGATTCAGCCGCGCCAGCCCCCGCCTCTACCGGTTCAGCAGGCACCTCCCCAGGGCTGTTCTCCGGTTCTGGCCCCGCCGTCAGCGAGTTCTGGGCCTCTTCCGCCGCTGGTCCCGTTGGCTCCTCCGGCTCCGGCTGGGAGTCTTCAACCGCTGCTGGCTCCGGCTCTAGTTCCGGTTCCGGCTCCGGTTCTGGTTCCGGCTGGGAGTTCTCAACCGCTGGTGCAGGCTCCGGTTGCGGTTCTGGTTCTGGCTGGGAGTCTTCGACCACTGGCTCCGGTTCCGGTTCCGGTTCCGGCTGGGAGTCTTCAATCGCTGGCTCCGGCTCTAGTTCCGGTTCCGGCTGGGAGTCTTCAACCGCTGGCTCCGGCTCCGGTTGCGGCGGCACATAGTCAGGATCCACCATCGCCAGAGCTTCCACCAGGGGCATTTCGCCACGCAGCAGGCGACTCAGGGCATCTTGGCCCCCCGGCCGATAGGCGATGGTGCGAATCGGATGGTTATAGACATTCTCGATGGGCGCGCCCTCGTCCCCCAAAAGCTCTAGCTCCACCCAACTGGTCCCTGGCTGGAACCCCTTGAGATAGATCGGTTGCCAGCCGTCGAGGACGAAGCTGGAGCCGTTGACGGTCACTCGCACCCGCCAGTCTTCGATGTCGTCATCGTCCCGTTCCCGCGCTAGCCAGTGGAGGGGGGCATTGGTGAGGTAAAAGTCCAGCAGCAGCGGCTCTGCGCCATAGCTCCCTTCCGGTTCGCTGTAGGTCAGGAGGGGGCGATCGCGATCCGGCTGGTTGCGCCCATTCGCCGCATAGACATGGAACGTCACCTGGGCAAAGGCCCCATCATTTTTAAAACTTTCGTGCCAGGGTCGGGCCGCAAAGGCTCGCAGGGTGTGGGTACCAGGCTCCAGGTTCTCTAGGATCAGCGGCTCCGATAGGTCATAGAGCTCCGCCACCGGGCGATCGTCTAGCAGCACCCGCACATGGGGACCGAGGCCCAGATCCGCATCCTTAAAAATAGGTAAATCCTTGACTTGGATCTGCACCGCCACCCGATTGTCCTGGAGCGTTTGCTCCGGCTTCGGTTGCGCGATCGTCACCTGGGGCCGGTGGACCGCCAGGGTTTGCCCCAGCCGCTGCAACACCTCCGGGGGAGCCACCTCTTCGAGGGGACTCGATCGCCCGCCGGTCCCCTTCACCCCCGCCAGCCGACCCTGCACCTCCGGCTCCAGCGCCACGGAACGATCCGCACAGCCCGCAACCCCCAGCAGCGCCACCAATGACCAGGCCAAAAGCACCGGCCACCGACGCGATCGCCCCGGCCCCCAGCCGCCGAGCCCCACCGCCCCTAGCAAACGCTGCATCCATTTGTTGCGAGTCATGACCTAACTGCCAGCGCCGTCAATCGAATAGTCTACCGGACAAGCAAGCCTCACCCCCCCTCAAAGGCCGCCCCGAGCCCCCGCTTTTGGCCCCGAACGCGATCGCCCCTGGCCCCTCCCCAAAGGCCCCCAAACCCCCTTAGGCCAAATCGCCGTATCCCGCCGCCCGTCCGCACCCCACCCTCCCCAGCCCCCCCGCGATCGCAGCAACAATTGCCGCAAAAACTTGACAGTTTTAAACGTTCCCCCACGGCTCCCAAATTCCAAATCGCCCGCCCCATCAGGGTTTACGGTTTTTGAATTATTGTTAACCCCCTCCAGCGGTCCTAGAGCCCACGTCTATAATCTTCAAAAGAGAATTCACCCGGGCAATCTGTCAGGTGCCTCGATCCAGAAGGCTTACAGCCATTAGCTTGCGGCCCCTTTAAAAGCTGGATCGGCCAGACAGGCAGGACGACCAGATGGGTTGAAGCCAGGGGAGCACTCCCCCGTCGCCATAGCGACACCAGCTTCAGCCCGGGTGAAACTGTCCTCGTCCTTTGTCTAGAGAGAGGAGAATCTCGATGACGATTAGCCCTCCCGAGCGAGAGGCAAAGGTCAAGGTCTCAGTCGATAAAAATCCGGTAGCAACCTCCTTTGAAAAATGGGGCAAGCCCGGCCACTTCGACAGAACCTTGGCCCGGGGTCCCAAAACCACAACCTGGATTTGGAACCTCCACGCCGACGCTCATGATTTCGATAGTCATACCAGCGACTTAGAAGACGTCTCTCGTAAAATCTTTAGCGCCCACTTCGGTCACCTCGCCGTCGTGTTTGTTTGGCTGAGCGGCATGTACTTCCATGGTGCCCGCTTCTCCAACTACACCGCCTGGTTGAGCGACCCGATCCATATCAAGCCCAGCGCCCAAGTGGTCTGGCCGATTGTGGGTCAAGAAATTTTGAATGCGGATGTCGGCGGCGGATTCCACGGGATCCAAATCACCTCCGGCCTCTTCCAGTTGTGGCGAGCTAGCGGCATCACCGCCGAATTCCAGCTCTACGCCACCGCGATCGGCGGCCTCGTTATGGCCGCTTTGATGCTGTTCGCCGGCTGGTTCCACTACCACAAAGCCGCGCCGAAACTGGAATGGTTCCAGAACGCCGAATCGATGATGAACCACCACCTGGCAGGCTTGCTGGGTCTCGGTTGCCTCGGTTGGGCCGGTCACCAGATCCACATCTCGTTGCCCGTCAACGCGCTGCTGGACAAGGGCGTGGCCGTGAAGGACATCCCCCTTCCCCACGAATACCTGTTTGACACCAACTGGATGGCACAGCTCTACCCGAGCTTTGCCCAGGGCCTCACCCCCTTCTTCACCCTGAACTGGGGCGTGTACTCTGACTTCCTGACCTTTAAAGGTGGTCTGAACCCGGTGACCGGCGGCCTGTGGCTGTCCGACACCGCCCACCACCATCTGGCCCTCGCGGTGCTCTTCATCGTGGCCGGTCACATGTACCGGACCAACTGGGGCATCGGCCACAGCATGAAAGAAATCCTTGAAGCCCACAAGGGTCCCTTCACGGGCAAAGGTCACACCGGTCTCTATGAGATCCTGACCACCTCGTGGCACGCCCAGTTGGCCGTCAACCTGGCGGTTCTGGGTTCCCTGACCATCGTGGTCGCCCAGCACATGTACGCGATGCCTCCGTATCCGTACATTGCCACCGACTATGCCACCCAGATTTCGCTGTTCACCCACCACATGTGGATCGGCGCATTCTGCATCGTCGGGGCTGGTGCCCACGCCGCCATCTTTATGGTGCGTGACTACGATCCGGCTAAAAACGTTGATAACTTGCTTGATCGCGTGCTCCGTCACCGGGATGCGATCATTTCCCACCTGAACTGGGTGTGCATCTGGTTGGGCTTCCACAGCTTCGGCCTGTACATCCACAACGACACCATGCGTGCCTTGGGTCGTCCCCAGGACATGTTCTCGGATTCGGCCATCAAGCTTCAGCCGATCTTTGCCCAATGGATCCAAAGCCTCCATGCGGCGGCTCCGGGTAACACGGCTCCGAACGCGATGGAAATCGTCAGCCATGCCTTTGGCGGCGGCGTCGTGGCGGTGGGCGGCAAGGTTGCCATGATGCCCATCACCCTGGGGACGGCGGACTTCATGGTCCACCACATCCATGCCTTCACGATCCACGTGACGGTGTTGATTCTCCTCAAGGGCGTCCTGTATGCCCGTTCCTCTCGCCTGGTGCCTGATAAGGGCAACCTGGGCTTCCGGTTCCCCTGCGACGGCCCCGGCCGTGGCGGCACCTGCCAAGTGTCCGGTTGGGACCATGTGTTCCTCGGCCTGTTCTGGATGTACAACTCCATCTCGATCGTGATCTTCCACTTCTCTTGGAAGATGCAGTCGGACGTGTGGGGTACCGTCGGTGCGGATGGCTCCGTGAGCCACATTACGGCGGGTAATTTTGCGGAAAGCGCGATCACCATCAACGGTTGGCTGCGCGACTTCCTGTGGGCGCAAGCTTCCCAGGTGATTACGTCCTACGGTTCGGCGCTGTCGGCCTATGGCCTGCTGTTCCTGGGCGCTCACTTTGTGTGGGCCTTCAGCCTGATGTTCCTGTTCAGTGGCCGTGGCTACTGGCAAGAGCTGATCGAGTCCATTGTCTGGGCTCATAACAAGCTCAAGGTGGCTCCGGCGATCCAGCCGCGTGCCCTGAGCATTACCCAAGGTCGTGCCGTTGGCGTGGCCCACTACCTGCTGGGGGGGATTGTGACCACCTGGTCCTTCTTCCTGGCTCGAATCATCGCAGTTGGCTAACGGTTGCGTTTTCTGGTCGAGACGCAATGTCCGGAACGTTCAACGATTGAGGACTTATGGCAACCAAATTCCCTAAATTCAGCCAAGATCTGGCGGCTGATCCGACCACTCGTCGGATTTGGTACGGGATTGCCACGGCCCATGATTTTGAAAGCCACGATGGCATGACGGAGGAGAATCTTTACCAAAAGATTTTCGCTTCGCACTTCGGTCACCTGGCGATCATTTTCCTGTGGACTTCGGGCAACCTGTTCCATGTCGCTTGGCAAGGCAACTTTGAGCAGTGGATTAAAGATCCTTTGAATGTGCGCCCGATCGCCCATGCGATTTGGGATCCGCACTTTGGCGAGGCGGCGGTGGATGCGTTTACGCAGGCTGGCGCGTCGAGCCCCGTTAATATTGCCTATTCCGGCGTTTACCACTGGTGGTACACGATCGGGATGCGGACGAATGGCGAGCTGTACCAGGGTTCGATCTTCCTGTTGATCCTGGCGTCGCTGATGCTGTTCGCGGGCTGGCTGCACCTCCAGCCGAAGTTCCGCCCCAGCTTGTCCTGGTTTAAGAATGCGGAATCTCGTCTGAACCACCACTTGGCGGGTCTGTTCGGGGTTTCGTCCCTGGCCTGGACGGGGCACTTGGTTCACGTGGCGATTCCCGAGTCTCGGGGTCAGCATGTGGGCTGGGATAACTTCCTGTCGGTGGCTCCGCACCCGGCGGGTCTGGCTCCGTTCTTTACGGGGAACTGGGGGGTGTATGCCCAGAACCCGGATACGGCGAGCCATGTGTTTGGCACGTCCCAGGGGGCGGGTTCGGCTATTCTGACGTTCCTCGGTGGGTTCCATCCGCAAACGGAATCCCTGTGGCTGACGGATATGGCCCACCACCATCTGGCGATCGCGGTGATCTTCATCATTGCGGGCCACATGTACCGGACCAACTTTGGGATCGGTCACAGCATCAAGGAGATCCTGGAAGCTCACCAGCCGCCTTCGGGCAAGCTGGGCGATGCCCACAAGGGGATCTTTGACACCCTGAACAATTCGCTGCACTTCCAACTGGCGCTGGCCCTGGCTTCTTTGGGCGTGGTGACTTCGGTGGTGGCGCAGCACATGTACGCGATGCCTCCGTATGCCTTCATGTCGAAGGACTTTACGACGATGGCGGCGCTGTACACCCACCACCAGTACATTGCCGGCTTCATCATGGTCGGTGCGTTTGCCCACGGTGCGATCTTCTTGGTTCGCGACTATGATCCGGCGGCGAATAAGAACAATGTGCTGGACCGGGTGCTTCAGCATAAGGAAGCGATCATTTCGCACCTGAGCTGGGTGTCCCTGTTCCTGGGTTTCCATACCCTGGGTCTGTATGTCCACAACGATGTGGTGGTGGCCTTCGGGACGCCTGAGAAGCAGATTCTGATCGAGCCGGTGTTTGCGCAGTTTGTGCAGGCGACGTCCGGTAAGGCGCTGTATGGCTTTGAGACGCTGCTGTCGAATGCGGATAGCATCGCGGCGACGGCGAATGGCCCTTGGCTGCCCGGTTGGTTGGATGCGATTAACAGTGGGGCAAACTCCCTGTTCCTGACGATTGGCCCTGGCGATTTCTTGGTTCACCACGCGATCGCGCTGGGTCTGCACACGACGACGCTGATTCTGGTCAAGGGCGCTCTGGATGCCCGTGGCTCGAAGCTGATGCCGGACAAGAAGGACTTCGGCTATAGCTTCCCCTGCGACGGTCCTGGCCGTGGCGGCACGTGCGACATCTCTGCTTGGGATGCGTTCTACCTGGCGATGTTCTGGATGCTGAACACGATCGGCTGGGTGACGTTCTACTGGCACTGGAAGCACCTGTGCGTGTGGCAGGGCAATGTGGCTCAGTTCAATGAGTCTTCGACGTACCTGATGGGTTGGTTGCGCGATTATCTGTGGCTGAATTCGTCGCAGTTGATCAACGGCTATAACCCCTACGGCATGAATAACCTGGCGGTCTGGGGCTGGATGTTCCTGTTCGGGCACCTGATCTGGGCGACGGGCTTCATGTTCCTGATTAGCTGGCGCGGTTACTGGCAAGAGCTGATCGAGACGCTGGTGTGGGCGCATGAGCGCACGCCGCTGGCGAACTTGGTCCGCTGGAAGGATAAGCCGGTGGCGCTGTCCATCGTGCAGGCTCGCTTGGTTGGTTTGGCCCACTTCACGGTTGGCTACATCGTGACCTACGCGGCGTTCCTGATTGCTTCGACGGCTGGTAAGTTCGGTTGATCGAGCTGACGGCTAGCGATTAGTTAGCTGACTAGCTGAAAAGAAAAGCCCCTGCCGTTTGGTGGGGGCTTTTTGCTGGGAATTTTCTATGTGGGGTGGGACGATCGCGCGCTGCCCAGTCCTAGAGGATGAGGGATTCGAGGGCGGTTTGTAGGTCGGCGGTGAGGTCGTTCATGGCGGTGCGGCGGTTTTGTTTGTAGGCGTCGTGGTGATCGCGGACATCAATCGGCTCGCCAATGCGAATGGTCAGGCGGCGGGGGCCGAGGTTGGGGGTGCGGGTGCGATCGCGGCCACAGATCCAGGCCGTCACGCGCCAGAGGATCAGCAGGGTTTCCGCAAAACGTTCGGCGGTGGGCTTTTCGCGGACATACTGGCCGGTGACGGCGGTGAAATTTTCCACCAGGCGCATGTGGCCCATGCGGGAACTGGCTTCGGCGGCCACCCAATCGGCAAGGCCGCGCTCGACGGGGGATAGGTTGGGCTCATCGGCCCGGAAGATGCGATCCCAACCGGCCTGCTCCAGGCGGCGGCAGCGGTCAACTTTGCTGCCGCTGGGTTTGATTTGAAAATAGGTTTCCGCCACTTGCAGGGCGATGTCGAGCAGGGCGTGGAGGCGATCGCCCATGCGGCGGTTGGGGTCATCGGTGGCGGGGGGGGCGGGGATCGTTTGGCCGTAGAACTGGCGATAAAAATCCTCCATCTGCCCCAGAAGGGTTTCCCCGAGGCGGAAGAGGCGATAGTAGCGGCGATCGTCGGTGCCCAGGGTGTCCGGCGTGGGGCGATTGGGGAGGCCCAGGTCCGTTTCTAGGTCGCCCAGGAGGCTGTCGATCGCGGCCCAAGGGGGCGTGGTGTAGGCATATTGCAGGCCAATGGGCACCACCAGCATCCGTTCCGGGCGGTTGTCGGCGACGAGATCATCGGCACACCAGAAGGCCAGTTGGGCGACGCCCGGTTCGAGGGGGCTGAGGCGTTCGTTGTGCTGGTTGGTGCCGCCCTCCGGGGCAATCGCGAGGGGGAAGCGGCCGTGGCTGAGGATGTGGCGGGCGGTTTTGAGGGCTTGGCGATCCACCTTGCCCCGCTGGATGGGGATGCCCCCGAGGCGCGAGAACAGCCACCCGGCCAGACCGCCCGCCCAGAGGGGAATGCCGCGATCGTAGATGAAGTGGCTGTGGACCGGCTCGGCGAGGGGAATGTTCTGGCGGCGGGCGGCGGCGGGCACGGCGCGCCACAGGAGATGGGCGATCGCGAAGGGATCATCGGTGCAGGGGTGGCGGAAGGCCAAGAGGAGGCGGTTGCGATCGCGCTGGAAGTCGCCATAGAGGCGGGCGAGGCGATCGGCCCCGTCGATCTCCAGGTGGGCCACGCGCAGTTGGCTCGACATCCACCAAGGCAGGGCCAGTTGGGTGCCCCGACGCACCAGGCCGCTGTAGTTGGGGGGGATAAACTCCAGGGCGGGGCGGACGGTTTGGGCGGTCAGGGCGGGCATGGCGCGGGGGGGAATGGGGGACAATTACTATTTAATTAGACTGGCGTGGCCGGTGCGATCGCGGGCGGACGGCCTAGGGGCTGTCTACCGATGGGGCGATCGCCCCCGGCCCAGCGCAGGGGTACCACCGCAGAACGGCAGACGGGCCAAAGGGGCCACAAGGGGCAACATGAGCAGCAGCACCATTCAACCGGCGAAGGTGACGCGGGTGGAGCCCGGTTCGATCGCGGCGGAGTTGGGGTTTGAGGTGGGGGATGCGATCGTTTCGATTAATGGGGAGCGGCCTCGGGATTTGATTGATTTCAATTTCCTCTGTGCCGATGAGGAGTTGGTGATCGAGGTGGTGGATGGGGCGGGGCGATCGCATCGCCTGGAGCTGGAAAAGGATTTTGATGAACCGCTGGGGTTGGAGTTTGAAACGGCCCTGTTTGATGGCTTGATCCAGTGCAATAATCGCTGCCCCTTTTGTTTTATTGATCAGCAGCCGCCGGGGAAACGGCGATCGCTTTATTTCAAGGATGATGACTATCGCCTGAGCTTTTTGTATGGCTCCTATTTGACCCTGACGAATTTGACGGAGCGGGAATGGGAGCGCATTGAGCGGCTGCGTTTGTCGCCTTTATATGTGTCGGTCCATGCGACGGAGGCGGCGGTGCGATCGCGGCTGCTCAAAAATGATCGCGCGGGGCAGATCCTCGATCAGTTGGCCTGGTTCCGCGATCGCCGGTTGCAGATCCATGCCCAGGTGGTCCTGTGTCCCGGCATTAATGATGGGGTGCATTTGGAGCGCACGATTCGCGATTTAGCCAGTTTTTATAACCCCGAGGGGGCGAAGCGGCAGGCGGTGGATTTCGATGCGCGGGCGGCGGGGCTCCAGGCACGGAGTTGGGCGATCGCGGACAGTGCCAATGTGGCGGGCCACGGCATCGCGATCGCGGATCCGGACTCAGAAAGCGACCCTATCCACAACTCCATCAACGCCACGGGAAATGTCACGGATCCATCCCTCGCCCCGGCACCGGAAACCCAAGATCAAGATCGAGGGTTAGCAGAAACGGTTGAGGGTGATTTTGAACCTCCATTTGATGGGCAACTAGAAGGGGAGTTTGATGGGGAATTTGAGGATGATTTAGATGAAGAATTCGACGAGGAGTTTGAGGGCGAATTTGATGAAAGTGACCCCGCCCCTCCGACGGTGACTTCTGTCGCGATCGTCCCCGTGGGGCTGACCCGCTTTCGCCCCAGCGAGGATGAACTGATCCCCGTGACCCCCGCCAAGGCCCGGGAGGTGATTGATCAGGTGGAGGCGCTCCAGGCGGAATTTCGCCAAACCCTTGGTTCTCCGTTCGTATGGCTAGCGGATGAGTGGTTTTTGATTGGCGATCGCCCCCTGCCGCCGTTGGAAGCCTATGGGGATTTTCCGCAGATTGACAATGGCGTCGGATCCATTCGCCTGTTCGTCGATCGCTTCGAGGCCGCCCTAGACGCCTGTTCCGTCACCCGTGTCACCCCTGATCGCCACCTCACCTGGGTCGTGGGCAACACCGTCGAAAATGCCTTTGCCCCCCTCGCCCACCGCCTGAGCCAAATCCCCGGCCTCACGGTTACCCTTGCGCCCCTGCGATCGCGCTATTGGGGCCAAGAGATGACCGTCACGGGCCTGCTGACCGGCAGTGATTTGATCGAGCAACTGGGCGATCGCGACCTCGGCGACGGCCTGCTACTGCCCGCTCTGATGCTCAAACAGGGGGAACTGTGCTTCCTCGATGACACCACCGTCGCGCAGGTGGCCGCCCGCCTCAACACCCGCATCTGGATCGCCAGCGACGCCAACGACGCGATCGCCCACTGCACCGCCCCCGACGGCCTCAATCATCCCGATGCCTGACCCATTTGCCTAGATCTTAAGATCATCCCCATGGCATTTTTCAGAAGGGTCGAATACCGTAGTCGCAGCAGAGGCGAATGTCATCGCGGAATTGTCGTCTGATCGACCTTTTCTCCTCTCCAAAACATCTACCCAACCACTACTTTCCATGCACATTTCCATCAAACTCTGGGCCAGCGCGATCGCCGTGGCCCTCACCACCCTGGCCCTAGGATCCGCCGCCGAAGCCAGAACCATTGAAATGAACGGCGTCGATGGCACCCCCCAAACCCATGAGGCGGACGAGGTGAGCGAACTCTTTCTCCCTTACTGTGGGCAAATCGCGACGCAAATGGCAGGCATTGAGGCAAACGAGGCGGCCTGCGCCTGCTGGTTAAGCGATGTGGAGAACCGCAGCAGCGCCCCCGACCGCATGGGTGTCCTGACGGGGATGCTGACGGATTTGCAGGCAGAGGGAGAGGCTGCCACGGTTCACTATGAGAGCTTGGCCCAGTGCGTTCTCAATAACCAGTAGGGAAATCCGGGGGACGGTGGGCCACGCGATCACCGTCCCTAGCTGCCCAGTTTGAACGCTTCGACGAACAGGCCATAGGTAAAGCCCACCTTCAGGAGATTGAGGGCCGCAAATCCTAGGGAAAAGGGCACCCGGCCCTGGGGCGATCGCCGGTAGATCCAACTGCTAATGGCCTCGCAGAGCAGCACCAGCACGGCGGCCACGGGCAAATCCCACAGGGCCGCTTGGCCAGCGGTGGTGGCGATCGCGGTGGCCAGGAAAAAGCCCCCAAACAGCGCAATGATTTGAATCGACGTGCGCCGCCACGGGTTCTGGAGCCAGCCGCTGAGTTGGCGGGCGCTGGCGGACAGGAGGTTGCTGAAACGGGTATCTTGCATGGCCCAGCCGACGACGAAAGGGTGAAGCAAACGGTGCGGGCAACTCGGCCCCCAAGCCCAGCTCCTGTTCATCTTATCGGGGGAACCGATGGCTAGCTCAGGCATTTGCCATTAGAGTTAGGGGTTGACTTATCCGTTCCTTCACCCCTTAGTTCTTGCCCCACCATTCTTGCCCCATGTTTGAGCGCTGTTTAGGTTTGGTCCGCCGCCGGTTGCGGGTGCGTCGCTGGCGTTGGCTCGCGGCGATCGCGTGGGTGGTGGTCATTTGGGCGATCGCCTATGGGTGGCAGGCGGGCTCCATGGGGCTCATCGATGAGACGGAGCCGCTGTTTGTGGAGGCGGCGCGCCAGATGACCCTGACGGGGGACTGGATTACGCCCTATTTCAATGGCCTGACGCGGTTTGATAAGCCGCCGCTGGTCTATTGGCTGATGGCGATCGCGTTCGAGGGCTTTGGGGTGAATGAATGGACGGCGCGGTTGCCGTCGCTCCTGTCGGCCCTGGGGTTGATTGGTTTTGTGTTTGCGACCCTCTGGCGCTTTGGGGCGGGACCGGGCGATCGCAACGCCGCCGCCCCGATGGCGAGCAGCCCTTCAGCCGAGCGGCCCCCGGAACGTATGGAACCCTGGCGACCGTGGACGATCGCGGCGATCGGATCGGGCACCGTGGCCTTTACGCCCCTGCTGATGGGCTGGGGCCGCACGGCGGTGTCGGATATGCTGCTGACGGCCTGCATTGGGGCGGCGCTGCTGGCATTTTTCTGGGGGTACGCGGCGGCGGAGGGGTCGCGATCGCAGCGGCGCTGGTATGCGGGGTTCTATGGCCTGATGGGGCTGGCGGTCCTGGCGAAGGGGCCGGTGGGGGTGGTGCTGCCGGTGCTGGTGGTGGGAATTTTTTTGGCCTATCTGGGGGAGCTGCGATCGCACTGGCGCGCCCTGCGGCCCCTGCGGGGATTGGGGATGGTGACGGCGATCGCCCTGCCCTGGTTTGTGATGGTGACCCTCGCCAACGGGCAAGCCTATATTGATTCGTTCTTTGGCTACCACAATTTTGATCGCTTCACGCGGGTGGTGAATCAGCATTCCGCGCCGATCTATTTCTACGTAGTGGTCATTGCCCTGGGCTTTTTCCCCTGGTCGATTTTTTTGCCATTGGCCCTGGGGCGGCTGCGGCTGCGATCGCGCCGGCGGTGGCAGCAAACCCGTCGCCGCGATCGCCTGCGGTTGTTTGCGGGCGTTTGGTTTTTGGTGATTCTGGGCTTTTTTACGATCGCGGTTACGAAACTGCCGAGCTATGTGCTGCCCCTGATGCCAGCGGCGGGGATTTTGGTGGCGCTCCTGTGGCGCGATGCGATCGCGGGGGATCCGCTTGACCGGCCCGATCCGCCCCGCCCCGGTTTGGTGGCACCGCTGCCCCTGCCGCCGCTGCCCGTAACTGGTTTGGGGGCGTCGGGGATGGTGGCGGTGGCGATTTCCGCGATCGTGGCCGTGGCCCTGTGGCTGGAGGAAATCTGGCTCAGCAAAATTAAAGACCCCACCATGCCCAACCTTGCGGAGGCGATCGCGGCCTCGGGCATTGTCAGTCGCGGGGCGTGGATCTGGGCGATCGCGGCGATCGTCGGGGCGGTTTTGGCCTGGCGATCGCGCCACCGGTGGCAGTGGGCCGTCCAGTTCAGTGCGATCGCCCTCTTCACCCTCTCCTCCCTGGTGCCCCTCGGCATCGCGATCGACGCCCAGCGCCAAGCCCCCCTGCGCCACCTGGCCGCTACGATCATCGCCCAACGGCAGCCCGGAGAAATCGTCCTGATGCTCGGGTTCCAAAAGCCCAGCGTCGCCTTCTATACCCGCGATCGCGTTTGGTTTTCCCAGCGCATCACCCCCGTGGTGGCCGCCGTGCGCCAGCGGTTCATTGATCCCAACGCCCCCGTCGCCATCGGCGATCTGCCCCTGCCGCCCCTGGGGCCAACGATGCTCATCCTGGGCGATCAGCGCAAATTGACCGAGGTTAACCTCGACGCCACCGCCCCCCAACGGCTCGACTCGGCGGGGGTCTATCAACTGGTGCGCGTTGCCACCGCCGCGATCGCCAACCACACCCCCCCCATCGACCCGGACGACTAGGGGCGATCGATCCACCGCTACCGAATCAGATCAGATTGGACCAGATCGGACCCAATCAGACTAGAGGGGATGGGGCACCAGGCCATGGCCCAACATTCCCTCCTCCCCCGCGAGGCCATTGGCGATCGCCACCGCCTCAAACTCGTGATCCATCAGCGGCAAAATCTGATCCGCCGGGAGCGATCGCGCAAAGGCAAACCCCTGGCCATAGGCACAGCCCAAATGGCGAAGGCGCGCCACCTGCCACGGCTGCTCGACCCCTTCGGCCACCACCTTCAGGCCCAACGACGCCGCCAGCGCCCCCACCGCCCGCACGATCGCCCAATCCCCATGGTTCGGCGTCGGATCTTCACTCACAAAGGATCGATCCACCTTGAGGGTATCCACCGGCAGCCGCTGGAGATAGCTCAAGGACGAATAGCCCGTGCCAAAATCATCGATCGCCAGCCCGATCCCCAACTCCCGGAAGCGCGCCATCACCTTCACCGCCCGCTTGGCATCCGCCATCACCGCACTTTCCGTAATTTCCAGCTTCAGGCAGCGGGGGGGCATCCGGGTTTCCGCCAGCAGTTGATGGATCGTCGCCCCCAGATCCGGCTGGCCAAACTGCCGCCCGGACAGGTTCACATTGACCGTCAGCGCCTCCATCCGCCGCAGGCGATCGCGATCGCCCGTCCCCTCGACCTCCTCCCACCACGATCGCCACTGCTGCCCCACCGTCCGCAGCACCCACTCCCCCAGGGGCACAATCTCACCGGTTTCCTCCGCCACGGGAATGAAGCGATCGGGACTCACGCGGCCCCAGCTAGGATGCTGCCAGCGCACCAGGGCCTCAACGCCGATCAGTTGGCCCGTGTAGAGATCCACCAGGGGTTGATATTCCAGCAGCAGTTCATCCCGCTCGATCGCCAGCCGCAGATCCCGCTCCAGCTCCAGCCGCGCCAAGGCCCGTTCATGCATGGCCCGATCAAAGACGGCGTAGCGCGCCCCCCCCAGTTCCTTAGCGCGGTACATGGCCAGGTCCGCATCCCGCAGCAGTTCCCCCGGATGGCTGTAGGTGGGCTGGCCGTAGGTGATGCCGATGCTGGCGGTGAGGGTGAGGGCATGGCCATCGACGCTGAAGGGGGTCCGCAGGGTTTGCTGCACGGCGGCGGCCACCTGGAGAGGGACGCGATCGCTCCCCAGATCCACCAGCAAAATGGCGAATTCATCCCCACTGAGGCGGGCCACGGTGTCATCGGGGCCGACGCAGGTTTGCAGCCGTTCCGCCAGATCCATCAGCAGGCGATCGCCCGTCAGGTGCCCGAGGCCATCGTTGACCAGTTTGAAGCGATCAAGATCCAGGCACAGAATCGCAAACGGTCGTCCCGATCGCCGCCGCAGCCCCGCCAATGCCTGCCCGAGGCGATCAAAAAACAGGGCACGGTTGGGCAGGCCCGTGAGGGCATCGTGGAGGGCATCGTGGAGGAGTTGGGCCTCGGCCCGCTTGCGCGCTTGGATGTCGGAGATCGATCCGGCCATGCGGTGGGGCCGCCCGGTGCGATCGCGGGCCGCCACCCCCCGGCACAGCATCCATTGGTAGGTGCCATCCCGGTGCTTCAGACGATATTCCCCCTCTAGGGATTCACTGCGGCCGCTCAGGTGGGCTTCCAAAGCTGCCTGGAACCGCACGCGATCGTTCGGATGCACCAGGGGCAGCCACGGGGGTTCCCAGGTGCTCAGTTCCGCATCCCCGTAGCCCAGCAGGGTTTGCCAGCGGGGGGAGTAGTAGACCTGGTGAGTATCGAGATCCCAATCCCAGAGGGCATCATTGGCGGCGTGGACGGCGAGGGCGTAGCTTTCTTGGCTGGTGCGTAGGGTCCGCAGCAGGTCCGCATGGGTGAGGGTGAGTTCCACATGGCCCGCCACCTTGCGCAGGACATTGACCTCTTCGGCGGACCAGATGCAGGGGGGCTGGATCGAAAAGAGCCCCAACAGCCCCCACAGTTCCCGCCCGCGATCGCGGCTGGGGTCGGGCTCCGTCACGGGGGCGGTCTCCAGGGGCGGCAGGCGGGGTTTGAGGATTGGCACCACCAGGGCACAGTGGGCAGCAGCGGCCTCCAGGAGGTTGGTCCCTTCGGGGGTGCGGTGGTCCGGGTCGGTGCGATCGTCGAGGGTAAACACCTGGCCGTTGCAATAGCCCTGGAGGGCGGCGGCGGCGAGGATCAGGTGGGGCGGCGAGGGCGGTGCGTCCGGGGTGGCGGCGGAGGTTTCGGGGCGCTGCCGTCGCGGATACAGGGCTTCCGGCTCGACGAGGAGGGTGGCCCCGGCGGAGTCGGCCATGAGCTGAAATTGCCCCTGGCCCTGGTGGCGGTAGATGGCGACGCGATCGCCCATGAGCAGCCGATCCACCTCGTCCACCAGCCCCTGGAGGAGCGGTTCAATGGGGCGATCGCGGTGGACCTGGGCCGACAACTGCATCAGTAGATCCGTGGTGCAGTCCTCCCAGGCCAACATGCGGGCGGTGGAGATGCGATCGGTCACATCCTGGGAGATGGAAAAAATGCCCAATAATCGCCCATTTTCCGCCCACAGGGGCCGGTAGTCCGTCTCGAACCACAGCAACTCCCCCCCCTGGGGCCGCAGGCGATAGAGCGATCGCGACAGCTTCTCGCCCCGCACAATGGGATGGCCCGCCACCAGCCGCACGCGATCGCGATCGCGCGGATCGATCCAATGGCCAGGAGGTTGCCCCACCAGCGCCGCCGCCGGACAGCCCAGCCGTTGGGCCAGCCCCAGGGACACATAGTGATAGCTCCCGTCGGGGCTGTGCAAACAGGCAAACGTCCCCGCCAGCCGATAGTCCTCCCCCCCCAGGGCCGCCGCCAGTCCCCCCTTTCCCGAACAGGCCGCCGCCTCCGAGCCATGCCCATGCAGGGGCTCTAGCCACAGCAGCAGCGCCCTCTGGCCCTGGGCATCCACGGCGACCGGTGCCCCATACCAGGTGGTGCTGCACGATCGCCCATCCCCCTGGCGGATCGTGGCCTCAAACCGAAAGGTGCGCCCGTGGAGACCGCAGTCCGCAAAGGCGCGATCGCGCAGCTCACTGCCCCCCACCAGGAGCGATCGCCAGGGTTGCCCTTCGAGGGCCGCGCGATCATAGCCCAGGGCCGTGCAGCAGCCCTCACTCACCGCCAAAATCGTGGCCCGCTCAGAATCCGTCCAATCGGCAATCAATAAAAAGGCGTCCTGCCAGATGGATGCCAGGGGTTCTCCATATGCCGTGACCATACATTCCCCTACGTCGCGCGCCGCCTATCCAAAAAATGAGGGAACGTTGCCCCACGGTGACCCGGTGGGGTCAGGCGGGATCGTGCCTTTTCTAAGGTAACGGTTTTGGGCAGATCTCTTGGGCTGGCGACGAACCGTTTTGATGCCTAGGGGGGGGATATTCCCTGCGGGGCGGCGGGCGATCGCCGGGGCAGCCCCATTGGGCCGTCCATGTTTCACAATCGACTAGAGCAAAACCCGCAGCACGGGCTACCCACCAAGGGCAAAGGGGCGATCAGATGCAGTGGCAAGAACGGGATGGGGTGTGGACGCTGGTGCCGCCGAGGCCGGTGGCGCTGATCCATTTTTTGGGGGGGGCGCTGGTGGCGGCGGCTCCCCAGTTGACCTACCGCTGGCTGTTGGAGAAGCTGGCGCGGCGGGGCTATGGCATTATTGCGACGCCGTTCCTCAATGGCAGTTTGGATCATTGGGCGATCGCGGCGGCGGTGGGGGAGGCTTTTGAGCGATCGCGGCGCTGGCTCTATGAAACGGGGCAGGTGCGGCGGCGCTATCTGCCGGTGTATGGCCTGGGCCACAGTATGGGCTGCAAGCTGCATTTGCTCTTGGCCAGTGAGGGGGCGGCGGGCGATCGCGCGGGGACGGTTTTTATTTCCTTCAATAATTTTTCGGCGCGGCGGGCGGTGCCCCTGGGTGATCGCTTTGCGCCCCTGCTGGAATCGGTGGTGGATTCGGTGGCGCGGTCCATCCCCGGCAGCGTCCCGGCGGATCTCCTCGATGGCGGCAACCGCGAATTTGCCCCCACCCCGGACGAGACAGAGGCGATCGCGGCGCGGCTCTACCCCATCCGCCGCAATCTACTCATCCGTTTCCGCAATGATGACCTCGACCAGTCCGGGCGCATCTACCGCCAACTGGAACCCCGTTTCGCCGGTAGCCTCACCCTCAAAACCCTACCGGGTAACCACCTGACGCCCCTAGGGCAAGACGTGAACTGGCGGCCGGTGGGGGGCAACTTCAGCCCCGTGGACGCCCTGGGCCAGTGGGTGAAGCAGGAGTTTTTCTATCGAGATTTGGAGCGGCTCTACGGGGAAGTTGCCCGATGGCTGGATCCGACCCGCCCCCTCTAAGTCGCGGCTCAGTCCGGGGCCGATCGCACTTTAAAGTAGCGACTCAGGCGCACCTGATCGATGGTTTGGCGGATCTGCGCCTCCTGTTCCCCCAGTTGATGCAGCAGGTGGGCGCTCAGTTCCAATGCCGCTTCAAATTCCGGCTGCACCACTTCCTTGGCCCCCATCCGCAGGAGGGTGTCGAGCTCGCGCCGATCGTGGACCCGCGCGATCGCATCAAGGCCGGGGGCCAGGTGTAGGGCATGTTCCAGGAGCAATTTGGTACTGCTCGGGTCCGGCAGGGCGATCGCCAGGGCCACGGCGCGATCAATGTGAGTTTTTTCTAGCACCAATTCCGAATGGGCATCCCCATAGATGAACGGCACCCCATCGCGCCGCAGTTGCCGCACCGCCGCCTCGCTGTTTTCCAGCACCAGCACCGGATAGCCCTGCCGCTGCAAAATTTTCACAATCGTGCGCCCCACCCGCCCATAGCCCGCCACCACCACATGGTGACTGAGGCGATCGGGCACGGAAATTTCCTTGGGGGATTCCAATTTCGCAATCCAGGGCCGCAGGGGCGAAAACCGCTCCAGCCGTTCCGCCAGGTGGGGGGCGCTGGCCATGGTCAAGGGAGACAGGACTAAGGTGATGGCCGTGGTGCCCAGCAGCAGCAGATAGGCGCGATCGTCCACCAGGCCCAGGGCTGCCCCCTGGAGCAGGAGCACGAAGGAAAATTCGCCGATTTGGTTAATGGTGGCGGCGGTGCTGAGGGCGGTTTTGAAGGAGTAGCCAAAGCGCAGGACGATGGGGAACACAATCAGGGCTTTGCTGACCATCACCAGCAGCACGAGTCCCAGGACGATGCCCGCGTTTTGCCAGAGGACGAGGGGGTCGATCAACATGCCGATGGAGGCAAAAAACAGGCTCGCAAAGGTGTCCCGCAGGGGGAGGATTCGGGTGAGGGCCTGGTCAGCGCGATCGCTATTGGACACCATCAACCCGGCAATAAACGCCCCCATTTCCACCGACAGGCCCAGGGAGGCGGTCCCCAGGGCGACGCCAAGGCATAGGGCGATCGTCGTCAGCAGCAGCAGTTCCTTGCTCTCGGTCGCCGCGATCGCGTCCATCAGCCGAGGCACCACCCACCGCCCCAGCACCAGGGCCGCCAGAAACACCAGCGCCGCCTTGAGGGCCGCCAATTGTAGGGCCATGAGGATGCGATCGGGCTGTTGGAGGGCGGGCAGCACCGCCAGCATGAGCCCGAGGGCCAGATCCTGGGCAATCAAAATCGCCAGGGCAATTTGCCCGTGGATCGTCCCCGTTTCGCCGCGCTCCGTCAGGGTTTTCAGGACCACCGCCGTGGACGACAGGGACAGCACCGCCCCCACAAAAATCCCTTCGGTCCAGCTTTCGGTCCAGCCCAGGACAAAGGTGACCGCCGCCACGACGGCCATGGTGCCGCCGATTTGCAGCAAACTGCCCTGGAGGGCGATGTCCTTGATGCGCTTGAGCTCCGCCAGGGAAAATTCCACCCCCAGAGCAAAGAGCAAAAAGGCAACCCCCAGTTGGGCGAGGGCGCGGATTTGGTCCGGATCCGTCAGGAGCTTGAATCCCAGGGGGCCGATCGCGACGCCGCACAGGATATAGCCCAACAGGACCGGCTGCTTGAGACGGTTGGCGAGGTACCCACCGGCGGCGGCGGTGCTGAGGACTTTGGCCAGATCGAGGACGAAACTATCGGGGGCGGCGGCCATGGGGTTATGTCACAAAAGTCCGGAACTGGTCAAGGATTTTATGAAAACCGGTGCGGCTTGAAACGTCCTAGCAGGACACGGGGATGGCGTTGGCGATCGCCACGAAATTTGCCAACACCTTCAGGCCCGCGCTGGCGGACTTTTCCGGGTGGAACTGGACGGCCATGACATTTTTGCGGCCAGATCCGAGGGCGGCGCAGTGGATGGCGGCGGTGACGGTTTGCTGGCCGTGGGTGGTGGTGGCGGCCCGGGCGGCGCGATCGCGCGGATCCACATAATAGGAATGAACAAAATACATCCACGGATCCGTCGGCAGATCCGCCCACAGGGCCGAGTCCGGCTGGGTGAGGGCCAACTGGTTCCAGCCCATGTGAGGCACCGTGAGTCCGGGCTCCGGCTGGAAGCGGCGCACCCGACCGGGCACAATCCCCAGGCCCGGTTCGGTGCCCTCGTCGCTGCCATCAAACAGAATTTGCAGCCCTAAACAAATGCCCAAGAATGGCTTGCCCGCCGCGATCGCCTCCCGGATGGGCCGGTCCAGATTGCGCGATCGCAGGTGATCCACCGCCGGGTCAAAGGCCCCCACCCCAGGCAACAGCACCGCATCGGCCCGCTCAATCTCCCGCGCCACATTGGTGACAATCGCGGTGCCGCCCGCCTCCGTAATCCCCTTGCAGGCGGAGTGCAAATTGCCCATGTCATAATCCACTACGGCGATGGTCCCCATCGGTCAACCTCCTTCAGTTCTCAATGGTCATGGCCGATCCACCCACGGCGTCCACCCCCAAACCGCCGCCCCTGCTGCTGACGTCGTTTCAGACCTGGCTACCCCACCAGCGATCAAACGCCTCCGATGATCTGCTGTTGGCGCTCCAGGATCTCACAACCCATCGGGCCTTGGCAGGGCAGGATTTGGCGCGGCAGGAATCGGGTGATCGCACCCCAGGGCTGGGCCATTGCATTCTACTGCGGAACCTGCCGGTCTCGTTCGAGGCGGCCCCCGCTGCCGTGCGCCGCGCGATCGCGCAATACCATCCCTGGGCGATCGTGGCCTGCGGCATGGCGGAAGGGCGATCGCACCTCACCCTCGAATGGCACGGCCGCCAAGGCGATCAGGTTTTCACCACCCCCTTCCCCATCGCCGACCTCTGCCAGCATTTACCCGTCACCATCCCCAGCGATGACGCGGGCACCTTCGTCTGCAATGGCCTCTACGCCGCCCTGCTGGCCGATTACCACCGCCATCTCCCCGCGATCGGGGCAAAGCCCCCACCCATCGCCCCGCCGCCCCTCTTCATTCACGTACCGCCCCTCACCGCCACCAACCGCCGCGCCATCCTGGCGGATTTCCAGACGGTACTATTGCGCCTGACTCACCTATACCCCCACCCGTCCGCCCCAGCCGCACCCCCCACGTCCGAAACCGCTCAACATCACCCGCTCCATTAACAAATCCTAGGTATTTAAACTTTTTTTGAAGCCCCGAGCGTCTCCCTTCCAGGGGCACACCGTGGGGCTCCCATGGCTTTGATTAGTTTCTTTGATGGCTACGCTGTTGAAGCATCAAAAAAATTTTTGTTAGCATCGATGACATCTGTCACCGGCTAGTCCATCAGCCCTCACCGGTTGGCGTTGTCATGGGATTTCGGACTGATCAGGCTTGCTCTCGCCCCGGTGCCTCTGCATCCGTTTCGCTCTTTCATTAATTCCGATTCACATCCAGATCGCCCACCATGCTATATTTTCCGCCCTCGATCGCGTCGGTGGGGGCCGATGCGATCGCACCCTTAGGCTACATTCCCCACGGCCATTGTTACCTATGGCAAACACCCCTGGTGGGTTTACATATTGCCGCCGATGCCCTCACGGCCCTGGCCTATTTTTCGATTCCCGCGACGCTGCTGTACTTTGCCCTGCGCCGCCGCGACCTGCCCTTCAAGGGACTGTTTGCCCTGTTTGGTGCATTTATTGTTCTGTGCGGCCTCACGCACATTATGGAGATTTGGACCCTGTGGCACCCCAACTACTGGAGCGCGGGTGTGCTCAAGGGGGCCACGGCCCTGGTGTCCGTTGCCACGGCGGCGACGGCGGTGCCCGTGGTGCCCCAGGCCCTGGCCCTGCGGAGTCCCGATGAACTGGAGCAGCTCAACCAAACCCTGATCATGGAAATTGAGGAGCGACGGTCAATCGAGGCGGCCCTCCATGCCCAGAACGCCTGCCTTGAACAGACCCTTCAGGATTTGCAGCGGGCGCAACTGCAATTGATTCAAACGGAAAAACTATCGAGCCTGGGGCAGTTGGTGGCGGGGGTGGCCCATGAAATTAATAATCCGGTGAATTTCATCTATGGCAATTTGGCCCATGCCAAGATCTATGCGGAACAGCTTTTGCAGGTGGTGGAAGCCTACCGCGATCGCGTGCCCCAGCCGGACTATGACCTTCAGGAACTGTTGGAAAATACGGACCTAGATTTCCTGGAGGAGGATTTTCCGAAACTGCTGGCATCGATGCGGGGCGGGGCGGAGCGGATTTGCAACATCGTGAATTCCCTGCGGATCTTCAGCCGCGCCGACGATCAAAAACCTGTGCCCTACTGCCTCCAGGATGGCCTTGAAAGCACCCTTTCCATCTTGCGAAATCGCCTCAAGCCGCAACTGGATCGCCCCGGCATTGTGGTCACCAAAAGCTATGGGGAGATCCCTCAAATCATTGGCTACCCTGGCCCCATGAATCAGGTGTTCATGAACCTTCTGGTTAATGCGATCGATGCCCTGGAGGAACGGGATGCCACGCGATCGCCCGAGGACTGCCACCGCAACCCCAGCCGCATTGATCTGAGGATCGAACCGGCCCCCGGCGATCGCATCCGCATCACCATCGCCGACAACGGCCCCGGCATTCCCCCCGAGATCCAGAAATGTATTTTTGACCCCTTCTTCACCACCAAACCCGTCGGCAAGGGCACCGGCCTCGGCATGTCCATTAGCTACGACGTGGTGGAAACCAAACACGGCGGACGGCTCACCTGCGCGTCTGCGGTCGGCCAGGGGACAACCTTCGTCGTGGAACTGCCCCGCGTTGCCCAGCCCCCCGCGATCGCCCCCGCAACCCACCAGCCCGCCACCCAATCCGCGATCGCCTAAGCCTCCATCCCCCCGCAGTCGCCGCAGGTGCCGCGCACCGTCACCTCATAGGCCACCCCCCGCAACCCCTGGGGCAGCACCGACAGGGACAACTCACCAAACTGAGCCCACGGCAAATCATGGATCGCCCCGCAGCGATCGCACAGGAAATGGTGGTGCGGCTCCACCTTCGCGTCATAGCGCGACACCCCCTCCTGCAAGAGCACCTCCCGCACCAGCCCCACATCCCGCAGGGCCTGGAGCGAACTGTAAACCGTCGCCTTCGACGACACCGGCAACTCCCGGTTCAGATCATTCAAAATCTGCTCCACCGTCGGATGGTCCGTCCGCCGCAACAAATTCGCATACACGGCGCAGCGCTGGGGCGTCACCCGCAGGCCCCGCGCCTTCAGGGTTTGCACCACCGCCTCTGCCCCAACCCTTGCCTGTACCATTACGCCGCCCTCACTTCCTTCCGCACCGGCAGCCCCGCCGGATGACCTAGAACCTTAACCCAATCGTTACCTTCATCCTAGCGCACCGTTCAGAGTGGGTTCAATTTCAGACTGGCTACGGCCCTCAAATGAAACTGACCCTTGACAAAGCTCAATCTAAGAATTAGTCTGAGAAGCGAGCCAGTCAAGTTCACCGGTCCGCCTGCCCGGTGCCCCCACCGAGCGTTGGGGCGTGCGGGAGAGTGTGGCGGGGCGGGAATGGCGACTTGGGCCAAATTTTTCGTGATTTTCCGTTCAGGCTTCCCTCGGGAGGCCCATTGCCCACCGTTCAACCATCGTTAGCGCGATCGCCCCGGCGATCCGGAGGATATTCAGGTATGGCAGCTATTACGCGAGTGCCCGACGTTACGTTTAAGACCCGTGTTCGTGACGAGTCCGTTGAAGGGCCGAACCCGTTCCGCTGGCAAGATGTGACCACGGCGGAACTGTTTGGTGGCAAGCGGGTGGTGGTGTTTTCGCTGCCCGGCGCGTTCACGCCCACCTGCTCTTCGACCCACCTGCCCCGCTATGAGGAGCTCTACGATGAAATCCTCGCCCAGGGGGTGGATGCGGTGATCTGCATCTCCGTGAACGATGCCTTCGTGATGTTCCAGTGGGGCAAACAGCAGGGTGCCGAAAAGGTGTTCCTGCTGCCGGATGGCAACGGGGAGTTCACCCGCAAGATGGGGATGCTGGTGGAGAAGACCAACCTGGGCTTCGGGATGCGGTCCTGGCGCTATTCGATGGTGGTCAGCGACGGCGCGATCGAGAAGATGTTCGTCGAGCCCGAGTACGGCGACAACTGCCCCACCGACCCGTTCGAGGTGTCGGATGCCGATACGATGCTGGCTTACCTGAAGGAAGCGAAGGCGTAAGGCTTTGGCCCAGCTTGGGTTTAGGTTTTGGCCTAGCTAAAGTTGACGGGGCTGGGGTGCGGGGGCCGTGGGCGATCGCCAGGGGCGAGGTCCGCTAGGTCGGCCAAATCCGCCACCAGCCAGCGGGGCGGGGTATCCAGTTCGGGTGCCCCGCTATGCTGTTTGGGGGGGTCTCCAGGGTCGGGGGCCAGCCCATCGCCAGCCCATGGGCTGGGTGAATTGATTGCGTGAGTAGACCAGGGTTCAAGTTGGGGACGGTGGAAGATGGCTTACGACTACGATTTGTTTGTGATTGGGGCCGGTTCGGGGGGCATTGCGTCGGCCCGACGGGCGGCGGAATATGGGGCGAAGGTGGCGATCGCGGAATTTGACCGCCTCGGGGGCACCTGTGTGAATCGCGGCTGCGTGCCGAAGAAGTTGATGGTCTATTCCTCCCGGTTCCCGGAGGCGTTCCACGCGGCGGCGGGCTATGGCTGGACGGTGGGGGAGACGAGGTTCGACTGGCGATCGCTGGTGGATGCGGTGGAGAAGGAGGTGACGCGCCTCAATGGCATCTACGCGCGGATGCTGGAGAACTCGAAGGTGACGGTGGTGCGGGGCCGGGGGCGGCTGGTGGATGCCCACACGGTGGCGGTGGGGGACGAGACCTATACGGCGGACAAGATTTTGATTGCCGTGGGGGGCGAGCCGGTGGTGCCCGAGGGGGTGCCGGGGATTGAGCACGCCATTACGTCGAATGATATTTTTTCCTGGCCGACCCATCCGAAGCGGCTGGTGGTGCTGGGGGGTGGCTATATTGGCTGCGAGTTTGCGGCGATTTTGAATGGCCTGGGGACGGAGGTGACGCAGATTATTCGCGGCGATCGCCTGCTGCGGGGGTTTGATGATGACATCCGCGCGGAGGTGCAGGGGGCCATGGAGCGCCACGGTATCCGGGTGCTGACGGGCACGACGATTAGCAGCATCGAAAAGACCGATGAGGGCCTGAAGGTGACGGCCCAAGGCCCCGACGGGGAAGTGACGACGATCGCGGATGCGGTGGGGCTGGCGGCGACGGGGCGGCGGCCGCTCCTGACGGGCCTGGGCATCGAAAATACTAAAGTTCAGGTGAATAACGGCGCGATCGTGGCGGATGAGTTTGGCCAGACCGCTGAGCCGAATATCTTTGCGGTGGGGGATTGCACCGATCGCGTGAACCTGACGCCGGTGGCGATCGCGGAGGGCCGCGCCTTTTCCGATACGCACTTTGGCGGCAAGGATAAGCGGGTGACCTATGACAACATCCCCACGGCGATTTTCACGTCTCCTGAAGCGTCCACGGTGGGCATGACCGAGGCGGAGGCGGCGGCGAAATACGGCGAGGATGGCATCAAGGTCTTCCGCAGCCGCTTCCGGGCCATGTACTACACCCTGCCGAACATGGAGGAAAAAACCCTGATGAAGCTGATCGTCCATAAGGAGAGCGATCGCGTCCTCGGGGCTCACATGGTCGGCGATTACGCGGCGGAAATTATCCAGGGCGTCGCGATCGCGGTGAAGATGGGGGCCACCAAGGCGGACTTCGATGCCACCGTCGCCATTCACCCCAGCTCCGCCGAAGAGTTCGTCACCATGCGCTAGGAAGTTAAGCCAAAACAAAAAAAGCCCCCTCTCCTGATCTGGGGGAGGGGTTGGGGTGGGGGTTTTCTAGGCTCCCACTTCGTTTCTTTGGAGGCGGGTTTAGATACCCATGCCGTCGAAATACTCCTCGATCGCGCGATCGCGAATCCGGCAACTCTGGGCGGCGGCGGTGCGATCGCCTGAATTTCCCATCGCGATCGCCTCCGGTTGGGCCAGCATCCGCGCCAGCCGATCCCAATCCGGCATTTCCCCTTCCTCTTCCAGGGAATTGATCGCCGACACAAACGCCGGTTGCGGATGGGGGCGATTTTGCAACTCCTCCACCTGCTTTTCCAACGACTCGATGCGATCAAGCAGCAGCCGAATCACCTGGGCCTCCGAATCCGGCAAACGCCCGTGGGCCAGCGGCTCCACCTTCGCCCCCGAGCGGTAGACCACCCGACCGGGCACCCCCACCACCGTGCAGTCCGACGGCACATCCCGCAGCACCACGGACCCGGCCCCAATTCTCACATTCGAGCCAATCTGTAAATTGCCGAGCACCTTCGCCCCGGCCCCCACCACCACATTCTCCCCGAGGGTCGGGTGGCGCTTGCCCGACTCCTTGCCCGTGCCCCCCAGGGTCACCCCCTGGTAGATCAGGCAATAGTCCCCCACGATCGCGGTTTCACCAATGACCACCCCCATGCCGTGGTCAATGCACACCCCTTTCCCCACCGTGGCACCGGGGTGAATTTCGATGCCCGTCAGAAAGCGGCTCAGGTGGGAGATGACGCGCGGAATCACCGGCAAATGCCAGCGGTAGAGGGCATGGGCAAACCGATGGAACACCAGCGCCTGCAAACCGGGGTAGCACAGGAGCACCTCCAGCCAATTGCGGGCGGCGGGGTCACGCTCAAAGATGATGCGAAAATCTGCCTTTAGGATTTCGAACACGCGGCAAGACCGATGATTCGGTGTCGAGTCAACCGTCTTTCATGGTAGTACTATTCCCTCGGGAGACAAAGGGCGCGATCGCGCCGGTTTTCCGCCCCTTGGGGGTCCGCCCCGGAAAGGCTCCTGACGCGTCCGTTGCCGTCGCCGTTGTCGTTATGGTTGGTGCTGGCTGTGCAAGTGGAATTTCGCGAATTCAATCCCTTTGATGTATGGTTTTGGCTCGAATTCGAGACCGCGATCGCGCCGATGGAGCAGCAATATATCGAAGAGGTGTTTGACTCCTGGTTTTTCCTGGGCAAATTGGGGGGCTTCAATGCGGAAAATTTGCAGGCCCAGGATGAGGGGCTCGAACTGAGCTATATGGCCTACCAAACGGATTCGAGTGATCAAACCCTGCAAGCGTTCATGCACAACATGGGCGAGATTGAATTTGAAGGCACCCGCGCCCGCTGCTGGTTTGATCTGGGCACGAGCGATGCGATCGCCCTGGATGTGTTGATCAATGCCCTGGGGCAACTGTCGCGGGAATTTGTGCCGATTGTGCGCCTGAGCATTGGCGGCGAGGATGAGGATTGGGCGATCGCCGGGAGCCGCAGCAAACCCGAAGATCTCTCACAATTCAACTGATGATTGAGATCATCTAACTGGTTCCTGACCGATCCCCATCCTTCATTCATTTGGCCTCCCATCCCATGGCAGACTTTGCCCTTTCCGCCTTTCAGGTGTTTGACGGTGACCTTTCGGCGGACGCCCTCGATGCCTACCTCGCCGATCCGGACTTGGCGATCGATACGGAAACCATGGGCCTGCTGCCCTGGCGCGATCGCCTGTGCCTGGTGCAACTGTGCAACGGGGCCGGTCAGGTGAGCGTCGTGCGGATCCATCGCGGCCAAACCAGCGCCCCGCACCTCAAAACCCTGCTTGAAAATCCCGCCGCCACCAAAATTTTTCACTTTGCCCGGTTCGATGTGGCCATGCTGCGCTATCACCTGGGCATCCAATGTCAGCCGATTTTCTGCACCAAAATCGCCAGTAAACTCGCCCGCACCTACAGCCCCCGCCACGGCCTCAAGGCGATCGTCCAGGAACTCGAAGGCATCGACCTCGATAAAACCGCCCAAAGCTCCGATTGGGGCAACGCCGCCGCACTCACGGATGAGCAGCTTGAATACGCCAGCAATGACGTGCGCTACCTGATTCCCCTGCGGGCCAAGCTCGAAGGGATGCTCAAGCGAGAAGAGCGCTGGCCCCTGGCCCAGGATTGTTTCCGCAGCCTCGATACCCTAATTACGTTGGATCTACTGCATTACGAAAACGTGTTCGAGCATTAGGGCCGACCATCCATTCACCCACAGCCCCGCATCATTTCCTCCGATCCCCCGTAGGGGCGGGATTTCCCCGCCCAGCCCCCACCGGCCACCCCCAAACTCGTCCCCCCGTCCAGCCCCCACCAGCCTTCTCCCGCCCTGTTTTGCCCTGCCCCCGCGATCGCCGAGGGTGCCAAGGTTGAACAGGCTTGAGGCGATCATGTGGGGCCGGGTTGGGGGTGGCCGGTGGGGTGAGGCGATCGCGGGATGACCTAGAAACCAAACCCATTGCGATCGCGCCCCACCGCCCGCGATTTTTGATCTACTGGGGCTTCGTCTTTACCGTCACCGGCCCATTGACCAACACCTGACAGGCCAACCGGTAAGAATCCGGCTTTTTCCGAAGCTTGCGCTGCTCAAAATCCGTCGGCGGCGAAAGATTTTCCATCCCCTCCACCACCTCAACCAGGCAGGTCCCGCACTGGCCGTAGCCACCGCAGTTCATCATCTTGCCCATCAATTTGTAGATATCGACCCCATTTTCGAGGGCCTTGATGCGCAGATTGGCCCCGTCGGCGGCCACCACCTGCTTGTTCTCATTGACGAAATTGATTGTGCCCATGGCTCCTTGATGGCGCTCCTACAACGTGATGACTTGACAACGTAAGACAACGTAAGGACTCGATGGAATCGCTCGGGGTCGCCCGCTGACAGGGACCATATCCCACGGCCCAGGGGCGACGGTTGATCGCTCCGGCGCGATCGCGGCCCCTGACACCGGTCAATTGTTGCGTTTTGTTAAAACCCCTCCAGTCTACCAGCACAGCGGCGAGGGACCGATGGGGGCCACGCGATCGCCCCCCAAACCGCCCTAGGGACTCGCCCCCGCGCCGGGGGTTGGGGTCAGGGAATCGGGGCCAAAATCGCTCAGGGCCGGGAGATCCAGCGGTTCCGCCGACGGTTGCAGCACCCCATCGGGCAAGTTGGTGACGGCGCGGCGCAGGGCGGCCAGGGCGCGGTTGTAGCCCACCACGGCAAAGAGGACATTCCCCCTCGCGCGGGTGAGGCGGGTTTCCGCGTTCAGGCGGTCCGTCTGGGTGCCCACCCCCGCCTGGAAGCGCAGACGGGCAAGGCGCACCTCCTCGCGGGCCGCTTCGATCGCCTGGAGGGCCGTGCGGATATTTTCCTCGTTGGCCTTGAGGTTCGAGTGGGATCGCTCCACATCAAAGCGAATTTGCTCGCGGATTTGGGCGAAGCGGTTGGCCTCCCGCTCCCGGTTGATCTCCTGCTGACGGGCCGCCGCCTGCACCGCGCCGCCGTCGTAGAGCAGCCACTGCATCTGCAATCCCACGGCGTAGCCATCCACGGGGCCGAAGTCATCGGACGGCGACAGGATATCTAGCAACTCAAAGCGGCCAAAGGCGGACACCTGGGGGCCAAGCTGGGCGAGGACGGCGCGGCGCTGGGCGTCGTTGATGTCCATCAGGGCCAGTTGCCGCTCCAGTTCGGCCCGGTTGCGGTAGGCCAGGACGATGCTTTCTTCGAGGGTGAGGGTCCAGTCGGCGGCCTTAGCGATGTCTTCGGCGGTCTGGAGGTCGATCTGCTGGGGCAGGCTCAGGATGCGGGCCAGGTCGCGGCGGCGCTGGGTTTGGCGATCGCGGGTTTGGACGACCTGCTGGCGATCGTTGGCCAGTTCCACCTGGGCCTGGAGCACTTCAAAGCGGGTGCCGAGGCCAGCGCGCTCTAGGGCTTGGGCATCCTGGACGCTGCGCTCGCGGAATTGGACGGCGGACTGGTCAATTTCGAGCTGGGCGTTTTCCTGTTGCAGTTGGTAGTAGCGATCGGTGATGTCGAATTTGACATCTTCGTAGAGGGCTTCAAAGGCCAGTTCGTCGGCCCGGAGCTGAAGCTGGGCCGCGTCGATGTTGGCGGGGCGCTGGCCGGAGGTGTAGATGTTGTAGGACAGTTCCAGGTTGGCGTTGGCGGACAGTTGGCTTTGGGGGTCGCGCTGCTGGTCCCCTTGGCCGGCTTCGCGGAGCTGCCGGTTGCTGATGAGGGTGCTCAGGCGGTTACCGGCCCCGAGGCTTTGGGTGAGGTTGGCGTTGAGGCGCAGTTGGGGATAGTTGGCGGCGAGGGCCTGACGCAGGGCGTAGCGGCTCCGTTCGATCGCGAGGCGGGCGTCCTTGAGGGTGCGGCTGTTGCGGCGGCCAATTTCGAGGCTTTGTTCGAGGGTCAGCGGCTGCCGCAAAAGGATTTCCACCTCTTCGGGCAGGGTGGGGAATTGCAGGGGGTTGGGGTTGGACTCGAAGCGATCGAGGTCGGCGGCGTTGGGGTCCATCGGCGCGATCGCGTCGTCATCGAGCAAATTCAGACGCTGGGGCTGGGGGAGCCGTTCGGGGCGATCGCGGTCGGGGACCGGGGGCACGGCGTCGAGGGGATCTAGGTTCGGGCCGGGGACGGTTTCTGGCGCTGGACCTGCCTCTGGCTCTGAATCGGTCTCGGGTGCAGCGTCTTGATCCGCTTTGGGTTCGGTGTCAGGGTCGCCGTTCTGCTCGCCGCCATTGACGGGATCAACCTCAGGGAAGGGATCGCCGTCGTTTGCGTCGGCCTCATCCGCTCCATCGGCCGCTGGGGGGGTGGCGGTTTGGGCCAGGGTTTCCGGTTCTGCCACCGCTTCCGGGGCCGTTTCTAGGGCCACCTCTGAAGGGGCTGCTGCGGGGGGCGCGATCGCCTCGACGGGCGTGAGATCCGGCCCAGGGGCAGCGGTCACCGTGGGGAGGGGCTGCTCCGGGTCCGTCGGGGTCCCTTGGGGGGCAGGCGTAGGTTCTTCAGGGCGTTCCCCCGACTCCGCAGCAGCGACCACCGGTAACAGCACCGATGAGGTTAGACATAGGACAACGGCGGCCCCAAAACTGGTCGCAACGGAACGATACCAAATACCCATAGGTTGCCTGTAAAAACCCTTCACTCCACACACACACGACGCCAGCATAACGCTTGTAGTGCCCTAGGCGACGGGGGCCGTTGCCTTTTGGTTGGCCCTTGGGGGGTGCCCGCTGGGGGGCAGCGCGATCGCGCCGGTTACCCTTCCACCCGTCGCCCTTGGCGGTTGAGCGATCGCAGCCACATGGCCCCGATCGCCGCGATCGCCAGCGACAGCCACCCGGTCAACGACTGCCACAGCAGGAACCCACCGATCGCAAAGGTGACCCCAAACAGCAGCAGCACCCCCGCCACCACCCGCAGCAGATCGATGCGCAAATCCCCCAACGGCGCTAGGCCCGTGCGATCGCGCTGCCGCCGCCAACCTGGCCCCGGTGGACGCACTTTTGTGTAAAAGCGATCGAGGGTCTCATCGGACTCCGGCGGCGTCAGGGCCAGCACCGTCAGCCAAATCGCCGCCGACAGGCCCGCCGTCACCAGCAGCCGCAGGCCAAAATCCTCGATCTTCAGCTCCTCCACCGCACTGGTGGCCCAGCCCACGACCAAACCAGACACCATCGCCGCCAGTTCCGCCGCCCCATTCACCCGCCACCAGAACCACCGCAAAATCAGCACCGCCCCCGGCCCCGTCCCGATCGCAATCACCAGCCGGAACACCGTCGCCACATCATCGGAATAGAACGCCGCGATCGCCCCGAGGCCCGTCACCAGCACCGATGCAATGCGCCCCACCAGCACCAACTCCGCCTGGGGAGCCTCAGGCCGCATAAACCGCTGATAGAGATCCGTTGTCAGGTACGACGCCCCCCAATTAATCGACGTGGACACCGTACTCATAAACGCCGCAATCAGCGACGCCACCACCACCCCGAGCAAAATCGGCGGCAAAAACTCCAGCATCAGCAGCGGATAGCCCTGCTCCGGATCCGCCAAATCGGGGTACAGCGCGATCGCGGCGAGCGCCACCACAATCCACGGCCAAGTCCGCACCCCGTAGTGGAGGATATTGAACCACCAGGCCGCCTTCTGGGCCTCCGCCTCATCCTTCGACGCCAGCAGCCGCTGCACAAACTCGCCCCCCCCATCACTGCGGCGGAACGCCCACCACTGGATCCCCAGATAGGCCGCAAACGTACTGGCGCTAATGCCCGCCGCCTCATTCCAGGCAATGCCCGAGCCCCACCCCTCCCAGGTCAGGGGCAAAAAGCCCAGCACATCTTGATCCGTCGCCGCCTGGGCGCGCTCCAGCAGCGGCCCCATGCCCCCCAGGTCCACCACCGCGACGATCGCCACCACGATCGCCCCGGCCAACGCCAGGAAAAACTGCAAAAAATCCGTCGTCACCACCCCCCACAGGCCCGAAAAGCCCGAGTAGATCAGGACGAACACACTCACCCCCACCACGCTCCACAGTTTGGTGGCCTCCGCCGGTTCCACACCCAAACTCTGCCAAAGCTGGAGGGCATCAACGGTCTTGACCATGGCCAACATGGCGTAGCCGATGCCGATGCAGTTGAGGGGCACGGCGAATAAAAATGCCTTCACGCCCCGCAGCCATGCCGCCGTAGCGCCGCCGTAGCGCAGTTCCGTCAGTTCCGCATCGGTGACCACCTCCGATCGCCGCCACAGCCGCGCAAAGACGTACACCAGCACCAGATGGGCAATGCCAAAACTCCACCATTCCCAGTTGCCCGCGATGCCTCGGGTGGCGACGATGCCCGCGACATAGAGGGGCGTATCGATCGAGAACGTGGTGGCCGCCATGCTCGTGCCCGCTAGCCACCAGGGGAGCGATCGCCCGGACAGGAAAAATTCTTCGACATTTTTAGAGGCGCGGCGCGAGAGCCACAGCCCCAAAGCCAGGGACAGTACCAGGTAAACCAGTACCACCAGCCAATCGATCGCTTGCATGGACAGCGCTCCCCGGCGATCGGCCGTGGGAGGGGCGAAACGGCCCTATCAGTGTGCCCTCGTTTTGGAGGGAACTCAAGCGGCGATCGCCATTGAAGCGAACCCTGGCCGCTGAATCCGTTGGGCTGCGTCATGGGTTCCCGCGATCGCTAGAATCGAGCCAGACGCCCCCCGCGATCGCGCCATGGCAGCCATCCCCAACCCCATCGACCCCGTTGAATACCTTTCCCTAGAGCACCAAAGCCCCATTTAGACGACTATCGCCAACTCGATAGCCTCGAAGAATACGTCCTCATCGCCCAGGATCACCAAACGGTCGAAGTCCGCCGCCGCACCGCCGACAACACCTGGCACACCACCCCCTACGGCCCCGGCGATCGCCCCGCCCTCCAGAGCATCCGCCTTGATTTCCCCATCAGTGACCTCTATCGCGGCCTGGACTGACCTTGCCCACCGCGCGATCGCGCCCCCTAAGCCCCCTGGAGTTCATCAAACTTCGCCCGCACCGCCTGGATATCCTGCCACATCAACCACTTCGGGCTGCCCTTCTCCCGCGACGCATTCCGCAGCAAATAGGCCGGATGGAAAATCGGCATACACAGCCGCCCCTCCCACTCCATCCACTGGCCGCGAATCTTTGTGATGCCCTCCTTGCGGCCCGTCACCCCCTTCACCGCCGTCGCCCCCGTCAGCAAAATAATCTTGGGATCCACCAAACGGATCTGCTCCATCAGATAGGGACGACACGCCGCAATCTCCTCCGGCGTCGGAGCCCGATTCCCCGGCGGCCGACAGCGCACCACGTTGCACACATGGACATCCCGGTCCATATCCAACCGCACCGACGCCAGAATTTTTTCGAGCAACTGGCCCGACTTCCCCACGAAGGGGATGCCCTGCTCGTCCTCACTCTGGCCCGGCCCCTCGCCGATGATCGCGATCGCGGCCTTCGGAGCCCCCCGACTCACCACCACCTGGGTCCGCCCCGCCGCCAAACCACAGCGCTGGCACTGGCCACAGTGGGCCGCCAAACTCGCCAACGAGTCATAGGTGCCCTGGGGAATCGGCACCCGCCCATCCGTCGGAATCGTCGCCGGATCAAACTGCGGCGGCGGCAGCTCCGTCAGCGCAGCGGGGGCCACCGCCGAGAGATCAAACAGATTGATTTGTTCCTCAGACATGGCACTCAACGGGAACCCTTCGCCCCACCCTGCACAATCGCCCTAAACCGCCGCCGCCTCCAGACCCAACTGGCCCAGCAGGCGATCAAAATCGAAATATTCCCCCATCAACTGCTCGATGCAGTGGACCTTTGCCGGTTCCCGCAGGCGCACCTGCCCGAAGGCCCGATCAATAATCTCCACCGTCGTGAGGGTGTCGAGGGCCACGGACAAAATCGGCACCTCCATATCCTCGGCGCGGCTCACGATCGTCGGGTCCGGCGGCATCTGCCCCGTCAAAATTAAGCAGTGGGTCGAGGTTTCCAGGGCCGCAAGCTGGATGTCCGCGCGATCGCCCCCCGTCACCACCGCCATATTGTTGCCCTTGCGGAAATACTTCAGGGCCGAATTCACATTCATCGCCCCAATCTTGAGATCCTCCACCATCAGATCCAGGCGATCGGGCCGGCAGAGCACCTCCGCTTGCAACTGCTCCACCAACTCCCCCACACTCACACTGCGCAGGAGCGCACTCGACGGCAACAGCCCCAGAATCGGAATCCCCTGGGCCTCCAGGAACGGCGCGATCGCCCCCTCCAGCGTTGCCCGCGCCCCCTCCGGCACCCGATTGAACGCAATGCCGATCAGGCGATCGCCCAGCAGCGCCTGAGCCGCCAAAATCCGCTCCACACACAGGGTCGGGTCATACCGCACCACCAGCATCACCGCCCCCCCCAAGGTCGCCGCCACCTCCGGCACCGCCAGCCCAAAGAGCCGCCCCTCATCTAGGGAGCCCGCCCCCTCCACCAGCACCAAATCCCCCCCACCGGGAGCATAGTCCCCCAGGGCCGCCCCATAGTCCGTCCCATCCTCGCCGCTGAGCCGCCGCAGGATCGCCGTCTCATTCAAAAACGCAAGGGTTGGCCCCACCCGCTCCGACGGCAAATTCAAAACCTCCGCCGCCAGCCGCACATCCTCATCCATGCCATCGGTTTCACTGGGCAGCGTCCCCAGGGGCTTTCCGTAGGCAATGGGAATTTGGCGATTGGCAAATTGGCGGCCCAGACCCAGCAGCACCGTTGATTTACCGCTGTAATCCTCTGTCGAACCGATGATGAGATGCTTGGGACGCTTGGGCACGCGATCGCTCCTTGAACGCTGAAAATCCTATAGGAAAAGGGGGCTAGCCAGGGGCCGACAACAGCCTAACCAATCGCCGCAGGGGGGGCTCGATGGGCCGCACGGCCAAATCCACAGGGGAAGGGAAACGCTGGCAATGAAGCTTTGACGCGGCCGATGCTTAGCCCATCTTCAAAAAGTATTGCACAATCAATCCCCGCCCCCGGCCCAATTCATGGCCCCTGCGGATGACCCCGTTGCCGTTGCCCTAGCTTTCGTAGTTGAGGAGTTTGCGATAGAACTTTTTAGAAAAATCCGTCCGCCGCGCCTTTTTGAAGTGGATGAGCATGTCGATTAGGCAACCGATGAACTCGAAGTTGGGCATCATCACCTCATAGCTCAGCTCGGCGTTGCCATCGAACTGCACCCGACAGCGGCTCAGGTCCGACGGCAGGGTGGAGACGCTCCAGGTGGCCACAAAGGGAATATCTTCGCCCCCTTCGACGGAGCGTTTCCCTTCGATGGATCCCTTTTGGTACAGGCCGATCGCAAAGGGCAAGATACTGCGTTTGGTGCCCTGGTAGTAGGGGATATAGACGGCGACGGCCCCCTTTGAGGCCGGTTCGAGTTTATCTAATGACATACTTAACTGCTGAGCGGGTTCGCAAGGAAGGGTGATGGGGTCTGGGCCGTCGGGGTGGGGGCGATGGGGGCAAAAAAAGGGTTAAAGGGCTGATGGGGACGGCGATTGGCGCTTTGGTTAGCCCCTTCCGAGCTTAGCAAACCTTAGGGGCGGGCAATGGTATTCTTTGGACGGAATTTATGGGCTGGGAGGGGGGCGGCGATCGTCCCCGTGGGGGGTGGCCCCCGGTGTGTTGAATTGTTTTGAGGAGTGCCATGCGATCGTCCATGACGGACCCGTTGCCGATGGGGGATTTTCCGTTCCCGGAGAATGAGTTTTTCCGGGGCGAGGGCCGTCGGCTGAAGGCGGCGCTGGTGCTGGCGGTGCTCTGGGGGCTGGTGACGCTGCTGCACTGGTTTGCCTGGGGGCGGGGGCTGGTGGTGGCGATCGCGGCGATCGCGGGGATCTATGCGGTGCGGCTGCTGCTGGCGCGTCCGGCGGCGGAGGTGACGTTGGGGCTGCCGTTAGCGGGGGCCGGGGAGGATCTGGAGTCTTGGCCGTCGGTGGCGATCCTGGTGGCGGCGAAGGATGAGGAGGCGGTGATTGGCCGCCTGGTACGGAGTTTGCAGGGGTTGGACTATCCGCGCGATCGCCTAGAGATTGTGATTGTGGATGATGCGAGCGGCGATCGCACCGGGGCGATTGTGGAGGCGATCGCCCAGACGGATGAACGGGTGCGGCTGCTGCGGCGATCGCCGGGGGCGGGGGGCGGCAAGTCCGGTGCCCTCAATGATGCGGCGGCCCTCACCTCGGGGGAAATTTTGGTTGTGTTCGATGCGGATGCCCAGGTGCCGACGGATCTGCTGCGGCGGGCGGTGCCGCTGTTTGGGCGATCGCGGCTGGGGGCGGTGCAGTTGCGCAAGGCGGTGGTGCAGGTGGAGGGGGGTGATCCGGCGCGCGATCGCGATCGCACCAACTTCTGGCTGCGGGGTCAACAGGCGGAAATGGCCCTGGATTGTTTTTTGCAGCAGCAGCGCATCGCCGTGGGGGGCATTGGGGAACTGCGGGGCAATGGGGAATTTCTGCGGCGCGAGGCCCTCACCGCCTGCGGGGGCTTCAATGAGGAAACGATCACCGATGATCTGGACATGACCCTGCGGCTCCATCTGGCGGGCTGGGACATTGGGTGCCTGACGGTGCCAGCGGTCCAGGAGGAGGGGGTGACGGCGTTGGCTCCCCTGTGGCACCAGCGCAACCGCTGGGCGGAGGGGGGCTACCAGCGCTATTTGGACTATTGGCGATCGCTCCTGGCTAATCCCTTGGGGGGCTCAAAGCGGCTGGATTTGCTGCTGTTCTGCATGTTCCAATACCTGCTGCCCCAGGCGACGGTGCCCGATACGGTCCTGTCGTTGATTCGCGGGGAAGCGCCGGTGCTGGTGCCGTTGGTGGCGCTGGGGTTGACCCTCTCGAATGCCAGTGCCTTTCTGGGGTTGCGGCGGGCGGCGATCGCCATGGCGTCAGAACCGCTGGGCTGGCGCGATCGCGTGCGGGGCTGGGGCTCGGCGGCGTTCCTGACGGCCCTGTGCAGCGTCTATATGCTCCATTGGTTCGTGGTGATCGTCTTCGCGGGGCTGCGGATGGCGGTGCGGCCTAAGCAGCTCAAGTGGGTCAAAACCGCCCACGGCACCGCGATCGCCGCAGAATCCTAATCCCAACACCACGCCAAACCACCGAGCAAGACAAGGGGCTTAAGCCCCTTGCCCCACCGGTCACTGACCCGGTAGCCCTAGGGATTAATCGTTGCGGGTTTTCTCGGCCCAGATGCGCGTCGGCAGACCCCAGACATAAATAAACCCTTCCGCCGCCCGGTGGTCGAACTTGTCATCCTCACCATAGGTCGCCAGGTCGGGAGAATAGATCGCCTTATCGGACTTGCGCCCCGCGATCGTCGCCGTGCCCTTAAAGAGCTTCACCCGCACCGTACCGCTCACCCGCTTTTGGGTTTCCGCCACGAAGGCATCCAGCGCCGCCTTGAGGGGACTGTACCACAGGCCGTTGTAGATCATCTCACTGTAGGTCTGCTCGATGCCCTGCTTGTAGTGGGTCACATCAGAGGTGAGGGTCATGCTTTCGAGATCCCGGTGGGCGAGGATCAGGACGCTCAGGGCGGGCACCTCGTAGATTTCCCGGGATTTGATGCCCACCAGGCGGTTTTCCACCATGTCGATGCGGCCCACGCCGTGGGTGCCCGCCAGGTCATTCAGGCGCGTCACCAGGGCCACGGGATCGAGGGCTTCCCCATCGAGGGCCACGGGATAGCCCTGCTCAAAGGTGATTTCCACATAGCCCGGTTCGTCGGGGGCTTTGGCGGGGGATTGGGTCATCACGAAGACCTCCTCCTCCGGCTCGTACCAGGGGTCCTCGAGGGGGCCGGCTTCGATACTGCGGCCCAGGAGGTTGCGATCGATGCTGTAGGGGGATTTTTTCTTGACGGGGGAGGCGATGCCAAATTTTTCGCCGTAGGCAATGGTTTGCTCCCGGCTGAAGCCCCATTCCCGCGCGGGGGTCAGCACCTTGAGGTCGGGGTTGAGGGCCGCGATCGCCACATCGAAGCGCACCTGGTCATTGCCCTTGCCGGTGCAGCCGTGGGCCACCGCATCCGCGCCATATTCCGCCGCCGCCGCCACCAGCAGTTTAGCGATCAGGGGGCGAGCCAGGGCCGTCGAGAGGGGATAGCGATTTTCGTAGAGGGCGTTGGCGCGGATGGCCGGAAAGGCGTAGTCGCGGACAAATTCCGCCGTGGCGTCCGCCACCAGGGACACGGAGGCTCCGGAGTCGAGGGCCTTTTGGCGGATGGGTTCCAACTCGTCGCCCTGGCCGAGATCCGCCGCGAGGGTGATGACTTCCTCGACGCCCCACTCCTGCTTGAGGTAGGGGATGCAGACGGAGGTATCCACGCCGCCGGAATATGCCAGCACGACTTTCTTTGCGCGACCCATGGGAGTTGCTCGCTTAGGTTAAAACAACCTCTTATTCTATGCACGGCGGGCGGGCTGGCAAGGGTTGCTTTGGGCACGGTTCGGGGCGATCGCCCCCCCATCCCCCAGCCCTAATCGCGGTGAAGCAGGATCATGACCCAAAGCAAACGCGATCGCCCCGAGGAGCGATCGCGCAGAAGGAAAAGTCGCCATCTTGGCCTAGCCTCTAACGGGCATCGAACCTCAGGCGCTACCGGTAAAGATCAATTCCGGAAACTTGCTCTGGGCTTCGGCCATGGGGCGTTTGCGGCCCTCTTCCTGCCAGTAGTTGATCACTTCCGTGGCCTGGTTGAGCAAATCAACCCGCTCGGTTTCCGAGATCCAGTGCTTCGCCTCCAGTTCCGTCTTCAGTTGTTCCCACGCATCATTGCGGGGCCAGAAGAAGTAGGACGTGAGGGGGCTGGTGCCCTTGCCGACGACTTGATCGACCGCCAGGGCGACGTTCTCTTCGAGCCACAGAACCTTTAGGACAAATCTTGCCAAGCTTTCCTCCGACGGTTTTTCAGTGCTAACGGTGAACAGGTGGAAAATTGGGGTGCGGCGCGGCCAATGGCACGGCATGAATGCCACAGCATTCTATATTAGCCCATGGTGTTTGACCGCTGAAAGTAATCGCACGATTTAATGACGCTTTCTCACCCGAAAGGGGTGGCTACTAACGATGCAGAGCGAGATTCAGGGCGCGATCGCAGTGTTCGATATTGACGGGGTGATTCGGGATGTGGGGGCATCCTACCGCCGCGCGTTGGCGGATACGGTGGAACGGTTCACCGATGGGGCGTTTCGCCCTTCGATGGATGAGATCGATCGCCTCAAGGGGGAGGGGGCTTGGAATAATGATTGGCACGCGTCCCAGGAGTTGGTCTATCGCTATTTCGAGGGTCAGGGGCGATCGCGCGAGGCGGTGCCGTTGGACTATGGGGAGCTGGTGCATTTTTTCCAATGTCGCTACCGTGGCCCCAATCCGGAGGATCCAGAAACCTGGACGGGCTACATCAACGATGAACCGCTGCTGGTGACGGCGGCCTATTTTGAAGCCCTGACGGCGGCGGGGGTGGCCTGGGGATTTTTTAGCGGCGCGACGCGGCCCTCGGCGACCTATGTGCTGACGCGGCGGCTGGGGCTGGTGGATCCGCTGCTGGTGGCGATGGGGGATGCGCCGGACAAGCCCAATCCGGAGGGGCTGCTGGCGGTGGCCGATCGCCTCACGCCGTCGGAGCTAGATGCAGCTTCGGTGCCGGTGATCTACGCGGGGGATACGGTGGCGGATATGCAGACGGTGACGCGGGCTTTGGCGGCGGCCCCCGATCGCGTCTGGCTGGCGGTGGGAATTTTGCCGCCCCATGTGTTGGGCGATCGCGATCGCCAGAGGGCCTACACGGAAACCCTGATCGCCGCCGGGGCCGATCTGGTTCTAGAGCGAGTCACGGACCTGACGGGCGATCGCATCGGCCAACTGCTGACGGCCACGGCCCCCAAATCCTGAAGCATTCCCATAAAAAACCGCCGCCTCCCAGGGTGGAAGACTGCGGCGGCGCGATCGCGGCAGGACTAGAAACAGCCACCGCGATCGCCAAACCTTAGAAACTAAACAGCCTCAAACGGCCCCAAAAACCTAAGCCGTCACCAACTCGCGGGCCGAATCCGGGCGCTTGCTATTGCGAATCCCCTCGATCGCAGCCTTATAGTCCGGCGCATTAAACACCGCCGACCCCGCCACAATCGCATTCGCCCCCGCCTCGATCACCTGCCAGCTATTGTTCGGCTTCAGGCCCCCATCCACCTCAATCCACGGATCCAGGCCCCGCTCATCGCACATCTGGCGCAACTTGCGAATCTTCGGCAGCATCTCCGGAATGAACGACTGGCCACCAAAGCCAGGGTTCACACTCATGATCAGCACCACATCGCACAGTTCCAGCACGTAGTCGATCAGCTCCAGCGGCGTCGAAGGATTTAATACCACCCCCGCCTGCTTACCCAAATCGCGAATCTGTTGCAGCGTCCGGTGCAGGTGCGGCGACGCATTATGCTCCGCATGGACCGTAATCTGATCCGCCCCCGCCTTCGCAAAATCCGCCACGTACTTCTCCGGCTCGACGATCATCAAATGCACGTCCAGCGGCTTCTTCGTATAGGGGCGAATCGCCTCGACAATCAGCGGCCCAATGGTGATATTGGGAACGAAGCGACCATCCATGACATCCACATGGATCCAGTCCGCCCCCGCCGCATCCACGGCTTCGATCTCGGCCCCGAGGCGGCTAAAGTCCGCTGATAGAATAGACGGGGCAACAACAATCGGCTTCTGGGTCATGGTGACTCCGTTCTCCTAGACGTATTGGCAAGGCATTGGCGCGAAACCGCAGCCCTCGGGTGCGGGCGGGTCTCGTGACGATTTGTATATGTTTTAACAGAATGTTAACAAGTTTTTGGAAAGCCGCCGGGTTTTTCTCGCTAGTTTTCTAAGGAAATCTTGACCTTTGATCGGGCGTTGGAGGGGAGGACGGATGGGGCAACGATCGCGGCGGCGGTGGCGGAGAATTGTGATGTTGGGGGGATTGTGGTGGGGCTCGGGGGCGATCGCCACCCCGGCCACCGGCCCAGAACCCCGCTTCCATTCCATGGGCGATCAGGGAATCCAGGCCCTGCAACTCCAGAACGCCCCCTACGATCTGCGGGGCCGCAAGGTGGGCATCGGCCAGGTGGAAATTGGCCGCCCCGCCCGACCGGGCTTTGACCAACTGGCCACGCCGGCGGTGGTGCCGACCTTGACCTTTCACATGGACCGCCCCAGCAGCCCCGACGATGCCCTCGATGGCCATGCCCAGAGTGTGGCGGGCATCGCGATCGGCCGCAGCAAGGACGCCCCCGGCGTGGCCCCCGACGCCAAACTCTATGCCGCCTCGACGGGCTATGGCAGCGATGGCAATGGGCAGTCGCAGGAATGTCTCGCCAGTCAGCAGGTGGCGCTGCAAAATGGCGGCGATGTGCGGGCGATTAATTTCAGCTTTGGGGAGCCCCTGACCCGGGATCCGCGCCTGGATGCGCGCCTGGACGGTCGGGCGCTCTTGACCCTGTGCATTGACTGGTCCGCCCGTGCCCACGATGTGCTCTACATCATTGCCGGGAACCAGGGGGGCGGCGGCATTGCGATTCCCACCGATACGTTCAATGGGGTGAATGTGGCCTTTACGCGGCGGTTTCGCGGGGCCTTTTCCCAGGTGGATTTTGCCAATTTGGGCAATGTGCTGACGGGGGTGGGGGCGCGGCTGGTGGGGCGCGAGAGCAATGTGGGGGGGCGGCGATCGGTGGATCTGGTGGCTCCGGGGAGCGATGTGGCCCTGCTGGGGCTAGATGGCTCGGTGTCCTATGCCAGTGGCACGAGTTTTGCGGCTCCCCATGTGCTGGGGACGGTGGCGCTGATCCAGGAGTATGGCGATCGCCAGTTGGCGGCGGGGGCTCCCCATTGGACCCTTGACAGTCGGCGGCACCAAACCCTGAAGGCGGTGCTGATGAATGCGGCGGAAAAGGTGCGCGATCGCGGCGACGGCCTGCGGCTGGGCATGGGGCGCGATGTCTGGACCGAGAACGTCAAAACCTGGATCGAGGGGGATGCCTACGGCGATCGCGCCATTCCCCTCGATGCCCAGTTGGGGACGGGTCAGCTCAATGCCCTGCGGGCCTATCGGCAGTTCTCCCCCGGCCAGCATGGGAGCGATCGCCCGGTGCCGCCGATCGGGTGGGATTTCAATCGGCTGGGCCTGACGGACGGGGACGATGGGGGTGAGGATCTGGCCGGGAGCCGCCTGGTGATGCCCCTGGCCCGTCCGGTGCCCCCCCAGGGACCACAGCGGAATTTAGAGGCCCAGGGGGACGCGATCGCCCCATCGGTGGCGGTGGTGGAAATGGCCCCACGGGTGCGGGATTATGTGTTTGAACAACCCCTGAAGGGCAATGGCTACCTGTCGGCCACCCTGGCCTGGAGCCGTCAGGTGGAGTTGGTCGATCAAAATGGCGATGGGCAGTACAACCTGGGGGAACAGTTCCGCGATCGCGGCCTCAGCGACCTGGACCTATACCTCATGGCGGTGGACGATCCTGAGGCACCGCTCCACGCCTGCTCCTCTGTGAGCGCCGTCGATAGCGTCGAGCACATCTTCTGCCCCGTCCCCAAAACCGGTCGCTACAAATTGCGGGTGATCCTGCGCCGCCTCGCCCAGGGGCCTCGGGCCACTGGACCGGCCAACCCCGAGGCCCGCGAAGGGATTAATGAGGACTATGCCCTCGCCTGGTGGACCGTGCCCGCCCCCTAGATTCGCCCCCAGTTCCCCCGGCCCATGCTCCTTGACTGTCCAAATTCCCCCACCGCGCCCCCTAGTAAAGTCCCCATGGCCGCCCCCTTTGATCCCCTCACGGAAACCCTCGCCGCCGCCAAGGCCGAGGCCCACCAAAATCTCCAGGATCCCTATGGCGATCGCCTGTGGCTGTACCTTTGCCTCGCGCCGATTGTGGGGGTAGTGCCCGCCCTGTGGACCCTGAAGGCGGCCCCGGAACCGCGCGATCGCCGACAGGTGGCCGTAGCCCGCACCGCCATTTTTCTGGCCGCCCTCTGGGCGATGGGTAATTTGACCTGTACGATGGGCAGCAACTGGGGCGCAGAGCTCGGCGGTGTCCCCCTGATCGCCCTGGGCAGTACGGCGATCTCCTCCGGCTATTTCCTCTGCTGCATCTGGCTGATGGGGTGCGTTTGGCGACGGCGATCGCTCCGGCTGGGATGGGTGAGCGATTTTGCCCGGATCCTGGACCGCGATCGCCGCTAGATTCAGAACGCCGTTAGAATGACGGCAGTTCTGCGGCACCTGCCCCGTAGCTGCCCCCCGCTGCGGTTCCCCAGGGGCTCCATCCCTGACCCATTCTGGGGCTTTAGCCCCCGAAAAAATCCCCCTTCTCCTGGACCTTCGGACCCCTCGGAAACCCGACCCTACCCGTGCCACATAGCTCGCAACGACCGCCTAGCTACCCCCCCGCCGCCCCCGGCGCTATGGACCATCCGGATGATGCCCGCCGCCCCGTTCCGAACCGTCGCCCCCCGCGATCGCCAAAGCCCCGTTTCAACCCCCTGCGGCTGCTGGCCATCGGCATCGGTCTACTGGCGGTCGCAGGCGTCTCCGCCACCACCGGAGCCCTGTTGGCCCTCACCCTAGCGGACCCGTCCTTCAGCCAGCGGGCCTTGAGCCGCGACGAGCAAAACGCCTTCAGCGACCCGGACGAAAGCATCTCCAGCAGCGGCCTCCAGATGCCCCAACTGACCCGCCCGGTCAATATCTTGATCATGGGCATCAAGGTGGTCACCTCCGATGTGGATGACAATCTCACCCGGGAATATGGCTACCACGCCCTGGTCAACTCCTTTGAAGGCCTGTCGGACACGATGATGCTGGCCCGGTTTGATCCGAAGCTGGGCAAGATGACCATGCTGTCGATCCCCAGGGATACGCGCACCTATGTGGAGGGGCTGGGGACGGCCAAGATCAATGCGGCCAATAGCTACGGTGGCCCTGCCCTGGCGGCCCGCAGCACCAGTGACTTGCTAGAGGGGGTGCCCATCGATCGCTATGTGCGGATCAATGTGCAGGGGGTCGAGAAGCTGATCGATGCTCTGGGGGGCCTGACGGTGTATGTGCCCCGGGACATGAAATATACGGATGAAAGCCAGCATCTGTATATCGATCTCAAGCAGGGGCGGCAGCATTTGAATGGCGATCGCGCCCTCCAGTTTTTGCGCTTCCGCTATGACGAATATGGGGACATTGGCCGGGTGCAGCGCCAGCAGATGGCCCTGCGCGCCTTTAAGGAACAGTTGCTCAGCCCCGCGACCCTGCTGCGGTTGCCCAAGGTGATGGCGACCATTCGCGAGAACCTGGATACCAACTTGAGCTTGGAGGAAATTGCGGCCCTGGCCGGGTTTGCCTCGGGCATCGAACGGCAGGATGTGCAGTTCATGATGCTGCCGGGGGAGTTTGGCGATCTGTCGGCCTATGGCGGTGTTAGCTACTGGTTGCCCCATGCCCGGCGGATTCGGCAGATGATGGCGACCCATTTTGATGTGGGGATGCTCGATGGGGTGGCGGAGGAGATGGGGGCGGTGCGGGTGGCCATCCAGAACAGCACGGGCAGTGAGGAGGCGATCGCGGCGGTGCAGGCGGGGTTGCGGGGCCAGGGCTACCGTAATTTCTTCACGATTCGCCCCTGGAGCGAGCCCCTGACGACGACGCGGATTGTGGCCCAGAACGGCAATGTGGCCCTGGCCCAGCAGGTGCGTGATGCCCTGGGGTTTGGGGAGGTGCGGGTGGAGAGTACGGGCTATCTTGATTCGGATGTGACGATCCAGGTGGGGGTGGATTGGACGGCGGCGGCGGCGGGGGCGGCGCTGGATCTGTCGGGGGATGGGGCAGCGGCGGGCGATCTCCCCTAGGGTCCGGTTGCCTTGAGGTCCATGCGGCGATCGCGCGATCGGTTTCCCCTTCAGCGGCCCTTCCAACGGCCCTACCTATGGCTGCTGGGGCTGTGGGCGATCGCGGCGGCCCTGCGGTTTTGGGGGCTGGGGCGGTTTAATACGCTGGTGTTTGATGAGGTCTACTTCGTCCAGTACGCGGCGGACTATTTGCGGCGGATGCCGTTTTTCGATGGCCATCCGCCCTTGAGTAAGTATTTGATTGCCCTGGGCATTGCGATCGGCCAGCATTTGCCCTGGGGCCAGGGGGTGACCAATGGGCAGACGGGCCTGGACCTGTCCCCCTGGAGCTACCGATGGCTCAATGCCCTGGTGGGGTCGCTGCTGCCGCTGGTGCTGGCCTGGGTGGGGCGGCTGGTGACGGGGCGCTGGGCGGTGGGGCTGGCGGCGGGGGCGCTGCTGGCCCTCGATGGGCTCTTTTTGGTGGAGTCCCGCTATGGCTTGAATAATGTCTATTTGGTTGGGTTTGGGCTCCTGGGCCAGGGCTGTTGGCTGCGGGCGCTGCAATCCTATGGCGATCGCGAGGCTGGTGAGGCTGGCGATCGCAAGACCTTAGGGGCAGGGTGGCGCGATCGCGGGATCTGGTGGCTCGGGGCAGGGATTTGCTTTGGGGCCACGTTGTCGGTGAAATGGAACGGCCTGGGTTTTTTGGTGGGGCCGTGGCTGCTGTGGTCGGGAGCGATGGCGGTTCACCTGTGGCGGGGGGACGATCGCCCTGAATCCCCCACCGATCGCACCGCCCCCATAACTCCCCTGCGATGGCTCCCTCGGGTGTCCCCGGTGCCCATGGCGATCGCCCTCGCCGCACTGCCCCTGATCACCTATGGTCTCCTGTGGATTCCCCATCTGCACTGGGCCACGGATCTCGACCTCTGGGAAATCAACAAGCAAATTCTCACCTACCACCGCAATGTGGGCGATGGCCGGGAGGTACACCCCTACTGCTCCCGGTGGTATACCTGGCCGCTGCTGCTGCGCCCCATTGCCTACTTCTACGCCCGCACCGTCAGCCCCGAAGCGCCCATCAACTACGCGGACCTGACGCCAAAGCTGCCGCCGGGGGTGGCCCCCACCATCTACGATGTCCATGCCCTGGGCAATCCGCTCCTGTGGTGGGCGGCGGCGATCGCGGTTTTGGTCACCCTAGGATTGTTGGGCATTCGTTCAAGCTCGTCCCGTGGGCGCAGGGATTCCGGCGCGATCGCGATCGCCGCCTTCTGGCTGATTAACTACGGCGCAAACTGGCTCCCCTGGGCGCGCATCAGCCGCTGCACCTTTCTGTATCACTACATGGGAGCCCTGTGCTTCGCCATCCTCGCCCTGGCCTGGCTCCTGGTTGGCCCCCACTCCGCCACCGACCGTCGCCCGCGCCCTTACCGCCGCCTGCGCCACACCCTCGCCTGGGGGGTGGGCACCGCGATCGCGATCGCCTTCCTCTTCTGGCTACCCATTTACCTCGGCCTGCCCCTCGACTCCGCCGGTTGGACCGCCCGCATCTGGCGCTGGAAACCTTTTCTGGATTGGCTTTAGGGAGACCACCCCACCACCCAGCCCAGCCGCCATCGAACTAGTGCGGATTAGTGCAGACTAGTGCAGACAGCCCCTAGGCCCCGATCGCCTCCGACGGCTCCAGCGCCAGCCGAGGAGCCGCATAGCCCGTCCCCCGCACCGTCAGGATGATTTCAGGATTGCGCGGATCATCCTCCAGCTTGGATCGCAGCCGCGCCACATGCACATCCACCACCCGCATATCCGACTGCACCCGAGGCGCATAGCCCCAGAGGGTCTGCAAAATCTCCGCCCGCGCCACCGCCTCCCCGCGCCGGTTGAACAGCAGCTCCAGCAAACTGAATTCCGTGTGGGTCAGGCGAATGCGGCGATCCTGGCGATAGACCTGCCGCTTGCGCATATCAATCTGCAAACTGCCGATCTGGATGCGATCAGCCTCCGGCGTCGAACTCGGTAGGCGATCGCGCACCCGCCGCAGCACACAGGCAATGCGCGCCTCCAACTCCTTCGGCGAAAACGGTTTTGATAAATAATCATCCGCCCCCATCTGCAACCCCGTGATGCGATCGCCCACATCCCCCAGGGCCGTCAGCATAATAATCGGCACATCCGAATCCTGACGCACCGCCTTGCAGACGCCATAGCCATCGAGCTTCGGCATCATCACATCCAGCACAATCAAATCCGGCGATTCCCGTTGGTACGCCTCCAGGGCCTCCTCCCCATCCGCCGCCGCCACCACCTCATACCCCGCCAAGGCAAGGCGCGTGGTCAAAATCAGGCGCAGGGCGGACTCGTCATCGACAATGAGAATCTTTCCGCGAGAGCGATCGGTGTCTGCTGCCATTGATTTGTAAAAGCCGGAATGTCTTATAAAAACGACGGGCTGCCCTCCACCAGAACCCCGGCGGGGCAACCGTCCTTAGGGATGCTTCAGAATTTTACTAAATATTACCGTATGTAACAAAGTTTCCGAGGCGGTTGGGGGCCACGGCGGCGACGGCGGCCTAGGCGCGCTTCACCGTTGACCGGGTGCGGGGAACCGTTGCCTAATGGATTGGGGCCAGCGTGCCCCCCAATGCTTTGCGCCGCCTGACGACTGGTCAGCAATCCCCATGAGTGACCCCAACGACACCCTCTTTGGCAAGATCATCCGCCGGGAAATCCCCGCCGACATTGTTTATGAGGATGATCTAGCCCTTGCCTTCCGCGACATTGCCCCCCAGGCTCCGGTCCATATTCTGGTGATTCCCAAACGGCCCATCGCTAATCTGGCGGCGGCGGAACCGGGCGATCGCGACCTGCTGGGCCATTTGCTGCTCGTGGCCAAAACCGTCGCCGAGCAAGCGGGTCTCGCGGAAAACGGCTATCGCTTGGTGGCCAACACCGGCACCGACGGCGGCCAAACGGTCTATCACCTCCACTTCCATGTGCTCGGGGGGCGATCGCTCGCATGGCCCCCAGGTTGACCTAAACCTTTATTCCACAAGCCCTTTGGCCCCATAGGCCCAATCCCCCAACCGTACCCGCAGCCGTACCGACCGGGGCGCGGCGATCGCGATTTCCCCCATTTCTGAATTTGCGTTACGGAATGCTTTACAAAACTTAGCGAATGCCCTAATATGGATTCATCGGACGCAAGCCCGACATTCATACCTTTTCATTTCAACTGTCAACGCAATTATCTCTTAACCATGACTGCAACTCTGCAACAGCGCCAAAGCGCGAACCTGTGGGAGCAGTTCTGCAACTGGGTGACCAGCACCAACAACCGCATCTACGTGGGTTGGTTCGGCGTGCTGATGATCCCCACCCTGCTG